>Ga0073934_10000005_pt1 | contig 726039 bp, 619 predicted proteins | sample LarsenN4metaG_FD_76834 | JGI IMG/M metagenome (GOLD analysis project Ga0073934, IMG submission 76834) | Hot spring sediment bacterial and archeal communities from British Columbia, Canada, to study Microbial Dark Matter (Phase II) - Larsen... ... | reverse complement strand
TCATGGGACCGTGTGTTGCCGGTGGAGCGTATCTTCCTATTATGAGTGATGAAGCAATGATTGTCGATAAAACCGGCAGTGTGTTTCTTGCCGGCTCGCATTTGGTGAAAGCGGCAATTGGTGAAGAGATTGATAACGAATCGCTAGGCGGAGCAACCGTGCATTGCGAAATCAGTGGTGTAACAGACCACAAGATGAAGAATGATGAAGAAGCGATTAGAAAAATCCGAAGCATTATTTCTAAACTGGGACATTTCCCGCTTGCCGGCTTTAATTATGAGAAGCCGTCGAAACCGAAATTCGATCCGAAAGAAATTTATGGCATTCTTCCCGCGGAAAGAAATAAACCGTACGACACCTATCAGGTGCTTGCACGTATTCTTGACAACAGCGAGTTGGATGAATATAAATCCGGCTACGGCAAAACCATCATTTGTGGTTATGCGCGCATTGACGGGTGGGCAGTCGGTATTGTTGCCAATCAGCGTGCAATTGTGAAAACAGCGAAGGGAGAGATGCAAGTCGGTGGCGTGATTTATTCCGACAGCGCTGATAAAGCAACGCGTTTTATCCTCAATTGCAATCAAAAGCGAATTCCGCTGGTATTTTTTCAAGATGTGACGGGCTTTATGGTCGGTAGCCGAAGCGAACATGGCGGCATTATTAAAGACGGCGCAAAGATGGTGAACGCCGTTGCAAATTCTGTTGTCCCGAAATTTACCATTATCACTGGAAATAGTTATGGTGCGGGTAATTATGCGATGTGTGGCAAAGCGTACGACCCACGTTTGATTTTCGGTTGGCACACGGCGCAAATTGCAGTAATGGGAGGGAAGCAAGCGAGCGAAACTCTTCTTTCGATTAAACTGCAGGCGATGGAAAAAGGCGGAGCGCATATCTCTGAAGAGCAACAGAAACAACTTCTCGATGACATCCAGAAAAAATACGAGAGCGAACTTGATCCAACATTTGCCGCCGCACGACTGTGGATTGATGGCATTATCGATCCGCTCGAAACACGCGAGGTCATTTCCCGTGGCATTGCAATGGCAAATTGTAATCCCAATCTGCCGGAATTGAAGACGGGGGTGTTGCAGGTATAATGATGAATCATGTGGTATGAAGAATTGTATTCATGTAGGGTGGGTATGAAGAGATTGTTTATTCGATATTCGATCTGCATTGCGATACTCGTTATTCAACTTTCATCTTTCCTCCTACCACAAGAGAAAGATTCTCTTTGGCTCAACGATGATTGGTATTATTCCACAGAAACTACTTCACTCATCGACTTTACCGATCTCCTTCCTTCATTTCTTAACAATGAAGCTCACTTGAAGCGGTTTCTGCGCGACGAACGCTTTTATAACTTGCGCAAATTCTATGATGACACTTTAGCGGTTGATGCAATTTTTGATCGCGCTATGCTCATTGCAGATGATGACGTTAAACATGCGTTGTTGATTGCCACATTTGCCGTGATGGACCATCGTCATTTAGGTTTGAGAATTCCGTTTCTTGGTTCACTGTACGTGCCGTTGACATACGAAAGTGATTCACTCTTCCGCATTCGCCGCACGCATCTGCCAAAGAAATTGTTAAACGACTCGCGGCGAACGTCGGATAAGGATAAACTTCAGCATTTTTTCGGATCGGCATACGTTACGTATGTGTTTAACTCTGATGCGGTAGCCAGATGGTTTGGAGATTTATTGGAAACCGGTGAAGAAAGTTTTGTGCTCGGCGGAAGAATTGACCCGCGTGACAAGTTAGCCAACGAAAAAGGGAGAGAATTTGGATTGCGCTTGTTGAGAGATGCCCGAACGTTACCAAGTGATGTGCTGTGGAAATCTGCTAAATGATATTCTCGAAATCTTTTGAGAGTTTGTAGCTAGAAGACGGAAGACCGTCGCATTGAGATACACAAGAGCTTAGAAGAGTTTACGAAGATTGTGTTGTAGGTGGGCAAAACTTCTTAAAAGGTGGTGACGAAGAATAAAATAGGAGAGAGGGAGTATTAAAGATGAATTTTAGAAGAACTTTCTCTTTCTCATCACCTCATACATTACCAGCGCGCCGGCAACGGAGGCGTTGAGCGAATCGAAATTTCCCTTCATCGGTATTGTTACGAGAAAGTCGCATTTTTCTTTAACCAATCTGCGCATTCCTTTTCCTTCATTGCCAATGACGATAGCGATGGGCATCGTATAATCAATGTCGGTGAAATTTTTTGCTGCTGTCATTTCCGTTCCGACAATCCATATACCCTTCTTTTTCAGTTCTTCGATTGTCTGTGCAATGTTTGTTACACGTGCCAGAGGAAATTGTAGGCTAGCGCCAGCCGATGTCTTGATAACGGTCTCGTTGATGGGTGCATTGTGATGTTTGGGGATGATTCCTCCGTGCGCACCGACGCACACTGCTGTTCGGATGAGAGCGCCAAGATTGTGAACATCCTCAATTTCATCAAAGATGAGCAAAAATGGTTGTTCGTTTTTTGCTTTTGCAATCTCGAGCAATTCATCGATGTCAGAAAATTCTATTGTTCCGGCAAAAGCAACAATGCCTTGCGTCTGTTGGTTGCGGGCGATTTTTGCAATTTGATCATTGGGAGAGAATTTGAACGGAATGTTTTTTTGCCGCAGCAGCTGTACGATTTCATCCACAATTTCGCCGTGCGCATTGGTCGAAATCATTACTTTGTCGATTGGTGTATTCGACTTCAGCGCTTCAAGAACCGGTTTCCGTCCGATGATGACATTCATTGGTGGTGATGTTTTGTTTCGCGCAGAATAGAATTCAGACCGATGGCGCCAATGGCAATGAGGATGAGCGAAATGATTTGCGCTTCACTCAAGCCGAGCAACAAACGGGGATTCAATCGCAGAAATTCTATCGAGAATCGTTCAATACCGGCAAGAACAAGATAGGTGTAAAACATCTGTCCGTCCGTGTTCCACTTCGTTCTGTTCTTCCACATGAACCAAAAAAATACCGCACAAATCAATGTTTCGTAAATGGGGGTTGGATGGCAGAGCGTGTTATCGGGCACAACGCCATTAACACCGTACTTTGCCACAATCTCAGGAAAGTTTCTAAATGCCGCAGACGGCGGGTATGTTCCATTGGAATAATCTGTTCCCCATGGCAGATCAGTCGGAAATCCATAATCACCGTCTCCGGCAAGATGACACCCGATACGTGCAATGCCGTACGCAAGCAGGAGCGCAGGAGCAATCGAATCTGCAATGTGAATAAACTTGATATGTTTCTTTTTTGCGTAAAAGTAGATTGATACCGTCGCAAGGATAAATCCTCCGTAAAATGTTAATCCGCCAGGAGAAAATGCCATACCAAATGGATCGGCAATGAACTCGGAAAAATTTTCTAACAAGTAGAGGATTTTTGAACCGACAACTCCGGCCACCAGTGCAATAACGGTGATATTAGATGCAAAATCTGGATTGATTTTTTTTCGCTTGAATTCTTTTGTGAGAAGAATATTACCGATGATGAACGAGATGCCCATCATCAGTCCGAAACTGTAGATTTTGATTGGTCCGATTTCGAAGAGAATTGGGTGCATTAGTGTTTCTTCCGTTTGGTTGCTTGTGATGGTTGTTCGCGCTGAATTTCTGGTTTATGTTCCGGCGGTTGTCTGTCCGTCGGGCGCATTGTTTCAAATAACTGACGGTCAGTGTAGATTTTTAAGAAATTGTCTTTTGCTTTTGTAGCGGTGACAGATGCTTTCGAAAAAACTAAATCAACGCTTGCACGTACGTTGTCTTTTTTCACCAGTGTAAAGGTAATCTTCTTTGGTAAATCAAAATACACTTTGCTGAATTGTGCTACACCGGACTCGGGCATGTTCATTGATGGCGGTCGGAGTCCGTGCAGGGTCCACACCATTGTTGCCTTTTCTATGGTATCTTTCACATCAATCTGATACGAAAAGTTAGCAAATAGGGTTGTTGTTTCCAAATGAAACAGAATGCCATCTTTTTTTAGCGTTTCATCGTGCACAGGTTCAACTAAGAGGCGATACTCAATGGTTTGTTTCCTTCGTGCCGTTGCCATGTTAACGCAGAAATTGTGGAAGAGCGTGAAGTTCCACTTCGTGTTGAGTGTGATCGGCAAGATGTTTCAGTATTCCTTTGCCGCTCTGCAGTTCTGTTGTGCCAACAACCAGAGCGTAAGTCGAGCGCTGACGGTCGGCTTCTTTCATTTGAGCTTTTACGCTTCGTTTGAGGAAGTCGGTTTCGACAGCAATGCCAAGCGATCGGAGTTCTATTGTTTTTTTCAATGCCCAGTCTCGCGCAGCGTCATCTGCAACAACGATGAAGAGTGTGGGATGCGGTTCCGGAGGTTGAAATCCTTTTTTATTTAGTATCATCATCAATCGCTCCATGCCCGCTGCAAATCCGACGCTGGGTGTTTTTTTGCCGCCAAGTTCTTCAATGAGTAAATCGTATCGCCCACCGCCAGCAAGAGCATCTTGCGAGCCAAGTTCTGAACTTGTAATTTCGAATGCCGTTTTTGTATAATAATCCAATCCACGTACCAATCGTCCGTTGACAGTGTATGGAATTCCGAGGTCTGTCAGTAATTTCTTCACGTGTTCGAAATGAGCGGCACATTCTTCATTGAGATAGTCGATCATCAACGGCATTCGCTCTGTCAGCGCTTTGTCATTTTCATCTTTCGAATCGAGCACGCGCATCGGATTTTGTTCAATACGTTTTTGACTGTCGGGAGAAAGTTTGTGTGCAATTTTGCGCAACTCAGTTTTCAGAATTTCCCTATATCTCGGCCTACATTCTTCATCGCCAACAGAGTTGATTTGCAAAGAGTAATTAGTAATGCCCAGTTGTTTGTAGATTTCAATAGCCAGCGCAATAATCTCAACATCGGTTTCCGGCGACGGCGATCCGGTTGCTTCGGCGCCGAATTGATGGAATTGCCGCAGGCGCCCTGCTTGTGGTCGTTCTTGCCGGAACATTGGACCAATGTAGTACACTTTTGTCAGAGGTTGTTCCTGTCCTAAATTATGTTGAAGGTAAGCGCGCATCACAGAGGCGGTTCCTTCAGGGCGTAACGTGATGCTTTCGTTGCTACGGTCGGTAAAGGTGTACATCTCTTTTCCGACAATGTCAGTCAACTCGCCAATGCTACGTGAGAACAGCGATGTCTGCTCAAAGATCGGTGTGCGGATTTCCTTGTAATTAAAACGATGAAACACGTTGCGAATTGTCTGCTCGACAAATTGCCACAAGGGTGTTTCTGAAGGGAGAATATCTCTTGTGCCTTTAATTGCTCTGTAGTTCACTCGTCACACGTTGTTAGGGTAGGGATAATGTAGTAACGTTGGAGTATCATGATTGCTGCTGCGTCAATTCTCGAAGTATTGCGCCTCTTCCGTCTTAAAAATATCAATTACCTCTTTTGGTGTTTTTGCCGCCAGCAATTTGTTGCGAAATTCTTCTTTATTCATTAGTCGCGATATACGGCTGAGTAACTTAATGTGCGCTCCTACCATACTGTCTTTACCGACAAGGAGAAAAATCAACCGCACCGGTTGCTCGTCGAGTGATTCGTAGTCGATTGGTTCTTCAGTGATGGCGAATGCGGCGACAATATCGAGCACGGCATCTGTTTTTCCATGCGGAATTGCAAAGCCGTTACCCACGCCGGTAGACATAATTTTTTCACGTTCGAAGATCGCTTCACGAACTTTTTCAATATCTAAAATTTTATTTGAATGATTGACAATCGCTATCATTTCGTTGATGACTTCGTCTTTCGATTTTCCTTTTAAGTTTACTCGAACAACTGATTCATCAAGAATATCACTGATTTTCATATATTTAGTAGCGCTCCATGATGTCGAAGAATGTTTTCAAATATACAACTTTCGCCTTGCAAATGGAACAATTTTTCTTTCTATAGAAAGAAAACGATGCTGTGTCTAGATGTTGGCACATCAGCATGAGACTATTCCTTCATATCACGCCATTCAACAATTTTTTCTTCGTATTGTGCAATCAGCAAATCTGCCAGTTCTCGCTCTTTAGATTCTGCCAAGATATGGAATGACGGCTTTGAACGATCCGGCCATAACAACACCGAAGTGGAGGCGGTATGGTCTAAAATTAATTTTACGCCGTCCAGAAGAATGCGTTGTGGATAGTGGTCGGTTTCTTTCATCAGGTAACGCATCACTTTCCCCTTTTTATCCCAGGGAACGTGTATCACCCTTCTATTCATGTGCAGTTTTGGAACTTGCTGGTCGAGTTTTCCGAAACGAGTATTAGTTAGCGCCATCATCTCGAGAATTTTTGCAACAGAATACATACCGTCGCTGGCAAAAAGAAAATCAGTGAAAATAAAACCTCCTTTAGTACCACCGACGAACTTGATGTCTTCTCGGGTTGCTGCTTCCATCAGCGAAAGATGGCTGTCACGCGTTTTTACTACTTCAACGCCCATGTGTTGAGCAATCAGGTCAATTTCTGCAGAAGCAGTCACCGGAACGGCGATTTTTTTTACATCGGGGTAAGCGCTTAAGAAGAGGTACGTGACCAGTGTCAGCAACCGGTCGTTGTTGATGAATTTTCCGTTTTCATCGACAACGAAACATTTTTCTGCGCCTGCATCAAGCAGAAAACCGACATCGTAACCAAGTGAAGTAACAATGTGTGAAAGTTGCACGACTGCTTCATTATATTCTTCTTCATTGCGGGTCAGTTTTTTAGCGTCGAGAAATGCATTCTGTGAGAGGACCTGAACATGGAGCGAGCCGAGAATGTTCGGAAAAATTGACGATGCTATACCGCTGGAATAGTCAACAACAAGTTTGAATTTTGCCTGCGAAATGGCATCGACGTTGATGGTCGAAAGAAATTTTTCGATGTAACTTTCCTGAGCGCGTTCCGGAAATGTCACCCCACCAACTTCTTCCGGAAGTACACGCGGAAAATCTTCGCCGAAAAAGATTCGCTCGAGCGATTTTGTCTTCGACGTCGGAAGATCTTTCCCTTTGCCGTCGAAGAAGATGATATCAGTGAGATTTTTATCAAACGGTGATTTGCGCACATGAATGCCGCCGGCGTGTTTGCCGTTTCGTAATTCTTGACGCAAAATTGGAATGGAGACAGCGCGTAGGTCTCCGACATCTACACCGGCAGACATTAAGCCACACATGATGGCACGATTCATCATTCGTGAAACGTTATCAACATCGCGACTCATCAGCACTGTTTTTCCTTTTCCCACCAACGCTCCAAATGCCGCGCCAAGTTTTGCACCGAATTCCGGATTCATTTCAATGTTCGATAAACCGGTAATACGCGCATCGGTGAAGAGATCCTTCAGCCACTTGTCTTCCCACACGAGTGAACGGGTGAGAATTGCGCCGTCTTCAACTTCCTTCCCGGGCCACAGTTTGATGTTGGGTGCAAGTTTGCTTTCGTTACCAATAGTACACTTATCTGAAATAAACACATTGTCGCTGATTGTTGCATAATTACCAATGGAACACCATTTGCCGATGACGCACGAAGTGAGTTCTGCTCCTTTTCCTATTGTTGTATCTGACCAGATCACGGAATTCCGGATAATTGTTCCATCTCCAATCACACAATCATTTCCAATCACCGATTTGATGATCTTCACGTTCTTGCCGATTTTGCAATTACGGCCAATCAGCACTTTACCCTGCAAATTGTCAATAGCAGTTTCAATCAGGGTATTTGTTCCGACATATGCGCTACCGACACGGTTTCCTTCGCAGGCAATTTTCACTTTATCATCGAGTGCATCCAGATGAGCTTCTTGGTATTCATTTAAATTGCCGACGTCACGCCAGTACCCTTCCGCAATATAGCCATACAACCCCATATCTTGTTCCAGCATTGCCGGGAAGAGATTTTTACTGAAATCGAATTCCTTTTGAAACGGAATAAGTTGCAATACTTCCGGCTCAATAATGTAAATGCCGGTATTGATTGTATCGCTGAAGACTTCTCCCCAAGTCGGTTTTTCGAGAAAGCGTGTGATTTTTCCGTTGCTGTCGGTGATCACAACGCCGAAAGCAAGGGGATTGGTTGCTCTTGTTAATACTAACGTTGCCTTGGCTTTTTTCTTTTCGTGGAATTCGATTGCTTTTGTGAGGTCAAAATCGGTTAACACATCGCCACTGATAATGATGAAGCGTTCGTCGAGAAAATCAGCCGCATTTCGTACACTGCCTGCTGTACCGTAATCTGCTTCTGCTTTTCGGTATTGTATATGCACGCCAAACTTTGTCCCGTCACCAAAGTAACTTGTAATAATTTCTGGTTGATAAAACAATGTGGAAACAATTTGGTTGATACCGAGTTTTTTAATCAAATCGACAATGTGTTGCATCATCGGTTTGTTCATCATCGGTACCATTGGCTTTGGAATGTTGCAGGTAAGAGGGCGGAGTCTGGTGCCGAATCCGCCGGACATGATGACTGCTTTCATAGTTACTCTCGTATGGTAAGTGTTGTTGAGAGAGACTGTCTTTGGATGAAGTGTAATTAAAAAATGAAAAGAGCGCAACAGTGAAAAACCTGAAAAAAATATTATTTGCATCTTTTGCTGTAAGGGGAAGTCATATTTTTACAATTGACTTTACACCGAAATATCAATACATTTATTCGGTTTTTTAGCGATTTCATGTCCGCGACATGCGGATACGTAATAAGGACTCATTAATGTCAGCATATCAGCAGGAAATCGCCCATTCAGAAAAGACAAAAAATTTTTTAGAAGAGGGCGTACTGGCTGGCGTAGGAGTCCTTCTCGTATTTTTAGGGGTGTTCAGTACGGTGCCGTTGACCAATGTACTTGCCGTTGGAATCGGCGCTTTTCTTTTCTATGCAGCGGTAGAAGTGTACCGCGGAAAAAATCTGAAAAAGACATCGGAAGAAGTTGTTGACGGTGATAGTACTTTGGGTGTAGAACAAACAACAGGTGACAATGTTCTTGTTGAACCGACAACACTTTCATTGAAATTACCAGAACAACAGCACTATGTTGATCGTCATAGCGATACAGACACACAAGCAATCAGCGACAATCGGAAAACAGTATCGGACGCGATGGCGGTGATGGAAACGAAGACCGAATTTAACAGTCTGCTTGTTAGCGTACTGACTGCGCTAAAAGATTTCTGTTTTGCGCATACCGTCGCTTTTTTTTGGATCAATCACGATGCAAAACAGTTAGTGGTAGAAGCGAAAATTACTGACAGCAGTTCGTTCATTACTGAGAGAAAAATTCCATTGGGGACTGATATTGTCAGCACTATTGGAATTTCCGGTGAACCGAAAATCATTAACGCCATTCTTGCAGAAACGGAACAAAATATTCTGTGCTACTACAAGAGTTTGCAAGAAGTAAAATCGTTTATTGGAGTACCGGTCTTTTATTCACGCAAGGTAGCAGGCGAGAAACCGATTGGTATTATTGCTGTTGATAGCAAGGCGGAGGATGCCTATGGTGATGAGACTTTTTCCGTATTACATCATTTTTCGAGATTGATTTCAGCGCTGTTGGTGAACTATACGGAAAAAGATGAATTGTATGTTGATGCCAAAATTGTTGCCGCAGATTGGAAGTTAAAACGCAAGCTGTTAAACAAACCATCAATTCCGGTTGCCGTCAACAGTTTAACAGAAGAGTTGGAAAATATTATCCCATGGGATTCGATGAGTGTAGTACTGTTTGACGAAGCGCTTCGCGGATGGGCGTTAGCGTCCGTGCATGTGCGAGCGAACGATAAATTTCTTGCTCCGAAACAATTGATTGATTTCGACAACAGCATTATCGGTACATCCATTAAAACAAACACTGTTCAGACTGTTCATCTGGCGCACAACACGCAAATAATTTTTAGCGACAGCGAAAAATCCTACGGGTTGTTAAAGCAGGGAGAATTGGTGACGGTACCGTTTTCTTCCGGCGGCAAATGTTACGGTGCAGTAGTTGTAACGAACAAAACGCCTAATACATTTTCAAAAAAAGATATTTTTGCAATAGAATTTCTTTCGTCCACAATTGCGCCGTTGTTTGAATCTGCAGAACTGAATGTACTTTTGAATGAACACCTTGCCGTTGACGAACTGACTGGCGTATGGACGAAAAAATTTTTCCTGCTTCGGTTGAATGATGAGTTACAACGCGCCAACGATCGTGACGAAGATTTAACGATAGCGTTGGTGGCACTTTCGAATGTTTCTGATATTGAACATCGGTACGGTGTGGAAGGGAAGGAAGCGGCGCTGGCGAGCATTGCACAACGCATTCTAGGTAATGTCCGTCAGTATGATGTGGTGGGGAGGTACGATGCAACAACATTCGCAGTTGTGTTGGCAGATACGATTGCTAGCGATGCGTACTTGTGGGCGGAAAAATTACGAACCGCCATCGCTTCGAGTATTGTTACCGTTGAGCGGCGAAGTTTTTCCATTTCGGTTACCATTGGTGTCAGCGGTGCAACTGCAAAAATGTCGTCAGCAGATTTACTTCATAACGCTACCCTCGTTCTTGAACAAGCGAAAAAAGCGGGGGGAAATATCGTTCGTGTATTCTAGGTGTCTCATTCTGGAAAAATACTCTGTATAGTACTTGATGGCGTTGGTATTGGCGCAGCGCCCGACGCTCATCACTATCATGATGAAACAGCCAATACGCTATGCAACACTGCGTCGGTGACCGGTGGATTACATTTGCCAACTTTACAAGCGCTGGGATTGGGAAATATTTCCGCCATTAAAGGTATATCGCCAGTTGCCGAGCCACGAGGCTGTTTTGGAATGATGAAAGAAGTATCGAAAGGAAAAGATAGCACGACCGGGCATTGGGAAATTGCCGGATTGATCCTTGAAAAAGATTTTCCGTGCTACCCCAACGGCTTTCCACCGGAAGTTGTAGAAAAATTTTGTGCATTAACCGGTGTGAGTGGAGTTCTCGGTAACAAAGCAGCATCGGGTACAGTCATCATCGAAGAATTTGGCGCTCAGCATATAAAAACCGGAATGCCGATTGTGTACACCTCGGCCGATTCTGTTTTTCAAATTGCCACACATGAGGAAGTTGTGCCGATAGAACGTTTGTATGAAATGTGCTCCATAGCGCGCGAACAAGTGTTGGTAAATGAACATGCAGTAGGAAGAGTTATCGCTCGGCCATTTATCGGTTCTGTTGGTTCTTTCAAACGGACGGCAAACAGAAAAGATTTTTCGCTTCTTCCGCCGGGCAAGACGATGCTTGATATGTTAACGGAAAACCAAATTCCTACCGTAGCGATAGGAAAAATTGACGACCTGTTTGCTGGCAGGGGATTACGTGAAAAAATTCACACATCATCTAACGAAGAAGGAATAGAGCAAACAATTTTGTGGGGAAAGAAGATAACAGCAGGATTAGTGTTTACCAACCTTGTCGATTTCGATCAACTCTACGGCCATCGGCAAGACCCGAAAGGAATGAAAGCGGCGTTGGAGTATTTTGATTCACAACTGCCGCGTATCATTGAAACGCTCAAGGATGGTGATATTCTCATTCTCACGGCAGATCACGGTAATGACCCGACAGATTCGAGTACCGATCACAGCCGGGAATATGTTCCGTTGTTGACGTACGCTCCCACGGGAAAAAGAGGCGTCAATCTTGGCATTCGTCAAACATTTGCTGATCTTGGCAGTACGATCGTAGAATACTTTGGGTTGAACAGCGCAGAGATCAAAGGAAACAGTTTTTTGCGTTCCATCGTCTAATGTCTGAGAGCAACAGCGGATATGGAAAAAGCCAAACATAGCATTCGGTTTGAAGCAGAAGTTGATCGTGAAGGGAAAGTAAAATTTTCCAAATCTGTTGACGAACTTCAACTTGCTTCTGGTTCAAAAGTTACCGTTACTATTTTCGGCGGTGTGTTATCGAAAAAGTTAGCAGCCATTGGCGTTACGGAAGAAGAAATTGAACGAATCGGTAATACGCAAATGGAAGATCGTGACCATGTTATGACGTTTCTTGCTTCGCAGGGTGTATTGAAGAAAGGACGCATTCACAAACGATTGGTGCGAGCGTGAATTTCAGAAAGATTGTTGTTGATTCAGATATCATTCTCGACAATCTAACAACGAACCGCAGTGTATCAATACTGCGTCAGTTAATGAATCGGTATTTCTGTTACACGACGGTGTTTAACGCGATAGAATTGTTTGCTGCAGCACATATGCCGAAAGAGCGTCAAGCAGTTGAAGACGCGCTCTATGCAATGAAAGTATTAGGAATGAATGCGAAAAGTGCAAAATCTGTTTCGCATGCGTATTCCAAAGCAAAAGATCGGATTTCGGGTTTGATTGCAGGAGTATGCCTTGAAAGCAAACTTCCAATTGTTACACAGAATCCGAAACGATATGGCAACATTCCCTTGTTGCAAGTGGTAACAGTACATTCACTATTGAAAGAAAGTCAACAATCATGATTCTTGGAAAAGTTATTGGTACAGTGTGGGCAACGCGAAAAGATGAAAATCTTGTGGGAGCGTCATTACAGATAGTCAAACACGTCGACCTCGATTATAAAGTGAAAGACCAGTTCGTTGTTGCGATGAACACGGTTCAGGCGGGTGTGGGTGATATCGTGTTAGTGGCTACGGGAAGTTCAGCCCGACAAACTGCTCAGACCAAAAACAAACCGGTCGATGCTGTTATTATGGCGGTGGTTGATAAACTTGATGTGAAAGAATAATGTTTCTCGCAAAAGTCATCGGTACGGTGTGGGCAACCAGAAAAGATGAACATCTGAAAAGTTTCAAGATGCAGTTTATTCAGCCCATTGATGCACACTGCAACCATATTGGTTCGCCGATTGTTGCGGTCGATACGGTGGGAGCAGGTACAGGAGAAATTGTGTTTTATATAACGGCGGCGGAAGCCGTCATTCCACTGCCGGTTGATATGGCTCCGGTAGATGCAAGTATTGTAGGCATTGTTGACAGAATTGATATCACATAATTATTAGGTGAAGGAGTAATGGTAAAAATAACTAAACAATATACAAACAGAGAAAGCCAGTCGCTCGACAAGTATCTTCAAGAGATCGGCAAAGTAGATTTGTTGACCCCTGAAGAAGAGATCGAGCTTGCGAAGCGAATTAAAAAAGGAGACCAGCGTGCGCTGGAAAAATTAACGAAAGCAAATTTGCGATTCGTTGTTAGTGTTGCAAAGCAATACCAAAATCAAGGGTTATCTCTTGGCGATTTGATCAACGAGGGTAACCTTGGCTTGATTAAAGCGGCAAAGCGTTTTGATGAAACACGAGGCTTCAAATTCATCTCGTATGCTGTGTGGTGGATTCGTCAATCTATTCTGCAGGCACTTGCCGAACAATCGCGTATTGTCCGACTTCCGCTAAACCGTGTAGGTGCACTGAACAAAATTGGTAAGGCATTCAGTCAGCTGGAACAAGAATTTGAACGCGAACCAAGTGCCAGTGAGTTGGCAGAAGAACTTGATATGTCGGTATTTGAAGTTGCCGATACACTGAAAATTTCCGGGCGGCATCTGTCGGTTGACGCGCCATTTGCACAAGGAGAAGATAACCGACTGCTTGATGTGATTCAAGATGAACGACAACCGGCTCCGGATGCTATTTTGATGGACGAGTCGCTGAAAGAAGAAGTGAAACGTGCGCTGGCAACTCTCAGCGAGCGTGAAGCAGAAGTGATTCGACTGTACTTCGGACTGCAGAAAGAACATTCGTTAACACTTGAAGAGATTGGCGAGAAATTCAATCTCACTCGTGAACGAGTGCGACAAATTAAAGAAAAAGCGATCCGTCGTTTGCGGCATGCTTCGAGGAGCAAAAATCTCAGGGCATATCTCGGATAACATCGTACATTGTGAAAAACGTGCAGAGCCCGTTCGGAAGGACGGGCTCTGTTGTTTTGATGAGGTTTCACAAACCCGATGAACGAGCTATAGTTAGAAGTGGTAGTGGCATGCCCCAATAAAAGAACAACGAAAATTTTTTCTCTGCCAATTGTATTGAAAGTTGTTCCAGGAGTCTGTAGATTAAACTCCATACAACAAATCTCGTTGTACTACTCTTTACTAAAAGCAGGAGCGGCTATGGAACGTCCCCCGCGTTTCCTACAATCCCTCAAAGAAATTCCGATGAAGTATCCAGCAGTGATTTCTGGGTACATCATCTACAGTTACCTCTTCTACACACTTATTCGTTTCTTCATCATTGCACGCGAAACCCAAGTGACATTTCAAACCGTGTTTGAAATGTTTGATGCACTACCGTTTATGTGGTTGTTGGCAATTATGCTGGTAAAAGTCATTGATATCAAAACTCGTTTATACGAAAGCGAACGACTTCGTATGCTTCACGAGAAAGAATTAAACATAAAAGAAACACAGATCACCACCATGCGAGAAGTTACTCGTGGTTTACAGCATCATATCAATAACCCCCTTGCCATCATTATTCTTACTTTGAGCAAAGTCAAGCGATTAGTGTCCGGTATGCCTGAAGTGATGAAAGAGGTTAACACCATTGAGGACGCTGCAAAAAGAATTACTAAAGCATTGAAGGATTTTGGAGAATCTGATTACTATAAAGTTGAGCAAATCGGTTCAACTGTAGGGACCATGACGGTTCCTACTGAAAAGGTTGTGAGTTCTTGACGAATGCTTTGATTGTTTTAGTATACCACGCTGTTTTTTTATTTTCTCAGAAATATCCTTTCAACATCCATTACAATACCATACCGAATTGTCATTTTTACGATGAAAAAAGATTGCCATTCATCTTTTTTCAACTGATATTTATTCGATTTAAATCTGATGTTCCTCATAACAGTGTGTGGGTAAGTGTTGAGGCAACAAACAATTGGCAAATAATTCCTCACTTTGGAGCAACGTATGGCTCTTCATCCAATTGATCTCGCCATTATCATCTTCTATTTTCTCATCAATGCGGGAATTGGTCTGTGGGTTCAGCGGCGTGCTACCAAGCAAGTTGATTCTTTCTTCCTCGCCGACCGAAATGTTCCGTGGTGGATGCTTGGTCTATCCGGCTGTTCAAGTTATATCGATATTGGCGGGACGATGGCGCTTGTTGGCGCAATGTTTTACCTTGGCGTAAAAAGCATTTGGATGACGCATATTTTTTGGGGATGGCTCATCATCTGTTTCTATATGGCGTTTCAGGCAAAGTATATTCGCCGCTCCGGCGTAATGACGTTTGCAGAATGGAATGTTACGCGTTTCGGTAATAACCGCGATGCCGAGTACGCCCGACTTGCTGCCGCAGTGTTTCTGCTTGTCCTTATGATTTTCAATCTCATGTTCATGGCAGTGGGTACAGGAAAATTTGCTGAAGAATTTTTACCGTTCACGCGTTGGCAATCGTCGCTCATCGTGTTTGGTGTTGTTGGAATTTATGTTACGCTTGGCGGATTTGTTGGAGTGATTTATACCGATGTGTTTCAAACAATTCTCATAGCAATTGGGGCAGTTGTACTTGCCGTGTTGGCGTTTCAGAGTGGCGATGGTGCGAGTTTTGTTGCATCAAAGCCAGCAGAATGGAGTTCGCTTGCCCCGACGTGGACATTGTGGGAAAGTTATTTGCGCGACACACCGCCGAGTTATCAGCATTACCATGCATTTGGCTACATGCTGCTGGCGGGATTTGGCTGGCTTATTTTCCGTGTACTGGCAGGACCGAATGTGTGGGATTTTCAGTTCTTTCTTACGACAAAATCACCACGGGATGCATCACTCGCCGCCGGAACATGGACGGTCGGCTATACTCTCCGCTGGATAATTGCCTGTTCATTCCTTATTCTCGGCATCAATCTTCTCGGTAGTTCAGCCGGTTTTGATGCGGAAAAAATAATGCCGCTCGTACTGAAAAAATTGCCGGTAGGATTGCAGGGAATTTTTATGGCAATACTTCTTGCCGCCCTCATGTCAACCTTAAGTGCGATGATCAACGTGACGAGTTCTGTGGTTACCAATGATTTTCTTGCACGGTATATTCCTTCTATTGCGACGTCGAAACGAGTTGTACGGTACGGGCAAATTGCTTCCATAGGCGCCATCACTTTGGCGTTTATTTTCAGCCTGTCATTTACAGATATTGTGTCGGCATGGGAGACAATGATTTTTGTTGTAGTCACGATGATTTTGGTACCAGCAACATTTCGCTGGCATTGGTGGCGTTTCAGCGCTAAAGCATTTGTGTGGGGAATGATTGGAACTGCATCGTTCATTGTTCTTCAAAAAATTTTTTATCCTCAACTGGGCGTTGTTGAAACACTAGCTGTGGATACTGCCGCTTCATTTGTTATCACACTCATCTGTGGTTTTGTTTTTCCTCCCACCGACATGGAAGTTCTTGTAAAATTTTACAGTAAAGTTCGTCCGTTTGGCGTTTGGAAGCCGGTGCGCCTGGAAGCAGAAAAACGTGGTTTAGTTCCTGTCAACGATCCGATGCCGAAAATTGATATTCTCAACGGCGGACTGACTGCAGTATATCAGGTAACTTTCGCCCTAATATCGTTTCATTTGTTTTTGCAACGGTGGAATGAAATGGCGTTGTGGCTGATTGTCGCAGTGATTCTTTCTATTGTATTGTATTTCACGTGGTATAAGAATTTACCCTCACCAGAAGAAGTATGAACAACAAACAACCGATCCTTCATCTTATTTGCAATGCTCATCTTGATCCTGTTTGGCAGTGGCGATGGGAAGAAGGATGCTCCGAAGCGCTTGCAACCTTCGGGAATGCAGTCGAGATTCTCCACGAACATCCTTCGCTGATTTTCAATCACAATGAAGCAATACTCTACCAGTGGGTACTGCAATATGAACCGAAACTGTTCAAGGAAATTCAATTTCTTGTACGCAACAAACGATGGTCAATCAGTGGTGGATGGTTTTTGCAGCCGGATGTTAATCTTCCCGGCCTCGAATCGCTTATCCGTCACATTGCACACGGGAGATTGTTTTTCAAGAAATATTTTAACGTTGTGCCAACAGTTGCGTACAATTTTGATTCGTTTGGTCACTCGGGTGGTTTGCCGCAAATTCTCCGACGAGCGGGATACACAATGTATATTCACATGCGTCCGCAGGAGCAAGAACTGCATCTTCCATCGGATTTGTATCAATGGAAAGGTGTTGATGGTTCCACAATATTAACCTATCGCATTGCTGTTGGGTTGTATCACACCGAACGAGATAATATTCTTCAACGATTGCAGGAGGGAACGGAACTTGCGCTGAGACTGAATCGTGATGTTCCTGTGTTTTGGGGAATTGGCAATCACGGTGGAGGCGCAACAAGGGAAGATTTGAAAATTATTGATGAGTTTATACGGACTGAAAAGCGTGTGAAGGTTATTCACAGCACGCCGGAAAAATTGTTCCTTGCATTGAAAAAATTTGCTGCACAGGCGCCAGTTGTTGAAGGTGATATCCAACGCGTCTTCACAGGATGCTATACGTCTATTTCCCGTTTGAAACGGCGCGCAGTGAAAAATCTTGCCGAACTGGCGCAAGCAGAAGCCATTGCCGCCGCTTCCTGGTGGATGAAGAAGAATGTGTTCCCTTCATCAAAATTAGAAGAGATATGGAACGATCATCTCTTTAATGACTTTCATGATATCCTTCCCGGCTCTTGCATCGAACCGGCGGAACACGATGCGTTAGACTTGTATGGTCGGGCATCCGAATCGTACCGCCGAATTCGTTTGCATGGAGTGCATAGTTGGAATTCCGGAAGGAAGAAAAAATTTTATGTTCCGGTTACCGTTTTCAACACGAATCCGGCGCTCTGCAATGTTCCTGTGGAAGCAGAGTGTATGCTCGACTTGCGTCCGAAGTGGACTGGTGAATGGCATCTGCGTGTGTATGATATGATGGGAAACGAAATTCCCTCACAACAAGAACAGCCGGAGTCATTGCTGCCGTTTAACGGATGGCGGAGGAAGGTATCGTTTTTTACGCATCTACCATCGGTTGGTGTTGAAAAATTTGAAATCCGTATTCACGAGGGAACAAAAACCGAGCATCCGGCGCCACCGTTGTTGCATCATGTCCTTGATTCATCAACCGGATTGGTGACGAGTATTGATGCCGGAGAGTTGCGTGAATGTCTTGCCGGCGGAATACTGAAAGCGCTGGTTGTTGAGGATGACGGTGATGCATGGGGAGCAGATCGGTGGAGATATAGAAATGTTGTCGGCGAATTTCATCACGAGAAAGAAAAATTTTCCGTTCTTGTTTCCGGGCCTGTCCGTTCAATCACTGAGTCTGTGTTCACATATCAACACAGTAGTCTTGTCATGAAAACAATTTCGTATGCACAGTGGAAAGTACTCGAATTCCATTTGCGCATTCAATGGAACGAAAAACGGAAACGACTGAAACTTTCCATTCCAACTCGCTTTTCGTCTCCATCAGTTTTATGTGAAATTCCCGGAGGAGCAATTCACCGCCCTGCCGATGGTGAAGAACATGTTCATTCGCGCTGGTGTATGGTGCATGGTGTAGTGAATGGAAAAGAGACAGCGCTTGGCATTGTCAATAACGGCCAGCATGGAATTGATTTTAAGGATGGTGAACTTCGGCTTTCTGTCCTTCGCAGTGCGGCATACTGCCACGAGCAAGGATTCAAACTTGGAGATGTGCCGACGCGAAAATTTATGGATCAAGGTGTGCACGATGTTCGGTTGCTGGTGACCGCCGGAGATACACAGGAAGTTTTGCGCTCACTCAGCGGACTTGCAGATTGGTTAAATGCGCCGCCGGTTGTGTATGCTCATCTTCCCATCGGAAATACTGACCGCGTGGAGATATTCACAGTTGATGCGTCAAATATCAGACTGACGGCGATGAAACAGAGTTGGGATGGTAAAGCGCTGGTCGTTCGGCTGCATGAAACCATTGGTAAGAAAACGACATCGTTTGTTCATCTGTTGTCGTTAAACAATTCCAAGAAACTTACATTCGCTCCGTTTGAGATTAAAACATTGCGCATTGATCGTAAGGGAAAAATTCAGGAATGCCATTTAATTGATGAAATATAGAACTGCGATGAGGCATCATATGAAAAACAATATCAACGGAATTTTTTTATTATTCCTTCTTCTGTCTTCTTCTCTCATCTCACAAACTCATCTTCAGATTCCCGACGATGGTTGGAATGTGTGGCTTGATACCGCCGCTCAATGGAAAAATGATTCTCTGTTTCTTCCTGATGAGGTGAATCTCAACACATTACCCGTCAATAGACCGACAGGCGGATGGGAATCGTTGAACCAACGCAATGCACGTCAAGTAACACTACCCGCGACAGTGGAGCAATATTTCTGGGGCGCTACCGGATATCGTCCGTACCGAAACGGAGAGTATGCATATGAGCAAGAAGATCCAACCGTCTTCAATGGAAATTATCTTGGTGTTTCGTGGTGGTGGCGCGATGTTGAAGTGCCGAAGTCGTTCAAAGGAAAGCATGTACTTCTGCATATTCGCGGAGCACGGTTGCGAGCAGAAGTGTTCGTTAATGAAAAACTTGTTGGCTACAATATCATTACAGAAATTCCGTTTTCATGCGATATCAGCAGTGCAATTCTTCCCGGCAAGAAAAATCGGATCGCCATCCGCATTACTAATCCTGGCGGCAGACTCGACTGGGTGGATACCGAATTGATGACGTGGGGGAACACGCAACAGCGGTTTCACAAAAGTCACGGTTTTGGCGGACTTGACCGCGGTATGGAAATTACTGCACACGATTCACTCATGATTTCTGATGCATGGGTGTTGAATACAGACAAAGTCAACACAATCCGTGCTTATGCTATTGTAAAAAATCTTTCATCGAAAACGTTGAAAGCAACAATGCATTTTGCAATATCTGCTATTTCTTCAAAACGCCGTGATGTTGTTGCTGAACGAACCCTCGTATTACTTCCCGGTGCAGTTGATACAATTGTTATGCAGTTAGAAAACAAAAAAGCAAAACTGTGGAGTAACGAGACCCCAAATTTATATCACCTCAATATCAGCATATCCTCTGCAAAGCCAAAATACACCGACCTTTGCACTGTAACGTTTGGCTATCGTTGGTTTGATGCAGAAGGAATTGGAAACAATGCAATGCTTCGTTTCAACGGTAAACGCATTCGTCTGACATCAGCCATTTCGTGGGGATTTTGGGGATTGAACGGACTCTTTCCAACGCGCGAATTAGCCGAACGTGAAGTGACAGCGGCAAAATCTCTCGGACTGAATTGCATACAATTTCATCGAAACATTGGGAAGGAAGAGGTGCTCGATGCACAAGATCGTCTCGGTTTAATGCGATATATGGAACCAGGCGGCGGACAAACGGCCCTTGGCGAAAAATTTTCTCTGTACGCTTCCTCGCCAACAGCGCCGGTTGATGTATCGGGGAAGAATGGAGAGCCGCAAACATTTGCCGAACGCTATATGGAGGAAAAAATTGTCCGCATGGTACGCGCATACCGAAGTCATCCTTCATTGTTGTTGTATGCAATTCAAAACGAAATTCATCCTGATTTACAAAATCCAAGAATCTTTCATCTGCTAAGAAGAATTCATCAGGAAGATCCGAGCCGTATTGTAGTCTTGAAATCCGGTTTTCCTTCCGGTTCGCCATCAACAAACCAGGCGTGGATGAAACCATACAGCAACGAGGTGATGTATGATTCAGGAAATGCGTACAGCGGCTGGTGGGATGACCACACCGTGGGAGGTCCTGGCGTGTGGCGAGATGAGTTGTATAAAAACCCTACTGAGTTTACCCATCGCTCTACCAATGATAAAGAAATAGTCATGTGGGGTGAAATGCTCGGCGCGGCTGTGCCCGATAATCACAAACGTATGGTGGAGGAAATCAACAGACTTGGCGGCAATAGTTACGATTTGAAAGAACATCAGGAAATTCTTTCTGCATATAACTCATTCATCGATCGCTGGGGATTCCGGAAAGCATTTCCGGATGTTGATGCGCTCTTTGTTTCCATTGGCAACAAATCGTACGATTTTTGGGGACGGGTGATTGAAACCGCACGCCTTGCTGAAGCGAATGATTATTTCGTCATCAGCGGGTGGGAATCAACTGCCATCGAAAATCATTCCGGTTTGGTTGATAATTTACGGATGTTCAAAGGTGAACCATCGCTCTTAAAAAACCGTCTTGCACCATTGCGTATTGCCATTAAAACTTCGAGCGTGGTGTATGCTGTCGGTGATTCATTGTTTGTTGATCTCTATTTGTTGAACGAAACTCACCAACCGCACCCAACGTTCCTTTCGTTATATATCACGTATCCGTCTCTCTATAGTAAATTTGTTGGTACATTTGTCGTTCCGAATTTTGAAACAGATAAGTTTGTCTACCCTGTGGTTGAACGGTTTCCACTTGGAACGGTTGAGATGGAAGGGGAATATACGATTACGGCGAAACTCCAGACTATAGACAATGTAACAACTGACGAGAAGGTGTTGGTAGTGCAACCTGCATCGAGCGATATACTGCAAAAAAAAAGAATTGGTGTCATCAGCTCCCTTCCCGAACTTCAAACAACGAAAGAAATTTTTCCAGGTGTTACCGCGGAACCATACAAAGCGGGTGAGCGATATGATCTGTTGTTGGCGGCAAACAGATTTACCCGGCCGGCCGCAACACAAACTGATCCAACTACTGAGATTCAAGGAACTGACGACGACGAAATTTATCGAACAATCAATTACGGCGATGCAAATTCGATGGAGTTCCTCATTCCGAATTTGCCCAAAGATAGCGCTGTTGTTACCCTGAAGTTTGCTGAATTGTTTCAGAATGCCGTGAATATGAGAGTGTTTGATGTAGCGCTCAACGGCACTGTTGTGTTAAAAGATTTTGACGTCTTTAAGTTTGCCGGAGGGAAGAACATCGCATTTGATACCTCATTCAATGTTTTTCTGACCAATGGAGCGTTACATATTACATTTCCCCGCGTTCCTAAACCAAGCGCACGCATTTGTGGAATTAAAATTGAGATGAAAGACACCGTTGTTGCTATCAACTGCGGTGGGCATGAATACAGAGATAAGCAGGGGGTGATTTGGAAACCGTACGGTCCGCCTCAGCATTTGAATGCGGCAATTCTTGAAGAAGTAAAACGTGGCGTACCGCTCGTTGTGCTTTCCGAAGGACAAGCAGCGACAGAAGCATTTGGCAGGGAGTTGGGTGATGCCGGTGCGTTTCACTACAACGGATGTTTGAGCGAAGCATTTGCATCGTGGATGGGCTCGTGGTATTTCGTTCGCAGTCATCCGGTGTATGACGGGCTACCGGCGAATTGTGCAATGGGAAGTTACTACCAGGTGCCCGTGACGAACGGAACAGGAATGCTGATTGATGGAGAGAACGTAGAAATTTTTGCCGCCTATTCGCGAGATCATTCACGCCAAATTGCGGCGGCAAGTTTTGTCACGCAGTTGGGAAAGGGGAAAGTGATTGTTCACACGATTCCTGGCATGGTGTCGAATCTCCTTGGAGAACGGGCGGGAATTCATCCGGTGATGTTTCAACGTTTATTATTCAATTCATTACACTTTGCACTGTCAACGAGGTAGAACATGAATATTGAAGAATTATTGAACCGTAAACATATTGTATTTGATGGGGCAACCGGAACAGAATTTCAGCGTCTCGGTCTTTCCGGTGGAACACCGCCCGAGCAATGGGTTTTCGATAAACCGGAGGTGTTGAAAGATATTCATCGCGCGTACGTTCAAGCGGGAGCAGATGTGATTGAAACATGCACTTTTGGAGCCAACCGTGAACGATTAAAAGCGTCCGAGTTAAAAAATTCAATTGCCACACTAAATCGCCGTGCCGTTGAAATTGCACGAGAAATTGCCGGTGAACACGTATGCGTTGCTGGTTCGGTTGGACCATTGGGAGGAATTATAGAGCCGTATGGAGAAATTACTGTTGCTGATGCTGAGAATATTTTTGCTGAACAGATTGCGTCATTGTTGGAGGCAAAGGTTGATTTGCTTGTCATTGAAACCATGATGTGGTCGCAAGAGGCGCTCGTTGCATTTCGTACTGCAAAACGACTCGGAGCAAAGATTGTTGGGGTAACTTTTACCTTTGAACCAACGCCGGATGGACCTCGCACTTCGTTCGGTGAATCGGTGTCTGATATCGTAACGGTGTTCCGTAATGAACCGCTGTCGTTCATCGGTTCAAATTGCGGAAGTGGTTTTTCGGTGATGCGTGATGTGGTAAAAGAATACCGTTCTGCTACACAATTACCGTTGTTGATTCAAACAAATGCCGGCATACCGATTCTGGAAAACGGCAAGAACCACTATCCCGAATCTCCGGAGTCATTCGGAATGTTTGTGCAGGAAATTGCCAATCTTGGTGTGCAAATGATTGGTGGTTGCTGTGGAACAACGCCGGCTCATATTGCTGAAGCATGTAAAAGAATTAAGAATGTACTTGTTCACTAGGCAATGACTTCCCGGGAACGCATACGCGCGCTCATTTCTCGCACACCAGCAGATCGCTGCGGCTTTTGGCTGGGCAATCCGCATGAAGATACGTTGCCAATCTATCATCGCTACTTTGGCACAACAACGCTTGAAGAGTTGCATCAAAAACTCGGCAGTGATTTCCGATGGCTTACACCGCAATATCTCCAAACAACCTATCGTCATCCTGAAGGGAAAGGATTCTTCGATTTGTGGAAATACAAAGTGAGTTTGGGTGATGCCGGTCCGTTTGCCGATATTGAAACTGTCGATGAAGTTCATGCCTATGACTGGCCAAAGATAGAATATCTTGATGTAACAGAAGGGGTCGAAGTTCTTGCACGGGCAGGAGAATATTACCGGGCAAGTGGATTTTGGATGCCGTTTTTCCACGATGTGATGGATTTGTTTGGAATGGAAGCATTGATGGTGAAGATGTACACTCATCCAGAAGTTGTTCACGCCGCATTTGAACATGTCTGCAGTTTTTACTATGAAGCGAATGAACGTTTGTACGATCGCGCAGGAAATTTCATTGATGGATTTTTCTTCGGCAATGATTTTGGAACTCAGCGCGACTTGCTTCTTTCTCCCGACCAACTGAACGAGTTCATTCTTCCGTGGCTTCGGAAGTTTACCGCACAGGCGCACAGACGTGGGTATCAAGTGATACTTCATTCGTGCGGTTCAATCCATCGCATCATTGACCTGTTGATTGAAGCGGGCGTTGACTGTCTGCATCCGCTCCAGGCATTAGCGTATGGAATGGATGCAGAGTCTTTGGCAGAAAAATTTGGAGGCAGAATAACGTTTCTCGGCGGCATTGACACACAACGTTTGCTTGTCGAAGGGACGACACAGGAAATTCGCGAAGAAGTGCGCAGAATAAAAAAAATACTCGGACCGTATCTCATTGTCAGTCCGAGTCATGAAGCGTTACTGCCGAATGTGCCGCCCCAAAATGTTGCTGCCATGGCGGAAGCGGCGCTGGAGTAAGAAGGAAAATGCCAAACGGCTCGTTGTCAACAAGTCTTACAGTCCCACTTCTTTCAACAATGGTGCTACGGGTACCGGCTTGTTTGTTGTTGCAGAACGCCTGACTGCTTCCATCACACAAAATGTTTCAATGCCTTCTTCGAGTGCCGGTGAGTACGGCTTGTTGTTCATCAATGCATCAGCAAAATAGTCCGCATAGTTAGCAAATTCTCCGTAGTGCATGCCGTGGATTTCGCTGTTGAAGTGGTAGTGGCGGAGTTCATACAGAGGGTCTTCACACACTTCGGTACCGTCATCACGGGTGTAACAATACTTCATGTCATGGTATTGAGCCATGCTGGTATTTTTGGTTCCGTAGAGAAATAGTTCAATGCAATTGCGTACGCTGAACATCTCTTTTACTCCGTAATGTCCCATTGCTCGTGCAATGCGTCCGTTGCTGCTGCGTAGATTCACAATGTAAATATCGAATCCCTTCAAGCCATAACGTTTTCCAAGTTCGGACGTATAGCCGTAAGAGTGGACCTCTTCGATGGGGCCGAGATACCACCGTACTAAATCAATCGGGTGGCTCAGTCCGAGAAAAATCCAATCGGTATCGGTTGCAGCCCATGGACTTTTTTCATAGAACCAATCCATGCGGTGCATATAGTGGGCATCAACAAGTTCAAGGTCGCCGAAGTGCCCTTGTTCAAACGCCGCACGTTGACGTCGAAATGATTCAAAAAACCGCGTGCTTTGTCCTACAAGAAGTTTTCGTCCGGTTGTTCTTCCTGCGTTCAGAATGCGCCGTGCGTCTTCAACAGAATTCACCAGCGGTTTTGTACAAATGACATCCTTGCCCGCTTCAAATGCTTTGACGATGTGTTCACCGTGAAATTGGTCAGGAGTGTAGATAGCGACGATGTCGATGTCGTTCCGCGCCAACATCTCATCATAGTTGTCTGTATAGAATAATGTTGGTCGCTCTTTTTTCGATTCATCAATTTTTGCCGGATTGAGATCGCATCCGGCGACTGCTTCGCAGTACACCGTGCGGTCGAGACCAACCAATAATGTTCTGCCTTCGTGCAAGCCGAGAACACCGATGCGTTTTTTCTTTCCTGTAAAGTGGATGCTTTTTTTTCGTTCTTCAATTTTTTTGTCGAGATATTCTTTCATCTTTATATTTCCTAAAATGTAACACCGGCAATGAGAATAAGGTTTGCATACTTTGTTGCTTCGCCCGTTCGGACAAAACTGATATTTGGTGATGTTGCGGCCAGCGCTTTGAATTTTTCGTGAGAAATTTTTTTGATGGGAACATTGCCGAGCGCTTTTTTTACTTCACTATAAATGTGAGGGCTGATTTTTTCCATCTCGTTGGTAACAATAGCTCCCTCAACTTGCAGTTCTTCGAGAACTACCTTTAACGTATCAAGAACACGAGGAATATTTCGTGTAAGCACCACGTCGGCAACTGGTCGGTGATGAGGAATGGGATAGCCGCTATCGCAAATGACCAACTTATCACCATGTCCCATTCCGGCTATAATACGGGAAAGTTCGGAATGAAGTATACCATGTTTTTTCATAGTAATTCATCTCCATTGTTAGATTGTGAAATCGGCAGATGGGCGTGGAAGCGATGCCCAATGGCCGGTCGGATCATTACCACGGCACATAATGCTGAAGGCGTTCCAATTCCAAAATGCTCGAACATCGGTTGGGCAGTAGCGTAATGTCAATCCGCAACGGCGGCGGTTGGAGCGGTTAGGAAGTGAGCCGTGAATTGTGAGATCGGAATGAATTGAAATTTGTCCTGCCTTCAATTCGATAGCCACCGGTGGTGGATACTTTGACATATCTGCTACGGTTTGTGTCAGCACATTTTTTTCGGAGGAGTCGCTTTCTTTGTGTACAATACCGCCCTGAAGATGAGAGCCGGGAATAACTTCCATACAACCGTTTTCCTTATCTGCGTCGTCAATTGCAAGCCACACGGTGATTGTTTTTGTAGGTGTCAATGGCCAGTATGTACAATCCTGATGCCATGAAACACCCTTGTCATCGCCGGGCAATTTGCAGAAGTAATGCGTTGCCCAGCAAACAAAATTTGGGCCAAGTAAGTCTTCCACAATGTCGAGGATAGCTGGTGTTTTTGCAAGATCATAAATTTCGCGTATTCTGTCATGGTAGCGATCAATAGCGTAACTGTCTTTGCCAGCATCTAAAAATTTTTGCAGAATGGCGTCGAAGTCGCGACGATTTTTTTCTACAGCTTCTCCTTCAAAGATAGTAAAGGGAGAAAGGTACCCTTGTTGGTTGTAGAACGTAATCTGCTCCGGCGTCAATCGTTTAGGATGCCGATTAACCACGGGGAAGAATTTCAATTCCCTTGTTAGCGTTTTAATTTTTTCGTCGTGTTCAGACATGGGGTTAACCTCCTTTATTGGTTGGTGATTTGTTGATTAGTCATACACACATTTGCGTGCTTCATCGGCGAATGCTTCTAGTAACGCAATGTCGGCATCGAAGAAATGATCTGACGGTGAAAGAATGTATCCGCCATTATATCCTGCGTCATTGAAACACCGGCGAACTTCTTTTCGTGTTTCTTCCGGAGTGCAATTGTTAAAGTAGTGAAATTGATCAAATCCACCAATCATGCATACTTTATTGCCAATTCTTTTTTTTGCTTCGGCAAGGTTTGTGTCGCCGCCCATAGAAGCTGGCGTGAATGTTTCCAACGCATCGGCTCGTAAATCGGCGAGTCGTTCAAGAAACGGCATCATGCCTCCGCATGTGTGGTACACCACTCGTTGACCGACAGAATGCGCGATGTCAATGAGTGGTGCATCGTACGGCGCAACAAAGGTGTCAAAAATTTCCGGTGAAATGACCGTTGAAGAAGCGTCGCCACCGCCATGTTCTATCACATCGTAGCGTGCGCCGCGTAGTGATTCGATGTAGATTTTTTTACGTTCGAAGAGAATTTTCAAAAACGTGTGAACCCATTCAGGATCATCGAACGTAGCAAAAATTAAATTTTCAATTCCGTACAGCACTGCTGCATCTTGCCAGCAGCCAGACTGCCCATATACATCAAAAAAATTAATGAATCCCCGGATCAATCCGCGCTCACCAAATGCTTCCGCTTCGCGATTTACTGCTTCCACATCGCATTTCGGAATAACGGCATATTTTGCAATTATTTCGATATCCGATTTCTCCTTTATCAATCGCTCAGAGACCCAACTGGTGTACTCGTTGCTTTGCAACACCATGCTGAGAGTTTTTTTTGGCGTAACGAAATTGTACCTGATTGTTTCATACTGTGAATCAGGCAGTCGCTCAGGATAAATGCGCCACTGGTCAGTGGAAATTCTTCTGGCTTCAAGATAGCCGGGTGTGTGCAACGGATCGTAATATTCCCCTTTAGTTTCGTCAGGTTTGTAGACGTTCAGCCAGCGGATAGCATCTAATTGAAATCGGTCGAAAAATTCATCGTTTGTAATGCCGTTCAGATATTTTTTGAGGAAGTAAGGCATTACATGATGTGTGGTGACCGGTAAACGGTCAGGTATTTTTCGATCAAGCGCCGCGAGTAATCGTTGTTTACTTGTCATATACTGGTTCCTTTACTCATACACCGGCAGGCGCCGAATATTTGGGTCGGTAAAAATATCTTTTTCATCAACGCTTTGTGATGAAAATTCCGAAACAATAGCTCCCTTATCTGAGGCTTGAAACCAGTGCAGGGTGTTCGGCGGAATCGTGTATTGGTCGCCCGGATGTAACTCAATTTCGTGCCACACAGTGAGATAGGGAAGATATTGTTTTGGAATTTTTGCTTTCGGCTTTTTCGTTGGAGTGCCTTCCACATATAAGTAGACTTTTCCCCAACGGCAACGGAATGTTTCCTGCTTACCGGGGTTGGTATCACTTAATGGTGGATGACGATGTTCGGGACAAAATTGTCGTGGGAAAAGAACAAGTTCTTTCGCACAATATCGTTGGTTGTTCTCGTACACCACTAATTCCAATCCAACATTGTTAATGTCATTCAAGCCGAAATCTGCAATTTCCAAATTTTCTTTTTCGTGTTTGGTAAGAACAATACCGGCTTTTTTCAGCATCTGCGATGCTTTGGTGCGAAGTTTGTTTGCTTCAGAAAGTTTCATAGTTCCTCCATGTAATTCGAAATTGTTAGTCGTATCGTCCGTATAACTCTGCCGCTTCCATCATTGCGTTAATATTTTCAATCGGCGTACCAGGTGAAATGTTGTTGCCGTCTTGAACAATAAAGCCGCGTTTAGGTGCAAGTTTTTCTATGACTTGTTTTGTTGCTTGTCGAATCTGTTCAGGAGTTCCGCTATAAAGCAACAGGGGATTAACATTACCGATAAGAACAACCCGTCCTCCCATGACTTCAGAGATATAATCAAGATCAACCTGGTAGCCGAATCCCTGAAATTCGTTGATGTGAAGCTCATCTGTAAAAATCTTTAACAAGTGATCTGTTTTTCCACACATGTGAAGCGATACATAACCATCAAAATGATTTCGCAAGCGCAGTTCCTCTTCTAATACCACTGCACGATATTGTTCTTCAGAAAGAGACATTGCAAGATCATCAGTCCATGCAAAATCTTTCGGTAAAGGGAGTTTCTCGACTTCCCAACAAAAGTCTAAATACTCAATTAACTTGTCAACAATAATATGAAGTAATTCGCGTACAAACTCTGGACGTTCACAGACTGCTTCAAATACTTCCGTTTGTCCCATCAAATCACCCGCTATACCAAACGGTCCATCGGACGTGTGAGTAAGACTTGGATTTAATCCTGGATAAAAAATTTCACCGTCTTGAAATCGTACGGGATACTTTTCTGCCACTCTGATCATTGCCTCACGATAGGCAATTTGCTTCGCATTAATGCCGGTGTGAATGAAATCAATCTGTTCGAGTGTGCGAAGGTCAGCATCGTTTTTTATCCAACCTCTTCCAACCCACGGAATATCATCGTCAAAAAAATGAACAGGACATCCAAGGCTTCCTGCTTCAAATGTATTTTGGAAATCTGTCCATGCACCAACCCAGGCACCGGTAATGGAGTAAGCATCTGTTTGTATATGTTCCATCAACCATTTCTGTGCAAGAATTTGTGTGCGCAACATTGTTTCAGCATCTGCATAATACTCTTTGAATCTCACACCTACCTGCGGAACAAGAAAGCGATGAGCCAGAGCAGGAATAACAGGAACGCGATCAGGAGTTTCAAAATGTTTTGTCTTTTCCACGCGTACCCGCCTTCGTTCAATTTCCTCCATTGGAACCTGGATGTCGATGATTTGCTTCATTGTGCTTAATGAGAGGAAAGAAATTCGTCGATCTCTTTTCTATACGGCGCCGATGTTTGAGCGCCGATTTTCGTTACCGACAGCGCTGCAGCAGCATTGGCAAAACGAATTGCTTCGATCAAATTTTTCCCTTCCGCAATTGCAACAGCAAGTGTACCATTGAAAACATCACCAGCCGCCGTTGTATCTACCGCCTGCACTTGAAAGCCGGGAATGAAGAGACTTTCATTTTTATTTGCAAGATACACACCGCGTGCTCCCAATGTAATGATAACAGTTTGAACTCCCTTGGAGCGGAGTAGTCGTGCGGCATGTTCGATGGCATCATCGCTTGCAAGCGAAATGCCGGTTAAGATTTCTGTTTCGCTTTCATTGGGTGTTAAAATGGAAACATTTTTCAGAATTTCTGAGTCAATCGGTTGTGCGGGTGCTGGATTTAGAATGACAGGGACATTTGCTTTTTGTGCAAGTGTGATTGATTCTTTCACTGTTTCAAATGGTATTTCTAACTGAAGTAAAATAATTTTTGATGAAGCAATAGTGGATGTAGCACCCCGAACATGCTCAGAAGTGAGTGTTGTATTGGCACCTGCTGCTAAGCCAATTGTATTTTCTCCTTGCGCATCAACATAGATTAAAGCAACACCGGTAGAAATTTCAGTATCGACAGAAACATGATCTATGATAATACCATCGTTTGAGTATGACAGTAGAGTTGATTTACCGAAATCATCATTGCCAACTCGGCTGATGAAGCACACATTGGCGCCAGCACGTGCGGCGGCAATAGCTTGATTAGCTCCTTTTCCACCCTGTGCTTTATAAAATTGATCGCCCTGAATTGTTTCACCTGGTTTAGGAAATCGAGGAAGTTTTACAATCAAATCTACGTTCGAACTACCGATAACTGTAATGAGTGGTTTCATGGTTGATGATGTCTCTGGTAACAATTTACTAAGTCACAGAGTGAACATTCGTAATCTTTCAATACGGCGTGTGGTCCTATTCCAATGATACCGCTGACTGATTTAATTGGTAACATAAGGGCGCTATCGGTAAGCGTTACTCCACACGGGTGAGGGGGAAAAAATGAAAACAATTTTTTTTGTTCACTTACTGACCAATTGCAATATCCTGGACTGTATCGATTTGTTCTTTTCCATCCTAAGGGTGTGATAATTGTATCCAACTGGAATTCCATCCAATCGGCTAATCGCTCAACTAGTAGTGAACCGATGTGATCTATAATAAAACCCGATACCAAATCACCGTTATCAATTTTGTTTTTTGACCATTCTTCAATTTGATTTCCAATTGTGCAAATAAAGAATACTATTGTTGTTGCAGTACTCAACCGTTTGGTGATGATCGGCTCTGTATTGAAGTTTACATCGCCGCACCTTATCCAAGCTTTGTCGAACGATATTTCTTCTTCTGTTGCGATAGAAATTTCACATTGCGGATGTATTTTTTTAGGTATTTCTTGCAAGAACTCTGTTATGGTTTGATGGATGTAATCAGGGACAGTGTTTAAACTATAGCCCACGTTTCTGATGACTTGGCTTTCATCAATCTGAAGAGCGTTGTTAGGCGGAGCAAAATAGTATAGTATATTTTTCGGCTTTGAGATCACTCTAATTTTTTAGTATTGACAGTCTATTGAGGAATTCAACAGCTCCTTGTGGATCTGGACTATAGGCATCAGCACCAATCTTTGTAGCGAAGTCAAGGGTAACAGGTGCCCCACCAATAATAATTTTTGTAGCTGGAGAAAATTTTTTAATATCTTTTACCGTCATTTCCATATTTTGCATTGTAGTCGTCAGAAGAGCACTTAGCCCAATTACTGCATCGGGATGACTACTTAATGATTGTAAAAATTTTTCAGTTGATACATCTGTACCCAAGTCGATAACCTCCCACCCCGCTCCCGTAATCATCATAGAAACAATTTTCTTTCCAATATCATGCAAATCACCTTTAACAGTACCCATGATCACTGTTCCCTTGGGTTTAATTTGCTTTGAAGAGTAGAATGGCTTCAAGTGTTCCATACCAGCTAACATAGCACGAGCCGACATCAACATATCAGGTACAAATATTTGCTTGTTTCTGAATCGCTCACCAACATTATACATCGCTTGGATAAGGCCATCTTGAAGAATACGATCAATAGGTATTCCTTGTTCAATTGCCTTTAGTGTCAGTTCATCAGCGCCATCCTGATCTCGTAGATCAGCGGGGTGTGGTGACTTTTTATTTATTTTTCCCCGTTCGATGCAATTTCTAATTGAGAAAAGTATTTCTTCCATAATAAAAAGGGTTAATTGTTAAAAGTATAGTATATACTGTTTATGTATTTTTTATAGTGCTAAAATATTTCTCTTGACTTTTAGGTAAAGATAAAATTATATTCATCATAAGTTATGTTAGCGTTAACACAAAATCAAGCTTAAAAAAGAAAAATAAATTTTTTTAAATGATATGTTATCGATAACACAAATAATAAACTTTTAGTCTGGAGTCGAACCAATGAAACGAAGAATTAGTGTTGTATTGTTTTTTCTTGTTCTTGTCTTTGGATGTAAACAGCAAACTCCCAAGGATGATCTAAATCATTGGAAGAGCAATCCCCAGCAGGTTATTACTTTTGAAGAGGCAACAGCCGAAATAGCGCTAAAGATTGAACTGGTGAAAAAATTTTTGATGGAGGAAAAGAAAGATGGGCTGTTATTAACACAAGTACGAAACGTCAACTGGATTACGGCAGGTTTGGTGAATAATCAAATAGTGTTGAACAAAGATGTAGGTGCGGCTTCTCTTTTAATTATGAAAGATGGTAGGAAATTTTTGTTGTGCAATGGAAGTGAAGCTGGGAGAATGATGGATGAGAATTTAGGGAAACTCGGCTATACTTTAGTACAATATTCATGGTACGAGGCAAATCCGATAAAGGATGCTCGTGGAACGCTCATTAAATCACTTGCTCAAGGAGGGACCGTGGTGAGTGATGTAAATTTTCCTGGTACAGAATTGGTGTCAGAAAAATTTAAGACACTGCGATATTCATTAACGGATACTGAGATTGAACGATATCGTTGGCTTGGTAAGCAAGCAACCGAAGCAGTTGTTGATGTATGTAATTCCATAGCTCCAGGGATGGATGAATATGAAATTGAAGCGATGACTGCCAACGCATTACGCTCCCGCGGAATTTTACCTACAGTGTTGCTTACCGCTGTTGACGAACGAATTTTCAAATACCGTCATGCCCTGCCTGGTGGTGCCAAGCTTCAGAAATACGCAATGATAAATATTGTGGCAGAAAAATGGGGCATGCCGATAGCGGTTACCCGCTTTGTCCATTTTGGACCTTTGCCAGAAGAATTAAAAAATAAATTTGAAAAGACGGCTAAAGTGATGACGAAATATCAACTCGCCACTGTTCCAGGTCAATCGTGTGCAGAAATATTTGAACAATGTAAAACTTGGTATGCAGAAGCAGGTTATCCGAATGAGTGGCAGTTACATCATCAAGGTGGTGCAATTGGGTATGATGATAGAGAATACGTGATTTATCCCGGAATCAAGGAGGTGGTGAGAGAGAAGCAAGCTTTTGCGTGGAATCCGACCATTACCGGTGCCAAAGTGGAAGACACTTTTATAGCATATAAAGATCATTTTGAGGTGGTCACGAAAACAGATGGTTGGCCGATGATAAAAGTAGAAGTTAATGGAAAAACATACGAACAACCTGGTGTTCTTATTCGCTAATTTTTATGGTAGAACAACCCCCTTTAATTCAAAAGACATCAATCAGGAAATATATTCATAAAAATTTTGAATGTATTACTTCTGAAAATGATATCATCAAAATAGGTGTCCTTCCGCAGATCGGAGGGAAAATGATTGAATTGTGGGATAAGCGAACTCAGCAGCAATTTCTACTTGAGCCGCAAAATGATTCAGGCATGTATGAAGCCTCGACATTTGCCAAAGATTTTTCGTTGTTTGACATTAGCGGATTTGATGAATGCTTTCCAACAGTCGAAGCATCCGATCCCTTTCCCGATCATGGTGAGGTATGGTCACGACCGTGGAATTATGTTATTCATGACCAATCAATTGAAATGTCAATTCAAGGTGTGAATGCTCATTACGAATTCAAAAAATTAATGTGGTTGGAAAATAATTCCGTTCACATTCAATATCATGTGGTGAATAATATGGATGTTCCATTTCAGTTTCTTTGGTCAGCACATCCGTTGCTTCATGTTAAATCCGGAGCGCGCATCATGCTGCCGAAATCAGTGCGCCGCGTTTTTTTAAATTGGACATCGAATTCAAACATCGGCTCTTATGGGGATTTCCTTCAATGGCCTTTAAAATTTAAAGGCGATGGAGAAACACTCGATTTTTCTGTTGTTCCTAACGTAACAGCAAATGTAGCAGTAAAATGTTTTACCGATGCATTAGAAGAAGGATTTGCAGGATTATATTATCCAGAAACGAATAGAACCTTGTTGTTTAAGTTTGATCCTGCAGACATTCCTTATGTAGGGTTGTGGTTGTGTTATGGCGGTTGGCCAGTTGATTCTCCCAAAAAACAATTTACCATTGCTATAGAACCATGCAACGGTCGACCGGATAAATTGCAGAATGCAATTCAACGACGTGAGTGTCAAGTTCTTGCTCCGCATGAAAGTAAAACATGGCATTTATCAATTAGTGTGCATGAAGGAATAAAAACTTCGGCAACACACGGTAACTAATTATTTTTTTCAACTGAGGAGAACCATATGCCATCAATCCAGCTTACATTTCCAGATTGGCTCATTATTTTTCTCTACTTCGCATTTGTTCTCGGTATTGGATGGTATCTAAAAAGATACACGAAGAGTGAATCCGATTTCTTTTTAGCTGGACGTAAAAATAGTTTTTGGGTTGCAGGTCTAGCTTTTCTATCTGCTAATCTTGGTGCGCTTGAATTGTTAGGAATGACTGGTAACACTTTTCGGTATGGAATGTATGTTGCTCATTTCTATTGGATTGGCGCTATTCCTGCAATGTTGTTTCTTGGCATATACATGATGCCGTTTTATTACAGTAGTAAGATCAATTCTATACCTGGATATCTGAAACTTCGTTTTGATGAAAAAACCCGCGTATTAAATGGAATTGCGTTTGGCGTAATGACCTTGCTGGTTTCTGGAATCAATTTGTATGCAATGGCGCTGGTGCTTCATACATTTCTCGGATGGAATTGGGATTTGAGCATGTGGATTTCAGCGGCAACTGTTGCGGCGTATGTTACATTCAGCGGTTTACTTTCTGCAATATTTACTGAGATCATTCAATTCTTCCTCATTTGGTTTGGGCTATTTCTTGTTTCGATTCTTGGCATTATTGAAATCGGAGGGATTCAAGAAATTTTCAACAGAGTTCCCGAAGCCTACAGCACACTGTGGTCAACCTCTGCCGATCCGTCGCAAAATGGAATGATGGTTACATGGGCAGGCATTGTTCTCGGACTGGGTTTCGTTCTTTCCTTCGGTTATTGGACTACAGATTTTTTAGTCGTGCAACGCGCCTTCTCTGCAAAAGATTTAAATGCGGCTCGAATGACGCCGATTGTTGCGTCGTTTTTCAAAATGGCTGTTCCATTCATTGTTATTATCGCAGGACTTATTGCACTGGTACTTTCGAATGACCCGAACAGCGGATTTGCATTATTGGTTGATGGTGGACAAGTTAATTACGATTCCGCTCTCCCTTTGCTGATTGCTCGATATTATCCCAACGGCTTAATCGGTTTGGGTGTTACTGCCTTGCTGGCAGGATTTATGGCCGGACAGGCCGGAAATATTAGCGCGTTCAATACAGTATGGACGTACGACATTTATCGTTCTGTCATCAACAAGAAGGCATCTGATGAACATCTATTGTGGATGGGGCGTGTGGCGACAATCGTGGGAATTTTAATCAGCATCATTACAGCATACTGGGCGAAAACTTTTCCGACAATTATGGATTACATGCAGGCTATTTTTTCATGGGTAAATGCGCCGCTGTTTGCTACCATGTTGTTGGGAATGTTTGTTCGCTGGATAACGCCCAACGGAGCTTTTTGGGGTTTGCTAGCTGGCATGGGTTCGTCATTTACAATGTTTTTGGCAGTGAAGTTTAATTGGATTGATCAAAGTTTGATTACTTTTTCTAATGTTGCAAGCGATATGGCGGCAAATTTATGGCGAGCGTGGTGGGCGTGGTTAATCTGTTTTGTGGTAACAATCGTCATCAGTCTCTTTACAGAAAAGAAGCCGGAATCAGAATTAGTCGGTTTGGTAAAAGGATTAACACCTGAAGTTACTACTGCTCATATGCCAATGTATAAGAGACCGGAATTTTATGCGGTATTGTCGTTAATCATTTTTGTGGCACTCAATATTTATTTCTGGTGAGGGACAAATACTATGGTTGAAAATACCGGTATGAAATCTATTTGGTACTTTGTCGGTCTTATTTTAATGACGATGGGGGCAGTGGTAGTTATCTCTGGAGTGTACTATCTCTTTGCTCCAACAGAACACCACACCGTTCTATCGCATTTGTATCCCAGTTTATGGTGGGGTGGCATTATGGTGGCGGCAGGATTTATTTTTTACATCACGAATAGAAAGACATCCATTGAATAATACATTTACGTATAAGCAGGAATTTGTTGTTGATGATTTTGTTTCACTCTTTCACGAACGGTTTACCAGCGAGGCAACACCCATCGTGGTTCGTTCGCCCGGCAGAGTGAACCTTATTGGTGAACACACAGATTACAACAAAGGGTTTGTATTGCCCGCGGCAATAGACAAAGCCATTTATTTTGCCGTAGCCCCCAGAAGGGATATGCAATTTAAACTCTTTTCATTGGACATGAATGAATGGTATGAAGGGAATCTTAGAGCGCTGAAGCATGCTGAGCAACGTTGGCCAAATTATTTAATTGGCATTGTCGATCAGTTAATCAAAGCCGGGTATGAATTCGAAGGATTTGATTGCATGTTTGGCGGCGACGTGCCGATTGGTGCGGGGCTTTCTTCGTCAGCGGCAATTGAAGGAGGATTGATCTTTGCGTTGAACACGTTGTTCGGTTTGAATATGGATAAGCTGACGATGGTGCGACTTGCGCAGAAAGCGGAAAATGAGTTTGTCGGCGTTCAGTGCGGCATTATGGATCAATTCATCAATATTTTTGGGAAAGATAAGAACGCATTAAAGATCGATTGCCGGTCATTGGAGTATGAATACATACCGTTTGAAAGTTCAGATTTGAGCATTGTTTTGTGCGAAACACAAACGCATAGAGCGTTGGCATCATCGGAATACAACATCCGTTTTCGGCAATGTTATGAAGGGGTTAGCATCTTGTCATCAATCAATCCATCAATTACAAGCTTGCGTGATGTGACACTCCCTTTCCTTGAAGAACACAAAACATTGCTCACGCCAACAGTGTACAGACGTTGTTTCTATGTGGTAAAAGAAAACCAACGGGTGATAGATGCTTGTGAGGACCTAAAGCGTAATGATATTGCTGCATTCGGCAGGAAGATGTATCTCTCCCATGAAGGTCTCAGCAAGGACTATGAAGTAAGCAGTGCCGAACTAGATTTCCTTGTTGAAGTTGCATCAGGCGTTCGCGGAGTGTTAGGCGCTCGAATGATGGGAGCAGGCTTTGGCGGTTGTACTATCAACCTTGTTGAAGAACATGCAGTAGAGTCATTTGTGGCTGAGGCAAAACAACAATACTTCGATAAAACTCAAAAAACATTACAAGTACATATCGTAAAACTTAAAACAGGTACAGAGCAAATAGTGTAACCAGATGATATTCGAGAAAGGAGGTGTGAACGAGGCAAAAAAAGTTTTTCACGATGCAATAACTCACACAGCAGTAGGTTGTACAAACACCAACAACTAATCAAAGGAGAAATACTATGCGATCCTTGATGCGTTTTCTTTCCGTTGTGCTGATGGCGATCTTTGGCACTGCGTCGCTTTTCGCACAGCTTGAACCAATCGGAGGTCCGTACACCGTAGATACCAATACGGTATTACTGTTACACTTCGATGGCAACCTCACCAATGCAGCGGCGGCACAAGGCAAAACAGCAGCTGCGGCAGTACCACATTCCACCAATATTCCCGGAAAAATTTCCTACGTCCCACAATCAGGTCCGCTTGCCGGGTTAGGTCAAGCAATCCGAATTGACAACTCTTCTATCAATGACTCGACATATTTAACTGTTCCCGATACAGCTGCGCTTGATATGACCGGAAGTTGGACGATTGAAGCGTGGGCAAACATCTTTACGTTTGGTTCTGGCTCGTCTGACTATCGCTGGGTACCGCGCGTTGTTATGAAACCTGGCGATGATGTATTCTGGCATCCCAATTACTGGTTGGAAATGTGGGGAGATAACAGATTGTTCCATGCAGGATACTACACTCCAGGCGATGCTTTCATAAGCGTTACCTCGCCAAACAATATGTTTGTACCTGGCGAATGGGTTCACCTGACATTTATTCGTGATACGGCACGTGCTTTTATTGCCGTCATGGTGCATGATGCGAACAAGAATCTGAAAGGATTCCTTACGCGGGGATTTGACAAGACAAAGGATATTCCGAAGCCCAACTCGCAAGATCTCCATATCGGCTGGGCTGGGTCTGTAAAAATTCCGGCACCAAGCACAGATTCGTGGTTGGATGGATTTGTTGATGAAATTCGTATCAGCAATGTTGTGCGTAACTTTGCTGGTCCACCAGTTATTCAGTCAGTTACACAATTGGCAAACCAACCATCAACAGCAACGTCATATCCGGTTGAGATTTCTGTCTTCCCATTGAATGCAGGTGGGTCAATGAGCGCTGTAACACTCTACTATCGCACAGATACGAACGCTACTTTTACCAGTGTTGCTATGACTTCGGCAGGTGGGGACAAATACACTGCAAGTATACCGGCACAAACAGCGGGCAAGATGGTGCAATATTACTACAAAGCGGTGGATAACAACAACCAAATATCCTTCTCGCCGGTAAATGCGGAAGTGAATAAAACATATTATTCATTCTACATCTACCAACCTAATTCAAAAGTTCTGGATGTTACGTTTGAAGAAGGACCGAATGGAAAGCCGATCGATCATTCACCAAACAACGCCAAAATTATTACCATGCCCGAGTTCAAATATGCAACGATTGTTCCTACAGGGGGTGGATCATTCTCGCACGACGTGCGTGGAACTGATGGCGTAAAGATCGATTCGAACTGGGTTGAAGCAGAATCGCCTTTCTTGGCAGCAGAAGAATTCACACTTGATTGCTGGTTGCGTCCAGATTCTGCCAATAGACATGCTGTGCGTATTATTATCAATCCTTCCTCCAAACAAGATTGGAATAATGCAAACTTTGAATTGAGTTTCCGCAACGGTTCGCAGGGTAAGCCAGTGTTCACTGCCCGATATTGGACGATTGATCTTGCCAGTGCGCCAATCATTCAAGATACGTTGGTTGCAGAAACAGCACATGTCGGAAAGTGGCGTCATGTCATTCTTGAACGCGAAAAAGCTACAGGCAATTTTGCTATGGTCGTTCGAGATGAAAATGATGTGTTGATGTTCAAGAAAGTCATTAACAACCCAAAATCACCAGTGATGGCAGGTGCTCCACTGGTGATTGGACGTTCGTGGTTCTTGACAAGCGACCAATATTATGTCGGTCCGTATCGTGGATTGATTGATAACGTGAAGGTGTATAACTATGCCGCTACCGGAATAACAAAAGTCGGTGATGAACCGATCGCCATAGCGCATGAGTTTAATCTTTCACAAAACTATCCCAACCCGTTCAACCCGACTACGGAAATTGAATTCACCATTCCAAAATTCCAGCAGGTGTCGCTGGTTGTGTACGATATTCTTGGCAAAGTAGTGAAAACACTTGTCAACGAAGAGCGGCATGCCGGCTCACACCGTGTACGGTGGAATGGTACGGATAATTCTGGCGCCAAAGTCTCAACTGGTGTGTACTTCTACAAACTCACCTCGGGTAATATGACACAAGTGCGCAAGATGTTGTTGTTGAAGTAATTGAAAAAAAGCGAAGACGGGAAATTCCCGTCTTCGCTTGCTGATTATGGTATCTGTTTGGAATTGAATCCTTCTATGAAAAAAATTTTTACACTACTTTCAATAACTCTTGGAGCGTTATTCCTATCCTGTACAACAGGGGTAGAAGAATCGCCTGAGCCGGGTATTTTGCGTGTTACTTTAAAGGCAAACGAAGCAGACTCTATTCTTGTGATTTTAGGGGATACAGCACGCTGTTCAAGAGTTGATCGATACAATGTGATTGTGTCGAGAGGCAGAGTCTATCGAGGAGAAAACTATGCCGACTTGTATCTTACACCGTCAATAGATCGTATTGCAGCCGATACGGTAAATCTCATTCAACGTCAGTGGCTCGATGGCCGATGGGTGAATAGTATCACCGATCCGTTTGAGATTCCTCGCTGGCAAACTCGCTATGTTGGTTACACTGTGTTCGAATGGTATACACCGCCGGGGACATACGATAAACTGCAATTCGCACTTACCGGCATTGAAGTGTTTGTAGCCATTCCAAGGCAGTTTAACAATCCACTTCAACTTCCTGAAGGAGTTTCATCGGTGATGGACTTTCCCGCCTCGATTACAGTTGAAGAAGGTAAAGTGACTGAAGTCCAGATGGAAATTGACGCATTCAAATCTATTCGACGGTACCGAGATACATATATTTTTGATCGTGTTGTCAGAATCAAAAAAATAGAGATGAAATAAGCGCTGTTTGATGTGAACAACAATTAAAGGAATCATTGTGGCAATGAAACATTTGATGTTATGCTCAATCGGAATTATGCTTGGTGGTTTGGTGTTACTCTCGTGCGAGCGTCCCACCCAACCCCCCAATCCCAATTTGCCGCCACATACGAAACTTGCCAATGTACCAAGTGAAGGAGATACGATATTTCCGTTGGCAACTATTAACTGGACAGGCGGCGATGAGGATGGCTTTGTTGCGCGTTACCAATATCGATATTTTACTTATCATTTAGCTCCCGGCTCTACAACAACGTGGGTTGTGTATGATTCGACCAATTGGTACGATACGACTGCAACATCGGTAACTGTGGCATTCAATTCAAACCAGGATTTGAACAAACAGATATTTTTTGTTCGCGCTATCGATAATGAAGGAGCGATAGATCCGAATCCAATTTCGCGCGTCATCTATACCACAAAAGCCAGTCCTCCAAAAACAACAATTCGTGTGCCGGCAAACAATTCTTCAGTATTTGCTCTTCCACAAGTCGGTGATTGGTGGGAGGGGATTCAATTGCAATTCGGCGCCGTTGATCAAACAATCGGAGGCAAAGTTGTAGAATACGCATGGTCGGTTGATGGCGGGCCTTGGCATTGGGGTGAAGACACGTCAGTGATTATCACTCCGGAAAATTTCAAATCGCCTGTCAATGGCAAACATTACATCAAGGTCACTTCACGCAACAATACCAATCTGGTTGATCCGGTGGGCGATTCTATTTCCATCAACCTGCTCGTCCCAACATTTGAAAAGAATGTGCTCATTATTGATGAGACGGATGAATTCAATGCGCCATTTATTACGTTTAATATCAGCGATGATTCTGTGGATGCATTCTATTCTCGAATCTTTCCGGGTGCCGACGTGTGGGACTATAAAGCTAAGGGCGGTATGCCCCCACGCGATACGTTGGCACATTATAAATTGATTCTATGGCATGCAGACGATAGACCAGTGAGTGTGCCGCACAAAATTGCTGAACAGAAGAACATTACTATTTTTACAGACTACCTGCGTGTCGGCGGAAAATTTTTGATGAGTGGCTGGGGAATTTTGAAATCGTTTGCCTACGAAAAAAACTTCCCCTTTACTTTTCCGCCGGGAACGTTTGTGTACGATTTTCTCCACATTCGTACGGTTGATGAAACGTCGCTGGTTGGTGATTGTATTGGCGGCGCAGGCACATCGTCGCAATTCAGCAGTTTCAGAGTTGATTCCGCAAAACTCGCATCGTTCCCCTATAATGGAATGTTGAGTCAGGTAAACTTGATCACCGTTCCGGCAGGATTTACTGAAGGACTGTATTCGTACGAAAATCTTCCTAACAGCCCGTATGTTACCTACCGCGGACGGTACATTGCGTTACGATATTACGGCACCACGTACGATGCAGTGGTGCTTGGGTTTCCGATGTATTTTGTGAGAGAAAGTGACGCCAACACAATGGCAAGAGAAATTCTCCAAAGTTTGAATGTTCAATAAGGTGCTTTCATGAGAATGAAAATGAACACAACCATTTCCTTCGTTGCATTTACCGTCTGCATTTTCGTTATGACGTTTTGCGGCTCTTTGCTGTACGCGGGGAACACAGGGAAAATTGCTGGAACCATTAAGGATAAATCTACAAAAGAGGCTCTCATCGGTGCAAATGTTGTTGTGAAAGGGACAACACTTGGCGCAGTAACAGATCCTGACGGTAAATATTTTATTTTACGGGTACCACCCGGTACTGTTACTGTTCAAATTACCATGATGGGATATCGCACAGTGACTATCCAGAATATTAAAATTCAAGAAGACCTGACAACAATAGTCGATGCTGAATTGGAACAGACATCAGTTGAGTTAGGAGATGTTGTTATTACTGCTGAACAGAAACTTGTTCAAAAAGATATTACGTCAACTCGACGCACAATTTCACAGGAATCAATTCGTGAATTACCCGGGCTTGAATCGACTACAGACTTTTTCAAAGTACAATCCGGTGCGTTTCTTTCAACCGCTCCTCAATATGTCAAGTTAGGTGAAGGTCAGCAATTGCAGGTGCGCGATGAAAGTTTGAAAGATGTTCACATTCGCGGCGGACGAGGCGGTGAAATTCTATACATGGTTGATGGAATGCCGGTGAACCACCCCATTTACGGCGGCCGAAGCGTTTTAGATTTGAATGTTGTTGATGTGCAGAGTGTAGAATTGATTACCGGCGGTTTCAGTGCAGAATATGGACAAGCACAATCTGGCGTAGTTAATATCAGTACACGCACAGGGGGCGACCAGTACAAAGGCGGTGTTGAGTATAAGACGGACAGAGCCAAAGCATTTGGAGAAGTGTACAATACCGATTACATTTCTCTCTACGCCGGCGGTCCCGAACCACTCACTACTGACCTTCTACCGGGTTTGGGAATTGATTTGCCGGGTAAAGCAAGTTTCTTCCTCTCCGGCAATTTAAGTGTTACCAACACACCGTACGATAACCACAAACAACGAAAAAATTTCCCAATGTTCTTCGGATGGGAAATTACCGAACGGCAGGATAACACATTGAACTTGAATGCCAAAATCAACTGGGATGTTTCCAGCGAAGACAGATTTGTCTTCAGTTACCACAATTCGTACAAGCAGTGGAGTAGCTTTGATTGGCTGTGGAAATACAATCCGGATCGAATTGCAAGTTACAAACGTGATAACACGGCGGGAAATTTTCAATATAATCACGTTATTTCCAATTCAACCTACTTCACCATCAACGCTGGTTACCTTGGTGTTACCTACCGGGGATCGCTCGACGGCAGAACACCCGAAAGTTTTTGGGTGAAAGATACGTCAGGGCGATATGTTTCAACCATTACTCCGCCTCAAATTGATCCACGAACTGGTTTTTACGATACACGCGGCTCTGAAAATATTTGGCGAGATGATAAAACGACAACATTTACGTTCAAAGGCGATTTCACTTCGCAAGTACATTCAGCACATCTCATCAAAACTGGTATTGAATTCCAGTACCACGATTTACATTACATCGATATTCAAGATGGCGGCGTGAAGTTATCGCGTTATGCGCTGGGTCTCGATTCGTTACCGCCGCCGGGTCCATTTCCGATGTTTGGGCAGTTGCGTTGGGTGTTTAATGTGAAGCCAATGATCGGCAGTGCGTACATTCAGGATAAATTTGAATTGGAATATCTGGTTATTAATGCCGGCGTGCGTATGGACTGGCTGGATTTGGGCAGTACCGTTAATGCGAAAAATTGGAAACAGCGCTGGGAAGAAGCAACTGGATTAAAAGCCGATTGGTCAACATTTCGCTATAAAGTTAGTCCTCGACTTGGAATTTCATTTCCAATTTCAGAACGCATGGTGCTGTTCTTTTCCTACGGTCACTTCAATCAGTTGCCGGAATTGCAGTACTACTATCGCGATCCGTACAGCGGAGGTACGACAGGTAATCCAAAACTTGATTATGAGCAAACAATTCTGTACGAATTCGGTTTAACAAATCAGATTTCTGACTACTGGGCGATTGATGTAAAGAGTTATGCAAAGGATATTTCAAAGCAAGTCGGTACAACACGACTTCTTGCCGCGCTTGGCACTCCGGTTGAATTATTTGATAATAAAGGGTATGCGCGGGCTCGTGGCTTGGAATTTGAATTGACGAAAGGGTACTCCGACTTCATTTCCGGAAAAGCGACATACACGATTCAATGGACGAGTGGTTATTCCTCCTCTGCGTTTGATGACTACATTCGTTCGCAGACAGATTTTCCGTACCCTATTCGTGAGCGGGCGCTATCATGGGATGTGCGTCATCAGGTTATTATGCAGAGTACACTCTCAGCCAACGAAAATCAGGAAGTTGAACTTTTTGGTCTTTCGCTCCCGAACTTTTGGAATTTAACTATTCTCTATCGATTCTCAACCGGCACGCCGTACACACCGGGTGATGCAACGGTGGATCCTGCAGAATACCAGCGAAGAGAAAATACAGCCATAGGTCCTTCGTCATCAAATACAGATATAAAATTTGAGAAAGGATTTAACCTCGGCAAAGGAATTAAACTTGCGTTTACGGTTGATGTCTTCAATGTTTTTGATCAAAAGAATATTCAGATTTATTATGGTTTCAATACCTGGACGGGGAAGCCGTATAAGTATGGTGATATAGAGAAGCCTCAAAATAATTTTTACGACTACTACACGATGTACAGCATTATGGATCCACGGCAATTTTCTACCGGACGAACAACTAAGCTCGGATTGCGAATAGACTTTTAATTTTCAAAGGGTATTATGCGTATGAATCGATTTCAACAATGGTGCATCCTCCTTGTCGGAGGAGTAATCTGTGTGCCGATGCTGTATGCACAACAAGCCCGATTGGATTGGAAACAGCACAACGTCGGTAAAGTACGGCAAGTAGTAACAAATATGGGGGCGCTCAATAAAGCGCTCACTAACTTTCCCGGTCTAGTATACAGCGAATTTCCTCCCAATAGTAACGAGGAACATTTGTTCCAAGCCGGCTTATGGGTAGGTGGCATCAACCCTAACGGCGATACTTTGGTATCGGAAACTCAAAGTCACTATCGGAATGAATTTTTTCCAACAGCAAGCCGCGGAGACACCATTTGGAGTGTTGCACGTGGAGAGACCGTGCAAATACCGTATTGGAATAACTATGTTGGCATTTCTGACCAAGATTTTGTTTGCCGTTACAGCGACGACAATATTACCAACATTGAGAATCATACCCCCCTTCATGTAGAAGTGATTCAAACTAGTCATGCATGGAGTTCTACACCGGTTGATGAATTCATTGTCTTCAAATACAAGATCATTCCCAAGAAACACGCCATCAGTAAGATGTACATTGGTTTTTGGATACACAGTGCAGTCGGCGTCATCAATACGGCTAACTATATTGATGAAAATTTGATATACGACAGAGATCTGCACATGACATCTGTTGTTGATACCAAAGGTGGTGATGATGGAACTGCAATCAGCCCCTTACTGTGCCGCGTACTTTCTCCCACAACTCCTGGATTGACGTGGACATGGGGATATTACGAACATGAAACATTGCCTAATACCAATCCCGAAGAATATCTCGCCATGAGTAGTGGACAAATTATGGAAGACAGGTTGGATCAGCCGGCTCGCGGGCACGTGATTCATTCCTTCGGTCCGTTCGATGTAAATGTTGGCGATACAATTAATGTTGAAATGGCTCTGATCTTCGGTTACGGGCAGAAAGCGGCTCTTGCCAATGCAAAGTATCTGGATTTCTTAAAACTCAAAGGTTTTAAAGTTCCCTCGCCGCCACCAGTACCAACAGTAAAAGTTACCCCGCGCAACAAAGGCATACATTTAACATGGTATCCGCCGGCAGATTCGACAAAAAATCCCGAGAAATATACTGACCCAAATCGAGGAGATTCTATAAAGTATCCTTTTGAAGGATATCGTGTCTATAAAAGTTCGAAAGGAAAGAATGGACCGTGGACGTTAATGGCGCAGTATGATGTGATTGACAATATTCCTCCAAACACAGGGTTGACAACATACGAATATGAGGAAATCGGTCTTCTGAATAACGTGGAGTACTACTACGCAGTGACCGCATATTCGAAACCCGATAACAGTATCAATTTCCCCTCTCAAGAAACCAGTACGTCGGCTACAGCGCTTGTTGTAACACCAGGTACACAGCCGCCGGCTACTGTTGGACAAGTCTATGTAGTGCCTAATCCATACCGCGGTGATATTGCGTACAATTCGTATGATCCACCGTGGGAAAAACCGGGCGGTTCGCGTACACAATGGATGGAACAGGATAGAAAAATTCAGTTTGTGAATTTACCGCATAATTGTGAAATCAAAATCTATACGTTATCCGGCGACTTGGTGTATACCATTCGCCACAACGACCCCAATAAGGGATACGAGAATTGGAATTTAACCTCATCGGTTGGTCAGGCGGTAGCGAGTGGTCTTTATCTTTTTACTGTTGAAGACAAAGTAAACGGAAAGGTGCAAGCCGGTAAATTCGTCATCATCAAATAATTTAGTGTGAGTTGAATTATGATACGGAAAATTTTTATTGCAGCAGTGATCATGTCAGTGGGAGTGTATGCACAGTACGATCGTCCAGGGAGCACTGATGCACAATTTCTAAAAATTGGCGTAAGTCCACGCGGAACGGCAATGGGTGATGCATACATTGCCGTGGTACAAGGAGCTGAGGCAACATACTACAATCCTTCGATGCTTGCATGGACCAAAGGTACCGACATCGTTTTTAATCACAATCAATGGTTTGCCGGAATCAATCATGAATTTGCGGCGGTAGCAACAAATTTGGATGAAATTGGCGTTTTCGGTTTTTCGGTAACGGGTTTGTACACCGATGAGATGAAAGTTACCACGCCGCTACAACCGGAGGGGACAGGCGAAACTTTTTATGCTGGTAATTATCGGTTTGGTGTTTCCTATTCTCGCTTTCTTACCGATCGCGTTAGTTTCGGTGTAACAGCGAGTTACATTCACATGTCTCTCTACAAAGATTTTACTGCTGGTGCGGGGGCAATTGATATTGCCGCTCAGTACGTTTCCGATTTTCGCGGTTTCCGGTTTGGAATGCAGATTGTAAATTTTGGTTCGAACATTCAATATGTCAATGAATCATACCCGTTGCCCACAAGTTTCGTTTTTGGATTTGGTATCAATGCTATCGAAATGGAAGATCAGAATGTGCTGTTCAGTTTCAGTGCAGCAAAGCCGAACGAAGGGAGACCGCAAGCGCAAACCGGATTGGAATGGCAATTTCAAAACATGATATTTCTGCGAGGTGGTTATCGTTTCAATCATGCCGTTGCCAATTATGCTTTTGGCGGCGGAGTTCGTTTGGATGTTGCAGGGTATAACATCCGCGTTGATTATTCGTACAGTAATTTTCTTCTCCTTGGTGCAGCCCATCGTGTTGGCTTCGGGCTTAGTCTCTGATTGTTTTATTTGACGCGCGCAACAATGTTGTTGTTGTGCGCACAGCGAGTATTATTATGACGTCCCCAATGTTTGTGTGGGTTGTCGTTGTGTGTACCACTGTAGTGGTATGTGCCGCACAACCTAACAACAGCGACACAGTGTTCCTAACGCTTCCTGCTACTGTTCCACAATTGCAGTACACGCCACATGGTTATATTGACAATCCATATCACACTATGGTATTCAATCGTAGTGGCGTGATACGTTCGGTACCGCCGTTGGGTTTTGGATTTTGGTGTACCGATTTCAAAGGTGCGTACGGTTCGGGGGTGAGTGGTCATGTCAATTATCTATCGCTACTCAATTTCGGTGTAGATGTTGACGGAAAACAATTTTTCACCGCAGATGATTTTGCGAATAACGGCGTTGACCTCTATTCGGCGTACCATACCAAACATATGGTCAGTTATGATTGGCTAACTGCGGGATGTAAGTTTAGCATTAAATATTTTCTTCCGCGCGAAAATTCTTTGGCTGCCATTATTGAAATAGAAAATACCAATAGTGTCAACAAAGATATTTCGGTCTATGCTGTACACACGTACAAAATCGGACAGACAAAATGGTGGGGAAGCAACGGCTTATCCGCATTATACAATCAACAATATGATTGCTCTCTTGCAAAGATTTGGGCCTACGGCGATGTGTTTGCATTGGGCTCATCGCTCCGCAGTTACTCGCACATGTATTCACGTACCAATGATGAGATTTATGAATGGGTAAGGAAGAGTGAAACTATAGTAAGCAATAAATTCTCAGTCATCGGGCTTGGTCCTGTCAATAGCGTACATCGTTACACGTTATCACTTCCGCCGCAATCAAAGCGTTCATTTCTTGTCGTACTCAGTCGCCACAAAAACGAAGCGTGGGCAATTCAGGAGTTGCAGACTGCGTTGCAAGAAGCTCGTCTGGTGTTGCAATACCAACTTCAACTCGATGAGGCTTTTTGGAGAAATTGTCCGATGATCACCGGTGATTGGGATGAACACTGGAAGCGCGGTTGGGTGTATGATTTTGAAACATTGCGGATGAATGTGCGTCAGCCGATTGGCATCTTTAAGCATCCGTGGGATGCAATGCAGATTCACTCGCCGCGAATGGTGTTAGGTGAAACCGCGCTTGACATGATGACACTCTCCTATGCAAATCCTGAATTAGCAAAGAAGGTTATCTATGGAACATTTGCTGATGCGCTGGCGCCAAACATTCCCTGTGCTCGCGAAGATGGTAGCGTGAATATGATTTCATCCGACGGTTCGGAGTGTGGTACCGCGCCAATGTGGGGATATCCGTTTCGGATGATCAAAAATATTTTTCTCATGACGTATGATACGATGTGGGTGAGGCAACTGTACCCGCATCTGCAATCGTACATCGAATGGTGGTTGAAACATCGCACCGACAGCGAAGGATGGCTTCACTGCAACAACAGTTGGGAATCAGGTCAGGATGGGTCGCGACGATTTCTTGTTGCCGAACATAACGAAGCCGCTGTTGCTGACTTTGTCCGTACCGTTGATGTGGAAGCGAGCATGGCAGAGGCCATGCTGGTGATGAAGTACTTTGCCACTGTGCTCGGTAAGTCTGATGCAATTAAAAATTGGGAATTGCTTGCACAACAGCGCATCAACAATACCCGCAGTATGTTTGTCGACAATTGGTTCCGCGATGTTGATGCCCGCACAAAGAAGCCAATTATTTTAGACAATCATTACGATGTTGCCATGCTGGCACCGCTGACATGCGGAATTGCTTCTGAAGCGCAAGTTCGCGCTGTACGTCCGATGTTGAAGAACTTTCATGATGGACATGAATGGCCGCCGGGATTATTTACACTTGCCGAGGCGGCATGGTTTGCTGACGAACGAACGCTGGCAGCTGAAGGTGTTGCTACGGTTGCAGATCGGGTGTATAGAAGGATTGATTCGCGCGGGGTGATGTTCTATGACTCGACCTTTTCGTACAGAATACCTGGTATAGCCAACGAATTTTGGCCTGCACGAGAAATTCCCGCCGGCGGAGAGAACTACGGTTGGGGCGCTACATTGCCGATGAATATTATACGAAATATTATTGGCTTTCGAGAGAAGGCAAGTGACACCGGTATGGAGATGTACCTCGCGCCGACTCTTCCAAAAAGTTTTTTGAAAGTCGGGAAAAAGTATTCGATTTCTCATTTGAAGTACCGCAACGTGCAATTCGATGTAACCTGCACTGTTAACAAATCGAAAGCAGTATCGGTAGAATTGCATGTTGTATCCGAAACGCCGGTTGCCGTATTTGTTCACTCGGAAACAGGAAACACTGTTGCCGCTCAGAAGAAGAAGAGTAGTGATGTGATGCTTACTTTTTCAGGAGAAAACGGACATCAATACATCGTTCGTTTTGAATAGCCCAGTTTTTTACGGTTCAAAAACTTTTTCATTTATTCGTGGTGGATTATTTATGAAATATCTTTACTTCCTTATCTCCTGCTGTGTGTGGTTGTATGCTCAGCAGTCGTTGTTATCCTCTCTTACTGCAACAAAACATTCTCCACTGTACACTACCTACGCCGCCGCAATGGAGCGCTCGGAGTTTACGCTTGATGAGGGATACCATTTTTTATTTTACGATTCTACACGTGGCGCCGACTTTACGACTGACAATGCTGGAGATTGGGCGTTAGCATTCCGTAAAAAGTCAACGTATATCTATGCTGTGAAGGACATGGTTCAAGAACCAATCATCACGGTATCGTATCCCGACATTGTAAAGTACTACTTCTATCCGTTTGAAAAACTGCGTGCTGATGTCACATTTCTAACCTACAGTTCACGTATTGCTATTCAGGATATTGTGTTCACCAATGAATCAGCAGAAAAGCAAACATTCGATTTACTTCCGTTCTTTCACAATCCAACACGTGCATTCAACAATGTACGATTCATGAAAGAGCAGAATGCGGTTTCATTTTCGCACGAAGAATTTCCTGATGATTGGGTGAGAAGCCACGGCGTTCCATACGTTGATAAGGTGGACAACGTCGTGATGTATTCCAGCGCTCCGGAGCGCATGTCGAGTTTTCGGTCGTATTCGTGGGGCACGGTTGAAATTCCCCAAGAGGTAGATTTGAAGAAATCTCCTGTGTACATCGTGTGGGGAAGACTGACGCATAAGGATAATGAGCGTTGTTATCATCGTTCTTCAGTAACGATGACAGTAGTACTGAACAACGACACATCGCAGTTGCTGATTGAGAATGCGCCGCGCTGGGGGAGTGCCGAAAGTAACATCAATGCTTATGCGTTGTATGGAATTGAACTTGGTAATTTCGGTGCAGTACGCCACGGAGATCAATTTTCGATTATGCTCAGGTGTGAAGCAACGAATCAAGAGCTACTGCTGAATGGTGTTGTTGATACCTCGAAGGGGAATAATTATCGCATTGATGCGCGGTTGACCGATGCAACGTTACCGAAACCGCCGCAGGGAGTGAAACGAGATATTTGGGGAAGCGGAACAGAACTCCGTTTATACTGGAAAGGAGAGCCAGGGATGAAGTACAACGTGTATCGGCGAAATTATCGGCATGGGGGCGCTTATGAGTTGTTGGCGAAGCATCTTGACCGGTATTTCTATACAGACAAAAATATTCCTGATGATAGAATTTACGGCTACGTCGTTACCGCAATTGATGCGCACGGAAGGATGAGTCCGCACTCAAAAGAAGTGAACAATATTGAAGGGAGCGATTTCCTGACTGATGTGAAATATCCCGGTCAAGTGAAAGGAGATGCGAAAGACCTTTCCCGCATTATCTCGGCATCAAAGCGATTTGAGATTGAACCAGGAAAAACTGCCCATTTCAGAATTATTCGTGGAGTCAAACGACCAGAGGAAGATCAACGAAAACTCATCAATCAAATACAAAACCTGATGACCGAAAAGCTTGAACCGTACGTAAAAGCGAATGAAAAGTTGTTTAGTGCAATTCCTCCACTCCAATGTTCCGATTCCGATCTGCAGATGTTGTACTGGACCTCTTTTGCCATGATGCGGCAGGTGATGTTGCCGCCGGAAGGGAAAAGTTCATACAACTATTACGTCTTTTCCCGAGAGCCGCAATGGGGTTGGGGACACGGCGGTCAGGTGTTCCACGAAAGTTTAACGATGCTTGCGTACGCACTCATGGATAAAACAAGCGCGATGAATTCCCAACGTGTCTATCGAGAACGACAAATGCCGAACGGATACATCAACTATCGCACCGGCGCATTTCTCGATGAAACGATTCCTGAAAACAATCAACTCACTACTTCTGCGCCGTGGTATGCGTGGCAGAATTGGGAAGTGTATAAAATTACAAAGGACAAACAATTTCTCGAAGAGATGTACGAATCGAGCAAAAAATTCTACAACTACTATGTGAACAATCGCGATAGCGATAGTGATGGATTGTGTGAATGGGGCGGTGAAGCAGTGCTTGAGTCTGTGCGTGATGCTCGTGTAGCAGTGTGGGATGAAGTCGGTTATCCAAGCAATTTTGAAGCCGTTGATTTGAATTCGATGCTCGTGCAGGAAGAAAAATCACTTGCGGCAATGGCGTTGGAGTTGGGGAAAAACAGCGAGGCACGGGACTGGACACGTAAAGCAGAGACTCGTTCGAAAAAAATTAACGAGATCATGTGGGATGATTCAACCGGCTTCTATTATAATGTTGACAAAACAACGCATACGTTTACGTTCAAAAAGCCAAACGATCTCAAACGTCAGGAAATCATAGGTTTTCTGCCGATGTGGGCGGGCATAGCCGATAAACAGCGGGCAGAACGATTGATGGAAAAACTAACTGATCCGAAAAAATTCTGGCGTAAGTATGGTGTACCATCATTGGCGGCAGATGATCCCTACTACAATCCGAAAGGTTACTGGAATGGTCCTGTGTGGGTGGAATGGAACTACTTAATTATGCGCGGCTTGCTCGACTACGGATACAAGCAGGAAGCGAAAGAGTTAGTGATGCGGGTTGCGGCCAATATGATTGCTGAATTAAAAAAGAATCACAATCTGTGGGAGTTCTACAGTCCGGATGATCAATGGGCGGGGTACCACAAAACATATATCTGGGCAGGAATGATTAGCCGTATGTTGTTGGATGTGCAAGAGATTAAGTAGCGAAGTACGAAAGAACTTTCCTACTTCTTTTCGGCGATCTGTTTGTTGATATGTAGAATTTCGGAGCGACACGTTGTAATTGCTCTTCGATCCTGTACGGAGCAATAGATTTTTCAACTATTTCATTCATAAACCACTGAAAGACAAAATGAAAAAAAACTTTTTTTCTCTCTGTTTCCTTTCGGCAGTGTCTATAACGCTGAGTATTGCTCAAGGCATTTCTTCCGTCAATCTTACCACAGCGAAAGGTGTTGGCGTTGTCGGATATACAACGCAACAAGGTGTTTCAATGACAAATAAAGACACGCTGCCATTGTTTACCTTTGAGTTGAATGACAATGTAGTTTCCTCGCTCGCCGCACAAGCAACAAGAGAAGGGGACAGCATTCGCTGGTCAATGAGTAATGGTATTACCGGTTCAGTGAAAGTGGAAAAGAATTTCTCTCGTGGCTGGAAAGCAATTGTTACCTTCCTGAATACTACATCACAAAAGCAAAAAATTTCCGGCGTTGTTCCTCTTGGTGAATCGCCCAACAGTGTGTACATCAAAGCGGCTGGTCCATCAACATACATCCATCGTCTCAGCCGCTCGAAACTTTTCCGTCCCGGTGTTGGTGCTGTTGGTGTCGTGCTTCCCGATAATGCATGGGAAATGGGTTTTAATGATGTGAACATGACACAAACTAAACGTTTGGCGGCAATTGCCCGACGCACCGCTTCCGACAAAGCCGATGTAAGAAGGTTCTACACAACACTTGAGCCAAATGGATTTGTGCAATACGTGCTCTATGTTGATGACCATGAAGGAGAATGGCAGAATGGATTACGGTTGATGTTTCGGGATAGATGGATTTATGATCTTGAGCAGTTCGATAACACATTGTTCGAACGAAAAGACCTCAAATGGATTCGTCATAGTTATCTTCTTCTACTTCAATTTGCCTGGGACCATCAATATTATGATGCGATACAAGGTACATCTCATTTCGATACATTTTTGAAGAAATACAATCCTTTCATCGGGTGGTGGGATGTGTACATGTTGTGGCCCACGTGGCCTCGATTGGGGCTCGACCAACGAAATCAATGGGACATGTATCGCGATCTTCCCGGCGGAATACAAGAATTACGACGACAGACAGAGTTTGCCCATAAGAACAACGTAAAATATTTCATTTCATACAATCCGTGGGATCAAAGCACGCGTGAAGAAGGACATACGAAGGGAATGGAAGAGATGCTTCGTTCGATTGATGGGGACGGCGTTGTGCTCGATACGTGGGGAGAGTCGAACAAAGAATTTCAAGATGCAGCAGATAGAGTGAAACCAGGCGTTATCCTCTACAGCGAGGGAATGGCAGTACCGAAAGATATGCCGACCATTGTTGCCGGCAGAGTGCACGATGCTATTTATCTGCCACCGCCGTTGAATTTGAATAAACTGATTAAACCGGAGTTTGCAATTTTCCGTGTCTCTCAATTGGCAGAAGGTAGAATCCACCGCGAAACGGCTGTGGCATTCTTCAACGGCTACGGAACCGAATTGAACATTATGCGTCCGGGCAGACCAGACTGGATTGAAGAAGAACTAACCTATTTGGGGCGAACAACAAAAATTCTTCGTGAAAACTCTTCTGCATTTTTGAGTCGTGAATGGACGCCACTTCTTCCAACACGCACCGATAGCATTTGGGTAAACAAGTTTCCGTCGGACAAGAAAACGATCTACACAGTACTCAGTTTCAAACCCGAAGGATGGAACGGAGCGTTGTTTGAAGTTCCGGAGGTGCAAGGATATCACTACGTAAGTTTGTGGAATCATGAAGAACTTGAATTGGTAAAGATTGATGGCAAAACGTACGCTCCGGCAACTGTTGATGGATTCAGCCGTTCGTGGCTCGGTACCCGTCGAGAGGGAAATGTTGATTGTATTGCACTGCTTCCATCGTTGTTGAACGTTTCTGTCATCCAAGATTCCATCCGATTTGAAGCGACTGCCGGAAAAAAGATTGTTGTGTGGGCAGGTATGCCTTCATACAACACTCCATCTGTTGAATTTCCTGTTGGCAGCAAAACGATTTCCATCATTGAGCATCTTGGAAGACATGAAGAAAAATTTGTCGTTCAGTTGTTTGATGACAACGAATTACTTGATGAGCGTGTCGTGTACGTTCCGCTGGCAACACCGAAATTGATTTCACGAGTTGTGCGGACAACGCCTGTGGCACAAGCGCCTGCCGGTATGGTAGAAATTCCGGCGGGAATGTTTGTTTTCAAATCGCAACGAAGTTTTCTTAGTCCGAATGAGGTTATTCCATATCCGGGCGATTCAACACAGCGAACTCTCTCCATACAGAAGTTCTATATGGATCGCTATCCGGTAACAAATCGTGAATTCGAAAAATTTTTGAAGGCAACAAAATATAAACCGAAAAATTCTACGAATTTTCTCAAACATTGGGTGAATGGCAAACAGCCAAAAGGTTTTGAAAATCATCCGGTTGTTTATGTGAGTTTAGAAGATGCGCAAGCGTATGCCCGCTGGGCTGGTAAGCGTTTGCCCACCGAAGTTGAGTGGCAATATGCCGCACAAGGAACTGATGGAAGAAAGTATCCGTGGGGAAATCAGTACGATTCCACAAAGTGCAATCACAAACTCGGTCACACGACGCCGGTTGATGCATTTCCTGCCGGCAAAAGTCCGTTCGGTGTTGAAGATATGATTGGCAATGTGTGGCAATTGACCAATGATGTGTATGATAACGGTACATATTATTTCACGATGTTGCGTGGCGGAAGTCATTACAACCCGACATCGAGTTGGTGGTACATCCCCGGTGGTCCTCAGCCGGCAGATAATCCGCAAATTTTATTGATGGTATCGCCAAGTTTTGATCGATGTGCAACGGTTGGATTCCGGTGTGTAAAAGATGCCGTGCAGTAAATACATTTCATATTCCCGAAATCATTATGCTTTCGGGGATATAAATTTCTCAAAAAGGTATACCATGAAACAGTTGATTATTTTTTTCATCGTTCTCTCTTCCTTTGCATATGCGCAATTGGAAGATATTTTGTCCACTTCTCGTTTGCCGTATCTTAAAAATACGAAACTGATGCAAGTTTCAAGTTTTGATTCGTCCGGCGGCAACAATGATTTTATTGCTATTGCCCCCGGCGCAAAGCGCACTATTGCATCGCTTCAAGGTCCCGGTGTCATCGTCAACATTTGGCTTACCATTGCAACAAAGGAAAAATATTTTCTCCGCTCTATCGTGCTTCGTATGTACTGGGATGATGAGCAAACGCCCTCTGTGGAAGCGCCGATTGGTGATTTTTTCGGAACAGGGTTCCAATACAAGCATTACACAACGCCATTCATAGGAATGTCCAGCGGCGGATATTATTGCTACTTCCCGATGCCGTTCAACAAATCTGCACGAATAGAAGTAGAGAATCAGTCGTCAACAGAAGTAAATTCTTTCTATTACCATATTGATTACCACAAACTTCCCCGTCCGCTTGATTCAACGGTTGCCTACTTCCATGCGCAGTGGAGGCGCGACACTCGCTGCGATCCATCGAAGAATTACACGGTGGTGGAAGCAGAAGGAAGTGGTCACTTCGTCGGTATGAATATGAGTATGCAAAGTTATGAACGAGGGATGCAGTATCTTGAAGGAGACGAAATGGTATTTGTTGATGGCGAAAAATTTCCTTCTGTGTATGGAACAGGAACGGAAGACTACTTTAACAGCGGGTGGTATTTCAACAAAGGGGAATTTGCCGCGCCGTACCATGGATTAATTCTGAAAGATGATTCACTCAGCCGCATTGCGGCGTACCGCTTTCACATTCTTGATGCAATACCCTTTACGAAATCACTTCGTTTTGAGATAGAACATGGCACCGAAAATATTGAGCGTGCGGATTACAGTTCCACTGCGTACTGGTATCAACGCGAACCTCATAAGCCATTTCCTCCGTTGCTTCCTGCCGGAATGAGAATTCCACTTCGTGTTGCTGTGCCGAATAAAGCGCTTGATGCGGAATCATTTGTTCCACCAAGTTCGACCATGACATCTTCCATTGAAGAGATGACTGCGTATGGTGCAGATTGGAGCGGAAATAAACAATTGAAACTCATTGCGCGCGGTGTTGGAGAAAAAGCAACGCTCACTCTTCCCGCTGTTGAACAATCATACGATGTAGCGTTGTACTACACGGTAGGTCCGGACTACGGAGATGTTGACATTCTGCATGACGGAAAAAAAATTGGAAAGATTGCCGGTTTCAATAAAGAAACCATGCCCGGCGGAAGAATAGTATTGAGAGATTTGAAGAGCATAAACAAAACACTCACTCTTGATTTTGTCGTGTCGGGAAAGAATGTATCTTCTTCCGGCTATTCCATTGGCCTTGATGCCTTTGTGTTGACACCGAAGAGGAAATTTATTTCAGAGTGGTATATGATTGGACCTTTTCCAAATCCACGAAATGAAAATCTTGTCCGGCTTGGGCTCGACATTCCCTATCCACCGGAGCAGGAAATTGAATTGAAGAAGACCTATGCCGGTGTTGATGGCAAACCGATCGGTTGGACACTCGATCCAACTCCCGCTAACGGAAGAATGGATTTATACAAATACGATCCGTATGAACTGGTGGTGGTGTATGCACTCACGTATATCTATTCGCCAAAAGAGCAGACGCTTCCGTTGCTGTTCGGTTCCGATGACGGCGCGAAAGTGTTTTTGAACGATAAAGAAATCTACCGTTATCTTGCCATCAGAATATCTGAACCGGATCAAGACCGCATTCCTCTTGAACTGAAACCCGGATGGAACAAACTTCTGCTGAAAATAGAAAATAACTTCGGTGGATACAATTTCTATGCGCGAATTCTCGACCCCGATAACTCTGTAGTGGTCAGTGCTCGACAACAGATGAAAAACTCTTCCCAAACAAAAAAGGTGAAATAATGGTTGTACGAAAAATCGCTACTCTGATTGCTTTCGTTGTTGTGCTCACAACACTTTCACAAGCACAGATTGTCATCAACGATCAGTTCTTGCGGCTGAATGCAAAAGCGAAAGATCCGCTCTTTACGAACTATGCGGCGGCAATCCAGCGCTCGCGCTTTTTTGCAGACAAGTCGTACTTCATGAATTACTTCACACCTGATAAACCGATAATCTATTCAAGCCAATATGCCGGTGAGTTTTCTGTGATATGGAAGATCAACAATCTTGTGATTGATAAAACGGAAGATTTTGCACAACAGCCGGTTGTTGTTGCGTCGTTTCCCGACATGGCAATAGTGGAATATGAACCGATGGCAAACATCAAGGTGCAGGAAACTTTTTTTGTCTATTCATCCGGCGCGGCAATTATCCACCTTGAAATGCAAAATAAGGGAAACATTCCGTATCCCATCAAACTGTATCCGTTGCTGTTTCGTCCCGCTGATTCAATGAATGTGGTTCGTTTTGATGCCTCTGTCAACGGGTATGTGTTCACGCACTACGAACCGCTGACACGCTTCATCAGCAATCTCTACAAAGACCGCGGTTACCCGACACACTTCCGAAATGTGTTGGCAAGCAGTCTACCTGTGGATAGTTACGGCGCCGATAGCGCCTGCACAATGGACGACTTTTATTTCGTTGTCAAAAAAATGAGTAAAGCACATGAAGATGTAAAGAAGTTGAATGAGAAAAAGAGCGGATATGTTGATTTTGTTGCGTTGCAAAATAATGTTGTGTTAAAGCCCGGTGAAAAATACTCTATCCGTTTTGTGCGTGGTGTACAGGATGCTGCTTCTCCGGAAGCAGATCTGCTTGCTGATGTGCGCGCTGCGCTATCTGCCAACATCCAGCAGTATGCGGATGACAATGTCAAACTCTTTCGCTCTGTTCCTCGATTGAAATTTAAAACAGAAAAAGAGCGCATGGTGTATATTGGCGCCTTCAATCTTGTTCGTCAATGCATGCTTCCGCCGAGCGGTCAGACATCGCACAATTTTTATGTCTTTTCCCGCAATCCTGTATGGGGATGGGGGCACGGTCATCAGGTGATGCACGAATCAATTTCAATGATTCCGTATGCATATCTTGATGCACAGTCAGCACAGGAATCACAGCGAGTGTATATTGAGCAACAGTACGAGGATGGCCTGATTGCTTATCGCCATGGTCCACGTGGTCCGCAAGTGTATCCGCACGAAGGAGTTCCGACAACGTCGGCGCCGTTTTTTGCATGGACGAACTGGGAAATTTATTCGGTGAGTAAAGACAAAAAATTTTTGAAAGAAGCATATGATGCTGGAGCGCGGTTCATTCGTTATCTGGAAAAAGAACGAGACAAAGATCATGATGGCATGTTTGAGTGGGGTCCGTACGGCATAATTGAAAATGTGCGCGATGGATGGAATGTTGTTTTTCAGCTCTTTTCTGAAGGAGAGGATGAGGGGAGAGATATCTCTCACGAACTTGATGTGCTTGATTTGACGACAGAAGTTGCCAACGAAATGTATTACCTGAAACTTGCCGCCAAAGAACTTGGCGATACTGCCGGCGTTCGTGAATGGTCGTCTAAGTTTGATCGTGTGGCTAAACTGATTAACACCTACATGTGGGATCCGACGGATAAATTTTATTACAACGTCAGCATGAGCGACAATTCTTTTCTGTTTGAAGGAGCAAGTTTGAAGCGAAAAGAATTAATCGGGTTTCTTCCTATGTGGGCGCGTGTAGCAACAAAGGAACAAGCGAGAGAATTAGTTAAACATCTGACGAACGAGAAAACATTTTGGCGTAAATACGGCATTCCCACCATTGCTGCAAATGATCCAAACTATACGCCGTTTGTTGACGGCTGTTGTCGCTGGAACGGTCCGGTGTGGTTACTGTGGGATTACATGGTCTTTCAAGGATTAAAAAATTATGGTTATGATGCACTGGCAAAACAAGTAGCCGAAAAGATGATGCTTGCTGTAGTCACGCAACTGGAAATGAATCACCGCTTCTGGGAATCGTACAGTCCTGATTTTCCGTTGCAGGAAAGTCCATCGAATTATATTTGGGATTCTATTATGGCCAAAGTGTTGATCGATCTCTACAAAAAGTAATCGCAACTCTGTGGGTTACACTTATTGAACGTTCTGACTATGACACAATTGTTTGCACAGCCGCATCGTCGGCTCAACATTCTTACAGGTGAATGGATTCTTGTTTCGCCGCAGCGCGCGCAACGTCCATGGCAAGGACAAGTGGAAAAAGTTATGAGTGCTGTTCTGCCGGAGTACGACCCGCAATGTTATCTTTGCCCGGGTAACGTACGCGCAGACGGAACTAAAAATCCTCCGTATCAATCAACCTATGTGTTCACAAATGATTTCAGTGCACTGGTCCGACAGACAAAGAATGAAGGGTATAATGAAAAGAATCTCCTTGTTGCTGCCACTGAATCTGGAACCTGTAGAGTTGTCTGTTTTACTCCTAATCACCGCACGACATTGCCCGAGATGAGTGTAGAAAACATCCGACATGTTGTAGATGTGTGGACGGAAGAGTATCAAACACTTGGAGCACGAAGTGATATTCACTATGTACAGATTTTTGAGAACAAGGGAGAGATCATGGGATGCAGTAATCCGCATCCGCATTGCCAAATTTGGGCGCAGCAATCAATTCCTGTCGAGCCGCAAAAAGAGTTGATACACGCATCGAAATATTTTCAAGAGCATCACTCCTGCATTCTTTGCGATTATCTTCAGTTAGAGCAGCAGACAAATAGCAGGATTGTGTGTGAAAATACGGACTTTGTTGCTCTGGTTCCCTTTTGGGCTGTGTGGCCCTTTGAAACAATGATTCTTTCCAAACGCCACGCAGTGTCATTAACTGATTTTTCTGAGGGCGAAAAAAATTCATTTGCCGACATACTGAAACGGTTGACAACGCAATACGATAATCTTTTTGAAACATCGTTTCCGTACTCTGCCGGTATTCATCAAATGCCGACCGATGGGAATAAAGAACATCATGTTCATTTTCACATGCATTTTTATCCTCCTCTGCTTCGTTCGGCAACAGTCAAAAAATTCATGGTGGGGTATGAGATGCTTGCCAACCCACAACGGGATATTACGGCTGAACTTGCCGCCGAGCGTCTGCGTCAGTGTTCAGAAATTCATTACAAATTACATTCATCACCAACGAGATAGATATGAAAAAAGAAATTCTTATCCAGTGTATTCTTTTGACGATAGTTGCAACTGTTCTCCACGCGAAAAATCCGAATTACGTTTCCAATCGTCCGCCGTTGTATGAAAATCAGTATATCCAACTGCCGCTTGGGTCAATCACAGCAAAAGGATGGTTGCAGGAACAACTACAACGTTCTGCGCAAGGATTAACTGGTCACCTCGACGAAATTTGGAAAGATGTCGGTCCGGATAATGGATGGCTGGGAGGCAAAGGAGATCCGTGGGAACGTGGTCCGTATTGGCTGGATGGATTGACACCGCTAGCATACACACTCAAAGATCCTGCTCTCATCAAAAAAGTGCAGAAGTGGGTGGAGTGGAGTTTGAAATCGCAACGAGCCGATGGCTATTTTGGTCCACAGCGCGACACAACACGAAAATTCTCAGAGAGCGAACGATGGCAGGCGTGGATGGAACGCAACAAGGAAGATTGGTGGCCTCACATGGTAATGCTGAAAGTGATGGAGCAATACTACGATGCCACGAATGACAAACGTGTTCTTGGGTTCATGCTGAACTATTTCAAATATCAACAAGCGCAACTGCCGACAAAACCGCTTTCGTACTGGACGCATTGGGCAAAATCACGCGGCGGTGAAAATTTGCAGAGTATTTATTGGCTCTATAATAGAACAGGCGAACCATGGTTGTTAGAATTAGCCCAACTGGTATTTTCACAAACTGAAGACTGGACTGGACTGTTTGAATCTGGCGACCCGAAGTATTGGCACGGAGTGAATACAGGAATGGGAATAAAACAACCGGGCGTCTATTTTCAGCAATCGAAAGACGAGCGGTACATCAAAGCGGTAAAAAAAGGGATTGCTGATTTGATGAAGTATCATGGACAGGTGAACGGTATGTTTTCGGGGGATGAACTGCTTCACGGTACCGATCCTTCGCATGGTACCGAACTCTGTACCGTTGTTGAATATATGTTTAGTCTTGAAACACTGCTCCGTATTACAGGCGATGTTGAATTTGCCGAGCGGTTGGAAAAAGTTGCATTCAATGCATTGCCTGCGGGTATCAAAGCAGATTTTACAGGACGGCAGTACTATCAAACTCCCAATCAAATTATGTGCGATACGTTGTATCAAAATTTCAATACACGACATTGGGGAACGCATCTGTTTGGGTTAGAAGATGGATACGGCTGCTGCACGGCAAATTATCATCAGGGATGGCCCAAGTTTACCAGTCAACTGTGGCTGGCAACGAACGACAGCGGTTTGGCATTGATGACCTACGCCCCGAGCGAAGTGAATGCAAAGGTTGGCAATAACATTCCGGTTTCTTTCATTCAAGAAACGAATTACCCGTTTGACGAAACGATCACCATTACATATTCAGGTACACGAGAAGTGATGTTTCCATTGTATGTGCGCATTCCTTCGTGGTGTGCCTCAGCGATGCTCACCATCAACGGAGTTCAGGTCGGATCGCCAAAGTTAGGTACCGTTGAAAAAATTTATCGGCGATGGAAAAAAGGGGACAAGCTGACGTTAACGTTTCCTATGAAGGTGCGGCTTTCTAAGTGGCATGAAGAATCAGTCGGTGTTGAACGCGGTCCTCTGGTGTATGCTCTCAAGATGAATGAAGAATGGAAAAAAATTAAAGGCGTTGAACCATATGCAACGTATGCCATTCGCTCTACTGATCCATGGAATTATGGATTACTGATTGGCAATGAAGAATACCCTGATTCCAGTTTCAGTGTGAAGAAGAAAGATGTTCCGCCTCAGCCGTTTGCTGTAAATGCCGCGCCGATTGAATTAACAGTAAAGGCGAAACGAATTCCCGAATGGCAACAGTATGGCGGTGTTGCTGGCCCACTGCCGTGGAGTCCAATTCGTTCGAAATCGCCGGTGGAAGAAGTTACATTGATTCCGTACGGATGTACAAAGTTGAGAATTGCACAATTTCCAACTGTAGAATAAGAATGTCTAAACACAGAAAAGTTTAATTCATTACAAAATTCACCATCTACGTCCGCAAGGAAAATTTTGAAAGGAGCATTTATGAAAAAGTTTATAACTACGGCAGTCGTTGCAATAATATTGTTATCTTTTGCACACGCCCAAATTACTCAACTACGTCCGGTCGATATTGGCGCTCAATGGAAAGCAGGTACAGCGCACGTGACAATAGTTCCGGCATTTTCCGGCGATACAATTAAGCCATTCGATGGAAATCAATTTAATGCATTGGAATTGCTGAAAACCGACACACTCATTCTTACAGTGCAGTTCGATTCGTCTGTCAGTATCGAAAAAGCAAAAATTTATTTTTGGCACAGCGCGCAGTGGAAGTTAGAATCCGCCAACTCACTTTCTGATTTGAACTCGCAAACCGGATCGTACACAAAACTTGTTGACGTGAGAACGGCAAACGGCTTTCAATGGGATTCATCTTCATTTACGCTGAATCAAGTCAAATGTGTTCGATTATCCGTAAAGAATCCTTCCGATTCGAGCATCCGTCTTGGAGAATTGATGTTGGAAGGAAGTGTGACGTTCACAAAATTCGTCATACTACCGCAACCGTTGAAAATGGTTCCCTCCACATCGCTTCAGGTGCAACTGAAAATTCAGGACTCGCAGGGTAAATTGTATTCCAACTTTATCACCTCGCCGTTATCGTGGAAATCGTCCGATCAATCTATTGCGGTGGTTGATGAGTTCGGTAAAATTTCTGCCATTGCGCTTGGCTCATGTGAAATTAGCGTGCAAACGCTCGATCAAAAACTGAAAGGATCCGCTACACTGAATGTTGTTTCTGATTTTCGTTCGCAAAAAGTCAAGCGGATGTATCCGAAAGTTGTGCTTGTTGTTCAGGATCCGACAATGCCCAATGGTCAAAAAATTCATCAAATGTTTAATTGGCGCGATCCGGTAGCGTTGGCAAATTCGCTGGTGAAACATTTTACGGAAGCAACAGACAGTGTTGTTAACTTCCAAATTGTAGAAACTATTCATGCGAGTATTCTTTTTACACGCTACTACGGTTCATTTCTTACGGCAACACAGTATGTGCAATTACTACAGGAACCGGGATGGGTAACCTTGAAAAAAGCCAGCGACTCAGGACAGATTTGGTTTGACTACCGCGAATTTGTGAAGTACTACAAATTCGATGAGCGCCGCAACAATGGAGAAATTGACGAAGTGTGGGTGTACACCGGTCCATTCCTCGGAATGTATGAATCGCAGTTGATGGGACCGAAAGCGTTCTGGTGGAATTCTCCGCCGATTAAAGATGGAACAGCATTAACAAAACTGCTATCGGTGATGGGATTGAATTACGAACGCGGTGTTGATCAAGGTTTCCATAGTTTCGGTCATCGAATGGAAAGTGCAATGATACAAGCGTACTACGAAGCCACAGGATTGAATTGGAATCCGAAACGTGCCAATCCGACTGCATGGGATTTATTTACGCGAATTGAAAAAGATGTTCCCGGCGGTGCACATGTGGGCAACGTCCATTATCCGCCGAACGGTACATCGGACTACAATTACGGAAATACAACTCTGGTAACTTCGTACGCGGAAAATTGGTACCGCTATCCGTTTTTGTTGAATCAACATTCGCAGGTGAATGTACAGACATGGATATATCAACCAGGTGAACCTCTTGCTGAAGGGAACGATCATCTTGGCTATTTACGGTGGTGGTATGATCATATTCCGCGCTACGAAGGAGTAACCGATGGTGTGTTGAATAACTGGTGGCACTACAGTTTGGACTACGAAGCGGCGGTAGCGCTTGCAAAATCCACGCCACCCCTCGGTGTGTTTGAGCATCAGAAAAATTCAAGTCCGGTGAAATTTGATCTCGGACAGAATTTTCCCAATCCATTTAATCCTACGACAACAATTCAGTTTACGCTTTCTGAACCGTCTCATGTATTGCTCAAAATTTACGATTCGCTCGGTCGTGAAGTAGCGACATTACTCAATGAAGATTTGGGAAGAGGTCCGCATGCTGTACGCTGGGACGCTTCACATAACGCCAACGGTGTGTATTACTATCAACTCCGAACAGCCGATCAAACACAAACCAAAAAAATGGCATTGATAAAATGAAATCACTTGTTCTTTTCTCTTTTTTATTCTTACAAACGCTTGCAGCCCAGCAGCAATACTCCGTTACTCTGTTGACTGTATCGGACAAACTTTCTGCTGAAGAGAATGCCGCTGTGCAATTTCTTCGGTCACGTACTGAGTATCGTTCAAACACCATGCCGTTGGCAAAGATTAAGCAGATTGATAAAACGACCGATGTTGTGTGGATTCATCTGACAGATTCGTTGCAACTGAAATCTGTTTTGAAGATGAAGAATGAATTGAAAGCATTGCGAAACCTGTTTACCAGTGGAACGAACATTCTCTTCACAGATTACGCTGCATTTCTGCCGTACGAACTTGGTGTTGAAAAAAATAAACCGTCAGTTCGTATCGATACCATTCAAAATGATTGGTTGTGGGATAAACGAGGGTTTCAGGGATTCAGAGATCATCCGTTGTTTGAAGGGATGTTCGGCGGTGAATACGTGTGGGATCCGAATGAAGATCAACTGCTTCCGTTCATCGGGTATTTTGGTGATCAATTTCCGTCAAACGGCAAAGTTATTGCTGTGGACAAAGCGTACGTCTTCATCTATGCAAAAACAAAATTGGTGATTGAACATCTCTCGGCAACAGGGAAAATGATTTCCGTCGGTTCGTCAGTGTACTTATCGCGACAAAATAATCTTAGAGCGAATTTGGAACGATTCATGTGTAACACTATTGACTACTTGGCGGGAAGAAAATTCTCAATCAAACCGACGTACTGGGAGCAGTTTGAAAACAAACCGAAGGAATTTACTATACAAACTTCTCCGATTACAACTTCACGTCAGCGTCTGATGTCCGATCTGCCCGAGTCGGGTTTGTTGTTGGAGAATAGCACACCTACAAATCAGTTTTATGATGTTGCCGGACGTCGCGCGCTGTTTATGGGAAAAGAAAACGGCGGAATAGATGAGTTATGGGTACATCCCTACAAAGTGATGTATCAATATCAGGCGGGAATCGTTCTTGGCGATACTGTAGCGTGGCTCAATCAATTTCCTGTCTCGGTGCAGGTCCGTCCGGAATCGTTTACGCGGACGTACGCAACCCCACTGGGAACAATCAAAGAGATTGTTTTCAGTTCGTTGTGGAAAGCGGGAGGAATTGTTCATTACCAATGTGCACAACCGACGCAACTTGTCATACGCTGTAAGAGCGATTTACGATGGATGTGGCCGTATGATATGAATGCGCTGGGCGATTTGTATTATGCCTATGATGCACAACTAAACGCATTGCACATAAAAGATGCTTCCGGCGATTTCTACACGCTCATCGGAAGCGATGTTCAGCCGCTACACGTTATTTCCGGACAACTTGATTCTGTGTGGTGGAAAGATGGGAGGTTCTCATCGAAGCAGAGTTCTTCCAACATTGTAGCGCATTCAGCGTTATACTCTCTTACACAAGAGAACAACTTCACATTGAACATTGCCGTCATCGGAACCAATGAAGGAAAAGACGCGGCGTTGAATGAGTACAGAACAATGCTCGAGCGCCCGAAATCTGAATATGAAGAAATCGTCAATCATTATCGGAAACTTCTTGCATCAACAGTAACGATTAACAGTCCGGATAAAGAATTCAATACATTATTCAAGTGGGCAATTGTTGCTACAGATAAATTTGTGGCATACACGCCAGGTGTGGGTACGGGTTTACTTGCCGGATATTCCACCACCGCAAGAGGATGGAATGGAGCGCACAAAGTCAGCGGACGACCCGGCTATGCATGGTATTTTGGACGCGATGCTGCGTGGTCTGGCTTTGCGATTGATGACTATGGTGATTTCGAAACCGTACGACAGCAATTGGAGTTCTTTGAAAAATTTCAAGATCATTCCGGAAAAATATTTCATGAAATTTCTACCAGCGGCGTTGTGCACTATGACGCCTCTGATGCTACGCCTCTTTACATTATACTTGCCGGCCATTATCTCCGCGCTTCTGGTGATGTTGAGTATTTGAAACGAAGTTGGGGAAAGTTGAAAAAGGCAATGGAATTTTTATATTCAACAGACACCGACGGAGACGGTTTAATAGAAAATACCAATGTCGGCCATGGTTGGGTAGAAGGTGGTGCTTTGTTTGGCGCTCATACTGAATTTTATCTTGCTTCACTCTGGGCGAAAGCATTAAAAGAAATGTCGCTTGGTGCGTTGCTGATGGAAGAATACACTTTGAGTGCAAAATATGCTGCAGATGCAGAACGTGTTCAAAAAATATTGAACACCGATTTCTGGAACGATTCAACAAAATTCTACAATCTCGGAAAACTTAAAGACGGTACGTATCAAACTGAAAAAACAGTGTTACCGGCAGTAGGTGCATATTTTAATTTGTTGAACGACGACAAAGTCCGTTTTATGCTTGATGAATATGCAACGAATCGTTTCACTGCGGATTGGGGAATTCGCATTGTCAGTTCTGCATCGAAATTATACAACCCAACCGGCTATCATTACGGAAGCATTTGGCCTTTGTTTACCGGCTGGACTGCTCTGGCAGAATATGAATACGGAAATTCAACGCAGGGCTTCATGCACATCTGGAACAACATGCATATCAAAAATTATTGGGCGTTGGGATATGTTGAAGAGGTGATGCATGGGGCGGTGTATAGACCTACCGGCGTTTGTCCACACCAGTGCTGGTCCGAAACAAATATTCTTCATCCGGCAATCACCGGCATGGTTGGATGGAAACCAAATGCTATCGAAAAAACTGTGGATTTCAAACCTCGCTTTCCAATGCAGTGGGATACTGTTGAGGTGACGAACTTGAAGGTTGGCAATAGTGTGCTTCGCTATACAATGAAACGAAGCAGACAAAAAACAGAATATACATTTGTGTTAGAGCAAGGTTCGCCTGTTGATATTTACTTTGCTCCTGAGATTCCGGCAGGAATGACAATCACTTCGGCGATTGTAGATGGCAAACCACTATCAATTGAAAGTTTAACACAACGCGGTGCGTTAGCAAAACCAATAATCGTCGGATTGACAAGCACAATAACAATAACGCTTCTGCATTCGGGAGGCATTGGAATGTATGCGGTTATGCCTCAGCCACAACCGGGTGATAGTTCAGCGGGATATAGAATTGTGTCGACATCACTGAACGGAAAAGTTTACACAGTAGTGGTTGAGGGAAGATCAGGAGGAGAAAACATCTTCGCTATGAACTATTTTGACAATACAGTAGATCGAATTGAAGGCGCTGACATAATACCAACAAATCAACCAGGTATTGTTGGACTTCACGTTCATTTTGCTTCAGAGACAACACTCTATACTCGGCAGACTATTACTGTGTATCTGAAATAACATGACAAAAAAAATACATCCGATATCCCATCGTTGGCGAGTGACAGGGAAAGATATTGCCAAAAAATTGGGAATATCGGAGATGACTGTTTCTCGTGCGCTCAACAATAGAGGATATGTTAGTCAACAAACCAAGAAGAAAGTGCTTGCTATGGCGAAAGAACTCGGATACAGTCCGAACCACATCGCCAAAAGTCTTGTATTGAAGCGAACTCATACCATTGGTGTTGTTGTACCTGAGATTACTCACTCGTTCTTTCCGGAGGCAATTCGCGGTATTGAGGAAGTAACTTTCATGGCAAAATATCAATTGATTCTGACGCACTCTGCCGAGGATGCAAAGAGAGAACACGATGCTATACAAACATTAGAATCAAAACGCGTTGATGGGATTCTGATTTCAACTGCTCAAAGTGTTGCCGACTACAGTTTCTACCAGAAATTGATCAAAGCAAACGTACCACTTGTTTTTTTCGATCGCTGTGTGTTTAACATTGGCGCCAACTGTGTCAGCATTAACGATGAGGAGAGTGCGAAACTGATTACGATTCATTTGATTAACCATGGCTACAAACGCATCGCACATCTCTGTGGTCCTCTCCATGTTTCCATCGGAAAAGAACGTTTGAAGGGCTTCAAAGAGGCATTGCAGGAGTATGATTTGCCTCTATATAAGGAATTGATAGTAGAATCTGGCTTTCATGAGCAGGGCGGATATGATGCGATGAAAAAAATTCTTTCGCTTCCCAAAAAACTTCGTCCTCAGGCAGTAGTTGCAGTAAACGATCCTGCCGCCTTTGGAGCAATTAAGGCAATTAACGAAGCCCATCTTTCCGTACCAAATGATATAGCAATCGTCGGCTTTTCGGATGACATCCGGGCGGCTCTTATTTCACCTCCGCTTACTACGGTACGGCAACCAGCATACGAAGTTGGGAAACGTGCTGCGCAAAAACTGCTTGAAATTATTGAAGGCAAATCGACTTCTCTCGATGCTATCATCATTAAAACCGAGCAAGTCATTCGCTCATCGTGTGGATGTGTAAATACAGACTTGAATAAAGGAAATTTTTAGAGCAAGAGAACTTCTTCTTTTGTTCAGTGCAAAAGTTTTTTATATTATTTCTGCTATTGCGTCCGTAGCTCAACTGGATAGAGCATCAGACTTCGACTCTGAGGGTTGGGGGTTCGAATCCCTCCGGGCGTACTTCACAACATAAGAATTGGCAAGTCTACACGATTGTTTCAATTCTGAAGACTATGGGCACCCGTAGCTCAACTGGATAGAGCGTCGGCCTCCGAAGCCGAAGGTTTCGGGTTCAAATCCCGACGGGTGTACAACGTATGCCTGCGGAAGAGAAAATATATTGGGTGTATGTTTTACTCAGTCTCAGGGATCAGCACCACTACTATGGTCTTTCCGCTGATGTTAGTTCTCGAGTAAAACAGCACAATGCTGGTAAAGTAAGGTCAACAAAAGCTCGTCGACCATTTGTGTTAATCTATAGTGAAAAAGTGGGAAGTTTAGCAGCGGCACGAGAGCGTGAACGATATTTGAAATCTGCTGCGGGAAGGCACTTCTTGATGAAAATGTTAACAGAATCGAAGGGTTCGGGTTCCCCGCCTGCCTGACTGCGTAGGCAGTCGGGCAGGAAATCCCGACGGGTGTACAAGAAGTCTATTACTTACTCTCAGTTTCACTCACCAAACCATCTATTAAGTGCTTGACAAAATCAGATATTATTTTCTTATTTACGACACTCCTTTTGTGAAAGCTCTTATTTATGCGAAAAAAATAGGCATTTTCAGCCTAAGTTGAAAAAATTAACATAGGATTCTGCTGAATTTTTACACAATATCAGCGGTACGCTCTTTGTATAGTAGTTTACGGATTTATTGAAGTTGTTATTTTTGCTAAGTCATAGTTAAAGAGCATATCCATGAAGCTTTCGCACCTTATTCTCATTATTTTTTTATTCGTTAGTAGTCACTTATTTGCACAAACAAATGACGAGTGTTTGGCATGTCATTCGGATAATTCGTTGACAATGGAAAAGATGGGAAAGACGATTTCCCTCTTTGTAGATGCAAAACACTTCGCCTCCTCACCCCATAAAAAATTTTCATGTACTGCATGTCATACTGGTTTTGATCCAAACAATCTTCCGCATAAAGAAAATATCACACCTGTCCAGTGTCAAACATGTCACACAAAGGATGTACCAAAACATGCGTTTCATAAGACGGTGCTAGCTACAGGAATAGATAAAAGTGCGTTGTGCAAAAATTGCCACGGAACGCATGATGTTGTTTCTCCGAAAATGTCAGGGGCGAAGTTCAGCAAAGAGCGAATTGCCAATGATTGCGGACAATGTCATGCCTCTCAGAAAGATCATTTTCTGAAGTCAGCACACGGTGATGCATTTGTAAGGAATATTGCAACCGCTCCGACATGTTTGGATTGTCATTCGCAATTGAATCCGACAACACAACAGCCGCAGAATATTGCTGATCGTAAATTACAGCAGGAAAGAATGTGCATCTCGTGTCATGGTAATCATCGTGACAGTATTGGCCCAACACCTGAGTTTATCAAAGCCTACGAACAGAGTGTGCACGCCAATGCATTGAAGAAGGGAAATGGTAAAGCTGCCAACTGCGTTGATTGCCACAGTAGTCACGATATGTTGAAGGCATCAAATCCAAATTCAAAAGTAAATAAGAAAAATATTCCTTCGACTTGTGAACAGTGCCACTCTTCCGAAGTTTCAGTGTACCGAACAAGCATTCATGGAATGGCCTTTGCGAAAGGAAATAACTCTGCCCCTGTATGTACCGATTGTCACGGCGAACACAAAATACTTGCACCCAAAGATCCCAACTCGCCTGTATCAAAATTGCATGTATCGGAGCAGGTCTGTTCGCCATGTCACAGTTCGGTAAAGATGTCTGAGAAATATGGATTACCAACAGGAAGAAGTAAAACATTCTTTGATAGTTTCCATGGCTTGGCGGTGAAAGCCGGAAGTAAAGAAGCGGCAAACTGTGCCAGTTGTCACGGCTATCATGATATTCTACCGTCGTCCGATCCGAAGTCGCGTGTAAATAAAAAGAATCTTGCTGTAACCTGCGGAACATGCCATCCAGGCGCCAACGAAAATTTTGCTGTCGGTGCTGTTCATGTTACCACAACTGCCGATAGTGAAGATGAATTGATTTCGTTTGTATCGAATCTTTACATTATTCTTATTGTCGTAACTATTGGCGGTATGTTTGTTCATAATGCGCTGGATTTTATTAAAAAATCAAAACGCCGTTTACATCATCGCAGACACGGTGTAGTAGGAGAAGAAGAACTTGGACGAGGATTGTATGTGCGGATGACACTCAGTGAGCGCCTACAGCACGGAACGCTGGCATTAAGTTTTATTACATTAGTGGTAACAGGCTTTATGCTTCGATATCCGGATGCATGGTGGGTAGTATCCATTCGCTCAATGGTACCGGAATTTTTTGATGTGAGAAGTTGGGTACATCGTATTGCCGGTGTGATGTTGTTAGTTGTGAGTGTGTACCATCTCTATTATATTTTTTTCGTTCCGCGGGGCAAACAATTAATTCGGGATCTTCTGCCAAAAATGTCTGACCTGACAGATGCAGTAAATGTTGCAAAATACAATCTTGGTTTATCGAATGAAAAACCTCTGCTTGACCGATTTAGTTACATTGAAAAAGCAGAATATTGGGCGCTGGTGTGGGGAACGATTGTTATGGGAACAACCGGATTCATCCTCTGGTTTGACAATACTTTTCTTGGCTTGATAGGAAAACAATGGTGGGATGTTGCACGTGTTGTTCATTTCTACGAAGCATGGCTTGCAACACTTGCTATTATTGTATGGCACTTCTATTTCGTCATTTTTAATCCCGATGTGTACCCAATGAACCTTGCATGGTTGAAGGGAACATTATCGGAAGAAGAAATGGCTGACGAGCATCCCCTGGAGTTACGCCGCATAAAAGAGGAAGAATTACGAAAGGCTGAAGAAGAAAAGAAAAAAGAAGCAGCAAATACTGAATAACACTGAGAGCAAATATGGTACTTCGCAAAATATTTCCCTCAATTTTTTTTAATACCATTAGCTTAATTGGTGCATCAATTGCGACCATTAGTTTTGGTTTAATTGTCTTTCTGTTTGTGCTGGAAGTGTTCAGCCATGGTGAGAAACCATACATGGGCATTCTGGCGTTTATTGTTCTTCCATCGTTGCTGGTAGTAGGTGTTGCCGTCATTATTATTGGGATGATTTTAGAACGACGACGTCGGTTGAAAACCGGCGATGTCTCAACACATCTACCATCGGTTGATCTCAACAATCCGAAACATCGCAAAAATTTTGCTTTCATCGTCTTTGTCGGTGTGTCGTTTTTGTTTAGTGTGGTGTTTGCAAGTTATCAGGCGTATGAGTACACGGAGTCCGATGAATTTTGCGGAACAACTTGCCACTCTGTGATGGAGCCTGAATATACAGCGTACCAGTACTCGCCTCATGCAAAAGTCGGTTGCGTACAATGTCACATTGGTTCGGGAGCGGATTATTTTGTGAAGTCAAAACTTTCCGGCAGTTATCAGGTATATTCGGTTCTCTTCAACAAGTATTCCCGTCCAATACCAACACCAATCCACAATCTGCGTCCGGCACAGGAAACATGCGAGCAATGTCATTGGCCCAAACATTTTTTCAGCGAAAAACTTCATAAGATTACATACTTCTTATCAGATAAGAATAACACGCGTTGGGATTTAGCTCTACTTGTCAAGATTGGCGGTGGAAATATTGAAGCAGGTCCAACTTCAGGAATACACTGGCACATGAACATTGGACATCAGGTAACGTACGCCGCTTCCGATTCGAGCCGGCAGAATATTCCGTGGGTGAAAGTGAGAGATGTAGCAACAGGAGTGGAGAGAGTGTACAAGAGTACTGAAACGCAGGTAACAGATGAACTTTTAGCATCATCAGAAATACGGAGAATGGATTGCATTGACTGCCATAATCGGCCGACACACATTTATCGTCCACCCGGTAAAACTGTGAACACGGCTATGAGTCTGGGCTGGATTGACCCGCAGTTGCCTGATGCCAAAGCATTATCAGTAAACCTGTTGGATTATCCTTACACTACAAGAGAGAAAGCGCTCGACAGTATCCGAACTCAATTCGAATCATATTATCGAATCAACTATCCACATATCTACAAGAGCAAACAACCTGAAATACAAAAATCTATCGAAGAACTTCAAAAAATTTACAATCGAAACTATTTCCCCTACATGAGAGTTTCGTGGAAGAAATTTCCGGATAACATTGGGCATATGTATTACCCCGGATGTTTCCGTTGCCATGACGGCAAACATCAAACTGATGATGGGAAAGTTCTTTCACGTGACTGCAATGTGTGTCATACAGTCTTAAGCCAGCAGTTTGAACAAGATCGCCTGCGTTTGTCCATTGATGGTATCGAATACAAACACCCGGTCGATATCGGCGACGCTTGGAAAGAAATGAATTGCAACGAGTGTCATAATCCAAAATAACAAAAGGAGTTTCCCATGGTGGAACATCCTTCTCAAGAATTTCGGACTGAAAAACGAAATTTCTTGAAACTCGTTCTCTTCGGAAGTGCAACAGCATGGCTTGCTTCCGTTCTCTATCCTGTCCTTTCCTACCTCAAGCCACCAAAACAATCAGACGTTGTTGTGAAAAGTGTCAAAGCCGGAAAAATATCAGACTTTGCCAATGACAGCGGGACGATTGTGAAATTCGGGACAAAACCTGTCATCCTTATACGGACTACAAAGGGAGAATTCAAAGCATTCTCTGCAACGTGCACACATCTGGACTGTACTGTGCAATACAGAAACGACTTTGGCATGATTTGGTGTGCGTGTCACAACGGAAAGTATGATTTAAATGGAAGAAATGTTTCTGGTCCACCACCGCGGCCTCTTGATGTGTATGAGGTTGCATTGCAAGGTGACGAAGTCGTAATCTATAAATCATAATCCAGACGAGGATTATTCCATGAAAAATATCTCTGCCGGAATCTTTCAATGGCTGGATGAACGGTTCAATCTTTCTGATGTTGTAGGGATAGTAAAGAAGAAATATGTGCCGGTGCATCGTTATTCCATTTGGTACTACTTTGGCGGAGTATCATTATTTCTGTTTATTATTCAAGTAGTAACGGGGATTTTACTATTGATGTACTACAAAAGTGGTGAAGATGAAGCATTTGAAAGTATTCAATTCATTATGTCCAAGGTGCAGTTTGGTTGGCTCATTCGTTCCATTCATAGTTGGGCAGCAAATCTTTTCGTCCTTGCAGCGATGGTTCACATGTTTAGTGTATACTTTGAACGCGCATACCGCAAACCCCGCGAACTGACGTGGGTAACCGGCATGTTTCTTTTCTTCCTTGCACTCGCTTTTGGGTTTAGCGGCTACCTTCTGCCGTGGAATGAATTAGCATTCTTTGCGACCAAAGTTGGAACCGATATTGCCGGTGTCATTCCGATTATTGGTGAACCGATAATGCAATTTTTACGTGGCGGTGATGAGGTGACAGGCGCAACTCTGTCACGCTTTTTCGGTCTGCATGTTGCCGTGCTTCCTGCAGTGTTTACGGTACTATTGAGTCTTCATCTTCTTCTTGTTCAGATACAAGGGATGAGCATGCCGATGCATCTCGAGAAGGCAACAGAGGGAGAGGTGAAGAAAATGCCGTTCTTTCCTAATTTTCTTTTGCGTGATCTACTCTTGTGGTTGATTGTGTTAAATGTGCTTGCTATTCTTGCTGTGTATTTTCCGTGGGAATTGGGAAAGAAGGCGGATCCGTTTATGCCTGCCCCAGCCGGCATAAAGCCGGAGTGGTATTTCCTTTTTATGTTTCAAACACTCAAGTATATACCAAGTCATGTGTTATTCCTCGACGGAGAGTTATTTGGCATAATGATGTTTAGCATCGGTGGAGTGTTGTGGACACTTGTTCCCTTCTGGGATAGAAAAAGTTCACAAGGTCAAACGAACCGTTTCATCACCTACTTCGGTTTGTGCATCATCATTTTTATCATCATCCTCACAATTATCGGATGGCTGGTATGAGACTAACACATTTAACGCTTTTCTCTTCTCTATTGATTCTTTCGATGAAGAATGATGTACGTGCCGATGACCAATGTTACATTTGTCATTCAGGTTTGGGAGATACGCCATCACAGCAGTATATTTCCGATATTCATTTCAAAAAAGGAATTTCATGCGCCGGATGTCATGGAGGAGATTCAACGTCTGATGATATGGATATCGGTATGAGTAAAAAGGCAGGATTTATCGGCGTGCCGAAGGGGGATGAAATTTCTACTCGCTGTGCAACGTGCCATTCTTCCGATAAGGTGATGAAGAATTATGGCTCAATCCTTCCGACAAATCAGTGGGATGAATTGCAAAAAAGTGTTCATGCCAAGGTATCGTTTACTGGTAGAGAACATATTGTGCAATGTACTACCTGTCATGGAGTTCATGGTATTGTGGGGGCAAAAAATCCGGCCTCACTCGTTTATCCGTTAAACATCACGAAAATTTGTTCACGATGTCACTCCAATGCGTCATTCATGCGTTCATACAATCCTTCCTTGCCCATTGATCAGTATGAGAAATATAAAACCAGTATCCATGGAATGAAACACGCTACAGGGGATACGAAAGTTGCCCAGTGTGTTAGTTGCCATGGGAATCATGGCATTCGTTCTTCAAACGATACCCGTTCAACAATTCATCCCGCCAACTTGCCGATGACGTGTGCGAAATGCCACAGCGATGCAGACTACATGCGTTCATATAACATTCCTACTGATCAATTTGATAAATATCGAAACAGTATTCATGGAAGGGCATTGTTGGAACGAAAAGACCTTGCAGCACCTGCCTGCAACGATTGTCACGGCAACCATGGAGCAGCGCCGCCAGGAGTCCAATCTGTTTCCAAAGTGTGCGGCACTTGCCATGCGTTGAATGCCGAATTGTTCTCTGCAAGCCCTCATAAAAAAGCATTTGATGAAAAAAAATTTCCTGAATGTGAAACGTGCCACGGCAATCATAATATCGTTCATGCGGCGGATGAGTTGATCGGAACGTCACCTACAGCAGTGTGTACGAAGTGTCATAGCGAATCGAATAACCCGAAGGGATTTTTCGTGGCTAAGACAATGCGTCAATTGATAGATAGTCTGGCGAGGCAACAACAATGTGCGGAATCACTTGTTGTTGACGCTGAACAAAAGGGAATGGAGATATCAGAAGCCAAATTTAAATTGCGTGATGCGCACCAGGCACGATTACAGTCGCGCACCATGATTCATTCTTTCAATGAAGCAAAGTTTCGTGAAGTTGTTTCAGCGGGAATTTCTGTGACGTTGTTTGTCCAATCGGAAGCACAAAAGGCAATTGACGAATACTATTTCAGACGAAAAGGTTTAGGAATTTCGACGTTGATTATTACAATTCTTGCGGTTTCTCTATATCTCTACATTAAAAAAATTGAATCGCCGTAAGAGACCGTGCTCAGGCGAAAAAAAGATAAAAAAATCTTGTTTCTTCCTATGTTTGCAAACGCTAAATTAAGGCGTTTCTCAATGGTAAGAAGTCATAGTGGTAATTGCTGTAAATTTCAACGGTTTTCTGTATATGTTTTCGGCACATAGTTTGCCGCATTCATAACAGATTTTTTTACTTCTCCTCACAACAAACTTCAAAGGAGACCATACATGAAAAAATATTCTCTTCTCTTGCTGTTGTTTATTTTTGCACTTCCGCTGGCAGCGCAAAATAAATTTGTCGGTGTTAACGCATGTGCATGTCACAATTTACCAAAACAAGGTAAACAAGTTGATGTGTGGAAAAAATCCAAGCATGCGGAAGCATTTACTGTGTTAAAATCTGACAAAGCAAAAGAGTTTGCAAAAGCAAAAGGTATTGCTGATGCTACCACAGCCAAAGAATGCTTGGAATGTCACACCACTGGCTATGGTGAGGCGGCTGAGAAAACATTTAAAGCAGAAATGGGTGTTCAGTGCGAAGCATGCCATGGAGCCGCATCAGGATACAAGAATATTCACAACAAACCTGAGAATAAAGAGAAGGCAATTGCAGCTGGACTTATTCTGAATGGTGGGGAGAAGCTGTGCAAGACGTGTCATACTCCGAAGATGCATGAGATGAAAGAGTTTAACTTTAAAAAGATGATGGAAGAAATTGCACACCCAATGCCCAAAGGTTAAGCATGCTGTTGAGAACAATCATAGCTCTGTGTGTTATTTCACTCTCTGCGTCGGCGCAGTTGTTCAACGGGCGATTGACTACCTCGTTGTACGGATTTCAGGGAACAGATACGGCGCTTGCCAAGCAGACATACATGCGAGCATATGAAAATATTTATCTCACGGCGGGTAGCGGGAATGTCAGTTTCAATATGAATGCAATGGTCAGTAACGATTTTGGTTCTTCACTCGTTACAGATCCGGAATTACGAATTTCCTCCTTATTGGTGAAGGTGAGAAAGGTTGGCGGTTTGGCAGATCTTTCTGTCGGCCGCCAATTTATTTATGCGGGTGCGGCATATGGTCTTATTGATGGAACACTTCTTAATTTCCGCTTGTGGGATGATAAAATTTTTGTGACCGGTTTTGGGGGAACAAACGTTATTCATTCTCGCGATCTCAAATCGCAATGGATTGGTGATAATGGGATGTTTGGTGGACAAGTTGTTGTTGCTCCGAGTGAGCAGGGAAGCGTTGGAGTCAGTTACGTGAACAAGAGAAAAATCCGTAAACCATACAATGCTGTTCGGTTAGATTCCCTGTTCAATCCACAAGTTATTGTGGTCAACAGTTTGCCGTTGGCTGAAGAACTGGCTTCCTTTGATGCCGAATATGAATTTGCCGGACGGGTGTTTGTGCAAGCAAAAACAGAATTTGATTTTGATAAAGAGGATCTCTCAAAAATTCAGGCGTTTACACGGATAAAAGCCACGGAATGTTTGAATGCTACCGTCGAGTATATTTTCCGTGAACCACGTGTAGCGTACAATTCTATTTTTTCTGTTTTCAATGTCAACAGTACGAAAGAACTTGAAGGGGGTCTCGAGTATCGTCCAACGGCAACTACATTTTTCTTTGCACGTTTTGCTAATGTAGAATACGTAGATGAGAACAGTCAGCGCTTAGCGATTGGCGGTACGTACGATCTGGTGTCGGCAACGTACACTCAAAATTTTGGCTACGCAGGCGAGTTAAACGGTATTTCTCTATATGCAGCGTATCCAATGATGGAGCGAGTGTTGACGCCAACCTTAGGATTGGGTTATGCATCATTTAAGCACGCAAAAGAAGATCCTTCCAGCACGGTAGTAAATGCTAACATCGGCGTGGTATATCGTCCGGTGCAAACATTTTCTGCCGATGTACAATTGCAATGGATGCAAAATCCGCAATTTAGCAATGATGTGCGGTTGTTCGTGAAGTGCACATATTGGTTTAACGAAAAGATGAATTGGTTTTAAGTTTGTAACCATACGAGGGTTCGGACTTTTACAAGGTTTCTATAATTGAATGAAAAAAAATCTTTACATAGTTGGTATTACGCTTGCCATTACCGGACTGGTGTTTTTTGGTAGAGGTAGAGTAGTTGCCAATGAAGATGTGCCGGTTGGGAAACAACAACTCATCAAATTTTCGCACGCCAAACATGCTGAAGCCGGTGCAGAGTGTGTTCAATGCCATAAGGCAGATGTTAGCACTACGGCGTCAGATCGCATCCTACCTACGCATACAGAATGTCAAACGTGTCATGAGCAGGAAGTCAATGAAACGTGCAATTTCTGCCACACCTCAGATGACAATCAACAGGCATTGCCTAATCCGGTACGTGAAGTTCTCTTCAACCATCAAAAGCATGTTGTTGATGAAGGAATGAAGTGCGAGACATGTCATCAGGGACTTGAGAAAACAGATTTTGCCGGCGCAACAAATCTTCCGACAATGTCAACGTGCAACACTTGCCACAATAATGTAAAAGCAACAAATCAGTGCGAGGCATGCCACACGAATCTTGCATCACTACGTCCGCCATCGCACAATGTTGCTAATTTTAAGCGAGAACATGCACGAGTAATGAACTTGCGTTCGTTTGATGCAAATTGCAAAAGTTGTCATACGGAAGAATCATGTGCAGAATGTCACGACGGAACTAATCTCACACAACTTTCTCCAGGTGTGAAAACTGCGCTGCTTTCGCCTCGTCGGTTTGGAAATGACAAAGCACAAGCGCTATCGGGTGAAATGGTGCACAGCATCAATTACAAATTCACCCACGGCATTGATGCGAAAGGAAAAGCAAATGATTGCCAAACATGTCATCGTGAACAGGAATTTTGTGTTGACTGCCACATGAGCGGCAGTATTGCGTTGGGCGGCACTGTTCCCACAAGCCATGAAAAGCCGGGATTCATTACCATTGGTGTTGGCAGTGGTGGTGGAACACATGCGCAATTGGCAAAGAGGGATATTCAGCGTTGCATGACCTGTCATGATACAGAAGGGGGCGACCCGACATGTATTTCGTGTCATTTTGATAATGATGGAATGCAGAGGACACAACCAAAAACACACGCCGCCGGATTTATGAAAGATGTTAAAGGGGAATGGCATGAAGATGCTGCGGCGACATGTTATGTTTGCCATACCGATGCCAATGCTCGACCAAACGGGAAAGCAGGGGTCGGATTCTGCGGTTATTGTCACGGAACGAAGTAATGAAGATACATATCACCCATATTGTCATACTTGTTTTGCTTGCACTCGGTGTCACGAGTTGCAGTCAAGTAAGTGATGATGTGAAAGAAACAGGTTTTCACGGCGCCGGTTTTGTGAATCCATCGTCAGAAAATTTCCACGGTAAACTGATTCAAACCAGAAATTATGAAATTCAAGGGTGCACAAACTGCCACGGTATTGATTACAACGGTGGGACAGCAAATAAATCGTGCAACACGTGTCACAACAAAGTGAACGGCCCGGAAAATTGCACAACATGTCATGGCAGTGTGAATGCCGCGCCGCCAAAAGATTTGTCAGATAATACATCGCCGACGATACGTGGAGTTGGCGCACACCAAAAACATGTATTAGGAGGAACATTGGGGGCTGCAGTTGCATGTGGCGAATGTCATGCTGTTCCGCAAAAAATTTATAGTATGGGCCACATTGATAACAGCTTACGAGCAGAAGTTCGGTTTGATTCTACTTCATCGCTCTTTAGAACAAATGCAACATACAATGTAGCCGATGTTTCCTGCACTAATACTTATTGCCATGGGAATTTTAATGGCGGTAATGTGAATAGAACAATGAAGTGGACAGATACGATAGCAGCGGTTACAGCCTGCGGTACCTGTCATGGCGATGCAACGAAAGCAACGTTAAAGGAAAAAGCATTCCCTCAATCGGGACATACGGCAGCGACTGTTACATCGGATTGTTCTACCTGTCATCGTGCGGTGGTAGATGCGAGTTTGAATATTATCAATCCTTCCAAGCATATCAATGGAAAGATTGATTAGCGATTCAAGTTTGACTTACATGTTTGTAGGTCAAGTTATCAAAAAAAACGAAATACATAATCTTCATCAATATGAAAGGAGCGTTAAGACAGTGAAACACATACTTACTGTTCTGATCGCACTGATGTTTCTTTTCTTGGTGGCTTGCGAAGGTCCCGCAGGTCCACAAGGCCCACAAGGTCCGGCAGGTGTCAACGCTGGCTTTGTGTATTTTGAGGGCTTCAAAGATAGTTTACGATGCGGCACGTGTCATACACCGGATAACGATACCGCAAAATTTTTGTTAGCCCGTCGGTTGGAGTATGAATCCGCAGGGCATCAGGAAGGAACCGCATGGGCACGCGGAATTAACAGCACCACCTGTGCAAGCTGCCATATCACCGAAGGCTATATTGAAATGGCAAAAGGAAACTATGCCTCGCAAGCTACCAAAGCGTATAATAATGGTACGCCGCCCGGATGCTTTACCTGCCATTCACCGCATGCCAAAGGTGATTTTTCGCTACGCAAGACCGATGCGATTAATGTGAAGTCCTTTGTAGCCGGTGCTGCGGATTTGCAATTCAATGTTGGCGCTTCCAACACTTGTGTAACGTGCCATCGCACGCGCGAAACCAGTCCGATGAGCCCAATACCAGATCCGACAAAAACAGCAGCAACCGATTCAATTGTTATTACAAGTAACAGATTTTATCCTCACTACGGTGTTCAAGGTCAAATTCTTATGGGCAAAGGTGGATTTGAGTTTGCAGGTTATACCTATCCATCGTCATTCCATAAGACATTAGCAGAAGGAAAGAACATCCAGTGTGCAGATTGCCACATGGCAAAACCAACCGTTGTTGTCGAGGGCAAACCAGCGGCTGGCGGTCATACTTTGAAGATTGGTTACTTAGCATCGTCAACAGCAACCAGCAGAACAATGTATGTTGCGGGATGCCGAGCATCGGGTTGCCATACCGATATCACTTCCAATACGATGACAGAAGCGAACTTCTTGAACTATCGTTCAGCACAAAAAGATGTTGAAAAAGGACTGGATAGTTTACGTACGTTGCTGGTGAACAAAGGATGGTTGAATCCGAGCACGAATCTTGCCAATGCAAGTACCTCAGCGCCATTGGTCATTAAACCGGCATACAAAGCTGGTGCATTATTCAACTTCTTCTTCTTAGAGCATGAAGGAAGCCATGGCATTCACAATACAAAGTATGCAAAGGCATTGCTCGATGCTTCGATCGCGGAGTTGAATAAACCGTAACGTTTTCCTCCCTCCTCATACAAAAACGAAAGCACTACCTCCTCATACCAAATCCGTCCTGCTCCCTGTGGGACGGATTTTTTGTTTTTGAATGCAACGAAATATTTGTTTATCATCCATTATCAGGTAAAGAAAAATGAAATTGCTCGGCATAGTCCTATCGCTTACTTTCCAATGTGTAATTGCTCAACATGCACAACTAACCATCATTGTGGTGCCGGATGCGCCAATACGAGACAGTGCTCTTGCAGTATATATAGCAGGGAATAAACCGCAGCTAGGTCTGTGGAATCCTGCGGCAGTAGTATTGACGAAAGAAAATGACTCGGTATGGAAATATGAATCACTATTCACCATTGGAGAGATTGTTGAATTCAAAATCACTCGGGGTACGTGGGATTCTGAAGCTATCTACGAAGCAGGAAAAATTCCTGATAATACAGTCGTGGAAATAACAAAGGATACTACCGTGGTACTGCGTCCATTGTTGTGGAAAACTCATCTCCGCAGGTTAAAACCTGAACAAGCTATTCGCGGTACCGTAGAATACTTTCGGGAACTTGCCGGTGACGGATTGAATTACAAACGGGACATCATCGTATGGCTTCCACCATCGTATAAGAAGAATGCTAAAAAACGATATCCGGTTCTCTACATGCACGACGGACAGAATATTGTTGATCCGTCAACATCGTTTCTTGGCTACGATTGGCGCGTGGATGAAGTTGCTGATAGTTTGATTGTTATGAAGAAGATGGAAGAGATTATTATTGTTGGTATCTACAACACCCCAGACCGTCTTCCTGAATACTCCGACTCGCCGCTTGGTAGTGCGTATATGAATTTCGTTATCAATGTTGTGAAACCGCTGGTTGATTCAACCTATCGCACAAAACCGGACAGAAAGCATACTGCTGTGATGGGTTCGTCTATGGGAGGTCTGGCATCACTGATTTTTGTCTGGAAGCGACCGGATGTATTTGGTATGGCAGGGTGTCTTTCTTCTGCCTTTTGGTACGACAACGAAAAAACATTGAAAGATGTTGAACATGACTCTGGTCCCAAAAAAGATGTGCGGATTTATCTTGATTGCGGTGGAAAGGAAAAAGATTTAGTTAATGGATATCACCGTATGATCAACATCCTCAAAAGTAAAGGATTTAAAAAAGGAAAAGACCTTGAATATCATCTTGAGCCCGATGCAGTTCACAATGAGCAGGCGTGGGCAGCGCGGGTATGGCGTCCGTTGATGTTTATGTTTGGGAAAAAGTAAATAGTAATCCGTCGTCAGTGTTCAGTATGTAGCCATAGTATTGAGCATCTTTCTTAGAAGACCTGATTGCTGATTTTCTTATTCTTCTTCAATGACTCTTTTTCCATTTTTTTCTTATACACGATTATCTTCTTCAATAATTTCTTATTGCTTGTCGCCAAAATTTGCGCCGCCAGTAGTCCCGCGTTTTTTCCATTTCCAATAGCAACTGTTGCAACCGGCACACCAGCGGGCATTTGAACAATGGAGAGAAGGGAATCCAAACCATCAAGCGCTTTCGTTTTAATCGGCACGCCAATAACAGGCAACGGCGAATGTGCGGCAGACATTCCGGGCAAATGCGCCGCGCCACCGGCGCCAGCAATAATAACTTTAATGCCGCGTTTGTGTGCAGTAGAGGAATATGCCGCCATAAAGTTTGGTGTGCGGTGAGCTGAAGTAATTTTCATTTCGTAGGGAATAGAAAATTCTTCCAACACCTGTGCCGCTTCCTGCAGGGTTGGAAGATCGCTATCACTTCCCATTACAATGCCGACAATTGGTTTTTTCATAGTCTCTCTTTCTTGGTTTTGTCTTCGTATCACAAACGGATTTTTTTCTCAACTGCTACTGCTTCACGCAAAATTTTTTTCACATCATTTCCCACAATGGTAAGATGCCCCATCTTTCTGCCCACTCGTGAGGCGCTTTTTCCATAGATATGCAAGTGTACGTTGGGATGTCGCATCGCAGTGCGATAGACTTCCATCGGTTCTTGCGGATGATGTTTGCCCAGAAGATTGATCATGACGGCAGACTTTGCAATCATGTCTGTAGATCCGAGGGGAAGGTTCAGCACGGCGCGTATGTGATTTTCGAACTGCGACGTGATGCATGCTTCAATCGTGTAATGCCCTGAATTGTGCGGACGCGGCGCCATTTCGTTGACAATGATGTTGTTGTTCTCGTCAAGAAACAATTCGATGCCAAACAGACCGTAGCCGTGTACTGCTTTTACAGACTCAACGGCAATTTCTTCCGCCTCTCTTTTCACCCGATGTGGGATGCGGGCAGGCGCAATGACCGTATGGCAGATGTGATTTTTCTGAATTGTTTGTACAACAGGATAGACTGCAAGTTCATTTTTTGTTCGGGCAACCATCACCGCTAGTTCCATCGAAAAACGAATGAACGATTCTGCTATTAAATTACTGTGCCGCGATGTGAGTCGAGCAATATTTTCGATATATTCTTTTTCATTTCGAATCAAAGCATTACCGTAACCGTCGTAGCCCATCTTGCGTGATTTCAGGACGAACGGCTTTCCGACAACTGAAGCAATTTCATGAAACGAATTGCCTTTTTCCACGGCGATAAAACGAGGAACTGGAATGTGTTGCTGAGTAAGCGCTTCTTTCTGAAGCAGTTTATCTTGAATCAGTGCAATGGTAGTGGATGAAGGGCAAACTTTTTTGCCCAATTGTTCCAGTGTCTCAATTCGGTGGTGATCGACAAATTCGTTTTCGAGCGTAATGACATCGCAGCGTTGCGCAAAGCTTTTCAAAAGTTTTATATCGTCAACCCAACCGACGTACGCATGCTGTGTCAATAGTGCAGCGGGTGAGAGTTGTTCTTTGTCGAGGATAGCTACCTCCAAACCGAGTTGAGCGGCGGCTTGCGCTGACATTTTCGCCAACTGCCCGCCTCCAAGAATGCCGATGCAAATTTTTTTTGACACGTGTATCCTTCTTTAAAACGTTATTCCCGCTAATGCGGGAATAACGGAGCTATTGAAAACAGGTGTAACAAATGCTACCTTGTTGCAGGAAAATAAGAGTAAATGTATGCTTAATCAAGGAAAAGTATGGGGATAGAACGAATAACAAAAGTCAGCATCAACACTAAACGAACCGACACAAAAGTATAGCCGGAAACCGATGTTCATTATTTGTGGCGAATCGATAAAAAAGTGTTGTGATAAAATCGAAAAAAAACAAAGAACCTTGTAAAAGAATTGGTGTTACAGCGTGCGTGAGAGTATTTTAAGAATTAGACTTTTTTCGCTATTCATAAAAGAGACAACGACAATGAAAGATACTGAAGTAATGAAGATAGGGAAACAATGTGGATTGGTGGATAATAAGGTCGTCGGATTCTCTGAAACTCACACCGCGTTGAAGTTTGTTATCCCCATCTCACAGCGATGATGAGAAGAGTTTCGCGGCATTTTCTCCTGCAACATATCCTGTTGAGAACGCCGCCTGTAAATTGTATCCGCCAACCGGTCCGGCAATATCCAATATTTCACCGCATAAAAATAATCCCTTCACAAGTTTCGATTCCATCGTTGTCGGATTGATTTCATGCAGCGCAACGCCGCCGGCTGTAACTTCTCCTCTGTCTAGTGGAATGTCACGCACCTTGCCGATGAAACAGGATTTTAATACGTGGATTAATCGCTTTCGCGCTTCTTTTTTTAGTTGGTGGAGTTTTGTGTTACTGTCTATCTGAGCTTGTGAAACAACATACTCTACAATTCGTTCAGGCACATACTGCCCGATAAATGTTGTAATTTGTTTATTTGTGTTTCCAGAAATATCGGAAATCAATTTCCGTTCTAATTGTTCATGCTGAAGTTCCGGAAAAAAATCTACGTGCATTGACACTTGTTGTCCTGATTCCATGACGATAAATACTTTTTTACTCACTTCTAAAGCAGAAGGTCCTGAAATGCCGAAGTGGGTGAAGAGTACGTCTCCATTCCACTGCGCGACAATTCCATCTTTACTGACAGCATACAATGTGCAATCACGAATTGGCGTTCCCTGCCAGTGCGGAGAAGGAACAGGTGTGAGGTACAACGGAGCCAGCGCTGGTCTCAGTGGTACAATAGTGTGACCAAAATGTTTTACCCATTCGTATCCATCGCCCGTTGTTCCCGTTTTTTTATATGAAAGTCCACCGGTTGCAATAATGACGCTTTGTGACAGCAATGTTTGGGTAGGGGTTTCCACAGTAAAATAATTCTGCTCTTTGCTAATTTTCTTTACCGGAGAGTTGCATTGAATTTCTACTCCGGTAGAAACCATCAATGTTGCGAATGCGTCAACGACATCTTTGGCATTATGACTGACGGGAAATACTTTCCCATTCTCACGCACGTAAGTTTCAACTCCGTGGTGATGTAGCAAGGAGAGCAATTGTGTATTGGTAAAAGTGTGAAATGCAAATTTCAGGAATCGGGATTCTTGCTTTTCAAACTGTTGCAGCATTGTTTGCATGTCGCTTCCGTTGGTGATGTTGCATTTGCCGCCACCGGAGATGAGGATTTTAATGCCGAGTTTCTTATTTTTTTCAAGGAGAAGAACGTCGGCATTCAACGAAGCGGCACGCCATGCGGCAATCATTCCCGCAGCGCCGCCGCCAATTACAATGACATCTCGTATGCGTTTCATGTCTTAATATACTTAAACTTTCGGAACTGCACGGGATAAAATCCGTCTAACTATTTGCTCAACAGACTCCATCGTTGATTCTCTCTCTATAAAACCGTATCTTTTCATTGTTTGGAAAACTTATCCGATGGATAAGTTTCATTTTTTTTGAAGAGGCTTTGACGTTTTTCACAATTTATGAGGCGCACGTTGGCAAAACAAACAGTCCACGCTACCGGTCAGGATAAGAAATTACAGGAACGTTTGCTTAAACGAGGTCAAATTCCTCAACACATTGCCATTATTATGGACGGCAACGGGCGTTGGGCAAAGAAACGGGCATTGCCTCGTGTTGCAGGACATCATGAAGGCGTTAATTCGGTGCGTGATATTGTTGAAGCGTGCGGACAACTTGGGGTGAAGTATCTGACGCTATACACATTTTCTACTGAGAACTGGAGACGTCCGAAAGAAGAGGTGTCCATTCTCATGCGATTGCTTCTGAGTTCTCTGCGCGATGAGTGCGACAATCTCCATAAAAACAATGTGCGGCTGAAAACTATTGGCGATTTTGCTTCACTTCCCGCCGAAGTTCAGGATGAATTTCTTGATGCCATTGAATTGACGAAAAACAACACCGGATTAACCTTGATTCTTGCACTGAGTTACAGCGGCAGATGGGATTTGAATACGGCTATGAGAAAAATTGCCGAAAAAGTGAAAGCAGGAAAACTTCAGCCAGAGATGATTACTGACGAAACAATTTCGGACCACTTATCAACACAAGGAATTCCTGATCCTGATTTGCTCATTCGCACCAGCGGCGAATTGCGTATCAGCAATTTCTTACTATGGCAATTGGCATATTCCGAAATGTATGTGACTGACATCTTCTGGCCTGATTTTCGCCGTAAACAGTTATACGAAGCAATTGAATCGTACCAGAACCGCGAGCGCCGTTTCGGAATGGTGAGCGAACAACTTGCCTCTACCTCAACAACGTCTTCCAACAAAAACTACGTCCGTCGGATGTTGAAAAGTGTGTCAGGTTTTTAACAGAGCAAATACTTCAGTGAAAACAATCATTTTTGTAACATTCTCGTTGTTCTTCAGCAGCGTGTTATATGCTCAAACAGGCTCGCTGCAACAAAAGCAATACAAGATTCTCGGCATTTCCGTAAGTGGAAATACACTTGCTGAAGCATCGGCAATCATTGGTAACTCCGGCTTGAAAATTGGAGATGAAATCACCGTTCCGGGAGACCAAACACGAAGCGCTATCCTTCGTTTGTGGAACCTGAGAATTTTTTCCAACATAGAAATCGAAGCAGAAAATTTCGTCGGTGACGGCGTCTATCTGCTCATTAAAGTTGAAGAATATCCCCGCCTTGAGGCAGTTGAATATGAGGGGAACGATGAACTGGATAAAGATGATCTTGACAAAAAAATCAATGTCACCAAGGGGCAAATCATTTCTCCGCAGGAAATCAATAAAATCATCAAGACGATAAAAAAAGCATATGAAGAGGAAGGGTATCTGCAGGCAGAGATTACTCCCGAACTTCTTGATGTGACTGATAAAGATGCAAAGGGGAGAAAAATTTTACGACTAACTATTGATGAAGGAAGCGACGCCCGTATCCGCAATGTTCTGTTTTATGGTAACAAAAAGTATGATGCTGATGACCTGAAAGATGAACTTCCCGACATTCACGAAAAACGATGGTGGAAGTTCTGGCGTACAGGAAAATTGGAAAAGAAAAAGTATGAAGAAGCGAAGAAAACTCTTATCAATTTCTACAAGAAGAACGGTTTCCGCGATGCAGAATTGTTAGCCGATTCTGTAATTTTTGAAAGCGATAAACAAAGCATCACGCTGAAATTGTATCTCTATGAAGGTCCGCAGTATAGACTTCGCAACATTACGTGGGAGGGAAATACTGTATTTAAAGCCGATGTGCTTAATGCACGACTCGGATTTGCTACCGGCGAAGTGTTCAATATGGAAAAGTTTGAAAAGAATCTGCGCGGAAATGAAGACCAGACTGATGTTGCCTCTCTGTATCTTGACAATGGCTACTTAACTGTTTCGCTCGAGCCGGAAGAAATAAAAGTGGGTGATGATAGCATTGATGTTATCATCCGCATCCGGGAGCGAAATCAATTCAAAATTTCTTCTGTAGAAATCCGCGGCAATACAAAAACACAGGAACGGGTCATCCGTCGCGAATTGTATGTGCGTCCCGGAGATTATTTTAGCCGTTCGAACATTATTCGTAGTATTCGTCAATTGTCGGTTCTCAACTACTTCAATCCCGAACGCATTAAGCCCGACACAAAGTTTGTGGATGATAAAAATGTGGACATTATTTTTGAAGTGGAAGAAAAATCGAGCGATACGTTCAATGCATCCGTTGGTTACAGCGGAGCTTTTGGCGCAACGGGAGCGTTGGGACTGACGTTTAACAATTTTGATATTACTGAACCATTTTCCGGTGGTGGTGGACAAGTGTTGAATTTCGATTGGCAGTTTGGCGAAGGGAGCCGGTACCGCACATTTTCAATTTCCTTCCGCGAACCGTGGGTGTACGACACGCCGACCTCGTTCGGATTTAGTATTTACGATACCAAACAAGAATATTACTACAACCTGCGCCAAACCGGCGGCACGATTAGCGTTGGTCGCCGATTGAAGTGGCCCGATGATTATTTTAACATCACGTGGGCATTTCGGTTTCAACGATTGGATGTGAAAGATGTGGGTGGGTTATACTACTACGATCGTACCGGTGTTACAAGTCAATTCAGCATCTCACAAACGATTTCTCGCAACAGTGTCAACAGTCCGTTGTTTCCCACACAGGGAAGTAACATTTCGTTGTTTACGGAATTTGCCGGAGCGCCGATTTTACCCGGAACCGCCGCCTATAACAAGCATCTTTTTTCAGTAGATTTTTATACGCCGGTGTTCAATAACCAGAAAATTGCATTGTACTTTGGTATGCAATATGGGTTTATCTTTCCCTACAAAAAGGATTCTTATATTCCGCCAATTGAAACATTCTATATGGGGGGCACCGGGCTCGGACAGGCGTATACCACTCCGTTGCGTGGTTATGATGATGGAAGTATTAGACCTCGCAATCCCGACGGTCGGTATCTTTACGCTCAGAATTTAGCAAAATATACTGCAGAACTTCGTTTTAATGTTGCACTTAATCCAATTCCGATTTACTTTCTTGCATTTGCAGAGGCGGGTAATGTCTATGAAAATTTTTCGAAAACGGAGTTATTTGATGTGAAACGTTCGGCGGGTTTTGGCGCACGATTGTTGATTAACCCGATCGGTTTGTTAGGATTTGATTACGGCTATGGCTACGACAATCCATTTCCTGGTGTAAAGACGCCATCGGGATGGAAATTCCATTTTCAATTTGGCAGAGGATTTTAAATTCAATTATGTATCACTAAATCAAAGAGGTTAACGTGAAAAAAATACTTTTTAGCGCAGTTTCCTTGCTGCTGATGATTGGTACGGCAAGCGCACAACAACAAAGCACATTGAGAATCGGTTTTGTCAATTCTGAAAAGATTATCAACGAGATGCCGGAAGCGAAAGAATCGCAACAAAAACTCGAAGGGCTGGTGAAAAGTTGGCAAGATGAAATTGAAAGCCGGGCAAAAGCGCTTCAGACAAAATACGAAGATTACCAGAAGCAGGCAAACATGCTAAACGAATCAGCAAAGCAAGCCCGACAGAAAGAATTAATTGACGAAGAACAGAAACTCAATCAATTCCGTCAGGAAAAGCAACAAGAACTTGCCATTCAACGGGAAAAAGTGATGAAACCGATTCAGGAAAAAGTATACAAAGCGATTGAAAAAGTAGCCAAGGAAAAGAAACTTGCATTTGTCTTCGATAAAGCGACCGATGTTCCGCTCTTGTACGCTGATCCGATGTACGATTATACTCCCGATGTTATCATCTATTTGAAACGGGGAGGCAAATAACGCTTGTTGAGATAGTCTCTCAACAATATAGGAGGAACGAATGAAAAAGTATGCCCTGGTTGTACTGTGCGTGCTGTTGTCTACGGCTGTTGCCCAGACAAAAATTGCATACATCAACTCGCAAACCATTATGGAGCAACTACCCGAAGCGCAAGACGCTCAAAAACAATTGGATGCGTTGACTTTGGAATGGCAAAATGAGTTGAACCGTATGGCGGCAGACATTCAACGCAAAGTTGACGAGTACGATAAGCGGAAACTGATTATGACCGATAAGCGACGCGCTGAAGTTGAGAAAGAACTGCAAGAGCTTGATAAAAAATTGGTTGAATACCGCAATCAAAAATTCGGCGCCAATGGTGAATTATTCACCAAACAAAATGAGTTGATGAAGCCGATTCAGGAAAAAATCTTCAAAGCGGTGAAAGATGTTGCCGATGCCGAAGGGTACGATTACGTTGTTGACCGGAGTAGCTCTACCTTGTTGCTGTATGCAAATAGCAAACACGACCTAACGCAAAAAGTGTTGGAAAAAATTCAACAAAAGTAAAAACTGAATCCCGATTGTTCGGGATTCAGTTTTTATATTTATGATAACAGTAAACGACATAGCAAAAATACTGGAAGGTGAAGTCATCGGTGACGGCACAGTACCGATTGTTGGTGTGGCGAAAATTGAAGAGGCAAAACCCGGCATGCTCTCATTTATTGCCAATCCGAAATACGAGAAGTATCTTGAATCAACTTCTGCCTCTGCCGTCCTTGTCAGCACCTCGCTTGATATTTCGAAGTTCGCTAAACTTCCTGCGGCGTTAATTCGGTTGAACGATCCGTATTCTTCCTTTGTTATTGCCATCGAGCATTTTCTTCCAAAAAAAGAAAACCTTGAATCCGGTATTCACCCCACTGCCATTATTCACCCGTCTGCGACCATTGGAAAAAATTGCTCCATTGGTGCGTATGTTGTTGTGGGAGAGCGAACATCCATCGGTGAAAATTGCAAACTCCATCCTCACACCGTCATTGGAAACGATGTGAAGATTGGAAATGATTGCGAATTCTATGCCAATGTTACTATTCGCGAAGGTTGTATACTTGGTCATCGTGTAATCATTCAACCGGGTGCGGTCATTGGCAGCGATGGATTTGGATTTGCCCCGAAGAACGACAAAACCTATCGAAAAATTCCGCAACTTGGCATTGTAGTGATTGAAGATGATGTTGAAATTCAAGCCAACGTGTGTGTTGATCGGGCAACGCTTGGTGAAACGCGCATTAAGCGTGGAACGAAACTCGACAACCTCGTACAGGTAGCACATAATGTGGTGATCGGTGAAGATACCGTAATAGCCGGCGGAACGATGATTGCAGGAAGCACGAAAATCGGGAATAGAAATATGATCGGGGGAAATGTGTCTATCACGGGGCATATTGCCACAAGCGACGAAGTGAAAATTGGCGGACACTCGGGTGTTTCAAATAATCTCACAACGCCGGGTGAAACATATATGGGTTATCCTGCCAAGGAAGCAAGAAAGTGGCGACGCCAGGAAGGGGCTATTCGCCAATTGCCAGAACTTCTTGTTGAAATTCGCGAGATGCAAAAACAACTTCGGGAATTGAAAGAAGAAATTCAGAAACTACAGAATAAAAGTGAGTGATACATTGCCACAAGGTAACAACACCGCACTTCGAGATATCACGCGTCATGTTTTTGGGCTGTGCAAAAATTTAGAATTTTGTGAATTTCAATAACCAAAGCATCTGACACTTTACAAAACAAAACAGTATTAACGGAGAGTAAATGTTAGTTCAACAACGTACCATCAATAAACCCGTTTCAATGTCTGGTATCGGATTGCACACAGGCACACAATGCACAATGACATTTCGCCCGGCGCCCGAAAATTACGGCATCCGCTTTCGCCGAATTGATATTGGCGGCTCCCCGGAAATTCCCGCCGACGTTGATCATGTGGTAGATGTTGCCCGCGGTACAACACTCGGTATCGGCGAAGCACGTGTTCATACAACGGAACATGTTCTTGCTGCTATAGTCGGGTTGCAAATCGATAATCTTATTATCGATCTGGATGGTATTGAACCGCCAATCGGCGATGGAAGTGCTAAACCGTATGTAGATTTGTTGATGGAATCAGGTTTTGAAGTGCAAGATGCGCCAAAAGATTATTTGGTTATTGATCAGCCGATTGAATACAAGAATGAAGAAAAAGGGGTTCACATTGTTGCCTTGCCAACAGATGATTTTCGGATTACAGTGATGGTGGATTATAACAATCCTGCTCTTGGCAGTCAGCATACAGGGTTGTTCGACCTGGAAAAAGAATTTGTTCCGGAATTTTCAATGTGTCGCACGTTCTGTTTTTTGCATGAAGTAGAGCACTTACGCGATGCCGGATTGATCAAAGGGGGGACACTGGATAATGCCATTGTTATTGCCGACAAAGATTTGCCCGATGAAGAATTACGTCGCATTGCTGAAAAACTTGGTATCAAACAGTCGGTCTTTCTTGGCGGACATGGTCAACCAATCAACAACAAACAGTTGTATTTTAAAAATGAACCTGCGCGTCACAAATTGCTTGATATGATGGGAGACCTTGCGCTGATTGGTGTACCGCTAAAAGCGCATATTCTTGCCGCGCGTCCCGGACATGCAAGCAATGTAGCATTTGCACGGGTTGTCCGCAAACTCTACCAGCAGAAGAAAATCATCAAGAAATATCAGCATGAAAAGAAGGAGGGTATTGTCTTTGATGTTTCTGCTCTGCAACGGATTTTGCCGCATCGTTATCCATTTTTGCTGGTGGATAAGATTATTGATTTCCGATTAAATGAGAAAATTGTTGGTGTGAAGAATGTAACATTCAACGAACAATTTTTTCAAGGACATTTTCCCGGTGCCCCTATTATGCCGGGAGTTTTGATTATTGAAGGTATGGCACAGACAGGAGGTGTGCTACTACTGGATGGCTCGACAGACCAGGAAGACAAATTAGTTTTCTTTATGGGAATCAACAATGCAAAATTTAGGAAAACCGTTCACCCCGGCGATCAACTGGTGTATGAGTTGACCATGAAAACCCGACGTAGCCGTGTTTGCCAGATGGATGGCAAGGCGTACGTTGATGGCCAATTGGTGTGTGAGGCAGAACTGATGGCAACGATTGTGGATAGACCAAAACCGCCGCAATCATAATTCATCATATGTTGTACCAAGGAAATCTAAGACGCTCATTCGAAAAATTTTATGCCAACAAATATTCATCCCACCGCACTAGTAAATCCTAAAGCACAATTATCCGATGGGGTAACTATCGGAGCTTATTCTGTTGTTGAAAGCGATGTCGTAATTGGTGAAGGGACAATCATAGGGCCACACGTGTTGATTGATAATGGCGCCCGTATTGGTAAGAACTGCAAAATTCATAAAGGGGCTGTTGTTTCTACCGCACCCCAGGACCTCACGTACAACAACGAGCCGACAACATTCGAAATTGGAGATAACACCACGATTCGCGAGTTTTGCACATTAAATCGCGGAACAAAAAAACAACACTTTAAATCAGCGGTGGGTAGCAACTGTCTGCTCATGGCGTATGTTCATGTTGCGCATGATTGCATTATTGGCAACAACGTTATTATTGCAAACTCTGTGCAAATGGCAGGACATGTGACTATTGAAGATTATGCGTTCATCGGTGGTTTGGTTGCGATTCACCAATTTGTCAACATCGGAGCGCATTCGATCGTTGGCGGAATGTTCCGTATTCCTAAGGATATTCCACCCTACATAATGGCTGGTGGCTGGCCTGTTACCTACCAACGATTGAATATTATTGGTTTGCGCCGGCGTGGCTTTTCAAAAGAGACAATCGATACATTACACCAACTATATCGTATTCTCTATCTTTCAAAATTAAATGTTACCCAAGGTGTGGAGCAGATTAAAGCCACAATGCCACTGACGCCGGAAGTGCGGCATGTTCTCGATTTTATTGCAAAAAGTAAGCGTGGCATAATTACGGCACGACGAACTGCAACCGATACAGATTGATGATCCAATGAAATGGCAATTTCTCAATACTGGCTATGGCCGCGGTGAGTTCAATATGTGGTATGATGTTGAACTCGCTCAAAAATTATTGCACGGCCATATTCCTCAAACCGTGCGGGTGTATGGGTGGAAACCGTGGACAGTTTCTCTTGGTTACAATCAATCTGAAAAAGACATTGATCGCACCAAATGTAATGAGTATGGATTTGATGTTGTTCGTCGTCCAACCGGAGGGAGGGCAATTTTACACGCTAATGAACTAACATACAGCGTTGTGATGTTTGCTGACGGGAAAGGTATTACAGAAATTTATTCCCTTATCAGCCGCGCACTGGTTGCCGGGTTGAGCACAATTTGTCCAACAGTCAGTTATGAAACTTCTCAACCAAATTTCAGACAGTTGTATCGCAAACAGGAATCTCTTCCTTGCTTTTCCAGTTCAGCGCGGTATGAAGTACAAATTGGCGGTAAAAAACTTGTTGGTAGCGCCCAGCGTCGGTTCTCTGGTCCCGAGGGAAACGAAGTAGTTCTTCAACACGGTTCTATCTTGCTTGGTCCTGAACACACGTTGCTTTCAGAACTGTTACGCATTGATGACGAAGCAGTGCGGAAAGCCATACAATCAGATTTTGAACAAAAGACAACTGATTTTTCGACCGCAACAGGCAGAATCATTACATTTGATGAAGTTGTTGTTGCTATTAAAGAAGGATTTGAGAAAGCATTAAACGTTCATTTTGTTTCTACATCGGAAAGCATTTATGAGCACACAAACGTCAGAGTATAAGCGCATTACAACAAAAACGGTACTTTCAATGAAAAAAAACGGCGAGAAGATTGCTGTACTCACCGCGTATGACTATACTACTGCACGTTTGCTCGATGAGGCAGGAATCGACATTATTCTTGTTGGAGATTCGCTTGCCAATGTTGTACAAGGACTGGAAACAACCGTTCCTGTAACTCTTGATGAAATGATTTATCATACCAAGATTGTGCGTCGGGCAGTAAAGCGTGCCATGCTGGTTGCTGATATGCCGTTCATGTCATATCAAGTTGATATTAAAGAAGCCGTACGAAATTGCGGACGTATGTTGAAAGAATCAGGTGCAGAAGCAGTAAAGATGGAGGGAGGAAGAAGAATAGTTCCTCTGGTAGAACAATTGGTCGATATTGGTATTCCTGTAATGGGACATCTTGGTTTAACTCCCCAGTCGATTTATAAATTTGGAACGTATGAAGTTCGTGCAAAAGATGCTGCTGAAGCGAAACAAGTGTTGGAAGATGCAAAGATGCTAGATCGTGCCGGTGTGTTTGCGTTAGTACTTGAAAAAATTCCGGAATCACTTGGTACAAAAGTAAGTAAAGCCATTACAGCGGCGACAATTGGTATTGGCGCTGGTGCTGGTTGTGACGGTCAAGTACTGGTTACCAACGATATGCTTGGTATGAACGAGCAGTTTCACCCACGCTTTGTGAGAAAATATGCTAACCTCTCCGAAATAATGCGTACAGCATTTACATCATATATTGCTGACGTAAAATCAAAAAAATTCCCCTCCAAAAAAGAGAGTTATTAAATTAAAATTAGGTTGACTTGACCAATATATTTTCTTAAATTGGAAACCAATGATAATATAAAAGTTTCCAATAGAAAAATCGTTTACTAGTTGTTAATTTTAACTTTTTTATTTGGAAACTGAAAATAATATTAAAGTTTCTATATGCAACTTCTAGAAGAGCAAGAACCAAAAGTTAGAATAGTATCACATGCTGAAGAACGCTTTTTAAGAGCTGGGTTTAACAAAGTGACTCTCGATGAACTCTCCAGCGAACTCGGTATCAGTAAGAAAACGATGTACAAATTTTTTCCGAGTAAAGAAGATCTTGTGCGAACAGTAATTCGTACGCTGATGAAGAGAGTTGAGCGAAATGTTGTTACGATAGCAGAGTCGGATAAGCCTGTCATTCAAAGACTCGCAGAGCTGATGTTGCTTGTCGGGAAACTGTTTGGCAGGGTCAGTCGCGCATTTCAACTGGATATTCAACGGTTCACGCCGCAGCTATGGAAAGAGGTTGATAAATTCAGAAATGAAAAGATCCTTTCCCGTATTGCTGAGATGATTAAAGAGGCGAAAAGAGAAGGAAAATTCCGTAGTGATGTCAACGATGAAGTAGTTGTCATGATGTTTATCAGTTCTGTACAATCAATTGTCAATCCGGAAGTTCTTTCGCAGCATTCGTTTTCCCCAAAAGATGCGATGTATACTATTTTCCACGTCATCTTTGAAGGTTCGTTAACCGACCAGGCACGCAGAGAATTTCTTCAATATGAAATTTCTATCACATGAGATGAACAAATGAATAACATAAACATATACATATACGCAGCACTGATCTTCTCAGCGGTATTGATGTATACTACTGGTTGCGGGAATAACCACTCCGGTCAGATTGAAGCCAGCGGTACGTTGGAAGCTGTAGAAGTAAATGTTTCTTCAAAAATTTCCGGACAACTTCTTCAACTGTATGTGTCCGAAGGTACTGAAGTACTACAGGGAGATACATTGGCAATCATTGACCACGAAATGCTCGAACTACAACTACAACAGGCAATAGCTGGTGCTGAAGCAGCGAAAGCACAGTACGATTTATTGAGGAATGGTGCGCGAGAAGAAGATATCAAACTTGCTGCCGAATCTGTTGTACAGGCCGAAGCAGCATTCGCAACAGCCGAAGCTGATTTTCAGCGAATTAAAGAATTATACGAGGAGCATTCGGTATCAAAAAAACAATATGAGGATGCTGAATCGCGCTACACGATTGCCAAAGCGCAACTCAACAGTGCAAAACAAAATCTTCAAAAACTTCAGCGCTTTGCTCGTCCGGAGGATTTGAACGCTGCCAAAGCACGATATGAGCAAGCGCTGGCGCAAGTTAACATTATTAAAAAACAAATTCGTGATAGCTACATTATTGCTCCGGTTTCGGGCACGGTGACCAATAAACCGGTAGAAAAGGGGGAGTTAATTAGTACCGGAACCGTTGTAGTAAAGATTGCTCAATTAGAAAAAATGGAATTGCGAATTTATGTAAGTGAAACTGAACTTGGAAAAGTAAAACTTGGTGGTAACGCTGATGTTGTTATAGATACTTATCCTGATAAAATTTACCGTGGCAAAGTAGTCTACATCTCACCTATTGCGGAATTCACTCCCCGTAATGTTCAAACAAAAGATGAGCGTACTAAACTTGTTTTTCAAGTTAAACTTGAAGTAGAAAATATCAACGGCGAATTGAAATCCGGTATGCCGGCAGATGCTTATTTACAATAACTGCTTTATAACAATGCAAAGACTCAACGCTTATGAGTGCGCTCTCAATCAAAAACGTCTCAAAAAGTTTTGGAACGATAACTGCCATTGACAATCTTTCTCTGGAAGTCAACAAGGGAGAAATGTTTGCCCTGGTTGGTCCTGATGGAGTAGGTAAAACTACATTGATTCGAATGTTGTGTGGCATTGTAAAACCGAATTCGGGTAGCATCTCCGTGCTTGGTTTTGATGTTGATAAACAGATTACTGAAGTCAAAAAACGTATCGGCTATCTTTCTCAAAAATTCAGTTTGTACGGTGATCTCACAATTGACGAAAACATCGAATTCTTTGCTGAAATCCATGGTGTGTGGGACTACAAAGCACGCAGAGAGGAATTGTTGGAGTTTACTCGACTAACGCCATTTCGCACGCGTCTTGCAGAAAAACTTTCAGGTGGTATGAAGCAGAAACTCGCGCTCGCTTGCACGCTGATCCACACGCCCGAAATTATTTTTCTCGATGAACCGACGACCGGCGTGGATCCGGTCTCCCGCCGCGATTTCTGGAAAGTGCTTTCTAGTTTATTAAGAACCGGCATTACCATCGTTATGACAACGCCATACCTTGATGAAGCTGAACGATGTCATCGTGTTGCTTTGATGAACGAAGGAAAAATTATGGTGCTTGGTACGCCTGCAGAAGTGAAGAACAAGATGAATGGAGAAATTATTGAAATAGTCTGCTCCAATATTCGTGGAGCGTTTGCCGTATTGAAGAAGCATGAATTAGCAAAAGAAGTTCAGGCCTTTGGTGACCGATTGCATGTAGTTGTTGAACAATCAGCGCACGATGCGAAGATGCTGTTACATACACTGCAATTACATTCAATTGCTGTATCAGACTGGAGAGTGGTGAAGCCGACACTTGAGAATGTTTTTATTTCGTTGATGACAAAATAATCAATGAACTCATGAATACCATTGAAGTTGAAAATTTAACAAAACGATTCGGGACATTCACCGCTGTTGACCATATCAACTTTGAGGTCAAGGAAGGAGAGATTTTTGGATTTCTCGGAGCTAACGGCGCCGGAAAATCGACGACCATCCGCATGCTGTGTGCATTACTAACATCAACAGAAGGTACAGCTCGCGTCGGAGGATACGATATCAACACGCAGCCACTGAAGGTGAAGGAGCGTATTGGCTACATGTCCCAAAAATTTTCTCTCTACGAAGATATTACAGTTGAAGAAAACATCGATTTTTTCGGCAGAGTATATGGGTTAACAAACAGCGAACTCAACGAGCGCAAACGATGGGTACTGGATATTGCTAATCTTCACGGCAGAGAAAAAAGTATCACCCGAACATTGAGCGGCGGATGGAAACAACGACTTGCCTTGGGATGTGCCGTGCTTCATCGTCCTCGTATTGTGTTTCTTGATGAACCGACGAGTGGCGTAGACCCGGTAATGAGGAGACGATTCTGGGAATTGATCAATGAAATGTCGGCAGATGGCGTTACAGTTATTGTGACCACACACTTTTTGGAAGAGGCGGAGTACTGCAACGATATCATTCTCATCAATGCAGGAAAAATTATTGCTACAGGCAGTCCGAAAGAGTTGAAGGAAAATTACATTTGGCATCCGATTCTTGAAGTACAATGTTCCAATGTAATTCAGGCGATGGAAGAAATTGAATCGCAACCGTGGGCAATTGAAACATCGGTCTTTGGCACACATTTGCATGTGAGTGTACCCAACGAAGAAGAGGGAAAAATGAGAATTCGTGAAACGTTGTCGGCGAGCGGTATTGATATTTACAACATCGAACGAATTACTCCATCACTCGAAGATGTCTTTATTTATTTGTTGGAACAGGAATCGAAGAGGAATTGATGTTCAAACAACTTCGACCGATTATTGTAAAAGAGTTTCGCCAAATTAAGCGAGATAAACGTGTGCTGGCAATTCTTACACTTGTTCCTGCTCTCTTGCTGTTGCTCAACGGCTATGCGTTGAACTTCGATGTTAAGCATATTCCGATGGCTGTGTACGATGCGGAAAAATCTAAACAGAGCCGGGGGTTTGTGAACAGTTTCATCACCTCAGGATATTTCGACTATCACATGGTTGTTGAAGATTATTCCAAAGCAAAAGAGTTAATTGATGAAGGGAGGGTGAAACTGGTGCTTGTCATTCCGCCGACATTTTCTCAAGAAATTCTTTCCGGAAGACAAGCCACCGTGCAAGCGCTTGTTGATGGGATGGATGCAAATTCCGCCTCAACCATTATTGGCTATGCGCAGGCAGTTACGCTTCAGTATTCGCAAAATATTGTTCTTCACAATCTGGCGAAGATAGGCAAAAAGAGTTTTATCCCTATCAATTATCAATCAAAAATTTGGTACAACCCGGAATTGAAAAGTGCGAAGTTCCTCGTGCCGGGACTCATCGCGTTCATTCTTGCTATTACTGGTGTTATTGCCACGTCGCTTTCTATTGTCAAAGAGAAGGAGAGAAACACCATCGAACAAATTGATGTTTCACCGGTTGGTACATTGGACTTAATCATCGGTAAGATGATTCCGTACGCAGGTATTTCTTTGGTTGCCGCTACACTGGTTATTCTCGCCGCGTACTTCCTTTTTGATGTTGTTGTAAAAGGGAGTTTGGTGTTGTTGTTTTTTGTTACCACACTCTTCATTGTTGCGGCGCTCAGCATTGGATTGCTTGTTTCAACGATTTCGGATAGCCAGCAAGTTGCGTTTCAAATTGCGGCGCTGGTTTCTATGTTGCCGACATTGATTTTGTCCGGTTTTATGTTTCCGATTCGCAGTATGCCGATGGTGTTGCAGATTCTTTCCAACATTACGCCGGCAAAATTTTACTTAGTGATGATGCGCAGTATAGTGTTGAAAGGGGTCGGTATAGAAGCATTTTGGGAACAGATTATTTATCTATGCTTATACATTTCTGTAGTGCTAACAATTTCCGTTGTGCGTTTCAAACATCGATTGACGTAATATGACACTGCAACGAATTCAGGCGATGCTGAAGAAAGAATTCGGCCAAATCCGGAAAGATAAGCGGATGTTGCCGATTATTTTTGTTGCGCCGGTACTGCAGTTAATCTTTCTCGGCTATGCGGCATCGCTAGATGTAAAGAATATCTCATTCGTACTGTGTGATTTGGATAAGACGCAGGAGAGCAGGGAATTTGTTCAGTCATTCACCAATTCGGGATATTTTGAACTCAGGTACTCAACCGAAGATTATGCTTCTGTTGGTGAGTATTTAGATCAGAACAAAGTCTCAATGGCGCTCATCATTCCACATCATTTCGGTAACAAGTTGTTACGACGCGAGCAGGCGACGGTTCAGATATTGATGGATGGAAGTGAAGGAAACACGACAGCAATTGTCATGAACTACACAAACCAAATTATTGCCCGCTTTGCCACTGAAAGAATCACAAAAATTGTCGGAGATATGAAAACACTCGGTGGTGTTACGTTAGAATCACGCGCCTGGTACAATCCAACACTGATCAGCAGAAAATTTATGGTGCCGGGAGTATTGGTGTTGATTCTTCTGCTGACGACAATGAATCTGACAGCAATGGCAATTGTGAAAGAGAAAGAAATCGGCACGCTGGAACAATTGCTGGTAACACCTCTGCGTCCGGCTGAACTGATTCTTGGGAAGTTGATTCCATTTATCATTATTGGTTTTGTAAATGTTACAGTTGTTTTGTTGGCGATGAGTTACGGATTCGATATTCCCATTCGCGGAAGCGTGCCGCTGTTGTTTGGGATTGCCGGATTTTTTCTTCTCACAACGCTTGGACTTGGATTGTTTGTTTCGACCATCTCTCACACGCAACAGCAAGCCATGATGGTAGGAATGTTTGGCATCATGTCGCCCATGATGTATTTGTCAGGGTTTGTTTTCCCGATTGAAAACATGCCGGACATTCTTCAAGTCGTTTCATTGGCAATACCGATGAGATATTTTCTTGTTGTCGTTCGGTCAATTATTCTCAAAGGTTCGGGAATTAGCGAGTTATGGTTTGAAGCAGGTATGTTGTTGGGTATGGGAATCGTTATCTTGATTGCCAGTATTGTTCGCTTCAGAGAGAAGTTAGACTAAAGAATTGGATAACCGAGCGAAAAATAACCGATAACCGGACCGAGTGTCAGTGGCTGTTCCAGCAAGTCTCTTCTGATGTAAAAACTTCTTCCCAATGAAAAATTTGCAGGTCCAATAGGTGTATCAAGCGATAGCCCAAAGCCGATCCCGTGGTGGAAATCTCGCAATCGAATATCTTCCCGCTGTGGCCAGATGCTTCCCAAATCGTACCGTAGTCGGAAGTAAGTGTCCCAGATAAGTTTGAAAGGAAACTGTGTGCGTGCCTCTACGCTGATCAGCATCACTTGCCTGCCGCGCGTATCGTATTCCCGCAATCCGAAGAACGACTCTTCACCGCCGAGAGAAAACTGCTGCGAGAGTGGTAGCGTCTGATCGCCGAAGCCAATAAGAAATTTAGGATACAGCGTGAAATTGCGATAAGAGAAATATGTTCCATACTCAAAGTAGATTTTTGAGTAGCCAATATCGCCGACAACATCTTTGAACGTTGAAAGGGCAGTCTCCCAATAAAAATTTGTTATCGATCCTTTGCGTGCAAACGGGTAGCGGTCGCGTGAATCAATTGTTGAAGAGATACGGAATGATTGCAGTGTAAATTGTTCTGGTGAATAACCGGTACCGGCAAGGAATTTGATTTCGTCAGACTCCAAGCGGTATTCCAGATTCAGTATGCCAAGTCGTTCTACCTGCTGTCCGAGTTGAAATGATACACCATAGAGAATTTGTCTGTATTCTCCAATCCGTGAACGGACGAACCGTTTGGATGTCGTTTGAAGAGGATCATTCCCGAACGTATAGATATCGCGCAGGTCATAATAAAAATCTAAATTGAATGTGAAATAAGAATTGAAAATTCTATTTGCCTGAAAATCGAAAACATACTTTCGGTTTCGCAAGCCGCCAGCAAAACTTGCCCCGATTTCAGTTGCAGTGCCAAGGAGATTTTCATTTCGAAATTCGATTGTCGGTTGAAGGTTTCTTTCATTATCAGCTCTAAAGCCCAGCCGGGACACATCAGTTGGCTTTTCTTCCATTTGAATGATGATAGTTGGTAAACCATTCTCATACGCTACATCCATAAGCACTTGCTCAAACAAATTTGTGCTGTAGAGGTTTGTCAGCGCTTGTTTTCCTTTTTCCACTGTAAAGACATTTCCATCTCTGAATCCCAATTCTCTCCATACAACCCAGTCGCGTGAAATTTTTTTCCCCTTCAAATAAATTTTGTAGATGATTCCTTCGTTGATGTTCAAATGTAAATTGCCTGAGAGAGTATCAAAAGAAAGACGCTGAACCCGCGCAAGAGAATAATTGTTTTTCCGATATTCGCTTAGAACAGCATTGATGGCATCAGTCAGTAATGGATAATTGAACGGTTTGTTCAGGAGGTGTTGAAACTTTTTTGTAATTTCCTCGGCAGTAAATAAAGCATTCCCTTCTGTAGTGATGCTACGAAGCAGTGGATTGGGATGAGCAGAGATTGTTACATCGGCAAGTGTATCATGGAATGTTATTTCAGCAGAAACATTGGCATACCATCCTTGTTGATACATTTGTGAAATATAATTTTGTAACGCGGCAACAGAAACAGTTGAAGTGGGTGAAAAAATTGAATCGGAGTTGTATGGCAAGATATCTTCAAATGAATACCGTAGTCGGTGAAATGATCGAAGTGTGAAATGAAAATTTGAAAGTGGTGATGAATCAAGTAAAAATGCTTCTTCTTTTTTCTTCAGCGAATCTTGAATGGCTTGGATGTGCTTTACTGTAGCGTCAGCTCCCTTTTGAACAACAAAATCCAACGTGTTAAAATCGGAAGCAGAATAATTGTTCAAATCCGGTGTGATAACAACGGTTGCGCTGTCGAGCGCCTGCCGGTTTGCCTCTTGCGCCATAATATTGATAATCTGGTCGGCAATTTCCCATGGGTTTTTTAACTCATTTGCCTTCCGCAATGGGCTGATGGTGTTTGAAACAATGATAACATCAGCTCCTAATTCTTTTGCAACGCTCACCGGAATATTGGAAACTAAGCCGCCATCAGTGAGTTCCAGCGTATCTTTTTTGAGCGGTTGAAATAACAACGGGACGGAGATGCTGGCACGTAATGCTTCTGAAAGATTGCCGGAGTCAAAGACAATTTTTCTCCCCGAAATTAAATCTGTAGCTACACTGCGGAACGGAATCTTTAAATCATCAAAATTATTAATTGGATGATAGAGCGCCTGCAATGTAAGACGGTTAATGAAATCTGTTAGCCGCTGTCCTGATGAAACAGCCGAAGGTATTACGGGCGTCAATCCATCAAAGCGGATGGTGAGTTGTTTTTTATCTGCTGTTAGTTTTTGGGAAAGGTAAAGATGTTCTCGTTCAGTATCCTGACTTAGTGATAAAACATAGTTCCAATCGGTAGTATCAATCAAATGTCTTAGTTGCTCGGTTGTATAACCAGAGGCATACAATCCTCCGATAATGCTACCGATGCTAGTTCCGATAATAAAATCAATTGGAATATGATTTTGCTCAAGAACTTCAATGACCCCAAGATGAGCCATTCCACGTGCGCCACCGCCGCTCAGCACCAAGGCAACCTTTGGCCTTCGTATTTCGCGAAAACCGATAACATTATTTTGATTCTTGACCTTCTCTGAGAAGTGGGGTGTAATAATAAGTTTTCGCTCTTGAGAAAACGCTGAGAACGAGAGGAGGATTGAAATAATGCTAATTGAAACAATGAGTTTATTCACAATCTGAAAGTTGTTATTCAATAAATCTAAGGTAAAAAAATTTTGTGAAAAAATGAACGTTTACTTTCGGCGTCACCTATGAACTGCAAGGAATATTTAATGATAACTATCACATGCTCTTCATGAAATAAAAATATATTGTTAATAGAACATTGAGGAGGAATGCATGAAAACAAATAATTTGAGCGCAAAAGTTATGACCAAAGTAATTCTTTATGTTACCATTATTGTTATTACCTTTTCACTTTCCCTACTCTTTATACCCTATGAGTTTTTTCCAGTGACAGCTTTTATTGTATTGCTGTTTTTAAATGCGGTGGAAAAGGAATTAAACAAACAAAACACCAAGTTTAAGTACCTTGAACGCATGCAAAAATTACGACAACAATCTCTTTCTAATTTTGACAATTCGAGAATCTCAAAACAATTGCGGTAATTATATATCATCTTACCTACCATTTCTCAGCTTTATCCATTACATTTCAGTGAAGTATTACACATTTACTAAAAATGGAAAAGCCAACGCTCTGTGAAACTTATCTCGCTGGTCGGTCACGTTGCTGAGTTATTTGGCAAAACGGCAACAACTCACAAACCGGCCGATCACCTAATCGATCTTTTTTTTCGGGGCCGTAAGTATCTCGGCTCACACGACCGCCGCTTTATTGCTGAAACATTTTATGCTCTTCTCCGCCATAAACGAAGGGTAGAGTGGATTGTTTCCGGAGTAAGCGAACGGCAGAAAAAAACTCTGCTTATGATTGTTGCGGTGTTATTATTGGAAAAACGATACACAGTGCAACAATTATCGGATGAAAACATACTTCCGTCCGACGTTCTTGGACAATTATCTGTAAATATTGATATTCTGCCTGATAGTACTACCTATGAAGAAAAAATTGCCTTGGAATTTTCCTTCCAGGATTGGATGGTACAGGAATGGAGTCAGCAGTTTGGGATAGCAGAAACTCAACAGCTATGTAGAACTCTCAATACGCAAGCGCCTATTACCTTGCGTGTAAATACTTTGAAAACAAGTGTTGATGAATGCCGAAAATCGTTAGAAGAGGAAGGAGTTGACAGCATTCGTACAGAATTTTCTCCGTTTGGACTCCATATTCCGAAACGGATCAATGTTTTTCAATTGGAAACATTTCGAAAGGGTTTTTTTGAAGTGCAGGATGAGGGTAGTCAATTGTTGGCGCTGCTTGTCAATCCCAAACCGCGAACCAAAGTGATTGATGCCTGTGCTGGTGGAGGAGGCAAATCGTTGGCAATGGCGGCATTGATGAATAACAGAGGAGAAATTTTTTCATTAGATATTCACGACTTTCGACTCAAAGAATTAAAAAAAAGAATTAAGCGTGCTGGCGTTGATACCATTCGAATGAGAACTGTTCACGAACATGCTTCGCCACTGGATTTGCATAACAGTGCAGACTTTGTTCTTGTCGATGTGCCGTGCAGTGGAACGGGGACAATTCGTCGCAATCCAGGGATAAAATGGTCGGTTACGCCAGCGATGGTACATGAACTGCATGCAAAACAAAAAAAAATACTTACGAACTATGCCCAATGTGCAAAAGTTGGCGGCGTTATTGTGTATGCTACTTGCTCGTTAATGAAACAAGAAAATCAAGATGTTGTGGAAGAATTTCTTGAAGAACATTCAAACATCAAATTAATTGATCCCAAAGAATCACTATCTCGTTTTCATCTTGAAAATTTGGCAAACAACGGATATGTTCAACTGTTGCCGCATGTGCACGGCACTGATGGTTTTTTTGCGGCTGTCATGAAACGGATGAGTTAATATGAAATGTACTATTGCAATACTCCTTATCTTTCTCGTCAGTTCCTGTGGAAAATTAACAGACGAGGAGTTATGGATAAAAGTTGAACAAGCGAAAGCAAACAACAATTGGGATTCAACAGCGCAGGTTTGCCAGCGTCTCATCACTGAATATCCTGCTAGCAAATACGCTGCGTGGGCTCGGTTTGGATTGGCGGAAAGTTACCGTTTCCGCAATCAACCACGGCAAGCATTGGACAACTATAAAATATATTATCAGCAACATCCGGATAAACAACCGTCGGCGCTTTCATTATTTCTCATTGGCTATATCTACAACAATACGTTACATATGAAAGACAGCGCGAAATATTTTTATGAGAAATTTCTGAAGCAATTTCCACATCACGACTTGGCGCCTTCAGTCCGGTTTGAATTGGAAACACTTGGGTTGGCGCCGAACGAAGCGTTAGAACTAAAACAAGATAGCAGAAAGCGAGCGGCGAGGCAGTAATGCAACCACAACTCAAATACCTTCAACCGGATGTTGTTTCTAAACTTTCCACTATGGAATTACGTGCACGGCTTGTGGTGGAAGGATTTATAACCGGCTTACACCAAAGTCCATATCACGGTTTCAGCGTCGAATTTGCCGAACATCGTCAATACATGCCTGGCGATGAAATCCGTCGCATCGATTGGCGCGTGTATGGAAAAACTGACCGCTTCTATGTGAAACAGTTTGAGGAAGAGACAAATCTTAAATCATACATTGTCATTGATACCAGCGCTTCCATGATGTTTGCTTCCGATATCGATAAGAAAGGAACGAAGCGAATATCAAAAATTGAGTATGCTTCTTTTATTGCCGCTTCACTGTCGTATCTAATGATTCAACAGCGAGACGCGGTGGGGCTCATGCTGTTCGACTCTAATATTCGAACAATTATTCCTCCGCATGCTACAAAACAACACTTGCGTCGAGTGCTGTCTGAATTGGAAAAAATAGTTCCTTCGCAAAAAACGAATTCTGCCTCTGCACTTCATCAATTGGCCGAAAGAATTACCCGTCGTGGATTAGTAGTGGTCATCAGTGATTTGTTTGACAATCCCGACAACGTGATAGCGGCGCTGAAACATTTTCGTCACAACAGCCACGAAGTGCTGGTGATGCAGGTTCTCGATCCATTGGAACGGTCATTTGCGTTTGGCAGTGATGCAGTATTCAAAGATATTGAAACGGGGGAGACAATAACAACACAGCCGCATCATATCCAGAAAGCATACCAACAGGCAATGAAAGATTTTCTGGAGCGTTATAAACGTGAATGCCGTGAGAATATGATTGACTATGTGCTTTTGGATACATCGACTTCATTTGATGTTGCGTTGTTAAACTACTTGAACAAACGACAACGGCTTGGCTGATGAACGTTGAAAAAAAAATTTTGGATTTCGGATGTGGCAAAAGGAAACGGGCGAATGCTGTCGGCATTGATCGTAATCCTCGTTCTGATGCCGATGTGCTTCACGATCTCAACCATCTTCCGTACCCTTTTGCGGACAACACGTTTGACGAAATTTACTGCGATAACATCCTCGAGCATCTTGACGATGTTCTGCAAGTAATGGTGGAGTTACACCGAATCGCCAAACCGGACGGTGTTGTTGAAATAACAGTTCCATTTTTCCCTCACCGCAATGCCAATACCGACCCGACGCACAAACATTGGTTTGGCGTTCATTCGTTTGATTACTTTATTAACGGCACTTCACATGGGGAATTTCAGTATTCGCCTGTTCAATTTCGCTTACAGTCAGTTGAATTTGATAAAGGGATTGAACATCGTCATCTGTTCGACCGACTGCTTGCTTTGTTTGCCAATCGGCACAAAGATTTTTATGAAAACAGACTTGCCAACATTTTTCCGTTGGCACAGTTGACCTTTCGGTTAATTGTAGTAAAGTGACGTGGTAATACCATCAACCTTTGCCTCTCCCCTCAAGATTAAGTATCTTACTATTTGAATTTCGCCAAAATTTGATCTTGTTAAGTTTTCCAGACTTGACAAGTGTTATTACTACCATGAAAAAAACAAAGTCTGCTCAGGTTCAAAATAACTTTACTGAATACAACATGCTCATTGTCAAAGGGGCGCGTGAGCATAATCTGAAAAATATTGACGTAGAGATTCCCCGCGATAAACTTGTTGTTATCACCGGACTTTCCGGTTCAGGCAAATCGTCACTGGCATTTGATACCATTTATGCCGAAGGTCAGCGGAGATATGTAGAATCGCTCTCCGCCTATGCCCGTCAATTTCTCGGATTGATGGAGCGGCCGGATGTGGATTACATTGAAGGACTCAGTCCGGCAATTTCCATTGAACAAAAAACTGTCAGCACCAATCCTCGCTCAACAGTCGGAACGGTAACCGAGGTGTATGATTTTCTTCGCTTACTATTTGCCCGGGTTGGTATTCAATTCTGCGTAAATTGTGGCACAAAAGTACAGAAACAGAGCGTTGACCAAATTATTGATTCGATCATGAAACTTCCGCAGGGAACAAAGATTCAACTTCTCGCCCCAGTTGTGAAAGGACGAAAAGGTCATTACCGCGAGTTGTTCGAAAAAATTCTGAAAGATGGTTTCCTTCGCGTGCGGGTTGATGGTGAAGTAAAAGAAATTTCCAAGGGAATGAAAGTTGACCGATATAAAGTTCACGATATTGAAATTGTTGTCGATCGTTTGCAGATAAAGAAAGAGGTTCGCTCCCGTGTTGCCGAATCGGTTGAAGTTGCACTTCAATTTGGTGAAGGTGTGGTAATTGTGAATGACGGAAAACAGGATATTCTTTTCAGTAAAGCCTATTCATGTCCGTCCTGTGGAAAAAGTTATGATGAACCTGCACCGAATTCGTTTTCCTTCAATACAACATATGGCGCCTGTCCCGCCTGCGAAGGACTCGGAGAAAAAAAACAATTTGACCTATCATTAATTATTCCCAATCCAGCGTTGAGTATTCAGCAAGAAGGCATTGCCCCGCTTGGTAAACCGCGTGCAACATGGTTGTACAGTCAGGTGAAAGCTGTTCTCAAACGTCACAACCTGAATTTTGACACTCCGATTAAGCAATTTCCCAAAACCGCATTGGATGAATTGTTGTACGGCACAAAAGGTGAAAAAATTGAAGTTGAATACACATATGCCGGAGGACGTACAACTACATATAAACATCGGTTTGACGGCATCATGGCGATGTTGCAGGAATATTACAACGATACTTCTTCTCTCAAAATCCGGGAGTGGGTGGAAAGTTTTATGAGTACAAAAGTTTGCGCGGAATGTGAAGGAGGACGACTGAAGAAAGAAAATCTTGCCATTCAACTTGTTGATGCAAAGACAGGACAGCAATATAAAATTTCTGATGTGGTCAGGAAGTCGTTGGTTGAGGCAAAAGAATTTTTCAGCACGTTGACGTTGACCAACCGTCAAATGGAAATAGCCAAGCCAATTCTGAAAGAAATTCAACAACGATTAGGATTTATGGTTGATGTGGGGTTGGGTTATTTAACTCTCGACCGTGCAGCGCGAACACTTTCCGGCGGCGAAGCCCAACGGATTCGTCTGGCAACACAAATTGGTTCGCAATTAGTCGGTGTGCTCTACATTCTCGATGAGCCAAGTATCGGTCTTCATCAACGAGATAATACAAAACTTATTCAGTCGCTGAAAAATCTTCGCGATCTTGGTAACACGGTTCTTGTTGTTGAACACGACAAAGAGATGATGGAAAGTTCCGACTTTATCGTTGACCTCGGTCCGGGGGCAGGTGAACACGGCGGGAGGTTGGTGGCGGCAGGTTCACCGCAGGAACTTAAGAATGGACTTTCAAAAACAGTCGGCACTCTTTCTTCAACGATTGATTATTTGACCGGTAAGAAGAGAATTGAAGTTCCCCCGAAACGACGGGAAGGAAATGGAAAATATCTTGTTCTTAAGGGTGCGTCAGGCAATAATTTGAAAAACATCGACGTCACAATTCCTCTCGGAAAATTTGTTTGTGTTACAGGTGTCAGCGGTTCAGGAAAATCTACACTAATCAATGAAACACTTTATCCGATTCTTTCACAAAAATTTTACAAAACTAAAATTCCGGCGCACCCGTACCAATCAATTGAAGGAATTCAATACATTGACAAAGTTATCGATATTGACCAATCGCCGATTGGACGAACACCACGTTCGAACCCTGCAACGTACACAGGCTTATTCACATTTATTCGCGATTTGTTTGCACAACTTCCCGAATCGAAAATTCGAGGGTATAAAGCAGGACGATTTAGTTTTAATGTAAAGGGAGGAAGGTGTGAAGCATGCGAAGGAGACGGCGTAAAAAAAATTGAAATGAATTTCCTTCCCGATGTGTATGTAGTGTGCGATGTGTGCCGTGGAAAACGGTATAACCGCGAGACGCTCGAAGTGCATTACAAAGGAAAATCAATTTCAGACGTGTTGGAAATGACTGTAGAAGAAGCCCGGGAGTTTTTTAAAGATATGCCGCTGATGATGAGAAAAATCCAAACGTTGTATGATGTTGGATTGGGATATATTCATCTCGGTCAACAGGCAACAACGCTTTCTGGCGGTGAAGCGCAACGGGTTAAACTCTCTACTGAATTATCAAAAGTTGGTACCGGTAATACGCTCTACATTTTAGATGAGCCAACAACTGGTCTTCACTTTGATGATGTGAAAATGCTGCTCGAAGTTCTCAACAAACTTGTTGACAAAGGCAATACGGTGATCGTCATCGAACACAATCTTGACGTCATCAAAACGGCAGATTGGATCATCGATCTTGGTCCCGAAGGAGGAGAGGCTGGCGGAAGGATAATTGCCGAAGGAACTCCCGAACAAGTAGCAACGTTTGAACATTCATATACCGGACAGTATTTAAAACGTGAAGGGATACTGAATTGATATGAGGCGTCGCCTGCTCATCTCCACAGTATTAGTTTTCTTTTGTCTCCCACTTGCTGCGCAAGATAGCACGGTTGTTGGTGATTTCACCGCTGCGCAAAATGTAGCATTGTACACATCAACAGGCATTTTAGTACCACTTGCACTTGCAGGCACTGTTATTAGTTTTTTGCCGCCGAGTGGTGGGATGGTTATAAAAGACGGAGCAATCTATGGTTCGCTGAGTGTAGAAGTAGGGTATGGTGATGGCGAGCGACTCGAAACAGGTGAATTTACAGACTATCGCATTTCAGTTGTGTACACGCACCTCTACAATTCACGGCTGAGGGATGTATTTCGATTGGAAGTAAAAAAGGATATTCACTTTGATTTTATTGATAGGAGAAAAATATTTTTGAAAGGAATACATCTCAGCGCCGGATTAATGAGCGATTTTCCCAATCACGGCTATTCTCTTGGTGGTGGCTTGTGGCTGAAATCGCCGTGGCTGCCATTTTTTGGACTGTTCCCTTCGCACACGTACGGCCTGACGTATCGTTTTAATAGATATTTTGCCGGAAAGAATTTCCATGAAATTTCATTAGGGATGACTTCTATTCTAACGTTTTGAAATCCATGGATTGTCTCTTATATAAAATCGCCACTTCCTCTCTTTCCCTGCAGTAATTCCGATTCGCGTCGTTGCAATGATTTTTGAGGGAGGTATCTGTTCACCCTGAAGGAGAAATATTTCATCGCCAAGCAGTGAAATTCCATTTTGTTCTCTTTCCAAGCCAAAGGCCTGCGCAAATTTCGCCGGACCGTTAGTGAGATTATAGAGATCTCTGACATCTTCACGGTGGCTGACGTCTGAATAGCGACTTTTCTTCATTACCTCAATACCCTCAATCGGTTCAACAGCTCTAATGAGTACTGCTTCACCGATTCCCTTTTTATATGTTACAATGTTTGCACAGTAATGAACACCGTAAGTGAAATAGACATACAAATAGCCCCCTTCGTTGAACATAACCTTATTTCGTTCTGTCATTCCACGGAAAGCGTGACATGCAGGATCGTTGTGAAGATAAGCTTCCACTTCAACAATTTTACCGGAAAGAATTTTTTTCCCGATTTTGCGGACAAAAATTTTCCCTAACAGGTCTTTTGCAACAGTAAGTGTGCGACGTGTGTAGAAAGAGGGGGGTAACTTGTGCATTTTTTATTCTTCAGCAGTCATTGATTGGCGCTGAGTAGTAAAGTTGTTGCATGCAATCTTATGCTGGCTACACATCATCTGTGTCTCATCCGAACTTCCTCATCAATTCATCAACTTTTTCTTTTGAAATGCCTTCGCCAAGTTTCTCGTCGCTTTGTTTTTCATCAACCGGCCTTGATTTTTCGATTTTCTTTTTAATCGGAGTGTTCCCTGCTTTGAGGCGAATTCGTTCATCAATCTCGTCAATCCAACTTGATTGAATTTTTGGTCTTGAAGGTGGTGTGACGCTTTCCGATTCACGCGGAACATGAATCTGACCGCTGTGGTGCGACGGAACACTTGAACCGCTTGTTACAGCATTGATGGGTCTTGTTTCGAATGCCAGACGTTTAATGTTGATGAGATGTTTTGCCGACACATTATCTGAAATAATCGAGCGCCCAAATGTGCCGGGGCCAAGAGTCATAGAAGGGAGTAGTTCATTGGTATAACCAACAGCGCCAAGCGCCGCTTGGGTGTTAACAAGGATGCGGCATGCCGGCTTTTCTAATCCAAACTTCAAGATAATTTCTTCATCTGTTGAATGAATAACCATTGTATGCCCAAGTCCTCCGAATTCCAACATTTCCCAACACAGATGACATCCTTCACGCCAACCGTCTGCCACAAAGAATGAAAGAACCGGCGACAGCTTTTCGCGTGAAAGGGGATATTCTTTTCCGATAGCGGGAAGTTCTGCAACCAGCACACTTGTATCTGCCGGAACTATGAAGCCAGCTTTTTGCGCTATAAATGCCGGTGATTTTCCTACAACATCAGGATTGATTGCGCCTTTGTTGTCGAACATTGTGCGAGAGAGTTTTTCTTTTTCTTCTGTGTTGACAAAGTACGCTTTCAGTTTTTTGAATTCAGCGATGACCTTATCTTTAATAGGAAGATCAACAATCACTCCAGACTCTGTTGAACACAACACGCCAAAATCAAATTGCTTCCCGGAAACAATATCGGCAACCGCTTTTTCAATGTGTGCTGTCCGTTCAATGAATGCAGGCACATTTCCCGACCCGACACCGTATGCCGGCTTTCCGGCGCTGTATGCAGCACGCACCATCGGATTGCTTCCGGTGGCAAGGATGATGGAGGTGAGTTTGTGCTTCATCAATTCATTTGTTCCTTCAATCGTCGGAACAGTTAGGCATGAGATCAATCCCTGTGGAGCGCCAGCTTTTACGGCGGCATCGTGTACCACACGCAAAGCTTCAACTGTTGATTTTACGGCGCGTGGATGTGGACTAGCAACGAATCCATTTCTTCCTTTTACAGAAATAATTGCTTTGGACATCACTGTGGAAGTAGGATTCGTCGATGGAATCAATGCCGCCACAACTCCCATCGGTTCGCCGATTTCAATAATTCTCTTTTCCTTGTCTTCACGAATAACGCCAACGGTGCGAAGGTCCTTAATTGATTCCCACACACGTTTGGTAGCAAATTCATTTTTCTTTTTTTTGTCTTCCGGTTTTCCGAATCCGGTCTCTTCATGTGCCAGTCTGCCCAAGCGTTCTGCTTCGGCAAAACCGGCATCGGCCATTGCTTTCACAATAGCATCAACCTGTTCCTGTGAATAGGCGCGGAAAGCCATCTGTGCTTCTTTTGCTTTTGTAAGCAAATCCCGAACTTCTTGAATTGATTGCAGATCTTTGTCCATGGCTTTTTGGAATGTTAGTATGCGCTAGTAGGAAGGAAAGTGTGAATTTTGTAATTCAATTTCCACTAAAAAAGAGTTTGTTGATCTTTTGTTCTTTTCTTAAATCCAAAATGTTCATACGCCAAGAGTGTTGCTTCGCGTCCCCGAGGTGTGCGTTGAATGAATCCTTCCTGGATTAAATATGGCTCATATACTTCTTCAATTGTCCCTGCTTCTTCGCCTACAGCAACTGCTATGGTATTAATACCAACAGGCCCACCATTGTATTTTTCGATGATGACCCGCAGAATACGTTTGTCCATTTCGTCGAGTCCATGTTCGTCAACTTCTAATGCTTTCAGCGCATAGTGGGCAACTTCTTTCGTAATAATTCCTTTGAAGTGAGAAAGAGAAGGATCTGCTTCGGCAAAATCGCGACACCGTTTTAATAATCGGTTAGCAATACGGGGTGTTCCTCGTGAACGTTTTGCAATTTCAAACGCGCCTTCTTTATCGACTTCTATTCCCAAAATATGCGCTGAACGAATGATAATTTCGAATAACACATCGGGTGAATAATAATCCAACCGATTGCTGATGCCGAAGCGGGCGCGAAGCGGAGCGGTGAGTAAACCTGCTCGTGTTGTAGCACCAACAAGGGTAAATCGCGGCAATGCAAGTTGAATAGAACGTGCGCTTGGTCCGCTGTCAATCATGATATCCAAACGGAAATCTTCCATTGCTGAATAGAGATATTCTTCTACGACGGCATTGATGCGATGAATTTCGTCGATGAAAAGCACATCCCCTTCTTTTAAGTTCGTCAATATGCCGGCAAGGTCAGCAGGTTTATCCAGCACAGGACCGGAAGTAATTTTAATATCCGATCCCATTTCATGGGCGATGATGAAAGAAAGCGTTGTTTTTCCAAGACCTGGCGGACCAGTGAGTAGTACATGGTCGAGTGATTCTCCGCGTTTCTTTGCCGCCGAAATAAAAACTTTTAAGTTATCGACGATTTTTTTTTGGCCGTAAAATTCATCAAAGCCCGAAGGGCGGAGAGATTGTTCAAACTCTTTTTCGGTGACAGAAAGTTCGGGAGATGTATGTTCAATTCGTTTTTTCATTCAGTGTTTCACTAAATTCCACATTGCTTCTTTCAATTCGTCGATTCCCTGATTGGTTACCGCAGAAATTTGATAGACCGGATATTTTTTAGGAAATGTTAGTTTCTTCAATGATTTTTTAATTTCATCGGTTGCAATATCTAACTTTGTGATGACAATAATACTTTTCTTTTTCAAAAGATCCGGATTAAACTCTTTCAATTCATTCTGCAACACTTTGAAATCTTTCTTAATATCTTCACTCGTGCAGTCAATAAGGTAGGCGAGCGCTTTTGTTCGTTCAATATGCTTCAAAAATTGAATGCCCAAACCTTTGCCGGCATGTGCTCCTTCAATGAGTCCGGGAATATCGGCAACAACAAAACTTTTTTCTTCCTGGAAATATACCATTCCCAAATTCGGGGTCAAAGTGGTGAAAGGATAATCGGCAATTTTTGGTTTCGCCGCAGAGATGGTGGAAATAAGGGTTGATTTGCCGGCGTTCGGAAAACCCACCAGGCCAATATCGGCAAGTAACTTTAATTCAAGATCAAGCCATAATTCTTCACCTGGTTCGCCCGGTGTGCAAATGCGTGGCGCTTGGTTTGTAGGGGAACGAAACATCCAATTCCCTTTTCCCCCTTTTCCTCCTTTTGCTACAATCACTTCTTGATTGTGATGTGTTAAATCAGAAATGAGTTCACCGGTTTCGCTATTTCGAATCAATGTTCCGACAGGAACTTTGATTATGACGGGAGCGGCGGATCGTCCTTCTTTGTTTGAACCTTCTCCGGGATTTCCATTCTTTGCGATGAAGCGTTTCGTATATCTGAAATCAAGCAATGTGTTTAATTGCTTGTCAGCACGAATAATTACGTCGCCTCCGCGGCCGCCATTGCCCCCGTCTGGTCCTCCCTTCGGTACATATTTTTCTCGTCGCCAGTGGATGATGCCATCTCCACCTTTGCCGGATTTTACATAAATTTTTGCTGAATCAATAAACATGAATGTTACGATTGTGTTCGGTATGAAAAATAGGACTGTAAGGCGTTTGTAAACACTATCGCTTCGCGCGAGTATGGTTCAATGTTGTTTGTGGTGAAAAAATGGTCGAGTTCAAGTGCGGCTTCTTCCCACGATGAGAGGGAGATAATTTTCTCTACCCTTGCTTGGAATTTCGATTCTTGTCCTACAAACAATGCGTTAATAATACCAGTTTTGTCTTTTTCGGGAATGAGCAATTCAGAATGATGAACTGTTGACTCTGGCTTAGGAATTGTCAAAGTTTCTTTTTCAACATACGAACCCTTTTTGATGAATGTTTGTTTCAAGAGGGAAACAAGCTCGTCATATTGGAGAATAGTTTTTCCTTTGTCTCGATAAGCAAGGAGAAATTCGGACACTGACCTAACTCCCTTGTCTTCAAAGAAATATACTAATGCTTTGGTTGGAATTCCTCGAGTGGTTACTGCTTCCGAATTCTCTTGTATGAAATATACAAAGTTGAAGAACGGTTCCGTCATTGTTGCAAGGCCTTCAGCCGTAGTTTCGCGAATAATTTCCCTATCAATTTTGTGAAGCAGGTCTGAAGTTTCTTCTTTTGTCAGATCAGCTTTATTTTTTGTTTTAAGGTATTTTTCAATAATTTTCCAGTAGTAATCATAATCGGCACAGTAACGGAATTTCAAAGCCAGTTCACGGTGTGAAAGAATATTTTTTTCGTCAAAAAGGAAATTTTCGAGCGTCCAGACGGGACGGCACAGATAGTTGAAAAGGAAATGTGCACAGCGGTCATTTGTATGCGCGAATTCTTGTTGACTAAAATTGAAATGGTACACAAGGAGCAAATCTGTTTGTTCGCGCAATATACGGACATCCTCTTGCGAATAATTGAACCTGCTTGATGTTGGTTCAGTTTTTCGTTCCTGATACAGGAGCCATTCAATTTCAGCTTTGAAGAAACTTTTTACATTGTGAGGAATATTTGATTCAAGTATCGATTGAAGAGAGATGGATTGAGCATTTCCAATAGTGTTGATTTTAATAATTTTTTGGAGAGTTTGTATTTCTACTTCAAACATGTGTTTTGCGATTAATTTCTTCTAAATTTTCTTCAATATACATCTTAAAACTAAAAATTTGAAAGGAATTACCGATGCTCCATAATATTTTCTACTTATTACATCTGTTAGGGATGGCTTCCATTATTTTGTTAAGTTTGTACTTCACGTTACAAAAAGAAATTTTGCAGGAAAAAAGGAAAAGACTCTCATTGTATTTAATGGCAACGGCACATGCACAGGTGTTTATTGGTTTTATTTTGTTTTTTATGAAACTGTCAGAAATAAATCACATGAAAATTGGAATAAAGATTCTATTAGCCATTGCAATAGCTGTTTTTGCCTCAATTTACAAAAAGAAAAATTTCGAAGTTGAAACCGTATCGAAAGTATTCCCCGTACTTATTTTTGTTTTTAGTATAATTACGACTGTAATAGCATTTTTTGTTAAATAGAAATTATTAGCAAAACTTAAGAAAGCTTTTTTGACCCCGATTTTATCGGGGTATTTTTTTGCTATCAACCAAAAATATCTTGAAAATTGGCTATTTTTTACTGAAATAGTTAAATCAAAAAACTCAATAAAATGTGGCGTGTTTTTTGCTGGTTTAAAAATATATTGATTTTATTGATTTTTTTGAAAATTTCATTTGACTTGATATTGAAAATACATATATTTACGCAGGTTGTTTTAGAGATTTACTATAATTAACTATTCAATTACCTTTAATTAAGGAGAATGCTATGGGAAAGTCGATGACGAAATCCCAGATTGCAGCCCACTTTGCCAATAAATTTGGCTTAAAAAAGAAAGTGGTCAACGAGTTTTTTATGGAGCTTGCAAATCTTGCGTATAAAGAAGCTCCGAACCAATTTACATTTCCGGGGATAGGTAAATTGGTACTTGTGGATCGCAAGGCGAGAATGGGAAGAAATCCTGCTACAGGTGAAACAATTCAAATTCCTGCAAAAAAGGTTGTGAAATTTAAGGTTGCAAAGGCGGCAAAACAAGAAATTTTGAAGAAATTCATCTGATGCAAACTTAAAACCAACTAGGAGAAAAACAATGGGAAAAGCAATGACGAAGTCGCAAATTGCAAGTTATTTTGCAAATAAATTCGGATGGAAAAAGAAAATGGTTACCGAAATATTTGCAGAACTTGCTTCATTAGCATATAAAGAAGCTCCGAATCAATTCACAATTCCCGGCGTGGGTAAATTAGTGCTTGTTCAACGCAAAGCACGTCAAGGGCGAAATCCGGCGACTGGAGAAACAATACAAATTCCTGCAAAGAAAGTTGTGAAATTCAAAGTTGCGAAGGCGGCAAAGCAGGCAATACTCGGCAATAATTAACCACTGCAAGAAGTTTTTGAAAAGTCCATCCATAGTAAATGTGGATGGACTTTTTTGTTTTTGCTAGCAGATTATATTGTGTCAATAAAAAATTGTTAGTCTTCAGCAATGTGAAATTTTGGAAGTGGAAACACTTTTCAGTATTTTTGAAAGGTTGATAATAAAATTCATATGAAAATTATTTCACTTCTTTTTCTCGCTCTTATTTTCCTCAGTTGCCAAAGGGATCAATTTGTGACGAAATCGGGTGTGCAGGTTCAAGTTCTGAAGAAGGGAACTGGCGCTTCACCTCAGCCGGGACAAATTGTTACAGTGCATTACACCGGCTGGTTAACTGACAGTACAAAATTTGATAGTTCTCGTGACCGCGGCAAACCATTTACGTATCAGTTTGGCGTCGGTCAGGTTATTCAAGGATGGGATGATGGTGTTGCGACCATGCAGGTTGGCGGCATCAGTCGATTTATCATTCCACCCGAACTAGGCTACGGAAGGCAGGGTGTCGGAGAGTCTATTCCACCAAATGCCACATTAGTTTTTGAAGTTGAGTTGTTAGGAATTAGATAATGGCAAAACCATTTTTGATGATTCACATTATTCCAGGCAAATGCGATTTTTGCGGATGCTGTGTTGGCGTTTGTCCTGAAGATGCTATTGAATTGCAGGAGTCAAAAATCGCAATTATTGAAGAGCGTTGCACCAATTGCCGCAAATGTGTATGGGCATGTCCTTGGGAAGTTATTGAATTTCATCGGGAAGGAGTGCAACATTTACCTTCTGCCATTCCACAATATGTAAACGAAGTTGTAGAATTTTAAACAATTGATAGGTTGATTTACAGGAAAGAAAGTTACCAGTTTAGCACACTATGAATTTTGATTATGATGTGATAGTTGTTGGTGCCGGTCCAGCCGGTTCAACTGCCGCACGATATGCCGCCGCTGGTGGGGCAAAAGTGTTAATGTTGGAAAAAGATCGCGATGTTGGCTATCCGGTTCGTTGCGGAGAAGCAGTCAGTCATGAAGGAGTAATTCAATTCATTCAGCCGGACCCCAAATGGATTGCTTCAACAGTTACTAAATTCCGTCTTGTCGCGCCGAATGGTAAAAGTGTAGTGCCAAAACTTGACGGTAATGGGTATGTACTTGAACGTAGAATATTTGATTATGAATTAGCAAAACTTGCGGCAAAGGAAGGGGCAGAAGTTGTTACCAAAGCATACGTCTATGATTTACTTCGTGAAGATGGAAAAATTACCGGCGTTCGGGCGCTTATTAAAGATAAACAAGTCAATATCCGTTCAAAAATTGTGATTGGCGCTGATGGCGTTGAATCGCGCATCGGTAAAATGGCGGGTATTGATACGACATGCCATATTCGTGATATGGAAAGTTGTGCACAAATGACTCTGTCTGGTATTGAAGTGGAAGACGATGTATTGGAATTTTATTTTGGCGATCAGGTTTCACCAGGTGGTTATTTGTGGGTGTTTCCAAAGGGAAAGGATACTGCAAATGTTGGGCTCGGACTTTCGGTAGAAGAAGCGAAAAAGAAATCAGCGATTAAGTTCCTTCACGAATTTGTAGAAAAAAAATTTCCTAAAGCAGCAATACTAACGCACATAGCCGGTGGTGTTCCCTGTGCAAAGACCTGCGACAAGATTGTGAAGGACAATGTTATTCTTGTTGGCGATGCAGCACATCAAGTCAATCCTGTTTCCGGTGGAGGAATTATTTCCGGCATGATTGGAGGGATGATTGGCGGTCAGGTTGCGGCAGAAGCAATTCAACACGGCAACATCGCTCATCTTGTTGAATACGAAAAACGCTGGCACAAACGGCTCGGCTGGCGGCATGAGGTGTTCTACAACATTAAAACCGCGATTTCATACTTTAACGACGACACGCTCAACAACATTTGCGAAAGCGCATTGAAACTGCCGGAAGAAAAAAGAACGCTTGGCGGTATTTTCCGCACTGCATTATGGAATCAACCTTCAATGCTGATTGATGTTGCAAAGGTATTTGTATCGTGAGCATGAAAAAAATTTTTATTGTAGTTATTTTTGCTTCCTATTTTTTCCACAGCGGGTGTTTTTTTCATCATCAACGATCGGAAACAGAGCACGACATTGTTTCCCTTCTTTCTCTCGATTCTACCTTTGTTCTTGATATTCGGTATGCAACCGAAAATAATTTCACGAAAACCAAATTATATCCTGTAGCAATCGCAAAACTGCGTCGGCAGCCAGCTGAATCGCTTGTTGCTGTCAATCGTGAATTACAACAACAGGGCTTACGTTTAAAGATTTATGATGCCTATCGACCGCTTTCTATTCAGCGGAAGTTGTGGGAAGTAGTTCCGGACGAAAATTATGTCGCCAATCCCAACAAAGGGTCACGTCACAACCGTGGCGCCGCAGTTGATTGCACAATTGTTGATTCACTTGGCAACGAACTGGCAATGCCAACTCCCTACGATGACTTTACGGAGAAAGCCTGGCATACGTACGACGCATTACCTGATTCTGTAAAAAGAAATCGTGAACTGCTAAAGCAAACGATGATGCGTCACGGTTTTCTTCCCTTGAACAGCGAATGGTGGCACTATGACTTTCAAGGATGGGAAAAATTCGACATTTTAGATGAGCCGTTGCAATGAGCAGTGCTTCCACCGCAGTCAGAAATATTCTTCTCGTTCGCACCGATCGCATTGGCGATGTGATACTATCGTTGCCAATGCTTCCCGTTCTCAAAAAACATTTTCCAGAGGCATCTATTTCAATGATGGTACGGAAATACACACGCGAACTTGTTGAACATCATTCGTGTGTGGACGAAATCATTCAATGGGAAGTAGATGGTGAACGTTCGTTGTTTGACTACGTGAAACTTGTGAAGGGGAAAAAGTTCGATATTGCTATTCTTCCATATCCACGCTTTAAACTGGCGTTAATTCTCTTCCTTGCCGGTGTTCCGGTGAGAGTGGGGACAGGTTATCGCTGGTATTCATTTTTATTCAACAAGAAACGGTACGAACATCGGAAGGATGCAAAGTTTCACGAAGTAGAATACAACCTCAATTTGCTCAAAACAATCGGAATACCCATTGAGGGAGAGCCGCTGTTCGAGTTAAATATTCCGGATGAAGTTCGTGAGCAGGTTAAAGTTGTTTTACGTCGTAATGGACTTGAACGTTTTGCAGTATTGCATCCGGGCAGTGGTGGTTCGGCACGCGATTGGTCGCCGGAAAATTTTGCCGCATTAGCTGACAGACTGCAACAAGAATTTGGTTTGAACGTGGTGCTTACCGGTAGTGTTGATGAACAACCACTGGTACGGCAGGTGATCAAAAAGATGAAAACAACACCGTTTGATTATTCGGGAAAATTTTTATTGCGTGAACTTACCGCGCTGATACAGCACGCAAATGTCTTTGTTTCCAATTCTACAGGGCCGTTGCATATTGCGGCAGCAGTTGGTACACCGGTAGTCGGATTTTATCCGCCAATTGTGCAGTGCAGTCCTGCACGGTGGGGACCATACACAAAGAAGAAAAGAGTTTTTACAGCGGACAACAATCAATGTACATTATGTAAAGGTAGCCCATGTCAATCCAATGTGTGCATGGAACAAATTACTGTCGAGCAGGTTGTTGTTGCAATAAGAGAATTACTCAATGAAAATCTTTAGCGTCATACTCTTTCTATTGGTTTGTGCCATAGCATTGCCGGCACAAAGGGCAACACATCAGCAGGCGTTTACTGTGGGTGAGAAACTGACGTTTGATGTGAACTACGGTTTCGTTACTGCAGGGTATGCAGAAATGAGCATTCCACAATATGATACTGTCCTTGGCGTAACCACGTACAAAGTGTTGTTCACCGTTCGTTCAACTCCAACATTTGATTTGTTTTTTGAAGTACGCGATCGCTATGAAACGTATCTTGATACGGCGACGATTATTCCATGGAGGTTTGAGCAACACCTGAAAGAAGGAAAATACAAACGAGATTACGTTGCTTTGTTCAATCATCGAATCCAAAAAGCAATCACCGATGAAGGAGAATTTGCCATACCACCCGATGTTCACGATATTATGTCTGCATTCTACTATGCAAGAACAATTGACTATTCACAATTCAAAGTCGGTCAGCGGATTCATCTTCAAAATTTTTTCAAAGGCAAAACGAATCCGCTCGATGTAAAGTATCTCGGAAAACAGAAAGTAGATGTAAAAGCAGGCGTCTTTAACTGCATCGTTATTGAACCACTGGTCAAAGAAGGTGGCTTGTTCAAAAGCGAAGGGCGGATTCTCATTTGGCTTAGCGATGATGAAAATAAAATTCCTGTCAAAGTCAGCACAAAGGTTGTCATTGGCTCTATTGATGCTGAGTTAAAAGAATATTATGGATTAAGAAACGAATTGAAGGCAAAAATTGAATGAGTGAAACAGTTACCTCAACACCGCAGTCCAAATATCCCGAAGGCGTAAAATATTCTCCCATTGCTTTTGCTTTCGTATCGCTGATAGGGTTGTTTTTTCTGTATCAATTTGTCGGCGGTGGAATTACGTTGTTACTGGTTGGTGGCGATATTACACAGGATACTGTATCAACAGCCCGTATTGCTACCATGGTTGGACAGTTTGTTTTACTACTCCTTCCCACGTTATTGTTGGTAAAAGCGCAACACGGAGTTTTCTCCCGTGCATTACAGTGGCGAATTCCAACAACGACTGAAGTGCTTCTCTCATTTCTTGGCATGATTGCGTTGTTACAAACGGCAGAAGGATATATGTATTTTCAAGACAAGATTCCGTTGCCGGAAAGCGTTCTACCGTTGGTGGAAATGTTGAAGAGGATGATTGAAGAAACATACCGCATGCTTGTTGTTGCGCGTTCTCTTCCCGAATTGCTCTTTGTTATTGTTGTTGTTGCCTTAACTCCGGCAATCTGTGAAGAAGTTTTTTTCCGGGGGCTTATTCAAAAAAATTTTTCGCTAGGCACCAATACAGTTCGCGGTTTTGTCATCACCGGAATTATTTTTGGATTATATCACTTCAATCCCTTTCAGGCGGTACCGTTGATGGCACTTGGAATCTATTTTAGTTTTCTTCAGTACCGTTCGCAGACGCTCATCATTCCGATGATTGCCCATTTTGTCAACAATACCTTTTCTGTTGTTGCGGCCTATGTGTACGGTTTTGATCAATCTGATGTTCCATCGTTATTGATGAATGAAGGAGAGAACGTTTCGGCTATGACGGTATTGGGAACAATGGGATTGTTTATTGTTATTTTTGGTATCGTGGTTCGTCTGTACATCAGGACAACGGAACATCTTCAGGCAAAGCATTGATGAGTACCGATAATAGTTCAGCACTGTGTGACAATCACCCTCAAATGACAGCGATAGGTTCGTGTGCAGTTTGCGGCAAGCCAATCTGCAGTGATTGTGTGGTGGAGAAAAGTGGAAGATATTTCTGCGAAGATGCTTTGCACCAGCAAGTGTTCGATCAATATACAGTCTTAGGCTGGTCGCAGACGATGTTTGAGGCAGAACTGATTGCGAAAAATCTGACAGCACACAATATCCCAACGTTGTGGTTCAACCGACAGTGGTACCGAAATGATGAGAAGCCTGTAGTATTTGTTGAACATGATGTTGTGCGTCGAGCACACGAAATTCTTCAAACACTCGATCTTTTAGATTTTATCATTCTTGATCGCTATGACAGATAAATTTACAAACCTTGCTTCGCGCGTTCTCGTTGCAGTTGTAGCAATTCCGTTGATTCTATACATCAGTTATGTCGGCGGAATGTACTTTGTGCTTCTTGTTCTTGGAATAGGAATTATTGCGCTACTTGAATTTTTTAGTCTTGCCAAAGCAAAGGGAGCCAACCCGCAAATTATCACAGCGGTCGTGGGTCTTGTTGCGCTCAATATTTCCTTTTTTCACGAACAGATTCAGAATTTTATTTTGCCGTTTTTTCTCGAACGTGGCGGTATTGCGATGCTACAAAAGCTTCAACTATTCATTACCGTGTTGTTTGTGTTTGTTGTCTTGGTGTTGATTGTGGAGCTATTCAGAAATAAGGGTTCAATGTTTCTGAATGCAGGCTTTACCATTTTCGGTGTTATGTACGTGGGGATGTTTCTTGCATCGCTAATTGGAATCCGGGAATTGTTTGGTGCGGAGTTTCCGTATCATCTTGCCATTCAGTTTTTCCCGAACTCAATTTCATTTTCAGATGATGCGCTACGAGCAACAACGTACTCATGGGGTGGCTATACAGTTATTGCGCTGTTGGTTTCCATTTGGATGTGCGATACTGCGGCGTACTTTGGCGGACTTTCTATGGGAAAGCATAAATTATTTCCGCGCGTCAGTCCGAATAAAAGTTGGGAGGGAGCAGCGTGGGGATTTGCCGGAGCGGTTGTTACCATGATCGTATTTCATTCTTATTTTTTGCCATACATGCAACTTCATCAGGCAATCATCATTGGTGTCATTATCGGTACGATTGGACAGATTGGAGATTTGGTAGAATCGTTACTCAAGCGCGATGCACAGGTGAAAGATTCTTCAGCGTTAATTCCGGGGCATGGGGGAGTGCTTGATCGATTCGACAGTTTGATATTTGTGTCGCCCATTTTATATTTATATATCGATTTTGTAGTTCTTTCATGATTTGGTATTTGAGCTAAAAAGAATCAAAAGCTATTGTGTAAGTTGTGAAAACAAAAGCCGGTAAAATAAACATCATTACTCTTGGATGCGCAAAGAATACAGTTGATTCCGAATCGCTCTATTCGCAACTGCTAACGAATGACTTCGTCTTAACTAATACGATTGATGATGCGGATATTGCGATCATCAACACCTGCGGATTTATCGAAGCGGCTAAACGACAATCGGTGGAGACAATTCTCTCGGCGGTTCAGCGAAAGAATGAAGGGCATCTCGACAAAGTGTTCGTAATGGGATGCTTATCGGAACGTTACAGCAAAGATCTTTCGCAGGAAATTCCGGAAGTGGATCGGTTTTTTGGTACAAACCAACTTCCTGATATCCTTGAAGAACTAGGTGGGAAGTACAAGTACGAACTGCTTGGCGAGCGCGCCCTTTCAACGCCTCATCACTTTGCCTATCTCAAAATTTCGGAAGGGTGCGACAACCCGTGTTCGTTCTGTGCCATTCCGCTGATGCGTGGTGGTCACAAAACCAAACCTGTTGATCAGGTGATGGATGAAGTGATGCGTCTGGTTGAAAAAGGCGTGAAAGAATTAATCGTCATCGGACAGGACACAACGTACTACGGACTGGACTTGTACGGCGAACGGAAACTCGCTTCGTTGTTGACTTCACTTGCATCGGTGAAAGAACTTGAATGGATTCGATTAATGTATGCGTATCCGGCAAAATTTCCGATGGATGTTTTGCATGTCATTGCCGATCATCCAAACATTTGCCGATATCTCGATATCCCCGTGCAACATGCGGCGGATAATGTATTGAAATCAATGCGGCGCGGAATGACACGGAGAACAACTGAAAATTTAATTTCTACGATACGGTCAATTGTTCCAGGTATTGCACTTCGGACAACGTTGATTGTCGGTTATCCGAATGAAACAGAGAAAGACTTCGAGGAACTCGTTCAATTCATTAAAGATGTACGGTTTGACAGACTTGGCGTTTTTACCTACTCACAAGAAGATCAGACAGTTGCATATGATTTGGGCGATCCGATTCCGACAGATGAAAAAGAGCGGCGGAAAGAGTACATTATGGAAGTGCAACGTGAAATCTCGTTGCAACAAAACGAGGCACGCATTGGCGCTACCACAAAAGCAGTAGTTGAACGGATAGAACAAGGTGAATATGTTGGTAGAACAGAATGGGATGCGCCTGAAATTGATAATGAAGTTTTTATCACTCACAGCGGCGGTCAATTAGCGATTGGTCAGTTTGTTGATGTAACGATTACCGATGCCGCTGAATTTGATTTGTACGCTCAAACAATAAACAACGCCCCATGAGAGCTATTTTCGTATTAACGGTGTTGTCAGTAACTGCGTTGCTGGCGCAGGTTGAAACGCGAAAACCGTTTACTGCGTACGACATTCCCGAATTTTATGTTGATGCTATCAGTTTTTCTTCTGGAGATTCAACATCTTCCCGCACCGATGTGTACGTGCAGGTTCCGTACGACGCTCTTCAGTTTGTCAAAAAAGAAAACCGCTATGTGGCAATCTATGAAGTGACAATTAATTTCCTGACGGAAGACAATGTTTCTGTTTCCGAAAAAGTGTGGTCGGAGGAAATTGTCGTTCCGAATTATTCAATGACTGAATCGAAAAGTGCGTTCAGTCTTACTCAGCGTTCGTTGATGTTGCAACCCGGCATCTACAAACTGCGCGCACAAGTAAGAGATAGCGAATCGAAAAAGGCCGCGCATGTGGTGAAACGGATCATTGTGGGAAATTATGCAAGCAGCGCTCTCTCCATTAGTGATCTGATGCTGGTCAGTAAAGTAACAAGTGAAGGGGATGGCAAAAAACTCTTGCCGAACATCAGTGGCAACATTGGCGAAAAGAATAATCTCTTTTACATCTTTTTTGAAATTTATTCTCCCGTTGTGTCCGATTCGTTGGAATTGCACTACATAATAACCGACCACAAAGGAAAACAATTACTGAACAAGTACCAGACATATCGGACGCAGACAACCCGCTCACAAGTCATTGTGCAATTTGATAGCACACAATATTCTCTTGGCGCATATACTATTAGTGTTGAAGCACGATCGTTGTTGAGAGCTGAAGAGGCCTTGCCGGTGCTCAAACAAAAAGCGTTTGTGGTGAAATGGGAAAACGTCCCGATGAATATTGACGATCTCGATCTTGCTATCCGCCAGATGCGCTATATTGCAAAAGAAGCTGAATACGATGCGATTGTGGAAGCGCCGACCGAAGAAGAGAAACGAAAACTCTTTGAGCAGTTCTGGAAAAAACGAGATCCAAATCCTGATACAAAACGAAATGAATTCATGGAAGAGTATTACAGCCGGGTAGAATATGCGAACCAGCATTTTTCACATTACATCCCGGGTTGGAGAACCGATATGGGAATGGTGTTTATCCTTTTCGGCTCCCCTAATAATGTTGAGCGTCATCCCTTTGATATTGATTCAAAGCCGTACGAAATCTGGTCGTACTATGACTACAACCGCTCTGTTGTTTTTGTGGATGAAACAGGTTTTGGTGATTACCGTCTGCTGACGCCTATTTGGGACATGTTGCAGCGGTTGAAGAATTATTAGCCGCTGTTCCGTGGTGGCGGAACACTTCATGAAGAAGACTTCGATATTCTATATAAGGCTGTTCGCAATGTGCGGATGGCTTTTTTTGTTCGTGCCATCTTCAATGCATGCGCAGAAGCAACAAAAAATTATTGCCGTGCAGTGCAAGGGCAACAACTACTTCTCAGAACGAGAAGTGGTAGAAATGCTTCCGGTGAAAGCAGGGAGTGAATTTTCATCTGACCTCATCAAGCGTTCTAAAGAAGTCTTGGGAGAAACATACCGGCAAGAAGGATTTTACCACTTTCGTATTGATTCACTCTCAATCATCTTCTCTGATGATTCAACCGCAGTCCGACTGACCTTCTATGTGACAGAAGGGGTTCAAACAACGATTCAAACGCTTGAGGTGCAGGGAAACAGAGCGATTCCTTCAGCACAATTGCTTGCGTTGATGGAAACAACAGCAGGTATGCCGTTAAATGAACAACTCCTTGAATCTGACATTCGCTCTCTGCTCAATGTTTATTCGAATAATGGTTACCCTTTTACAAAAATCCGAAGCGATAGTATTATCCTGAGCAATGATTCTTCACAATTGCATATTGTGCTTCTCATCGAAGAAGGTCCGAGAGTTTTCTTAAATGAATTACTCGTTGAAGGAAATACTACCACTGAGACCAACGTTATCGTTCGCGAAGCGAGAATGGGGAAGTTGGAGTTGTTTCAACAGAAAAAAATTGATCAAGTCAAAAAGCGAATTGAGCGTACACAACTGTTTACTTCTGTTTCAGAGCCACAATTGTATATTACCAAAGCGGCGGCGCCCGATTCATTGATTGGTGGATTGGCAATTACTGTAAATGAAGGAGGAACAAATACTTTTGACGGTATACTTGGCTATGTTCCGGCAAGTCAGCCGAATACAAAGGGATATTTTACCGGCGACATTTTTTTTGCATTCAGAAATCTCTTTGGTACCGGCCGCAAAGCCCTCGTGAAGTGGAAGCGTGAACATGAATTGACCCAAGAACTCGAACTCCAATATCGAGAACCGTGGGTGCTGGGATATCCAATAGGATTGAGCGGGTTGTTCTTTCAACGAAAACAAGATTCATCATACGTGAAAACAAGGTTGGAATTTCGTGCGGATGTGGCACTTATTGAAGAATTGAGTGTTGCGGCTACTGTTGCCACAGAATCAATTTATCCTGCGGCAGATTTAATACAGTTCTCGGTATTTGAAAGCAACCTTCTCTCATTCGGCGCAGAAATTTTATATGATACACGCGACAATCTCCGAAATCCGACCGACGGTATTCGGTATGCAACACAACTTCAGCAGGGAGTGAAAGAAATAACAGGTCCGCAAAAATATTTGTATCTTGCATCTGATAAAAGATACATCATGCAAAAATTTTCAATGGATGCAGAAGGGTATCTTTCCCCCTTTACCAGACAGGTGTTCATGCTCGGCGTTCATGGAAAGCAAATTACCTCCTCCCGTCTTGAAGTCAGCGATCTTTATCAGTTTGGTGGTACAACGACTGTACGTGGATACCGAGAGAATCAATTCTTTGCTTCGAAGTTAGCATGGGTGAATCTAGAATACAGATTCCTGACCGGACGGGCATCGTCGGTGTACGGTTTTGCTGATGTCGGATATTTTGTTCGACCAGAAGATGCAAATAGGAAAATTTCAGCCCAAGAAAAAAGCTTGTACGGTTACGGTTTCGGAACTCGGCTTGAAACGGGAGTTGGGATACTGAACATTACTTTTGCATTAGGAGAAGGAGATAGTTTTAGCGAAGGGAAAATACATGTTGGTGTTGTGAATGAATTTTAATATCAATATCTCACTGCACAATACTTTGTTAGCATATGATGCTTAAACATTACCTTACACTGATACGTCCTGTTAATTTTTTTATTACTGCCGCTTCAATTTATGTTTCCTGTCTGCTTGCCGGCGGTACGCAATCGCAATTTCTTGCCATGTTCCTTGCATCGCTGGGAGGCGCGTTCATTGGCGGCGGCGGTATGGTGATTAATGATATTTTTGATATTGAAATTGATCGCATCAACAAGCCTCATCGTCCGCTGCCAAGCGGTGCAATTGATAAATTTGACGCAATGATGTTTTATGGCGGCATTACTGGTGCCGGATTGATTATGAGCGCATACTCAACAAGATCAGCATTCATCATTGCGTTTGTTGCTGTGCCAATTATCTTTCTCTATAGCCAGCGATTCAAATCACAGCCCCTCATCGGCAACCTTATCGTTGGTGGCTTAACAGGACTTGCATTTATTTATGGCGGGGCTGCGGTTGGAAATGTTGAAAAGGCAATCATGCCGGCAGTGTTTGCGTTTCTCATCAACGTTGGTAGAGAAATTATTAAAGATATGGAAGACATTGAGGGAGATCGTAGGCAGGGTGCAATAACATTTCCGGTAAAACACGGAATGAAGAAATCTGCACAACTTGCCACTGCGTTTTTGATTGCTGTTGTTCTTTCTACGATCATTCCCTTTGTGCTTGGTTTGTACGGAATGAAATATTTTATTGCAGTGAATGTAGGAGTGAATGCAATTGTTCTTTACACCGTGTATTCATTGTGGAAAGATCAATCAACAAAAAATCTTAGTGCGCTGAGCACACTTCTCAAGTGGGATATGCTCGTCGGCCTGGTGGCAATTTATCTTCGATGAATAGGATAACGAACGAGTCGATGCACCATCTCCATCGCTTTGAACAGAAATACTGGCAGCAAGGCATTCGTTACATTGCCGGTGTTGATGAAGCAGGTAGAGGACCGCTTGCCGGACCTGTAGTTGCTGCGGCTGTAATTTTTGAGCCTGAAGTGCTGATTGATGGTGTTATTGATTCTAAAAAGCTGTCGGAAAAAAAGCGAGAAACACTCTTTCATCAAATTTACGAGCGCGCACTCTCGGTAGGTATTGGTATTGTGAGCCATGAGGTGATTGATCGGATTAACATCTTGCAGGCGTCATTGCTTGCAATGAACAAAGCATTAGATAATCTTCACATTAAGCCCGAACAATTGTTGGTTGATGGAAATTTTTTTTGTCATGAACACTATCCTGTTGAAAATATTATTAAAGGCGATACCCTCTCTCATTCCATTGCGTCAGCATCAATTGTTGCTAAAGTAACGCGAGATGCTCTGATGAGGGAGTGGCACGAACAGTTCCCTCAGTACGGTTTTGCGCAACATAAAGGGTACGGTACCAAAGCGCACATTGAGGCAATTCGAACGTACGGATATTCTCCTATACATCGAAAATCTTTTCATATTGATAGCTTGGAGCAGAAGTGAATAACCGCAGAGCGAAAAGAAACGTTGGTAGTACCGGTGAAGTGATCGCTGAAAAATTTTTGATGAACAACGGCTACCGCATTCTTGAAAAAAATTTTTATTATCAGCACGGTGAAGTTGATATTATAGCGAAAGATGGCGAAACACTTGTCTTTGTTGAGGTGAAAACGAGAAGGTCTGGGCGGTTTGGAGCGCCAGAAGAGGCGGTAACTCCGAAAAAACAGGAAATCTTGAGGAGAACTGCAGAAGGATATGTAATTCTTAAGAATCTGAATAATGTTGAATGTCGGTTTGATGTTGTTTCTGTTTCCATGAACAACGGTAATGCAACATGCACCTTGCTGAAGGACTGTTTTTAAAAATCGAAAATTTGTATTTTATAAGAAAAAAGGAGTTCATCAAACCATCGAAAAGAAGATTACATTGAAGGGAGCCGATGCGCTGTCGTTGCTCGGCTATAATGATTCACACCTGCATCTCATCGAACAACGGTTCGATGCTACCATTACCGCACGCGGCAGTCAACTGACGCTGAAGGGGGAACCGGAAGAACTTCAGCAGTTGGAGCGTGTCTTCAACGAATTGCAATTTCTTCTTAACAAAAACGGTTCACTCACCGCTAACGATGTCAATACGGTCCTAGATTTGGTGATAGATATGTCGCCAACAAAAGTTGACACCGCAAAATTGAAAGAGAGCGGCGAGGTTGCAATTCTGTTTACAAAAAACTCTATCATCAAAGCAAAAACTCCTACCCAGCGTGCGTATCTTGATGCCGCACAGCGAAATGATATCGTCTTTGCTATTGGCCCGGCTGGTACCGGTAAGACGTACCTTGCTGTGGCAATGGCCGTGGCTAGTTTGAAGAACAACGAAGTAAGCAAAATCGTGTTAGCGCGTCCTGCGGTGGAAGCAGGTGAATCGCTCGGTTTTCTTCCCGGCGATATGGCGGCAAAAGTCGATCCATACCTCCGTCCGTTGTACGATGCGTTGGATGATATGTTGCCGAGTGAAAAATTAAAAACGTATCTCGAGCGTCGGATTATAGAAATTGTGCCGCTGGCATACATGCGCGGACGGACACTGCACAATGCTTTTGTAATTTTGGATGAAGCCCAAAATGCAACAGCTATGCAAATGAAGATGTTTTTAACACGTCTCGGACACAACTCAAAAGCAATTGTTACCGGAGATATCACACAGATTGATTTGCCATCAAATTCAACGTCCGGGCTTGTGCAAATTCAGGAAGTGCTGAAAGAGATTGAAGGCATTGAGTTTGTCTATTTCAACAACAGCGATGTTGTCCGACACCGCCTTGTGAAAGAGATTATTGATGCGTACGGCAAGTACGGCGAACGGGAAAATGGTAAAAAATGACGAGGTAGATAAATACTGATGCTGATGTTTTGAACTGATTCAATAAGGAAATTACTGATGAACTACTATGCATTGATTTATGATGTTGTTGATGATTACCTCACACGTCGCGCACAGTATCGCGCCGAGCATTTGCAACTGGCGCGGGAAGCGCATGAACGCGGAGAATTACTTCTTGCCGGAGCTTTTGCCGAGCCAGCTGACCAAGCATTGCTCGTTTTCCGCTCTACGGACCCTTCTGTAGCCGAAAACTTTGCGAAGAATGACCCTTATGTTCTGAATGGATTGGTTAAACAGTGGCGTGTGCGCCCCTGGACTGTGGTAGTGGGAAATCATGAGTGAATATTGTGTCGGAAGTTCTTCTACTTACATCTTTCTTTTTGCTTCCTCCCATAACTCGTCCATCTCCTTCAAACTTGATTGGTGAATATCTTTTCCCTGTTCTTGTAACCGTGCTTCAATATATTGGAATCTCGCAGTGAATGTTTTTACTGTTGCTTGTAGCGCTTCTTCAGGATGCACATTGATAAATCGAGCATAGTTTACGAGTGAAAAAAGAAGGTCACCGAATTCTTTGTTGACCTCATCATGGTTATTTGACGCAACAGCGGCGTGTAATTCGTTGATCTCCTCTTCAACTTTTTTCCACACTTCATCTTTGTTTTGCCAATCGAAACCTACTTTTGATGCTTTGTGTTGCACTTTTTCTGCTTTCATCAACGCCGGCAACGATTGTGGAATTCCGTCGAGTACAGAATTTCTCCCTTCCTGCAGTTTGATAGAATCCCACAGCGCTGATTGTTCGTGGCTTGAATTGACGACCGTTGTACCGAAAACGTGCGGATGCCGACGTATGAGTTTCTTATTAATTTCAGCAAACACATCGTTCAATGTGAAGCGTTGTTCTTCTTCCGCAATAATTGAATGAAACACCACCTGTAGCGCTACATCGCCGAGCTCGCCTCGCAGGTCATCAAAATTTTTTCTGTCGATGGCGTCGAGCGCTTCATATGCCTCTTCAATGAAATGTTTTTTCAGCGACTCATGTGTTTGTTCTTTGTCCCACGGACATTCCTTCCGCAGGCGTTTCATAATAGAAACAAATTCATCAAATTCTTTCATTGGTAGCTCCACAATGGCAGAAGAATGGGTACGAAAATTGTTGTTGTATTACTCAACCGAAAAAGTGTATGAGAAAATTCTTCACATGAATTTTTTTGAAATTGGTATTGGCTTTTCGAGTAACCCTTTTCTATATTTTTACAAGCTTCGGTTATTGATTATGAGAACATCCATTTACATCGTTCTGGCAGTAAGTGCTTTCTCGCTGACGTTTATGTCCGTTGTCTCAAAAAAACAGAATGCCGATCTTCTGATCCTCAACGCCACAGTGTACACTGTAGATGACCGCAACAGCATCGCTGAAGCGATAGCCATTCGCGGCAGTAGAATTGTCGCCGTCGGCTCTTCCAAAGATATACAAAATCAATTCACTTCACAAAACATCATTGATGCAAAAGGAAAAACCGTCATTCCCGGCTTTATTGATGCGCATGCACACCTGCTCGGTTTGGGGACCGCATTAACAGAACTCAATCTTGTCGGCACAACTTCTGCAGAAGAAATTGTACACCTTGTTGCCGAACGAGTGAAACAAGCAAAGCCCGGCGAATGGATTCGAGGGAGAGGGTGGGATCAAAATGATTGGGGAAGCGAAACAGGGGAAAAGCCGTTTCCAACCGCCGCTATGCTGGATAAAATTTCTCCGAACAATCCTGTCATTCTTTCTCGCATTGATGGACACGCGATTTGGGTCAACACCCGCGCCATGAACATTGCTTCGCTGCAAAGTGATTTGAGCGCCGACGTTGACGGTGGAAAAATTCTTCGTGATGCATTCGGCAAACCAACAGGAATTTTTATTGATAATGCAGAAACAATCATCCGCAATGCTGTACCCCAATACACACGCGATGAAAAACTACAGATGTATCAGCGTGCATTTGACGAATGCCTGAAGTATGGAATTACCAGCGTTCATGACATGGGAATCGACAAAGATGATTTTGACATCTACAAAAAACTGACAGAACAGCGTCAACTGCCGGTGCGTGTATATGCCTTTGCTCTTGGCGATGGCGATGTGTGGCAAGAATTGTTGAAGTCAGGACCATACATTGATGCCATTCACTACCAATTTGCGCTCCGCGGTATTAAGTTGTATGTTGACGGTGCGCTCGGTTCTCGCGGAGCAGCATTGATTGAACCATATAGCGATGAACCGGAACACCGCGGATTAATTACCACCGCGCCGGAAAAAATCCGTTTACTGACGGAGCAGGCGTTGGACAAGGAATTGCAAGTAGCAACACACGCCATTGGTGATAGGGCAAACAGAATTGTGCTGGATGAATACGAACAAGCATTGCAAAAATTTCCATTCAAGGCGGCATCAGCGCGGCTGAGAATTGAACATGCGCAAGTCATTTCACGGGATGATCTTCCGCGTTTCAAGAAACTGAACGTTATTCCCAGTATGCAACCGACGCACTGCACTTCCGATATGTATTGGGCACAAGCACGACTTGGTCCGGAACGGATTCTAGGCGCCTATGCGTGGCGTTCATTGCTTGATGAAGGAAATATTATTGCCAGCGGTTCGGATTTTCCTGTTGAACACCCGAACCCGTTGTTTGGTTTTTATGCGGCAATTACCCGGCAAGATAAACATGGAATTCCGCGAACTGCCGATGATGTGCGGCAATCGTTTCAACTCTCTGCCGATGGTATCAGCGATCCGAAGAAATTCGAAAACGGTTGGTATGCTGACCAAAAAATGACGCGGCAAGAAGCGCTCCGTTCATTTACCATCTGGGGGGCGTTTGCTGAGTTTGCGGCAAATCAAAAAGGAAGTATTGAAGAAGGCAAACTTGCCGATATTGTGATTCTCTCAAACAATATTATGACATGCGAACCGAAAGAGATTCTCACTACAGTTGTTGAAACCACAATTGTCGGAGGAACTATCAAATACCAACGTCCCGACGGAATGTTGAGCGAGAGGAGGTAACTATGTACGAGAAATTATTAACCGAGGCAGAAAATATTCTTGAAGAACAAAAAACAAAAGAACTTCCCATTCTTGAGTTGTGGGATGCTATGCTGGAGCGTTCAGGACAATTGAAGTTTGAAATGCCGGAAAACATCGGCGACTTTGAATGCATGCTGGAGGCAGACAAACGTTTTGTTCTTATCGACAACAAAATAGCCGAAGAACTTGACGTCGTTGATGTGGGGGAAGAAGAAGGTGAATATGAAGTCGGGGAAGATTACTTTGCCGTTGAAGAAATGGAAAAACTTGGATTTAACCAACACCAAATTGTCGGATTGAGAAAATATCAGAAAAATCTTCTGTCCGATGACGATGATGAAGATTTTATAGTAAAACCAAAACTATCAACGGTTAAAACTTCAGTTAAAAAATCTGTTTCCAAAAAGAGCGTTGGTAGTTCTTCCAAATCATCAAAATCAACAAAGAAAAAGAAATAATTGGCCGCGTCGGAAACTGCAAAAAAAACCTGGACAATACTTGAACTCATCTCGTGGGGAACAACCTATCTCTCGGAACAAGGATTTAATGATGCCCGCCTGAATATAGAATTATTGCTTGCGTCGGTGTTGCAGCTGAAACGTATCCAACTCTATACACAATTCGATCGTCCGCTGACAGAAGAAGAACTTGCACGATTCAAAGAGCTACTCAAACGCAGATTGACCCGCGAACCATTGCAATACATTGTCGGCGAAACAGAATTTTTCGGATTGAAATTTTTCGTAGATTCACGAGTGTTGATTCCTCGTCCGGAAACGGAAATACTTGTTGAAGAGGTTGTCGATAAAATTCAGGCACGCTTTGAACCTGATGTACAGGTCAGAATTTTAGATATCGGAACAGGCAGCGGATGTATTGCCGTTACGCTGGCACACATGCTTCGGGATGTACGAATTGTGGCGATTGATGTTTCGGAAGAGGCATTGACTGTTGCCCGGCTGAATGCTCAGTTGCACGATGTAGCGCATGATATAGAATTTCGGCGTGCTGATGTTTTTGTTGACGACATTCATGAAACATTTCACTGCATAGTGTCTAATCCTCCGTACATTTCTCAGGAAGAATATGCACTTCTTCCTGAAGAAGTGAAAAAATTTGAACCACGTCAGGCGTTGGCCGGTGGTAAGGATGGACTTTCTTTTTACAGAGCCATCGCTAGAAAGTCAACGTTGCTGGTAAACAACGGTTTTGTTGCTGTTGAACATGCCTACAATCAACGCGAGGATGTTTTAACCATTTTCAAAGAGAACGGCTGGCAGAATCTTACGTCCATAAAAGATTATGACGGGAACTTTCGCGTAGTGATGGCAGAAAAGTAACAACGAAGTATCAGACGGTATCAGAAATTTAAATCCACAATTATTAAGTGCATACGCTATGCGCGCTGTTGTTCAACGTGTATCCTCGGCAACTGTTACTGTTGAAGGAAAGAGTGTTGGTTCTATCGGCAACGGTTTGTTGATTCTTCTCGGCATAAAGAATGGCGACACGCAAGCCGATGCCACGTATCTGGCAGAAAAATGTTCTGCGCTTCGCATTTTTGATGATGCGGATGGTAAGATGAATCGTTCACTCAAGGATATTGGTGGTTCTGTGTTGGTCGTCTCGCAATTTACACTCTATGGCGATGCCAGAAAAGGCAATCGTCCCAGTTACACCGATGCTGCGCCACCAGCCATAGCCGAGCCGCTGTATGAGTATTTTGTTCAACAGATGCGATTGCTGCTTGGCGCTGACAGAGTTGCTACCGGAATGTTTCGTGCGATGATGGATGTAGCTCTTGTCAATTCAGGACCAGTGACCATTATTATCGAATCGAAATGAGTTTCTACTTCATTTTTTGGGACGGTGTCGGTTACGGGAACAACAACCCAATAGTGAATCCATTCTTTGCGGCAAAACTTCCAACGTTTGAAACATTATTCGACGGAAAACTTCCTTCGCTTTCGTTTAAAAAATTTTCATCTGACGTTGTTTCACTTTCGCCGGTTAACACGACACTGCGCGTTGCCGGTCTGCCACAGAGCGGAACGGGGCAATGTGCGATGATGACTGGTGTGAATGCAGCAAAACATATCGGTAAACATTTCGGACCTCATCCGTACTCGACTCTTGTTCCCATCATCAAAGAAAAAAATTTGTTTGTTCGTCTGCAGCAGATGAACAAAACATTTTTCTTCGCTAATGGCTATCCGAAACGATATTTGGATTATCTGTTTGGTCCAAAAGGAAAAATTCCGACTATAGCGCTTGCCTACCTTTCTGCAGGAAAATCATTGAACACTCATGTTGATATTCAGAATCGTCAGGCCATTTCTGCTGATATCAGTGGATCGCGGTGGGGTGAACTTGGACATCCGGAGGTGCCGATGATTCATCCAGCTGAGGCAGGAAAGCTGTTCTATGAACTCGGGAAAAAAGTTGATCTGATTTTCTTTGAATATTTCGTGACCGATCATGCCGGACACTCACAAGAAATGAGAACTGCAATAGAAATGCTAGAACGAATGGATGGTTTTCTTAACGGCATACTTCGCCGTTTTGATTATTCCAACGATATCATTTTTATTATCAGTGATCATGGTAATGTAGAAAATCTCTCTGTCAAAACTCACACGCGAAATCCTGTTCCGCTTATTGTGATTGGTAGGCAACATTCCTATTTTTCCTCACGCATCAGAACGTTGGTAGATGTTACGCCAACGATTGTTTCTTTTTTCATGCAACACTAATTCCGTGTTCTGTCTGCGGGATTTGTATGGAAACTTTCCGGAATGGCGTTCAGAATAGACCGGCGCTTGTTGCTGCAACGACTGTCATCGGAGGAATACTCGTTGGAAAAATGCTCTCCGAATTGTGGTTGTTGTTGGCAGGAATGGCGGTTATTTTTTTCATTGTTGCCGTTGGTGAGCTGTTTGCACATGGTGCAAAGACGGGACGTGATCTGCTACCGTCATGTACTTTTTTACTTTCGCTCTTTTTTGCCGCTGCGGCAGCATATCCGGTTCATGTTCGCGTTCAGGAAAACAATCATCTTCTTCGTTTTTTGAATACCACAGATTCTTTGTTGATCACCTGCAAAGTTATTGATCAACCAAGGATAACGAATGGGAAGACAACAACGCTTGTTGCTGTGCGTTCATTACAGAATGAATTTGATTCCGTAGCTGTTGAGGGGAATGCGCTGTTGTCGATTATTCCTGACAAAAGAAACAAAGAGATTCCGTTGATGATCGAATATGGATCGATCATCTCCTTCAAAGGAGTTTTGCAAGAACCAAGTGCAGAAAGAAATCCCGGTGAGTTCAGTTACAAAGAATATCTTGCGCTCAACAATATCCATGCGGTAGTAACCGTGTTTGGATATTCTCATATTTTCCGCACAGCCACACGAGAAGCAAACTGGTTTTTTGAATACATCATCTTTCCTTCAAAAGAATTTATCACGCGGACGATTACTTCTGCCATGAAAGGGGATGAAGCCAATTTTTTGATTGGACTTCTACTCGGAGATCGAACGGATATCTCTGAAGAAATTAAGAAAGCCTTCACCAACACTGGCACAATACATGTGTTGGCAGTGTCCGGTTCACACGTTATACTTGTTGTTACTATTGTGTATATCATTCTGGGTCTATTGAGATTTCCGAAAAGGCCGAAAATTGTGCTGACCGTGCTTGCGTTAGTCTATTACACCTTTTTAACCGGAGCAACTCCTTCCATTGTACGTGCATCAACAATGGCGGCGATTGTACTGATGGGAAAATTTTTTGAACAAAAGACCGATGCGTACAATGTGCTTGGCGTGTCTGCTATTGTTATGCTTATCTATGATTCAAAACAATTGTTCGATGTCGGATTTCAACTCTCCTATGCCGCTGTGTTTTCGATGGTATATTTTTATCCAAAACTCAATGTGGCAGTCAAACGCATTCCTGAGCCGCTGGAAGAATTTAAGTTGCTGACACCTGTGTGGCAGTTATTTGCACTGTCTTTGGCGGCACAGCTCGGTACTATACCATTTACCGCGTATTATTTTGATCAAGTTTCACTGATATCTCTTTTCGCTAACCTACTGGTTGTACCATTGGTCGGCATCATTGTTACAATCGGTTTGACGGGAGCTGTACTGGGAACGGCATCAATGCTATTTGCCGAATTGTTCAGCGAAGTCAACAACCTTCTTGCATGGTTTACTTTAACGTTGGTGAAACTTGCGGAGCAGGTACCCTATGCAGTGGTACATACTGCAACATTCGGGTGGAAAGAAACAGTATTATATTCTGCAGCCGTTGTGTGGATATTTAATCTCAACAACCGCTCAGTGCAGAAAAAAATTATATTTGTCATCCTTCTGTTTGCAAACATTGTGGTCTTCGCCTCCCTGCGTGACAACGACAGGCACTTGATCGTAACATTTCTCGATGTCGGTCAAGGTGATGCGGCTGTCATTCAGTTGCCTGATGGCAAAACTATTGTTGTTGATGGCGGGCCGATTTCCCATTCGTCCAATGCTGGCGAAAGAGTTGTGGCTCCCTTTTTACGGCGCGCAGGTATTTCTACTCTTGAAGCGCTCATTACGACTCATCCTCATGCAGATCATTTGGGTGGTGTGCCGTATCTCTTAAAGCATTTTGAGGTGAAACACACCATCGATGCCGATCAACGGTTGAATTCCAATCTGTTTTATGAATACAATCTGCTTGAGAAGAATATCAATCAAATTACGGCGCGTGCCGGTATGGTTCACACAGTTGGAAATGTACGGTTCTATTTTTTACATCCTACATCGCAGTTTGTTGATCATGATTCGTCAGATGGATTTTCAAACATCAATGAAAGTTCAGTTGTGTTCAAGTTGCAATATGGAACAACGTCGTTCCTGTTTATGGGTGATGCTGAAGTTGAATCAGAGCATCATCTTCAACAGGTGTATGGCGATTTTCTCGATTGCGATGTGCTGAAAGCAGGTCATCACGGCTCTTCCACCAGTAGTTCGGAAGAATTCATTGCCAGCGCGCGTCCGGAATATGTTGTGATTTCAGTGGCGCGTTTTAATAAATTTAAACATCCTTCTGCAACAGTAATCGAACGATTTCGTACTGCAGGTGCGGTTGTTTATCGCACAGACAGGGAAGGCGCAGTACAATTTGTTAGCGATGGAACAACAGTCAGAAAAGTAGAATGGAGAAATACACGATGAACATTCAACAAAAAGTAAACTTGATTTCCTTGCTTATTGTCATTGTATCACTGCTTATTTCAGCAATCCTGTATTTCATGTTTCATATTGTCTTCATCTTCCTTATTTTTATACCGCCGGTGATTTATTACTTCCTTAAAAAACGGGAACATAATGGCAGAGAAGAAATTTCTGAGTGACACCTCGATTCGTCGGACAGATTCCGGAATACCAATTAAAGAGTGGTACACCTCGTCCGATATCGATCCATCGAAACAGCTTGGCGAGCCGGGGTCATTTCCCTATACACGCGGTGTCTATCCATCAATGTATCGTTCAAAATTGTGGACGATGAGACAGTATGCAGGGTTTGGAACTGCACAGCAGTCAAATGAGCGGTATAAATTTTTATTGTCGCAAGGAACAACCGGGCTTTCCGTTGCATTCGATTTGCCGACACAAATGGGATACGATTCCGATCATCCGATGAGTGAAGGAGAAGTGGGGAAGGTTGGTGTTGCCATTGACACTCTCCATGACATGGAAGTACTTTTCGACGGCATTCAACTACAGAAGATAACCACCTCGATGACCATCAACGCCACTGCGGCAATTCTGTTATGTATGTATGTAGCGCTTGCCAAAAAACAGAACGCCGATCTCAAAAAAATCTCCGGCACGATACAAAACGACATTCTCAAAGAATACATCGCGCGCGGCACGCATATTTATCCTCCGCATCATTCCATGCGATTGGTGACCGATACCTTTGCATGGTGCAGTGAACACCTTCCGAGTTGGAATACCATCTCAATCAGTGGCTATCATATTCGTGAAGCGGGTTCAACAGCCGTGCAGGAGATTGCGTTTACGCTGGCGAATGCAAAAGAGTATGTTCGTGCGGCAATTCAAGCCGGACTTGCGGTTGATTCCTTTGCGCCGCGGCTGTCATTTTTCTTCAATGCCCATAACAATTTTTTTGAAGAAGTCGCAAAGTTTCGTGCCGCACGGCGTTTGTGGGCAACAATCATGAAAGAGGAATTCAACGCGCAAAACCCTGATTCGATGAAGTTACGATTTCATGCCCAAACCGGTGGGTCAACACTGACGGCACAGCAGATAGACAACAACATTCCACGCGTTACTCTGCAGGCATTGTCTGCTGTTCTCGGCGGCACTCAGTCGCTACATACAAATGCCAAAGATGAAGCGCTTGCTTTGCCGGCGGCAGATTCTGCACGGTTGGCTCTTCGCACGCAACAAATTATAGCCTACGAATCTGGTGTTACCGATACGGTTGATCCTCTTGCCGGTTCATATTTTGTTGAAGCGTTGACGAACGAAATTGAAGAAAGAGTACGAGAGTATTTGAAAAAAATAGATGCGTTGGGGGGAGCGGTAAAAGCCATCGAACAGCAATATTTTCAGAATGAAATTGCTGAAAGCGCCTATCAGTATCAAAAAGCCATAGATGAAAAACAAAAAATCATTGTTGGTGTAAATGAATTTGTTGTGGAAGAAACACATCACGAAGAACTACTCAAAGTTGATGAGTCGATTCGCGATGAGCAGATAAAAAATTTAATGCAGATAAAACAGCGAAGAGACAATTCCCACATTCAGCATCTGCTGTCTGAACTTAAAAGAGCGGCTGCAACAACCGAAAACCTTCTACCACACATACTCCATGCAGTAGAAGCATATGCAACAGTCGGCGAAATTTCGGATGCATTGAGAGAAGTGTGGGGAGTGTATGAATAACGATGCAGTACATCAGAAAGAATGTTTGAAGGAGTAAACGCAGGGTATATGATAAGTAAAAGTAAACTTGCCGATATCAAAAAACTTCACCAGAAGAAGTATCGCGAAGAGTTCGGTTTGTTCCTCATCGAAGGGTGGAAATCAGTTGCCGAGGCGTTCACTGCAGGAATCGAAATACAATCAGTGCTGGTTGATGAACGACGCATCGTCGATCACGAGCTTCTTCAAAAACTCCAATCGTCGTCGGCAACGGTGTATCGTGTGAAAGAGAAGGAAATTGCAACAATATCCGACACTGTTACCACACAGGGAATTGTTGCTGTTGCAAGGAAGATAAATGTTGGCGCCGTGCTCAATGAAGTGTTGCGACGCGAACGAGCGCTAGTTGTTGCGCTTGATTCTATCAATGACCCCGGTAATCTTGGTACCATCATTCGTACTTGTGACTGGTTTGGAGTGGATGCTGTGGTCATCGGCAGAAATTCCGTGGAGATGTATAATCCAAAAGTTGTGCGAGCAACTATGGGTTCGTTATTTCATCTTCCTGTCGTCGGTGATATAGAATTGATAGCGTTTCTCACACAAAGCAGGAAGGAACATTTTTTCGTCTATTCTGCTGAACTTGCCGGCGGTGAAAATGTTCGCGAGGTGACATTTGGAAAGAAAGCAATTATTATTATTGGAAGTGAATCGCACGGAGTTTCACACACTGTTGCGTCTCTTGCCGACAAAAAAATTTCAATTCCGAGATTTGGGAAAGCAGAATCACTGAATGCCGCAATGGCGTGTGGCATTCTCCTTTCGCGAATAAAATTACAAGAGGAGAGATTTGGAAAATTTATATGATGTTCCAAATCTTTATGTAACTAATGATAACAGCAGTTCCCGGCATAAAAGTTGGCCACTACACAAACGACGCAGATATTACCGGTTGCACAGTCATCCTCTGTCCACCAAACACAACAGCTAGTTGTGACGTGCGAGGTAGTTCGCCAGGCTCTCGCGAACTGGCGTTGCTTGCACCGGAAAAACAAATGCAAAGCATCCATGCCATTGTACTTTCGGGTGGAAGCGCCTTTGGTCTTGGAGCGGCAAACGGTGTGATGAAATACCTCATTGAACACAACATCGGTTACAAAACGCCATGGGCAAGAGTGCCGATTGTTCCTAGCGCCATTATTTTTGATTTGAATATTGGAAGTTCCACAGCATTTCCCACGCCAGAACATGCTTATCAGGCATGTGTGAATGCATCCACTACGTTTGAACAAGGGAGTGTTGGCGCAGGTACAGGCGCTGTTGTTGGTAAGTGGAACGGATTTGAAGATGCAATGAAAGGGGGAGTCGGAAGTTCTTCGCTGAAGATCGGAAAAGTTATTGTTGGCGCGCTTGCTGTTGTTAATGCTGTTGGCGATGTTGTCCGTCATAATGGGACGATTCTTGCCGGAGCAAGGAAAAAGGGAAAATTTGTTGGAGCAGTAAATCGCCTTCAACATTATACCGGTGAACATTTGCTTTCCCGCAATATACATACAACGCTGGTGGTGGTGGCAACTAATGCATCGTTCAACAAAGTTGATACATACAGAATTGCAATGCGTGCGCACGACGGAATGGCGCGGGCTATTGTACCATGCCACACAACATTTGACGGTGATGTAACGTTTGCACTTTCCTGCGGAAACATTTCTGCTCCGATTGATTTGGTCGCCGAAATGGGCGCCGAAGCAACGGCAGAAGCGATACGAAACGCTGTCAAGTTTGCACGAGGACGCGGGGGCATTCCAGGACTTGCCAAATAACCTTTGTATTTTGACCATTTAATTTCAATATTCATCAGTGTTGAAATATTCTGCGAAACGAGTCGTGAGTCTTCCCCGTGCGCTATCGAAGTTGGGCTACACGTCACGTCGTCAAGCTGAACGGATGATTACCGACGGTGTTGTATCGGTCAATGGAAAAGTGATCCGTTCCCTCTCGTTTCGTGTAGATCCGGCGGTTGATGATATTGTGGTGAAGGGGGAAAGACTTAGTAAGAAAAAAGAATTCATATACTTGCTGTTTAATAAACCTGCTGGTGTTGTTACCACGCGAAGCGACGAAAGAGGAAGAACGACAGTGTACGATTATTTAAATGCATCGAAATTCAAAAGCACGTTGCATCTTTTCCCTGTCGGTCGATTGGATAAAGATACATCGGGAGCGTTGTTATTCACTAATGATTCGCAATTAGGCGAGAAGCTTACGAACCCGAAGTCGAAATTTCCGAAGACATACGAAATTATTTGCAAAGGAAATCTTGATGCCGAATCACAAAGCCGCTTGACGAACGGCATAACGCTTACTGATGGTTACACGACAATGCCGGCATTACTTCGTCATCTCCGACGGCAAAATGATTCAACGCTGTGTGAGCTGACCATTGTTGAAGGAAAGAACAGGCAGATCCGTCGGATGTTTGAAGCGATAGGACATCCCGTTATTTATTTGCGGAGAATTTCTATCGGACCTGTGAAACTTGGTTCTCTTGCAGAAGGAACGTTTCGTCGTTTAACTGAGGAAGAAATACAACAATTGAACAACTTTACCACACAACGATAACATTCCGTGCCAAATATAGTTTGTAATATTGTTGAGGTATGCGTCTTTTCATTTGAACATAATGAGCCGTTGTATTTAATGTTGCGGCGGTCGAAGTCTGAAAATTTGTATCCCGATACGTGGCAAACTGTCACTGGTTCAATGGAAGCGGGCGAAACACCGATGCAAAGCGCGTTGCGCGAATTGAGGGAGGAAACCGGCTACACTCCGCAAAAACTGTGGATTGTGCCGTTAGTAAATACATTCTACTCTGTTCGACACGACGCGATCAACCACACAATAGTATTCGCCGCTCAGGTTCCTTCTACGTCTGTGCCGATATTATCGAAAGAGCATCATCAATTTCTATGGTGTACCATCAGCAAAGCGAAAGAATTGTGTGTGTGGCCAGGGCAACGGAAGGCGCTGGAGATTGTTCACGAGTTTATTGTTCGTGGAAAACAAGCGGCAGAATTTTCTGAAATTAACTTATGAAATTTTTTGCAGGATTTATTTCGCTGTTCGTTTTTCTTTACGCACAAAGCGGTACAGCGTCGTATCCCCTCACCGCTATTGATCCTCAAAACTTTCGCGATTACCCCGGCGGCAGAGGTGAACATCAGCTGATTGTGTACACGCCTTCGTACGGCAAACCGACAACCGGAACAAACATCTGGGGAATAGAGGCAACCGTTCGCGACAACATCGTCATTAAAATCGGAGGCAACAATTCGCCAATTCACAACGGCGAATATGTACTCTCCGGTCATGGACGTGCGCGGCTGTTTCTTCAAAAAAATGTTCGGGTTGGTTCCAAAGTAACCTTGACTGATTCACTTGTAACTATTTCGTTTGATGCTGAATCGTTTCGTATTTATGCTCAGATTCGTCACAACGATTTGAAACAAAAATTCGAAAGACTACGCTCGCATTTTTCCGCTGAAGAACGAGAAACGCTTCGCGCACTTGTTGATTCACTGAAGATATTGCGTGACGATACGTCGGCAGTTACTTTTGATTCCTCTGCGTATGAATATGGAATGAAATTACTCAATGAAGTTGAATACCGCATCACCGCATCACCTGCAGTGGAAGGCCGTGGGGTGTGGCATCGACCTAAAGAGAAAAGTAAAGAAGAAATTGCCGCAGTCGTTCAACGGTTTGCTCATGCCGGATTTAATATGATTTTTCTCGAAACAATTTGGCGAGGAGAAACGATTTATCCCGGTTTTATCACCCTGCAGAAAAAAGAGTTTGCCGGTTTCGATCCTCTTCGTGCCTATATCGATGAAGGAAAGAAACACGGTGTTGAAATTCATGCGTGGATTCATACTTTTTTTGCCGGATATGTAGGCGCTTCAAACGACACAACCCGAGGTCCTATTCTTTCTGCTCACCCCGATTGGCAATTGGTAAAAAGAAATGGTGAAACAGTCTCAAAAGCAGAACCGGGATATCTGTTTCTCAATCCTGCCTTGCCGCAAGTGCAAGAGTATATTGCCTCGTTGTATAAAGAGGTACGAACATTGTATCCAGACATTTCAGGTGTCCAAATGGATTATGTTCGCTTTCCCATCAATATGCCGTTGGATGAATCTTCTGATTATAGTGCCTACACGCGTACAGTAGTGAAAAAAACGCTCGGGTTTGATCCGCTCGAAATAAATCCAACAGATCATCCCCAGCAATGGGAACAGTGGCGGAAGTGGCGCGAAAACGTCATTACAGAGTTTGTGAAAAAAATTCGTTGGGAAAACCCGGAAGTACTTTTATCCGCCGACATTTTTCCCGATATTGACGACGCGACACAAACAAAAATGCAAAACTGGGCGGAGTGGGCGAGTAAAGGATACGTGAATGCACTTGTGCCGATGCTGTATAGCGAACATGCCGACTGGGTTGCTGAAGCGTTGATGAAAGTGCGCTCAATAGTTGGTGATACATTTCCATTGTATGCCGGACTGGCGCCAAGCGTAACATTATCTCCGTTGCAGTTGCTGGAGCAAATTGAACAATGCCGTGAACTGAATGTGCAGGGGATTGCATTGTTTGCATCAACAAGTTTAAGCGATGAGCAACTCCGACTGTTGTCGATCGGTCCGTTTAGAACAAAAGCGCGCCCGCCACAGTTAATTTTCAAACTCTCAAAACATAAGGAGTAGTAGTGAGTCTATTAGTTGTTGGCTCTGTTGCCATTGATGATATTGAAACACCGTTTGGAAAAGCAACGAATGTACTCGGTGGTTCTGCCGTGTACATTGCTGTTGCGGCAAGTTACTTTACAACCCCGGTACGGTTAGTAGGAGTTGTAGGAGGAGATTATCCCAAAGAAGCTATTGAGTTTTTGAATGAGCGGGGTATTGATTTGGAAGGGTTGGAAATTGTGCAAGATGGAAAAACTTTTCACTGGACCGGTCGTTACCATTACGATTTGAATAACCGAGACACACTTGCCCTTCATCTGAATGTGTTTGAAAAGTTCAATCCCAAAATTCCCGAATCGTACAAAAAGACGAAATACATTTGTCTTGGCAATATCGATCCGGTATTACAACGCCGGGTGCTGGAACAAGTAGAGAAACCGAAATTTGTTGTTGGTGATACAATGAATTTCTGGATCGAGACAAAGCGCGATGAATTATTACAAACTATTCCGCTCTTCGACGCGTTCATTCTCAACGATTCCGAAGCGCGATTGCTTGCACATGAACCGAATCTGCTACGCGCCGCACGGAAAATACGCGAGATGGGTGCAAAGACGTTGATTATTAAAAAAGGAGAGCATGGCGCGTTGTTGTTCCATAACGACCAGATTTTTTCTGCGCCGGCATATCCGTTAGAAGATATTTTTGATCCAACAGGAGCAGGAGATACTTTTGCCGCCGGTTTTACCGCATGGCTTGCCCGCACCGACGATCTTTCGCACGAGAATGTGAAACGTGCTGTTATCTATGGCAGTACGATGGCATCATTTTGTGTTGAGAAAATTTCTGTTGATGGACTTCGTGATTTGTCGTATCTGAAAATTCAAGACAGATTTCGTGAGTTCAAGGAATTATCCCGTTTTGAAGAATAATCCGTCGCACAGGTAGTTCAGTTTCACACTCCCGCGCTGTGCGGGAGTTTTGTTTTAGGACGCATCAATGATTCGTTCAATTGAATGGCGTGGCACATCGCTCCGTTTTCTTGATCAAACAGCCTTGCCGGAACAGGAAGTGTATATTGAAACAGAAAGCATCAATGATGTTGCTACCGCCATTAAAACCTTAAAAGTCCGTGGTGCGCCGCTGATTGGTATTACAGCTGCGTATGGTGTTCTTCTTGGCGTTTATGAATACAGAACTTCATCAACTGACGTGTTCCTTAAATATCTTTATGGATCACTTGAATTTCTGAAACAAACGCGGCCGACTGCAACGAATCTCTTTTGGGCGTTGGAACGAATGACAAATGCTGCTCGTCTAAATTCAACAAAAAGTTCTACAGTGCTCTTTGATATTCTTGAAGCTGAAGCCATAGCTATTCACGATGAAGACCGAAAGATGTGCGAAGCTATGGGTGCGCTTGGCGCAACGCTGATTGCGGATGGAATGACTGTGTTGACACACTGTAATTCCGGTTCGCTGGCAACCGGTGGAATCGGAACCGCGCTTGGAGCAATAAAAACAGCACATAGTTCTGGTAAAAAGATTCATGTATTTGTCGATGAAACCCGGCCGTTGTTGCAAGGTTCTCGTTTAACAATGTGGGAACTGCAACAAGAAAAGATACCCGCCACGCTGATTACCGACAATACAGCAGCGTGGGCAATAAAGAAAAAAAATGTCGATATTATTATGGTAGGTGCCGATAGGATAGCAGCGAATGGCGATGCGGCAAACAAAATCGGTACATACAATCTGGCTATTTTGGCAAAGGAACATCGAATTCCCTTTTACGTTGTGATACCAACTTCCACATTGGATCTGTCGTTGAAATCGGGAGACGTCATCCCGATTGAGGAGCGCAAGAGTGAAGAAGTGACAATGATTGCAGGAAAACAGGTTGCACCCGAAGAAAGCAGAGTGTTTTCACCGGCATTTGATGTAACGCCGAATGAATATATCTCTGCTATCATTACTGAAAAGGGAATTCACCGTCCTCCGTATTATGAATCACTACAGCAGACGGTAAAACAATGATTGTTCAGACAGACGGTGTTGTGCTTCATGCGATGAAGTATCGCGAAACGAGTAAAATCGTTTCGCTGTATACGAAAAAATTCGGCAAGATTAAAGTGATTGCCAAAGGGGTGCGGAGTAAAAAGAATAAATTTGGTTCGTCGCTTGAGCCAATGACAATTTCTTCGGTGGTGGTGTACAAAAAACAGCAGAAAGATTTACACTTACTGTCGAAAAGTGAAATTGCGGTGACGCTCAGCGATTTATATAATCATTCCGACAGAATGTTCATCGGCTTAGCCCTGATCGAACTGGTGAATATGGTGATGCATGATGAAGAGGAAAATGAAGCGGTGTACAACTTGTTGGTGCAAGCATTGCAAACACTGAATGATGCACAGCGAAATCATTTGAATATCTTTCTTTCGTTCATGGTGAAATTATTCGAGCAATTCGGATTTGGATTGACGTTATCGAAATGTTTGTTGTGTGGGAAAACGATTGAAACAGTGTCGGCAGGCGTTTTGAGGATCAGATTGTCCGATGGAAAGATTATTTGTCCAGACTGCGCCTCAGCGCATCATACCGGCGGAATGGACATTCCCGGGGGTGTGGTGAAATCGCTGCATTATTTTCACAATAACGATATTCAGAAAGCTCAGCTACTGACATTAACTCCATCGGTGAAACAAGATGCACTCTCGATACTGCAATCGTATCTTCGTTACCATGTTGATGGCATTAGAACTTTGAGGTCACTTTCATTGTTATATTCGACACAATAACACCAACAGTATTTTTTTAGGAGAGTACATTACTATGAAACGTTCTATTCTAGCAGCAATCGTATTTATTACCATTGGTATTATTTTTGGCGCAGTGCTCGTTTCTGATTTTGATGGAACACCGTTCGGGTTTGCGCAACAAAAGAGCATCAAACTCGGTTCGGATGAAAAGCCACAAAAAACCGATTTGAATCTTCTCGCAGCAAATGAAGCCTTTGTGAATGTCGCAAAGAAAGCAACACCATCGGTTGTTTCGCTCATTGTAACAACAAAGGCAAAGAAAAATCCTCATACAGATGAGTTTTTCAGATTCTTTCCGGACTTTCCTTTCCGCATGCCTGAAGGACAAACACAAGGCTCTGGTTCCGGAGTGATTGTTACGAAAGATGGATACATCATTACCAACAATCATGTGGTTGAAGATGCGGCAGAGGATGGCATTGAAGTAGTGCTGAATGATACCCGTCGATTCAAAGCAAAACTGGTTGGAACTGATCCGTTAACCGATGTCGCTGTTATCAAAATTGATGGGAAAGACCTTCCCGTTGCGATGTTGGGAAATTCTGACGAGTTGCAAGTAGGTCAATGGGCGCTTGCCATCGGTAATCCGCTCGGATTGACATCAACTGTTACCGCCGGCATTATTAGTTACCTTGGTCGTAGTATCAGAATCATTCAAGATAGTTACGGCATTGAAAATTTCATTCAAACCGATGCGGCAGTGAATCCTGGAAACAGTGGTGGAGCACTGGTAAATATTTACGGTGAAGTCATTGGCATTAACACTGCTATTGCAACAACCAATCAGCGCTATCAGGGATATTCGTTTGCCATTCCCATCAATCTTGTCAAAAGTGTTGCGGAAGATTTGATTCTCCATGGAAAAGTGGAGCGCGGATACATCGGGGTATCAATCCAACAGGTAGATGAAACTCTTGCAAAAGCCAATGGTCTCGACAAAGTAGAGGGAGTATTTGTGCAAGAAGTTATTGGTGAAGCAGCCAAAGCGGCTGGAATAAAGGCAGGAGACATTATTCTTTCCATAGACGGGAAACCATTGAAAGCGCCGAACGAATTGCAAACCTACATTGCCAGCAAACATCCGGGAGACAAAGTGAAACTGGTAATTTGGCGCGACGAACAGAAAATAGAAAAGACCGTAACACTTCGTGCCCGTAATGACAACACTGTCGCTGTCAATCAAAACGATGATGAGGAAGAAGAAGGTGCCGTTGTAGAATCTTCTGCGCGGACTATTGAATTTGAATCGCTCGGCTTTTCAGTCCGAAAAGCAGATGCTCGGTTGATGAAAGACCGCGAGGTGAACAGTAGTGTATTAGTAGCCGCCGTCAAGACATACAGCGAAGCGTTCTCGCGAGGTTTACGCGAAAACGACATTATTCTTGAAGCAGACAAGAAACCAGTCTCAACTGTTTCCGAGTTCGAAAAAATTGTGAAGTCGAAAAAACCTGGGGATGCGCTGTTGTTGAGAGTGAAAGGGCCACAGGGCTCGCCCCGATTTGTTGCGCTGATGATTCCGCAGAAGTAGTTCGTGATAGTTAAATAACAAAAATGTCACACTATGCAAAGTTGAAATGTGACATTTTGCTACAAGCTATGCAGGAACACATCCCCGAAATCTTTAAGATTTCGGGGATGTTGATTGAAGGAGTTCTTACACACTATTTCTTTTTCATCTGCTGAACCACTTCTTTTGTTTCCAACGCAATCATCAATTCTTCATTCGTGGGGATGACAAAGACAGAAGCTTTTGATTTTGACGAATGGATTGCCTTCTCTTTTTCTTTCGAGATGTTAGCCGATTTATCGATGTCAATTCCGAGATACTCCAAATTTTCACAGACAGCTTTGCGCACGTCAGGACTGTTTTCGCCGATGCCTCCGGTAAACACAAGCGCATCAAGTCCGCCAAGTACTGCCACATACGCTCCTACGTATTTTTTCACGCGGTAGCAAAATACATCAAATGCTAGTTTTGCTTTTTTATTTCCTTGATTCATCTCGGTAATAATTTCGCGCATATCACTGCTCACTCCGGAGATACCTTGCAGACCGCTATGCTTATTTAACAATGTATTCGCTTCAGAATAGTTCAATCCTTCTTTCGCCATCACATAAAGGATAACGGAAGGGTCAATATCGCCGCTACGCGTTCCCATCAGCAGGCCTTCCAGCGGTGTAAATCCCATTGAGGTATCAACAGAAGTTCCTTTATCAATTGCCGTGATGCTGCAACCATTTCCGAGATGACAGGTGATGAGTTTTAATTTTTTAATATCTTTTTTCATCAACTCTGCGGCGCGATGAGCAACGTACGCATGGCTCGTGCCGTGAAATCCATACCGCCGAATTTTGTATTGTGTGTAGAGCGAATACGGTATTCCATACACATACGCATACGGTGGAATTTCATGATGGAAAGCAGTGTCGAAGACGCCGACTTGCGGAATATCGGGCAAATGAGTTTGGCATGCATTAATGCCGCGAAGGTTGTGTGGATTGTGAAGTGGGGCAATTTCGAAATTATCGCGAATACCTTTAATCACCTCGTCGGTAATAAGTACAGAACCGGTGAATGTTTCTGCACCGTGCACAACACGATGTCCGACCGCGTGAATCTCTGATTTCGATGTAATGACGCCATGGTTTTTGCTGAGTAGCACGGCAAGAATATATTCGATGGCAATTGTATGATCGAGAATATCGCCGGTAATTTTAATTTCATCGCCATCAGCACGAAGGTTTGTTAACACGGCTCCGCTCATGCCCACACGGTCAACACTTCCTTTGGCAAGAAATTTCTTTTTATCTACATCGATCAATTGATATTTAACGGAAGAACTTCCGCAGTTTAAAACTAAAATATTCATTGTGTGTTCTCTTCTAAGTGTTTAATCATTAGTATAGTCGCTTCTCGATTTTATGATTGACAACAGCTAAGCATTGGAAGCGACAAATCTTTCATTGTTGTTTTTTGAATTATGAGCATCGAAACGACAATTACTCTACAATCCTTTTTCCGTGGTCATCGTATTTAAAAAATCCTTCTCCGGTCTTTTTGCCGAGTTTTCCTTTACGAACCATCTGCCGCAGAAGAGGGCACGGTCGGTATTTTGCTTCGCCCAGTTCGTGAAATAACGATTCCATCCACGCCAGCACCTCATCCAGTCCCATCATATCTGCAAGTTCCAACGGTCCGTAGCGGAATTCATATCCCAACCGCATCGCTGTGTCGATACTGTCTGCGGTAGCAACACCTTCCATTAAAATGTACATTGCTTCATTGAGTAATGGAATGATAATGCGTGTAGTGACAAAACCGGGATATTCAAAAACTTCAATAGGTGTTTTACCTAATCGTTGTGCAAGTTTTTGCACCACATGAAATGTCTCGTCGGAAGTTTTCATTCCGCGCACCAACTCTACCAACGGTACTTTCGGTACTGGGTTCAAGAAATGCATGCCGATAACTTTGTCCGCTCGTTTTGTTGATGCAGCAAGCTTCGAAAGACTGAGCGTAGAGGTGTTGGAAATGAGAATGGTGTTTGGATCGCACAGTGTATCAAGCTCGTGAAACAATTTTTTCTTCAATTCAAAATTTTCATCAACTGCTTCAATAACAACCGGTATGTGGGCAACGGAAGATAGTTCTGTCGTTCCTTTAATTCGTGCAAGGATCGCTCGTTTTTCGCTTTTCGTCATCGTCCAGCGGTGAATCTCGTTGTCGAGTGATTCATCCAGCGCTTTTAATTGATGATGAAGCCGCTTCTCTGATTTTTCTACTGCGATGACTTCGATGCCGGCAGTTGCCACCGTTTGCGCAATTCCTTGTCCCATCACCCCCAAACCGATTACGGCTATGGTGTGAATGCCGTTAGATTCTTTTTTTGATAATTGAATGTCACCTAAAATGTCTGATAAATGTGTTGTTGTCATATTTGTTTTTGAAACTTAATGTCGGTTTTTAATGAGTTTTCTATACAAAGAACAATCGAAATATCGCAAATTCTGAGCCAAGTTTCGTCATAAATTTTTTTGAAAAAATCTTTCATTTTAGTCCAAAATCAGTTATCTTTGTTGAGAAAGAAGAACAGTCGAAACAATAATCTTTTCAAAGTTGTTAATAGATTCGAGTTCTTCTCTTTTTTTGGAATGAAATAGGACTGCAATAGTCGTATTTGAATATATGCTCAAGTTATCGAAAAAAGTTGAATATGGTTTAATCGCCATCCGGCACATCGCCTCGGTGAATAATCAGATTTCAACCGTGAAAGAAATTGCCGACAAATACAATATTCCTAACGAGGTACTTGCCAAAGTAATGCAGAAACTGACCCGTGGGAAATTGATTTTGTCTCATCAGGGTGCGATGGGTGGATACACTTTAGCACGAAGCGCCGACCAGATTTCGGTGATGGATGTAATTGGGGTAATTGAAGGAACACAGGTTGGCATTGCGCAATGTTTTGCCGAAGCGCCGGAGAATTGTTCCATCTATTCAAACTGTACCATTAAAAATCCACTTGGAAAAATTCAGCACAACCTTGAGCATGTATTTGCATCGATGAAAGTTTCGGAGATTGTCTGAATTTTCCAAATCTCGAAGAGTTGGAAGATCAAAAATTCATTATGGTAAAAGTTCCTGTGTATATGGACTATCACGCAACAACACCGGTTGATAAACGTGTGTTGGAAGCAATGATGCCATTTTTCACTGAACATTTCGGCAATGCGGCAAGTTTACAACATCGCTTCGGGTGGATTGCCAAGGAAGCTGTTGAACAGGCGCGTAAAAAAATTGCTGATGCCATTGGCGCTTCACCGAGAGAAGTTATTTTTACCAGCGGCGCTACCGAATCAAACAATCTTGCCATCAAAGGTGTAGCAGAAAGTCTGAAGAGAAAAGGAAATCACATTGTCACCACGCAAATAGAACACAAGTGCGTGCTTGAATCGTGCAAGCGATTAGAAGAGCGCGGATTTTCTGTTACGTATCTTCCGGTGGACTCGTACGGAAAAGTGAGTGTGGACGATGTGAAGAATGCCATTACTCCACAGACCATTCTTGTTTCGGTAATGACGGCAAACAATGAAATTGGAACAATTCAACCGATTGAAGATGTTGGACTCTTGTGCAAACAGTTGGGAATCGTCTTTCATACCGACGCAGTGCAGGCGTTAGGAAAAATTCCTATTGATGTCAATCGCATGAACATCGATCTTCTTTCACTTGCATCTCATAAGGTATATGGGCCGAAAGGTGTTGGTGCATTGTACATTCGTTCTCAACATCCGCGGGTAGTGGTGCAACCACAAATGGATGGTGCCGGTCATGAACATGGAATTCGTTCCGGAACATTAAATGTTCCTGGCATTGTCGGATTTGGGAAGGCAGTGCAGATTGCTGTTGAAGAGATGAGCGAAGAATCAGTTCGTCTTGCTCATTTACGAGACCGATTACAGGAAAAATTATTGACCATTGACCAGACCTCGTTGAATGGTCATCCGACAGATCGATTGCCGAATAATTTGAATATCACATTCCACGGCATTCGTGCCGATCAATTGATGACAGAAGCAAAAGAGATTGCACTGTCTGCCGGCTCGGCATGTGTCTCGGAAGAAATAGGAGAGAGCGATTACTCACACGTGCTGCAGGCAATCGGACTGACTCCTGAAGCAGGACGTTCGACGATTCGTTTCGGGTTAGGCAGGTTTACAACTGAAGATGAAGTGGATTTTGTAGCAGAAAGAATTTCGCAGATTGTTCATTCATTACGCACATTAGCACTAGAAGGTGTTCAAACGCTATGAATAAATCGCAGTACATTCTCGGTAATCAGGTAGAATTCTTGCATTTTATGCGCTCTCGAGCGCCGATGTATCATCTTTCCAATATATTTTTCCGTGACCTGCAGTATGCCGTTGTTGAATTTTTGAAAACAAAAAATATTCGCATACACCATACTGAAGGTGAGCGTCTTGCAAGGGAAATAGCGCTTCAATTAGAAAAGAAAAATATCCTAAAGAAACTGAACTCAACAACGTGGATGCTGAACTATCCGGAATTTTCCTTAAAGAAAGCCGGATAATAATGTTGAGATGTGACAATTGAACAATAGAAGGAGAATTACACAATGAGCGAGGTACTCACAGAAACAAAGCCAGTGCTTGAAGATGACATTAACCTAACCGAACGAGCGGCGCAAGAGGTTATTTCAATTCGATCGAAAAACAATATTCCCGAAACGCATGCGCTTCGGTTGGGTGTGAAGGGTGGAGGGTGTTCCGGCCTGTCGTACGTATTGGCATTCGACGACAATATTAAAGAAAAAGATATTGTCCTTGAAAAACATGGCGTGAAGATTGTCGTCGATCAAAAGAGCATGTTTTATCTATCGGGAACAACACTTGATTTCACCGATGGATTGAATGGACGCGGCTTCGTGTTCAACAATCCGCAAGCAACCAGAACATGCGGTTGCGGTAGTTCGTTTGGAGTGTAGTATGTTTGGAGAAAAAAATTATGCCAGAAGCAATTGAAGAATTAGTCAGTAAAGAATACAAATACGGTTTTACCACAGATATTGAATCAGATACGCTTCCTCCTGGTTTGAATGAGGAAGTCATTCGTACAATCTCAGCAAAGAAAAATGAACCAGAGTGGTTGACCGAATGGCGATTGAAAGCGTACCGTACATGGCTAACAATGAAAGAGCCACATTGGCCAAACCTCACGTATCCGCCGATTGATTATCAGGCAATCAGCTATTACTCTGCGCCGAAGAAAGCAAAGCAGTTGAAAAGTCTTGACGAGGTTGATCCCAAGCTGCTGGAGACGTACGAAAAACTCGGCATTTCGTTGACCGAACAAAAAAGATTAAGCGGTGTTGCTGTTGATGCTGTTTTTGATTCTGTATCGGTGGCAACAACCTTCAAGGAAACATTGAAGGAAAAAGGGATTATCTTTTGTTCGTTTTCCGAAGCGGTGCAGGAACATCCTGACCTGGTGAAAAAGTATCTTGGTTCTGTGGTGCCCTATTCAGATAATTTCTTTGCGGCACTCAACTCTGCGGTGTTCAGCGATGGCTCGTTTTGTTACATACCCAAAGGTGTTCGTTGCCCGATGGAACTTTCAACCTACTTCCGTATTAACGCATCGAACACCGGACAATTTGAACGCACACTCATTATTGCTGACGAGGGCGCCTACGTTAGTTATCTTGAAGGATGCACCGCTCCCATTCGCGACGAAAATCAGTTGCATGCCGCAGTTGTTGAGTTGATTGCACTGGAGAGAGCAGAGATCAAATATTCCACAGTGCAAAACTGGTATGCCGGCGATAAAGAAGGACGAGGAGGCATATACAATTTTGTCACCAAAAGAGGAAAATGCGCTGGCAATTATTCAAAAATTTCGTGGACACAGGTAGAAACCGGGTCTGCTATTACGTGGAAATATCCTTCCGTTATTTTGCAGGGAGATAATTCTATCGGTGAGTTTTATTCTGTTGCCGTTGTTAACAATCGACAGGATGCCGACACCGGCACAAAGATGCTGCACATTGGAAAGAACACGCGTAGCACCATAGTCTCGAAAGGAATTTCTGCAGGACGCGGCAACAATACCTACCGCGGTTTGGTGAGCATCGGAAAGAATGCTACAAATTCTCGAAACTATACGCAGTGCGATTCGATGCTGATTGGAAATAAGTGCAGCGCCAATACCTTTCCATATATCGAGGTGAAAAATTCATCCTCCAGCGTTGAGCATGAAGCATCCACATCAAAAATTGGCGAAGATCAAATTTTCTACTGTAAACAACGCGGTATCAACACTGAAAATGCTATTTCGATGATTATCAATGGATTTGCTAAAGAGGTGTTCAAAAATCTGCCGATGGAATTTGCGGTAGAGGCACAAAAATTACTTGGTATTTCATTGGAAGGTAGTGTGGGATGAGAATTTACAATTTCTCATCGTGCAATTAACATCCCCGAAATCTTTAAAATGTCTGGGATGTTAACGTGGTTTCTCACAATCAAAATAATATGTAATCAGGAACATCAGTATGATTGAAATTAAAAACTTACATGCAAAAGTCGCAGGACGCGAAATACTCAAAGGGATTAATCTAAAAGTAAATGCCGGCGAAGTACACGCTATTATGGGACCAAATGGCTCTGGTAAAAGCACGCTTGCTCAGGTGCTTGCCGGTCATCCTGCATACGAAGTAACCGACGGCGAAATTATTTTTGAAGGACAAAACTTACTTGAGATGGAACCGGAAGAGCGCGCGCATGCAGGGCTCTTTCTTGCGTTCCAGTATCCGGTTGAAATCCCCGGCGTGAGCAACAGTTACTTTTTGAAAGCAGGATTGAATGAAATCCGCAAAGCGCGTGGGTTGGACGAACTGGATTCAATGCAGTTTTTAAAACTGCTCAAAGAGAAAATGAAAATTGTGGAGATGGATCCAAGTTTCATCAACCGACCGGTGAATGAAGGGTTTTCCGGCGGCGAAAAAAAGAGAAATGAAATTCTCCAGATGGCTGTGTTGGAACCAAAGCTTGCGATTCTTGACGAAACCGACTCCGGTCTCGATATTGATGCGCTGAAAATTGTTGCGAATGGCGTCAACAAATTGAAATCGCCCACGAATGCAACAATTGTGGTTACACACTATCAACGGCTGTTGAATTACATTATTCCCGATTTCGTCCATGTGTTGGTCAACGGAAAAATAGTGAAGTCCGGTGGCAAAGAACTTGCACTCGAATTAGAGGCGAACGGGTACGATTTTGTAAAAGAAGAACTCATGCAAACGGTGTAAGGGAAAGTTATACGATGACTGAGACAACTCAACATTACATTTCAGAGTTTCGAGCATTCGAACAAAACGGTGCAAGCAAAGCTCCGGCGTGGGTACACGCAATACGCAAAAATGCTTTTTCAGCATTTCACCAGTTGGAGTTTCCGACGACAAAACACGAAGAATGGAAATACACTAATGTTGCTCCTATTTCAAAAGCAGCATTTAAGTATTCTTCAGCTCCCATTCCCGTTGATACTGCACTGGTAAAAACATTTCTGCTTCCTTCAATCGATCAGGTGGTAATGACATTTGTCAACGGGCATTTTGCGGCGGAACATTCGCAATTACACGGATTGCCCACTGGCGTTGTAGTATCGAATTTACTTTCGGCGTTTGCAACACACGGAACAATACTAGAGACAAACCTTTCCAAATATGTAAAGCATCAAAAAAATTTCTTTACCGCTTGGAATACGGCATTTATCAACGACGGTGTGTTTGTGTACGTTCCTGCTGGCGTTGAGGTGCGCACACCGATTCATCTTCTGTTTATATCGACCGAGAGCGGAACGCCAATTGTTTCTCACCTTCGCAATTTCATAGTGGTAGAAGAACGGGCAAAAGTTGATGTTGTGTTCAACTTCCGTTCCGTAGGAAATCATTCCAACCTCACCAACACTGTTACAGAGATTCTTGCAAAGAAAGAAAGTCGTGTGGAACTGGTAAAGGTGCAAAAAGAATCTGAGACAGCGTTTCACGTTGATCATCTTCACGTGCACCAGAACGAACGAAGCGATGTGCGTCTGTTCTCTTTGGCGTTGGGAAGCGCTCTTTCGCGCAACGATATGAGTGTGATTATTGACGGAGAAGCGGCGGAGTGCAACTTAAACGGATTATACATTGTTGCTGGCGAACAGTTAATTGACCATCACACCTTGATGCATCACATTCATCCGAATTGTCCGAGTCATGAATTATTCAAAGGCATTTTAATGGACAAAGGACGTGCTGTGTATAACGGAAAAGTGTATGTCAATCCGGAAGCTCAGAAAACAGATTCGAAACAGACGAACAGAAATTTATTATTGTCAGACGATGCGGTTGTTGATACGAAGCCGGAACTGGAAATTTTTGCCGATGATGTAAAATGCACACACGGCGCGGCGGTTGGTGGAGTGAATGAATCGCATTCATTCTATCTGAAAACGCGCGGCATCACGAAAGAAACAGCGAAAGGAATCCTGACGGTCGGTTTTGCCGCTGAAGTGACAGCAAAAATTGTGCATCCGGATATTCGTCGATATGTTGATGCAGAAGTTGTCGAGCATCTGCGCGATAAACTTCATTCGGCAACACTGCCGGATATTGTCCATACATAATACATCTGCGGCGGATTGTATGTGCTACGAGCCGCTCTTTCACTATGAACACAATGGAAAAAGACATAGTCCTGGATGTTACAACCATCCGAAAAGATTTTCCGATTCTCTCAACATCTGTACATGGCAAGCCGCTGGTCTATCTCGACAATGCCGCAACAACACAAAAGCCGCAGTGTGTGCTCGACACGCTGATGACCTATTACCGTGAACAGAATGCGAACATTCACCGCGGTGTCCACTATTTGAGCGAAGTGGCGACGTTTGAGTACGAAAAAGCCCGCGGTAAAGTGAAGAACTTTTTGAATGCCGCCGATAACAAAGAAATTATTTTTACAAAAGGAACAACAGACGGCATTAATCTGGTGGCGCAGAGTTACGGAAAAACATTTATCAATGCCGGAGACGAGGTCATTATTTCAGCTATGGAGCATCATTCGAACATTGTTCCGTGGCAGATGATCTGCGAAGAGCGAGGCGCGGTGTTAAAAGTGATTCCGATAAGCGACGATGGCGAACTTCTGCTTGATGAATTCGAATCGATGCTGTCGCCTAAAACAAAAATAGTTGCCGTTGTGTATGTTTCGAATTCACTTGGCACAATCAATCCTGTAAAAAAAGTGATTGAACTCTCTCACGCCAACAACACGCCGGTCTTGATTGACGCCGCTCAGGCCGTTGCTCACATGAAAGTTGATGTAAGGGCGTTAGACTGCGACTTTTTTGTTTTCTCCGGACACAAAATGTTTGGCCCGACGGGAATCGGCGTGCTGTATGGAAAACAACAGTGGCTCGAGCAGATGGTACCATATCAAGGGGGCGGAGATATGATTCGCTCTGTGACTTTTGAAAAAACGACATACAATGACCTTCCCTTTAAATTTGAAGCAGGAACGCCAAACATTGCCGGCGGTATTGGGCTTGGCTCAGCGATTGATTACATCACAAAAATCGGATTGGACACCATTGCAGAGTACGAACATGAATTGTTACAGTACGCAACAGAAGCGTTACAAACAATTTCCGGATTAACGATTATTGGAAGAGCAAAAGAAAAAGCAAGCGTAATTTCATTTATTCTCGACACCGCTCATCCGCACGACATTGGAACAATTATAGACCGGGAAGGAATTGCGATTCGCACCGGCCATCATTGCACTCAACCGGTGATGCAGAGATTCGGCATTCCGGCAACTGCGCGCGCTTCGTTATCGATGTACAACACAAAAGAAGAAATTGATGCGCTCGTCCGCGCAATCTACAAAGTGAAGGAGATTTTCGGATGAGTGAAGTGAATGAATTATACCAAGAGTTAATTCTTGAACACAACAAGTCACCAAGAAACTTTAAGCAGCTTGACAATGCCACTCATGATGCTGATGGCTACAATCCGTTGTGTGGCGACCATTATCACGTGTGGCTGAAAGTCGAGGGAGACCGTATAGTGGATATCGGTTTTCAAGGCAACGGTTGTGCGATTTCAAAATCGTCTGCATCAATGATGACATCGGCGGTGAAAGGAGCAACAGTAGCGCAGGCAAAGGAACTGTTTGAAAAGTTTCATTCGTTAATTACAACAAACATCGACGAAGAAATTCCTGAAGAAAAAATTGAAGAACTTGGCAGTCTTGGTGCGTTGGTAGGTGTGCGTGAATTTCCGGCGCGGATTAAATGCGCCAGTTTGGCGTGGCATACACTCAATGCCGCGCTCAACAACCCAGGAAAAACCGTTTCAACGGAAAATTAACCAGAGTTATTTTCTTACAGTGTTACGATGGATTGAAGTATGGAAACAAATCATTTACCGCAATCAAAAGGACAGGATGATATCAGCACGCTCGAAAAAATGATCATTAAAGAGCAGGTGACTGAACAAATACGAACAGTGTATGATCCGGAAATTCCCGTGAACATTTACGAGTTGGGAATGGTGTACGACATCAATGTACACGATGATGGCGTTGTTGATATTACCATGACATTAACATCTCCATCGTGTCCTGCGGCGCAAATTATACCTGTGGAAGTAAAGCAAAAAGCAGAATCAGTAAAAGGTGTAAGGCAAGCAAATGTGAATATTGTATGGGAGCCGCGCTGGGATCCGAGCATGATGTCGGAAGAGGCTCGGTTGACATTAGGGATGTAACGTTGCAAAGATTTTCCAGGTAAGAAATTTAGACAATTTCATCTATCACTATGAAAATAAACAGACGAACATTTCTCGAACACACAACGTCGCTGGCAGTAGGTACGCTGGCGGCGTCGTTGCCAATAGCAGCAACCGAACTTCACCAAATACAAAAGGAGAATACTATTATGGCACATGAACTGGCACCACTTCCGTATGCATTTGATGCGCTTGAACCGTACATCGACGCCAAGACGATGGAAATTCATCACGGCAAGCATCACGCGGCATACGTTACCAATCTAAACACTGCACTGAAGGATTACGCAGACCTTCAGTCGAAATCTGCGATTGAATTAATTGCTAACCTCAATGCGGTACCCGAAGCAATTCGTACGGCGGTTCGTAACAATGGCGGAGGGCATGTCAATCATACCATGTTCTGGCAACAACTCAAAAAAGATGTTCCATTTCCAGCATCCAGTGCATTAGGAAATGCTATTACGTCCACTTTTGGTTCTTTTGACTCATTCAAAGAACAATTCAACAAAGCCGGACTTGGACGTTTCGGTTCCGGATGGGCATGGTTGATTGTTGATGCAGGAAAGTTGGTGATTACCTCAACGCCAAATCAAGACTCGCCTATTATGGAAGGGAAAAAACCGATTCTTGGTGTTGACGTATGGGAACATGCGTACTACTTGAAGTACCAAAATCGCCGTGCCGATTATCTTGCGGCTATTTGGAATGTGATTAACTGGAATGATGTTGTTGCACGGTATGAACAAGCAATGAAATAACCTTAAAAAGTAACTTGCCAAGTCCTCAAGACTTGGCAAGTTTTTAGTGTATGACTTCACAAGAATTACCTTCCCATATTCTTCCGTTGTTTCCGCTGAATGTTGTACTATTTCCACAATCGCAGTTGCCGCTTCACATCTTTGAAGAACGGTACAAGACACTCATTAGTGAATGCATTACGTATGACAACGTTTTTGGTATCAATCTCGTTCACGAACAGCAAATGCAAACAATCGGTTGTACTGCATTAGTGAAAGAAGTTACAAAACGATATGAAGATGGCAGAATGGATATCGTTGTAGAAGGGGTGAGAAGATATACGCTACATAATCTGGTAGATGCGCCTCATCCGTATTACTCTGGCAGAGTGTCGTGGTATAATGATATTCCGGAAGAAGTTGATGAACAGTTGCGACTCAAGGCAGTGCAACTACACAACGAGTTCGTGAAAACAGTATTTCGAGGGGCTGTGAATGCTGTTGCAGCGGATGATATCCGCAAGACACGCGCGTTTTATTTGGTGCAAAAATCCGGTCTTGATATTACCCAACGGCAAATGTTTTTGTCAATGAATTCTGAAAACGCGCGTTTGCAGTACCTTATCAAGCATCTTGAAACAATGTTGCCGTTGTTAATTTCAAAAAAGAAAGTGGAAGAACTTGCACAGAACGATGGCTACATCCAAGAATGATGAGAAGCGTTTGCTTTAGCCTTCGGGCAGATTGAAAGGAATAATTTTTCTGTCAGCACAAAATCTGCTTGCAACACAACAGACTCTTCAGTAAGTTTCACACGTCATGGAACCTGAGACAAGAAAAATCAAAACCATTCCATCGTTGATGAACGTAGCTGTTCATCAGAGTGAGATTGACCTTGCTCAGGGCGAACAGCACTACTGGAATTTTTGTGTGAACTGTGGAACTCCGCTAGATAGCCGTAAATGCAAATTGTTTTGCCCGAAATGCGGCTTCTACCATAGTTGCAGTGAACCATAGGTTGCTCCATGGTTGATACCGCTGCTCCGTTTTCACAGATTGAGGTGAATAACTACAACTAATCATAGTTCAAACTAGGACAACTAATTCATAGGAGACTCCGTGAATAAAAAAGGACGCCTTGTTGCAAAAAAACATCGCAAGAAACGGGCAAAGATGAAAGCAAAAGCCCGTGCCTTGCGTGCGATGAAGAAAGCGCAATAGCAACGACCCCGCAATAGCGGGGTTTGTTGTTTTATCCTTCCGATTCTACTTGCCATAAGAGTATGTAGTCCTTGTCTCGAATCTCTTTTTGCTTATCGCTCAACGTTTCGATATTTTATGTAATGGAGAGAGTTATTAAACATATTAGAGTAATGGTTATTAGAGGCAGAACATTTGATTTTTCCCATCGAACATACCTGATGGGAATTTTGAATGTAACACCCGATTCATTTTCTGATGGTGGAAAATATCTCCATGTTGATGATGCTGTTGCTCATGCACTGCACATGGCGGAGGAGGGGGCAGATATTATTGATGTTGGTGGCGAATCGACAAGACCTAAAGGAGTATATGGAGAGGGAGCAAAAAAAATCAGTGCAGAAGAGGAAATCGAGCGGGTTGTTCCCGTCATTAAAAAAATTCGAATGGTCTCCGATATCCCGATTTCGATTGATACGTACAAATCTGTAGTTGCAGATGAAGCTCTTAAAGCAGGTGCAGATATCGTTAACGACATTAGCGGCTTACGTTTTGATCCGACAATTGCAACCGTAGCCGCCCGCCATCGTGCGCCAATGGTGGTTATGCATATTCAAGGAACCCCGGAAACCATGCAACTGAATCCAACGTACGATAATGTGGTGGCTGAAGTGAAGGAGGAAGTACGTCTTTCTGCCGAAAAAGCAAAAGAAGCAGGCGTTGAAACTATCATCGTCGATCCGGGAATCGGTTTCGGAAAAAATCTGCAACATAATCTGTTGTTGTTGAAACATTTGCGTGAGTTTTGCGACTTGGGTTACCCTCTGCTTGTTGGAACGTCCCGCAAAGGATTTATTGGAACATTGTTAAATCTTCCTGTAAACCAACGGCTTGAAGGAACGGCGGCATCAGTTGCTGTTGCTATTTTAAATGGAGCTAACATTGTTCGCGTGCATGACGTGAAGGAAATGAAGCGCGTGGTGACAATTGTTGATGCTGTAAAAAATGCATAACGAGTTAGTGCGCTACTGAGATTTGCTGAATCTTAATACAGAATACTATGGAACTCTTCAAAATCGGATTTCTTACTGTTACAGTTATTGATCTTGCAGATATTTTGCTTGTAACATTTTTGTTTTACAGTTTATATCGTGGCATGCGCGGTACGGTTGCCGCACAAATATTCGTTGGTCTTATTGTAATTGTAGTACTGTCGTTTCTTGCCCAAGCCATAAACTTAAAAGCAATGGGATGGATACTGCGAACAATCATGGATATTTGGGTGATTGCGTTCATTATTATTTTTCAACCGGAAATCAGGCGCTTTCTTTCGACCATTGCCCGCAATCCGGTTGTGCGGTTATTCATTCGGTTGAATGTAAATGAATCGATTGAAGAAATTACGGCAACCGCTCTTGAACTGTCGAAAAAGAAACAGGGTGCTCTCATCATCATCGCTCGTGGAACCGGAATGAAATCATTTATTGAAACTGGTGTAACGCTTGGTGCACAAATCAGCCGCTCATTGCTGTTGTCGATTTTCAATCCGCGTTCGCCGTTGCACGACGGCGCTGTGATTGTGAATGACAGAATTATAGAAGCCGCACGATGCACATTACCGTTGTCGTCAACTAATAGAATTGGAGAATTGGCGTTGGGTACACGCCATCGTGCAGGGTTGGGTGTTACTGAACAAACCGATGCCGTTGCAGTGATTGTTTCGGAAGAAACCGGCGCAATTTCTATTGCCGATAATGGAGAATTGAAATACAAAATTTCTGTTCAGGATTTGCGAAAAGAATTACGTGAACGTCTGGTACTTTCAATGCAACGTTCGCTGAAGAGCGTGAAGGAGGCAATTCGTCCGCAGTAATGAATCTCTTTGTTCTCATTCCGGCATACAATGCCGCCGATACGTTACCTGCCGTTATTGAACGAACTACACGGAGTGTTTCACCAGAACAGATCATTGTTGTCAATGACGGTTCAACGGATGCAACAGGAAGCATTGCTTCCTCTCGCGGCGTCATAGCAGTACATCATCAGCAGAACAAAGGAAAAGGAGCGGCGCTGCAATCCGGTTTTGATGAGGCGCTCAAGAGAAACTGCGATGCGGTGCTTACAATGGATGCTGATCTTCAGCATCAGCCAGAGGATATTCCTCGCTTCCTTGCACTCTATACATTGAGTCGGTACGATGTTATTATCGGAAGCAGATTGCATCATATGAAAGGGATGCCGATTCATCGGATGCTCTCGAATACGATTACGACAACACTGGTGAGACTGAGAACAGGTGCTTCGATTGCCGACAGTCAGTCTGGATTTCGGTTTATTGTGCGGCGCGTGTTGCAGCGTATTCGGTTAGAATCGACAGGATTTGAAGCGGAAACCGAGTTTTTAATTAAAGCGGCACGAAGTGGTTTTTCGATTGGTTCGATTCCCATTGAAACCGTGTACGCTAATGAACGGAGCCACATGACACATTTTTCAACAACGATAAATTTTATTAAAATACTTTTTAAGCAATATTGATATGGGACGATTTGAAACAGAACGAAAAGAACTCATCGAGATTTTAAAAGAAAAAGGCATCACGAACGAAAATGTACTGGATGCGATGGGCAAAGTTGAGCGGCATTTGTTTGTTGACCCAATGTTCATTAACCGTGCATATGAAGACAACGCACTTCCTATTGGTAGTGAACAGACAATATCCCAACCGTACACTGTAGCTTTTATGACGCAGGCGCTGAGGCCGTACAAAGGAATGAAAGTGTTGGAAATCGGAACCGGCTCGGGTTACCAAGCCGCAGTGTTGGCAACGATCGGATGTCGGGTATTTACAATTGAGCGTATTCTCAGTCTGCTCATCAACGCGCGAAAGATGTTTGACAAACTACATTTGAACATTGTTTCTAAAGGAGGAGATGGGACAATCGGATGGAGCGAGCACGCACCGTATGAGGGAATCATTGTTACTGCCGGAGCGCCAACAATTCCAGAACCCCTAGTTAATCAACTCGCCGAAGGAGGAAGAATTGTCATTCCGGTTGGTGATAGAGAGATGCAGAAATTGGTCATTGGTACCAAGATAAAAGGTGAGTTGCTAAAAGAAGTTATTGACGGATTTAAGTTTGTTCCGCTCATCGGAAGAAATGCGTGGAACTGATTCTCGAATGTCAAGATTGAATTCAGATGCTGGTTTCTTCGTACTTTATTTCGAATCCAGAAATCAAGCACTCAGTATCGAATATCTAAGAATTTTTTCAGAATGAACCTTCCTAAAATTCTTGTGATTGTTGGTCCTACCGCATCTGGAAAGACTGCTTTAGCGTTACACATTGCTCAACAAATTCCTTCCGAAATAATCTCTGCCGATTCGCGTCAGGTCTATAAGCATCTCAACATCGGCACCGCGAAGCCGACAACAGCAGAATTGCAGTCCATTCCCCATCATTGCATTGATATTCGGGAACCGAATGAAAAATTTAACGCTGGTGATTTTCAAACATTGGGAAGAAAGATTATCGACGAGATTCTTCAGAAAAATAAATTGCCTATTATCTGCGGCGGAACAGGTCTGTATGTTCAGGCATTGATTGATGGTTTTTTTGAACAGCCGGAATTTTCGGGCGAAATTCGCGCTGAACTTGAACGACGAATTGCGGAAGAAGGAAAAGAATCGCTCTATCGGGAATTACAGCGCGTCGATCCTGTTTCTGCCGCAACGATGGATGCGTCAAAGCATCGCCGCGTCATTCGTGCATTGGAGGTGTACTACGAAACAGGAATTCCCATTTCACAATTTCATGCTACTCATAAAAAGGATGAACTGTATGATGCAACATGGATTGGATTGAAATGGGAACGTTCTGTTCTGTATCAACGAATTAACGATCGTGTAGAAAGGATGTTGGCCAATGGTTTTCTGGACGAAGTGAAGCAATTGCAGGCGATGGGATTTGACGACCGATTGCAAGCGTTACAAACCGTTGGGTACAAAGAGGCATTTCAACATTTGCGCGATGAAATTTCGTACGAGCGAATGGTGGAATTGATGAAGCAAAATACGCGACGATTTGCAAAACGCCAAATGACGTGGTTCAGAAAGGAGCCACGAATTCATTGGTATAATATTACGCATGATTCGGATATCGCGGAAATTGCAAAAAACATTTTGAGGAAAATGTAGGCATCGACGCCCGTCGATGCAAAATGTGAATTGAATAGACTGGCATTTGGAACGCAGGGCGTGCGTTCCTACGAAGAAAAATGAAATACAAATATTACAAACAATTTCGTCTTCCATATTATAATTATGCAAGTACGAATTTGTACTTCGTTACCATTTGTACATACAGACGTCAAGAAATATTCGGAAAAGTATTGAACGGCAAAATCAATTTATCCGATGAAGGGAAATGCGTTGAAGATTCCTGGAAGATGATACCTGTTGTTACAAATTATGCCGACATTGATGCATTCGTCATAATGCCGAATCATATCCATGGAATTATTGCAATTAACAATCCTGATGAACCAAGAGAATTACCCACAAAAGCGTTTTCGGTGCGGAAACGTTCATTATCAAATGTCGTTCGTAATTTCAAGACAGCGGTAACGACCAAAATCCGAAAATTGAAAAATGATAACGAATATCCTGTATGGCAGTCACGGTTTTACGACAGGATAATTCGAAATGAAAAAGAATTGAACGCAATTCGGAATTATATCATCAATAATCCGACGAAATGGGAGGAAGAACGGAACAATCCTGAAAATTTATTAATGTAAAAGTAGGCACGGATGCCCATCGGTACAAAATGTAATTTGTATGCAAGGGCGTATTTGGAACGGACGGGTGTCCGTTCCTACAATAAACAACACCACAAAAACGAATTGTAGGCATCGACGCCCGTCGATGCAAAATGTGAATTGAACAGACGGGCATTTAGGAACACACGGGCGTGTGTTTCTGATGTTAATCATTTCTTGAAATAGCACCCCGCCTTTTGTATATTCCCCATAGTAATTCAGGATAAACAATTCTGAAATAAAAGGAGAGACATGAGCGAAAACATCGCTGATCTCGAAGAACGTTTCAATCAACGCATCGCAAACGGCGAAACAATCGAACCGAAAGATTGGATGCCGGAAAAATATCGCAAGCAATTGATGCGTCTTATCTCACAGCACGCACATTCCGAAATTATCGGTATGTTGCCCGAAGGAAACTGGATTACCCGCGCACCGACACTTCGACGAAAACTCACATTATTGGCCAAAGTACAGGATGAAGCAGGGCATGGACACTACCTTTACAGTGCGGCGGAAACACTTGGCATTTCCCGCGAAGAAATGTACAACCAACTTCTTCAAGGTAAAGCGAAATATTCTTCCATCTTTAATTATCCCACATTGACGTGGGCAGATATGGGAATGATTGGCTGGCTGGTAGATGGTGCCGCAATCATCAATCAAACCACAATGGCGAAATGTTCGTACGGACCGTACTCACGCGCGCTTCTCCGTATTTGCAAAGAGGAAAATTTCCACAAGAAACAGGGAATGGAAATTATTGCCACGCTCATCGCCTCGGGACCGAAAGGTAAAGCGATGGTGCAGGAATCATTAAACAGATTCTGGTGGCCTACGTTGATGATGTTCGGTCCTCACGATTCAGACTCTCCCAACACTCCCGAAATGATGAAGTGGAAGATTAAATTGAAAAGCAACGATGAACTTCGTCAGCGTTTCATTGATCAGACAGTAGAACAGGCACATGCATGGGGATTGACAATTCCCGATCCCCATCTGAAATACAACGAGCAGACGAAGCATTGGGAAACCGGCGAAATTGATTGGGAAGAATTTTATCGTGTTATCAATGGTAATGGACCGTGCAATCATGAACGAATGGAAGCGCGTCGCTCGGCACATGAAAATGGAAAATGGGTAAGAGATGCGGCAAGAGCATACGAAGAGAAACAACGACTGAAAAACAAGTCGGCCGCATAATGGCATAGAAATCCAAAATTCTGAAATTAAAAGTTTACGTGAACGATAATGAGTACCGAATTGGAAAAGGACCAAGGCGATCTGTGGGAAGTCTTTCTTCAGGAAGAAGACAACGCTCCGCATACGCACGCTGGCAGCATTCGTGCGATGGATGCAGAAATGGCAATTCAGAATGCGCGGGATGTATTTGCGCGCAGAGGAAAGATCCGTAATCTGTGGGTGGTGAAATCAGCCAGTATTCATGCAACAACACCCGAAGATGTGCCGTCGTTTTTTGAGCCAGCAGGCGACAAAGTGTATCGCCATCCTCATTTCTACAAATACACCCTTGACGATGAACTCTGGAAGAAGTCGTGAATACTACAATCCTTGTTGACTATCTTATCCGTCTTGCCGATGATCGTTTGATTCTGGGTCACCGCTTGTCCGAATGGTGCGGGCATGCGCCGTTGTTGGAAGAAGATATTGCGCTTGCCAATATTGGCTTGGATTGTATTGGGCAAGCAAATAATCTCTACACTGTTGCCGCAGAACTGGAAAGCAAAGGACGAACGGCAGACGACATTGTATATTTTCGTGAAGCAGTTGAATACAAAAACCTCCTTCTGGTCGAACAGCCGAACAAAGATTTCGCTCATACCATGGTTCGTCAGGTGTTGTATGATGCGTACGGCATGTTGTTATTCGACGCGCTTCAGCGAAGTACATGTGAACCGCTTGCCGGTATTGCGCAAAAAGCGGTAAAAGAAATCCGCTACCATTTCCGACATAGCAGTCAATGGATCTATAGACTTGGCGACGGTACGGAAGAAAGTCATCGTCGTACCCAAACAGCATTAAATGCATTGTGGCGCTTTACCGACGAAATGTTTGCCAGTGATGAGGTTGAACAAACTTTGGCAAAAGACGGTATTGCCGTTACTTCATCATCATTAAAAAATGAGTGGTTACAAACTATTACCGACGTTGTAACTCGCGCTACGCTTGTTCTTCCCTCATCTGAAATGTATCAACAAAAAGGTGGAAGGGAAGGCAAACATACAGAACATTTGGGGCATCTGCTTGCGGAAATGCAAATTGTTGCGCGTTCATTCCCGGACATTCAATGGTAGCAACAAAAAATCATACGATTGAATCGGTCAAACAACTTCTTTCCACAGTAATGGATCCGGAAATTCCTGTACTCTCTGTTATCGATATGGGAATTGTTCGTAAGATTGAAATTGATGGCGATGCTGTAACAGTAATAATCACGCCAACATACTCCGGCTGTCCTGCAATGCACGCGATTGAAGAGAATATTAAAACAACGTTACAACACAATGGCTTCTTGGATGTAAAAATAAAAACAGTATTTGCGCCTGCGTGGACTACAGAGTGGATGACCGATGCAACAAAACAAAAACTGAAAGAATATGGTATTGCACCGCCAATGTCGCAAAGTGAAGTTCTCCAGATAGACATACCGGTTACTTGTCCGTATTGCAACTCTACTAATACACAAATCAAGAGCGAATTTGGCGCTACCGCCTGCAAAGCATATTACTTTTGCAATGCATGTTACCAACCGTTTGAATATTTCAAACCACTGTAAGAGTTGCGGAGTGTCATGACCCCTCTCGAACTTGCAGAAAAAAATGTGCGCCACATGATGGAACGCGATCCATTCAGCCAGTGGATGGGACTTGACGTAACAATACACGGCCCCGGAAGTGTAAGCGCCCGAATGAAAGTGAGGAAAGAAATGTTGAATGGCTTCAATGTCTGTCACGGTGGTATTACTTTCAGTCTTGCCGATAGCGTGTTGGCATTTGCTTCCAATACCCATGGAAAGATTTCTGTCAGCATTGAAGCCAGCATTGCATATCCGAATTCTGTGCAGGAAAGTGATGTATTAATTGCTACGTCGCACGAAGTAAGCCGAACAGAAAAAGTTGGCATCTATCGTGTTTCCATTACGAAAGAAGATGGAACACCGGTTGGCGATTTTCGTGGCGTGGTGTATATAACGCAAAAAGAATTTCCACAACACTAATATGAACGAAGTTTTTCTCATAGATTTTGTTCGCACGCCAATTGGCAAATACGGCGGAGCGTTATCGTCTGTGCGGCCAGATGACCTTGCCGCCTTTGTCATCCAGAAAATTGTTGAACGTCATCCTCATATTGAAACGTCGTTTTATGATGAAGTAATTTTCGGCTGTGCAAATCAAGCAGGAGAAGACAATCGTAACGTGGCACGGATGGCTACGCTACTTGCCGGACTTCCGGTCACCGTTCCCGCAGAAACCATCAATCGTTTATGTGCGTCGGGTATGAGCGCTGTTGCCAACGCCGCAAACAAAATTCGTGTTGGCGATGGTCATCTGTATATTGCCGGCGGTGTGGAAAGCATGTCGCGAGCGCCGTATGTAATGGCAAAACCTTCCGAAGCATTTTCCCGAATGCCAGAAATTTATGATACAGCATTGGGGTGGCGTTTTGTAAATCCGAAAATGAAAGAGCGATATGGCGTTGATTCAATGGGGAACACTGCTGAACATGTTGCTGAGCAGTTCAACATCTCGCGCGAAGCGCAGGATCAGTTTGCACTCTGGTCGCAACAGAAAACTGCACATGCAATCAAGCGGCAGCGATTTTTTAAGGAAATCATTACAATCGAGATTCCCAAAAAAAATGAAACAATGATTCTCGGTGATGATGAATTCCCCAGACCGGATACAACTCTTGAAAAACTTTCCAAACTAAAACCTGCATTTCGTACTGATGGCAAAGGAACGGTAACGGCAGGGAACTCGTCCGGTTTGAACGACGGCTCCTGTGCGTTGCTTCTTGCATCTGAAGAAGCGGTGAAGAAATTTAGTTTGAAGCCCCTCGCGCGTTTTGTTGCAACGGCAGTTGTTGGTGTTGAACCGCGGATTATGGGAATTGGTCCGTTGCCCGCAACTCAGGCCGTGTTGAAAAAAACCGGACTGACGTTGGATGAACTATCGGTCATAGAAATAAATGAAGCGTTTGCCGCTCAATGTCTTGCTTCATTGCGTGGTCTTGGCCTTGCAGACAATGATCCGCGTGTTAATCCAAACGGTGGCGCAATTGCTCTCGGTCATCCGCTGGGAATGTCCGGCGCCCGCCTTATCGGCACGGCGATGATTGAATTGCAGGAACAGAAAAAACAGTATGCGCTCTGTACAATGTGTGTTGGTGTGGGGCAAGGGATGGCAACGATTATTGAACGAGTTTAATAGTAACGATTATCAAGATTACAGAATTGCAATGTTGCTTTGCGGATGTTAATCTTGCTCATTATCCAAACTTTGAAATCTTGTGATGAAGAAGAGTAAAAACATTTTTTCTTTTGAGGACTTTATACCAGTCATTCATAAATCTGCATTCATTCATCCCCAAGCAACTATTATCGGTAATGTGATCATCGGGAAGGATGTGTATGTTGGACCTTCCGCAGTTATTCGCGGGGATTGGGGTGGTATTGTAATTGAAGATGGGTGCAACATTCAGGAAACCTGTGTCATTCATGTTTTTCCGGGAAAATCTATCACCTTAAAAAAAGATGCTCACATTGGTCATGGCGCAGTAATTCATGGCGCCAACATCGGAGAAAATGTGCTTGTCGGAATGAACGCGGTATTGATGGACGATGTGGACGTTGGAGCCGAATCAATCATTGGAGCGTTGACATTTGTTCCGGCAGGGATGCAGATTCCGCCCCGCTCGGTTGTTGTTGGAAATCCGGCAAAGATTGTTAAACAGGTTTCTGATGAAATGCTTCGATGGAAAACGGAGGGGACAAAATTATATCAAACACTTCCTGATAATTTGCGCAAGACAATGAAAGCAGTAAAGCCGTTAAGAAAAATTCCAAAGAAGCGAAAGACACAAAAGGCAGTGTATAAGACATGGAAGGAAGTAAGTAACACATGATTTCTAAACTCACGTCATACGCCTATGGTCAATGGATTGAAGGAAAAGGAAATCCAGTACCAATTTTCAGCGCCGTCACCGGTGAAAAAATTTTCGAAGCCGATACTACAGGCATTGATTTCGGACAAATGCTTCGCTACGGCAGAGAGCGGGTTGGTCCAACAATTCGTTCTTACACTTTTCACCAACGGGCGTTGATGCTCAAAGAATTGGCAAAATATCTTACAGATCGAAAAGAAATTTTTTACAAGTTGTCCTATTACACAGGCGCAACAAAAACTGATGCATGGTTTGATGTGGATGGCGGTATCGGAACATTGTTTACTTTTGCAAGCAAGGGACGAAGAGAGCTGCCCAATCAAACAGTGTATATTGACGGCGAAACGGAAATGCTTTCCAAGGGAGGAACTTTCGTTGGCAGGCATATCTGCGTTCCGTTAGAAGGAGTTGCCCTTCATATCAATGCATTCAATTTCCCCACGTGGGGAATGTTGGAAAAATTTGCGCCGGCATTTCTTGCAGGGATGCCATGTATTATCAAACCGGCAACCTCAACCTGCTACGTTGCTCAAAAAGTTGTTGAAGAAATCATTAATGCAAAAATTCTTCCTGAAGGTTCAATACAAATTCTCTGCGGTGGTGTGGGAGATTTGTTCGATCATTTAACAGAACAAGATGTCGTTACGTTCACCGGTTCGCATTCCACAGGAGTGAAGTTAAAGCAACATAAGAATATTCTCGAACATTCTATTCGCTTCAATATGGAAGCCGATTCGTTGAATTGTTGTGTGCTGGGAGAAGATGTAACACCGGATGTGGAAGAATTTTCTCTCTTCATCAGAGAAGTGGTGAGAGAATTGACTACAAAAGCGGGACAACGTTGTACTGCAATTCGTCGTATCATCGTGCCGAATAACCGTGTAGATGATGTTATTACAGCTCTACAAAAAAAATTGTCGGGAGTTGTGATTGGTGACCCTGTTCTTGAAGAAGTGAAAATGGGTCCCCTTGTTGGGAAGGAGCAAGTAGCAGAAGTATCTGAACGGGTGAAAGAGTTATCACATTCGAGTGAAAAAATCTTTGAATATTCAAATGACTTTAAAACTAATGGACACTCAATTGACAATGGCGCTTTCTTTGGGCCTACTTTGTTCTATTGTCCCAAACCTCTTTCATCGCACGAGCCGCATAGTGTTGAAGCATTCGGTCCTGTCAGCACAGTGATGGGATATGCACATCTGGACGAAGCAATTGAATTGGTAAAGCGAGGACGAGGCAGTTTGGTTGGCTCTTTCTTTTCCAACGATGATGCACTGACAAAAAAATTCGTGCTTGGTATCGCTCCCTTTCACGGAAGAATTATGATGATCAATCGTTACAGTGCAAAAGAGTCAACCGGACACGGCTCGCCGATGCCGCATATGGTTCATGGTGGTCCCGGGCGCGCAGGAGGTGGGGAAGAACTCGGCGGTATTCGCAGTGTGCTTCATTATATGCAGCGAACAGCATTGCAAGGATCGCCGACTACACTTGGCGCGATATATAACGAGTACACTGTTGGCGGTGCGACTCATTCAGATGGCATTCATCCTTTCAAAAAATATTTTGATGATTTGCAGATTGGCGATTCCATTGTAACAGCAACGCGAACAATTACGCTGGATGATGTTGAAAGATTTGCCGACTTGAGCGGCGATCATTTCTACGCTCACATGAATGATGACCTTGCTCGTAAATCCATTTTTGAACATCGCGTTGCTCACGGTTACTTTGTTCTTTCTGCCGCCGCAGGACTGTTTGTTGAACCGGGCTTTGTTCCCGTGTTGGCAAATTACGGACTGGAAGGATTGAGATTCCTTAAACCAGTTTATCCCGGGGATACCATACACGTTCGGTTAACAGTAAAATCTACCCGGCCAAAAGAAGGAGAAAATCAAGGAGTTGTAGAATGGGATGTTGTTGTGTTTAATCAAAATAATGAGCAAGTTGCAGTGTACACGCTGTTGACGCTAGTTGCAAAAAGAGTTTGAGGAGAAAAAGTTAAAGTAAAAATTGTTGTACTTTTAACTTTTAATTTTGAACTTATAACTTCATTTCACATGGCCTACCAACATCTTTCCATCGTCATAGAAAACCACATTGCGCGTGTTACGCTCAGGCGTCCTCCAGTCAATGCATTGAATCGTGAACTTGTTGCGGAATTAATTGATGTGGCAACACAATTAAAGTCTAATGATGATGTATGGATAATTGCAGTACGAGCGGAAGGGAAAGCATTTTGCGCCGGCGCAGATTTGAAAGAACGTGCCGGAATTCCGTTAGATAAAGTCATTAACATTGTTGAGGGAATTCAATCTGTCGCGTCATCATGGTGCCAACTGCCGCAACCGGTTATTATGGGCATACATGCAGCGGCGCTTGGTGGAGGATTGGAATTTGCACTTGCCGGAGATATTCTTGTTGCATGCGAATCGGCTATATTGGGCTTCCCTGAAACAAGTTTGGGAATTATTCCGGCTGCAGGTGGAACGCAACGACTTGCACAGCGGACTTCAGCGGGAGTAGCGAAAAAATGGATACTGACCGCCAAACATTTCTCAGCTCGTGAAGCAAAAGAAGATGGCGTTATCGATTATGTTTTCCCGGATGCTGATTTTGAAAAAGAATTTGAGTCCCTTGTTCTGCAGATCTCTTCAAACGCTCCTCTCGCACTTCGACAAGCCAAGCGCGCTATTGAAAGTTCATACGCCGATTGGCTTCTCGACGGTTTTGAACACGAACTTACTCTCTACCGCCCACTAATTCCTACTGAAGACAGAGCTGAAGCGCTGAAAGCTTTTGCTGAGAAAAGAAAACCGGTATGGAAGGGAAAATAAACAGTGTGGGTGGTATATCTTACTGTTTGATATTACACAGTATATATGTCTTGGAGTCTTTGACTTGAACATTGTACCAACAATTGCTACACAAGGGAAAAAAACAGCGCCGCAAGAAATCCTGCAATTGTAGCAAGTCCCACCTCGGCGCCTCCATCTTCGTACGCTTCCGGCATCATCACCGAAGCAACCATTGCTAAAATTCCTCCTCCTGCAAGCGCTTCAACAAGTGTAAGAATGGCAGGTGGACTGTTGATGAGAAAAATATTTCCTAACGCTGCGGCAATAGCACCTGCAACAATCAGCATGCACCAGAGCGAAAAGATTTTGGTTTTGCTGAATCCTGCTTCCAGCATATTCGATGAACTTCCCATTGATTCCGGTAAGTTGGAAAGAAAAACGGCAAGTAAAAAAGTGTATGTGTATGATTCGAGTGTGACAAAACTTGCGCCAATGATAATAGACTCTGGAATTGTATCCATCATGGCTCCCAAAAACATTGCAAACGGATTGCCTGATGAAGCGTGTTTTTTCATGTAATTTAGTTCTTCAACTTTACTCAAGCGACTGATGTTCGAGGCGGCTATGTTTTTCCAATGTTCCGCATCCATTGGCTCTTTGAGATGCTGAACGTTGTGCAGTATTCGTTGGGAATTGAGTTGTTCGACTGCTTTGCGGAGATTCGGTGAAATTTCCATCAGTGCGTCAAATTGATCTTTTCCCAATCGTAAGAGTGTTGCATCGGTAAGAGCTATTGCTGATGCTGATCTCGGCTCGCCGGTAAGCAGCGCCATTTCTCCAAATGAGTGACCACTGCCGAGTGTTGCAATGGTTCGCGCCTGTCCGTTTGTGCTGCTTTGAATTTCGATTTGTCCGTCGTGAATTAAGTACAGTGCATTGCCCGGCTCTCCCTGGCGAAAAATTACTTCTCCTGCTTTTACAGATACAGGTTCAACACACGTTAACACACTTTCCATCTCTTCAGGGGGAAGAGAACGAACGATTTCAATTTTTGAAAGTTGCTCTAGGATTGTTTTTGCTTCTTCTTGTTTCTTTTTCAGATAGTAGAATCTTGCCAATGCCGGATGACGTAGTGCCGCACCTTTTTTATCGAGCCATTTATTAACCAGATAGTAAATTAATCCTCCGGCGATAAATCCACCTGAAACCCATAACCAAGCGTTCAATCCTGACTGTGCCGCTTCATGGGTCAGACGGTGTGCGCCCTTCATCGCTAATTCAATAGCGAGTGCCTGAATGAGTGCGCCAGTTCCGAATGCCATGATGATGGCATTTAATCGTTGCGAAGGTTTTGTAAAGAGTCCGAAAGCTGTTCCAATGATCATTGAGATCATTGAAACAATTGCCAGCGCCGCCGCAATTAATGCACGAGTGATATCAACAGATTCGAAGAAACTCATACCGGAAAGAATATATCTATAAATAAAAGTGAATACAAAGTTTTTTCTCTGACAGTATTTTGAAGAAATATCATGTTTTCGTATATTTGTGCAAAGAAATTTGGTGAGTTGGCAGAACGGCTATTGCACCGGTCTTGAAAACCGGCGTCCGCAAGGACTTCTGGGTTCGAATCCCAGGCTCACCGCTGAAGAGGACGTTTTGTGTGTATATTTTATCTTCCCCGAGTTACCAACAAACCTACATTGGGTAAACCAACAATCTTCACAATCGTTACCTTCGTCATAACAAGGGATTAGTTCGTTCCACCAGACGATACTGTCCATGGGCGTTGATATTTAAGGAAGAGTTTACTACTCGTGCAGAAGCGATGGAGCGTGAGCGATATCTGAAATCAGGAGTTGGGAGGATGGAAGTCAAGCAGATAGTAGCACGATATCTGTCGCAGAACGGCTGATTGCATCCGCCGAAGGCGGACGTCCGCAAGGACTTCTGGGTTCGAATCCCAGGCTCACCGTCAATGAATAATGTGTGTAATTCTCTCACCTTTATTGAAACTTAGTGAATTATCCAGCCGACCCTGCCTTTGAAAGTAACCGTTGTAATAAAAATTGTTATTAGCCCTTATTTTCGAACATATTCTCTTAAAAGATTCTTACTGTTCTTTCATTGTTGACGACAGAAAAATGTAGTATATTTTTGCACAAGGGAGTGTATAGACTTTTTGAACTAACGAAGTAACCACACGCGTTTCAATTCTTTTGAATCTCGAAAACGAAGGGGAGTAAACTACATTTTGTAGTTTTTAAACATACTTTTCATGGAACAGCAACTTTCACAAAATAAACTTGCGGCGCGTCAGTGTTTACTTGAAGCAGATAGATTGATCAAAGAATCTCGTTTTGCCGATGCTAAAAGTGCAATAGAGAAAGCGAGAGCCCTCGATCCGTCGAACTTTTACATCAGTGCGTTTATTGATCGGATTGCATACTTTGAAAAAGAAAAAAAATCAGACGGGAAAGATACGCTCCATACACAGGCGCCAAAAGCGCCGCAAGCACAATCGGCCGAACCGGTTCCAAAACCTCATCAACCTACAGTAGCGCCACAACAACCGCAAAAGCAACAAGCAACAGTTCAGCAGGCAAAACAAACTACGCCCGTTCATACTACTTCGCCAACGCAGACGTCAGCAGTACCACCAGCGTCAACAGTACAGACAAAAACCGAAGGTTCCTTGGGAAAAGCTCCAGTTACGGAGCAGGCAAAAAATTTTCAGCAAAAGATTGTTCCCACCGTGCCTCCAGAGGGAAAACAAAATCCTGCAGTCTCGCCGGTACAGCCTCAACCTGCTAAACCAAGTGTACCACCATCACTTGATCATGTAATACCTTCTGCCACTTCACCTCCCCAAGCGGCTGATGAGGGGAAGAAATCTTCGGCACAAAGTGTAGAAGAAGTTGTTAGCCCGGTGTTACCACCTGTAATTGAGAAGAAAAAAACGGAAGGAGCTGTTCATCACGAAGTTCAACCCGTGGTCAATGAACCAATGCCGTCGTCGGGAATTCAAACGACCACACGTGAACAGGGCATTTCAGAAGCGCAATTGGAAGAAATGAAACGCAAAATTGAAATGCTGACGAAAGCATTGGAAGAAGAAAAGAAAGCCCGGGAAGAGATGAATCGTCAGCAAATTCAACAAGCGATAGCACAGTTTAAGATAGTCCTAGAAAAAGCATGGGTAGATGGAGCACCGACGGAGCAGAAGATGTCGGAGCTTGAGCACCTGGCTTCGACACTTGCAATTCCGGAAAATGTCGTACGAAGTTTAATGCGTGAAATAAAATTAGAAATGTATGGACGTGCAGTAAAAGAGGTGATTGCGAAACGTCAGTTATTGCGAAGTTCTTCTTCAACTCTTGAATGGCTGAGAAAAGTGTATAAAGTGTCTGTGGATGAGTATCTTGAATACGAGTCAAAATTTTTGATGGACTTGGTGGCGGATCAATACAAGGGAACTGTCTTTCAAATTTCTTCTGATGAAACAACAAAAAAAGAAATCACACCGAAACTCAAATCGTTGGGGTATGCAGTTGTTACCTCGCCTACACCTGAAGATGCACTTGAGAAGATTGATAAATTGAATCCCAATGTTATTGTGTGCGAAACATCATTTGGTACAGGCTCACTGTCGGGAATTCGATTTCTCCATATTTTGCGCACAAATCCCAAATTTAATTTCATACCGTTTATTTTCCTCTGTAACGAGGAAGATTATGCATTGCTCGCTTCATCGGAATTGAAGCCGAATGAAGCGTTTCTGCGAAAACCAGCAAACTTTGATGAGCTCTCGGCATTAATTACTTCAAAATTATTGTGGTTTAGGGAGTACATTATGTCGTTGAGCAAATAAACAATTTTTTATTTACACTACGCATTAGAAGGGGGACCCATGGCAAAACGCATATTACTCGCAGAAGACGATGAAGACAATCGTGACTTGGTCGCTTTTGTGATGAAACGCAGCCAGATGGATATTGAATTGTTGGTTGCAGAGAATGGAAAGGAGGCTGTCGATCTTGCAATACGAGAGGTTCCTGATCTCATCTTAATGGATATGCAAATGCCTGTAATGGATGGATATCAAGCCACGCAAATGATTAAAAACGATTCGAAAACTACACACATTCCGGTTATTGCTTTTACTGCACAAGCAAAACCTGAAGATAAAGCAAGGACACTTCAAGTAGGATGTGTTGAACATTATTCAAAACCAATGGACCCAGAAGAATTGTTGGGGATTATCAGAAAATATCTTCAGTAAGAATTATTTCGATGAATATCATTGCCTATATTTCAATCATAAACTTGTGTTGAGACAATCATGAAAGTACGACTCTTCTGGAAAGTTTTGGGTTACTTCGGACTGCTTTTGTTGGTGTTGAGTGCGGTCACCTACTTAACCTTAAGTGTGCTAGGACAAATTGAAAAGCACTTTGTGGGTGCCAGCAGTAATTCGGAGCAACTTCTCGTGCTTGAGCAGTTGAACAAGTATATTTCAGAACTTCCTGCTATTACGGGTGAATATCTCTATACCGGCAACGATTCTGTTCGTGCCGTGTATGATGAGGCATGGAAAGAATTTGACGGTCTTGTTGCCGATATCCAACGGACCTCAACCGACACGTCTGTTATACACCGCATCGACCGTATTCGTGCTGCTTACTATAATTGGATTACAGAAATAGGTGAGAAGAAGATGCTCTTGCGTGAAGAGTATGTGGCAGGCAAAGATATTCAAAAGAATCTCGACTCTCTAGCATTTCTTGATTTAAAAACGCGCTATCTTACAACGGCCCGCGATGAACTCAATAAACTCATTACCGATATTATTTCATCACAACCGGCAACAATCAACCTTGCAAAAAATCTCACAACCGAACTTGGTACGTACATCGCCATCATCAATTTGTTGGTAGCGTTTTTTGCCGTTGCACTTGGGTTTGTATTAACACGGTCACTGACGAATCCCATCCAATTGCTGAAAAGCGGGACGCAGGATATTATGGAAGGGAAGTTCACACCCATTGTGATGAATCGTAAGGATGAGTTAGGAGAACTTGCAACGGCATTCAACAACATGTCAATTATGCTGGGGAATAACTACACGCGACTGAAAGCGTACTCAGAGTTAGTGACCGCATTAAATTCGCACGAAAGCATTGCAGACATTGAAGAAAAAAGTTTGAATCTTCTCTGCTTCCATTCCAATGCTGCAGTCGGCGCACTCTATTTGATGGATGAAAGCGGAAAAGTTCTTGAACTGGCGGCAGGACACGGGTTAAAGACAAGTATTCGTTCTAAAAAAATTCTCATTGGCGAAGGTCTCCCGGGACAATGCGCACGCGAACAGAAAACGATCGAAATTTCCGATATTCGTTTTTCATCGGATTATGCGATGGATACAGGTCTTGTCGAAATAATTCCACAGCATGTTATTGCTTCACCAATATTTTTCCAGGATACATTGCTTGGCGTACTGGTGATGGGTTCGTTATCTCGCTTCAGCGAGCTTGATAAGGAAATTATTGATAACTCGTTGCCGCAATTGGGTATTGCTATTGCCAATGCGAGAAACTATGAGGCAACACAGCTGCTTTCAAAAGAAATTTCTGCAAAGAATACTGAATTGAATGCAAAAAATGCAGAACTTGAAAAAGCATATCGGGTGAAATCAGAATTTCTTGCCAGCATGTCGCACGAACTTCGCACGCCGTTAAATTCAATTATTGGTTTCAGCTCCGTTTTACTCGGTCCCAATGCCGATCCGCTTACCGACGACCAACGCAAAGCGTTGGAAAAAGTGTTGAAGAATGGCAAACATCTTCTGCAATTGATCAATGATATCCTCGACTTCTCCAAACTCGAATCTGGTAGAATGACGGTAAACGTTGAAGTTGAAGATGTAGAGAATATAGTCTCCAGTTCTGTAATGACTGTTGAAGCGATGGCAAAAGCAAAGAATTTGCAAATTATCCAGCGCATTCCAGCCGGTCTGCCAATGCTGCAGACCGATATTCTCAAAGTAAAACAAATTCTTGTCAACCTGTTGAGCAATGCAGTAAAATTTACAGAAGAGGGTGAAGTTTCTGTTCAGGTTGTTCAGAAAAACAATGATATCATCTTTTCCGTCAAAGATTCTGGAATTGGCATTGAAGAGAAAAATTTCGGCAAAGTGTTCGAAGAATTTCAGCAGATTGACAGCAGCAATACACGAAAGTATAAGGGAACGGGATTGGGATTACCAATTTCACGACGTTTAGCCCGTTTGTTAGGCGGTGATTTGACGGTGGAAAGTGTCTATGGCAAAGGTTCTACTTTTCATTTAACGATCCCGATAGTGTATAAAGATACCGAACACACAACCGAAACGGTGTCTCTGCCACCAGTGGAAATGAAGCCGGAAGAACCAAAAAATGCACCCGTTGCTAGACCACAACCAACAGCGCCAATACAGACAAAACAGGCTGAAACACATCAAGGTCCGTTAATATTGTGCATTGACGATGATCCGGAAGTAATTGAGTTATTGAAGAAGTATATTATACCCGAAGGATTTTCTGTGGCAGAGGCATATTCCGGCGATGAGGGAATCAACAAAGCAGAAATGATTCAGCCGACGATTATCACTCTCGACATTATGATGCCGCATAAAGATGGATGGCAGGTGTTGAGAGAATTGAAACAGAATGCGAAAACACGTCATATTCCTGTAATTATCCACTCCATTATTGAAAACAGGCCGTTGGCTTTTTCATTAGGTGCTGTTGGAGTTGTTACGAAGCCGACTGATTCAGTAGAGTTGTTGAAGATATTAAAGCGAGAGATGAATTCGAAAGATGATTTTGTATTGTTGATTGATGATGATGAAGATTTTCTGCAGGCGTTAGAAAAAATTGTAACGGCAGAGGGATATAAAGCAAAAACTGCTTTGAACGGACTAAAAGCGCTTGAAGTTCTTCAGGAGTCGATACCATCAGTGATATTTTCTGATTTGGTAATGCCAGAAATGGATGGTTTTCAGTTAGTTCAGCGATTGCAACATAATGACCGCTGGAGGAATATTCCTGTTGTTATTCTTTCAGGTAAAGATTTGTCAACAGAAGAAAAACAGATCCTCAACAGCCGTATTACTGAGTATTTGCGGAAAAGTGAATTTTCTCCCGATAGTTTAACATCAGTACTCAAACGAATAACAGATAAAAATTGAATCAATGGATAGTTCAACAGAAACCATAACGAGCGAATTTCCGACACTTCTTGTTGTTGATGATACCGAGGACAATCTTGATTATTTAGAGTTCGCCCTAAAGCGCAAGCCATTCAGAATGTTGAGAGCGACCAGTGGCAAAGAATGTCTGTTGCTTGCCAAGAAGTATGATCCCGACATTATCATTCTCGATATTCAAATGCCGGAGATGGATGGCTTTGAAACGCTTCAACAGTTGCGAGCTAATGCCTACACAGCACACATCCCAGTTATTTTCTTAACAGCACAACGTAAAGATCCCGAAAGTATTGAAAAAGGACTTTCCTTAGGAGCCGATGAATTTCTGACAAAACCGATTGATGTTGAAGAACTCATCGTACGGACAAAAATGATTCTTCGACTGAAAAAGCTGGAAAGAGAGCTCGAACGCACGAAGGCAGATTTTATGGCAATGCTTGTTCATGATTTGCGCAGTCCATTGAGTGGCATTAAAGGAGTCATAGAATACTTCAAAGAAATATTTGCGCAAAATAAAGTTCTTAATGAAGAGCAGCTTGCTCTCTTTGATTCAGTCGATGATTCTGCCGCCCGCATGCTGGCGTTGATTAATGACATTCTTGACTTATCAAAACTTGAGGCAGGCAAACTAAATCTCGATAAGCAAGCCGTTGACCTGCGGTTAGTAGTTGACATCATCACACGCGATTTTCGAATACCGTTTAAGAACAAAAATGCAACGCTGGATATCAATATTCCTGATGATCTTCCTCAGGTGAATATTGATATCAATCGCATTGGTCAGGTGCTGACAAATCTCATCGGTAATTCATTAAAGTTTATCAACCCAGGTGGAAGTGTCTCCATCAGTGCCGAACTAGTTGGCGCTGAAGAAACTGGCGACCAGAACCAGCAATTTGTGAAGGTATCGGTACGTGACAATGGGATGGGAATACCGAAAGAAGAATTGCCTCACATTTTCGATCGTTACAAACAAGCATCAACTGCAAAAAAAACCCAACACATCGGTACCGGTTTAGGATTGGCGGTGTGTAAGTTGATTGTTGATGCTCACGGTGGAACAATTAGCGCTGAAAGTGAAGTTGGTGTGCATACAACAATTGCATTTACAATACCAACTGTTAAAGCAGTACAATCATAATTTTGTCAACGTTCCTCACTATTTTGAGAATACTATGAAAAACACGATACTCATTGTCGATGATGAAGAATCGCTACGTCTTACCCTGAAACTGCGGTTAACTGCGCAGGGTTTTGATGTTGTTACTGCCGCAGACGGCGAAGAAGCTCTGGCGCAACTCAAGCAACATTCCGAAATTGATCTTGTTCTTCTGGATATTAACATGCCAAAGATGGATGGTATTGAAGCGCTAAGCCAGATTACACAACTATATCCAACAGTGGAAGTAATTATGTTGACAGGGTTTGCTGATTTTACCACTGCAATTGAGTGTCTAAAAAAAGGAGCAAAAGATTATTTAGTTAAGCCGATTGAAGTAACAGAACTCGTCACTCGGGTAAAAACGGCACTTCGTGCGCGTTCATCGGAAAACGAATTAAAAAAACTACGGTCGTCTTTTTTTTCAACTTTTTTGCACGACATGCTCGGTCCATTGAAGACAATTGAATCGACCGTTGAGCAGATTAAAGAAGGGCTAACTGGTCGTTTAAGCAACGACCAAGCAGTATTACTGGGATACATTGAAAGTTTGTCGGAGCGTTTGTTGGCAAGAACACGAAATGTCATTGACCTTTCCAAGTTTGAAGAGGGAACCATTGAATTGAACAAGCATCCGCTTGACTTGCTGACCTTTTTACAGGCGGTAAGCTTGCGCTATGAAATTATTGCAAAAGGGAAAAAGCTTGGTTTCAAGAAAGAATTTCCGTCCTCAGTACCTCAAATCCTTTGTGATTTTGATCGGATTGACACAGTAGTGAATAGTCTTCTTGATAATGCTATTCAGTATTCGAAAAGTAACGGCACAATTACCCTTGGTCTTACCACAACGACTTTTCAACAAAACGGAAAGACGTTGAACGGTGTACAGGTATATGTGAAAGACGAAGGCATCGGTATAGCGCCGGAAGAGTTAGATTCGATATTCAGCAAATTCAAAACCACAGAGCATCATTCTTCTGGCGGTGAACAAAAAATTACACAATTTAGTTTAGCAATTGCAAAGCACATTATCGAAGCGCATGGTGGTGTTATCTCGGTGGAGTCTGTCCTTGGTAAGGGGAGTACGTTCAAGTTTATTCTGCCAGTACAATAATAACAGTGAGAGAACAATACTCCATGAGTAGTATTCGTATAGCATCACCAATTACATACAATTATCAGTTCTCGTTAAATGATGGACGCGAAATATTTTTCGAGATTAGATTAGATCCAAATACGCTTGAATTTATTCCTCTCTCGGAATCCCAGCCACCGGAATGGACGAAGATTGATTTTTATCCGTGTGAGGGATGCCCCTTGCTGGATAAAGTTCAACACTGTCCTGTTGCCGTAAATCTCTCGCGAATTATTGAACCGTTTCAACATACTGTTTCTCACACTCCAGCGGTAGTTAAAGTTGAAACAGAGAGCCGTGTATATAGTAAAGAAACAACGGTACAAAACGGTTTGAGTTCTATTATTGGCATATGTATGGTTACCAGCAATTGTCCCATCATGGATGAATTGCGTCCGCTCACACGTTATCACTTGCCATTTGCTACACCGGAAGAAACACTGTTTCGTGTTGTCTCATATTATCTGTTACGTCAATTCTTTGTTGCGAAAGAGGGAGGGAGTCCGGATTGGAACCTATCAGGATTAATTGAAATGTACAAAAAAATCTCAGCAGTTAATGTTGGTATATCGCGTAGAATATCACAGGCATCTAAAAGTGATGCGAATGTGAATGCTGTGATTATTTTGCATAGCTACGGAGAGTCAATTCCCTTCTTTGTGGAAAACGAATTGGATGAGATCCGTTACCTGTTTGAACAATTTCTCAAAAAATTGAAATAACCTCCTGTCTTACTGTTCCCGCCTTATGCCATATTATTTTCTCACTACATTTTGTGAGAGTGGAGTATTTACAACTGTTACAGCAACTGTAGAAGATACTAGAGAGGATGATTGATAAACGTTGAGTGGAGGAAGAAGTGGAGTGTTCGATTGTTACTGCGATGCTTCTGTAAATATTCTCAAAATTTTCCAACGTCCACCGTAAAAGTGGTAGACAGCAGTCATGGTAACGTGTTTGCTGTTGTAAGTGCCGGTTGCAACAACTTGTGTTTGTGTAAGAGGAAAACCTGCAGGTCTATTTGCTGAATATGTGACTATTCCGCCGACGGTTGAGAAAGTGCGCGGCGAGAAAGAATGCATGGAAGAATTGTTTGCCATCGTTGTTAATGCAAGTGAGAGACCAATTTGGGCATACTGTTCTGCTTGTAGTTTTGATGATGTAGCAATTGCAGAGGTGAAATTATTCTCATCTACACGTTGAAAACTTGTAGTATAAAATCCGAGAATAAGATAAACTCCCGAGAGCAATATGATTTTTGATGAACCGATGTTTAAGCCCACTTTCTAAATTGAAGAGGCATCTTGAAAAGTTTTTGAATTACCATTTCACCACAGGCAATATTCACTTAATGAATATAAGAATCAATAGTTGTTTCATTAGAAATTACTTATGTATGCATAAATCACAATTTGAAATTTTTACAAATTCAAAGGAAAAATGTGCCCATTCCACATTGTTGATTGGTACACAGAATCCGATGAACCTGAAAAAAGAGTAGGATAGCGTTTAGTCGATTGAATTTTCAGTTGCACGTATATCGATTTAATATTTGTCCGATTTAATCCATAGCTAACTTGTTCACCATTAACATTGAAATATACCAGTATAAACTCTGTCACATCTCTTGCTAATTCAAAAGGTGTTCCACCGTTGATTGATCTGTAAAGAATACCGTTGCTCACATAATACCAGACTACATCAGCAGTGCTGTTATTATCGATATCAGCAAAAAAAGCCATTTCGCGTTGACGAGCAATGGTAAAAGTTTTAGGTGCCGCATATCCAGCAAGTTTAAGATCATTGGTAATAGTTTGAGATGGTGCAATGATTACCTCATTTAAGTATGCTTGATCAGTTTTTTTAAACAGTGCTTCGTTAAGCGAAATCATGAGATTGAGGATTGTGGCAACGATTGCCGCTCGTACAATAGTCGATCCGATAATGTCGAATATTACGCCCATTTAATATGCAACGATAGTTGAGAAAACCAAACTCTGTGAAAAGTAGGTAGGGTTAGTGACTGTTACTTCAACCTTTTTTAAATAGGTCTGGGTGCTTGATGCAGTATTCGGATTAGATTGTCGAACATAAAACACTCTCACGCGCAGAGTAAAACCAGTGAGCGATCCTGCATTTGCTGAACGGATATACCCATTGTAATCATCGATATCATCAAAGTATGCTGTTGTAATAGAACGATAAGGATATGTATCAGGTCTCCCGTTAGGATTGACATGATCCCTTGCCGATGATGAAGGTCCCATGGCAATATCAAATTCGTAAGGAGATTGGTAGTAAGAAGACGTATCTGCCTGCGAATCAAATTTTTTTCTGATGATCTCTGAGATTAACGCGTTAGCTAACACTCCAGCTTGCTCTATTGCTTCCTTTTCGTAGTACGAACGGTCGACATCTGAAATTAAATTGTTTGCGTTAAAGACTGCCACCGTCAGTAATACCAGAAAAGTTGCCGTTATCATAGTTTGACCGAAGCCCATACAAATCGTCGTTCTTTTTTATGGTATCGCTGTATTACTTTGCTGTGTGAACTATTATCTTCATTCAGAGCGTTTTTGCATTAATCATCGGTTGTTGCGCTCATCACTTCGTCTATTGACGTAATGCCTTGTTTCAACAAGGATAATGCCCTGTTGCGTAACGTCAGCATTCCGTTGCGTATTCCTGCTTGTCTGATTGCTTCTTCATTAATGGTTGAACCGGCTTCGAGAATCATCTGACGAATTTCTTTTGTAAAGTACAATGTCTCATGTATCGCAACACGTCCTTTATATCCCTTAAGGCAATCAATACATCCGACCGGACGATAAAACGTTGTTGAATGGATTTCTTCTTCTGTGAGACCAAGTTTTTTCAACGCTGGGATATCGAGCTCTCTTACTTTTGCTTTACATTTTGTACACAATTTTCTGATGAGGCGTTGTGCAACAATAATGTTGACGCTATATGCAATCAAGAATGGTTCAATGCCCATTTTGAAAAGACGCGAAACGGCACTCGGGGCATCGTTCGTGTGCAACGTTGAGAGTGTCAGGTGTCCTGTATTGGCAAGCTTAATGGCTATTTCTGCTGTCTCTTTGTCGCGCATTTCACCGACCATAACGATGTCAGGATCGTGTCGCAGAATTGCACGAAGTGCTCCTTCAAAGTCCAATTTAGGATTCAACTTCACCTGTCGTGCCCCTTCAATGAAATATTCTACTGGATCTTCTACCGTTAAAATATTGAGTGATGGGTCCATGATGGTGCGAAGTGCGGCAACTAATGTTGTGCTTTTTCCGCTTCCAGTCGGTCCTGTAACAATGACGATTCCATACGGCTTTTTGATCGCTTTGCGCATCAACGATTCGCTGTATGGATCGAAGCCCAATTCTTCAAGTCTCAAAGCAATAGAAGTTTCGCGGAGAATACGAATGACAATCGATTCGAATTTGTTTTTCAACTCATGTCCGACCAGTGGAATAACAGAGACTCGAAAGCGAATTGTTTTTTTGTCGATGACTAATTGAGCAAAACCGTCTTGCGCAGTGTTCCGTTCAAATCGGTCAAGGTTTTTTGCACGATCTTTTACCACAGCGGCTACCGCTTCTGCCCGTGTTTCGTTATGTGTATACCACCGGGAAAGTCTGCCGTCAACTCTGAAATAAAACTCGGTAGTTTTTTCACCACGAGGTACAACGTGGATATCGCTAGCACCGACGCGCACTGCATCAACAAAAATACTCTCTACTAAATTAACCAAACCACTACGATTAATTTCATCTTCAATTGCCTGCTCAAATTTTTCATCCTCTTCTTCTTCATCGCTAACAAATCCCTGTTCGCGTAATTCGGTTTCCTTATCTTTATTCAGGGCGCGGTCGATACTCACGCGGTTCCACAAATCTTCCCATTGGTGTAATGGGGTATAGCATATTTCAAATTTCGGATGAGAAAATGATCGCGCTATGCTGTAGATGCCGGGATTGGTTGGATCTGGAGTGATAATCATTAAACGGTTTTCGCGGCCATGGTCGAGTTTGTATGGCAAGATTTTGTTTTCAATTGCCTGCTCACGCAGAAAGAGGGGAAGTGATTGCAATTCTTTTCTGATGAACCCTATCAGACCGTCATCGGTAGAATCTTTGGAAATATCCAACGTTCGGAATGTATAGAACTGAGCAATTTCTGCATACAACGCATCGCGATTAACGTTGAACTGTTCAACTAAAATTTGCCACAATTGATGTCGGGATTTTACTCCTTCTTTGCTTAAAATTTCCTCAGCTTGACGAAGTTGTTCATCACTGATGATTCCTTTTTCGACAAGGATTGTGGAAAGTGTTCGCTTTGTCATCGTTTGCTGGTACGCCATAATTTTACACCGTTGGTTCCATATTAAGTGATGCTGTTTCTGTAGAAAGAATTGTCAAAAAGACTAAGGCACCCATAATGACAATAGTGATGACAATCTCGATAAAATTCAGCAGATTCTTCATTGCAAAATAATTTTCCAGTTGGTAATAGTCTGCCACCTGAATTGCTGTATCCTTCACTGCACCGGTTTCTGTAGCCGTCTGAAATCGGGAAATGAAGATATCGGGAAAGAAATTTGCGGCAGATAAAGCTTTGCCCAAATCGGTTCCGTATTTCAGCATCGTGGGAATAGAAACAGTTCTGATACGGTGTGCTAGGTATAAATTTCCACTGGCTTCAGAAGCAATCTGGATTGCTTCGATATTTTCTTTAGATGATGAATACATAATGCCGAGCACCCGACAGAATATTTCGGTACTTGTGTTTCGAAGAATTCTACCGATGTAGGGTATTTGAACAATAAACCGATCTCTCATCAATTTTCCCTTTTCCGTCAGCAAGTAAGCATAAAACCCAGCAACAGTAAGAAATCCTGAAATGCTAATCCATTCAATATTTCCACGAATAAAGTCGCTAAATTCCAATGTCCATTTTGTCAACGGTGGCGTAGTGACCATCATTGGTCCGAGCATTTCCATCATTCGGGGAACAAGGTAAATAGCATAAAAAATAATTGCACCTAGCACTGTTACCGAAGTAATTGCTGGCATTATTAACGCGCTGATAAGTCCTTTCTTAAATTCTGCCTGTCGTTCAACAAGTGTTGCAACGCTCTTAAAAATTGAAGTCATTTCACCGCTTTTCGAGGCAATGCCGAGCATCAGCGCCACATGTTCGCCAAACACTTTACTTTGTTTTACGAATGCTTCGCGTGAGTCCATTCCGTTCTTTAAATCCAGAATAATATTCCGCAACGCGCCTTTTAGTGCTTTATCCTTGGTATTATTCACCATGATATTCAGCACTTCGCTATACGTCATTTTCTGCTCGAGTAATCTTGCGCTTGTTGTAACAAAACTCACAATCTCTTTGCTCGACGCACGCATTTGAAATTCATAATGCCGTCGAACGAACTTTATTTGAAAGCCAAGACGTCGTAAATTGTTTTCAACTTCGCGTTTCGAATACGCCGTCTGAAACCCTTCAATAACCCTTGAACCACGTTGTACCCGATAGACGAATGTTTTTTTCTTTCGAGAGAGAGAGGATTTATTTTGTGATTGAAACAACGCAGCAATCCTTTGCGAGACAGTTATATTCTGTGGCCGGCGATGTGGCGTTATGATAGAGGGGTCCCCCCATAAAAAATAGTATATGCTATATGTAATGTATCATATAATCAAGCGGTATTCAAACCTTTATCCATAAGAAATTTTTAATAACAGGGAAGGGAAACTGTGACTAGGAACCGGAAATCATGAACGAAAACTGAAAATCCGGATGATGCAGAAATTTGCTTGAAACTTTCTGACGATTTAGTATATTGATACAAAAGAACTTACCCATAACTAGTAAAGGAAAACATTTTGTATCGAGTATTGTGCGCTGTAGTAACAGTTGTTCTTGTCATAGGATGTTCCGAGAAACCAGTTCAACGCACAGAACAATCTCAAACATCGTCACAAGCCTCTTTTTCTCAAACGCCTGTCTTATTTGCATCGGCATCGCCGACAGCTCAGTTGGATTTTCCAAAGCTTGACACTGCAACAACGCCAGTTTCGGTTGAGGCAATCGTGCAAGATTCTACTGTTGCTGATAGCAATGGCGTTGATGACGAAAAAGATATTGCAGAACTGCTTGAAATTGCACGCGAACATTATCTTGCGGCGCTACAAGCTGAAACAGAAGGAGATTCCATAACTTCGGCACTGGAATTTGAAGAAGCAATCAAACACTTGAATGAAGCAAGTTACTATCCGGATATAGAGAATAATGCTGACTTCAACGAATTGACAAAAAGTGTTATTGAAGATTATGAAAAATACATTGCTACAATTGATAGTCTTGGCCCGCAAAGTTCGATTTTTGCTCTTCGTGAAAAATTGAATCTTGAAATTGAAAAGATCGACATTACCAATCTGCAAATTCCGGCATCGCTGATTCCCAAAACAGAAGTGCCATTGCACATTAATGAATATTCCAAACGTGCCATTGCGTTTTTTATGGGCAAAGGACGGGGACATATGGAAAACTGGATTTATCGCTCTGGAAAATATTTCCCGTTGATGACCAGAATTTTTGCAGAAGAAGGTTTACCGCAAGAACTTATCTATCTTTCAATGCCAGAAAGCGGTTTGAATCCTGTTGCGCGATCTTGGGCAAAAGCGGTAGGACTGTGGCAGTTTATGAAGCATACCGGCGCCTTGTATGGCCTTCGGTCGACGTATTGGTATGACGAGCGAAGAGATTTTGAAAAAGCCACTCGTGCGGCAGCACGACATCTGAAAGATTTGTATAACGAGTTCAATGACTGGCATCTGGTGTTTGTGGCATACAATGCCGGACCTGGTTGGGTGAAGCGTGCAATACGCCGGACAGGGTCAACAGACTTTTGGGAAATGCGAGACCGCTTGCCGCGAGAAACCCGTAACTACGTTCCACAATATATTGCTGTTACACTTATTGCCATGCGACCGGAAGCATTTGGTTTTTCTGGTGTACAAAAAGCCGACTCACTGGCGTATGAATATGTTACGGTGGACGACTGTGTAGCACTTGAACTTCTTGCCGAATGCGCTGACACTGATATTGAAACGTTACGCGAACTGAATCCGGAATTAACTCAATGGTGCACACCGCCAAACTACAAAGGATATCAACTCAGAATTCCGTATGGAAAATCGCAATTGTTTGCTGAACGATACGCACAAATTCCCGATGACAAGAAATTCGACTTTGCAACTCATACAGTTCGTCGGGGCGAAACTATCAGCGCAATTGCACGCAGATATGGTGTTCAAGCATCCGTACTTTTTGAAGTCAACAAAATTTCTCGTAGAAAGAAATTAAGTATTGGTCAAACATTAGTAATACCAGTTCAATCCAAGTCAGTGACTGCTGTTGTTGAAGCCCAGCGTAAAAAAGAAATTGAAGATCGGGAACGAGCAAAGAGAGTTCGTGAACAGCAGCGTCTTCTTGCTTCGTCGTCTTCAGGTAAAAAAGCTATTCAACGCACAGAATATCAACCTGAAGGAAGAGCAAGATTACTATATAAGGTCAAAAAGGGAGAGACACTCGGACACATTGCAGAATGGTTCCACGTGCGTGCAAGCCATATTCGCAACTGGAATAATATTCCCTACGGCCGATATATTTATCCGGGGCAAACATTAAAAATTTGGGTACCCGAAGAACGGTACGAAGAGTATAAGAAAATAGCAGCGATGTCGTTCGAGGAAAAACAAAAGACAGTACAACGCACATCTTCTTCAGTTACTCATTTGTCCAAAGAAGAGCCACGAATAGGCAACAACTGGGTGCAACACAAAGTAAAGCGAGGGGAGACACTGGAAAAAATTGCACGCAGGTATGATGTTGCTATTGCCGATCTTAAAAAATGGAATAAACTTCGTACCAGCAGAATTAACGCGGGTGCTGTGTTAGAAATTTACTCTCCGGGAAAAGATGAGGATATTGAAGAAAACGGAACCACTGCAAAGAAGCAACAACTTGTCCGCGCTTCAAAACCACAAGCGACAAAGCAGATCACGCATATTGTTCGTAAAGGAGAGACGCTTGAAAAAATTGCTGAGAAGTACAATGTGACCATCTCCGATGTGAAAAAATGGAATCGCCTGAATGGTTCGCGAATTTATGTCGGACAAAAGTTAATTATTCAAAGGGAAGGTGAGCCAGCATAACTGATGAACGGCTGTAATTAAAATTTTAACAAACGATTCTAACATCATATGTTATTAAATTTTTATGAATTGGCGTCATCTTGTTTTTTCCAAAAAATGAGTTTATATTTTTCACATTAAGCCATTAACATTTGATTTGAAATCCTTTCATACCATACCAGTCATTATCATTATTCTCCTTTACAGTAGTCCTCTCATTTCGCAGACGTATGGAGAAAAAGATCAAAAGGCAACCAATATAGGGCGTATTGGGTTAACAGTAACAAATATAGGAGTTCTCGGGAATTCGTTCCGTGGGCCTTTCGTGACAAAAAATGAACCATCATTAGAATATCCATTAGGCAGCGGTATTGAACATTTGTTCGACGCGGGACTATGGATTGGTGCTGATGTTAATGGAAATAAATTAGTTTCAACAGGGGCTGCAGGCGATGATGCAAACGGTTATGACCCAGGGAATGCTGGATATGAATTTACTTCTGTTATTCCTCTAAAGGAGCGTTCGACGTTAGAAGATGCTCAATTTTTTTCGCCAATGGCGGTTAGCCATCAAGATTTTGTAGCAGAATTTTCTGACAGTTCAACTCAGATTCCTAACGGCGGTCCGGCAATCAACGAACATACACAACCGTTGCATGCAAGTGTTCACCTTGAATCGTATGCGTGGAATTTTCCATTTGCCGAATATTTTGTTCTTTTGAATTACACTATCACCAATAAAAGTCAAAATGTTTGGCGCGAAGTGTATGTAGCAAATTGGGGAGATTATATTGTCCGTAACATGAAAATAAATCCCTCCAGCGGTACAGATAGGTTTAGCCATTCAGCATTTGGATACATTGATTCACTACAAATGTTGTATGCATACGATTATGATGCAGGTCCGCCGGGTTTTACTGATAGTTATGTTTCACCGGTGTTAGTAGGTGGCGAATGGAGAAGTGCCCTTATTCACCCGCGTGCATTTTCATTTATGCCTGATAGTTTAAAGGCATACTACTTTAATCCTAATCGTACCTCACCTTATGACACAATTCGTACTTTTGTTCAATTTTGGGGTTTTCGAAGCACGGATTTAGAACTAGGCTCACCAAAAAATGATGCTGAACGATATTTTAAAATGACGAACCACATTGCTGCTTCTACGTACGATCAACAAATTAAAGATAAAGCCTCGAATTTGTTATGCCTGCTATCTGTTGGACCAATTCCCGAAGTACAACCCGGAGAAACTTTTTCTGTTGTGTTTGCCATAGTTTGTGCAAAGAAATTTGGTAATAGACCTTCCTCAATTAATGATTCGTTATCTCGTGTAAATCTTATTGATCATATCGGGTGGGCAGTGCGTGCTTACAATGGCGAAGATGCCAACGGGAACGGGATATTAGAATCTGGGGAAGATACGAATCTGAACGGACGGCTTGATCGTTATCGTTTGCCTGAACCTCCAGTACCACCAAGAATCAGGGTTGTACCAGCAGATCATTCGGTGACTATTTATTGGGATAAGCGCGCAGAAGAATCTATTGATCCTATTTCGCGAAATAAAGACTTTGAAGGTTACCGTCTATACCGTTCAAACGCAGGCAACGAATTAACGACCTTGAGTGGTTCTGCCGATGCTTTGATTTTAATGGCAGAATTTGACTCAACAGGAAATATTGTCGGATCGAACAGTGGCTTTGAGTCGCGTGGGCATTTCCAAAAACTATCAACCCCAGTAACATTTTCTGGTGATACGACACGATACTACTACAAATACACTGTGAATAATTTGTTGAACGGTTGGCAATATCTATTTAGTGTTACCTCGTTTGATGAAGGAGATGTTCAACGCAACATTCAATCCCTTGAGTCCAGTCGATCTCAGAATCTTACGCGCGTCATTCCTGGTACACCGCCAAATAATTCCTTTGTTCGTGGGTCTGTTGGCGTTTATCCTAATCCGTATTACGCTGCAGCGTTATGGGATGGGCGAGGAGAGCGAGATAAAAAAATTTATTTCTACAATTTACCGGCAAAATGCGAAATAAAAATTTACACCCTGGCCGGTGAAACAGTAGATGTGATTCAACATGATGCATCATCGTACCGAGGACAAGATGTACGATGGTTTCAAACGTTTGGTGGAACTGATATTGAGCTAGCGGGGGGAGAACATGCGTGGGATATGATCTCAAGGCATGATCAGGCGCTGGCTACAGGGCTGTATCTTTTTACTGTAAAAGACTTAGTGAGCGGAAAGTCTCAAGTTGGGAAATTTATCATCATTAAATAATTCATCATTAAATTAAGGAGGAGTTAGGATGAAAAGGATACTAACTACAGTTATCTTGATTATGACCACGACAATAACAATTTTAGATATTGTCTATGCGCAATATCCCATAAAAACCATTCGTCAAATTCAAGAAGTTACCAATCTTGATTCGCCTCCACCAGCGGATGCAAGTCCATTACTAGGAGATACCGTGTGGGTACGGGGTGTAGTGGCAACGCCAGTTCGCTATAACGGTGGACCCCATCTTTGGTTTACAGGGGATAGATTACGTTTTGTCTTAAAAGATCCTTCAGATTCGATCTTTAACTATATTACAGTTGTCGCTACAGATTCCGCTTTTTTTACTAGTATCGGCATGGATTTGTTGGTAGAAGGAGATAGTATTGAGGTGCTAGGACGAATTACAGAATATCGATCTCTGACGCAATTGGAAGTATTGAAACAAACTGATTGTTACACTCTTTTAAGTACATCAACTGCTGATCTTTCTCCACAGGTGCATCCATTGTCTGATTTCTATCTGGGAACCGTGGTAACACGCAACCCCGGCGAGAAATACGAAAGTGCGTTTATCCGATTTAACAATTTAACAGTCATCAGTACGACTGGAGCAGAATTTACTGTTGCTGATGCGAATGGCAACCAAATAACTGTTGATGATCAATCAAACCAGATTTTTTCTGTTACACCACCTCCACCTGGTTCTCAAATCAGTTTTGTTCAGGGGTTTATCTTTACAAATTCTGCATCTGGGTGGACGATCAATCCACGTACCACCGCCGATTATTCAGTTGCCTTTGCTCCGTCGATTACAAACGTTGTTCGGCAAGATACATTTCCAACATCAACGTCAGCTGTGCCTATTAAGGCAAAAATTACAACCAAATCGTCAACTATTACTTCCGCGGAATTGTATTATACAGTCAACGGTGTGTTTGGCGGCAGATTGACTATGACGACGTCAGATTCAATCTACACTGCCACGATTCCACCCACAAATCAAGATAGTACTCTTGTTATATATTATATCCGAGCTGTTAATGGAGATGGAAAAGTTTCAGTGAACCCTGCAGATACGGTGAATGAAAGATATTTTTATGTTACCCACAACCGCCCCTTGATGATTCAGGATGTACAGTTTACGCCATTTAACAAAGCATCGAGTTACAATGGCAATTATGTTACTGTGCGGGGAATTGCTACTACAGATCGTAGAGACTATGGTGCTATCTACATTCAGAATGGAACAGGTCCCTGGAGTGGTATTAGGATTATTTCAAGAGATTCGAAGGATACGAGTATACGACGAGGGGACGATTTGACAGTACGCGGTTATGTGCGCGAGCAATTCAACCTCACGGTGCTGGATACTATTACATTTATTATTAATAGCAGCGGTAATTTCTTACCTCAACCGACGAAAGTAAAAGCCGGCGATGTAAAAACTAATGGACCGCTTGCCGAAGCATACGAATCTGTTTTGTTGAAAGTAGATAGTGTTTATGTAGTAAATTTGAATGAAGACGCTAGCAGCAACAGCAATTTTGGTGAGTTTGGAGTGCTGGAAGATAGTTCTAAAACAAGCGGCTTACGAGTCGATGATTTGAATCCCTCAAGACTTCCTTTTACGAATGATACTAGTCGGACGAAAGGAAAGATACAATTACATCGTAAAGATTTTTTCACCAGTATCATTGGACCATTGGATTATTCATTTAACAATTACAAATTGCTGCCCCGTGACTCTGCAGATTTCGTGGGTTATAGGGCAATTACCTCGGTGCAAATGGTTGACTACAAAGTTCCGGATCGTTTTGCACTCTCACAAAACTATCCCAATCCATTTAATCCGCTAACTACGATCTATTATTCAATTCCAAGCGCCTCACCTGTAGTATTAAAAGTGTTCAATCTATTGGGTCAAGAGATTGTTACGCTGGTCAATACTGTCCAGAGCTCCGGAACGTATGCTGTTACCTTTAATGCTTCAGCACTAGCATCGGGGGTGTATTTCTATCAGTTACAAGCAGGTTCGTTTGTATCCACAAAAAAAATGTTGCTTGTTCGGTAATATATGACACTCAGTCGGGAAGAAGTTTTTCCCGACTGAGTGCAAATGATCAGTTGTGAATACAAGATTTTTAAATATTGCCGTGCTTATTGTTAGTGGGGTACTCATCGCTAGTACCAACTTCTTTGCAGGATGTAAGGAATCGCCGACAACGTTAGTAGTTTCCAACCAACCACCGGAAACATATTTGTGGGTAGATACTCTGGGTAGTATCCAAACTAGTCAGGTTCGTTTACATTGGTGGGGAGATGACCCAGATGGCTTTATATTGGGATATTTGATCACTATCGATGGCATACACTGGACCTTTACTACTGCGAATGATAGCACACTTATTGTTAGTATCGGTAATAATATGCTTGACACAGCAAACATTCAAGTTGTTGCAGTTGATAAACAAGGAAATGGACACTACGATGCGGCTGTGGTAAGAAACGGACGCAATTTTGGACCGGAAGCATTTGTTGATAGTGATAGCAACGGCGTTTACACACAAGGAGAACACTTCAACGATTATGGAGCAATAGATCCGACTCCAGCGAGTATTACAGTCGTTGTAAAAAATACATCGCCCACAGTAGAGTTTGACCCTAATACGAAACTTCCTTTACGCACACTTCCGGTGGTTTCAGTGTTGTTTTCGGGTAACGATTTAGATGGAAATAGCACAATCAAAGAATACTATATTGCTCTCAATGATACTGCCGATACGTCATGGGCGCGAATTCCCAACACTGTATCGATACTAACTCTTGTTGGTGATTTGTCTGATACGTCAGCAAATGTTGTATCGGCAGTTTTGAAATCTGGGGTGAATGCAGAAGATATTGGTGTTTCTGTAAAAAATCTTCGACTCAACCAAAATAACGTACTATACATTTATGCAGTAGATATTACAGGAGCAAAAAGTGCTATAGCCAGACTTCCCGACACAACTCGCACATGGTATGTACAAAAACCACGAGGCAGAAGAAAGCTTTTACTCATCGATGATTATGGTACAGCCAGCCCAAATCCCGACGTTGTGTATAAAGAAATATTGGATTCAACATTCAATTCAGAGGGAAAGTCGTATGGCGATTTTGATGTTCTTGATTTGTTCGGTCAGCCGATTAGTGTTACGGTAGCAAAACCGATGATTCTTGAAACAATGAAACTATACCAAATGATATTTTGGTACAGTAAAATTGCAAATTTACGATATGCACAAGAAACTATTCCCTCATATTTAATGAATGGTGGGAAAGCGCTCTTTTCAACAGGTTTTGATAATTTTATCATTTCATCAGACGAACTACCGCTTGATTTTGCTCCAATAGATAGTCTGCTGACATCTTACAAGGTAAACGATTCGACGACAAACGCAGGATACATTTCGCGTGTATATGCAAATTCTAAAGTGCTTCCGGTTGATAGCGCACAGGCTAATCCTCATCCTCTGCTTGTTTTTGATAGAACAGCGATCTTTGGTTCTTACGCTGCACGGGAAGGACCGACAGACAAAGTATTATATAGGTTAGATCTTCCTAAACCTCAGAACTTTCAAGAACAATGGGTGGGCAATCCTGCTGTTGGTATTCAATCGAATAATGGAAGGCTGATATTTTTTACAGTCCCCTTACACTTAATGCGGACATACGATGCGGCAGACAATAACAGATCGAGATTAGTTAAACTTTTTGAACGCATTTTTAGAGGAGATTTTGGCGATTAGCATGAAACTCTATACGGTATCCATGTTAATTCTTTTGCTGTTGTGTGTTGGTGTTCTTTCTGCGCAAGAGCGGGGAACACTAGTTGGTGTTGTAACGGATGCAAAAACAGGTGAACCGCTACCCGGGGTTATTGTAAAAATTAAAGGAACGTATTATGGAATCAATACGAATATTGAAGGTAAGTACGCCATTAAAGGTATAAGCCCGGGTGAATATACGATTGAAGTTTCACTTATTGGATATAAAAAAATTGAATATACGGGGATCACCATTGGTTCTGGTGTTACCGAACTAAACGTGAAACTAACAGAATCTGTTGTGACACTTGATCAGGAGGTGGTGATTATTGGTGAGAAACCCTTGTTTGACATAGAGCAATCTTCTTCCGCAAGTCTAGTCACCTCTGATCAAATTCGCACAGCACCTGTGTTAGGCATTACTGATATTGTTTCAAAGCAAGTAGGCGTAACGCAAACAGCGGAAGGGCTGTACATTCGCGGTGGTAGATCCTATGAAACAGCATACTATGTGGATGGTGTTTCTGCAAAAGATCCTCTTGCAGGAACCGGTTTTGGCGTTGAAGTGAGTACAAAATCAGTGAAGGAAATTGAAGTAACGACCGGAGGCATTGGTGTTGAGTATGGTGCTACCGCAGGTGTGGTCAGTGTAACAACTCAAACAGGTTCAGATGACATTGATGCGTTTGTTTCTTACAAACGCGATAATCTTGGCTTTAATGCTAACCAACCATCGAGTTTTAATACCGATATGGTAGAAGTAAATCTCAGTGGTCCATTGCTTCCTGGTTCATTGTACATCTTTGGAGCTTTTTCTGGATACATTTCAGATGAGTATACGCGCAAACCTGCCTCACAACTACATTCGTCAATCGCAGGGGATACGAAGTATGCGCCGCGTAATGATAATCGGTGGAATGGTACGCTGAAACTAACTTACAAACCAGATGCTACCCAAAAATTTGAAGCATCGTATAATCGTTCATTAAAAATTAACCAAAATACACGAATGCTTCAGATTGGTGGCAATGATATAGTGCTTGGTCCGGGTTATCAGTATGAATTTTCTCTGCAGCCCGATAACGCCAATACCTACACTCATGATGCTAACCTTTCGACATTGAAATTTACAAACACCTTGAATCCACAGGCATATTATGAAATACAAATAGGAAGATTATTCACACGCTTACGTGCTGATGCTAATGGACGTCCGTATCGTCCTGATTCAATCACTCAGGATCTTGAACCAAAGAGCATAATTACATATCCCATTAGCTATTGGCAATTTTCAGACTTTGACAGTCTCATCTACGTTATTCAAGGTGATCCCTATACAGCTGGCCTATACAATAATGGCGGCATTGCCCCCCTTTGGCATGACCACTTCGCCGAAGAGTACACTGTGAAATTTGATTTTAACTACAACCCAACGCCAGAACATAAGATTCGATTTGGTTTTGAATCAAAGTTTCAAGAATATCAATGGATAGATATAAATAAGCCGTGGATAGGGGCGCCGATTCGAAGGGGTAATCCACCGCGCAGTTTAGGTGAATCGTTTGATATTTGGCATGTTTGGCCTGCACAGGGGGGATTGTATTTCTCTGATCAAATTACCTTCAAGGGATTAATTGCAACGCTCGGCATGCGTTTTCAATACTGGTTTCCAGGAAGGATGATTGATCGCATCGTAAAAAATTCAAACGCCGTTGCGGCTAAAGTTATACGTTCATCAGCGCAGCAGGAATACGAATCTCAAACGTACACACTTTTTGGCAATCGATGGAAAGGAAGAATACTTCCTCGTGTGCGAGTATCATTTCCTGTTAGCGATAATCAGGTGCTGTACTTTAACTATGGTCACGCTGTTGATTGGCCGAATGCATATCAAGTATATTCCGGATTGGATATTTTTCGGATTGACCGTTCACCATTAGCGAGAGTGGGAAATCCAGCATTAGAACCTGAAACGACAGTGGAATATGAGATCGGACTTCGCAATCAATTTACGACCGATGATGTCTTTACTATTTCTGCATATAGCAAAGATAAGTATGACTATGTAGTTCGCCGCTTTTTGCCAGAACTAGATAAAACAACGTACGTCAACGAAGATTATGCCCGTATTAATGGAATTGAAGTTTCGTACACGAAGCGAATTGGGAAGATGTTTCGAGGAGATATTAGTGGTTCTTTTCAAGTTGCAAAAGGGAAAAGTAATTCTGCCGAGGCCTCTTTCTTCCGTTATACAGAAGAGCAGACAACAAAAGAAAAATTTTTGGCGTGGGATCGCCCCCTACAATTTCGTGTCGGCACCAATTTCTTATTTGATGATGAGATTAATCCGCCTTTAGGTATAGATTTTCTGAATCAGATGAATGTTTTTTTTCAATGGAATTTCCAATCAGGTAAACGATATACGCCATATCTTTTTAGTGGTATTGATGCCAACACAAAGCGTCCTGTGTATCGAGAAGATTTAGCCAATGAGTATCAGGCTATTGGAGAAGATTGGTGGTGGGGCGATCTGACAATTCAACGGTGGTTTACTATCGATAAGGTGAAAGTGACATTGTTCGTAGAAGTAAAGAACGTGTTTGATAATAAAAATTCAACTATTATTAATCCGTTAACAGGCAGAGCATACGAATTAGGCGATCCTACTCCCTTCCGCGATCCTACTTTTCCTCATCCGGAAGATCGCGGATTGCCCCCATTTGATCCTGCCCGTTATCTTGAGCAACGGCACCTCACTGCAGGAATTTCAGTTGAGTTATGAAAAGAGTAGTTGTTATTATAGAAATTATCATACTTATCTCGACTGCCAGTCAAGGTCAACGCCTATTTCCCGGTTTAGGGGCGCAGCGTGCTGGTATTACAAGTTTTTCATTCTTGAAGATTGGCGTTAATCCTCGTGCGGCAGCGATGGGTGAATCATTTATTGCTATTGCTGATGACGCCTCATCGTTGTATTGGAATCCTGCTGGAAGTGTTCGCGTGAAAACTAATGAACTGTTATTTGCTCATACGCTTTGGTTTGCCGATATTCAACATTCTTTTGGAGCGTATTTACACAAACTCTCTGAATCTGATGTTATAGGGGTGAGTGCGATTGCCCTCACAATGGCAGATATGGAACAAACGACCGTCATACATCCGACTGGCAACGGCTTATTTGTGAGCTATCGCGATCTTGCTGTGGGGTTAACTTATTCTCGCGCTATGACTGATCAATTCAGTTTTGGAATTACAGGAAAATATGTTCATGAAACGTTAGCGGAACTGACAATGCAGACGTTTCTCATTGACCTTGGTGCATACTACTACACTGGCTATGCTAATTCTCGATTTGCATTTGTATTGACAAATTTCGGAGGAACATCGAAGCCTCGAGGGTCTGCTGAGGTATACGGCAGGGGAACGGTGAGTTCGTTTCAGGAATTTTCTCCACCCACACTTTTTCGACTTTCGTTAGCTATTGAACCTTGGCAAACCGATCAACATCGACTTACCACGTCGCTTCAACTGAATCATCCGAATGACAATGCAGAAAATCTTGCTATCGGCTCCGAATATGCATGGAGGGAGATGCTTTATCTACGCATGGGGTATAAAATCAATGTTGAAGAACAGCGGCTTCCCTCATTTGGTATCGGACTACAAGTGCCAATAACTTTATCGGTAGTTGCTTTTGATTATTCAGTATCACCCTATGGCGTGTTAGGTACCGCACACCGATTTTCTCTTGCAGTGAGATTATGAAAAAAACGTATTTCAACATTATTATCATAGTTTGTGCGCTCATTGTTAGCTTTGTTGGATGTAATGAAACAATTTTTGGCGAAAAGATGCCTGATATTAATAACGAGTTTCCTTCACTTCCCGTAACTGAAGTGAAGCCGATAGAGTTTATACAATTGGCGCCCGTATGGACTGGCTTTCATCATCCCGAGGATGTAATGGTGGGGTATGATGAATTAATTTATGTTGCCGATACATACAACAATCGGGTTGTGCAATTGGATGTAAATGGTACGGTTCTTGGCTCTATTTCAATTCCACGCCCAGTTGCTATTGCACAAGATAGAAAACTTGATTTGCTCGTAGTTGGCAGAAAAGATACAGTTATTGGCTCATCGACAGTACAATTAGCGTGTGTTTATCGGATTAAGTTGTATCCGGTTACTAACAGAATTGCTAATGCAACAGCAGTTCCGGTTGTCATTCATCCAGGCTACATTCTCGGGCGTACTGTACGGACAAGTGATTCGACTGTTTATTTTACAGGAATTGCAACCCTTGCAGATAATTCATACTACCTTACACGTACGGGACCCTCAAACAATGATATTACTCAGCCGGGTGGACCTGACAACAACATTCTTCTTTTCAGCTCCACTGATCGATTACAAACACCACTAACATCGTATTTAACAGCAACAGGCACAGGGAAAGCATCTGCCAATCAGCTTACAAGCATAACCACCTATGCCGTACCACCTCAGCGCGCTAATATAGATAACCGTCGTGGTTTTATTACAACACTAAAAGGCGAAAATAGTTTTCGCGTTCAAGGGATGAGATATTCTAGTGGACGAGAGGATATTGCGTATGCTCCCGATCCTGAGCTGGAGTTTATCGATACCACGGTTGGACATCGTTTCCTTTATGATGGTAACCCATCGGATGGGATTCTCCAGTCACTCTTTAAGAGTCCGGAGGACGTTACCTATGCAGCAGACCGTGGATATATTTTGGTGGTTGATTCTGGCACCGATAGTTTATACTTGTTTACTTCCAACGGCATTGAGGGAATTTTACCTCCATCATTTTCCAATGAACGGAAAAATATTATTGTTTCTTTTGGAGGGACAGGAAACGGCGTCAAACAATTTAATGACCCGATGGGAGTTGCATACTATCAATCGAATTCGGAAAAAGTTGTGCTCGTTGCTGATGCTGGTAACAACCGCATAGTAAGGTTTAAGCTTTCTACAGACATCAGATAACGTTCTAACGATTGATTTTACTCTCGTACAATTTTCGTGTTGATATATGTCTTTTTGTTGACACCATCGAGTTGTAATTTGCACGTTTTATAATCGTCAATCTATTGTTGAACTATGTTGATATTCAAAAATTTCTGCCATCTGTAAAAAAAGAACGTGACAACTAGTCCGGTAGCTTCAACTGCCATTCAATCCCTTCACCAGTATCGTTTGTTTCGGAAACAATCATCCAAAGTCTTAAAGCATTAGAAATGTATCACGTGAATGTTGATGCAGTAGAGTTGATTGATACGATGAAAAGAAACGCATTTTCACTCATTCATACGCAGAAATATCCGCTTCCTGGTAAGAAAGAATTTTTACGGCTTGATTTTCGATTGCAATGAACAAGAAATTAAATATTGTTGTCTTCAGCGGGGCAGGGCTTTCGGCTGAAAGCGGTATACCAACGTTTCGGGATTCAGGTGGATTGTGGGAACAGCACCGTATTGAAGATGTTGCTTCCCCAGAAGGATGGAGGAGAAATAAAAAACTTGTTTTAGATTTTTATGCCAAACGTTTTTTGAAACAACTGGAGTGTCAACCGAATCCTGCGCATTTTGCCATAGCACAACTTTCACGTTATCATTCTGTAACCAACATTACGCAGAACATTGATACACTTCTTGAACGTGCAGGAAATGACAACGTGTGGCATCTGCACGGACGGATTGATATGCAAAAATGCGAACGCCATTTTTCGCTTGCCTTTCCGTTTGAGTCCGGGTATGAGTGCGATTTCAAATCTCAAATTACTACGCCAATACAGCTTGGCGATCGCTGTCCGAAATGTGGCAGTCATTTGCGTCCCGATGTGGTATGGTTCGGCGAACCTGTGGATATGCGTGAAGATTTTTTGATGGAGCTGGTGAAGAATGTTGATGTGTTTATTGGTGTCGGAACATCGGCACAAGTCTATCCGGCGGCAGGGTTGTTGCCGATGTTTCGGAGGACAAAAGAAAAATACTTCGTTGACCCGCATCCAAACTATGAACTGCTCGACGGATTTACTGTTCTAAAGGGAACGGCGAGCGAACAACTGCCAACATTGGTGGAAAAGTTCATTTAGTTTCTTATCTTCCAGCTGTATACAACGTTGTTGCTTTCCTTCATCAACTAACAAAGGAGCAATCTATGTTCTTCGGTAAAACATGGGAAGAGTGGATCGGGCAGTATTCACAGAGTCATCAGCATCCATTCAATAAATTCTGCCATACCATTGGCATTCCGCTGATAGCGTTATCAATACCACTGTTTGTTATTGCGCTGTTTGTAGATGGATTCTGGACGTTGCCGCTCGTGATGTTTGTTGTTGGATGGATTTTTCAATTTGCCGGGCACGCAGTTGAAGGGAAACCACCAGAGTTTTTTAAAGACTGGCGTTTTCTTTTTGTTGGCCTGCGTTGGTGGTTTGCGAAGATAAAAGGAAAAGTGTAAAAACAAAGTGCGGCTTGCCTCAAAAAAGCGAGCCGCACCCGAAACCTTAGCCTGTGTTTCTTAGTCCCGCCGCAATGCCATTGATGGAAAGATAAATCGCCTCTTCCAATTCTTTCCGCTCTTCTGCGGTTATATCTTTTTTCCTCAGTCGCTTCATCAATTCCACTTGCATAAAACTCATCGGGTCAACATACGGATTTCGCAACATAATGGAGCGTTGAAGGACGGGATTATTGTCCAGAATGCTTTTTTGACCTGAAACTGTCACAACGGCGCGTTTGGTTTGTTCAAAATGATGATGCAAGATGTTGAAGATATTGTCTCCTACCGATTTTGGCTCTACCAAATTGGCGTAATGTCGCGCAATATCAAAGTCTGCCTTTGCAATAATCATTTGAATATTATCAATCATAGCTTTGAAGAAATCCCAATGTTTATACATCAAGCGGAGTGATGAAATCTTTACCGATGGTGTTTTTAGAAGGCCTGCATCAACGCCCAGCCAACCGGGAAGATTGTGACGGCTTTGCATCCATGCGAAGACCCACGGGATGGCGCGTAAATCTTCTATCCGTTCGCTTTCCACCCGCTTTGCAGGGCGAGAACCTATTTTCATACGAGTGATTTCTTTTAGCGGTGTTGCCTGAAAATAGTACTTAACTAAATCCGGATTTTCGTATACAACATTTCGGTAAGTCGTGTAACTTGTGTTGGCGACTTCTTCCATCACCCTCAGCCATTGAGGATGGTTGGCAACTTTCACTTTACTGAGGTTGGTCTTGTCAAAAAATTTCAGCAACATTGCAGACGTCGTCAATTCAAGCGTACGTTGTGCAATTTCCTTGTGTGAATACTTTAGCGAGATCACTTCGCCTTGCTCTGTAATTTTAATTCGACCGTTAATTGAATGCCCATTCAAAGCCATTATTGCCTGAAATTCCGGGCCGCCGCCGCGACCTACGGTTCCGCCTCTTCCATGAAAAAACATCCAGTCAACATTATGTCGTGCAGAACATTTAGCCAACGCACGCTGCGCTTTATACAATTCCCAACTCGAAGCGACAATACCTCCGTCTTTACTGCTGTCGGAATAGCCGAGCATAATTTCCTGATGTTGCTGACGCGCTCTCAGATATTTTTTGTATGCGTCATTGGTGTATAATGTTTCCATGATGGTAACAGAAGAATGAAGATCATCAACCGTTTCAAATAATGGTACGATGTTTAATGCGCTACTCCATTCTTCTCCTGTTGTGTCTAGCAATCCTGTAACTTTCATCAGCAACAGAACATCGAGCACATCAGCAGGTGACTTTGTCATGCTGATAATGTAGGAGCGAATCGTACGATGACCGAAAGTATGTAATGCTCTGCGGATAATTCGGAACGTCGCAAGCAATTCTTTTGACTGCTCGCTCATGGCATCTTCGTTGAATGTCAGTGGAGGAGAAGTGCAGATGGCTTCTGTCAACCAGGCAATCCGCTCTTCGGTGGAAAATTGCTGGTATGGTATACCGTGCTGTGAACAAATCTCTGCCAGCGCTGCGGTGTGTACATTCCGGTGTTGTCGGATATCCAATGTTGCAAGATGGAATCCGAATGTTTCGGCATTTCGTATGAGGTTTTTCAATCGGCCATGGGTAAGAATTTCTCCTTTGTTTTTTGTTAAACTGTCTGCAATCAATTTCAAATCGGCAACAAATTCATCTGCCGAAGAATACAATGGCTTGTTCTCAGTCTCTGTGCCTTCCAGTCGCTTTTTAAAGCGCTGAAGTTTTCCGTACACGTGCGCCAGTTTCAGGCGGTAGACTTCGTTTTTGTTGCGGATGAAGGAATACATTCCTTCATCATCGGGATGTGAATCTTTTTCAATAGAAGCTATCAACTCTTGTGTAACACCGACAGCTTTTGTTGACTCGCTGCGTTCGGTGTACAAAAGTTCAAGTTCATGAAGGTAGTAATCAATAATCAATGCAGATTGTTTTTTAATGGTAGCCCACGTGATGGTTGCAGTGACATAAGGATTTCCATCTCTGTCGCCACCAATCCACGATCCGAATTGAATAAAGGTTGGTATGTTGTGTACCAGCGTTGGGTAGGTCTCCTTCAATGAGCGTTCAAGCTCCTCATAAAAAGCAGGTATGGCTTCGTTAAGTACAGCGCGAAAATAGTACAAACCATTTGTTACTTCGTCAAGCGGCGAAATATCATATGATCGGGTTTCTTCTGTTTGCCAGAGACTGGTAATGACTTGTTTTAATTCGCAAACAATTGCTTCCTTTTCATCAGGCAGAAGATTTTTTCGGTCAAGCTCTTCCAAAGCCCTCCAGATGCGGGAATGTTTTTCCAATATAGTTCTGCGCATAGCTTCTGTAGGATGTGCAGTGAAAACGGGCGAAATGAAAATTCGGGAAAAGAATGCCGTTAGTTCCTTTGCCGTAACATTTTTTTTCTTGGCAAACTGTAGCGTTTTTCGTAATGAGCCCTGAGGATAGTATAAACTTCCTTGTTTTTTCTGCTCGCGAAGCCGCTGTATGCGATGATGTTGCTCTGCAATGTTGACGAGTTGAAAGTAAATAGAAAATGCTCTGATGAGTTTCTTCATCAGTGCGGGACTAAGCGACGCGATTTTTTTTGCTAATGATTTTGTAATAGTGGTGCGACGTGTTGCGCGGTATTTCTTTGTTGAAAGGCGGACGTACTCTTCCAGGTCAAAAAACTCTTTTCCTTCCTGTTCTGTAATAACTTCACCGAGAAGGTTTCCCAACATCCGAATATTGGAACGGAGCAATGTATCAATATTGGCGTATGGTGTGCGTTCTTTTACCATTATCGTTTCTTTGATAGTATATCAGCAATGCGTTGTAAAACAATCTCAATTTCTTTGTCCCAAAATTTCCAGTCGTGTCCTCCCGCCGTTTCGTGCATTTCAAATGCGACTCCCTTTTTTCTCAATACCGTTGCGAGGAAATGCGTTTGCTCAATAATGTCAACAAAACCATCCTGCGACCCAACGGAAAGATAAAAGTAAGGAAGCGAGGTGCTGCTGGCCTTATCGAGCAGAGCATACACGCTGTTGTCGTTCCACTGTGCGTTCCGTGGAAAACCAAACATTTGCTTTATACTTTCAGCCAGCTCTTTGGAACGACGGATGAGAATGGTAGAGTCTTCCAAACTGGCAGGCACATGCAACGCTGGACTTAAACAGCCAGCAAAGAAAAACTTTCCGGCATATTTAACGCCAAACTTTGCCGCTCCATATCCGCCCATAGAAAGACCGACGACGGCGCGAAAAAATTTTGATTGAATGGTTCGATACTTTTTGTCAACAAATGGAATAACATCCTTTATAATGTAATCTTCATAATTGGCATTTTGCAGTACCGGCGAGTTTGTATACCAACTGTTTTTTCCTTCCGGTGTGATGATAATGAATTTATATTTTTTTGCATAGCGTACAATCTCCGTCAATCTGACCCAATTCGTATAATTACCGCCGTATCCATGAAGCAGATAGATCGCCGGATATCGTTCTTGCGATTGTGAATAACCATCCGGAAGTATGGCATAGAATTTCATTGTTGCATTGAGCGAAGGGGAGAAAAGAGAATCTTCAACGACCTTTACTTGTGCGAATGTAACGTGGACGATGAAAAAGAAAATTACCAGTTTAAAAGTTTTCATCTGTGTTCCTTTTTTTCTTTATGTACTCAAACTTTGGTGGAGTTTCAAGTAGAGATGCGTTTGAATGCGCACAATAAATTCTTATCTTCTGTACAAATGAAGGTGCACTTCTATGAAGCATCCTGAAAAGACTCTTACCCTCTATATCAAAAACATGGTGTGCGACCGATGTATTCGCGTTGTACGGGAAGAATTGACAAAACTTGGTTACCGCATCTGTCATATAGCATTAGGCGAAGTGAAATTGTATGACAAACCTCATGTTGAAATTCAAAAAGTAAAAACTGCTCTAGAACAAAATGGTTTTGAGTTAATAGAAGATAAAAAAGGGAAGATAGTTGAGGCAGTGAAAAAAGCTATTATTGAACTAGTTCACCACTCTAATAAATTGGAAGAACTACACGAAAACATCTCTGAGTACCTTGTCAAACAAGTGAGGAACGACTATTACACGCTCAGTAGGTTATTTTCTGCAGTAGAAAATACGACGATTGAAAAATATTTTATTGCACAGAAAATTGAACGCGTGAAAGAATTGCTGGTCTATGGCGAATTAACGTTGAAAGAAATTTCATACAAGCTCGGCTACAGCAGTGTACAGCATCTATCTAACCAATTTAAGCAGGTGACTGGATTTACTCCCAGTCATTTCAAGCAAATAAAACGAGAAAAAAGGAAATCAATCGATAAAGTCAGGTAAGCAGTTGATATGATTTTTCTCGAATAGAGAACGAACAGCATCGAAGCTTGACATTCATAGCCACGGTAGAATTGCCGTGGTTTTGTTTTAGAAGCAGAAAAATTATATAACAGAAAGTTCAAAAAATATAACGTTTTCTGGGTTTATGGTATGTAAATTAGCAGTGCAAGAAACAGTTACCACAAACGTTAGCGAAAAATTAGATCAGTCTTAATAAGGAGTAGAACAATGAACGAGTATAAAGTTACAATTGAAGGAATGACCTGTGGGCATTGCGTAATGTCTGTCAAGAATGAATTGTCGAAAATTCCAGGGCTGAATATTAAAGAAGTGAAAATTGGTTCTGTGATTGTTGAAGCAGAAGAAAGACCGACTTTAAAAGAGGAACTTTCAAAAGCAGTGGAAGAGGCGGGTTATGTTGTGGCGTCTATTCAATAATTGATGTTATGTCGCCTGTGTTTATGTTGACAACAAACTTTCGACTCTTGCCACATCATGTTTGTCAACGGTTATTTATATAGAGCGTACCATCAGTGAGTAAATTATGGAAAATAAAATTCAAACATTAACCCTTCCCGTTGAAGGTATGACTTGCGCCAGTTGTGTTGCACGAGTGGAAAAAACACTATCACGCGTTCCTGGGGTTGAAAGTGCTGCCGTTAATCTTGCAACGGAAAAAGCAACGGTGAAATTCAATCCTACACTAGTTACACCAGAGCAAATGGCAATAGCTGTGGAAGAAGCGGGCTATAAATTAATACTGTCGGAAATGCAGGTGAAAGCAGGTGCTACCGAAGTTTCAGATGGATATCAGAAACTACAACGAGAATTCTTTATCAGCGCCGCACTTACGCTGCCCATCATGATTTTCAGTATGATTTCGATGACCGATTGGTTTATGTCTGTATCGCCCTTCAACATGGATGATGTGAATAGAATTCTTTTTCTGGCAACAACCGTTGTGATGTTTGTGGCGGGGAAACGATTTTTCTCTGTTGCCTGGAAACTTGCGAAGCGATTTGAATCAGATATGAACACACTTGTTTCCGTTGGTACTGGTGTGGCATACCTTTACAGCTCTGTTGTTGTGTTGTTTCCCGATTGGCTTCCGGCATCAGTCAATACCATGGATGTGTATTTCGATACATCCGCAACGATTATCACGTTGATCCTATTGGGAAAAGTTCTTGAAGCACGGGCGAAGCAACGCGCGTCCGATGCGATGAAGAAACTGCTGTCTATTCAACCAAAAACTGCACACGTGAAAAGAGGCGGAAGATATGTAGATATTGCGGTTGACGATGTTGTTGTTGACGATCTCATTCTGGTTCGACCGGGTGAAAAGATACCTGTTGACGGCCTCATTGAAAGCGGTGAAACATCAATTGACGAATCAATGATGACGGGTGAAAGTATTCCTGTCCACAAGAAGAAGGGAGACAAGGTCATTGGTGGAACGATCAACACAACCGGCAGTATTGAATTTCGCGCCGTTGCAGTCGGGCATGATACGATGCTGGCACACATTGTTCGTCTGGTTGAAGAAGCGCAAGGTTCGAAAGCCCCCATTCAATCGCTAGCGGACAAGATTGCGTCAGTTTTTGTTCCCGCTGTTATTGGTATCGCCATCTTCACATTTACTGTCGGATTTGTTGTAGGGAATTTGGAATTTTCTCAGGCGTTAATTCATGCGATTGCTGTATTAATTATTGCCTGCCCATGCGCTCTTGGACTTGCAACCCCAACTGCTATTATGGTAGGTACCGGACGCGGTGCAACGCTTGGCGTGTTAATCAAGAATGCAGAAAGTTTAGAACGAGCTGGCTCAATTACGACGGTTGTATTTGATAAAACCGGAACGGTAACGGAAGGGAAACCGGCGGTGGTAGATGTAATTCCACTCAATGGTTTTTCTGAAGAAGAATTGATAATGCTCTCGGCTTCGGTTGAGTACCAGTCGGAGCATCCGTTGTCGAAAGCGATTGTTGAGTATGCGTCAACAAAGAACATCATGGTGCAACCAGTGACGTCGTTCCTAGCAAATCCTGGTTTTGGTGTAACGGGAAAAGTCCACGGAAAGAATGTAACGATCGGTAATGAAATGTTTCTGAGAGAATCTCTCATCAACATTTCTTCTGCGCATGAGTTGATGCTCAATTTCCAAAAAGAAGGGAAGACGGTCATTTTTATTGGTGTGGAAAGAAAACTTGCCGGTCTCATTGCAATTGCAGATACAGTTCGTGCTACCACGAAAGAAGCAATTCAACAATTGAACTCAATGAATATCAACATTGCTTTACTGACCGGTGACAATAACATTACTGCACAGGCAATCGCAAAAGAAGTCGGAGTTGATACTGTTGTTGCCAATCTCTTGCCGAAAGATAAAGCGGAGTTTATTAAACACTTACAGGCAAAAGGTGAAATAGTGGCAATGGTGGGGGATGGAATTAACGATGCACCGGCGCTTGCACAGGCGCAGGTTAGCATGGCAATGGCATCAGGAACCGATGTGGCATTGGAAACGGCGGATGTTGTGTTGATGCGTCATGATCTTGTTGCCGTCGTTCGTGCAATCAAACTCTCGCGCAGGACAATCAGAACAATCAAAGAAAATCTTTTTTGGGCGTTCATATACAATGTCATCGGAATTCCGCTTGCTGCGTTTGGCATGCTGAGTCCAACGTTTGCCGCCGCAGCGATGGCGTTCAGTTCTGTTAGTGTAGTAACAAATTCATTACGCTTGAGGAAGGCGAAAATATCATCGGTGTGAAAGTTTGCGTCAGCGCACTTGCAGCGCTCGTTTAATCAGTTCTTCTAGGGTGATTGTTTTGCCATTCAGTTCGTTGATTACTGTCCGCAATGCTTGCTCACCTTTTTCGCGAGAGTAGCCGAGTGATATGAGTGCATTTAATGCTTCATGACGAATGGATGAAGAAGAAGTTGGAAGGTCAATAATCTTTTCGGTTTCTTCAATTTTTGTGACTTTGTCTTTTAATTCAACAATGAGCCGCTCGGCGGTTTTCTTTCCGATACCAGGGATTGCGGTAAGTGATGAAAGAGCGCTATGTGCAATCGTACGAATTAATTCCTCCGGCCGTACCCCCGATAGAATTGTCTGTGCCATTTTCGGTCCAATGCCTGAAACACTGATAAGTAATTTGAAAATCTCGCGTTCATTTTCGTTCATGAATCCGTACAGCAGATGAGCATCGTCACGGATGTGATGGTAGGTGAGAATATGGATTTCAGAATTTATCTCCGGCAACTGCTCGTAAGTGGACAGAGAAATATTCACAGCGTATCCGACGCCGTGGACGTCGACGACGATTTCGGTAGGAGATTTTTTTGCCAATATGCCGTGGAGAAATGTAATCATTGAGTATCTACTGTAAAATATTGGACTCGTTATTGTGAGGTTACGTTACCTTCGAAATCGTATTACTTTTTCCGGATGTGTCTCAATGTACGATTTCCACTGCAACGAGTGCTTTGCACTATTATTTGACCGGCGGTTCGTTGATATATGGCGTGTGGAAATCTTAAATGCGTGGCACACAGCAACAGCCAGGGCATCGGTTGAATCGAAATACTTCGGTTTTGCTTTTAACTTCAAGAGTGACATGATCATGTATTGCACTTGCTCTTTGGATGCCGCGCCTTTGCCGGTGACCGCTTTTTTGATTTCGCGCGGGGAATATTCTGTAACAGGAATGTCGTAATTAATTCCCGCCAGAATGGAAACGCCGCGTGCCTGGCCAATTTTCAATGCCGATTGAACATTTTTGGAGTAGAACGCTGTTTCAATGGCAAATTCATCAGGATGAAATCGCTCGATGACCTTTGTAAGTGTTGAGTAGATTTTTTTCAACCGCAAAGGCATCGAAATTGTTGAACTATTCTTAATAATACCAACATCAAGTAACAAAAGCTCACCGCCCACACGTTCTATGACGCCGTAGCCGGCAATTAATGTTCCTGGATCGATACCGAGAATGATCATTCTACCTGTGTCAGATGTTTGACATCTTCCCGCTCGTTATTTCAAATCTTTTATTTTCAACTGTGCCAATGGCACACCCGTAAAATCGCTTTCGTCAATCGAAAAAACAATATCCAAACCGTTTAATTTTTCCTTCACCTTCTCCAGCAAATGTCCTAACCCAAACCCGATACAATCGAAGGTGATGCCATTTTTCTTTATTTTGAATCGGAGGTGATCTTTTCCGACAATTCTTGGAAGACCGACAACCTGGACTTGTTTGGCGAGGAAGGTCGGCCTCATATTTTGTGGACCGAAGGGAGCGAATTGTTTCAGTACACGAAGATATTTTGGCGAAAGCTCGGCTAGATCGATTTCTGTATCAATATGAATTTCCGGAATTAACAAATCTTCCGTCAACATTTCTTTAATGACAGTGTTGAAGGCTTCACGAAATTCATCGATGCGATCCAGATCGATGCTGACACCTGCAGCATATTTATGGCCGCCGAATTGAAGGAGTTTGTCTTCCACTAATTTCAACGCCTGGTGAATATTGACTCCGGCTATACTTCTTGCCGACCCCTTGGCAACTCCATCAACAGTTGTCAGCATAATTGTTGGGCGATAATATTTTTCGACCATCCGCGAAGCAACAATGCCTACTACGCCGGGATGCCATTGTTCTTGGTGCATCACAATGGCGCCATCGCCATATTTTTTGAAATATTCTTCAACAAGACTTTGTGCTTCTTCAAAAACATTTTCATCTATTTTTCTTCTGTTGTAATTTTCTTGCTCAAGAACACGTGCAAATTGAATGGACGTTTCATAATCATCACTGATGAGCAATTCCACTGCTCGTTTTGCATCGCCAAGTCTTCCCACAGCATTGATGCGTGGCGCCATTGCAAACACTACTTGTCCTGTTGTAATGTGCCCGATTTTCAGACCGGCGCTTTCCAGCAAGGCACGTATACCTGGCCGCGGTGAAGAATTGATTTGTTGAAGTCCAAGACTGACGAAGACGCGGTTCTCATCAACAAGAGGCACAATATCTGCCGTTGTTGCCAATGCAACGAAATCAACGTACTTCTCAACAAGATGTTCATGATTGAGCGTGCGGGCAATAGCTTGAATGAATTTGTATCCGACCCCTGTACCACATAAACTTTTGAATGGATAACGGCACTGTTCTTTTAACGGATCAAGCACTGCAACAGCGGGAGGTAATTCTTCAGCCGGTTCGTGATGATCGCAGATAATGATATCGATACCGAGTTGGCGAGCATATTCAACCTGTGCCAATGCTGTGATGCCGCAATCAATGGCGACAAGAAGTGTATATCCCTCTTTCTTTGCATACTCTACTCCTTTTTGTGAGATACCATATCCTTCCGAAAGGCGGTCTGGAATGTAGTAGTCAGTTTCACAGCCAATTTCGTTGAAATACAGGTAGAGCATACTGGCGCCGTTAGTGCCGTCCACATCATAATCGCCGTACACAAGAATTTTTTCTCGTTGTTCGCGAGCCCGCAGCATACGTTCTACCGCCACATACATTCCATCCATCAGAAACGGATCGTGCAGTTGTTGTATTGACGGTCGAAAATATGCTTTGGCTTTTTCGAACGAATCGATACCGCGATTGATAAGAATTGATACAAGCGAGGGAGAAAGAGTTAACTCATCCGATAATTGCTTGACGAGTTCTACTGGTGGAGGAGGAGCAATAGACCACCGGTATTCTTTTTTTGTTGTCAATGCACTTCTCCGATGCGGTAATAGATTGAAGGTCCATTACCCTGTGAGAAAATGCATCTTTCAATCTCTTAGTGCAGGTGGAACACATGTTTCGCCACATGAGGGCGTGCCGATAAGCCGAATTCTGTACTCTGCAAAACACAGAGCGGCAATCATTTCTCTTGGCGTTGCATTACTGCAACGCTCCAGCGACCTACCCGTTTCGTCTCCATAGATGGAATTGAGTGGGCTTCTCTCTCTTCCAAATCGGATTCGGAAGAACGAAACCTACGCGGTCTTGCTCTCGGTGGGGTTTGTCGTGCGACGTTTCCGTCGTCCCTGATGAGGGACCGCCGTTATTACTAACGGCGCGGTGCGCTCTTACATTAAGGGAACTTTATTGTTCCCCGCACCTTTTCACCCTTATCCCGATGTATCGCATCGGGACGGTATGTTTTCTGTGACACTTTCCGTACGATTACTCGTCCCGGACGTTATCCGGCACCGTGCCCATCCCTATGGGCGAGATTTCGTCCATAGGGAAAGAGTTCGGACTTTCCTCCATAATTCGTTAATGAATTACAGCGATTGCCTGGCATGCCCAACATGCGGCTAAAACATTTATTAGTGTTGAACTGTGCGACAACCTGCTGTTGCGAAATTACTTTCGCGTGAGATTGAATAGATGATGAATTAAAAACTTGGGTTACCCGTTCGAACAAGCGAAGGGTACACAACATCATTATGATGTAAACAATTTCTATCATACCATGAAACGCATTCACCTTCGAGACTTTTCGTAATCATTGATAGCTTCGTTGGCCAAGCGATCTGCCTCGTGGTTTAGTGAGCGTGGAATATGTTCAATCGTAAACCTATACGGCGCTGTGTGCAGCAGTAATTTCACCTTTTGGAACAACAATTTCAAGTCCGCATCTTTAACTTTGTATGTGCCGTTGATTTGGCGCGCCATGAGTTCACTATCTGTTTTCACAACAAGTTCTGTACAGCGTAAAGTTTCCGATTGTTTGATGAATTCTAATAGTGTTATCAGTGCAGTATATTCAGCAATGTTATTGGTGGTAGTGCCAATGTATTGCTTGACAGTGTGAATTGTTTTGCCTTCTCCATCTTTTATCACAATGCCAATACCTGCGTTTCCGGGATTTCCACGGGCGGCGCCATCGGTGAACGCAGTCAATTTCATTGTGATGACGACTCTGCAAGTTCGTTTGATACGACAATTCTGCCACAGTGCTGACAAACATACATCCGATCGTTTCGACGAATTTCAATTAAATGTTGCGGGGGGATTCTATTTCCACATCCTCCACAGGAATTTTTCCGGATGGTGACGACTGCTTTTCCACGCGCCGAACGGATTTGTTCGTATTTGGAAAGATGTTCTTTGTTAATACGAACGACCAGCTTTTCTCGTTCATGAGTGTACCGTATTTCCTCGTCTTCAGTTTCTTTGGTAACTTCAGTCAGTTCTTCTTTTTTTTCTTTCAAGAGTGCTTCCAGTTCGGTCAGTTTGTGTTGCAGTTCGGCGAGTTCTGATTTTGCAACACTCATCTGGTTTTCAAAATCTTCAAATTGTTTAGTCAGCGTCTTGATGGCTTCTTCGGCAAAATCAATTTCTTTTGTAATTGCGTCGTACTCTTTGTTAGTGCGTACTTGGTACTGTTGCGCTTTGTATTTCTTCAATTTTTCTTGATACTCGTTGATGTCGTTGTCTGCTTTGTTGCGCGCTTCAACTGAACTGTCGATGTACTGTTGTTTCTCGTTGATTTTTGTTGTGAGTTCGGCAATTTGCTCTTCAAGGTTGCGAACAATGCTGGGCAAATCGCCTTTCATTTGTTCAACATCATCTAAATTGCTGTCGATCTTTTGTAGTAGATATAACAAACGAAGTGATTCTTCCAATGGTGTCTCCTTCAATCAAGTGTCGTGTAGTTATGAATAATATAATATGGAATTTGTTGTTTGTTGAGTAATAAAAACTTTTGCTGTTGATTTCTTTGCCGTGACTATGCTTTTGATTTTTTCCGCTATCGTGGGCAGCACAATATGTTCTGTTTCGTAATGTCCTGCGTCAACAAGCATAATTTTTTTGTTGTAGTCCTGAAATGTGTGGTATTTCAAATCTGCAGTAACAAGAGCATCAGCCCCCTTTCTGAGGGCTTCCTCAATCAATTCACTTCCCGAACCGCCGACGACAGCAACGCGCCGCACGCTACCTTTGCCGGGAGTGTATCGGATTGTCGGTGTCTTCAATTTCTTTTTCACATGGCGTAAAAATTTCTGTTCACTCATTGAAGATTCAACATCGCCGATTGCACCGATACCGTATTCTGTATTTTCATTGAGAAGCGGATACACATCATACGCTACTTCTTCGTACGGATGTGCTTTCAGCATCGCTGAAATAACGCCAGCAAGCTTCCATGTTTCGCACAACATTTCCAGACGAGTTTCTTTTGCGGTTTCAAGTTTACCTACTTCTCCTAAAAATGGATTAGCGTCATTCATGCCGCGAAACGTGCCTATTCCTTCGCCGCGAAAACTGCATTTATCATACTTTGTGAACATTCCCGCTCCCGCATTGTGCATGGCTTCGGCAACGTTCTCAACATGAGTGTGCGGAACAAACACAGTTATTTTGGTCAAACTTTCTTTTATAGGGGAGAGAATGCTGATATTTTTTAATCCCAATGTTTTTGCCAATACGTAATTTACACCCCATTTGACACTGTCTAAATTTGTGTGCGCAGCATAAAGGTTCAGTTTATGTTCGGTTAAGAATAACACTAATTCACCGGTTCGAGATGTTGGAGTGATGCGCCGAAGCGGTTGAAAAATTAACGGATGGTGTGTAACAAGGAGATTGGCTTTTTTCTTTACCGCTTCAACAGCCACTTCCATTGTTGCGTCCAGCGCTACAACAATATTCCTGATAACATCGTTTTCGCGTCCGATCAGAAGTCCGACGTTGTCTCCTTTCCAAGCAATGGCTGGTGGAGTTAGTAGTTCAAATGATTTTTGAAATTCTTTAATGGTCACGGGGGTGTCAAAAAAAATGTCCCGTTGGTTGAACGGGACATTTTACTCATTCGAAAAATAGTGTAAACTTTTTCTGCGCGCCATAACTGAATGTAAAACTCTTTCACTCATTTTCTGTCTATAACATAGTAAAACTCGACAAGAAATGCAAGATTGACTTTCCTTCATTTTTTCGGTAAGTTAGTGCAGAATTTTGATGTGAGGGAAAAAATTTCCACTCAGGTGTTAACAATTGGAGTACGTTAGTTGATTACTGAATACGGTTACGATGTTTTTTTTACTATAACCGCAATCTGCCTTGTTGTTGGAGTTGCCTCCTATTTTCTTATCGACCAAGCAATTATTAAAACAATTCTGATTGTTTTCTCAATTCTTCTTTTTATTTTCACGTTGAATTTTTTTAGAGATCCCGAACGCGTAACGCCGGTGGGAGATGGATTAGTTGTTGCACCTGCTGATGGGACAGTTATTAAAGTTGATACTGTGGTCGAGGATCGTTATTTAAAATCCGATGCAATAATGATCAGCATTTTCATGTCGCCGGTGAATGTTCATGTCAACCGGCATCCTATATCTGGCACAATTGGATATTTTGAATACATTCCTGGAGAATTTTTTGCTGCGTTTGAAGATAAAGCATCGCTCAAAAACGAACAAACCCACATTGGCATTGAAAATAATCGCGGTAAAGTATTTTTCAAACAGATTGCCGGTTTTGTGGCGCGACGAATTGTGGCGCCGCTGAAAGTGGGGGATGTGGCAGTGATGGGAAAACGATTCGGCATGATTAAATTTGGTTCGCGGGTAGATGTCTACGTTCCCAAAAGTGCTGAGATTAAAGTTGTCTTGAATCAAAAAACAGTTGCCGGAGAAACAATTTTGGCGGTGATGAAATGATGATAACCCGTGCAGTGGTTCCGACACTCTTCACGGTGTTAAATATGTTTTGCGGTTTTCTTTCTATTGTTCATTCGAGTAATGGAGAGTTTTCCGAGGCGGCGTACTTCATCATTCTTGCGGCTGTGTTTGATGCTGTTGATGGATTGATGGCACGGTTGACAAAATCCAGCAGTGCGTTTGGCGTGCAGATTGATTCGCTTTCCGATGTTGTCTCTTTTGGTGCTGCACCAGCGTTTCTTGTATATAAAATTTTGCTCCACCAGTTTAATGCACTGGGTATTATCATCAGTTCACTGTTGGTAATTCTTGGTGGTATTCGGCTTGCACGATTCAATGTCCAACTGGTCGGATTTGATAAAGAGCATTTTGTTGGTTTGCCGATTCCGATGAGCGCAATGACCATCGTTACCTATGTGCTCACCTTCAGCGTTGATAATGGAAGGTTGATGGAGACAGCAGCGTTGGTGCTTCCTTACCTTGTGGTTGGCGTATCGTTGTTAATGGTAAGCCGGATTAAGTATGATACCTTGCCAAAATTTTCCGCAAAAGAACTGCGGAGACATCCGATGAAGTTTATTTCGCTGTTCTTTGCGCTTGTTGTGATTTTGCTGACAAAAGGGGTAGCAACATTTTATCTCATTGTCGTGTTTGTTGGCTTCGGCATTATTCGTCACATTGTTGGTTGGTTTTCGCATCAGCCAAAGACAGAAGACGAGCATGAAATCGAAGAAGCGCCAAGTTATGATATCTAACGTCTAAATTTTATATCTATGTATCGATCGACCATTACTGTTACACTTCGTCCTTCAATTTTAGATGTGCAGGGAAAAGCCGTTGAGCACAGCCTTCACTCGCTTGGCCTTACGCAAGTTGCAAACGTTCGTGTTGGTAAGTCCATTCAGTTAACCATCGACGTACCGACCGAGGAAGAAGCGAAGCGAATTACCGATGAAGCATGTAAAAAATTACTTGCAAATCCGGTAATGGAAGATTATACATTTACGGTTGTAAAAGTATGAATTCGAAAATAAAATTCGGTATCGTTATTTTTCCCGGTTCTAATTGCGACCATGATGCCTACCACGCTGTAAAACATGTGCTTCATCAGGATGCTGAATTTTTGTGGCACAAAGAAACCGACCTAAAAAATTCTGATGTCATTATTCTACCCGGCGGTTTTTCGTATGGTGATTATTTGCGTACCGGTGCTATTGCGCGCTTTTCACCAATTATGAATGAGGTAGTGAAGTTCGCAAATAATGGTGGTGTTGTGATTGGTATTTGCAATGGATTTCAGATTTTGTGTGAAGCAGGATTATTGCCGGGCGTGCTGTTGCGTAATCAGTCGCTGTTGTTTACCTGCAAGCATGTTTACCTTCGCGTTGAACACTCCAACTCCCGCTTTACGAGTGAACATCATGCTGGGGATGTTGTTCGCATTCCAATCGCACACGGAGAAGGAAATTATTTTGCCGAACCGGATGTCATCAACTTGTTGGAGGAAAATGGACGTGTGCTATTTCGGTATTGTGACGAAAAGGGAGCAGTTACTGCCGAAGCAAATCCGAATGGTTCACTGAACAATATTGCAGGCATTATGAACGACAGCGGTAACGTGATGGGTATGATGCCGCATCCTGAACGGGCGTGTGAAGCGCAGCTTGGTTCGTCGGACGGAAGGAAAATTTTTGAATCAATAATCAACAGTTTTGTAATGCAAGCAGTTTCATAATCTGCGGACGCATGGAAGTACGCTGCTCCGCTGTTTAAAGAAAGGAAGGCTCACCGTGATGGGACTCGGAACACAAGAAATCATCCTCATTCTGTTAGTCGTATTGATTTTCTTCGGCGCAAAAAAAATTCCCGAATTAGCGCGTGGACTCGGCAAAGGAGTCAGCGAGTTCAAGAAGGGGATGAATGAAGTGCAGAATGAACTCAACAAAGAAGTTCAGGAAACAAAACCCGAAGAAAAAAAATAACTCGACAAATTTCATCGATGAAGTGTCTGCAGAGCATCCAAATATGGAAATGCCGGCACGTTCCAGATGATATGATCACACCTGTAGTGTATTCAGCGTGACTAGTAGAGAATCATATAACTCTTTCCGCACACGTTTGCTGAGCGGCGAAGAATCTTGCGCTCAGCGTGTGAGCGCCTATCTTGATGTTATTTCTCAGCGACGCAATCTCAATGCATTTCTGGATATCTTTGCGGATGACGCAATGGAACAGGCAATTGCTGTTGATAAAAAAATACAAGCAGGAACTGCAGGTCCATTAGCGGGAATGGTTATTGCAATAAAAGATGTGTTGTGCATGAAAGGCAAACGCGTCACCTGTGCTTCAAAAATTCTAGAACACTACGAAGCACTCTACGATGCTACGGTGATAAAAAAACTTCGCGAGGCGGATGCCATCTTCATCGGAAAAACAAACATGGATGAATTTGCGATGGGATCATCGAATGAAAATTCTGCATTCGGTCCCGTGCTTCACCCGATGGATGAAACGCGAGTTCCCGGAGGTTCCAGCGGCGGTTCTGCCGTTGCTGTTGCGGCAGGAATGGCAACAGCAGCGCTCGGTTCTGATACCGGCGGTTCTGTTCGACAGCCCGCGGGTTTGTGCGGCGTTGTTGGACTAAAACCAACATACGGACGAGTTTCTCGTTACGGTCTTGTTGCTTTCGCCTCTTCGTTTGACCAAGTTGGTGTGTTTGGAAATTCAGTGAGAGATGTTGCGAGTGTGTTGCAAGTGATTGCCGGACATGATGAGAATGATTCAACGTCAGCACATGTACCGGTTCCTGATTATCTCTCATTCTTAAACCAAAATGTTCAAGGATTGAAAATCGGATTACCAAAAGAATACTTCTCTGATGCTCTTGATAAAGAAATCCGCGCTGTTGTTGAAAAGAAAATTTCTCAATTGGCATCTGGTGGTGCGGAAATTATCGATATTTCGCTTCCACATACTGAATACACTATCCCAACATATTACATTCTTGCAACCGCTGAAGCATCATCAAATCTTGCCCGGTATGATGGCGCCAGATATGGTTATCGTTCTGAGGCAACGAGAGATTTGGAGAGTATGTACGTAAAATCGCGCAGTGAGGGATTTGGTCCTGAAGTCAAGCGAAGAATCATGCTCGGAACGTATGTCTTGTCCTCTGGCTATTACGATGCCTACTACCGCAAAGCGCAACAAGTGCGACGGTTGATTCAACATGATTTCTTCGAAGCGTTTAAACAGGTTGATTGTCTACTTACACCAATTTCTCCCACAACAGCTTTTAAGTTGGGAGAAAAGAGTGATGATCCACTTCAGATGTACTTGAGTGATATTTATACTGTTTCTGCAAATCTTGCCGGCATTCCGGGATTGAGTGTAAATGCGGGCTTTGACAAAAACGGATTACCAATTGGTGTGCAATTGTTAGGAAAGCAATTTGATGAAGGAACGATTATGCGCATTGGGGATTATTTAGAGACTGCGAATTAAAAACATCATTTCAACTAAAAACTAAATTACCTATGTCAATACTCGTCAACAAAAAAACACGTCTTGTTGTGCAAGGCATTACCGGTGGTGAAGGAACATTTCACACGTCGCAAATGCTTGCGTACGGTACCAACGTCGTTGCTGGCGTAACACCGGGCAAAGGCGGATTAAAATACAAAGGAAACGATAAAGATCAGTTTCCTCATGAAGTACCGGTGTACGATACCGTTGCCGATGCAGTAAAACATGAGGGGGCCGATACTTCCATTATTTATGTCCCTGCAGGTTTTGCTGCAGATGCAATTATGGAAGCAGCAGATGCCGGAGTGAAATTGATTGTCTGTATCACTGAGGGAATTCCGGTAAAAGATATGGTGAATGTGTACGAATATATAACTAAACGTAGTGTTCGTCTTATCGGACCTAACTGCCCCGGCATCATTACTCCTGGCGAAGCGAAAGTTGGTATTATGCCAGCGTTCATTCATAAACCGGGGCGCATTGGGGTTGTGTCACGCAGTGGAACCTTGACATACGAATCTGTTTGGCAATTAACCGAACGCGGCATTGGCCAATCAACATGCATTGGCATTGGCGGCGATCCGATTATTGGGACCCGATTTGTCGATGCAATTAAATTGTTCAATGAAGATGATAAGACCGACGGCATTATTATGATTGGGGAAATTGGAGGAAGCGCCGAAGAAGAAGCAGCGGAATATGTGAAGAAATATGTGTCGAAACCGGTTGTCGGATTTATTGCGGGAAGAACAGCGCCGCCAGGACGACGAATGGGACATGCCGGCGCCATTATTTCCGGTGGGAAAGGAACCGCAAAAGAGAAAATGGAAGCAATGCGTGCTGCAGGAATTCATGTGGTCGAATCACCCGCACTGATGGGCGAAACTATGAAACAAGCGCTGGCGAAGAAATACAAGCCAACGTACACAATCAAAGCAAAAAAGAAATCTACAGCAAAAAAATCTACAAACAAGAAAAAATCATTAACCAAAAAGAAACGATAAGGAGTATTACCGTGGCAGTTGAACGCACACTATGTATCTTAAAACCAGACTGTGTCCGCAAAGGATTGCAGGGAGAAGTTCTCTCACGTATTCAAAAAGCAGGATTTAAGATTCTCGGAATGAAGCAGATTCGTTTAACAAAAGAACAGGCAGGCGCATTTTATGCAGTGCATAAAGAGCGTCCCTTTTATCCATCACTGGTCGAATTTATGACATCCGGACCCGCGGTGCCTGTTGCGCTTGAAAAAGAAAACGCGGTTGCCGATTACCGCGCGTTAATTGGCGCTACCGATCCAAAAGAAGCGGCGGAAGGAACCATAAGAAAGCTGTTTGCCGACAACAAAGGAGAAAATATTGTGCACGGTTCAGATTCTGTTGAGAATGGAAAATTAGAAGTTGCATTCTTCTTTTCCGAAAGCGAACTCGTGTAACAAGTAATCAAACAACAGAGCAGATAACAAAGCGGCCGGAATTGTTCCGACCGCTTTTGTTTTATCACCATAACAATGATTTTCCCAATCATACAGATTTGAAAGACAACATGCTTAAACACTGGAAAAAAATTTCGTCTCATTCACTCTTCAAAAATCCGTGGTGGGAATATAAACGTGATACCTTTGAAATTCCCGGTGGTATATCCGGAGAGTATCATTACGTCTATAGCCGCGGCTCAAGTTTGGTTGTGCCGATCACCAATGAGGGAAAGATTGTTCTTGTAAATCAGTACCGCTATTTGTGCGACAGAGAGAGCATTGAGTTCCCCTGTGGTGGAGTAAAAGAAGGAAAAACGTACGAAGAGATGGCGCACGCTGAATTAGAAGAAGAAACCGGATATCGGGCTTCCGAACTGACATACGTTGCTGAATTTAATCCGTTCAACGGTGTAACAAATGAGATGTGCCGTGTGTTTATTGCGCGCAACTTGATTCGTACGGAACAAAAACCGGATGTAACAGAAGAATTTGAAATTTTCATTAAATCTCCATCTGATATTGATTCTTTAATTCGCGCTAATCAAATTTGGGATGGAATGACACTTGCTGCGTGGGGATTAGTAAAACATAAACTTTAACAGATGAAATTTTTGCGAGGATGAAACTTAGAATGAAGAAAATACTTTTTCTTTTATTGATGCTATCGGTGGTTAATGCAAAACCGAAGAGTGTAAAAGTAGGCGCTGATGTGTTATTGGAGTCGCGACTCGATCTTATTCGAGGTAAACGTGTCGGTCTGATTACCAATCATACTGCTGTACTGTCGAACGGGAAACATCTTGTTGACGCATTGTATGAACGACACGATGTGTATCTGAAAGCATTATTTGGTCCCGAGCATGGTGTGCGTGGCGACGCACCGGATGGACGAACCGTTCACGATTCAGTTGATTCTAAAACAGGTATTCCTGTCTATTCGTTGTATGGCAACATCAACAAACCAACGTCGGAAATGCTGAAAGAGATTGATGTGCTGCTTTTTGATATTCAGGATGTTGGCGCGCGATTCTACACATTTATCAGCACTATGTTGTTATGTATGGAAGCGGCGGCGGAAAATAATATTCACTTTGTGGTGCTCGATCGTCCAAATCCCATCACCGGCGTGAAAATGGAGGGTCCTCTCCGTGTCGATTCGTTGAAAACATTTGTCGGGTGGGCGCCGATTCCGATTGCACACGGAATGACAGTCGGCGAACTTGCTGTATTAGCAAACCTTGAAGGGTGGTTGAGTAACAGAAAGCCGACAAAACTTACTGTGGTAAAAATGGAAAATTGGAAACGCTCGATGTGGTTCGACCAAACAAAATTGCAGTGGATAAAGCCCTCTCCAAATATGCGATCACTAGAAACGGCTCTTGTTTATCCGGGCACCTGTTTGATTGAAGGAGTCAATGTTTCGGAGGGGCGGGGAACAGAAAAACCGTTTGAATACATCGGCGCACCGTGGATTGATGGTAAAACGTTGGCGAGAAAATTGAACAGTCAAAAACTTTCCGGCGTTACCTTTGAACCAATAGAATTTACGCCGCAGGAAATTCCTAATGTTGCTGCCAATCCAAAATACAAAGATATGAAATGTGGTGGAATTTATGTGAAGGTGACGAATCGAAATACTTTTGCGCCAGTGAAAACTGGTATAGCCATTGTCAAAGCAATTTACGAATTGTATCCCGATTCGTTAAAGTTCCGCGAACGAGGATTCGACAGACTTGCCGGCACGCCGGTCATTCGTGAAATGATTCTTGTAGGAAAATCCGTTGCGGATATTGAAGCAATGTGGAAAAATGAAGTAAAACAATTTGCGGCAAAAAGAAATAAGGCGTTGTTGTATGTGGAAAGGTAAAACTTAACTTTTCGATACAATGAAAATAGATAAGACATGAAGACAATCGCACTTATTGCCCATGATGGGAAAAAAACAGATATCCTTCAGTTTGTGAACGATAACAAACTAAAGTTGGCGAAGTATAAACTAGTTGGAACAAAAACAACAGGAACATTGATTAAGGAGAAAGTAGGATTAAACGTGAAGTGCTATCTTTCTGGACCGAAAGGTGGAGACGCACAAATTGCATCGCTTGTTGCAGAAAGAAAAGTTGATGCTGTCATCTTTCTTACAGATCCGCTTAATGCTCATCCGCACGATCCTGATATCAGAACGCTGATGCGTGTGTGCAACGTACATAATGTTCCACTGGCGACCAACCTTGCTACTGCGGCGTTGGTGATAAAAGGATTGTAGAATCATGATAGCGCGATGCTAATCATCCTTCGTATGATTTTAGTTGTGAATTCCATGGCTTTCGCACGGTTTAATAGGCACCGCCTTGACTTTCCTCAGTCTCTTGAGTAAATTTACTCAACGTATTGAGCAAATTTACTCAGAATAATATGTCAGCATCATTTCACCGATCGCAGGTAACTCTTTTACTTCAACGACTCCAAGAAAAACGCAAATTCATTCAGGTTATAGCCGGTCCACGCCAAGTTGGGAAGACGACAATTGTTCAACAGGTGATGGAACAACTGCCATTCCCTTCACATTATATAACTGCCGATGAGCCGACACTTCACACTGCCGTATGGCTCCAACAGCAATGGGAACAAGCACGTTTGCTTGCCGCGAAAAATAAATCTGCTTTACTTGTGGTTGATGAAATTCAGAAGATCCCTCAATGGTCTGAAGTTGTAAAACGGTTATGGGATGAAGACACAAAGCAAAAACGTGGATTGCATGTTATACTGCTTGGTTCAGCGCCGCTGTTAATTCAGAAAGGTATGTCGGAAAGTTTAGCAGGGAGATTTGAACTCATTCCTGTTACACATTGGTCATTTTCTGAGATGCGCAAAGCATTTGGCTGGAATCTGGAACAGTACATTTATTTTGGCGGGTACCCCGGTTCAGCGCATCTTATAAGTAATGAACAACGATGGAAACACTACATTAAGGATTCTCTTGTTGAAACAACAGTTTCACGCGATATTCTTTTGCTTAATCGCGTAGATAAGCCAGCATTGTTGCGTCAATTGTTTCACCTCGGTTGTCTGTATTCGGGGCAGATTGTGTCGTATCAAAAACTCGTCGGTCAGTTGCAAGATGCGGGAAATACGACAACGCTTGCGCATTACCTGCGATTGCTTTCCGGCTCGGGAATGCTTATTGGGTTGGAGAAATTTTCCGGAAACAAAATAAGACAAAAGTCTTCAAGTCCTAAACTTCTAGTGTACAACACGGCGCTGATGTCGGTGTTTCTTAACCATTCATTGAACGATATAAAACAATCTCCTGATCTATGGGGAAGGTTGGTAGAATCAAGCGTTGGCGCGTACTTGGTAAATGCTTCTATCGACACTGCGATTGAAGTATTCTATTGGCGTGAAGGGCATCGCGAAGTAGATTTTATTTTGCGGCAAGGGAAGAACGTTGTTGCAATAGAAGTAAAAAGCGGTAGAACGAGAGAATCGCTTGCCGGTATGGATGAATTTGCAAAACAATTTAAACCATCTCGCATCCTGCTTGTTGGAAAAGATGGAATACCAATTGACCAATTTCTTGTTGAGCCGATAACAAGATGGTTTGAGTAAAACTTTGTTAAGATAAAACTGAGGCGGATAACCCTACGAAGGATTTGCATAACGTTGGAAAGACTATATTTTTGCCAGCGCCTGCTTCAAATCTTCCAATATATCATCTACATCTTCAATTCCAACAGAAATTCTCACCAGTCCATCGGTGACTCCATTTTTAATGCGGTCTGCTTTCGGTACGGAAGCGTGCGTCATTGTTGCGGGGTGAGAAATGAGTGTTTCAACGCCGCCAAGACTTTCTGCCAATGCACAAAGTTTGACATTCTTTAGAAATTTTTTTGCGTTAGTTAAACTTCCCACATCAAATGAAATCATTCCACCGAACCCGTGCATTTGTTTTTTAGCAAGTTGATGCTGTGGGTGTGTTGTCAAGCCGGGATAGTTAACCCTGTAAACTTTTTTTTGTTTCATCAGCCATTCAGCAATTTTTTGAGCACTTTCGCAGTGCTGACGCATCCGCACGGCAAGTGTTTTTGTTCCGCGCAAACAGAGCCACGCATCAAAAGGACTCATCACGGCACCGATGGCTTTTTGGTAAAACCGTAACCGCTCTGCAATTGTTGTGTCACTTGTGGCAACAACTCCGCCTAGCATATCGCTATGTCCGTTGAGATATTTTGTTACACTGTGGACGACAATGTCAATGCCGAAATCAATTGGCTGTTGCAAATACGGCGTGGCAAAGGTATTGTCGACAACCGAAATTAACGTGAACTGTTTCGCAAACTTTGCGACTGCACGCAAGTCGGTAATCGACATGGTCGGGTTGGTTGGCGTTTCTATGAAAATCATTTTCGTATTCTGTTTTCGAGCGTTGATGATGTTGTCTAAAACGGTGGTATCAACGAAATCAAATTGCAAACCGTATTGTTCCAACACCATTTTCGCAATACGATACGTTCCGCCATACACATCGTTTGAGACAATGACGTGATCGCCCGGATTCAACAATCGAAAAATCGAATCAATAGCCGCCATGCCTGAGGCAAATGCCATTCCTTCACTCGCATTTTCGAGAGCGGCAATATTTTTTTCCAACGCTGTTCGTGTAGGATTGGAAACGCGAGAATATTCATATCCTTTATGCTTACCGAGTTCTTCCTGAACGTATGTTGATGTCAGAAAAACAGGAGTCATTACGGCGCCTGTTGTAGGATCTGGCGCTTGTCCTGCGTGAATAGCTTTAGTGGAAAATTTCATTACGTAGTTCCTTTTTCACAAGTCATTGTGTGAAGAAAATGAAGGGTAGAATGATTATATCTGACTCTGTGAATAATTCTGAAAATCTTCTTCCGTCAGTTGATATTCAGAAAGAATCATTTTCCCTTCTGACGTTAATTTGTGAGAGCGTGCGCGTAAAAAACCCAAGACGGCTTCTTTCACAGTAATGTGTGGAGTACGCCGTGCCTCTGCATAAGCTTCGGCATATCGTTGAGCATTATTGCGAATGATAGAACGAAACGGATCGCGCACAACCTGGAGAAGTTCTTCTAATTTGTCGGAGGCAGATTTTTCCCATGTCATAGCGATTCATGAGACATAAAATCGAGCAAGTCAAAGCGAGTAACGATGCCGATTGGCTTTGTATCATCGGTGACCAATACGGCAGGGAATTTTTGTGCAAAAAACTTCACCGCTTCACTCATTTCTTCGTTCATATGAATTGAGGGGAGCGGTTGCTCCATTGATTTCGAAACCGCAGCATCAAACTTTGATGGGTCTTTCAAAACAACCGACAGCAGATTCGATTCTGTCACTGTTCCAACACAGGAATTTCCATCGAGCACCGGTAGTTGTGAAATACTGTATGCCTTAATTAATTCAAGTGCCTGGCGCAATGTTGTGGTTAATCCTACAGAAACAAGCGGAGGAATTTCGCCCGATTTGTCGGACAACACATGTTTTAGAGTAATGCGTTCCGGTTTAAGAAAGCCATTTTCCTTCATCCACACATCGTTGTAAATTTTACTCACGTATTTACTGCCGCCATCTGGAAGAAGGATCACGACAACGTCTTTCTCAGAAAGCTTTTCGCAATACTTTAGTCCTGCAGCAATAGCCGTTCCACTAGATCCGCCGACAAAAATTCCTTCTTCACGCGTCATCCTTCGGGCGGCAAGGAACGATTCTCTGTCATCCGAGACAATCACTTCATCGACATATGAAAAGTCAAGCGCACCGGGAATAAAATCCTGTCCAATGCCTTCTACTTTGTATGTTTTAAAAACAGGAGAATATTTTTTGGTATAAAAATATTCGTACAGGATTGAACCTTTTACGTCAACGCCGATAACTTTGATGTTTGGATTTTTTTCTTTTAAAAATTTTGCTGTGCCGGTAATTGTTCCGCCCGTGCCGATACCGCAGATGAAATAATCAATCTGTCCACCGGTTTGTTCCCAAATTTCTGGTCCGGTTGTTTTGTAATGTGCTTCAGGGTTTTTGGGGTTGTCGTACTGATCGGCAAGGATGGCATTGGGAGTTTCTTCTACTCGTTTTTTTGCCACTGATGTGTAACTTTCAGGTGATTCATGAGGCACGGCCGTTGGTGTAACAATAACTTCAGCTCCAAACGCGCGCAGGTTCATCACTTTTTCCTGACTCATCTTATCAGGCATCGTGAAGACTGTTTTATATCCTTTCACTGCCGAAACCAGTGCAAGTCCCATGCCAGTGTTTCCCGATGTCGACTCTACCACTGTGCCACCGGGTTTCAGACGCCCACTTCGTTCAGCATCTTCAATAATTTCCACCCCGATACGATCCTTCACCGAGCCGCCGGGATTAAAAAATTCTGCCTTCACTAAAATCAGCGGCTTTAGTCCTTTGTTGATTTTATTCAACTTAATGAGCGGTGTGTTCCCGATAGTCTCGAGAATGTTGTTGTAGAATCTTATTTTGGAAATATCATTGAGCATGTGAAGATGTTCTTTTCTCTCAATATACTTTTTTCAACCGTGATTTGCAAAAATGAATATGTGACTGTGTTAGAGTTGTTGAGGGTTGTTCACACTTTCCGATTTTTGGTTCGTTGACTCTCCTGACAGTTTTTCGTACCTTGACTTCAGAAAACATTGGGAACACCTTGTTCGATATTCTCGTCTCTTTTTGTATTAGTTATCTTCTCGGTTCAATTCCTACGGCGTACGTTGTTGTTAAAAAAACAGCCAATCTAGATATACGCACTGTCGGTAGCGGAAATGTTGGTGGAAGAAATGCATTGGAGGTGACCGGAAAGAATAGCGTAGGAATTTTCGTTATTGCTATTGATGCTCTCAAGGGGGCGCTCGCAGTAATCTTCTCGTATGTATGTTTTCCAAATAACGTGCTGGCTGTTTCAGCGGCAATGAGTGGAGTGGTGGTTGGACATTGCTATCCTGTTTGGTTAAACTTCAAAGGAGGGCGAGGATTAGCAACGACAGCGGGCGTTTTTCTGATTATTTATTGGTTGTGGATAGTAGTGTGGTTGATGATGTATTTTGCGGTAAACAAAATAGTAAAGAATGTACATCGTGCCAGCGCGATTGCGTTAATTGGAACACCGATTGTTGTCATTCTGCTACCGCGGGAAATGGTGATGAACCAAGCGCCGCATTTTTTTACGTTTGAAGAGTTCCTGATTTCCAGTTCGTCGTTGATGCTGATTTGTTTATCAAAACACATCCAACCGCTGATTGATAGCGTTAATTCGCAGGAGAAAATTGTATGAAGCGAAATATCATGTATCTTACAGCTGTCGTTTTGTGCATCAGTGTAATATATGCGCAGAACGACGCCATCACGCAATCACGTCAGAATGCGATTACCAAAACCGTCGAACTGGTTAGTCCGGCAGTGGTGGGAATTAATGTTATTGAAGTGCGGGAGTATCGCGATCCGTTTGCAAGCTTTTTCGGCAACGATCCGTTTTTCAGACAATTCTTTGGTAATAGAAATTACCGACAGGAAGTGAAAGGACTCGGTTCGGGATTCATTATTTCTTCTGATGGATATGTGTTGACGAACGATCATGTTGCTGGCAATGCCAAGGAAATTACCGTTACCCTGACGAACGGGAAAAAATATCAAGCCGAAATTATTGGAACTGACAACGTGTCGGACGTCTGCGTGTTGAAAATTACTCCGGAAAAAGGAGAAACGTTTCCGTACGTGAAACTTGGAAATTCTGACGATGTGCTGATTGGAGAGTGGGCAATTGCATTCGGGAATCCGTTCGGATTTTTCGATAACATTGATAAGCCGATTGTCACGGTTGGAGTAGTGAGCGCGAAAGGAATGAACTTGAACACAGAAGGCAATCGCTCATACAGAGGATTAATTCAAACCGATGCGGTCATCAACTCTGGTAATAGTGGCGGTCCATTAGTCAATGCCGATGGAGAGGTTATCGGAATCAATACGCTCATTTATACGGGTGGAGTGAGTCAGGCATATATTGGATACGGTTTTGCCATTCCCATTAACCGTGTAAAAACTATTGTTGACGAATTGAAGCGAAAAGGAAAGGTGGAGCGCAACTTTTGGACAGGAATGGAAGTTCGACCCGTTGACGCACAGATTGCCCGATACTTCAGTTTGAAACAAGCACAAGGAGTTATTGTCTCCGACATTAAAAAGAACAGTCCGGCTGATAGAGCCGGTGTGCAAATTGCCGATATTATCGTTGAAATCAACGGCGAGCGTATTACTGATGAAAACAGTCTCATCAGCATTATGCAAGACAGTCGCGCCGGTGATGTGTGGAAAATGAAAATTTTCCGTGATAAAAAAATAATCACTCTCGAAATGACATTAGAAAAGCAAAGTTAAATGATTCCTCGATATACTCGCCCGCACATGGGCAAGATTTTTTCTGACGAAAACAGATTCTCTATCTGGCTGGAAGTTGAGTTGCTTGCTTGCGAAGCACAGGCAATGCTCGGCGTTATTCCCATAGAAGCGGTGCAATCCATTCGTCAGAAAGCAACATTTGATATTCGTCGGATCAACGAGATTGAAGCAGAAGTAAAACATGACGTCATCGCATTCCTTACGAGTGTTGGAGAGTTTGTCGGTCCCGAATCGCGCTATATTCATTTGGGCATGACCTCGTCGGATGTGATTGATACGGCGCTGTCAGTTCAAATGAAACAGGCAGGTGAATTGTTATTGCAGGATTTAGAATCGTTGCGTGATGTACTTGCCCGTCGTGCAAAAGAATTTAAAACGACGGTCATGATCGGACGGTCGCACGGCATACACGCTGAACCGACAACATTCGGCTTGAAACTGGCATTGTGGTTTGATGAAACCAGGAGAAACATAGTTCGGTTACAACATGCAATTAAAACGGTTTCTGTTGGTCAAATTTCCGGAGCCGTCGGCACATTTGCTCACCTCAGTCCGAAAGTGGAAGAATATGTTTGTGAAAAACTGGGGTTAACTCCGGCGCTGGTTTCTACACAAATTATTCAACGCGATCGCCATGCAGAATTTTTAACAACCCTTGCCGTTATCGGAAGTTCGCTGGATAAATTTGCAACAGAAATCCGCCATTTACAACGAACGGAAGTATTAGAAGCAGAAGAATATTTTGCACAGGGACAAAAAGGGTCATCGGCAATGCCGCACAAGCGAAATCCCGTAACGTGCGAACAAATTTCGGGTCTTGCCAGAGTATTACGTGGCAATGCCCAAGCCGCAATGGAAAACGTAGCGTTGTGGCACGAACGGGATATCTCTCACTCATCTGTAGAACGAATCATCATACCCGACAGCTGCATTCTGCTAGACCACATGCTCGCTAAAATGACACACATTATTGATACGCTCATTGTCTATCCGGAGAACATGAAACGGAACATGGAAATTACACACGGCTTGTTATACTCCCAGCCAGTGATGCTTGCCTTGACAAAAAAGGGAATGAAACGAGAGGAAGCGTACAAAATTGTTCAACAGCACGCAATGGATGTATGGCGGTCGAAAAAAAATTTTAAGGAAGTGTTGAAGTCAGATTCACAAGTAATGGCGTTGCTTACCAATGCTGAATTGGAAGAGGCGTTCGATCCCACAAAAAGTTTGACGAATGTGGATTATATTTTCAAAAGAGTAGGCTTAGAATAAATCATTGTAAAACGCAGAAAAGGAGAATCTATGTCTCGTAAATTTCAGAACTTCATCAACGGAAAATGGGTTGATGCCCAGTCTGGTAAAACATTTGAAAACAGAAATCCGGCTAACTGGGATGAAGTCATTGGAACATTCCCCAAATCTGGGAAGGAGGATGTTGACCAAGCTGTGAAAGCAGCCCGCGCAGCATTCGAAAAGTGGCGGTTGGTTCCCGCACCGAAACGCGGCGACATCATGCGTAAAGTAGGCGACATTCTTGTTGCCCGCAAAGAAGAGATAGCCCGTGAGATGACACGCGAAATGGGTAAAGTACTTGCCGAAACACGCGGCGATGTGCAGGAAGGAATAGACACTGCGTACTATGCGGCAACAGAAGGACGGCGATTGTTTGGTCACACTGTACCCTCAGAGTTGCCAAATAAATTTGCGATGGCAATTCGCGTTCCTATTGGCGTGGCAGGAATTATCACACCATGGAATTTTCCCATGGCAATTCCTACATGGAAAATTTTTCCCGCTCTTCTCTCTGGCAATACTGTGGTATTCAAACCAGCGTCAGACACTCCGCGAACGGCAACATTGTTAGTGGAGATTTTGGCAGATGCCGGCGTTCCAGATGGTGTTGTAAATTTGGTTCATGGCGGCGGTAGTGAAGTGGGAAATGCAATTGTTACACACCCCGATGTTGATCTTATTTCATTCACCGGATCGACAGTCATTGGAAAAAATATTTCCAAAATGGCGGCCGATACATTGAAACGTGTCTCACTCGAACTGGGTGGAAAAAATGCACAGATTGTAATGGATGATGCTGACCTCGATCTTGCACTCGACGGAGTGTTGTGGGGTGCATTTGGAACTACGGGACAACGATGCACAGCAACCAGCAGACTCATTCTACACGAAAAAATTTATGACACGTTTATGTCGATGCTTGTCGATCGCACGAGCAAATTAAAACTTGGCGACGGCTTGCTTCCTGAAACTCAAGTTGGTCCCTGTGTAAATGAGAACCAGCGCAACACTGTGCAAGAGTATGTCAGAATCGGACAGGAAGAAGGAGCAACGTTAGTGACCGGAGGAAAGATTGCAACAGAAGGAAATCTTGTAAAGGGATGGTTTCACCAGCCGACCATTTTTACTAATGTTACACCCGACATGCGTATTGCAAAGGAAGAAATTTTTGGTCCGGTGCTTTCAGTTATTCGGGCAAAAGACATTACGGAAAGTATTCGTATTCTCAATAACACCATCTATGGCTTGTCATCGTCGGTCTATACCCGTGATGTTAATAAAGCCTTCCAGGCAATACGTGACATTCAATCAGGAATTACGTATATTAATGCACCCACCATTGGGGCAGAAGCGCATTTACCATTCGGCGGCGTGAAACAAACCGGCAACGGCCACCGTGAAGGCGGATGGACGGTGTATGATTTTTATACTGAATGGAAAGCGGTGTATATCGATTACAGCGGCAGTTTACAACGCGCACAAATAGATAATTATTGAATTCATACAGAGTTGGCTAATCTTCAGGATTTGCCAACTCTCTAACACAGTACTATGAACGGACGACCCTATATTACCTCACTCTATGAGCATCAGGAATTCTTCTGATACTCGTCATACTTTTTTCTTCACCGTATTTTTGAACCAAAAAGTATGAAAGGAGTAGGCTATGTCCGCCACAGTTACCACCACACAAGAACCAATCGTTTCATCCAACGGAAATAAAACGCCGTACACGCCGGTTGTTATTACGCCAACAGATGTTCATAAAGTATTGTCGCGCCACATGCTTGCCGACGGCTTTGATATGGTGATTGATTTGAAGAAAAGTCAGGGTTGTCGCATCTATGATTCGCGATACGGCAAGCGTTATCTCGATTTCTTTTCGTTCTTTGCTTCATCGGCGCTCGGAATGAATCATCCGAAATTAACGACGCCAGAGTTTATGGAAAAATTGGCGTACGTTGCGGTTAATAAACCATCTAACTCCGACGTCTACTCTGTTGAGATGGCGGAGTTTGTTGAAACCTTCAGTCGCATTGCACAACCAGACTATCTGCCGTACGTATTCTTTATTGACGGTGGGGCGTTGGCAAATGAAAATGCGATGAAGACTGCTTTTGACTGGAAAGTCCGAAAAAACTTTGCTAAAGGATACACCACAGAGCGTGGCCATCAGGTAATTCATTTTCGTCACTCGTTTCATGGACGAAGTGGTTATACAATGTCGCTCACAAACACCGATCCGACGAAGACAAATTATTTTCCAAAATTTAAGTGGCCGCGTATTCACAATCCTGCAATTAAGTTTCCTCTCAACGAAGAGCATTTAAAACAAGTGATTGAAGAAGAGCAGCTGGCACTAAAGCAAATTAAAGAAGCCATCATCAACAATCCCGATGATATTGCCGCGCTTATTATTGAACCAATTCAAGCTGAAGGAGGAGACAATCACTTCCGCAAAGAATTTTTACAGGAGCTTCGAACAATTTGCGACGAGAGCGACATTTTGTTAATCTTCGATGAAGTGCAATCTGGTGTGGGCTTGACCGGAAAAATGTGGGCACATGAATGGTTCGTTAAGCCAGATTTGATGTCGTTTGGTAAGAAGACTCACATCTGTGGCTTTATGGCAAGCAAACGTATTGACGATGTGCTTGAGAATGTTTTTAAAAAGCCAAGTAGAATCAATTCTACCTTCGGTGGTAATCTTGTTGACATGGTGAGAGCAAAGAGAATTTTTGAAATTATCGTTGAAGATAATCTTGTAGAAAACTCCCGAGTTCAGGGAGAATATCTCTTGAATCAATTACACGCACTTGCCGAAGAATTTCCACAATTAATATCAAATGCGCGTGGCAGAGGTTTGATGTGCGCCTTTGATCTTGATACGGCGCAAAATCGCAATCAACTCATTACGAAGGCGTACGAAAAAGGATTAATTTTAATCGGTTGCGGAGACAGATCAATTCGCTTCAGACCTCCGTTGACAATAACCCAGGAAGAATTGGCGGAGGGATTGGGAATCATCCGAAATGCGTTACAAGAATTAAGTGTTGGTCAACTATAACAACAGACCTGACAGGTTTCAACCACCGGTCAGGTCTTATCGTATATGGAAACCACTCTCCACGAACAACATCCACTACAACTCAACATGAGTTTTATCCGCTCGCTGTTAGTGAATTTTATACGGGATGAAATTCATAACGTTGGTTTTTCTAAAGCAGTCGTTGGCCTCTCCGGTGGCGTTGATTCTGCTGTTACCGCATACTTGGCAACAGAAGCGCTTGGTCCAAACAACGTTCTTGCAGTGCTCATGCCGTACAAAACCAGCAGTCCGGAAAGCAGAACCGATGCAATGGAAGTGGTAAAGCGTTTAGGAATTCGTTCCGAAACGATAGATATTACACCAATGGTTGAACCGTTGTTCGAGTCGCAAAAAATTTCGGACAATCTTCGCCGCGGAAACATCATGGCTCGTGAGCGTATGATTGTGCTGTACGATTGTTCGCAGAGAGACCGTGCGTTAGTTGTCGGGACCTCAAATAAGACTGAATCTCTGTTAGGCTATGGCACATTGTACGGCGACATGGCATGTGCTATTAATCCCTTGGGCGATCTCTACAAAACGCACGTGTGGGCTTTGGCAGAAGAACTTGGCGTACCAAAACGTATTATCAATAAAAAACCGACTGCCGACTTGTGGCAAGGACAGACTGATGAAAATGAACTTGGTTTTTCGTACAGAGACGTTGACGTGTTGCTCTACTACATGATTGATGAACGCCGAACAGATGATGAATTACGAACGTTGGGATTTGCTCAATCATTTATTGACACGGTGCGAAAAAAAATTCAGCAGAATCAATTCAAACGGCGTCCTCCGCTTGTGGCGAAGATATCGCACCGTACAGTGAATGTTGATTTTCGGTACGTGCGCGACTGGGGAGTTTGATCAGTGGCGGAAACAATTCAACGCGGTGCATTGTATATCGTTCCGACCCCCATCGGAAATCTCGATGATATTACCCTCCGTGCGTTGAAAGTGTTGGCTGGTGTTGACCTGATAGCCGCTGAAGATACCCGCACGACAAAGTTTTTACTTGATCACTACAACATTCAAAAACCGCTACTCAGTTTTTTTTCGCACAACGAACAACTTCGTACCCCCCAGATTATTGATACCTTGCTCGAAGGGAAAGCAGTGGCTCTGGTTTCGGATGCAGGCACACCGGGAATTTCCGATCCTGCACACTCAATGATTACCGCAGCAATAGAACAGGGGATAAAAATTGTTCCTTTGCCGGGTGCAACAGCATGTATACCAGCGCTTGTGGTCAGCGGTTTACCGACACACGCTTTTGTTTTTGAAGGATTCCTTCCGCACAAAAAAGGAAGGAAAACTGCTTTGGAGTTGTTACAACATGAAACGCGCACGATTGTATTGTATGAATCGCCACATCGACTCATAAAAACTTTGAACGAATTAAACAACTCTCTTGGAGATCGTCGTGCTGTTGTTGTGCGTGAGTTGACAAAAAAATTTGAAGAAGTTGTACGCGGAACTTTGCATACGCTTGCAGAACATTTTACTACTCATCCTGTAAAAGGGGAGTTTGTTATCGTGATTGAAGGAAAAAAATAATATGTCATTTTACCGTTGCTTCAAAAAAAATTTGCATGTATATTTTCAACGAGCAAGAAAAATTATTTACCAATCGCATGTCTCGCACTATCATCACTTCATGATGTATCGTTGTTTGCTGGTCTTTGCTGTACTCGTTGCGCCAACAGCCCTTGCATATAGTTCATCGGATTCCCTTGTCTATTCCTTTTCATTTTCCGACACGACAAAATATGATCAGGGATTGACTGTTGATGTTGATTTGAAAACCGAACCCGGAAAAATTATTTTAGCGTCTGGTGCTACAAAAAATCTTGCGCTCGGTTCACGCATGCGAGCAATTTATGCCGGTACGTATCCGAAGGATAACCAAAATAAACCGGATACGACGAGAATGAACGCTGATAAATTGCACGACGGCAACTATTTTACCATCGTCAACTTTCCTGCTAACGATAATGTCAACTCAGTTATCAAAATCAATTTGCAGGTGGTTCGTCGGGTAAATAAAATTACGGTCGTTACATTGGGCAATCTCAGTAATTCATACAATCTTCGACCGCAGGCTTTTTCCTACTACGGTGGACTTGACTCAAACAGAATGACGAAAATCTTTCAGGAATTCGATAATATTGATTCCGCTCGGCATACTGCTTTTATTACCGATCCACAGCCAATACAATACATCAATTTTGTATTGGACAAACAGCATCCAACACAGTCAACAGTCATTTCAGAGTTTGAAATTTTTGGCGAAGGGTATGTGACCGAAGGGTACTATGTATCAAAGGTTGACTCTACCGGAACCTTACCAGCAAATTTTGCTACGTTTTATGTCGATGCAGAAATTCCCAATGGCACTCAGGTAGCATTTCAGTTTCGTTCTGGATACACAAAAATGTTTGATTCGTTACAATGGTCTGACTGGTCGGCTCCTGTAGTTTTCAATTCGACTGCCGAAGCGCAGCGTGGGGGACAAATTATTACCGCCGAGCCGAGGAAATATTTTCAATACCGACTACGATTGTTTTCTTCCGGCTTAGAAACTCCGAAAGTACAATCAGTGAAAATGGTGTATCAGCATAATCTAGTAGCTGATTCGACTTCAGCATCCATTGCTCCCGACACAGTAGAAGTGTTGAGCCCGGTAACACTGAACTATTCCATTGTGACAAAGATGAGTGCATCATCGCTTGGTATTGATACGATAAAAATTTTAACACCAAGTCCGTCCGTTGTCCGCGCTGTGCGGGTGAACGGTGTTGCGGTTGCATACAATTTCATTCCCTCACCGGATGCGATGATTATTGCCTTCCCGACGACAATTGCCTCTACCTCTACAATTGATGTGACGTTTTCAACAAAAATGATTGCGGGAGGAGAGTTTCCGGCGCAAATCATCAGCAAGGCGTCGCCATGGAACCCGCAAATTGTCGATCCGAAAAAAACAGCCGGAGGAAATGCATGGAAAGTATCAACGACGGGCATCCCTGCGTTTCCGTTAGTTGATGTTCGCGTTGACCCCAATCCGTTTACGCCAAACAATGACGGAAGGAATGATGCAACAATCATCGATTTTTCAGTTTCCAACCTTTCAGTTTCCAAACCGTTGAAGATTCATATTTTTGATTTAAGCGGAAGAAGAATTAGAACGATTGTTGAAACAATGACTGGCGCTACACCGTACTTTGGCGATCCGCGAACAGGAGGAAAAGGATTTTTGTGGGACGGTAGAGATGATGAAGGAAAGCGGGTACGCCCGGGCGTTTATATTTTACAGGTTTCACTGGATGTTGATAATGGAGGGCAAGTTGTTACAAAATCAGTTGTGGTGGCATATTAATGAGAAAAAATTTTTACATCGTATTCGTATTTGTGTTGTCCATCCCTTTAGCGGCAGACGCTCAGGCATTTGTTGATAAGGGGTATCATCCGAAAATTACTGCCATTGGTCGTTCGGCGGTTGCGTTAACGGAAGACGCAGCGCTGATGTTTTATAATCCTGCCTCACTAGGCTTCACTCAATCGGGAAATGTGTTTGCCTCATACACCAGTTTGTATCCGGATATCATAGATGAAAATATGAATGTCGTGAATGCCGGAGCGGCATACTCGTTGGGTTCGCTTGGTGTTGTTGGACTTGGTATTTCGCAATTTGCTCCAAATTTCTGGAGCGAGCAAACATTCATTGCTTCGTTTGCCACGCGTATGTTTACTAATGATCTATCACTGGGCGGTAGTGTGAAAATTTTACGCTGGAGCGCTGAAGCACCTCAAGGTGAAAATGCTGTACCGGAATCACCTCTTTCGTACACAGGGTTTACCGTTGATATTGGTACAACATATGTTATTCCAGAGGTGATGGAGGAAAATGATTTATACGTCGGTGCGTCGATTCTCAATATTACGCAACCTTCTGTAGCCAACAATGGCTCTTCCGATGCTGCACTTCCAATGGAACTAAATATTGGAACGGCCTATGTGTCGCGTAAATTCAACTATAAAATTCTTGGCGGCGTTGGAATACGAAAAGAAGGTGTGAGAGTGTCGGTTGGTTTCGATATAACAGCAATGAAAGCGCGACTTATGGGGGTCGAAAATGAATTTTTTGTGCGGCTTGGAGGTGGAAGACTCACTGCGCAAGACTCTCAAGGTGAATACAACGGCGGCTTTGGCATGAAGATCGACAATATTGTTATTGACTACTCATATTCGTATCAAGCGTTTATTCGTCACGTTGGAGGCATCTCGTCTATTTCTGTTGGTTATGAATTTTAATATGAAGAACATTGCTATTGCCATAGGTGTTGTGGTTACGCTCTTAAGTGAAGTTACCGCCCAATTCATTAATAGAGATCAAATAAAAGGGGGAGAGCGGTACTCAAACTATTCAGGGCGAAACTACGAAAACTATAGTGTGCAGTTCAACAAAAGAAAAATCTACGACAACTTTGGAAATTTTCTTGTTGATGGTCTTTCCATTTACGAATTAGGTGAATCACAAAGTCAATTTATCGATCCGGTGTTGGGTGGAAGCAGTGTGCAGAAATCAAAATATTACAATTTGTGGTTCAACAACTTGTTGATTGGTAATGATCAGTACGGCGGTTTTATGTCGCGCATCATGCTCGGCGAAGCCATCCGCACAAAGTTCACGTCGCTGACCTTAGATAAGGCGCGATTTAATGGAATTCGCTGGGATGCCGCAACAAACAAATATCGTGGAACGGTTCTTGCTGCTCGTGTTTCCGATCCTGTGAGAATACGTTTTGACGCATCATCGCTTCCTAATTCCATAGCCCGTCCGAGAGATTGGTCGGTGTATCTCTTTGGCGGACATGCCGAAGCTGATGTGGGAGATATCTTAACTGTTGGTGCAACGTACGTCAATCAACATCAGCGGCACAGCAGTATCAACAGCAGTTCCAGTTCGATGAAAGGGGATGTTTCCAATGCCGTCCCTCGTATTATCTTTATTCGTGTACGCGATGATTCACCGAATGATCTTTCCGGACCTGTGCTGTACGGTCCGCCAAGGGTAATCATTAAAGGTGTTGCCGACTCGATTGGCAGAGAGCGACCTACTGTTAATATCAACGGTAGAGTGCCGAGCCAAACAGCCACTACGCTGAATGACCCAATTCAGTATTACGTGTTCAAAGATTTTTCTATCACCGAACGACTTTACACTGAAGGCGCCACGTTTTTTGAAGACCCGATTCTTGGTCCTGTGCCGTTCAACCAAACATCGTATAATTCATATCGATTCAACTACGGTAACATTATTCCGCCAACGTATCCCGTTGAAATTCGTGGCACATCGAATTTGGTTTTTGCCTTCATTATGCCTTTTTACACCGAAGGTGTCACATTCCAAATTCTGCTGGCAAACGATTATGCAATAGATGCGGCGCACGATTGGGTCTTGCAGCGGGATGAGTATCCTGTTGAGCAGTTGAATTTATATCCGAATCATACAGACAGCACCCGGCTTGGCAGACCAACGCAATTTTTTACTGTTGAACGCGCACAGGGAAATGTGCAGGACGGATCGAATAAAAAGTGGGTTACTTATTCGTATGGATTGAACACCGGAATGCAGATTTATGGATTAAACTTTAAGTTTAGTTGGATGGGTTTTGATATTGAAGGAGAATTCAATCGTAGTTCATCGTACCGTAAATATCCTCTCTTAAAAGCGCCGTACCACGAATTAACTGGTAACGCATTCTTCATTCGCGGTACAAAAAAAATTGGACGATTAACACTCGGTGGAGAACGTTACCGTATTGAGCCATGGTACGGTACGGCATTAGATATTTACATGCTTGAAAATAGCTTCTACAGTTCACCCGGCGCTCAAGGAACCATTACCTACAATCCACCAGACCAATATGGATATACTGCCGACGATGTCAACAAAACACGAACTGACGGTTTGCTCCCTGGTGGCGCGTACTTTGCATTGGTTGACGATAATGACGATAACGATCGATGGGAAGATGGATTTTACTTCTACAATGCAAAGCCCAATACTGCATTTCCACGCAACACCGATGTACTGAACCCTAATCCTGTTGATGTTAATCCCTACACGCTCGGGTATAGACAGAATGTGAATGAACTGACAGGACTGAGCGATATTATCCGCAAGCCGGATACGGGAATTTTTCCTGGTAAGGATAAAGATCGCGACGGAATACCGGATGATGACCGCAACTCGAATGGATTACCGGATTACACCGAAGATTTCATGACTTACTACAGCGACCCGCCTGCATTTGAAGCAGGTGACGATTGGAATAATAACGGCGTTATTGACGGGCAGGAAAATGATATTTATCCCGACTATCCCTATAATCCTGATATTGACGGATACCATTACTTTTCTTCGTTCGAAGCATCAAAAAATTTGAATATCGGCCTTGGTATCATTCGCGAAAAAGGAATTGCGCGTGGTGGACGGAATGATGTCAATTACTTTAAACTAACCTTCGGAACGGCGACGCCGCGATTTGGCGCATTGGATGTGTATTACACAGCAAAACGTGTGTGGGATAATTTACCGAACGATGGATTTCAGTTTGCCGGTGTTATTCAAGCTGACCCAACCCCTGCATATGTGCGAGACCCGCTCTATTATAGAAATAGTCTTGCACATACGTTGTATGTAGGAACGAAGTACACACAAGTCCAACACTTGAACATTGAAAACAATGTTCGTTTTGAATTGAACAATCAATACATTGTCGGAACGCCGACGCGGGAAGAGCTGGAGTTAGGACAACTCGTTAATGAGCAATTTGAAGGACAACGCACCTCGTTGGGCTTGGTGAATAAAATTGACTATGTATATTCTTTGCTCGATAACAAACTCAAACTCCGACCGCAGTTTAAAATCCGGACATTGAAGGTAGTTACCAAAAACACCTACGACGACGGCTCTCATGCTACTACTATTGCCACTCATACGCAATCAACCTATCCCATTTTCCGCGTTGATTACAAGTTGACGGACAATACTGAGTTGCATTTCGGCGTTCAGGGAACAAAACTTTTTGGATTGACGGATGCTTTTGTAGTGAAAAACAGATTTTTAAAGGATGGCGTCGGCGATTTTAATGCTTCAACCACGGCAATTTCATTGACAAACAGAACTCAATACAGCGGTTACAATATTGTTATCGATTTCGGTTATAAAGTGACAAACTATGAATTTGTGCGGACGATTGAGCAAAAAAATAACTCGCAATTTTCATTAATCTATTTTACCATCTTTGCCGGATATTAACGCGTGCGGTACTGTCATTTTCTTATAGTGTTTGTGCTTCTTCTTATTGCCGGATGCGACAACGTGTATCAGTACGTTGTTTTTCCTCCCGAAAGAATTGAATATACGCTAGTACCCGATGAGCGCTTTATTCCACAGCAACCAAATAGTTTTTGGAAAATTGGTGAAGACAAACAAACGATTGTGTATGATGCCAAAGACTATAAAATTGAAATTAAATATCTCACCGACTACCATTTAAATACGGTGGAGTTTCCCGAGCAATCTCAATCAGCGCAGTATTCGACTAATCCGTTTACGTATGGGAACTGGATTGACCCCGATCTTGGATACACGCCCAACCGATTTACCGTCTTTAAAGTGACGATTTACAACTATGCCGGTGGAAAAATCAACTTCGATCCGGAAAATGTGTTTTTATACACCGATCGGGGAGACGAGTTATTTAGTTACGGCCGTGAAGAAAAAAACAGTCGCTACCAAAGTTTAGAAGCATATTTCAAAAAGAGAAAAGGAACATCTGGTATTGATGACGACGTGTTTGAAAGCCGAATGGGTATTGTGCGGCGTGTAGTGCATTCGCTTGGCAAACCGATTTTCCGGGGCGATGTTCGTGATGGATTGATTGTTTTCGATCCGTTGGCTGAAGGTGTTGAACAAGTAAAACTAACAGTGAAGGATTTTATTCTCGGCTACGATGAAAACAACCAACCGTCGGAGTTTACAACGTTAAATTTTTATTTTAAGCGGGAGCGATTCACCCCGCCGGTTACTACTAATAACTATGTTGCCGGACGTGATACAACAGTTTCGCGTTCCGGAATAAATATCTTGTCTCCCAATGCACGACCTGACGGCGAACTCCGCATTGCTGTAAAAACCACCAACGTATTCGAAGTGAAGGAATTAATGGCTCCTTTGGATCGTTATTTGAATGAATACACCGATTTTCAGGTTTCTTATTTCAAGACAAACATCTCCGATGTTGACCTTAAAAAAAGTAACATTTTAATGATCTTAGCAGATGAAGGTCAGATGAAATTTTCTGCAGACCAGGAACGGGCAACGGCTGATTTTATTAAACGCGGCGGGTTTATTATCGCCGATGAGCGATCGATGACACTGCAAAGTGAAAATTGGCAGGCAATCAACAATTTTCTTACTGAAGTAGGAAATTTGTTGGGAAGCAATGTAACCATGGGAAGAGTACCATCGGATCACATCATTTTTCGTATCTGGAAACGATTTGATGATCTGCCCCCGGTCGATCCTGAACTTCAGAATGTTGATGGAAGACAACTCATGGATTTCTACAACGGTTTGTTCTACGAAAATAGACTTGTTGCCATTATTTCGAATAGAGGATATTCTATAGCGTGGGGCGAGTTTGGCACTCCGGAAATTCGTGCGAACAAAGATTTTACACGACAACGTGAATTTTTGGTGAATGTGCTGTACTATGCACTTGCTTCAGGGAAAAAGGCAAAGTAAGTATGAAAATACATTCTTTCATTCTTTTTGTAGTAGTGTTATTCGTATCGCCGTTGCGCGCACAGGTACATGAAGGCAATATGACGATGTTGGCGTATGCGTTACAAACACAAGATTCGGTGCAGACACTGGCGCTACAACAGCGTGAAGCGCAACTGGCAAGCAGAAGAACTACCGCATTACTGTATTCATTGGCAATGCCCGGCTCTGGTCAAACGATGCTTGGGCATCCCTATAAAGGTGTCGCATTTACGCTGGCGGCGTTTGGTTCACTGCTGACCGCTGTTATTTCGCACAACAATTTTATTGCCAGTAACGAGCGACTTGATGCCCTTGAGTTTCAGTATGCTAATGCAACAAACTGGGTAAGCGCCAATACGCTGTATAATGATATGATAGGTGTTGAGCAGAAATTAAAATTAGACCGCAACCGGCGTAACATCTTCCTTGCCATTACAGCGGTCATTTGGACGGCGAATGTGGTGGACGTTCTCTATAATACGGAAGATCAAGGTCAAACAATATTTTCTCAACAACACTTAAATTCTCAACCATCTATGGCGTTGCTTGATTTACCTCATCGCCCGCTGGTTGCTTTTTCCATAGAATTACAGTAACACTTATGAAGTATTGTATTTTCATCCTTATCCTTATGCTCTTCATCGGTTGTGAACCGGAGCGCAGTATCGTTCCCAACACGCACGATAACCGTGTGCCCGAAATTATTAACGTGACGGCATGGGTAGATAGTATTAGTCCTACCCGTAAAGTTGTTCGAATTCGATGGGCAAAAGACACGCTGAAACAGTACACCGATCAACTGAAAAACTGGGAAGTGTTCCGTAGTTTGAATGATACTGCGCAGTTTACTTCCCGCGGTACGACATTCATTCCTGCATGGGATGACGCTTCAGTACATCGAACGGATAGGGATGTTGTTGTGTATTATAAAATTTACCCGAATGGTGAACTAAGCGCACGGGGACAATTTATAGGAAAGCCCTCGGATATTATTGAATTAACAGTTCGGAAGTGATTGTGTTGTCGCTTCTGGCCTGTTTATCTGCCGATAGGCAGGCGCCCGAAATGACACTAGGTTCTGTAAAGCCAAGATAAGGTAACTCGTTGGGAGAACATTAGATATTTTTAGTGTATTTATTCATAAAAAAAAGGAGAATGCCCATGAAAAAGATTTACTCATTTATTCTCACGATACTGTTCGTGAGTGCATTGGGGAATGCTCTACTTGCTCAGCAAGTATTAGATCCGGCAAATTATATTACAGCAGACAACGCTTCAAACCAGCCGCAGGGGGGTACGGCGAACACGCCGGAGTACTTTGAAGTTGGTCCATGGTATAATGGAACCTCCGGTAATGCATGGGGTGGCAACTATCGTCAAACGTCGCAGTTTGGGGGTGAGGCGATTGCCGGCCGTTCCGCAACATGGGTGGTTAATGTCCCGACCGGAAAGAGCGGAACCTATTTAATTTATACTTACGTATTGCAAGCGGCAAACAATGCGGCGAATGTGTATTACACACTTCAATACGAATTCAGTAGTCAGATTCAGGATTCTGTGCGGCACGACCAACGACGTTCTGCAATAACGTTAGCAAACGTTGGGCTTGGGGCATGGGTACCAATTATGATAGATTCATTGAATGTTGGTAACTATAAAATTACGGTTGGTGCGGATTCACTTTCCGGTTCAGCCATTATGAGAGCCGATGCCGTTCGGATTTTGCGCAGTTCGGCAACTGGTCCTGATTTGGAATTTGGCAGACGCTCACGCGATGGATTTGATTCAGTGAGAGTAGATGAGAATTGGTTGGATGCTCCGTTGGGTGTTGTGACGTATAAAGAATTTCCGCTGTACAATTTAGGCAAGGCAGATCTTGTTGTTTCAAGTGTCCATACAACTTTTAAGCAAGATCGATGGGAGATAAAATTACCGAACAATGGAACTTTCCCGCTGGTAATTCCTCCTGGCCAAAAACGTAATATTATCGTCGGCTTCAGACCGTTTGGAGAGGAGGTTGTTGAAGACACGTTAGTTATAGTAAGCAATGACTCTGCTGAAACATCAGCATCTATCCGTTTAACCGGAAATGGTATTAACTACAATTTCATTCTCAATGCAAGTGTTGTAAATGAACCGCATTACAACGCTCCGTTTGATCAACTGGGCGATCCCCGAAGACCGACAATCACAACAACGGGCACGTGGAGTGCAAGCCAAACCGGCATCTCCGCATTTCCATTCCCGATTGCGGGTGGAAATCTTGGTGGCATGTTTACGTTCGATGCTGTTGCCTCTGTAGAGTATCGGTTCCAATTACCAGATAGCGTTAATGGTAAACCAGGTTCCACGGGGGACTACTTTATTGAGCACGGCGCAATTCCCTTTACCAGTAATTCTGAAAACAATGCGCAAGTGACCATCATCCCGGCATTTTCGACAGATACGATACGATCTTCTTTTAACCAAAGTGGATTGATTACTCCGCCGTTTTTCTATCCTCTTGCTAACAAGCCAATCCATTTAACGCAGGGAGATTTTAATAGTGTGAAAATTTATCGTACGGTAGCAACAGCGCCTGTTCTTCGTGCGGATTTACTACGTATCAGAAAAATTCCGACTGGTCCTACGCTGGCGGCAACACCACAAATTAATTTCGGTAATGTTTCAATCTATGAATCTGAGCGGAACAAAGCGGATAATTATCACAAGCCGCTCGAAATCAATAGCGGAGGCGAATCCATCTTGCGTATTGATAGCATTACTATTTCCAATCCTCGATACTTTTCGTTGCAAAGTGTTCCCCAATTTCCGGTGGAATTGCCTGCGGTGAATGGTTCAATGACATTGACAGTGTTGTTTAAGCCGGATACTATTGCCGATAACAGAACAGCAACACTGCGCATCTATTCCAACGATTCAACAAAAAATCCATATCTGGTGCCATTAACAGGTAACGGAGTTGGAACAGGTTTGGTTGTGGAAGAAAATGAAGTGCAAGGCGCGTACACCTATCCGCAAAATCCTGTTGTCTTTCCTGATAAAGCAAACCTGAACAAGTGGCAAACGTTATCAAGCACTGCCTCAAGTGGTGGAGCAAGTTTGGTTGGGTACATCTATCACCTCGAAGGTGATCCTGCAATGCCGAACAAAGCGGCGTACGTTGAATACTTCCCGCAAGTACCGATTTTGGAAGGAAGAGGGCCGGAACTCGATACCTTCATGGTGTTTGCACGGGTTCCTGTTGCTTCTCCAAACTCATCGCCGCGGGTGAAGTACACCATCTTCCCAGGTGCAGGCGGACCGCCAATAGAAACGATTGTGAATCAATGGAACCGCACGAGCAGTACAGTATTTCTCGGAACCACTGTGTTTTTACGTTCTGATACGCGCGATGCGCATGGTAGTGGCGCTATCACTGGTTTTATCCGTCTGGAAAACGATACAAACCTTGTGAACGAATACTATAAAGATTCACTTGAAAATAGCGCGCGAAAAGATAGCTTTTTAGTCCGCGCCGATGCAATTATTCTTCGCGAATCGTTGACCGGTGTTGAGTATGAAGTTCTACCAAACATTCCAAACAAATACGATCTCAGTCAGAACTTCCCCAATCCGTTCAATCCAACAACACGCATACGCTTCGACTTACCAAACGCAGAAAATGTTGAATTGGCAGTGTACGATATTCTTGGCCGTGAAGTGCGGAAGTTAGTGAGTGATTATTACAATGCCGGTTCCTATACAGTGTCGTGGGATGGAAAGAATAACTACGGCAGTCCGGTAGCAACCGGTATGTATATTTACCGCTTGCGGGCCGGTTCATTTGTTGCGACTAAGAAGATGTTATTGATGAAATAGTTAAAAAGTGCAGAACACAGTAGTCAGTAATCAGCATGCGATAACTGATTACTGACTATTGTTGTTTTAGGGAAATGTTTTACGAGGAAATGATCGATTCCGCTCGGAGCGACAAAGGATGTGTCATGCCGGGTGTAGTCGCTCTTCGTCTCCGCTCAGAGCGACAAAAAGATTATGTCATGCCGAGCGAAGTCGAGGCATGACTGAGAGATGTAGTTGTCGTTCCTCGACTCCGCTCGGAACGACAAAGGATGTGTCATGCCGGGTGTAATCGCTCTTCGACTCCGCTCGGAGCGACAAAGGATGTGTCATGCCGGGTGTAGTCGCTCTTCGTCTCCGCTCGGAGCGACAAAAAGATTATGTCATGCCGAGCGAAGTCGAGGCATGACAGAGGAAAAGGATGCAGTTGTCGATCCTTGACTCCCTGTCTGCCAACAAGCAGACGATCAGGGCGATGAAAATTGTTTTTCAACAAATATGTCATTTCAAGTCGTCATAACCATACTTGTTGCCATCGGAAGTTTGGCATACTTTATTCCAACACCGCAGGAATTACGCGATGCTTTTGTTGCGGGACAGAATTACTTTGCCGCCCGCAATTATACAAAAGCCATCGAACAGTATGATAAAGTTCTCGCTACTGAGAGCGATTTTCTGACTGCTGACAGCGTGAGGGTTGTTCTGCTCAGCGGCGACTTGAATGTGGGCGTTCGTTCTGCCGCATTGTATCAAAAAGCAAACTCGTTCCGCACGCTCGACATGCTGGACTCTGCCATTGCAACATTCCGGCGTGTGCTTGAACGACATGATTCGCCAAAATTACTGGTACTTTCACGCTACCAAATCTATGATCTCTTTCTACAGAAAAAAGAATATGATAGTGCGATTACTGCGGCACGGGAGTTAATCAGTGAGCATCCATTTGATGAAAAAGTTGAGCAGGCGTTGTACGATATTGGGTGGGCATTTCGTTTTAAGTTACAGTACGACAGTTCGTCGATAACGTTCCGTTATTTAGCAGACAAATACAAAGAAAGTCCCTATCGCGTTCGTGCGCTGTACCAAATTGGTCAGAATGCGCTCGATGCACAGCAGTGGAGCCAAGCAGTTCACGCATTTACGTATTTATTATCTGAATACAAGCCTGAATCATTCAGCAGAACAGATTTTCAGAATATGGAACTTCGGGTGAACCGTGAACGGCAGATTTTTGAAGCAGTCTCCAACCGCGAATCCGACAACACCAATCTTGAACTTGCCTCGAAAGCTGAATTTAAAATTGCTGAAGCGTACGAACATTTGAACAATATTGATTCTGCTGTTGCGCGCTACCAGTACATTATCCGTACGTACGCGTTACTGCCGACGCTCATCGAAATTTCATACATCCGTTGGGCAGAGTTGATGTTGAAAGTTCGAGGTGTTGAGCAAGCAGTACAAGTTTACCGTCGTGCCATTGACGAGCATTTCCACAACAATGTGTTTCAGGCACGAATGCAGTACAAGATTGCCCGCACCTATCAGGACCAAAGAGAGTTTAAGCGTGCGGCGGAAGAGTATCTCTTTTATGTAAAAGCATATGCAGAAGTTGCCGAGACGGCAGAATTTTCGCTTGAAAATGCACGTTTTTTTGCTGTGCTGAATTTTAGCGCCGCCAAAGAGCACGAACAGGTTATTGCAGCAACGGATTCGTTCCTGACATACCATTCCGGAAGCGAGTTCACTCCCAAAGCGCTCATCATGCGGGGAAATTCATTCCTTGCATTGAAAAGATTTACGGAGGCGCGTCAATGTTATGAACAGGTGTTGATTGACTACGCTTCTTCCGAAGAAGCCATTCATGCACGCATGCAAACTGCGCGTTCTTTTTATGATGAGAAAAACTATGAACAGGCAATTACTGCCTACGCTGCGTTGGAACGTACAGTGCAAAGCGATAAAGAACGAAATGAAATTCAATACTACCTCGGGATGTCATATTTCTTTACATCGAAGCTGACTGAAGCGGTATCGTCGCTCAAAAAGGTAGAACCAACATCGCAGTTTTATCCCTTTGCCTTTTCCCGTGTGGTAAAAATTTACTCAAGTATATCTCAAACAGACAGCGCAGAAAAATACATTACGTCCATTCTTTCGCAATTGTCTGATTCTTCCGACTTCAAACCGTATGCGCATCTATCGTATGGTGAACTGCTGGCAACTACCGGAAAGTTTGAAAAAGCAATTGACGAAATGAGCATTGTTGTGCGGGATACTAACGTTGTTGAAAACGCACGTCTGCAGGCGCGGTATGCTCGCGGCGCTTTATACCAACAGACGAAAAAATATAAAGAGGCAATTGAAGATTTGGAATACTGTCTGAAGCACGAGTCATTCAAACAAAACTTTGCCGCTACAGTTCCGGTTGCCAACGAAAAACTTGCACTTTCGTATCTCGGCATTGGCAAGCGAAAAGAAGCAGTGGAAAAAATCATCACGCTCCTCAATCAGGCAACGGCAAAAGTTGATAAGGTAAAATATCTTTCAGCGTTGACTGAAATTTACGTTCAATTGAATGACTTTCCGAAGGTAGTGGAGTATGGACAACAAGTAGTTTTAGCAGATAGCGCTGATGAGAATTCACGCGCCAAAGCGTACGCAGCGCTTGCCAATGCCTACGGTAATCTGAATAACTTCGAACAGGTAGTTGCTGTGCTTCGTCAGGCGGCTGATACGCTCTCACACCATCCGTACATCAAAGAAATTCTTTGGCAAACTGCAATGCTCATGTACGACGGACAAGCGTTTGCCTATGCGGATCCGCTGTTTGAAAAATATATTGAAAAGTATCCCGACGATACGAATACAGAAAATGCATACTACTATCGCGGAATCAGTCTTTTTGGCGCTGGTAAGATAGATGAATCCATTGCTGCTAAGCGTAAGTACATTCAAAAATATCCGAAGAGCGAACGAGTACCGATGGTGCAGTATGAAATAGCAGAAACGTACTATAACGCAGAGCGTTTTGATATGGCGGCGCAGGAATATGACCGAACGACAAAATCGTATCCCTCATCTGAGTATGCGGCAACAGCGCAGTATAACAAAGGATGGTGCTATTTTAGAATGGGTGATACGCTGAAGATGGTAGAATCATTCGAACGTTTCGTTCGCCAATTTCCCAATAGTCCGCAGGCGCCGGATGCGCAATTCAGCATTGGCGATTATTACTACAACAAAAAAGATTATGAAAAAGCAAAAGCGGCATATCAGGTGATTGTCGATAAGTATCCGACATACAGCCGTTTTGAAGAAGCGAAAGGTCTTGTCCGTGAACTGAAACAGATCAATTCATATTTGGAATATTCAAAGGCGATAGCAGTCTTCGATGCGCAGGATTATCCTCGTGCTATTGCTATGTTAGAAGAAGTCATAAAAAAATATCCTGATGCCGATGTGCGCTATGCTTGCGAAGCAAACATCGCTTCAGCGTATTCTGAACTTGGGCAAAAGCAAAAAGCGTATGGAATGTTCAAAGCCATCATTGAAAAATATTCCGGCGTGCCGGAAGCGCAAATGGTCGTGTTTTTTGCAGAGCAGCACAAACGCTGGCTCGAATCGAAAATGAACCAATGACGTTATCCGAGAAAAAACAGTCGATACGAAGATACGGCATTATTGGCATTGCCGCTCCCTCGCTTCTACACATAACCATTGGCATCATCATTCTACTATCAGGTGGTGAGAAAGGTGAGAAAATTGTTAGTGTAGAATTGAAAACATACGAAATCGTCAAGCCGCCTATTAAATTTGAAGCGCAACCGCCGCGGTTTGTAAAATCATTTGATCTTGCCAAGCAGGTAGAATATGTTCCGCAAACCGGTGCGCGCCAGATTGTCTTTGCACGGGCAGAAGCGCCAGTGCCATCCGGTCCAGCAAGTACAGCTCCTCAATCTCCATCATCAGGTGGGCGTGGTGGCGGCGAAGGGAGCGTCTTCTTTGGTGCATTAACAGCATCTTCCGGGGCTGCTGATTTGGGTTGGGGATTACCTGGCGGCGCAACGAGTTATGGCAGAAGTTTTGGTGTAGGCGGAAGTGGTGGATGGGGCGCTGGTCCCGGAGATGGAAAAGATTGGGGTCCGCAATTTGCCAGCGATGTGGAAAACACACGCACTGGTGGAGGAGGTGGACTTTCTGCCATGCGCGATAATTTGATCTCAGCAGAAAATTTTGAAGACAGATTCGATGGGTTTATTGAAGTCAATCCGCGCAACAAAAAAGATATTCGCGGATTTCTCAACATCTATCAATTACAATATAATTCATCCCGACTTGAAAAGTCTCCGGCAACAGGATGGGATGTTGTCGATAATCAACCTTCGTGGAATTGCGTACCGTTAGCGTTGCAAAGTTTGGCGCAGTACGCCAACGATAGCACAAAACTTCGGGTCAACATTCGCGGCACAGTGCGCCTTGATTCAAAAGAACTCAACACTATTCCCTTTTTATTTATGATGGGATTTCAGGCATCTGTAAAGTACACGAAAGAAGAAGCGCGCAACTTAGGAAATTATTTGAAGAACGGAGGTTTCCTATTTATTGATGATGGCAATGCATACCAACCGGGAGCCTTCAACATCACTGTCCGTCAATTATTAAAAGACGCATTGGGTTATGAAGCAGTGTTTGAAAAAGTTCCGAACAACCATCCGCTGTACACAGCGTGGGAAAATTTTTCAGGTCCGCCCAGTGGCGATGATCTTGTCCGATATGATCGGAGAGTGCGGGAGGTGAAAGAAATTTATCCGTATGTTGAAGCAATTTTCATTAATGGACGAATGGCGGTGTTAATTTCAAACAAAGGATATTGCTTTGCATGGGGAGCATGGAAGTATCTTCCCGCAGTTGCCGGCGGTCCGTACGACAATACCCGCCAGTTGCAATTTGGTCTAAATGTTGTTGTGTATGCGTTAACACAGCGCGGCGGTATTGTTGATCAAAATCGCACGCGTATTGCACAGGAGCAGAAACGATAGCATATATCTTTGCGTTTTAGTAGTAGGGAAATCTTATATTCTGTCATGCCGAGCGCAGTCGAGGCACGACCATAGTGAATTTTACTATTTATTCATTGAGGATTCTATGAAAGTGAAAGTATTTACGATGACTCTTCTGTGCGTTGCATCGCTGACATCACAGATAAAAACTGTTTCCATTGAAGAATTACATCTTCCACCCACAGAAAGATGGAGCCATCCTATTTTTTCCCCCACTGGTAAGGAAATTTTTCTGACAAACAGTGATTACAATGGCATTTGGCAGTATTCGCTCGAAACAAAAGTGTTGAAAGAAATTACCCGCGATATGCATTCGGGCTTTGCCTTTACCGTTTCTGATGACGGAAGAAAAATTGCGTATCGGAGAACAGTTCAACAAGGTGACCATCGTACGCGTGTTCAAGAGAGTGTTGAATTGGACCTTAGCACAGCAACAGTAAGCATCATCGATCGGGGCAACTCCATTGCAACGCCTGTTTTTGTCAATCGTCGTGCTAAGACAAATGCAAAAACATTACAGAAGCAATCTGCACCTCATCTACCGGTAGTGTTGGGAATTGACGAAACGAAAATTGCCTTGTTGATTAATGGCGAAAAGAAAATTCTTGATCCGTTGAATGGTCAATATATTTGGCCCACACTATCGCCAGATAGAACAAAACTTGCGGCGGTAGAAATGGATAGAGGAGCATTCGTATGTTCCATCGATGGAACCAATGTTCAACGAATAGGTAAATGCAATGCCCCTTCATGGACCTATAATGGCCAATGGATTATTGGAATGGATGATAAAGACGATGGACATACTATCTATGACTCAGATATTATCGCTGTTTCACCAGATGGGAGCAAGAGATACAACTTAACGGAATCGTTTAATGGTATAGCAATGTACCCGTCATGTTCTGTTGCCGAAGCAAAAATACTCTTTAGCACACTTGATGGAGAAGTCTTCCTATTATCCTACGAGGAGGTAAGATAAAATGAAAAAGTTAATGTTGAGCATATTCTTCATTTTCGCCGCCTCCGCAATCGCTCAACCTCCGAATAATTTTACCGGAATGAAGTTTTGTATAGATCCGGGACATGGAGGTAACAATCCTGCCAACGATCGCAGAGTAGAGCCAGACCCGGGGAATGTGTTTTGGGAATCTGAGAGTAATTTTCGCAAAGCGTTGTGGCTACGCCCTCTGTTACAGGCACGAGGTGCTACTGTATTTCTGACTCGTGAAACAAACACCTATCCTGATGATTCACAAGAACCGTCACTTTCAGCCCGCTGGCAGTTTGCTAATTCCAACAATGTTCATTGGTTTCATTCCATTCACAGCAATGCAACGGGTGGAACAAATACCTCAACAAATTATACAATGGTATTGCTGAAAGAGAATATTACCACGCGTCAGCCGGCATTTCCCGCCGCGGTTGATATGTCGTCGTTAATCTACACGAACATTCGGGCAAAAAACAGAACGAGTTCCTCATCAGGAAATATTCCCGGAAAGCCAGGTGTGTATCTCGATTATACGTTTTATGGAGGACCAAATGGCGGTTTTAATCTTGGCGTACTCAATGGATTAATTATGCCGGGAGAGCTTTCGGAAGGGTCGTTTCACGACTATTATCCGGAAACGCGTCGCTTGTTAAACAATGATTACCGAAAAGGCGAAGCGTACGGTATCTACAATGCATTTGTTGAATACTACAACATTCCTTACGATACGCTGGGCATTATTTGTGGCACACAAAAAAACGGCTCGGTGCCAATTAATAACATTGTAGTTCGTCTGTTACCGCTGAATAAAGTGTATAACGGGGACAGCTACAACAACGGCTATTTTATGTTCGACTCAATTCCGCCCGGAAATTACAAGGTGGTTTTTGAAACTCCCGGTTATTCGCAAGATACTGTGAATGTTACAATGAGTGCAGTTGGGCGAATTGTTGAAATGCTTCCTAAAAACGGTGCGATAGGCGTTAAACGTGATACGGTACTGACATTTACATTCTTAAAGCCAATCGACACTGCTCTGGTTCGTTCATCATTGAGTATTTCGCCAACTTTACCAGGAACAATTTCCTGGAATGCATCAAATACGGTGATGACATACACACCAACAAATCCGCTACCGTATAAAACATTGTACACGGTAACTCTTGCCAACATGGGCAATACACCGCAACCAACAGTGTTTGTCGATAATAAGGTGGTTACGTCGAACGTTGGTACAAGAAATTTTGTTTCCACTTTTCAAACAATTTCACTTCCACCGCAGGTGGTGCTAACACAACCACTGCCCAACGATACAAACTTTTCTGTCACACAAAATCTTGGCATTCGTTTTTCTGAATCAATGGATACCGCGAGTGTGCGTGCTGCATTTCAAATTTCTCCGGCAACGTCCGGAATGTTCACCTGGACCTCGAGCGGCGCAACAAACAACACGTTGCTGTGGAAACCGCTTGCCGGTAAATTTGCCTATGAAACATACTACACAGTAACCATTGGTAGCGGAGCAAAATCCATTTACGGCGCAGCAATTGATGGCAATAAAGATTCAATTGGAGGCGATCCCTATGTGCTGCAATTCAGAACGCAACGAGCGCCTACTTCGGTTGACGAAGAACAGCTACAACCGTTGAAATTTTCTCTTGCACAAAACTATCCTAATCCCTTCAATCCGCAAACGACGATCGATTTTTCAATAGCTTCGACAGATTTTGTTTCTTTGAAAATCTATGACATTATCGGAAGGGAAGTGGCTACGCTGGTCAATTCATCATTGACGCCGGGAAAATATACTGTTCAATGGAATGCATCATCAGCGGCGAGTGGTATTTATATTTATAGATTGATTACCTCCAAATTCACCGATACAAAACGTATGATGTTGGTGAAATAATTTTTGAAGGATTCAACTCTACAAATTTTTACCGGGTATTAACCACGCGTTAGCCGTTACAGGTATTACTATTGTCCTTGAACGATATTTAGCTAAGCTTTTTATAGCCGCGCACTTTTCTTTGTATTCACCTTCATTTTTCGTATTTTATTTCGCGCTCTCGAAGTTCAACTAGTTAATCCTGACAAAGTCGGGATCGTAAACTTTTTGCTCTCGTAGTTCAACTGGATAGAACCGGGGTTTCCTAAACCTCTAATAGCAGTTCGAGTCTGCTCGAGAGCACATGTTCAATCTTGTAAATCTCGTAATCAATTACTTTTAAGAAACAGATGCGCTTATCAAAAGGTTTTTTCCCTACCATAAAAGAAGTTCCTGCTGATGCAGTAATTCCAAGTCACCAATTAATGATCCGTGCAGGATTAATGCGCCAATTGACAGCAGGCGTGTATTCATTTTTACCGCTGGGCTACGCAGTGATGAAGAAAGTTATGCAGATTATTCGCGAGGAGATGGATGCCATTGGCGGACAAGAATTTCATTTACCAGCGTTGAATCCGATTGAATTATGGGAAGAGACAGATCGGGTGAAGGCGTTTGGCGATATTATGTTTCATGTTAAAAACAGACCAATGGTGCTTGCCCCAACGCATGAAGAAGTCATCACAGCGATAGCTAAAAACCATGTCAAGTCGTATAAAGATATGCCGCAAATTTGGTATCAGATTCAAACCAAATTTCGGAACGAACCTCGCCCCAAATCAGGTGTGTTGCGGGGAAGACAATTTACCATGAAAGATTCGTACAGTCTCGACAGTTCATGGGAAGGATTAGATAAAAGTTATGAATTGCATGCACAAGCATATCGTAATATCTACACACGTTGCGGACTTACCTTTTTTGTCGTTGGAGCTTCGAGTGGTGCAATGGGTGGAAGTGGTTCTCAAGAATTTATGGTCGAATCGAATGCCGGCGAAGATAATCTTGCCGTGTGTGATGAAAGCGGATATGCGGCAAATGTTGAAATTGCAACATCCCTGGTTCCCAAGGCGGAACGGTTTGACGACAATCCGCCGATACAAGAAGTTCATACACCTAATTGTAAATCAATCGATCAGGTTGCGTCATTTTTAGATGTGCCGACAACACGTTGCGCAAAATCGTTGGTATTCATGAATGGTACGCAACCCGTATTGGTGTTAATGCTCGGCAACGATCAATTGAACGAAGCAAAACTTCGTGTGGTATTTGGTACAGATATTCGTCCCGCCCATCCCGATGAATTGCTTGAATTAACCGGCGCTGATGCAGGATCAATAGGTCCAGTTGGACTTGACGGGAAGTTTCTGATTGTCGCTGATAAAAGATTGGAAGGAGCAAACGGACTTGTGTGTGGTGCGAACAAAAATGATTATCATTTGATAAATGTTGATCTGACTCGCGATACCACAATTCAGTCGTATCACGATTTTCGCGTTGTTGAAGAAGGAGAATTGAGTCCGGATGGAAAAGGAAAACTCCGCATTGTCAAAGGAATTGAAGTCGGACATATTTTCAAATTAGGTACAAAATACTCAATTGCGATGAAAGCGAACTTTCTTGATGAAAAAGGGGAAGAACACCCAATCATTATGGGAAGTTACGGCATCGGCGTTGAACGGATCATTGCCTGTCATATCGAACAACATCACGATGAGTATGGAATTAAGTGGCAGAAGTCTCTCGCACCGTATGATGTTCATTTAATCGGCATCAATATGAATTCTGAAGCGGTGAAGGAACAATCAGAAACATTATATGCTGAATTGAAAGCAAAAGGTGTTACCGTGTTGTTTGACGACCGAACAGATGTTACAGCAGGATTCAAGTTCAAAGATGCTGATTTACTTGGTATGCCTCTACAAATAATTGTCGGAGAAAAGAATTTGAAGAATAATGAAATTGAACTGAAAGACCGCAATACTGGCAAACGTTGGAATGTTTCCCTAAATGCTGCAATTGATGAGATTATCAATTTTGTAAAAAGTTAATCTCTTCAAATTCCAAGATTACCAAGCTGCACCATGAAAGAATAATTTTCTCATCTTGGAATCTTGCTATTTTGTAATATAACTCTTCATGGAAGTCAAACAATTTTATATCGGTGGTCATCTAACTTCCAGCAACGAAACCGCAGTTGTACTAAATCCTTACACTACTTCACCGCTTGCAGAAGTGTATCAGGCAGATCGAAATCACATAGAAGCGGCGATTCATTCTGCACAGCAGGCATTTGCGGTTACTTCCCGGTATTCGAGTTATCAACGATCAGGCATTCTTCACTCTATTGCCTCACAATTACAGCAGAGAAAAGAAGAATTTGCCCGTCTTATTACAGCAGAAGCGGGAAAGCCAATACTGTTTTCCCGCGCTGAAGTTGACCGTGCAATATCAACATTTAATATTGCGGCTGAAGAAACGAAACGAATAAACGGCGAAACAATTTCGCTGGATATTACAGCGGTCACTCATGGTAAACACGGAATTGTCAACAGATTTCCTATCGGTATCATTTTGTGCATTACACCGTTTAATTTTCCTTTAAATCTTGTTGCTCATAAAATTGCGCCAGCAATTGCCAGTGGTAATTCGTTTATTCTTAAACCTCCACCGCAAGCGCCGTTGACATCGTTACTGTTAGGTGAAGTGCTGTTGAATTCAGGATTGGAAAAGAAGACGATCAATATCATACCAACATCAAATGCGCATGCAGAACTGCTTGTTACTGATAACCGGATTGCAATGCTAAGTTTTACCGGCAGTGCAAAAGTAGGATGGTGGCTGAAGCAGCAAGCAGGAAAGAAAAAAGTTATCCTCGAACTCGGTGGAAATGCAGGAGTTATTGTTGACAAAACAGCTGATATTACCCATGCCGTTTCTCGCTGTGTGCTTGGCGGATTTGGATATGCAGGTCAGGTGTGCATTAAAGTACAACGGGTCATAGTGCATGATAGTATCTATACAAAATTTGAACAGCAATTCGTTGATGCTGTGTCAAAAATTGTTGTCGGAGATCCGCTGGATGACCAAACCATTATCGGTCCAATGATTTCAGAAAACGAAGCGATACGAGTAGAGTCGTGGGTGAACGAAGCAAAAACGCAAGGCGCCACAGTATTGCTTGGTGGAAAGAGAAATGGTATTTTCTACCAGCCCACTGTTCTCTCGCATGTTAATGCTGAAATGAAAGTCTGTTCTGAAGAAATTTTCGGTCCGGTGGTAACGCTGGAACGTTTTTCTTCTATCGAAGAGGCAGTGAACATCATTAACAACTCAAGATATGGTTTGCAAGCGGGAATTTTCTCGAATGATTTTCAGAACATTCAGTATGTTTATACTCATGTAAATGTCGGCGGTGTTATTGTTAATGATTATCCAACATTTCGCGTTGATAATATGCCGTACGGCGGCGTCAAGGATTCCGGATTTGGCAGAGAGGGAGTAAAGTATGCAATGCAGGAAATGACTGAACCGAAACTCCTCGTCTATTAGTTGTCATCGTGTAATTTACAATTTACAATTTACAATGTCTCAATTCATCCATCTTCATAATCATACACACTACTCATTGCTCGACGGTGCGGCAACTGTTGATACGCTTTTGCAAGCGGCGTTTGATTGTAAGATGCCCGCAGTAGCATTGACCGACCATGGTGTGATGTTCGGTGCTATTGAATTGTACAAAAAGGCAAAGAAGAAGGGAATCAAACCGATTATTGGTTGTGAGGTATATATCCTTACTAAGGGGAGTCGTTTTCAGAAATCGAAAGAGAAAGATGATGGAAACGACTTGCTCGTTATTGACGGTAAATCAAAAAAGAAACGTGACTACAACCATCTGATACTTTTATGTAAGAATCTCACCGGCTACAAGAATCTGATTAAACTTGTTACGCTTGGTCACACTGAAGGCTACTACTACAAGCCGCGTATAGATTTTGAACTTCTCTCGCAGTACCACGAAGGGCTAGTGTGCATGTCGGCATGTGCAGGCGGAGTTGTTGCCAGCCATTTGATTAATGGCGATTACGATGAGGCCAAAGAGGTTGCCTTAATGTATAAGAATCTTTTCGGAGATGATTTTTATCTTGAAATACAGGATCACGGTATTCCAGCCGAAAAGATTGTCCTTCGCGATATGCCAAAACTCGCTCGTGAATTGAACATCAAACTAGTGGCGACGAACGATTGTCATTACATCAAAAAAGAACATGCAATTGCACACAATGTGATGCTCTTAATTCCCGATGCTGATGCTTCAAATCCGCCGGATATTACCAATCTGCGGTACGGCACTGACCAGATTTATTTCAAAAGTGCAGAAGAAATGTGCGAACTGTTCAAAGAGTTTCCTGAAGCGATAGCCAGCACATTTGAAATTGCGGACAAGTGCAACCTCGAACTTGAGCTCGGCAAAAATCAAATGCCGAAATTTCCGATTCCGCCTGATGCCGGAGTTTCAACGCTTGAAGAGTACCTCGAAAAAATTGCATGGCAAGGACTCCGAACACGGTATGAGACAATTACTCCGGAAATTGAAGCGCGGATGAACCATGAACTTTCTGTTATCAATAGAATGGGATATGCCGGCTACTTTTTGATTGTTTCTGACTTCATTCGTGCGGCTCGTGAACGAGGCGTGATGGTTGGTCCTGGTAGAGGTAGCGCGGCCGGAAGCATTGTAGCGTACGCAACCGGAATTACTAATGTTGATCCGTTAAAATACGATTTGCTGTTTGAACGTTTCCTGAATCCCGATCGGGTTTCAATGCCGGATATTGATGTTGATTTTTCAGATTCGAAACGTGAAATCGTTATTGACTATGTTCGTGAGAAATATGGCAGGGATAGCGTAGCGCAGATTATTACCTTCGGTACACTTTCGTCAAAAGCAGTGTTGAAAGATGTTGCCCGTGTTCTTGGTATACCACTTTCAACCGTGGAAAGTATCAACAAGCAAATACCGACTATTCTCGGAAAAGTGATGCCGATACAAGAAGCGTTAGATACTCTTCCCGACCTGCAACCATACAAAGAAAGCGCCGATCCGAAAATTCAACAGATGTTTGAAATTGCAAAAGTGCTGGAAGGAATGAATCGTAACGCTGGTATGCATGCCGCCGGCGTAGTGATTGCGCCGGAACCGCTCGTCAATTTTGTCCCAATGTACAAAACACCGAGCACCGAGTTAATGACGCAATTTACGATGAAAGACCTTGAAGAAGCAGGTCTGCTGAAAATGGATTTTCTCGGTCTTCGTACGCTGACCGTTATTGAGCATGCGTTGGAGTTAATAAAGAAACATCATGGCGTGACGATTGATCTCGACACCATACCGGAAAACGATCCGAAAACGTTCGAACTCTTCGGCAAAGGACAAACCGTTGCAGTTTTTCAGTTTGAAAGTTCAGGGATGCAGGATTGGCTAAGGAAGTTAAAGCCAAATTCCATCAGTGACTTGACGGCAATGAATGCGTTGTATCGTCCCGGTCCAATGGAAAATATCGGTGACTTCATTAAGCGCAAACATGGACAGGCAAAGATTGAATATCTTCATCCGAAGATGGAACCGATTTTGAAGGAGACGTACGGTGTCATTGTCTATCAAGAACAGGTAATGCGCATTGCCTCTGAAATAGCCGGTTTCACGTTGGCAAAATCTGACTTGATGCGCCGTGCGATGGGGAAAAAAGATAAAAAAATTATGGAAGGGTTGAAGGCGGAATTCATCGAAGGAGCACAAAAGACCAGTAACTTAAGCGCTAAATTAGCCGGAGAAATTTTTGATTTAATCGAAAAGTTTGCATCGTACGGCTTTAACAAATCGCATTCTGTTGCTTACTCCATTGTTGCGTACCAAACTGCGTATCTCAAAGCTCACTATCCGGCAGAATACATGGCGGCAACACTAACGTCGGAAATCAACAACACCGATAAGATAGTGTTGTTTATTGACGACTGCCGTAAGTTAGGAATTCAGGTTTTGCCGCCGGACGTGAATGAGAGTGACAAGGATTTTACTGTAACTCCTGAAGGAATTCGTTTTGGTCTTGCCGCTATTAAAAATGTCGGCGTGAATGCAGTTGAAGCTATTGTGAAAGCGCGTACAGAGAAAGGAAAATTTACTTCGCTGTATGACTTTTGTATGAAAGTTGATCTTCGTACTGTTAACAAAAAAACCATTGAAGGACTAGTCTTGGCGGGCGCATTCGACTCGATTACAGCAAATCGCGCGCAGTTATACAAAGCAATTGAGCAGGTGCTTGCCGCGGCATCTACTGCGCAGGAACAAGCACAACGAGGACAGGATAGTCTTTTTGGGGGTGATGAACGTTCAACAGTTATTGCTCACTTAATTCCGCAGTTGCCAAATGTACCGATGTGGAATGAATCTGAAAAACTTTCGAGAGAGAAAGAAGTACTCGGCTTCTACGTTTCCGGTCATCCATTGCTGAAGTACGAGAAAGAAATTAACGCATTCGCAACAATACATCTTGGCGATGTTGAGGGATTGAAGAATGGGACAGTTAAAGCTGGCGGCATTATCACTTCTGTGAAGAAGAAAATAGACAAAAAAGGAAATACGATGGCATTCCTCACCATTGAAGATTTTACCGGCAAAGCGGAATGCATTGTATTTTCCAGTTTGTACAAGAAAAAACTTGAACTTCTTGAAGAAGAAAAGATGATTCTCGTGGAAGGGAAAGGAGAAATCAACGGTGACATGATCAAAATAATTGCCGATGACATATTACCGATGGATGCCGTGCGGGAAAAATTTGCCAAGAAAATTTTCTTCTTACTGAATGTCGATGAAGTTACCGATCATGCGCTCGCTCAACTTCGTGAATTGATGGAAAAAAACAGAGGAAACTGTAGCTGCTACTTTAATGTTATAGGGAGTGCATTTGAAAACCAACAAGTGTTCATCTCGCGAAAATATAGTGTTAACCCGACAACCGAATTTATTGAGAGAGTTCAGGATATACTTGGAAAGCACGCAATTAAATTATCATAATCATGTGGAAAATTGACAACACTGCCAATTTTCCTAAGTAAAAGGAGAACATATGAAACCAATTGAAGTAACCGATTCCAACTTTAAGAGTGAAGTGCTTGATTCGCCAACGCCCGTGCTTGTTGATTTCTGGGCGGTATGGTGCGGCCCATGTAAAATGATTGCTCCCGTCGTTGAAGAACTTGCCAAAGAATATGATGGGAAGATGAAGTTTGCTAAACTTGATGTGGATGCAAATCCTCAGGTATCAATGCAGTATGGCATTCGCAGCATTCCGACACTTCTTGTATTTAAGGGAGGCAAAGTGGTAGATCAAATTATCGGCGCTGTGCCGAAACGGATGCTTGTTGAAAAAATAACACCACATATGAACTAAAATCAGTTGTCAGGCATCGGATTTTTTCCTATAAAATCCTGCACACGTGTGCAGGATTTTTCATTTCCCTTCATTGAAAAACCATCCATTTTTCGCTATCTTTGAGCTGAACAAAGAGCTCATTGATTAATCCCTCTTTCAAGGGATTTTTTATTGTTTTAAGGAAGGACTACGTTGCACTAATGCAGTACAAAAAACGAACACACACCTGCGGCGAACTTCGTTCATCGCACATTGGACAAACTGTTACGCTCAACGGCTGGGTCGACACTCGGCGTGATTTGGGCGGAGTCATTTTTATCGACCTTCGCGATCGATATGGAAAAACGCAAATCGTCTTTAACCCACAGCATCATCAACAGTCTCACGAATTAGCAGGCGAGCTTCGATCGGAGTATGTCGTTTCGGTTACCGGTGTTGTTGAAAAAAGGCCGGCGGGTACTGAAAATCCAAAACTTTCTACAGGCGAAATTGATGTACTGGTCAATGAATTAACCATTCTCAATAAAGCAGAAACGCCGCCGTTTCCTATTGAAGACGGTATTGACACAAACGAAGACCTTCGGCTAAAATATCGATATCTCGACTTACGCCGTCCGGAAATGCAGCAACGTTTGCTGTTTCGGCACAAGCTGTATCAGATAACGCGAAAATATTTCGATCAAAACAACTTCATTGAAATCGAAACGCCGGTGCTGATGAAAAGTACACCGGAAGGTGCGCGCGATTTTTTGGTACCAAGCCGTATCAATCCGGGAAAATTTTACGCTCTGCCGCAGTCGCCCCAAACCTACAAACAAATTTTAATGGTTGCAGGATATGACCGGTATTTTCAAATTGTCAAATGCTTCCGCGACGAAGATTTGCGTGCAGACCGCCAACCGGAATTCACACAAATAGATGTTGAAATGTCATTTGTAGATGAAATCGACGTTCAACAGACGGTTGAAGGATTGATGAAGCAATTGTTTAATGATCTCCTGGGGATTGAAGTATCGACGCCATTTCCGCGTCTGAGTTACAAAGATGCAATGGAAGGATATGGGAGCGACAAACCCGATCTTCGTTTTGGATTGAAGTTTGCAGATTTCAGTGATATCGTAAAAGATGCTGGCTTCAAAGTCTTTTCTGAGAATGTCAAGAAAGGTGGCGTTGTTGCGGGATTTGCTGTGCCCGGAGGTGCTAGTTTTACACGCAACCAAATGGATAATCTTGTTGACTTCACAAAATCGCTCGGGGTTGGCGGACTTGCATATATCAAAGTCACGGAAAAAGGAATAGATTCTGCCATAGAAAAATTTCTCGGCAACGATCTCTGCAGAAAAATTTGTGATGCGGCAGGAGCGAAAGTTGGAGATGTTGTGCTTATTGTATCGGATACATGGAATAAAACATACACTACACTCGGAACACTCCGCCTTGAAATGGCAAAACGACTGAACCTGATTGATGAGAACAAATGGAATCTCCTCTGGGTGGTAGATTTTCCGATGTTTGAGTATTCCGAGGAGGAGAAACGATATGTGGCAATGCATCATCCCTTTACTTCACCGAAACCGGAAGATATTCCCTTACTTGATAGCGATCCACTGAAAGCCAGAGCCCGTGCGTACGACTTAGTGTTGAATGGCAATGAAATTGCTGGCGGAAGCATTCGTATTTTTAGTTCTGAACTGCAGAGCAAGGTATTTGGATTGCTTGGTATCGGACCTGAGGAAGCGAAGAAAAAATTTGGTTTCATGCTCGATGCGTTCAAATATGGCGCCCCTCCACATGGTGGTATTGCGTTCGGCGTTGATCGCATGGCCATGCTAATGACACATTCAAAATCGATTCGTGATGTTATCGCGTTTCCTAAAACCAGTAGCGGTTACTCGCTGATGGATGATAATCCATCGGAAGTGGATAAGAAGCAACTTGATGAGTTGCATATTAGATTAAAGTGAGAATTTTCCCAGCAAGGAGAGTTACACTTTTTATTATTTTGGTATAGGATAGCATTCTTAAGGATGAAGCAAAAAATTCGCATAGCATCAGGACAAGGTTTTTGGGGCGATCTCCAAACCGCGCCGATCGATCAGGTGCGCAAAGGTCCTATCGACTATATGATGTTGGACTATCTTGCCGAAGTAACAATGTCGATCATGCAGAAGCAGAAACTGAAAGATTCAAAACTCGGCTATGCGAAAGATTTGATTCCACTCTTCGATGAAATTCTACCGGACATTATCCAGAAAAATATCAAAGTTATCACCAATGGGGGAGGCGTCAATCCGCTGGCGTGCCGTGATGCAATTTTTGAAGTGGCAAAGAAAAAGGGAATTAAAAATCTTAAAGTCGGAGTGGTGTACGGTGATGACATTCTTTCTGAAATAGATTCACTTGCTCAGAAAGGTATTTTTCTGGACAACATGGAAACCAGAGAAAAACTTTCCACTGTTAGACGCAATCTTATCAGCGCTAATGTTTATTTCGGTGCAAGACCGATTGTTGAAGCATTACAGCGCGGTGCGCAAATTGTTATTACTGGTCGCACAACCGATACAGGTCTTACGCTTGCTCCCATGATGTATGAATTTGAATGGCAGTGGAATGATTGGAATAAAATTGCGGCGGGTACTGTTGCCGGACACATTCTTGAATGCGGTGGGCAGGCAAGCGGTGGAAATTTTTCTGGCGACTGGAAAAATGTTCCTGACCTTGCCAACATTGGATTCCCGATTGCAGAAGCATATCCGGATGGTACTATTGTCATTACAAAACATGAGAATACAGGCGGACTAGTTTCATCAGCAACGGTGAAAGAACAATTGTTGTATGAAATCGGTGATCCGAAAAATTACATCACGCCCGATTGCATTGCAGATTTCACAACAATTCACCTTGCAGATATTGCACCAAACAGAGTTGAAGTAAGTGGCGTGCAAGGCAGAGCGGCAACCGATTCATATAAGGTTTCAATGGCGTATTTTGACGGCTACACTGCATTTTCTACCTTAACTTATGCATGGCCCGACGCATTGGAAAAAGCAAAAAAAGCTGATGAAATACTTCGCACACGGTTGAACAATCTTGGTTTACAGTTTGATGAAATACGCACAGAGTTTTTGGGATACAATTCTTGCTTCGGACCGTTGGCGCAGCACTCGGATATGTTGAATGAAGTGGTACTGCGTGTGGGTGTGCGAGGGAAGGACAAAAATGCCATTGAACGATTTGGCCGTGAAATTGCTCCATTAATTTTAACCGGACCGCCTTCCGTTACAGGATTTGCCGCCGGAAGACCGAAACCAAGTGAAGTGATTGCCTATTGGCCTGCCCTCATTCCCAAATCTGCTGTGTCACCGAAAGTTGAGGTGGAATCGTTGTGAAGATACAATTGATCAACATTGCTCATGCCCGATCAGGCGACAAGGGAGATACTGGTAATGTAGGCGTTATTGCGCGTAAACCGGAATATTATCCGTTGTTGGTTAAATATTTAACCGTTGAACGGGTGAAAAAACATTTTGAAGGAATTTGCTTTGGAAATGTTGAGCGCTTTGAACTTCCTAACATTCACGCGTTAAATTTTCTTCTTCATAATTCGCTTGGTGGTGGAGGTACAAAATCATTGAAGAACGATGCGCAAGGGAAAACGTTGAGCAGTGTAATGTTGAGAATGGAATTGGAAATCAAGGAGAATATACAAGATGTTTGATGACGAAAAACTTCAGTTAAAAGAACTTTCTGAACGAAACCATAAACTTCGGGGGTTTCTTTGACATTGATATTAAACAATCCGAGATAGATGCTCTCCAACAAAAGACCTCCGAGCCTACCTTTTGGAATGATAACATTGCCGCCCAAAAGGTAATGCAGGAAATCAATTCGCGGAAAACGTGGGTAGATGCATGGACAAAAATACAAAAATCTATTGAAGAATTAGAAGCATTGATTCATCTGGCTGAAGATGCGAAAGATGAGTCGTTCCAATCTGAAATAAAAAGTGAATTAAAGAAAATTTCGCATGCCATTGCTGATCTTGAATTTCGCAATATGCTTAGTGGGGTTGATGATAAGCGAAATGCTATTCTCACTGTTCACTCAGGCGCTGGCGGAACGGAATCTCAGGATTGGGCAGAAATGCTTCTGCGTATGTATATTCGATGGGGTGAACAACATGGCTATAAAGTGCTGCTCGCTGAACGCCAGGATGGTGATGGAGCCGGAATTAAAAGCGCCACCATCGAAGTCATTGGCGAATATGCATTTGGTTATTTAAAAGCTGAAATCGGCGTTCATCGTCTTGTACGCATCTCACCATTCGATGCGAACAAGCGACGACACACATCGTTTGCTTCGGTGTTCGTGTATCCCGAAATAGATGACGATATTGTGATTGAAATAAATCCTGCTGATGTTGAGATGGAAACGTATCGCTCCGGCGGTAAAGGAGGGCAGAACGTGAACAAAGTTGAAACAGCAGTTCGTTTGCGTCACATCCCGACTGGTATTATTGTTGCATGTCAGGAAGAGCGATCGCAATTTCAAAACAGAGAGCGGGCGATGAAGATGTTGAAATCGCGTTTGTATCAATTGAAACGTGAAGAGGAAGAAGCACGTCTTGCCGCTATTGAAGGAACAAAAAAGAAAATTGAATGGGGAAGTCAAATACGATCATATGTATTTCATCCGTACAACATGGTGAAAGATCATCGTACCGATTACGAAACCAGTGATACACAGGGAGTAATGGACGGCGACATTGATGAATTTATTAAGGCTTACCTGATGCAATCCAGCAATCAAAAGGTTGTCTAACATGTCTCCGACAGTTTTTATTGCTCGCCGATTTCTTCAATTTCAAAAAACATCTCGAAGCCAACATTTCATTTCGTTTATCACTCTCATTGCTGTCATCGGCATCATGCTCGGTGTCGGTGCGCTCATCATTGCATTGACTATTCTCGGTGGATTTGAGAAGGACCTGAAAGAAAAGGTGATAGGTTTTACTACACACATCCAAATTACCACATATACCGGCCAGCCAATTCGTTATTATGAAAATGTAGAAGCGAAATTGCTTCGAGATTTTCCTAACATCAAAAGTGTTTCGGCGTTTATTTCTACTGAAGGAATGGTCAACTTCGGCGATGCGACTGAAGGGGTTATTGTTAAAGGAATCGAACAAGTTACAAGTGAAAGTGGAGTCAGTCAGTATCTTGTTGAGGGAAATATTGATCTTGACAAAATTGATGAAGGAATTTACGGATGTGTTGTTGGTAGAAAATTGGCAAACGCTCTTGGCGTTCAGCTATATGATACAGTACTGGTATTTGGGTTGCAAGGACACATTCAAACAAGTATAGCGCCAAGTGTCATGGCATTTGTTGTTAAAGGCATTTACGAATCAGGAATGGCAGAATATGATGATGTTTTTTTCTTTGTTGGCATACCTGCTGCACAGGAATTGCTCAATTATGAACAAGCGGTCAACGGATTTGAAGTTCTTCTACGAGATGTCAATATCGCATCGGAAACAGCAAAAGAAATTATGGATGGACTTGGGTATCCATTTTATGCACGTACGTTGTTTCAATTGTACCGCAACCTGTTTACATGGATTGAGTTGCAGAAGGAACCTATTCCATTGATTTTAGGATTGATTATTACCGTTGCCGCCGTGAATATTATTGGCACACTGCTCATGCTTGTGCTGGAAAAACGCAAACAAATCGGAATTTTAAAATCGCTGGGTGCAACTTCAAAGCAAATTCGCTCAATTTTTTTGATGAAAGGATTGCTGATTGCAATCGTAGGTACGCTTTTTGGAAATATTTTTGCTTATATAGTCTGCTGGTCGCAACTTCAGTTCCGGTATTTTTCACTTCCTTCAACAATTTATTTTATGAAGACAGTACCAATATACTTTCAATGGGAAAATTTTGCTGTTGTTTCCGCCATTAGTATTGCTCTCTGTCTCATTGCTTCAATTGTACCGGCACGTCTGGCCGCAAAACTCGATCCGGTAAAGGCTATTCGGTTAAGCTGATGAAATTTACGTTCTATATTGCCAAACGCTATTTACTTGCAAAGAAGGAGGCAGGATTTATCACTGTTATCTCGATTATTTCTGTTGTGGGTGTTACTATTGGCGTTGCGGCATTAATCGTTGTCTTATCGGTGTTCAATGGATTTAGCGGGTTAGTCACTGAAATTTTGGTCGGTTTTGATCCGCATATACGTATCCAAAAGACCAAAACTACTCAACCAAATGATATTGAAAAGTTAGATACATATCTCATAAATCAGCGTGATGTTATAGGGAAAAGCGGTTTTGTGTCTGGCAAAGGTATGCTGATTTCAAAGAAAACAACAAAAGTTATCTTTATTCGTGGTCTTGAACCTCAAAACATTGATAAAGTATCTGGTGTAACTCAAAAGTTAGTTGCAGGTACTACTGCTTTTAATGATGCGGAAGAAAATGAAATTGTGTTGGGATTCAATTTGGCAGATCGGCTGGGTGTTGGTATTGATGACACTGTCTATATTGTTACTGCTACCGGTGCACATGATGCCATTGTTAGTTTTATCCCGCCCGATTTACACACATTTCGTGTCGTTGGAATTTATGAGTCTAACAATAAAGAGTATGACGGACTATATGCTTTTACCGGTCTGCGTACAGCTCAACGAATATTTAAATCTTCGCTGATTCATGGCTTTGATGTTCGGTTGTTGTCAATTGATGATGCTGAGCGTGAGAAGAAAAAAATAGTTGAGCAGTTCGGCTCATCATTCAACGTGCAGACATGGTATGATTTACACAAGGATTTGTATTCGGTGATGCAAGTAGAACGCTGGACAGCGTTTATTATTCTTGCCTTGATTATTGGGGTTGCTTCATTCAATTTAATGGGCTCACTGACAATGACGGTTATTACGAAGACACGCGACATTGGTATACTGAAAGCAATGGGTGCTCGTCAGCAAGATATACTTTCTGTTTTTCGGTTTGAGGGTTTAATTGTTGGCAGTATCGGATCATTGTTGGGAATACTCATAGGGTATGGTATTTGTCAGCTACAAATACATTTCCATTTGTTTGCACTTGATCCTAATGTGTATATTATTCCCGCTATCCCAATTGAAATGCGAATTTTAGATTTTATTATTGTGCCATTAGCAGCACTTTTATTATGTTTCGGAGCTTCATATTTTCCTTCAAAACGTGCTGCTGATTTACTTCCATCTGATGCTATTCGCTGGGAATAAATATGATTTTATCTGCGACAAATATTACAAAGATATACAACACTGGAAAAGATACGTCGTTATCTGTACTCAGAGGAATTTCTCTTTCTATAATTGAGAATGAAATAGTAGCAATTGTTGGTCCATCAGGTGCCGGAAAGAGTACGCTGGTTCATGTTTTGGGCTTATTGGATCGTCCAACGAGTGGTGAAGTAATCTTTGAAGAGAAAAACACGAGTGCGCTCAGTGATGAAGAGATTTCATTCATTCGAAATCAAAAAATTGGATTTATATTTCAGTTTCATCATCTATTGCCAGAGTTTACTGCTATTGAGAATGTTGCAATGCCAGCTTTAATTTCTGGCGTGAAGTTGAAAGATGCGATGAAACGGGCGAAAGATCTCTTAGAAGAAGTTGGACTTTCGTTGCGTGTTGATCACAAACCCTCCGAATTATCCGGTGGTGAGCAACAACGTGTTGCGGTTGCACGTGCACTAATGAATAATCCTAAAATTATTTTTGCGGATGAACCTTCGGGTAATCTTGATTCAGAAAATGCAGATAAACTTCATGATCTCATCTTTGACCTTCGCGAAAAGTACCAACAATCATTTGTTGTTGTTACCCATAACAAAGAGTTAGCGTCGCGGGCTGATCGGATTATTACTATTGTTGATGGAAAAGTCGTTAGCTAATATTTCTAACGAGTTTATTTGCTAATCGCTAATCGACTCATTGCTACTCATCGAACACACCGCAAGTAGTTAAACTTTCCAGCATTAAACTAGTCACCTGTGTTACCTCTTGACAAACGGAGTATTTTGTGTTATATTAGCACTCGATGAAAGAGAGTGCTAAAATCTCAAAACTCTCTAACTAATTCAAAATAAATAAGTTACAAAGGAGGTATTATGAAAATTCATCCTTTAGCAGATCGCATCGTAGTAAAACCAGCCGAAGCAGAAGAAAAAACAAAAGGTGGGTTATACTTACCTGATACTGCAAAAGAAAAACCGGTTTGGGGTGAGGTGATTGCTGCAGGGCCTGGAAAAACAACCGATGATGGAAAAAAAATTCCCATGGAAGTAAAAGTGGGTGACAGAGTATTATATGGAAAATATTCCGGTACTGAAATCAATATTGATGGTCAGGAAGTATTGATTATGCGGGAAAGCGATGTTTTTGCAATTATGCCGAAATAATGCAAGACGTCTGCAAAAAACAGGATTTGTAAATTAATAAAAAGGAGAAGTATTTATGGCAGCAAAAACAATAACCTTTGAATTTGACGCTCGGGCGGCATTAAAACGAGGTGTCGATCAACTCGCCAATGCGGTAAAAGTTACTCTCGGTCCTAAAGGACGTAATGTTGTAATTGAAAAGAAATTTGGTCCACCAACAGTAACAAAAGACGGTGTTACCGTTGCAAAAGAAATTGAATTAGAAGATCCACTCGAAAACATGGGCGCTCAAATGGTGCGAGAAGTTGCCTCCAAAACCTCTGATGTGGCTGGCGATGGCACTACTACTGCAACCGTTCTTGCCCAGGCAATTGTTCGTGAGGGATTGAAAAATGTTACTGCTGGTGCTAATCCGATGGATTTGAAACGTGGCATTGACCTTGCTGTTGAGAAAGTAGTTGAAGAATTGAAAAAAATGAGCCGTAAGGTTGAAGGGAAAAAGGAAATTGCACAAGTTGGAACAATTTCAGCAAATAACGATCCTACTATCGGTAATTTAATTGCCGATGCTATGGAAAAAGTCGGTAAAGATGGTGTTATTACTGTGGAAGAGGCTAAAGGAACAGAAACCACTGTAGATGTCGTAGAAGGTATGCAGTTTGACCGCGGATACCTTTCACCGTACTTTGTCACGAATGCAGATACGATGGAAGCTGAACTCGAGAATCCGTATATCCTTATTCACGATAAGAAGATTAGTTCAATGAAAGATCTTCTTCCGATTCTCGAAAAGATTGCTCAAGCCGGTCGTTCTCTCCTTGTGATTGCGGAAGAAGTTGAAGGTGAAGCGTTAGCAACACTAGTGGTGAACAAACTGCGTGGTACACTCCGCGTTGTTGCTGTAAAAGCTCCTGGATTCGGCGATCGACGCAAAGCAATGCTTGATGATATTGCTATTCTTACCGGTGGTCAAGTCATTTCTGAAGAGCAAGGATACAAACTCGAAAACGCTACAGTTGCATATCTTGGTACTGCAAAGAAAGTAGTTGTTGATAAAGATAATACAACTATTGTTGAAGGTGCAGGTAAGAAAGAGGATATCAAAAAACGCATTAACGAAATTAAAGCTCAGATTGAAAAGACAACTTCCGATTATGATAAGGAAAAATTGCAAGAGCGTCTTGCAAAACTTTCTGGTGGTGTCGCAGTGTTGAAGATTGGCGCTTCAACGGAAGTTGAGATGAAAGAGAAGAAAGCTCGTGTTGAAGATGCTCTACACGCAACACGTGCGGCAGTTGAAGAGGGTATTGTTCCTGGCGGTGGCGTTGCGCTGCTCCGCACTATTGATGCAATCAGCGACCTTAAAGTTGCAAACGCTGATCAAAAGACCGGAGTCGACATTCTCCGACGTGCTCTCGAAGAGCCGCTTCGTCAAATTGTTGCGAATGCGGGTCTTGATGGTTCGGTGATTGTTGATCTGGTGAAAAAGCAAAAAGGCGATATCGGATTCAACGCACTGACCGGTGTAACAGAAGACCTTGTGAAAGCCGGCGTAATTGATCCGACAAAAGTTGCCCGTGTAGCTGTTGAAAATGCAGCAAGCGTAGCTTCACTGCTCTTAACTACAGAGGCAACAATTGTCGAGAAACCAGAAGAAAAGAAAGCTCCAGCAATGCCCGCTGGCGGCGGAATGGGTGATATGTACTAGAATTCTTATTAGCCGCACAAATCTGTTTTTCGGTTGTGTTGCAGATTTGTTGTCGCGGTTAATCGATAAGAACAATATCACCATCCATTTTCACCCTCAGTCAATCATCTTGGCTGAGGGTTTTTTATTTGGTATATTGTCAAAAAATTGAAAGGATCCTTATATGACATTCATTTCACAATTAGAACACATTCAATCCCTTTTACGCAAATATAAAATTGACGGATGGCTTTTGTATAATTTCCGTAATTCAAACATCTTTGCAACAAAAATTTTGAACATGCCTGCCGATAAGCTTTCGTCACGCCGTTATTTCTACTTTATACCGGCAGAAGGAATTCCGAAAAAACTCGTTCATAGTATTGAACAGTACGATTTAGATCATCTTCCAGGCGAAAAAATAATCTATAATCAATGGAAAACGCTACATAATGGAATACGAGAGATTCTATCTGGTGCACGCAAAATTTGTATGGAGTATTCACCGAATAACGATATTCCTTATTTGTCAAAAGTAGATGCAGGGACACTGGAGTTTATCCGAAGCGTTGGTGTTGAAGTGATTTCTTCTGGTAATATTGTCCAATATTTTGAAGCGCGCTGGACAGACGAACAATATCAAGATGCACAAGAAACAGCAGAAATACTGTTACACATTATTGATAAAGCATTTGCCTTTATAGGCGAACATATTCGCCAAAATAAAACTGTTACGGAATATGACGTTCAGCAATTCATCATGACGGAGTTTGAAAAAAATAATCTCACAACATATTCACCGGCAAATTGTTCCGTGAATGCGCATGGTGCCGACCCGCATTATGACCCGAAGAAGGACTTGTCTGCAATTATCAAAAAAGGTGACTACATACTTATTGACTGGTGGGCAAAGAAAAAGAAACCGAACTCAGTCTATGCTGATTTTACTTGGGTGGGATATGCAGGAAAAGAAATTCCAAAAAAATATCAGGAAGTTTTTGATATCGTTAAAGGAGCACGAGATTCTGCCGTTGACTTTCTTAACAATGAATTCTCTGCCGGCAAAACTGTGCGTGGTTGTGATGTTGATGATGTAGCAAGAAAGTATATTTCGGATCGGGGATATGGGGAGTATTTTGTGCATCGGACAGGGCATAATATCGGCGAAGAGGTTCACGGCAATGGAGCACATATCGACAATTTCGAGACAATGGATGTGCGGGAAATTATTCCGGAAACTTGTTTCTCCATAGAACCGGGAATTTATTTGCCAGGCGAATTCGGTGTACGATTGGAAATTAATGTGTATATCTCAAAGAATAAACACGTGGTGTTACTTGGCAACAGAATACAAAACGAGATTGTTACCATTGATTGTTAAAAGGGATGCTCTATGGATTTGGGAATAAAAAATAAAGTTGCATTGGTAACAGCATCCAGTCAGGGATTAGGAAAAGCAACGGCACTGTCGTTAGCTAAAGAAGGCGTTCATCTTGCAATCTGTTCGAGAAATGAACGGGCTATTACTGAAACAGCACAGGAAATATCTACTGCAACGGGTGTAACTGTGCTTCCGGTTGTTGCCGACGTTTCACAACCTAACGACATTGAAAAGCTCATCGAAAGTGTAAAAGCAACATTCGGTACTATACACATTCTCGTAAATAATGCGGGTGGACCGCCGACAGGACATATTGCAACCTTGTCAGATAGTGAATGGGAAAAAGGATTTCATCTGACATTGATGAGCATGATTCGTTTGACACGCGCTACTTTGCCAATGATGGAACAACAACGGTGGGGAAGAGTTGTAACGATAGTCTCGCTAACTGCAAAACAGCCGATTAATGATTTACTTATCTCGTCAACATTAAGGCCGGGCATACTTGGCATTTCAAAAATTCTTGCTAATCAATACGGAAAGTATGGCATTACAGTCAATACTGTGTGTCCGGGATTTATTTTAACCAAACGACAGGAAGAATTGAGTCGCGCACGTTCCACAGAAAAAAATATCTCGATGGAACAGTATCTTGCCGAAAGTGCAAAAGAGATACCACTCGGGCGTTTGGGAAAGCCGGAAGAGATTGGGGACGTCATAGCATTTCTTGCATCAGAGCGTGCAAGCTTTATTAATGGAGCTACTATTGTTGTCGATGGAGGGCAAGTAAAAGGAATCTAATGCTCACACACTTTGCGAAGGTTGTAACCTTCGCAAAGTGATTTCTACATCTTACTTTCTCTGTTTTAATATTCTCGTCCAGTGGACGATTTGTTTTTTTACTTCATTCGGAGCAGTACTGCCAGCCGATTTTTTGTGTTCAATGGAATGATGGGGATTCAGCAATTCGTAAATATCTTCAGAAATTTTGTGCGAGAAATGATGAAATTCTTTTAACGTCAGAACTGAAAGACTCGTGTTGTGTTCGATGCAGTAGGAAACAATTCTTCCCGTAATAGAATGTGCCTCTCTAAAGGAACACCGTGTTTTACTAAATAGTCGGCAATTTCTGTTGCAGTAAGAAAATCACGTTGTAATTCTTCCTCGAAACGCTCTTTGTCAAAAGTTGTGTGGATTAAAATATGAGTCATCATAAACACACACTCTTGTGTTGTGTTGATAGAGTCAAAGAGTGGGTGTTTATCCTCTTGCATATCTCGGTTATAGGCGAGAGGAAGAGCTTTCATTGTGGTGAGAATGTTGAGAAGATTTCCATATACTCGTCCTACTTTTCCTCTCACTAACTCAGCCATATCAGGATTCTTCTTTTGCGGCATAATGCTGCTGCCGGTAGTATACGCGTCATCAATTTTCGCGAAATTAAATTCTTGCGATGTCCATAACACCAATTCTTCTGCCATTCTGCTGAGATGCATCATGATTGTACTGCAGGCAGAAAGCGCTTCAACAATATAATCACGGTCAGAAACAGCGTCGATTGAATTTTCGATGATGTCATCAAACTTTAATTTCTTTGCAACTAATGCGCGATTGATTGGGAAGGATGTTCCAGCCAATGCTGCGGCGCCAAGCGGCAAACGATTTACTCGTTTGTAACAATCGGACAATCTTTCGTAATCTCGTTCCAACATTGATACGTACGCCAGTAAATGGTGTGAAAGATATATCGGTTGTGCACGTTGCAGATGAGTGTAACCGGGCATTATGGTGCCGAAATATTTTTCCGACTTATACAGCAGTACGCGTTGCAATTGCGTAATGAGTTTTTTCAATTCAAGAATTGCCGTACGAAGAAAAAGTCGTTCGTCGAGCGCTACCTGATCGTTGCGACTTCTGCCGGTGTGCAGTTTTCCGCCGATGGCGCCGACTTTTTGAATGAGACGTTGCTCAATTGCCATGTGGATGTCTTCTTTTTCCCATGACAGATCAAGTTTGCCTGATTCAATTTCCAGAAGAATTTCCTTGAGAGCTTTTCGAATGCGACGTGCTTCTTCTTGCGTAATTATCTTGCATGCCGCAAGCATTTCAACATGGGCAATGCTTCCATGAATATCTTCTTGATATAATGCTTTATCAAGATCAATAGAAGAAGAAAATTTTAGCGCTGTTTCAGATAGTTGCTGCTTAAATCTTCCACCCCAAAGAGATTTGTTTGCCATAATACTTTCCTTATGGTAAAATAAAAAACCTGACTATGACAGTCAGGTTCACTGTTGTTTCTGACTTAGCACGTCTTGAAGACCTGCCAAGTCTTCAAGTTTATTCCCTTACAACCCACACTTTTACTTTTGCCGTTACCTTTGAATGCAGTTTCACCGGTACTTCAAAAATACCGAGGGTTTTAATTGGCTCTTCAAGTTCAATAATGCGTTTATCAATGGTAAACCCTTTTTCGTTCAGTGAATCGGCAATCATTTGTGAAGTAACAGCGCCGAACAACTTGTCATCTTCACCAACTTTCATGGTGATGGTCAATGAAACGCTGGCAAGTTGGGCTGCAATCTTTTCTGCCTCTTTTGCAGCTTTTTCTTCACGCCGTGCAATAATCTTTTTTTCCTCTTCCAACGCCTTCAAATTGCCGGGTGTTGCTCGGTACGCAATGTTTCGTGGAATAAGGTAGTTTCTTGCAAATCCATCTTTCACGTCGACAACATCGCCAACAGTACCCAATTGTTCAAAATTTTGACGTAAGATTACTTTCATAATGTCACACCTCTTTCGTTACTTTATTGCATCTGATACGTAGGGGAGTAACGCCAGATGTCTTGCGCGTTTAATGGCTGTTACTAACTGGCGCTGATACTTAGCGCTAGTGCCAGTGATTCGTTTGGGAATAATCTTTCCCTGTTCGGAAATGAATTTCCGGAGAAGTTTTTCATCTTTGTAATCAATCCAGATTGTTCCGGCTTCAGTGAAACGGCAGTTGCGTTTCTTTTTTTGCTGCATCTCTTTCTTTTCTTGATTCTCCCGGAAATTTCTTTGGTTGCCACGTTGTGTTACTGTTGGCCTCATAGTTGCACCCCTTTCTCTTCAATAACGACTGGTTCTGTTGCCGGAGTTTTTTGCCCAACTTCCTTTGCTTTGAGAGCTTTTTTATCTAATTGAACGGTCAAATATCGAATGATATTTTCGTTTAATTGATACTGACGTTCAAGCTTGGCTACTATATCCCCCGGGGCTTTGAATTCAAACAACGCATAAAAGCCGTTGTTCTTCTTCTTAATAGGGTAGGCCAGACGGCGACGTCCCCATTTTTCTACAGCGCGGATTTCACCGTTATTTTTTTGAATGAAGTCTTTTATCTTCTCAATTTCCGCATCGATTTGAGCATCTTCGAGCGTTGCATTGATAATGATAACAGACTCGTAGATACGAGTGTGTACCATTGTACCTCCTTTGGACTTTAGGCCCCGTCCGGTACGGACGGAGCAGGTTGTGTGTTTATTGTTTGGTTAACTGATCTCGACTTTCACCGAGAGTAAAAAATCGTTTATTATATACATTCATTGCTCGCGCAATTCCTTCTTGAGTCCAGCAAGTAAGTGCGTCATTTGAATGTTGAAGCAATTGCGGCAAATAGGTTTCTTCTTCTGTGGTAAATCGCGATAACACATAGTCAGCCATCAGTTCACGTGTATGATGCTCCGGTAAAGAATTTCCTGCTACACCGACCCGCAGACGGGGAATAAATTCGGATTGAAGGTGATAGATTACCGACGCCATACCGTTGTGTCCACCGTCGCTTCCCTTTGCTCTGATTCTCAATGTTCCAAAGGGAATTTGAAAATCATCGTACACAATTATTACATCATCAATGGCAATATCGTAATTGTGCAACAGTTCACGTACGGCTATACCGCTGTTGTTCATGTAGGTTTGTGGCATTGCCAGTAGGATATCCGATTCACCAATCTTTCCTCTGCTACACTCATAGTATTCAGTGCTCTCAAACTGTTGTGCATTGATTTTTTCACAAATATGTTCAACAACTCTGAATCCTATGTTATGCCGTGAAAAGCGGTACCGATTACCTGGGTTTCCTAAACCTACAATGCATTTCACGATTTATCGCCTTATAGAAGAAAAAACTTTTCAAAGAACGTAATGCAACATCACTTCTTTGCAGGAGCAGCTCCGCCTTGTTCTTCACCTTCAGCAGGCTTCTTACCTTTTGCGATAACTTCAGGTTCTGCCGGCGCTGCGGCTGCAGCTTCAGGTGCTGCACTCGGAGCTTCTTCTTTAATCACTGTTGGTGGAACGACAGCAACAACTGCCGCGGCTTCATTATCAAGAATTCGTACGTTTTCCAGTACAATGTCTCGCACGTGGATGGATTCATTCATTTTCAATGCGGAGACATCTAATTCAATATGTTCAGGAATATATTTGGGAAGACAGGCGACACGAACTTTATGAATGATAAATTGCAATGTACCGCCATCTTTCACACCCTGTGGCGTTCCTTTCAAAATCACCGGGACTTGAACGGTCAGTTCCTCGTTCTCTTTTACTCCCTGAAGATCAAAATGAATAGGCCGATCAGTTACAGGGTCAAATTGCACATCGCGCAACACGCATGTTTTTGTTTCTCCGTTATCTAACTTTAAACTGATTAAGTGTGTGTCCGATGTATAGATTAACGGTTTCAACGCAAGCGGTGTTGCAGTAATATTGATATTTCCCTCATCGTGGGCGTAGTAAACACCCGGAATTTTTCCGTTATACCGCAAACGCTTCGCTTTTTTTCCGGTTTCCTTACGAATTTCGGCATTCAAAACTACTTCAGACATTAGTATCTCTCCTTGCTAATAAAAAATTAATTCTCAACGTTCTTATCTTTATCGACATCAAACAATGAACTGATCGACTTATTGTGAAAACATCGTTCGATGGCTTCTGCAAATACTTGGGCTACCGACATGACTTCGATTTTTGGCGATTGCACTTTCAATGGAATGGTATCGCACACCAAGATCTTTTCAACCTGGCTTGCATTAATTCTTTCCAATGCTTTTCCGGAAAGAAGAGGATGTGTGCAAGCGCCATAGACTGACTTTGCTCCTGCTTTTTTCAATTCGGCAACGGCACTAGTAAAAGTTCCTGCAGTATCTATTAAATCATCAACAATAAGAACATTTCTCCCGTTGACGTTTCCTACAATATTCATTTCCTCAACAATGTTTGCCGCTTGACGACGCTTGTCAATCAACACAAGTTCTGCATCAAGTCGTTTTGCATACGCGCGTGCCATTTTAATTCCGCCCACATCGGGTGAAACCACCGTCAGATCAGGAATTTTTTGTCTGCGCAGATGATCGACAAAGACCACTGAAGAATACAAGTGATCAACGGGGATGTCGAAGAATCCTTGAATCTGTGGTGCGTGCAGATCCATGCAGATGACGCGATCACAACCGGCTGTTGTCAATAAATTGGCAACGAGTTTTGATGTGATTGCAACGCGCGGTTGATCTTTTCGATCCTGACGTGCGTACCCAAAATAGGGAATCACAGCAGTTACTTTTCGCGCTGATGCCCGACGAGCGGCATCAATGGTAATCAACAACTCCAACAAATTTTCTGCCGGAGGCGTTGTTGATTGAATGATAAAAACGTCGGCCCCACGTACATTGTCAATGAACTTAACCCAAATTTCGCCGTCGCTGAAATCCTGGATTTCCAATTTTCCGAGCGGTTCACCGAGATGGTGCGCAATTTTTTCTGCCAAAGGACGGTTCGAGCGCCCCGAAAAAATTTTCAATTGCGGCATATTTGGGCCTAACTGGAATAAACAGAATGTTGTCTATTTAGTTTACAAAAATATCGAAATTTCAGCATATAGTCAATCTTTTTTCAAATCATGATTTCATGTACTGTTATGTTGACATTACAAAAACGATTGTCTATTTTTGATGAAATTGTTACACATTCATTTTTACCATTTACCATTTCCCTTATTCAACATTATTTTACTAGGAAGTAGTCATGGAAGGCAGAAAAACTCTTGTTATGGAAAATTTCAATTTTCAATCTTCAATTCTTTCACAAGCCGGCTGGATAACAGGTTTTGCCGTTGTTACGGCACTTGGCGCGCAGGTTGAAATTCCGAATCAACCGGTGCCATTTACTTTGCAAACATTTTTTGTGTTGCTTTCGGGAGCGTTTCTTGGAGCAAGAAATGGATTTCTGTCACAAGTGCTTTACCTTATTCTAGGTGCAGTTGGGATTCCCGTGTTTTCAGGCGCAACATTCGGCTTGGCAAAAATGTTAGGTCCGACGGGCGGCTATTTGCTTGGTTTTCCTCTTGCGGCAGTGGTCGTTGGGTATTTAGTTACTCTTCGTAAAGAATATTTTTGGAATCTCGCCTCGATGTTTGTAGGGCTCCTTATCATTTTCACTACAGGGACATTGCAACTCTATGCGGTGCTTAGTCACGATATTAAGCAAGCGTTTGTAAGTGGTTTTTTAATTTTTTCATGGTGGGATATTTTGAAGTTAGCCGCAGCCGCCGCAATCTACACCGAATTTTCAAAACGTTTTCGAAGAGTTGGTTAAATAACGTATCGCTTCTAAAAAAAAATCCTCTCCTGTGAGAGGATTTTTTTTTGGTTTTTTTTCTCTTGATCGAGGGAATTTTTTGCCCTGACTGCCTCTTGATTTTTCAACTCTGTTTGCTAACATTCATGGGAACAATAAGCAAAGAAGTCTAATCCGAAGGGACTCTTTGGAATAACATACAATAGGGAATATTATTAGACTTTTAGGAGTTTAATCAATAGTTAGCCCGCTCAAAAAAAAGGAGTGCAAAAATGAAAATCATATTCTCAATTAACTTTCTTGTTATCGTTTTTTTAGGCTGTTCGCAAAAACCGATTTACATAGTGCAACGTGACGTTCCATCAAATCCGTCTTTTACCGTTCTTCCAGCAAACGAATTGTTATATCAGGTACATTTTGCCAATAGAATTGAAGAGTTTCTCATTGGTTCTGGGGTAAAGGTAAATCGTCGTCCTGCTTCAAAGTATGTTGAAACAAAACAAAATGTTGAAAAAGTCAATCTTACTCCAGTAGATGCCGCAAAGGGCAGTATTCTGGTAACAGAAGCTTACCGTACGCTCGAGGAGTTTTCAACGGATTTTCTTGTCGAAACCTATGCTGATTCTAAGCAAATTAAATTTACCAATCGCAAGACAAATGAAGTCTTGACGGTTTTTATTCTTGATGAAGGTCTATCTAAAAGTGATTACGATGCTCAATTAGGAGTAATTCATGATTCATTGGAAAAGTTAGGCGTAAAAGTTAAAACTCTTGAAAAGAAGAGTGAATCAAAGCGTTCATTCTACGATAACAAATAGTACGGGCTAACCAGTCGCTCAACCTGACGTGGTAACCGCGCACGCTCTTGAACTGAAAGTGTTGAATTATCAATTTACAACTTACGATACGAAAGTAGATTTTAAATTTAAAAACTTAATCCAACGCTCTGGAACGTTACCACGCAGGTTAGTTCCAGTCCGTTAGGTGCCTTCAAAAAAAAATAAAAGGAGATCAAATGAAATTCCGATACTTACTAATTATAACAGTGTTGTGCTCTGCAAACGTATTGAGTCAAGAGTTGCAATGGTTTGGTCCTCGTGCTGGCGTTGGTAATTTGACAAGTAGCGGAAAGTCAAGCATAAAGGACGGTATTCATTCGGCATTTGGCTGGCAAGTTGAACTTCCCTATACCAGCGATGACTTTACCGGGTACGGCGAAGCAGGAGTGATGTTCCTAGGAATTGAACAACAGAAGGTGTATCCCCACAGCTGGGGATACTTTGGATGTCGATACAAAGCTGTTGGTGGTGGATTGGGTCCGGTAATTAATTCAATCGGTACAGGTCTTGGGATGAACATTTATACAAATATTTATTTGGAGAAATTACGAATACCAATCGGAATAGATTTTAATTTCATAGGTGGTTCAACACGAATACAACTTTTTATCGGTTTCAATTATAAGTAAAAAAATCGGCACCTAACCAGTCACTCAAGGTTGACGTGGCAACCGCCTGCGCTCCAAGTTTGCAAGTGTGGTGTTGTCTCTCGTTCCCAACGTCTCGTTGGTGAACGTAATTGAAGAGAAGCTCCGCTTTCCTCAAGGGGGAAGAAACACAGTGAGTAAAATATGACTCGTACACGTTACAAAATCTATAACAAAGAGCAACCGCATTTCTTAACCATGACAGTTGTTGAGTGGATGCCGATGTTTACAAACCCTGAGATTGTCTCACTATTGTTTGAATCTCTGCACTTTGTTCAGAAAGAACGGAGCGTAACTTTGTATGCGTATGTTATTATGGAGAACCATCTTCATCTGATTGCATCAGCACCCGATCTTGGCAAGACAATGAAAGAATTTAAATCGTTTACTGCTAGAGCGATAATTGATTATTTGAAAGGAAGAAATGCGATACAAGTGTTAAAAAAATTGGAACGAGCAAAACTCAGCCATAAAAAAGAAAGCGATTATTAACTGTGGCAGGAAGGGAGCCATCCAGAAGAGATTTACAGTGAGAAAATGTTGATTCAAAAGATTGATTACATTCACAACAATCCGGTCAGGCGGGGATATGTTGATCAACCGAAGCATTGGCGATATTCCAGTGCACGAAATTATGAGGGAATGGAAGGACTAATAGAGGTGCGCACTGATTGGAGGAATACATAACGCACTCGAAACGGAGTTTCAACAAGAATGCGTTCCCAAATAGGAATTTGGGAACGAGATATATGATGAACCGAAGCATTGGCGATATTCCAGTGCACGAAATTATGAGGGAATGGAAGGACTAATAGAGGTGCGCATTGATTGGAGGAATACATAACGCACTCGAAACAGAGTTTCAACAAGAATGCGTTCCCAAATGGGAATTTGGGAACGAGATATAACTGACGTTGCAACCGCCGTCGCTCTTTGACTGAATTATGTTGTGAGTTAATTAGTGAACTTGTCATACGTTGTATCATTTTTATTTTAAACCCTTAATCCACGCGCTGGAACATTTGCACGCAACTTAGTTCCAGTCCGTAAGGCGTTTACAAACAAAGGAGTACGTAATGAAAAGAGTAAACTTAAATGTAGTTCTTATTTTGATTGTGTTTGTATTTTCATCATCGAGTATTAATGCACAAATTATTCAAGATTATGGAATCAAAATAAGTTTGACGGGTAGTAATATTTCAGTAACGGATAAAAAAGGAATATCTGCAAATTTTGCCTACAGCGATAAAATGTTAGTTAGCCCATCCATCGGTCTGTTCGTTATTTTGTTCAAAAATGAATATGTAAATGTGGAAACAGAATTAATGTATTTACGAAAAGGTGCTCGTTCTTCTAGCGATATTATAGGGTACACAGTTGATGATCCGACAATTCCCGTTACAATTCATGTCAACAATGAAATTGCATCCCAATACTTGCAGTTTGGAGTAAATGCTCAATTTGGAGGTAAACTAATTTATGGTATTGTTGGTCCCACAGTTAATTACTTGACAAGTACAGACCTTGCCTATACCGACAACCAGTTGACGAGATTAGTAATTGGTTACAACGTTGGCGCCGGTGTTAATCTTATTGATGTTGTTGAAAAAAATATATTTGTTGAGATAAAGTACATCGGTGACTTTACAAATTTTTATTATAGTGCAGCAAAATGGTGGAACAAAAGTTGGATGCTTAGTTTTGGTACGCATCTATAGTGAACGCCTAACCAGTCACTCAAACTGACGTTGCAACCGCCGACGCTCTTGAACTGAAAATGTTGAGGAATCAACTTACAACATACGACACGCTTACTTGTCGGAATCTAAAAACTTAATCCACTGCGCTGGAATGTTTACACCCAACTTACCTGTCCGCCGAAATGTTTTTATGAAAGCGAAGCTCCAGTTCGTGAACGAGTGAAAGACAATTATGATACCAATTCAAGATGGGGTGGCACGACGCTACCCGCCAATTGTTACGTGGATGGTGATAGGCGTAAACACGATTGTGTTTTTGTTCCAGGAATCATTACCTCCGCCGGTTCTTGAGCGCTTTTTGTTTACGTTTGCACTGATCCCTGCGCGTTACTTCGGTGACCTGGCAATTGTTGAGTCTCCGGAAGGGATTGTGGACTATCTGCCTTTTCTGTCGAATATATTTTTGCATGGGGGATGGCTACACCTTATTCTCAACATGTGGACGCTATGGGTTTTCGGTCCTGCGGTTGAGGATCGCTTGGGAACAAGCCGCTTTCTTACCTTCTACGTAATGGTTGGCATCGCAGCATCTTTGGCACATGCAAGCATCAACGCATCATCGCACGTACCAGCTCTTGGCGCATCGGGCGCTATTTCCGGTGTGATAGGATGTTATGTGCGGATGTTTCCGTTTGCGCGACTTGTCATTATGGTTCCTATATTATTTTTTCCATATTTTTTTGAAGTCCCTGCTGTAATATTTGCCGTTGTTTGGCTTTCGACTCAAATTGTTCCTGGTATAACAGACTTAGTAATGCCGCGTGACGGCGGTGGCATTGCTTGGTGGGCGCATATCGGGGGTTTTGTTGCTGGCTTGTTGCTTGCACCAATTGTTATGCGTTCAGTGCGTAGCTATCGACGCTATTACGCTGACGAAGGTCGCTACGGATTTCTACCAAACGGTCGTCGATTCGGAGGATCAAAACCATGGGTATAACAGAAATCTTTTGGCTCTTCTTCATGTTTTCTGCGATGCAGCCAGTGCTGCGCAAGCGTTATCTCGAAGCGATGCGCACACGGAAGATTGCAGAGATTGAAAAGAAGCGTGGCTCGCGCGTGATACTTCTTGTACATCGTCAGGAAACAATGAGTCTTCTCGGTTTTCCACTGATGCGATACATTGACATAAATGACTCTGAAGAACTGCTTCGCGCCATTCACATGACCGATGAGGAGGTGCCGCTTGATATTGTGCTACACACTCCGGGCGGACTGGTTTTAGCTGCGCTACAAATTGCACGTGCCATACAACAGCACAAAGGCAAAGTCACAGTTTTTGTGCCTCACTATGCCATGTCTGGCGGCACTCTTATAGCGCTTGCAGCCGATGAGATAGTGATGTGCAAGCATTCTGTTCTTGGACCAATCGATCCGCAGTTGGGACAATTTCCGGCTGTTTCAGTAATAAAGGCGGCAGAGGAGAAGCCGATAGCCGAGGTTGACGACCAGACATTAATTATGGCTGACATTGGACGCAAAGCCATCCAGCAGGTTGAGGCGGCGGCTTCAGAACTTTTGTGTAGAAGCATGCAAGAGGGACCTGCACGAGACATAGCAAAAAAGCTGGCTGGCGGAACATGGACACACGATTATCCTATATCGGCAGAGGAGGCGCGCTCACTCGGCTTGCCCGTTAGCACCGAAATGCCGGATGAGGTGCTTCAACTTATGAGTTTGTATCCTCAGCCAGTTCAATTGCAAAGTCGTGGAGTCGAGTATCTGCCGATTCCGCGCTACCGGAGTATTCGAGGGAAATGATAGATAGAAATTGTTTCGAACTTTGACGGTTGCCTCTACAAGGTTAGAGGCAGTTTGTTAATCGGTTGTATTAATATCCCAACAAATAATACCTAAAAACGGTGTGCTATAGGAAAACATTCAAAATAAATCAGCAAGGGATTATGTAATTGTAATTCTATAAATCCGATACCAGTTTGAGAAGAATGCGTTCCCAAATGGGAATTTGGGAACGAGATATAACCAGCGGCTCAAGCTAACGTGCGAACCGCGCCCGCTCCGAAACTCGAAAGTTGTGTTTTCAACTCACACACATGACACAAATAGAAATGAACAAATTAATTAACTGTCGCAATGCATTGGAACGTTTGCACGCAACTTAGTTCCAGTCCGTTAGGACGCAAAATCTGGTATTTACCTTAATTAAAAAGACAATGGAAGTTTTCTTCATAATAGTAGTGTTTTTTATAATCATTTTTTTGTTAGTTCCTCGTACCAATCAAAAAACACAAGAAATAAGTTTATTCTTGGATGAAAGGGATGAAAATCTCCTAAATAATGAAATTAGGCAGTTGATAAAAAAACACATTGGTGCATTGTCAATAAAGAGATTGCAAAAAAGGAAGATTGATGAATACGGTGTAATTAATGACCAGATTTGGAACAAAGAGATGGAATATTTTTATCAAAATGTCATTTATCCTCAATATTCTCTTACTCGAACGGATGCATTTTCTAAGATTTGTTCTATCATTAATGAAGAAGTCGACCAGCATGCAGAAACGTCTATTCATATTTGTTCGAAAATTTCTGAGATGAGTCCAACGCAATTCGAAGCATTTTGTACCGGCATTTTAATTCAAAATGGTTGGATTGCTTCTACAACAAAAGCATCTGGCGATCAAGGTGTTGATATTATTGCAAAGAAAGGTGGGATTAGTGTAGTATTTCAGGTAAAGAAAATGTCAAAGCCAGTTGGGAACAGAGCAGTACAAGAAGCCATTGCTGGTAAAGAATTCTATTCTGCAAATTATGGTTTTGTTGTTTCAAATGCGGAATACACACAATCGGCAAAAGAATTGGCGAACAAATCTGGGATTAGATTAATTCATTATGCTGAATTGGATAGTCTCGATAAATTTATCTAAATCCAATTTGCTGCCTAACCTCTTTACTAAGTAAAAAGTCAAGCGAAAAGAATAAAAAATAAATCCCCTGCTCGAACCGGTCTACGACTTGTAGAGAAAGCAGCACCGGAGCAAGAAAAAAGAAAGACCGACAAATAGAACACCAGATACAAACTCACAACTCGTCATACAGCAAAACTCAAGAAATCAGTCTCGTAAAAATTTATACGCAATCGCGTAATGCGGAAAACAATGCAATATTGTATATTTCGCCAAGGAACGAAATCAACCAATAAATAATTGCCGCGCTCCGTAACGTCCGTTCGATTGTCAGTCGGGTAGGTTGCCACGCAACTTAGTTCCAGTCTATTAGGCGGCTGGGAAGAAAATACAATATGAAAGTTTTGACCAAATACTACTATCACCCTTACTTCCTTTATTCTCTACAAATAATTGTTTTGCTTGTGGGTGGGCTTTTTTTTTCAGGCGGATGTCCAGTGGAACCTGCTGACGAAGAGAAAATAGAAAAAGATGCATTTGAACAATATACTGGAAGATGGAAACTAGTTTATGCAGAGTATCCGATCGATACGCCGTTTGTCAATATTGCTCGGATAGAATTAAAATCTGACTCCACTTTCTACAGTAATACTGCTTTCTTCTGGTATCGCACAAATGATACTCTGAGGTATCAATCATTATATGGCCGTTGGAACACTTCATATACTGTTCGAGATAATGACGAAGGTCCAAGTGGTCCTTCAATATCATTAACTGTATATTCAACAACCCAATATTGGGGCTTGTGGGGAGGCGGTACAAAAGATAGTACCATGGAGTGGAGAGACAATTTCAATATGCAAAGAATGTATTCGTGGAAATTGTACTAAAAGATCGCCACCTATCAAGTCACTCAAGGTTGACGTTGCAACCGCCAACGCTCTTAGTTTGCAAGTGTGGAGAAATTAACTTACAACATGTGTTACGAAACAGGATTTTAAATTTATAAACATAATCAGCCCGCTGGAACGTTGCCACGCAACTTAGTTCCAGTCTATTAGTCATTTATTAAAGGAACTTACTATGAGGACTTTATCATTAATTATTGTTGGCGTAGTATTTTCTTTTCCACTCCAGTCGCAGGTAATTAGCGATTACGGAGTTAAAGTCGCAATGACAGTTAGCGATTTTGACATTGTGAACAAGCATCCGGTTAATGTCGGTGGGCAGAGTTTGTATCTTGACTATACAACCGGAAGTTCATTGAATCCTTCAATTGGATTATTTGCTCGTTTACCTATAATTGAAAACGTAATCCTCGAAACAGAATTGCTCTATCTTCAAAAAGGTGCTCGTAAAACTTATGTCTACAAAGTAACAACCATTGAAAATCCTGAAGGGACAGGAGAAACAATAAACTATACAAATCAAATTGGTTTACATTATTTGCAATTTAGCGCCAATCTTCTGCCAAAAATTAAATTTGAAAACATCGATGTGTATGGAATAGTTGGACCAACTCTTGGGTATTTAACACAAGTAACAAACTTCTTCATTGAAGAAAGTAAGAAAAAAGATTTTGCCTTTGGGTATTCTGTTGGAATTGGGGTTAATCTCAGAGAAATAATAAGCAATTCATTTTTGTTAGAAGTAAAATACTGTAAAGATTTTTCTGAGTTTTACTCCTCAGGGAATGGAGATTATTGGAATCGAGTTTTTATCCTTTCCCTTGGTACAACGTTGTAAATAACACTAAACATGTTACTTCCTATTTGGTGTAGACAAGCTAACGCTACATCTACTAATGCAATGTAATTCTCTAAACGTTTTCGAAAGAGTAAATGTAAAGAATAAAAAATAAGCGGTAGCCGGATGATCAGCCAGGAAGAAACTTACTTACGCGAAAGGATTTTTTAGTGAAAATTTAAGAACGTCAACCACCGTTGATACAATTCTGCCGTTGCCAGCACATCTCCGTAACAATATTCCGCAATTTCACGAAATCGTTTTCCTTCGAATAGTTGTTTCATATCAAGGCCAGTAATGCCGTTGGCTTTTGGACTGTTTATGCCGAACGATTTGCAATAGAAATCCAAACTGAATCGCCTTGTCGTTTGGTAGAAGGTGAGTTGTTCCAGCAAGTCGCAATGAATATCTACATCATAACGGTACGGCATTAGATTGCGTGTGGGGCGAATGCCAAGTTTTGCTGATCGTAAAAGAAGAAATGGACAATCGAAATTGCGGCCGTTAAAGGTAATGAATTGGTCGTATTTCGGAATGATATCCCAAAAATGGCGTAGGATTTCTTCTTCGTTTCCAGAGATAAATTGACATGTCTTGTCTGAAGATTCATAGTCATCTTTTGTTTCCGACTGAAAAAACACTTTTCCCTTTTTTGTATCAGGATTATATAATGCAATGCAGAGAACCTGAGCTGTCAATGCATGAAGGTTAAGATTCTTTTTCAGTTCTTCAACTTTTTCTTCCGTGTCTGCAAAGCGAAGAAGATAGGTCTGCGTTTCCTGATCGAATGTTTCGAGTGGAAAGCCAAGCGTTTCAATGTCGAAGACGATGCGTGTCATACTTGTGTAATTCTGTAGTGTTTCAATCCCCAGTTGGTTTCTTTTGCGGTAACAAGGATGATGGTGTACATCGGAATTGCCAGCACCATACCCAAGACGCCAAGGATTTCATTCCCTATTAAAATTACGATGAACATTGTCAGCGGATGAATGTTCATAATACGGCTGAAGACTGCCGGCTGGATTAACACTTGGTCAATTTGCTGTACGGCAAGCGTAATGATGATAATCCACGGCAACATGCTTAAATCGCCAAACTGAATGATGGAAATGAGTAGCACCGGAATGGCGCCGATGAACGGCCCGGCAAACGGAATGACATTTGTTATTCCGCCAATGAGGCCGAGCACTGTCGCATAATTTATACCTAACAAGAAATAACTGATAGCATAGAGCATCGCTACAACTGCGGATTCGATTACAGTACCCTGAATGTACTTGCTCAATTGATCTTCGATTTTGTGAATGATGTTCAGCGTCATCTCGAAATATTTGTTTGACATGCTTCGCACAAAAGATTTCTGTATTCGGTAATAGTCATTCAATAAGAAGAAAGTAATAAAGGGGACAATCATCAACGACGCTGCTGTACCCAGCAGATTAGATAATGTTTCTCCCGCTGCTTTGCCAAACGATACAAGACTGTTGTTTAATTGTTCTCGAATTGCTTCAGATTTCAAAAATGGCACCTGACGCGAAATTTGCATACTGAGGTCATTTAACATTACCGATAGTCGCTCTTTGCTGAAAGCATCGACAATTTGTGTTGCTTGTGTTGTAATAACGGGCAACAATAATACAATGCCAAGTACAACAATACTACCCAAACCGACAAAGACCGTTAGTATGCCAAGCCAACGAGGAGCGCCAAGGTTTTCAAGGTAATCCACCATTGGTTTGAGGATAAATGTGAGGATGAAGGAAACAACAAGAATCAAAAAGAGGTCGTGAAATGTGGAAAGCACAAACATTGGTACCGCAATAGCCATAGTAACAAGAAATACTTTCCAGTGCCGACTACGGAAAAAATTTTTTTCGTCTGTCATGTTTTCACCAACTGATTCGCTATTGTACGCGAAACTGAGGAATCATACCCTCGTCGCAGGAGATGTTCATAAATTTTCTTCTTCTGTGAAAGCGGCGGCAGCGTAGCGATTCGTCTGTATTTTCGTTCGGCCTCCTTTATTGCCATTGTAGCTTCTAGTTCAGCCGAGTAGAATTCGTTGAGCGCCTCTTCAATCAACGATGTATCTATTCCTTTTTTCAGGAGAAGATGTTTCATTGCTGTTTTACCGACCGGCTTCAGCGCAAGTCTATCGCGACAGAACATTCGTACAAATTCTGCATCATTGAGAAGTTTATTGTCAACAAGGTACTGAATTGCAGAGTCAACCATCCGCTCGTCATAACCTTTTTTGCGCAAATAGGTACGGATTTCGTAGGTAGAGCGGGGACGATACGAACGAAAGCGGAGCGCAATTTTCTTTACTGTTGATTCTACTTCTGCCTGTTCAATCTTTTTTCGTTCAGAAGGAGTAAGTCGCTGTCCTGTGTGCAACAAGAAGCGAGTATAGACTTCTTCTCCAACGCTAAAGGCGTAGGCATCATCAACAAAAATTGAAAATCTCGATGAATTTTTTTTCTGACGTTCGATTTTTGTGATGACCATAAAAATGACACTTGACCAGTAGAACACTGGTCAAGTAGATTTACAATGAGTGCGTTATTTCGATTTTTTCGGAGGCGGTTCTGTTTTCGCGGTTTCTTTTGGCACCGGTTCGGTCTTTTGTACCGTTGGAGCAATGAGTCCCAGTTTCTCGCGTACTTCCATATCGATTTGCTTGGCAAGATTTTCGTTTGCCGTGAGAAATGCTTTCACCGCATCGCGTCCTTGGCCAATTCGTTCATCTTTGTACGAAAACCACGAACCGCTTTTCGTGATGATATTTTTTTCCACCGCAACGTCAATAAGATCGCCAAGTTTGGAAATACCTTCGTTGTAGAGAATATCGAATTGCACTTCTTTGAACGGCGGTGCGACCTTATTCTTCACTACTTTAACTTTCGTTCTGTTTCCGATGACATTTTGACCATCTTTCAGCGCTTCAATTCGGCGCACATCTAATCGTACCGATGCGTAAAATTTCAACGCGTTACCGCCGGTAGTTGTTTCAGGATTGCCAAACATCACGCCGATTTTCATACGAAGTTGATTGGTGAAGATGACGCTGGTTTTCGACTTGGAGATTGCCGCTGTTAACTTGCGAAGCGCCTGCGACATTAAACGTGCTTGCACACCCATTGAAGGATCGCCCATTTCTCCTTCAATTTCTGCACGTGGCGTAAGCGCCGCTACCGAATCGATAACAATAACATCCAATGCGCCGCTCCGTACCAGTGTTTCAACAATTTCTAATGCTTGTTCGCCGTACTCCGGTTGTGAAAGAAGTAAGGAAGCAGTATCGACGCCCAATTTGCGCGCGTAGCCGGTATCCAAGGCATGTTCTGCATCAATAAAGGCGCAGATGCCGCCGTTTTTTTGTGCTTCGGCAATAATGTGAAGACAGATCGTTGTCTTTCCCGATGATTCGGGACCGAAAATTTCAATCACACGTCCGCGCGGAACGCCGCCAATGCCAAGCGCCGCATCGAGTGAAATAGAACCGGTAGAGATTGCATCAATTTTCATAATCGGTCCATCAGTCAACTTCATGATGGAACCTTTGCCGTGCTGTTTTTCTATTTGTTCAATAGCAATTTTTAACGCCTGCACTTTTGCGTCTTTATCGTCAGCCATAATACTCCTTAGGTCAGTGGAATGGTATAAAGGGTTGTGTAGGTTGAACCGCTGCTGGCGAGATGGCTCTTCATCATCCGAATCTCGCTACAGTGGAACATAACCGGATGAAAAGTAATGGTTTCAAGGTTCTGAAGCAAGTCAGGATTTATTTTCCCTTTTCCGCGACCAATGGTAATGTGCGGATGAAACGGTTTTTGTTCGGGTTTCACACCATGTTGCTGTGTTATCTGTTGAATGGTTTTTGCTAATTGAATCAGTTCCGGGTTTTCCTTTGGTTCTGAACCCGCCCATATGATTTTTGGTGAATACCTGTTTGGGAAACAACCAACGTTCGTGATTGCAATGGTGAACGGCGCAGTGTGGGAAAGGCGGGCTGTAATTTCAGCATAGATCTCAGCAAGCCATTCTTCTGTTTGATCACCCCAAAACTGAAGTGTGAAATGGAATTTCTCTTCCTTTTCCCAACGAATATGTCCGTTGAATTTTTTTAGTTTGGATTGAATGAGAAGAAGTGTATCAATGGTTTCTCGCGGGGGGAAGATAGCAATGAACGAACGATGACGTTGAAGATTCATGCACTATTCAATTTTGAGTAATTTTCTTCTCAACAAGTCTAACGCTGCTTGCGAAGCACGTTCTTTGAAACGGATGCGGTTATCGCCAAAATTAAACTTCAGTGCAATAGTGGTAGATGCATCGGAGTATCCGATAAAACATAAACCGACAGGTTTTTCCGGAGTGCCGCCGGTTGGTCCGGCAATGCCGGTGCACGATATGGCGATGTCGGTTTTGGAAATTTTTCTCGCTCCTTCTGCCATTGCTTCTGCTACTTGTTTGCTCACAGCACCGTAAAGTTCAATAGAATGAGCCGGCACACCGAGTTCTTCAATTTTCGATTCATTGCTGTAGGTAACAAATCCTCTCATAAAATATTCCGATGCACCCGGAACGTTGGTGATTCTATGGGCAATCATTCCGCCGGTGCACGATTCTGCCGTCGAAAGTGTCAGATGCTTTTCGCGTAACAGTATTCCGACAACATCTTCTAATTCTTTTTCATCAGAGGAGTAAATATATTTATCTGCCTTCTGCCGAAGTGCGTGTTCGATATCAGCGAGTCGTTGGTCAACAGCATCTGCATCATAATCCTTCACCGTAATTCTCAGTTTTGTCCCCATAGGATTGGGAAGGAAAGCGAGTGTGGCTTTTCCGTCAGAGCCAAGAATTTTTCCTACATCGCCGATTTCGTGTGCGAGCAATGATTCTCCGATACCAGTGGTTTTGAGTGTTCGGTGTCGGATGATAAGACCACTGGAGCGTTGCTGGAAAAAGGGAACAATCCACTCTTCAATCATCGCTTTCATTTCAAATGGAACGCCCGGCATTACAAAAAAGAATTTGCCCTGCTTTTCGAACATCATTCCCGGAGCAGTGCCGTGTTTATTTGGAATAACAGTACAAGTACGGGGAACAAGAGCCTGGTCAATATTCGATTGAATCAGAGCGATATTTCTCCGCTGGGCAAGTGTTTTGATATCGTGAAGCACTTGCTCGTTCATAACAAGATCGGTATTGAAAAATTCGCAGACAACTTTTTTTGTGATGTCGTCATGAGTTGGTCCTAATCCACCGGTAACACAAACAACATCATGCCGTGAGAAGGCGTTAGCGAATGCTTCGAAAATGTGTGTGGCGTGGTCGCCAATGGTGGTCATTTTTTCAGTGAAGATACCGACGCTATTTAGTTGCTCTGCAATGAAGGCCTGGTTGGTGTTGATCACCTGCCCGATGAGCAGTTCATCGCCAATAGTAATAATCTCGCACGTCATACGTTACAACCAATAGAGAGAAATTTGCACGATGAGATTTGTGTACACTGCGGCAATAATGTCGTCTATCATGATATTCCAACCGCCGGTTTTTCTATCAAAGAGTTGTGCCGGGTATGGTTTCAACACATCGAGCACACGGAAAATTAAAAACGCAATGCCGATGTTAATGTAGGTAAAAGGGACAAACCACACACTGAGCCACATGCCGACAATTTCATCAACCGTGACAATGCTAGGATCTTGCCCAAACTTTTTTTCCATTTTATCAGCAGCATGCACACCAAGCGCAAGAAGTGTGAGTGTTGATGGAATGATCACATATGGTTGATGAAAATTGGGAATAAGAAAAAAAAGAAGCCCGACCGCAGAGCCTACAGTTCCGGTAGCAAACTTTGCGTAGCCGCTGAAAAATCCAGAGCCGATGAACTTTGTGAAGAAAGAAAGCGTCGGCTGTTCAGTCCGTACTTCGTTCGGTGTTTGTTCCATGAGATTCAACAGTAAAAAGTTCTTTCAAAATATTCCAGTTAGCAAAAAAATAGAAGACACCGGTAGCCGCCGTCATTACTGTTACCACAAGCATCAGGGAATACATCATAGTTGGTGTTGCAACAAGGTCAAACAGCCAGCCAACTGATGCCGTAAGGTTGCCATCGGCGTACACAATATATCGAAGAAGAAACAGATAAATCACAATCAATTGCGCAAATGTTTTTGTCTTGGCGAAGTGACTAGTATCTATTGGTTTGTTTTTGTACTCTGCATATGATCGTAAGCCGGTAATGAGAAAATCTCTTACGACGATGATCCACACCATCCATGCATGAGCATAACCGATAACGACAAAGGAGATAAACGCTGCTGATGTGAGCACCTTGTCAGCCAGCGGATCGAGAAATTTTCCCCAGCGTGTAACATATCCCCAGCGACGCGCTACATACCCATCATACCAATCAGTGATTGCGGCAATAATAAAAATGCCGAGAGCGATTTCTTTGTCTAATGGGTTGGATGAAAAAAGATAATAGACAAAGATTGGAGTCAACAGAATTCTGAGTATTGTAAGTTGATTGGGTGGGGATATTGGCATTTGAAACATAACAAGAAGAAGATAGTTTTTTTTCCTGCGGCAATCAATAACTTTACAAAGAGCGGTGTTATTTCTTTATTTCGGATAGTAAAATTGTTACATTAAAAAAGTTGTTGTAATCACGTATTCATCATTTATTCAGAGTTCATTGTAATGAAAAAAGCGTCCCTTTTCTTTATTCTAGTATCAACCTTTGTTCTGCAACTAACGTCCCAAAGTTTGGACATTAGCGGTTACAAAGTAGTTCAGGCGAATTCTTCGATTACACTGACGTTGCCGGCCGGTACCAAAATTCAACCTGGGGGGTACGTCGTAATAGGACGGAACAGCGAAAAATCTACCTTTGAGACAGCATGGGGGACAACACTTGGCTCAAATGTTGTTTACATCAACGGATTTTCTTTGGTTGGCAGTAACGGCTTTCCTGTTATTAATGGTGCGGAAAATTACACCCTGCAAAACTCCACTGGAACAATTCTTGATGGACCTACAATTTCGATGAGCGTTGGCAAATCGTATCAAAGAAAATCTATCACAGGTTCTGCTGGTTCATCCTCGAGTTGGGATTCAGTGGCTCAGGCGTCGGCAACTCCGGGGAGCGGAATGACCAATACCAATTCCGGGAAGTTAATCATCAGCGAATTTTCAGATGCTTCTGCTTTTGCCAATGAGTTTGTTGAGTTGTATTACGATGTAACGCCCGCACCAACAGGAGAGGGAAAAGTTACTGTTTCCCCTTCACGGTGGAAGTACAATATGCCAACGACACTTCAGTTTGCTATCACATCGCAATCAGATACCATTCGTGCGATTCGTTTTATTATGCCCAATGCATTGGTATGGGATAAAAATAATATTTCTCTCCCGAACAACAATGCGTTTCAAAATATCAACGGCGACACTGTAACGATTACTAATCTTACCATTGTTCCATTAGATACACTACCTGTGACTGTTGCAAATGTAACGGCGATTGATACAACTGATGAATTTGAATTTAAGTTTAGCACAAGCACAGATAGCGTAACATTTCTACCAATTCAAGTACAACCAAAGACACTGGTATACGGCACTCCGCGTCCGATGGCACAGATCAAACGAAAAGAACCAAATGGTGTTCATTCGTTGTTGGGGAAGTGGGCAGTTGCCAAGGGAATTGTTACGGTTGCCAATGAGTTTGGCGGACCAAGTTATGTACAAGATAGCACAGCGGCAATTGCACTGTTTGATTCGTCCGTCAGTAATCATGTTGAACGCGGTGATGAAGTCATTCTGCTTGGCTTGGTTGCTCCGTTTAACGATCTGTTTGAATTTGCACCGTGTGTATTGCTCGAAAAAGTTTCCGAAGGTAATGCTGTTGATACGCTTGTTCTTACAGCCGCACAGATTTTAGCGCAAGGTACTACAGAACCGGACGAAGGAAAATTGATTCGGGTTAACGGTATTACTTCTGTAACAACAACAGCAGGATTACCTGCCACCTCGTGGGCAACGACTGGCAGCGGCACGAACTACAAAATTTCTGATGCTTTCGGCACAACCGAAATCAGAATCAGTTCGCGTACAAATATCGCCAACACTCCTACGCCAACAGGAACTTTTGACGTTGTTGGTGTGCTGGGGCAATTTCTCAACAATTATCAAATCCTTCCTCGTTCAATTGATGATATAATTCCTGAAGGAAATGGGCCACGCTTTACTTCCATTGCGCCTTATGAAAAGTATATTACGCCTACTAGTATTACGGTAGAATGGAAAACTGATGTTCCGGGTTCATCGAAAGTGCGCTACGGAAAAACGACGGCTTACGGCTTTGAAGTTTTTGACTCGACATACGTTACCAACCACTCCATTACATTGACGGGATTAGAGCCAGCGACGATGTACAATATTCAACTCGAATCTGCCAACAGCACAGGCACAACCACATCTGCAAATTACATTGTTTCTACAGCATCGCTTACTTCAACAGGTACAATAAATGTCTATTTCAACAAGGGCGTGAAATCATCACTTGCGCGCGGTGAACATGCAACTATTGCAAAATTCGATACAATGTTGATCAAGCGCATCAATGCTGCTACCTATTCGATTGATGCGGCATTGTATAGTTTCAGCGGAACAGTTGGGGCAAACGTTGCCAGCGCATTGGTAGCCGCAAAAAACAGGGGTGTGAAAGTTCGCGTTATTGGTGAAAAGGATAATCAATCTACTGCACCGTGGACAACGCTGAAGAACAATGGCATTCCCGTCATCGATGACGGCTTTGACGCTGTTAATGCCGGCGCCGGACTCATGCATAATAAATTTGTCATCATCGATAATCGTGATACGACATCCGATACTGACGATTGGGTGTGGACTGGTTCGTGGAATCTAACAGACCCAGGTACTACCGCCGATGCTCAAAATGTGATTGAGATTCAGGATAAAGCATTGGCAAATGCATATACGCGCGAGTTTGAAGAGATGTGGGGAAGTTCAACTGAAACACCAAATGCAACATCATCTCGGTTTGGTGCAAGAAAATTTGATAACACCCCTCACGTGTTCAACATTAAGGGAACACCTGTTGAATTGTATTTCAGTCCGTCGGATAGAACGAGCGGGCAAATTATTAACACAATCAACAGGGCAAAATCATCGGTCAGTTTTGCGTTGCTTACATTTACACGTAGCGATATTGCCAATGCGTTGACAAGCAAAAAACAAGCAGGAATAAAAGTTCGCGGTGTTATGGATAATAAAACTGATCAAGGTTCCCAGTTTGATACACTGAAAGCCCGAGGCATCGATCTATTTTTGAAAGCCAATCTTACCGGATTACTGCACCATAAATACTCCGTTATTGATCCGGAGTCGAATGACTCTTTGCAGTATGTCATTACTGGTTCTCACAATTGGAGTAGTTCTGCAGAGAATTCGAACAACGAAAATACATTGATCATTCGTAGTCGGCGAATTGCCAATTTGTATATTCAAGAATTCGGACAACGCTATGTTGATGCAGGGGGAACCGATCCGATACTGTTTGTCGAACACGTTGACAATGCAGTCCCACAGGCCTTTTCGTTGAAGCAGAATTATCCAAATCCATTTAATCCAACAACAACAATTGAATTTTTGCTGTCAGAGCAGTCACATACTCGGCTGGTAATTTACGATGTGCTTGGCAGAGAAGTTGTTACTCTGATAAATGATCAGTTACAACCGGGAACATATTCTGTTCAGTGGAATGCCGTTGCAGTTGCCAGCGGGGTATATTTTTATCGTTTAGAATCAGGAAAGTTTGTTGAGACTAAAAAACTGGTGTTGCAAAAGTAAAAAGTATTTGTAACTTTATGTGGGGGGAATACTGCAAAAGTATTTCCCTCTTTTATTTTAAAACTAAAGGAGTATCATGGTTCGATTATTTTTGCTACTGTTCATTGTTGTCAACATGACCTTTGGTGGGTACACAACTCCCAACACAGGTGTGAAGTGGAATTTTGATTCTCTCGTTGTTCACTCGGCAGGTGCGGTAGTTGGGGCATTCCCAAATTTTGTTGTGAATGATACTGTGTTTGTTTCGCCCTCCGATCTTCTTATCGTAGAGAAAGGTTCCACTATTAAAATCAGTTATCGGAAAGGAATAACTATTCGCGGAGGATTGTTGGCTATTGGCACGAAGGATTCGCTCATTACGTTTACTGTGAGTGATTCAACGTGGCAAGAGTTACGATTTGAAGATTCGGCAGTCGATTCACTTTGTCGGTTGGAATTTTGTGTAGTGGAATATGCTCGTTTGGGTCTTAATTTTGTTGACGCCAGCCCGACCGTGATGTATTCAACGATTAAAAATACCGGAACTATTTCCGGCACACTGTCAGGTTCGGGAAACTACGCTATCCAATGTTTCAACTCGAATGCGATATTGCGGTATGACAGTATCTACAACAATGCACAGTACGGCATCAATATAAATTCAAATTCCAGTCCGACTATTGAACATTGTGTCATCTTTAACAACAATCTGCAAGGAACAGCATTCAAAAACCAAATCAGCATCGGACCACAAGGGGTAAACTCGCCGATTATCCGTAGTAATGAAATTTACCACACACATGAAAATATTAAAGTGGGTGCAATCAGTATCAGTGCATTATTTTCGGGTTCCGGTTCAATGGCGGCAATCGAAAACAATTACCTGCACCACAATGCGTACGGTATTGCGTTACTCAGTCAAGGAACAAGTGTGATGAACGCGAAGATTCGGAACAACACTATTGTCAACAATACCTATTCAGATCCGTTTGCCGCGGGAAGTGGGATTAACTGCTACGCACTCTCTCCGTCGGTGAATACGAGCGTTATTGCAGAAAATTTTATTCAAGGTAACTTATGGGGAGTGACGGTGCAGGGCGTTGCAACCCCAAATCTTGGAGATCTTTCGAATACGGATACTACGGACGATGGACGGAACGTAGTGATTGACAATAAAAATCGTGATACAATCTTTGCATTATATAACAACACCGCTCTACCGTTAAGAGCTCAAAACAATTACTGGGGTACATCGAAAGCCGACTCCGTCGCACAGCTAATTTTTGATAGTTCTGATATTGCTACGTTGGGCAAAGTAACGTACGAACCTTTCTTACCTCATAGTCCAATTTTAACGGTAAATCAACAGGTGGTACAACTGCCGTTGTTTTCACTCAAACAAAACTTTCCTAATCCGTTCAATCCAACGACGACCATTAGTTTTAATATTCGCAAATCAGGTTTTGTTTCGTTGAAGGTGTACAATTTGTTGGGGCAAGAAATTGATACATTGGTAGAAGGTCAAAAGGAAGCGGGAACGACAACAGTACAGTGGAATGCCTCACAATTCCCAAGCGGTGTGTATTTTTATCGCCTGCAGATGAGAGATCATGTTGACGTGAAAAAAATGATTCTTCTGAGGTAAGTTTTGAGCCGTAGAAGGCAGTCTGATGTGGAACGATACATGTTTCTGTGTTTTTGCATTCCTTGCTTTTCAGGAACAGCCTCGTTATTTTTCCCTAACTGACGGCGGAATCAGATGCTCTCCAAAACTGAAATACGGCACATCTTTAACACATCCAAAAATTTTAATGAACTTTTTGACGCATTTGAAGAGGCAATTCAGCAAGGGATTGACGACGTTGAGTTATACCGTATTTTGTTTTGGAACGATTCGCTGGGACAGGATGAACTCATTCTTTTTGGTGAAAAACTAGCGCGCGAATTTCGTCACATTGCGTACGACGTGTATATGTGGCTCGCCAATATTTTTGAAGTGTTGTTTGGAAAAAAGGACAATTACGAACTCGCACTCACGTACTATCAAAAAGCAGCGGCAATTAAGCCCGATGAACCAGATCCATATCTTGATGCGTGTGATTGTTACAATCCCGATCTCGACATTCCTCCCGCTAAAACGCTGATTGAGTTTTTAAAGATTGGTCTTGAGTTTGTTCATAACAAAAAGGCAATTTGCCTGCGACTTGCCGTTCTCTATCAGACTATTGGCGAAAACGATCTTGCCGAATACTACCGCGTCAAAGCGGATGAATCAGGGGAGAGCCCGGTGCAATGAGAGATGTGAAAGGCTACCTTGCAATTTCCGGCGCTGCATTGCTCTGGGGAATTGCCGCCACTGTTGCAAAATTTTTTTTTAATAAAAACTACGACCCGCTTGTGTTGGTGCAAATGAGGGTGACACTTTCATTTGTCGTGCTGTTTCTTTTCTTTTTTATCTTCAATCGTTCACTTCTCAGATTCAAAGTAAAAGATATTCCTTTGTTTATCACTGCTGGTATTTTTGGCGTTGCAGGATCAAATTACTTTTACTATGCCGCAATCAAGGAAACAAATGTTTCCACTTCAATTTTAGTTCAGTACACTGCGCCCATTATGGTGATGGTGTATGTAACTGTCGTACAAAAAGAAAAATTGACCGTCGCGAAAATGTCGGCGCTACTTCTTTCTGTTTCCGGAATTTTTCTTGCCATTCGTGCATACGATCCTGCAATACTTCAAGGAAGCGGATACGGCATTATGCTGGCGCTTCTTGCCGCCGTATCATTTTCCATTTTCAACATCAGCGGAAAAAAACTGACACAGCGATACACAGTGTGGACAGGATTAATTTACCTGTTTGGCACGGCAGCATTGTTTTGGATCTTTATTAACACGCCGCTTGATATCCTTCGTGCCAATTATACGGGAGAAGATTGGGGAGTGTTTGCGACGATTGCTCTTATTTCTATTCTACTGCCGTACTCGTTGTACTACTATGGTTTGCACCATATACAATCGAGCAAAGCAATTATTGTCAGTACATTAGAGCCGGTGGTGGCAATTGTTTCTGAATGGCTTTTTTTGGGCGGCACGATGAGTGCAATTCAAGTTGTTGGCGCTGCACTTGTCATCGGCGCCATTGTGCTATTGCAACAGACATCGCAAGAGCCAATCGTAGTACAAGAATAATTTTTTTTCGGAGAAGAACTCTTAGCCAACAATGAAATCTGAACGAAGAAAAAATAAAATTATCAAAGTGCTGTCGCAACGTCAGCCGGATTTAACGCTCGTGATGGAAAACATTCATGATCCGCACAATGTCAGCGCTATGTTGCGTTCTGCCGATGCAGTCGGCATTCATCAGGTGAATCTTGTCTATACAACGCAAAAATTTCCGCGGATTGGAAGTAAAAGTTCTTCCAGCGCAAGCAAATGGGTAGAACGAAGAAAATTTGCATCCATACGTGACTGCTACGCACAACTTCGAGCAGAAGGATTTCGTATCCTGGCAACGCGCTTGGATGATTCTGCTCAGCAGTTATATGAAGTGGATTTCACCACTCCCACAGCAATTGTTTTTGGAAATGAACACTCCGGTGTGACGGATGAAGCCGCGTTGCTTGCTGATGCAACAGTCTATATTCCAATGATGGGAATGATTCAGAGTTTGAATGTATCCGTAGCGTGTGCAGTAACAATCTATGAAGCATTACGACAGCGGTTGCAGAGGAAGATGTACGATTCGCCGCGTTTCAAGAGAGAAATACTAGATGCATTGATTCACGACTGGCTGAAGAAGTGAGGACGTAGCGTAAGCGCCACCATCGTATTTTGAATTAACAACGTAAGAAATACCAGTAATGGCCATCCAACTATAATCCACATCCACCCAAGAAGTATCGCCGCTAATAACAGTGCGGCAGAAATGAACAACACCGGCAATAGTTCTTTCCAGTTCAGAAGTACAATGCGTAGTAACAAGAGAATGTTCAAACAGGTCAGAAAACGTTCTTTTTTTACGTACGCGAGAAGGACGATAGGATGAAGCGTTGTATGAAGAATAAAGTATAGTATTGCAGTTTGAATTGAAATTACGTCATATCCTGCCAGATGTAAGAGCAATGTTGCTGCGGCATAGTAGAGAATTAAAGCCAACGAAACTTTCCATCCGGTTTTGATGATAGAAGTAGCGTTTCGCCAGTACGGTAGCACATGCGAGCCATGTATCACTGTTCGCATATACTCTACCATAAATCCGTTAATCATGATAATGGGAAACACGAGCAGTACGCAACAAGTGTAAAAACCTCCGACCAACACTTTGTTGAACCAATCATCGTTGGAAAAGATAAGAGCGACTGCTTCAATAAGGTTTTTCATTTATTTAGGTATCCGTCGTCCGTATTGGTTGGAGTTTGCTTTGCGTTCGAAGTAGTGATAAGTTTCTTTTGAAATTGCAGTAATGATGTTCGGACCATCAACATCATTCAACAGCATTTTCGTCATTACACAGATGATGTATGGATTGTTTTCAAGATACACGATGCCCGCGTCCACTCTCACGCCTTCTATATCGCCCCCCTTGTTTGCAATATCAACATGAGGTGGGATACCGCGTTTCAATGCGCCGTCTTTTTCTAATTTCAAAATCTCAAGCATATCGTTGCATGCCTGGAGGGTAACAAGTGTTCCATGATACATCTTTTCGAGAATTGTAAGAACATCTTTTGGGGTGCTGATATTTTCACGTCCTTCTTTGGCGGCTTGATAATCCATCATCCTTCGTTGAAGTTTTGTCTGTGTAGCGCCGTTAGCAACAAGTGTTTTGTTCACATTCTCCATTCCGACGACATCAATTAAGAAATTGGTGGCTGAATTGTCACTGAGATTGATCATGAGAACACAATAATCGCGAATAGACATTGAAACAGTTTTTTCACCAAGTAGTGATAGAATGCCACTGCCGCCGACTCGTGCAGATGGAGGGAATGGTTTAATATCAGTAAGTTTAAATTTTCCCTCCATTGCTTGTCTATACACTTCTGTCAGGATATGAATTTTGATAGTACTCGCCTGCGGAAAGACTTCATTTTCATTGATAAAAAATTGTTCGCCGGTTTTCAAATCTTTGATGGCAACGCCGACGATAGCGTTTGCGTTTTCAACTGTTGAGTGTAGACTGCGAAAAAATTTTTCTCTCAATAAATCGTGTTGCCCAATTAAGCATTGTGCGAGTATGACGAAAAAAGAGACTAATAATTTCATATTACCTCCAAGGAAACGTGGTCAATTCTAATGAAAGTGTTGTGGAAATGCAAGACGCATGCTAATTAATATGTGAGAAAAGTATCTGCATTGCTAATCTCTCACATTTTTTTTATTTTCATAACGGAAGATGAAACAGACAATCAGACAAGCAATTCCACTGCAGAAACTTCTCATATATCATTCCGATTATGTGAATGAACTGTACAAGCGAACCCCTGAAACTCGCGGCACGTATGAACGAACGCTTCGTGAATTTATGCGATGGGTGAGGAATGAACCTGAGCTATCATTTACTGCAAAAGACATTGAGCGATATAAAAAATTTCTTTTGATGAAACGAAAATTATCGCCCGTTTCTGTAACAATGTACCTGTCGTCTGTTCGGAAGTTTTTTGATTTCTTGGTGAACCGTGGAGTGTTGCAGGAAAACAGTGCGCGAAAAGTGAAAGGAGGTTCGCCGCATGTCCGCTTGTCACGGAAAAGCATTCCGCCGCAGAAAATTCTTCAATTAATTCAATCCATTGACCGCAATGATGAAATCGGTTTTCGTGATTTTGCCATTGTCAAACTCATGGTGCATTGTGGATTTTCAGAAATTGAACTGGTGCGCGCCAATATTGGAGATGTGCAACGTAAGAGAAACGAAATGATGTTGGCCGTACAGCCGAAAGGGAAAAAAACAAAAGAGATGATGGTTACTCTTCCCAAAGACGCGGCGGAGGCGCTCAAGGGATATCTTGCCTATCGCACAAATGCAAATATTGCGGATCCTCTGTTTATGAGCGCTGGAAACAGAACTCGTGGACAACGGATGACGTCGCGAGGCATTCGTGAACGAATTAATATCTATTTGAATAAAGCGGGTATTAAAAATGGCGAATTGCGGAGGATTACTCCTCTGTCGCTCCGCAACGCCGCCATTAAAATGATGCTTGATCAGGGGGCTAGTATTGAAGAGGTGAAGAAAAGATTTGGAATTGTAAAAGACGAAACGGTGAAATTGTATCAACAACTAAATTAATCAATATTTGCGGATGAGTAATTTCATGTTCCGCTAAGCAATACTTATGGCATACAACTTTACAGACATTGAAAACAAATGGCAACAGTTTTGGGAAAAGAATAAAACGTACAAAACCGTTGAAGATTTCTCGAAGAAGAAGCTCTACGTACTCGATATGTTTCCATATCCCAGTGGAGCCGGCTTGCATGTGGGGCATCCCGAAGGGTATACTGCAACTGATATCTTTACACGGTTTCAACGACTGAACGGTGTTAATGTCCTTCATCCGATGGGATGGGATGCGTTTGGGTTACCGGCAGAACGCTATGCGATGCAAACAAATATTCATCCCGCAGTTACCACGGAAGCAAATATCAATACTTTCCGCCGTCAGATTAAAATGCTTGGGTTGAGTTATGATTGGGACAGAGAAGTTAACACGACCGACCCTAAGTATTATAAATGGACCCAGTGGATTTTCCTGAAAATTTACAATTCATGGTATGACTATCGAGTAAACAAAGCGAAACCCATTTCAGCGCTGATATCAGAGTTTGAGCAGAATGGATGTTCAAACATAGATTGCACCTTATATGCCGGCACAGGTAAACGCTGTTTTACTGCAGATGAGTGGAAAAAAATGTCTGAGTTTGAACAGCAACAGATACTAAAAGATTTTCGTCTTGCCTACATTGCTGAAATTCCAGTGAATTGGTGCGAGGCGCTTGGTACTGTATTGGCAAATGAAGAAGTGGATGAGTGGGTAGAAAAAGGGTACACGGTAGAGCGCAAGCCGATGAAACAGTGGATGATGCGAATCACCGCCTATGCCGAACGATTGCTGGAAGATGCTGAACAACTTGACTGGCCATCATCAACGCTTGAGATGCAGAAAAATTGGATCGGACGATCGGAAGGAGCGGAAGTAGATTTTCCAATCGTTGGACAGACTGAAAAGATCAGAATTTTTACGACCCGACCAGATACGATTTTTGGCGCAACCTATATGGTACTTGCGCCCGAACATCCGTTAGTAGATCGTATTACGACAAGCGAAAAGAAAAGCGAAGTTGATGCGTACAGAAAACAAACCGCGCTGAAATCCGAACTTGATCGCGGCATGGAAAAAGAGAAAACCGGAGTTTTCACAGGCGCTTTTGCTGTTAACCCTGCTACCGGAAAAGAAATTCCGATCTGGATTGCCGACTATGTGCTGATGGGCTATGGCTTCGGCGCTATTATGGCGGTGCCGGCGCACGATGAACGTGACTGGGAATTTGCAAAGAAATTTCATCTCCCTATAGTTGAAGTGGTAAAATCGCCGCACGATGTGAATGATAAAGTATTTGTCGGAACACATGAGCCATGTGTGAATTCAGCGAATGCAGAGATTAGTATCAACGGTTTATTGTACGAACAAGCATGTGCAACAATTGTTTCGTGGTTTGAAGCGAAAGGCATCGGCAGAAAAAAAGTTAATTATAAACTTCGTGACTGGCTTTTCTCGCGTCAACGGTATTGGGGAGAGCCGATTCCTATTATTCATTGGGAAGACGGAACGATGAGTTGTGTTGATGAGAATGAGTTACCGTTAGTGCTTCCCACGCTCGAAAAATTTCAACCGAGCGGAACGACAGAATCCCCCTTGGCGCTGGCGACTGACTGGGTGAATGTTGTTGATCCAAAAACCGGCAAGAAAGGCCGACGCGAAACGAACACCATGCCTCAGTGGGCTGGCAGTTGCTGGTACTATCTCCGATATCTTGATCCACACAACGATTCATTCTTTTGCGATCTCGAAAAACAACGATATTGGCTTCCGGTTGATTTGTACATTGGAGGGGCAGAACATGCCGTGCTTCATTTACTCTACGCGCGCTTTTGGCACAAAGTACTTTTCGATTTAGGATACGTAACAACGCCAGAACCATTCATGAAACTGCGACATCAGGGAACGATCCTTGGTGAAAATAATAAAAAGATGTCCAAGTCACTTGGTAACGTCGTGAATCCGGATGATGTCGTAAAAGAATATGGAGCCGATTCACTGCGCCTGTTCGAAATGTTCATGGGACCGCTGGAAGAAATGAAACCATGGAGCACCAAAGGTGTTGAAGGAGTGTATCGTTTCTTAAACAGAGTGTGGCGTTTATACATCACCGACGATGATCGTTTGAATCCAATGCTAACCGATAAGGAGCCATCTCGCGATTTTTTACGCGTCTATCATCAAACGGTAAAAAAAGTAACGGAAGACATTCCTGCATTGAGATTTAACACCGCCATTGCTCAGATGATGATTTTTGTTAACGAAGCAAACAAACAGGAATTACTTCCCAGGCAGTTGATGGAGCAGTTCGTAATTGTTCTTTCTCCCTTTGCGCCGCATCTTGCTGAAGAATTGTGGAGTCGGCTTGGACATACAACGTCAATTTTTACATCGGCGACGTGGCCAACATATGATGAATCACTGACGGTGATGAACAGTGTAGAAATAGTCGCCCAAGTAAATGGAAAAATCAGAGCACGGTTTCAGGCTCCGCTGGATACGCCGGAACATGAATTGAAAGCATTAGCTCTTGCTGAAGCAAATGTAAAGGCGCATCTGAACGGCAAGACAATTATCAAGGAAATTATTGTAAAAAATAAACTTGTCAATTTAGTAGTACATTAACAGAGCGACGTCACCATGATTTCAGTTACTATCATCACCAAGAATGAAGAGGCAAACATTGAGCGTTGCCTGAAAAGTGTGATGTGGGCTGACGAAATTCTTGTGGTAGATGCGTTCAGCACAGATCGAACGTGCGACATCGTACGGACGATAGGGGCTCGTCTCATTCAGCGCCAGTGGGAGGGATTTGCGATGCAGAAAGAATTCGCAATGCTTCAGGCATCATGCGAGTGGGTGTTGTCGTTAGATGCCGATGAAGAAGTGTCAAAGGAGTTGAAGGGAGAAATTCATTCTATCCTTGAGCGCGATGACGAGATCAACGGCTACGAGATTCCGCGAAAAAGTTATTTTCTTGGAAAATGGATTCAACACGGCGGTTGGTATCCTGGCTATCAACTTCGCCTTTTCAGAAAATCTAAAACTCGAATGAATTACCGTCCTGTGCATGAGGGCTTTGAAGTGGAGGGGAAGGTGGGAAGACTGCACTCGCCTATCCATCATTATACCTACACGTCGCTGTACCAATACCTCAACAAAATGAATCATTACTCATCGCTCGATGTCGCCAATAGATTTGTCAACGGTAAAGTTGTGCGCTGGTATAATTTTTTACTGAATCCACTCTCTTCATTTCTTCGAATGTTTGTTTCATTGCATGGTTATCGGGATGGGATTCACGGATTTTTCCTTGCTTCCTTTTCTGCATTAAATGTTCTGGCTACGTATGCCAAAGGATGGGAATATCAAACAGCAGAAGAGCGTCAGATGCCAATTCCGCCGATAACTGACGAGGCGCTCTCGACGTTCAACCATTAGAGACAAAATTATCATGGCTATCTTTTTTCGGATTCTCACATTTGTCAAACCATACTGGCGCACCATTGTTCTTTCGATGCTCTGTACGGTGCTGTTTTCCTTGTTCAGTGGTGCATCAGTGTATTTGACCATTCCTCTCCTTGAAACCCTTTTTGAACAAACCCAAATTGAAGTGGGAGCCATCCAGACTCCGCCAAAAAATCAATTGGTCCCTAATGAAGTTGTTACATTGAAACAACAAGTAGAACAAACTGTTCGCAATTATTTATTCAGTGGATCGAAATCCGATGCGTTGTTGAGAATTTGTATTTTGATTGTTATTGTCTTTCTCCTGAAAAACATCTTCGACTACTCGCAATCCTACCTCATGGCACGGGTGGAGCAAAGTCTGATGCGCGATTTGCGAAATGCATTGTATCGCCATTTGCACAATCTCTCGCTCAGTTATTTTTCTAACGAACGAACCGGCAATCTCATTTCGCGCGTTACCAATGATGTCAATGTGGTTAATGGAGGTGTGACGGCAAGTTTTGTAACGCTGATTAAAGAACCACTGCTCATCATTGTTTTTCTTTCTCTGGCGTTTACCCTTAGTTGGAAATTGACGTTACTGGCATTTGTTGTATTTCCGTTTGTGATGCTGATTATTACCGGTATCGGAAGAAAACTTCACAAACAAAGCGGATTGATGCAGGCGAAGATGGCGGATATTACATCAGTGTTGCAGGAAACTATTTCCAATGTGAAAGTGGTAAAAGCGTTTGCAATGGAAGAGTTTGAAAACAAAAAATTCCAAAAGGAAACACAAAATTACTTTAAAACAATTTTACGGATGACCCGCATCCGTAATTTTTCTTCACCGTCAACAGAACTTCTTTCTGTCCTTGCCGGCGCGGTCATTATTTGGTTCGGCGGACAGCAGGTGCTGATCTACGGCGAAATGAAGCCGGCAGAATTTTTGGGATTTCTCTTCGCCATTTTTCAACTGATGCCGCCTGTGAAGGAACTTGGCAATGTGAACAATCGTCTGCAGGAATTTTCCGCCGCAGGAAAGCGCATTTTTGAAATTCTTGATACAAAGCCAGCAATTCAAAACATGCCGGGAGCTGTGAAACTTGAAACGATAAAACATTCGATAGAATATAGAAACGTCACATTTGCGTACTCTACCGAATCTGGTGAACGACGTACTGTGCTTGACTCAATTAACGTTAAAGTGAAAAAAGGGGAACTCATTGCGCTTGTTGGTCCCAGCGGTAGCGGAAAAACCACATTTGTGGATTTGTTACCGCGTTTCTACGATCCAATTGAAGGTGCTATTTACATTGACGGTGTTGACATTAAAACACTCGATATACAATCGTTGAGAGGAAATATCGGCATTGTTATGCAGGAAACAATTCTCTTTAATGATACGGTGCGGAATAATATTGCGTACGGCTTGTCTGACTGTCCTATGGAAAAAATCATAGAAGCTGCAAAGGTCGCCAATGCGTTGTCGTTTATAGAACAAATGCCGAATGGTTTTGACTCTGTCATTGGCGATAGGGGAGTGAAGCTCTCCGGCGGTCAGCGACAACGAATTTCCATTGCTCGTGCCCTGCTTAAAAATCCTCCTATCATGATTTTTGATGAAGCAACTTCTGCCCTCGACAGTGAAAGCGAAATTTTAGTACAAGAAGCAATGGAACGACTGATGCAAAACCGTACATCGTTTGTCATTGCTCACCGCCTATCGACAATCCGGCATGCAGACAGAATTCTTGTCCTCGATCAAGGACGTATTGTGCAGGAAGGCAGACACGTTGAATTGTTGAAACAAACACGCGGTCTATATAAGAAACTGTACGATATGCAATTCGCGAATTCATGATTACGACTAGTCGTCTGCATACAATTCTCTATTGGTTCATTCTTCTTCAATGCTGCATCATTTCCATTTCTGTTGCGGCGGCATCAGTATTGCTTGTCTTCACACTTGTAATAATGCTTATTCTTGTTGTTCAACACCGAAAGTGGCCTTTTCACCGAACGCCACTCGACGTTGCGTTCCTTGCTTACATCGCGATTGAATTTGTGACTGCTTTTTTATCGGTGGAACCATTGGAGGCACTGAAAAATACTAAGCGTCTTCTTCTTATCGTAATAGTGTATGCCGTTGCAACAACATTTACCACACGAGAACGTATTATTGTTGCTATGAGGTGTATCGCGGTTGTCATTGGTTTCTTATCACTGGTAGAGATATTTTTTTATTACCAAAACGGTGGGGGACGTTTACATCTGTTTCAGCATTACATGACGACAGGTGGATTGAAAATGATTGTCGGTCTTCTCCTTGTACCGTTTTTTCTTTCTTCTGGTATTGCAAAAAATGATAGAGGACTGTTTTTTAGTTCATTTGTCGCAATCATTTTGGCTTTGGTGTTAACAAATACACGTAGCGCATGGCTTGGCTTTCTTGTTGGCGTTATTGCCATCAGTGCGTTGCAGTATCGGAAAATGTTGTTCGTGTTAGCTGGATTAATTCTTGTGTTCTTTCTGGTTGCACCTGAACAACAGATTGACAGAGCAAAAAGTATTGTTGATCTTTCTCACCCCAACAATATCGGCAGGGTGAAAATGTGGACAACTGGTTTAGAGATGTGGAAAGACAAACCAATGTTCGGCTTTGGGGATATTGATTTGTATGCTTCCTATTCACGCTATCGAACACCGGATATTGATGAACCTGCCGGACATCTCCACAACACGTTCATTCATCTACTGGTTACATTAGGAACTGTTGGCTTTGCAATTGTAGCATTTCTCTTTTATAAAATTCTGCAGATGGAATATGATACATTCAAACGTCATCAGCACGATGATATAGCCCGAAGTATGTCGCTTGGCGCATTAGCAGTTTTTACCGGCTTTTTAATGAACGGTATGTTTGAGTGGAATTTTGGTGACCATGAAATTATGGTGTTTATTTGGCTCACCGTTGGACTTAGTTTGGCGGTAAACAATTTTTCTTCAACACAAAGCACATGACGCCTCTTTCTGTTATTGTAATTACAAAAAATGAATCGCAGAATATTGCGGCATGTCTGGAAAGTGTCCGGTGGGCGGACGAAATTATTGTAGTCGATGCGGAAAGTACGGATGAGACGGTTGCAATTGCACAACAATTTACACAAAAAGTATTTGTTCGGCCATGGCAGGGATTTGCTGCTGCAAAGCAATTTGCTATTGCACAAACAACACATGAGTGGATTCTTTGGCTTGATGCTGATGAGCGTGTGCTGCCGGAACTGGCAACTGAAATTCAGAACGTCATAACGTCAAAGCCTTCACATGCGGCGTTTACCGTTGCGCGGCGTGCATATTTTTTGGGTCGATGGATTAAGCACTCGGGATGGTATCCCGGGCGGGTGGCGCGATTGTTTCACAAACAGAGAGCGCATTTTAATTCTGCAAGTGTGCATGAAGGATTGGTGATTAATGGCAGTGTTGGGGAATTACGGAACGATTTGCTTCATTTTACCGACCCGACTATTTACCGTTATTTTGAAAAATACAATCGTTACACTACGCTAGCTGCGGACGAACTGCATTCCAAAGGAAGACACTTCCACCTAGCCGATGTATTGGTACGCCCGGTGTGGCAGTTTATTCGTATGTATATTATTCGTTTAGGTTTTCTGGATGGTGTGCAGGGTTTACTTCTCGCATTATTTTCATCCTCGTATGTTTTCACAAAGTACGCTAAATTATGGGAGAAAGAATCAATTCATATCAACCGCAAACAACTATGAACGACAAAGAAAAACAACAACTCATGTTTGTACAACTGGTAACGTCGTTGCATGCAGGCGCCTTGCAACAGATGGGAAAGATTAAAAATCCGGTGACTGATAAGATAGAACGGAATTTAGAACAAGCTGAGTTTACTATTGATTTGCTTGATATGTTAAAAGAAAAAACTAAAGGTAATCTTACTGCTGATGAAGAAAAATTTCTTAATACTGTTATCAGCGAATTGAAATTGAATTTTGTTGATGAAAAAGCGAAAGAACAAAAGCCGTCATGAATATTGGTGTTGTCGGAAATATTACCAAACCATCGCTTCCGAAAGCAATCGAACATCTCTTTAAAATCGGTAAACGATACAAACTGAATTTTTTTCTTCACCCTGAATTGCAGAGTGTGTTGAAGAAAAAAATAACAACGCACAACCACGCAAAACAATGTCATATTTCATCCGATTTGTCGAGTGAGTGTGACATCATCGTTGCTTTCGGCGGTGATGGAACAATTTTATCTGCGGCCCGAATGGTTGGGAAGACGCAAATTCCGATCCTTGGTGTAAACTTGGGCAAGTTAGGTTTTTTGGCAGAAGTATCTCTTGATGAATTAGAAGCGTTTATCAATGATGTAGTGAAGAAGCGTCACCTTATTGAAGAACGAACATTGATTGTTGCTGCCGTGGGGAATGAAAAAAAAGAAATGGTGGCGCTGAATGAAGTAGTGATTGATAAAAGCAGTTCGTCTCGCGTTATTCACCTCACAGTACATGTTGACAGTGAATATCTAGTCAGTTTTCAGGGTGACGGAATCATTGTCTCAACGCCAACAGGTTCAACGGGCTATGCACTAGCGGCAGGCGGTCCAATTGTAACGCCATCATCTAAAGTGTTTGTCATTCAGCCAATTTCACCTCATTCCCTTTCTGCACGAACGGTGATTGTACCAGATGTCAGTACGATACACGTTGATGTTGAGAGATTGACGGAGCATGCGCGGGTGACGGCTGATGGACAAGACGAGCAATTGTTTGTTCCGCCAACGAGAGTGACAATTAGAAAAGCGGATCATACCGTACGGTTAATAAAACGGAAAGACCGAAGTTATTACGATGTTCTACGAGCAAAATTATTATGGGGGAGAGATATTCGTTTAAGGAAATGATGAGGGGTGCGATGAGAAGGATACTATTTGCTCTTCTGTTTTTTATTGGCAGTTGTACTACCCATCAATCATATACCCTCGAAGTTGAAGAATTCGGTACAGTTGTCGTTTGCGGAGAGTTTGATCGTTCGCTGTTGATGAACAACGAGCAGTTACAAAGTTGGTATCAGCCACGCTACAATGACTATATCGTTGATACGACACTCATTCCTTTTATTCAACAATACGCTAACAGTGTGCACTACCTTATTATTGTTGGAACGTGGTGTAGTGATTCAAAAAGAGAAATACCGCATCTGTTGAAAATTCTTGATGCCGCAAAAGTTTCTCCACAACGTATTTGGTTGTACGGTGTAGACCGCACAAAAACAAGCAATGATGGAACAACGCAAAAATACCGCATTACCAACGTCCCTACAATAATTCTGATGAAAGAAGGAAAAGAGATCGGAAGAATTACGGAACATCCTGAAGAAACGCTCGAACAGGACATTGTGAAAATATTATCAGCCGCTAAGCCGTAGGACAAGATGTTATCTTGTCCTACAATGAAACATTACGGTATGGTATCGGTCGCTCCTTCCAGTATCCACTGCTTTAAACCGCGAATGTGATTGGCATTTAACGACCGTTGAGGTGGCATACGAGGTGAACCAGGTCTTCCTTCAATTGTCCATACTAATCTGCTCAGTGAAGTATCATGGGGAATAATAACGCCAAATTTGCTGTTAATTGCGGCTGAATAATACGAAAGGTCAAGATCATCTGCTTTTGTTTTGGTGTCGTGGCAGTCGCTTGTAGCACAAGCAACGTTAAACAGCGGCTGTACGTGCCGATTGTAACTCACCATCGATTCAGGAAATACAATCTTGTCGAGCGAGTCGTCTGGTTTAGCAATATCCTCGCACGAGGAAAATAAGAACAGAGTAACACAGAAAGTCCCCAGAATGTAAAACAACTGTTTCATTATTCTTCTGCTTCTTTAATCCTATGTTCGATTGCCGCTGAGATTTTCTTTTGCTTCCGTGCCGCTTCAATTAACACGTCACGATCGATGGCGTGTAACTGTGTAATTGCTGAGTCCGGCAATTCAATGCCGAAATATTTTTTTGATTGTGCGGCAACATAATTGTTGGTAACAATAGTGTACGACTTTGTGTCATTAACCAAATCTTTTCCGACTTTTATGTTGTGTAGAATTTTTTTTCCGTCAACAATACGATACACGTAGGTTAGGCCAGAAATCTGGCAAAAATCATCCCTCAATGATAGTTGATGTTCGATCATCGAACGAAGTGTTGCACCGTTAACAGAAAAAGTTACCAGCGTATTTCCGAAGGGACTTATTTCCCAAAAATCACGTATCGTAATTTTGCCTGCGAGAAGGTCTTTCCTGATTCCTCCACTATTCTGAAATGCAATATCAGTTTTTGCATGCGCTCTCATGGCATCGGCTATCCAGTTTCCAATATTGCTTTCTCCATTGCCGGCTCTTATCAGATCCACAGTAGCTTCGGCTATGACTTCGTTCAAACTTGCATCAGCAAGTTTTTCAAGATTGTTGACTACAGAGGCAACAACTGAATCAGGAACAATATCTGCTGTGCGGCATTCAACAAGCTCTCCACGTGATTGAATGACAGTGTCTTTGAAGGCATCCACCACAACGTCAAGTTTGCCAAGCCAACGTCCGCGCGAACCTGCTTGTACAATAACTATTCCATTCACATATTTCGGTCTGAAGAGCGGAGTATGGCTATGCCCGCCGACGATGATATCAAGATCGGGACATTGTGTTGCTAGTATGCTGTCCTCGATAACTCCTTGATGAGTAAGGGCGATAATAATATCAGCGCCGTTTTTTTTCACTTCAGGAATGAGTTCATTAACTACCGAAGCAGGGGATTGCACTTGCAAGTTCGATACATTTGACGGAAGGGATAACCTCGGCAATTCGGTTGTCATCACGCCAATGATACCAACTTTGAGTGAGCCAATTTGCTGAATTGTATATTTTTTTACAAACGTCGAATTAGTTTTGACATCGTACAAATTTGCTGACACGATGGGAAATGTTGCTTTTTGGATAACCTCTGCAAGAGAAATTCTGCCGTAGTCAAATTCGTGGTTGCCGAGTGTCATCGCATGTGGTTTGAGCAAGTTGAGTAATTGGATTTGTGACGCACCTTTGGTAATGGTAGAAATCGGGCTTCCCTGAAAATCATCTCCGGCATTCAAAATAAGTGTGGCGGAATCACCAATAGAATATCGTTGAAGGTAGGCGGCAAGAGTTGCACTTCCCCCAACAAGAAAAGTGGTATCGTTGTTTGTTGCTTTACTTTTAGTTTTTACCTGAAATGGTAGATTCTGTGTATGAAAATCGTTCCAGTGAAGTATTCGCAGCGGTATCTGCTGGGCAAAAAGTGAAGAAGTAATGAGAAATAGAGCAAAAAATTTTTTCATAGTGGTTCCTTACTGTTCCATGTTTCATCGTAATATAATGAATGTTGTTAAAAAAAATTGTATACTTTTCTCATGAAAAAATTAATACTGATAGCGCTTTTCGTTCAAATATGTCAGCCGCAGGATTTTGGGTTTGCCTATTATTCGATTACTGATTACCGCTCATTTGGTGTAAGTTACAACGTGCAACGTTTTGCTCCATTGTCCACCAATGTGCTTGCTGATTCACAAAGCATTCAATTTTCCACAGCGTTGCCGTTAATTGAATATAGAGAAATCAACTCCCGCATTGCCATCGGCTATCAGCAATATTCACTGGCAAAGAAGACGTTGAGTTCATTTTCAGTGTTTCTTGAATCCGGAAATGATTTTCCGTTAACTGGACGCGAACAACGGAACGGTTTATTTATACCTCTCGTGCTTTCGGCAAACTATGTAAAGGCGGAAACACCATACAAGCAAACCCGAAATTTTGATATCGGAAGTTTAGGTGTTGGTACGGGAGTGAAGTACAGAATCCTGACAAAAGAATTTGGAATATACATTGCAGCAAAGGGAACGTTACACTTTTCCAATGTCGGATTCGGTACAGAGTATGGATCAATGTCAACTGCGGTGGGAGAGATACAATTTATTCTGCCGAATATATTGAACGATGGGATGATTTTTGGTTATCGGTACGAGCGCCAACAATGGAATATGAATGACTCATCGCTCGATTATGAACGCTATTACCACGGTCCATATATTGGAATATTTTTTTGATATTTGCAATAAATTGCGCCATATATCAGATTTTTGTATATTTGAAGTGCGCTAGCGTAGCTCAGTTGGTAGAGCAGCTGACTTGTAATCAGCAGGTCACGAGTTCAAGTCTCGTCGCTAGCTCCAAACAGAAAAGCCGTTTCAGTAACACTGAAACGGCTTTTTTATTCTTACAGGAATGTATTAACGTCGCAGTTTTTCTTGTATAAAGTTTTTAATTTTTTCTTGCATCGCTGAGCTTCCACTGGATTTGTCGAATCCTATTTCATAATAATGTTCAACAATTGGCGTATTATAAGTGCCGTTGGTAACAGTAATAGTGCTTGTTGTATCTGCAACATTAAAACCGTTTCCGGAAAATGTTCCGCTAATGTTTGTTGTGGACAGAGAGCTAACATTCATAGAACCCGATGTCAAAACATAGAATGCGCCAAATGATGATGTGTCTGCAGCATTTGGCATATAACCAAAGAAGGCAAATTTTGCCGTTTCATCCATAACATAGGGGTATGAACCTGTGGCAATTGCATTGAGCGTATCAACCACACCAGAGAAGACAATCTTCTGTGTAGTTTGAGATGTCAAATCGTATGCAAACACAACCACAAAACGTAGATTGCCTGATGTGTACTGAAATGCACCAGCAGCGTTTAGTGTGGCAAATGTGGTATCAAAAATTCCATTTGCAGAGAAGTTTCCTCGGTCCGAAGTAAAACTGAACGTTCCAGCAGTTTTAAACAATCCGGTATTATTTCTTGGTGTTTGTGGATTACTGTCTTCTGAATCGCAACCAACTGTTGCCACTCCTATAGCAAGCGTGAATAACAGTACGGCACGTTGCCATGCATGTTTCATACTACCTCCTGAATTTATAATGAATAGTTGTTAATTTATCTTCGAAAGCTATGTAATTGTAGTTATTTCTTTTTGAAGAGTCAATGAATCTATCTCACACATATAAATCCTGTTAATTCTTTTCATCGCACTTCATACGGACAAATGTTGTATATTGTTGCAAACATTTTAAAAACTGGAAAACTATGAATCAGCGATTACTACATAAGACTATTGAAAGTTTTGCCGACAAGCATTTTTCTACTTCGGAAGAATTACTTGTACACGTTATGCATCAGATTGTGATGAATGATAGAATTCAGATTAAAGGCGGTAGAGTATGGAAACTTGATGCACAGAAAGGCGTTTATGAGCTTATAGCCCAGATTGGTACGGTAGAAAAGATTAAACCGCACTTTACTTTGAAAATTGAAGAATACAAAGTCTTTAAGCAGTTAGCACAACATCGCACAATAGTGGCCAAAGAAACAAATGCTTACCTGCGCAGTAAAGGTATTTTACGATATTCGGCGACCGGCGTTGGCGAACTTGTTACGGTGAAGGGACATGCGTATTACCAATACATTCTTTCTTTCAATACCGCTCTTGACCATGAACAGGTAGCGCCGACTTTGAACATCATCAGCATTGCGGTTACTTCATTGTTGAAAAACAGAAGCATCGAACGTCGTTCGTCGCAATTGCTAAAAGATTTAGACAAAGCGCGCGAAATTCAGCGTAGTATTCTTCCTGAGCATGAACTATATTTTCATAATTATGAATTGTTCGGCATTTCACTTGCTGACCGCGTTGTTGGTGGTGATTTTTTTGATTACATCCTCAGCGAAGAAAAAGACCGCCTTGGCATTGTTATAGGCGATGCGGCAAGTAAAGGGCTTTCGGCGGCTGTACAAGCGCTCTATGTCTCCGGCGCGTTGCGGATGGGAGCAACTTACCAGACGAAAATCAGCACACTTATTCGTAATATTAATTCACTCGTCAATCGTACCTTTCCTGATGATCGTTTTTTAACGTTGTTCTATGCAGAGTTATCGAATGATAAACAGGGACTTTGCGTTTATGTTAATGCAGGACACACAAGCCCGATTGTATTGAGATCTAAAACAGACTCGATTGAATTGCTCGAAGCAACAGGCAACATCATTGGACCATTTCCTAATCAAATGTTTCGAAGTGAAGGGATCATGCTTGCGAAAGGGGATATCATGCTGCTGTTTACAGATGGCGTTACAGAAGCAATGGATGCAACGGGTCATCAATATTCTGAAAAGAGACTTATTGACAAACTACGCGAATTAAAAAATGAAAAGGTGCAAACCATTGCACGCTTAATTATTGAAGATGTTCAGAAATTCAGTGCAAAGAGCAAATACTCCGACGACAAAACAATTGTAGTAGTGAAAAGGGTGAAGTAAGGAATTTGAGATCTAAAAAGCTTTTCACTTCTCTCTTGTTTTTTTTCTTGAATATCTCATAGCATGCACACAGCATAGTACAATTGCCAAGAGAGTTGCTATCGTCTTCATAACATTCCGGAGAGCCGCATGAAAACGCTAAGTTTGCTTGTTCTTCTTCTTTTTTTCTTGTTCCACCATTCATTTTCACAAAATGCTACAAGCGACACGATGAAACTTCTCATCCTCAGTGAGCGGGTAGGAGAGAAGATTGATCTTGCCGAACGCGATCACTACAAGATATTGCAGTTATTCAAGAATTTTGTTAGCGCAACATTTTATCAGCTTCACGATAGCTTATATGTTGCATTAGTTGAAACACAGCAGGCCGATGGTGTTGTGCAGACAATGACAGTGGAGTATCCTCTTTCGGTACTCTTTCGTATGGCAGAAAAGATAAATCACTTCGAAGAAATTACCGCACATAAATACTTTTCAGGTGAAGATGTAACGACCATTATTGTTGTTGGCGGCCAACAGTTACAGTGGGCTCCGAAACTTCCCTCATCTCAAATACAAGTAGTTGCAAATCAAGCGAACAAGAAAGATGAACAAGTCGGCAAGGATGAGCATCGTTCGGCAGAACGTGAAGAACAAGAGGAGCAAGAAGAGTTTCAGAGGTACGAGTTGAAACTGTCGTATGGACGAGGTTTTGCTAAAGGTGCACCGCCATTTCATAGTGAAGATGTAGTCGTTCGGTATGATTCCCCTTCTTATAAAGAAGTAAGCAATGTAAAGGATGAGTACGTTTCTCTTGGACAAGGTCAACGTTTTGAGATGAAACTAATTTATTATATGACCAAACAAATTGGATTTTTTTTGAAGCAGTGAATTCTTTTGACGAAAAAGAACTTCGCCTAACAGAAACATATCAGTCATCTTCTCTCCCATCCTCGACCTATATTTCTCAGATGAAAATGAAGTTTACTATTCAACAGATCGTTACCGGTATTCATTTCCGATTTCCGTTTACGTATGTGAATTCCTACGGCGGTATCGGAGCGGGTCTTTGGTAGCCATCTGATATTGTGATGAGTTACAAGTATAATTTCGGAAGTACAATTATCGAAAAAGATGAAAAAATGAAATTAAATACATCGCTGGGATTTACCGGTTATGTTGGTTTTTCGATTCCAATACATGCACAGCTAGCGCTTTTTGTGGAGGGGAAATCTTCGTTAGGAACATACTATCTTCAACGGCTTGAGGTAACAAAATATGTTGTAGATGGAAAGGATCAACTTGCTGCACTTACCATCAGAGATAAAGTTACCGTCTATGAAGAAAACAAAAATTACAGGGAAACCCCTGTTAACGATCCAAACAAGCCGAGAACTGGAGGCCCTCCATATCCTGTTGTTGCAAGCAATGTTTCAATTACGGCAGGGATTATGATAAGTTTATAAGCCAATGAATGGAATAACTGTGTGTATTATTTCACGATGTTTCCGATTCAGATTAATGTCAATGAAAAATATTTTGAGTCATACTTGTAAAAACATGAGTCCTAACACTGCATCCCAATCTGCTTTTGGAAAATGGTTGTGAAAATCGGGAACAAGTTCGCCTCCATCGGCAAGTGTTACCCCTACACCTGCCGTAGCAAACGACATTTGTAATCGTTCCATCTCACGCATAATCCAATTGGGAACTTCTGAGCCTTTCAACAAATGTGTTGTAGAATGTGTAGTATTGTTTGGTTTTACTTTTAAATACCATCCCTTATTTGCATCGCCATGTTCAATAACCTCTCCGTCAATAGGAGAAAGAATTCGAATCTCAGTATTTGGTTTTCTTACCACAAACCCTTTTCCATTTACTACAAGATGACTGCCTACAGGTGGTAATTCAATTGTGTGTGGTCTGCCAATTAGCCGCATACCGAAATCGTCAATGCCGATTTTGTAGGTACCGTCTTTTTCTTCCTGTACCCATGTGTGTCCCCGATGGTATAATCGATACGGTGGCATAGTAAAACCATATGTTTCAAATTGTAGCAGTGGAGTAGCTGATTGCCGTGATTCGAGAAGGTGATGCACTTTGCATTGACGACAATCGAATAGATTATCACAGATACGATGCCGAATCTTTCCGGCAAGTGCATGACGGCAGATTTTTGCCTTCGGCGGCAAATCTTCAAAGTCGGCATGCCAGAGAATCTGGTCAACAGCGTGTTGGAATTTTGCCTGTTCTGTTCTTCTTACTGCAAGAAACAACGTAGCAATAATAATAACAAATACAGAAAAGAAAATAAGCAAGAATGTGATATGAAATGCGTTCCACTGAAATTCATATACTGTTGGTAACATAATTCCTTTTCCCCTTCACTTAATTTTTGTTTCTGCAAATCGTTGTATTGCATTTGTGACAAACTTTGGCAGCCACTGCACCTCTGTTTTCTTGCCGTACGCGTAGCTGTCGACAGTAAGAGAGGCTAATTCTCGTTCCTGTGGAAATAATACTGTATATCGAAAGGTGAACGAATAAAGCAAAACTCCATATGCAATGACAAACAGAAACGTAGCAATTTCTTCCCAACTTGGCATATAGGTTAGGAATTGATCGAACGGCAAAGTAGGTAATGCGAGTGTTTGGATAGTCATGACAAATCTATTCAGCATTATTCCAAAACACACCAAGGTGCCCGCTGTAAAGAGTAATACTCTTTTTGCGCGCCATTGAGTGTTGAGCAATACCAGCGCCGGTACTAATCCGCACAGAACAATTTCTGTAAATAATATCCACGTTCCGAACTCTCTGGTAGCATAAAATTCAAAAGCAGGAAAACCTGTCGAAGGGGATGTGCTATTGATCCAAATGAGTGTATCAATTGATTTTAACAATACATACGTGATGAGCATTGAGCCCGAAATTTTCCCTAAGTATGTATAGACTTCAGATTTCACCAATTGTTTCTTTGAAAGTTTTTCAACCAATCGTGTGGTGAGCATAATAAAGCTAGGTCCTGCTGCTACTGCAGAAATAACAAACAAAAAAAATGTTGAGGGCCAAATCCCGAGTTCTTCACGAAATGCAAAAGGTCTGCCACGTAACACTCCGAACAATCCTCCAAGTGAACCTTGATGAAAAAATGATAACAGCGTGCCGATGCCGGCGAACACAGGCATTAATTTGTGTAGTTGAAACTCAAAGACTAAAAATGTTGGAATTTGTCTTAGTTGTCTGTTCTTCAGTACAATCGGCGCATACTCTATAAGCAGTACAATCAAATAACACGTTAAACAAAAAGTAACTTCTGTCAACATTGAGTGAGTATTTGGATGCCAGAAAGTAAACCAAGCGCGCAGGGGTTGGCCTACATCGACCATTAAAACTAGCACTGCACCACTATAACAAATTAGGCCGATCACCACAGCACTATTGATGACTGCTTTAAGTTCATTCCTTTTTAGCAGATAAAGGAGGAAACCTGTGAAAAAAGCACCAGCACCAAGTGCGATAACAGTGAGATCAAGAAAAATCCAAATTCCAAAAGCAAAACGGTTATCCATATTTGTATGAAACAGTCCTTCGGCAAGGCAGAGGTAGATCGCGTATGCCCCAATACCTAATAAGATTATCCACGGTGTTATCCACAACAAAAATTGCTTAAAAGGTGCTCGATGCACTCCGCGAGGAATCAGTTTTTTATCCATTGATAGTATCCTCCATTCGTGAGCGCGTTATTGTTTTTTCTGCCATTGCTCGTACCCATTGTTTTGTCGAATGATAGTATACCTTCGGTTCAGTGCCAAGCCGCGACAAAAATCGAAATGTATTACTTTGTTGACGCAACTGAGCGACTTCAGAAGTTTCATCGCTTAAATCACCAAAAGTTATTGCTTTATTCGGACATGCCTCGACACAAGCCGGAACGTAATCGACTGGATCTATATCATTATTGCCTAATGAAGCCGCTTTTTGTTTTGCCAGGTGAAGTCTTCCGTGACAAAAATTACATTTTTCTACAACGCCACGCATGCGTGGTGCAACATTCGGATTCAGTTGCTTTTTCATTCCTTCAGTCCATTGTGGATCATGCCAATTAAAATATCTAGCATGATATGGACACGCTGCCATACAGTATCGACATCCCAAACATCTCTGGGGAACTTGTCCAACTATTCCCGTTGTCGGATCTATATCGACAGCATTTTGCGGGCAAACAGTCATACATGGCGTTTCTTGCTCGCATTGTTGACAGAACATAGGAATGAAGACAGTTTCATTTTGAGGAAAGGGATTATTATTAGATACAGTATGTATGTTCAACCACGTAATTCCATTTCGTGTGTTCGTTTCCTTCTGAGCTGGCGGCACATTGTTTTCGACAGCGCATGCTACAGCGCATGCACCACAACCATTGCACTTATCGAGATCAATGACCATTCCATATTTGTGTTTTTTTAGGGTAGCTGTTTCCATTTGTTATTGCACCAGTGAAGCAGGGTTCATATTCGTGTTACCCTGCGGTATCATTTATATTTTTTCTAACATTGCTGCTGTTACTTTCCACGTTCCACTACTGGAAATTTCGCAGAGATTTAAGATTGAGTTAGTTTCCACATGCAGAAAATTTTCCACTCCGTTTGGCAGAGGTGCGATTGCGGCTTCAATTACTCCTGCACGTACTGCATGGCTGGTTTCAACTTGCACTGTGAGGGAGCCACGCTGTGTTGATAGCTTTGCATAATCATGTGTAGTAATACCCAACTGATTTGCCGTTGTAGGATTAATGCGCACAATACCATGAAATTTTCGTAATTCAGTTTCATGAAAGACTTTGCTCAACACTGGGGAAATTTGTGATGTCGAAAGTCCACCTTTCCATCCGAATGGTAATAGCCATAGTTTGTTGTTTTGATGTAATTCTTTGGTCATGGAGTACGTGTCTACAGTAAAACGAAGAGAAATTATTTGTCTTGCTGGTTCATCAATCCACATGCTACCACCTATCAGTTTTTCCCATAGCTCTTCAGCAGTTGTCATATCTGTCAACGGTATCTTTGTTCGATCAGCATAGGTAAACAGGTATCCACGCTTACTAGCATAAATTTTTTCGACTTGTTGTTTCACTATGGTTTCGTATGATGGAATTTGCAACGGAAGATGCAATCGCTCTGCAATACCTTTGATAAATTCCGAAGGTTCAATTGTTCCATCTTGCTTTTGTAATAGAGGAGTAGCCAATGCAAAGGTTGCAACATTACTACCTACCGACGGAGAAACATCGCGAAGCATTTCAAAGTGTGCAGGTGCAGGAATAAGATAGTCTGCATGTGCTGAAATTTCATTTAGGACAGGTGCAAGATTGACAATAAGATGTTGTTCAGGAATTAATTTCTGCTCAATCAGCTTCCAAGGAAGTGCATATCCAGAATCCACATCATCTACAATCAACACACTAATGGAATGATCTGGAACTTCAGACCAACGTGGGATAGAGATCAGTTGTTCATTACCTGGTACACTATTTTGAACAACAATGCCACCGGGCTTTCCAATATTTCCTATTAAGAGGTTGAGAGATGCGATAATTTTCTCTGTTTCGAAATCAAATGGTCCACCACCCGCATCTGGTCCACTAAGAACAATAGCCGACTCTGCACTAGCTAATTCTTTAGCAATTCTTTGTACCACCGCTGGCTGGACATCGGTATATGTGGAATAAGTTTCAGGTTTGAAATTTTCTACAAAGAGTTGGTAACGGGCGTAATCCATCATAGATGAATGAACATTTTTTGCAACAAGATTCTGTCGGATTATTTCGTGAGCGATTGTAAGAGCGAATATTTTTTCGCTACCCGGTTTTATTGGGATCCATTCATCCGCTTGCATTGCTGTACGTGAGTATCGGCTTTCTACTTGGATACATTTTGCCGTATGCTTATTCTTTATTGTGGTCAGTGTTCCTGGAATTCCCCAGCCATCATACAATGGGGTACCAAACGATAGAATCAGTGTTGTATTTTCAATATCATAATTTAATGGCAATTGTCGTGTTGCCATTTCAGATAGTGCGGCTAGCGTAGAATCTTCACGTGAAGGAGAAGTCAGATATAGCCCACTGTCTATTTTGTTGAGAAACTCTCTGTAGATTCGTGAAATCGCACGCGTGGGTTGTTGGTCGAGAATTGCAACCGAGCCTTTCGTCTGTGAGATTTTTTCTGCTATAACATCTAATGCGTTGTTAAGTGCAACAGGCCTCATGGTGCTCGTGTTGGATTTACCATCAAACATGTGTGGATAAGTGATGCGCAACGGATGGTGTGCCATATGGTGGCCTGCTATGCCTCGTGCACATAACACTCCGTGTGTCAGTGGGTGATTAGTAACACCGCTCAGAAAATACGGCATTTGAGAAACACAGTTTGCTTTTACGGCACAACCGCTACTACACAAGGTGCAGTGAGAAAATGCCGTTGTAATTAATCCACGTGGTAATTTTGGCGTTAGAGACCAGTTTTGCGTCCAGATGGCGGAATCATCAAGAAGTTTCCATGGAAGAGGAGAGAACAACATCCCGAGAAGTCCTCCACCAGCAAATTTAAGTATATCTCTTCGTGTAATTGTTGTAGCCATTCTTTCATTCCAAAGCAAAAAGAGTCCAGATTGTTGAATTGGACATTTTTTGCGTCTTTAATAATTGTTATTTATGACAAGTAATGCAGCCCTCACGTCGTCCTTTTTCTGCATGGCAACGAACACACCGATCCATTTTCATCCCCTCCCACGGTTGAGATGAAATACCCGAAATACTAGCTCCCCAAATATCTCTGCTATAGCCGGAAATTCTGTTTTCTTCATACGTTTTTAATATGTCGGATGAACCGTGTGGTCCATGGCATTCTTCACATTGTACTTTACCGAGAGTTACATGTGGAGCATGAGAAAAGTACGCATTGTCCGGTTGACGAGAATAGACGAGCCATTGAATTTCATTATTGGGCATCACATACATTTCTACCAGTGTTTTTTCCGACTCACTATCTCCCAGAGGTGAGGCATGGCATTCGGCACATTTTGCAATTGTCGGGATTCCCTGAAATCGTCCAGAATCGTCTGTGAAGTGGCAATCCTCGCACGCCATTCCTCCTTTTTCTCCAGTATGCGTACGGTGGCTAAACTGTAGCGGCTGTTCAATACGCGTATATAGCACGAAGGGAAAAATGTACCATCCAACAAACAATCCGAAAAATACACCGGACAAAACAATAATCTTTGATTTCATAGTTGTGTATTCCACACAGCAAGAGGTGAAAAAAAATCGTTATAAAGTTTTAACAGCTCTTCTTTCGCTAACAGATGTACGAATCCTGTTTGAAAAGAACCACCATCTGACATCAATACTACGCCGTGTTTATCTGGTTGAGCCGAAACGTTGTGCACAAAGGTATTGAGTCGTTGAAGCTCATTGTTCATCCATAGACGAGCTTCATTGCCAGAAAGTAAACTTGTGTGGCGCACTTCAGTGTGCTTGAATCTATCCAACGAAGCTTCAAACAGCCATCCGTGTGTATATGGATCAGAAAAAATTTTTTCTGGGTGCGTACGCAAATACGTATTGGCGCGTAAAAGATGTACCGGAATTGGGAATACAAATGGTAAATCAACCCCACGTATTGTAAACGAAACTGTCGGACGGTGGAAACCAGTTGTTGTTGCGAATGTGACGTGGTCAGCGGAGCCGATAACTTTGGCTAAGAAAGCGTCAATTCCAATATGTACAATGTCGTCGTTCCCAATGTCCATCCACATGTGATTGGGAGAGAAGTATAGCTCACTCGGGACTCGAATTTCATCATCACTACGTTTGACGCCGTTGTGAGATGAAGAAGACAATTCAGTTGTGTCTTGTGGTTGTGCGAATGCAAGATAGAGATCGCAATATTTGTAGCTTTCTGTACCGCAGCGTGAAAGTACAGATTCACTGTAGGGAATGTATTTTGTTACCGCTGCCGCCGTGCAGTACTGCACAAGAGATTCATGCAGGAAGGGACAATGATCCACACTCGGGTGTTCTTCTGAATGTTGCTTAACAGCAGGGCAGTTGACGTATTCAGGTGACGTGCAGCGTTCATGCTTCGATTGTTCAGGAAGTCGTACAATCATTTTTCTGTATGCCGATGCACGGCAGAATTTTACTTGTGCTTCTCGCAAAAATGGACATCGCATATCGCACCTCACCTGCTGTAATGCATACTTAGTTTTCCGAACGTTGAATATGTTCTTCGTCGTCGAGATTGTAATTTTTTGCTACTTCTTTTTCATCAATGCGTTTTCCGCCGTCTGCCATTGTAATTCCGAGATCGGCGAGCATAAACGAATGGTCATCCTGCAATTCAGGAACTTTTACTTTCTTGCGTGCATCAGCAAACACTTCTTTAGTAATGACGATGCCAACAGCAATCACACAAACAAGCGTCACAATCCCTAAACCGATGTTGGTAATTGTTAGCCATAGAGTTTCGGAATCCATTGAACTAAACATGAGTCACTCTCCTTTGTTGAATGTTGTAGAATTCGAAAATTGTTGCATTCACAATCTTGGCAAATGGTGTGCCTAATCTGTTGAGTTTGTTGTAATTGATTATGGTAGCAGAAGTTATATCTGATTATAACGCTACTGGTTTTGATGAATGATCTTCTTAAATGCGGGAAATTCCGTCATACGATGTGGGAAATTTCAACATCAATTTTTTCGATCAGCAAACAAGTGAAATGAATTGAAAAATAAGATAGTACAGTCAACACGAGTCATCAAAAATCTTTGGAAAAAAAAACTGCCGTTGAAATCTACAACGTAAAAGAATGAAACAAATTCATACAACTTTATCGTGAATGATAAAAGTGCAGATATTAATGCAAAATGAAGATGAAAAAAGTTGCCTACGCCGAAAAGTTTGGCACATATGATGCAATAGGTAACAGCGGAGAAAAACAATGAACACACTGCACTTACTCAAGCAAAGGATACTTCATCTTCCTCCCAAAAAAATTTCGCAAAAACTCATTCTATCATTCACCGCAATCATGACGATTGTCGGTATCATTGCTACTTACATTCATGTAAAGACTCAAGAGAAGCAATTATTAGATGCCATGATGCTTGGAGCTGATCAACTTTCAGGAAGTATTTCCAGCGCAACATGGCATGCTATGCTTGCTGATCAACGGAGTGCGGCGTATCAAATCATGGAAACCATAGCACAGAAGCAAGGTATTGATCGAATTCGCATATTCAATAAAGAAGGACGTATTATGTTTTCTACCGCGAACAATGATACCGGTGTTGTCGATAAGTATGCTGAAGCATGTTTTATGTGTCATTCAGCTGAACAACCTTTAGTGAAAGTTGATGTCCCAACACGAGCTCGTGTTTATCGCACGGCAGACAATCACCGCATCCTTGCGATGGTAACTCCCATTTACAATGAACCATCATGTAGTAGTGCAGAGTGTCATGCACATCCCGCCACACAGAATGTTCTTGGCGTCTTGGATATTGCTATGTCTCTTGATACTGTGGATGCGGAGATGGCACAATTACAATTGCGAGTTATCATCATTTCATTTTCTGTTGTTGTTGTGATGAGTATGTTCATCATCTATTTTACTAAACACTTTATTGATAAGCCGATCGAACATTTAATCGCTGGTACCCATGCGGTGAGTGAAATGCAGCTGGATCAACCAATTGTCATTGAATCTAGTGAAGAATTGGGAGAGCTCGCCCGGTCGTTTGATCGTATGCGTATTCGATTGAAGCAGGCACTTGAAGAAATCAATCAATTTACTGAAAGTCTTGAAACAAAAATCCGTGAGCGTACCGATCAATTAAAAATTGCGCATCAAAAACTACTGCAGAGCGATCGACTGGCATCATTAGGACAATTATCCGCAAGTGTAGCACATGAAATTAACAACCCGATATCGGGAGTGCTAAATCTTTCCATGTTAATGCAACGCATTTTGAAGGATGATGGAATTCCCAAAGAACGAGTTGAAGAGTTCCGGAGGTATCTATCACAAGTAGTTGCAGAAACAGCACGAGTTGGTAGAATTGTGCAAGACTTGCTTGCGTTCTCACGTCGATCAAAACCATTTCGCTCGAATATAGATTTCAATGGTGTTGTACGTTCAACACTGAATTTAATTGATCATAAAATTAAACTCCTCGGTGTACGTGTCAAATTCAATCTTGCATCAGACTTGCCACATATCTATTGCGATGGTTCACAGATACAGCAAGTTGTCATCAACTTGGTGATGAATGCGGCAGAGGCGGCACAATCGAAATCAAACAACGGTGTAGTCACTGTTTCAACACGTGTTGATGAAGCTAAACGGCAACTTATTTTCGAAGTACAGGACAATGGTTGTGGCATTCCTGAAGAACATTTAACAAAAATATTCAGTCCGTTTTTTACCACTAAGGGAGAAGGGAAAGGCATTGGTCTCGGTCTTGCTGTTGTCTATGGAATAGTACAAGCACATAACGGCGAAGTGGAAGTTCGCAGCAAAGTAGGTGAAGGAACCACAGTAGCGGTACTATTGCCGCTTACTGATGCTGTTGACAAACAACAATCAAAAATTGCTGATGCAGGAACTGCGATGTGAATGCTATTTATCTCATCCCGTTCGGAATGATTGACGATGATGTGTTAGCTTCGCTCGAAATATCGTTGTGGCAAGTATTTGGTTACGATGTTCGACGTTACAGAGTACTACCGGAACCAGATTTTGCATTCGACCAGCGAACAAAACAGTATAATTCAACGCTCTTGCTAAGAGAACTGCTTGTGCATTGTCCGAATGATGCAGTACGGTTATTGGGAATTACAACAGAGGATCTTTTTATTCCTATGCTTAGTTTTGTGTTCGGCCATGCCCAAGTGAACGGAATGGCGGCTGTTATTTCGTTGGCACGACTTCATCAAGAATTTTATCATCTGCCTGAGAATCGTTCTCTTTTTCTTCATCGGGTCATCAAAGAAGCAGTGCATGAGCTTGGTCATACCTTCGGTTTAGTACACTGCTCAGAAGCACAGTGCGCAATGTCATTATCAAATACGATTCAACAGGTGGATAAAAAATCCGCAGAGTTATGCAGTAATTGCTCACTTGTGTTACAAGAAAAAATGAAAATCATCCGTACGTCGTTGAACAAAAGTTAAGGTTCAAAAGGAGTTCTTTGTATGAAAAAACTTTGGAATATTATGGTCGTTGATGATGAAGAGGTAATGCGCGAATCACTTGCGGCATGGCTGCGCGAAGATGGCTATACTGTTGATACCGCTGAATCCGGAAAAGATGCTATCGAGAAATCTAAACAGAAAGAATATGCCATTTACTTTATTGACTTAAAGATGCCCGGCGGGTATGATGGTATTGAAACGATGATGGAAATCAGAAAAATTCTCCCCGATGCTTCCATTATCATTGTTACAGCCTATGCAACAGTTGATACGGCTATAACAGCGATGAAAGAGGGAGCTCAAGAATACATTGTGAAACCATGCAATCCGGAAGAGATATCGCTGTTGGTCAATCGTCTCATCAAAATTAAAAACCTTCAACGAGAAAACAGAATTCTCCGCAAAAAATTAACCAAGCAGTACAGTTTTTGTGACATTATCAGTAAAAATGCCAAGATGATGGAGATTTTCAGTTTGGTAAAGGAAGTAGCCAGTTTGCGCAGTACGGTGTTAATTCAAGGAGAAAGCGGAACAGGAAAAGAATTAATCGCTCGTGCTATTCATTATTCTGGCGATCGTGCAACTAAACCATTTGTTGGAGTGTCGTGTGCGTCGTTGACAGAATCGTTGTTGGAATCGGAATTATTCGGTCATGAAAAAGGTTCTTTCACTGGAGCTACAGGTCAAAAAAAAGGAAAGTTTGAAATTGCTGACGGCGGTACATTATTTCTTGATGAAATTGGTGACATTTCTCCAAAATTGCAGATGAACTTACTTCGTGTACTGCAGGAAAGAAATTTCTATCGAGTCGGTGGGACGGAACAAATTTCTGTGGACGTGCGTGTTATTGCAGCAACGAACAAAGATCTCGGTAAGGCAGTACGAGAGGGAACATTCCGCGATGATCTTTTTTACCGATTGAATGTCATCAACATACATCTTCCGCCGTTGAGAGAACGGAAAGAAGATATTCCATTGCTAGTTCATCACTTCATAGAAAGAATCAGTCCAGAACTAGGAAAAGATGTTTCCGATATTTCCGAAGGCGCCTTAAAGATATTATTGAATTATAATTGGCCGGGTAACGTTCGAGAATTAGAAAATGCTGTTGAAAGAGCCATTGTCACCAGCAAAAGTAAAATGTTGATAGAAGAAGATTTTAATTTTCTAGGTAACGGGAATACTCAGGGACAAAAGAGATGGGAAATTCCAGAGCACATGACACTTGATGAAATTGAAAACTTGGCAATCACGACAACATTGCAACGTACCCACGGCAATATTAAAGAAGCAGCATCTATTCTCGGGGTTGATCGGTCAACCTTGTACGACAGAATTAAGAAATACAATTTGCCAAGAGGGTAAAAAATCTAACAGTCATTTTTCTAAACTGCGACAATTCGCTTCAATTCTCTCACGTCCAAATGTGTGGGAAAACCATCTTTGTGCCAATGTTTTTTACATCCGCATTCATTCAACGGCACGCATTGAGCAGGAATGTTATTTCGCTTCAGTTCCCAGCCGCCTTGCACAAGTGCAGAAAGGCAAGCCACTCCCACCACGCCTAATGTAGAGTCACCCCATTTTGTAGACCACAAATTGAGATTAGTTGAATGTGGAATAACCATTACTTCAAAGTGATGACGCTTGCCAATTTCGCGGAGTTGATTAACATGGCACTGTGTATTACATCCTGTACACCTAATTCCTTTTAGAGTCTTGATTCCTTTACACTCTTCTACAGAGCGTATTCTCATGCAGCCGGGCAAGAGTACAGTTCGATTGGTGCAAGAAACAAAATCGTTTCTATATGCTCTGTTCATTATCTCAGCCCCGACCATATTCAAATGATATTCTACGCGTGAACGAAGGCAGGAGAATCTGTCTTCTCTCCACCGATATCGTGAAGAAGACCTATTAACAAAATCAGAAACATTTGGCGTATACTTGCCCATACGCTTTTCGCTTTCTTGCTCAAACCAATCAGCGAATGAAATGATTTTATCCATGACATTGCGGAAGTACAGTTCTTGTTTTGCTCCTAAATAACCAAGCCAACGGATATAACGAAATGCATCTTCACGGAAATCTCCTGTAGCTTCCAGCCAGGTAACTAACCGTTCTAATTCATTCAATGTTTGTGGTGCTGTTTCTGTCCTTCGAATTGAAGAAGGAACAAGAAAAAAAGATAACATAAAGCCACGCACGATATCAATAAACGGTTTCCAGCGAGGGTGTGTTTTTCGCCATTCGCCAAGACATGCCATAAAACGAAACGGTGCAAACGTTACAGCCATTGCAGTGTTTCCGTACGCCTTCCACAATATTCCGAGGTTGAGAAATTCATAAATGTATTCTTCTAAGGTACGGGGTTCTTCTAAGTTATATCCAATGAGAAACAGACGGTACTTTTTTGCAATAGGCATGAGTGATTCTTCTGCCCGTTCGAGAACTTCATTGGTAAATGCAGTAATAGCAGGGTAGTATGTTGATGCTGCTGAACCATCAATATTAAGTTTGTATGTTATAGGATTCATTTTTGTCTTTACAATTTGAAATCTTTACTCCCATACGTTATTACAATGCAGTGGTTGCAGAGACAATATTGTCTTGATTGCGATATCGATTGAAAAATGCTACATTGGCAAAGCAATTTTGTTATGCATTAATTCTTTGCAAGAGGGATTCTCACTATGGAAACAATTCTAAATGAAATACTTGCTAATGGTGTATACATCCTCATTGCAGTGGTGCTTCTTGTTGTTGTAATTTTTTCGGCAGTGAAGAAAATTATTAAACTACTTATCTATGCTTTTATACTTTTTGCCGCATTTCTGATTTATATTTATTATACGGACGAATCGGTTATTGAGACTCTGGAAAAGGGACAAGAGACAATTCAAAAAATGGAAAACAACATTGAGGAAAAGAAAAAAGAAATTGATGAAGCAAAGAAAAAAGTGGAAGAGAAGGTAAAACGGTAACAACACTGTTCAACAGCAATAAACTTTTCATGACTTTTCTTGCCATTGATTTTGAAACTGCCAACCGTTATCCCAACAGTGCCTGTGCCATCGGCTTAGTACGAGTGCGACATAATCAAATTATCAATAAGAAAGCATTTCTAATAAAACCGCCGTATAATCTTTTTGAATATTCACATGTTCACGGAATTACATTTGACGACGTAAAACAACAACCAACATTCAGGCAGTTGTGGCCTAGAATAAAAAAGTATTTTGATGAAATTGATTTTGCAGTTGCACACAATGCATCGTTCGATGTTGCTGTATTGAAGTCGTGCTGTCAAACGTATGGTCTGGAAATGCCAGACGTTGAGTTCCGATGTACGATGAAATTATCCCGCACCGTTCTTCAAATAAAACCGGCAAATTTGTTTCATGTTTGCAGAGAGTTATTTATACCGCTCACACACCACGATGCAGGTTCAGATGCTGAAGCTTGTGCCAAAATTATGATTGAAGTGTTGAAGAGAGGTGGGTAATTTTTTCAGCATAAAGTATTTGAATATTTTTTTACGTCGATAATTTAAAAAAACAAAAGATACCAACAGTAATAGAGGATAACATGATGAAAACTTCAATATTGTATTCTTTGCTACTCATTTATTGCTTCACTACGTTAAGTTTTTCCCAATCGCTTCCTAAAGATTTTGATGCATATGTAGAAAATGTGCTGAAAACATTTGCCGTGCCTGGTATTGCGGTTGCAATAGTAAAAGATGGAAAGGTTGTGCTTGCAAAAGGATATGGAGTAAAAACAATCGGAACAAAAGATTATGTTGATAGTAAAACAAACTTTAGTATTGCTTCCAATACTAAAGCATTCATTGGCACATCACTCGGCATGCTGGTTGACGATGGTAAATTAAGATGGGATGATCGCGTTATTGATCATCTACCGTGGTTCCAAATGTCCGATCCTTATGTAACTCGTGAAATGCGGATTATTGACCTGCTATGCCACCGAAGTGGACTCGGGCTTGGCGCAGGAGATCTGTTAATTTGGCCAACGAATACTTACAAACAAAAGGATGTTATCAAACGATTTCGCCATGTACCTTTGGCAACAAGTTTTCGCAGTACGTATGCGTACGACAATATTTTGTATTTAGTTGCCGGTGAAGTTATTGAAGCCGTCAGCGGCATGCCGTGGGATGAGTTTGTGCGGACTCGAATTTTCAAAAAACTTGGCATGAACAACAGCACGCTGACATTTGCTGAAGCTGTGAGAAAAGGAAACGTTGCAACACCACATGCTGAAATTCAAGGTGTTGTTCGTCCCGTTGCCGCTTCTGATAGTGATAAAACAAATCCTGCGGCAACAATTAATGCGAACGCAGAAGATATAGCAAAATGGATGATCTGTCAGCTCGATTCCGGCAAACTTGCAGACGGTACGCGGCTGTTTTCAGAAGCGACAACACGCACACTGTGGTCTGTTGCAACTCCGATTCCTGTATCAAAAGTAGCGAAAGAATTAGCACCACTTCAACCCAACTTTGCCGGATACGGCGGCGGATTTTCACTGCGCGACTTTCGCGGTAAAAAATTAGTGTGGCATACCGGAGGATTGAGTGGAATGGTTTCGCTGGTGGCTATGATTCCGGAACTTCGTGTTGGTGTCGCCGTCTTTACAAATCAGGAAATTACTGGAGCGTTTTATGCAATAGGTTGGCGCGTTCTCGATCATTATATGAATCAAACATACGATTGGCTTTCTGCTTACAAAGCTGTAAAAGCACGAACAGATTCTATGAATAATCTCAGCGATAAAAGAACAATGGCAAAGAGAGATTCTCTTTCAAAGCCATCACTCCCGCTCGAAAAATACGTTGGTATATACAACGATGCTTGGTACGGCGATGTTACGATTGAGATGAGGAACGGAAGACTATTTATGCAAATGGTTCCAACGCCATCACTCGGTGGATATTTAGAACACTATCAATATGATACCTTCATAGCTCGCTGGAGTGATCCGGAGATGCGAGCTGATGCATTCGTAACTTTTTCACTGAAACCGGATGGAAGTATTGAGCATGTGAAGATGAAAGCGGTGTCTCCGGCAACTGATTTTAGTTTTGACTTTCATGATTTATTGTTAAATCCAATAAAGTAAGAAGGATGCCGAGTATAACTAAAATCGGAGAACTTTCCTTCAGGAATTCATTGATTGTATAAACAAATTTCATTAAATTTATAAACATTTTTGAAATAACACACTTCTGAATTTTTAGAGGAACTCAATGAATAAAGGAAAAATTGTTCAGGTTATTGGACCAGTTGTTGATATAGACTTTTCTGAAGGAAAACTCCCCGAAGTTTTGAATGCAATTAAAATTCCACGCACAAACGCAGAAGGTGTTTCTGAAGAACTTGTGGTTGAAGTACAACAGCATCTTGGTGAAAACCGAGTGCGTACAGTTGCAATGGATTCGACTGATGGTTTAGTCCGTGGAATGGAAGCATTCGATACCGGCAAACCAATTTCAATTCCTGTTGGTCCGAATACGCTCGGACGATTAATCAATGTTACAGGACAAGGTATTGATGGTTTGGGTGAGATTAAAGGAGTGAAAGAGTATCCAATTCACCGACCTGCGCCGGCATTTAACGATCTCTCGACTAAAAAAGAGATGTTTGAGACAGGAATTAAAGTTATCGATTTGCTTGAACCGTATACTAAAGGTGGAAAAACTGGGTTGTTTGGAGGTGCAGGTGTTGGCAAGACGGTGTTAATTCAGGAATTGATTCGTAACATTGCCGCAGAGCATGGTGGATATTCTGTGTTTGCGGGTGTTGGCGAACGAACGCGTGAGGGAAACGATTTGTGGTTGGAAATGAAAGAGTCCGGCGTGCTTGCAAAAACTGCGCTTGTCTTCGGACAGATGAATGAACCACCAGGCGCTCGACTTCGTGTTGCTTTGACGGGTTTGACCATAGCGGAATATTTCCGCGATGACGAGGAAAAAGATGTTCTTCTCTTTATTGACAACATTTTCCGTTTCACACAAGCAGGGTCTGAGGTTTCTGCGTTGCTTGGTCGTATGCCCTCAGCGGTAGGATATCAACCAACGCTTGCTACAGAAATGGGCGCGCTGCAAGAGCGCATTACGTCAACAAAGAAGGGGTCAATTACTTCCGTGCAAGCAATTTACGTTCCTGCAGATGATTTAACTGATCCTGCTCCGGCTACAACATTTTCACATCTTGATGCAACAACGGTATTGAGCCGTCAAATCTCCGAACTTGGAATTTATCCTGCGGTTGATCCTCTTGATTCAACATCGCGTATCATGGATCCGTTGATTATCGGCCAGGAACATTACATGGTTGCAAAACAGGTAAAACAAATTCTTCAGCAGTATAAAGATCTGCAGGATATCATCAACATTCTTGGTATGGATGAACTTTCCGATGAAGATAAGTTGACAGTAGCTCGTGCACGACGTATTCAACGCTTCCTCTCCCAACCATTCCACGTGGCTGAACAATTTACTGGTGTAGCAGGCCGCTATGTGAAATTGAAAGACACGATTGAAGGGTTTAAAATGATCATCGAAGGAAAATGCGACGATATTCCGGAACAAGCATTTTTGATGTGCGGCGGTATTGAAGATGTGTTTGAAAAAGCAAAACAACTACAAGCGGCATAGAATAATGTTAATTGTCAATATAGCATAGCATGACCAAGAATTTTCATTTAGATATTGTTACCCCTGCACGCACGGTGTATTCCGGGGAGGTGCAAAGTTTTACTGCACCGGGTATTATTGGTAGTTTTCAGGTCTTGTTCAATCATGCACCGTTACTTTCGACCATTGGTATTGGTGAAGTAAAGGTAATACAGGCGGACGGTACAAAACAGTATTTTGCAACCAGCGGTGGATTTGTTGAAGTAAAATCAAACAAGGTTATTCTTCTTGCAGAATCAGCTGAGCGTGCAAGTGATATTGATGTTGTACGTGCAGAAAAATCAAAACAACGCGCACAAGAACGATTGGCAAAGAAAAGTAAAGATATTGATGTTGAGCGTGCGCAAGCGTCACTGTCTCGCGCACTCAATCGTTTAAAGATAGCTGCAAAGTAATGCTGTACCAGTATTATACAACGCCCACATAAGATGTTCCTTTGTGGGCTTTTTTATTTTTTGCTTCTTCTTCCAGTTCACAGTACATTCATCTGCGACAATGCGACCAACATTTGCAGAAATAAATCTGCGTGCTATCAATACAAATTTGCGACGTATCCGTAAAAAAATTGGACGCCATCCATTGATTATGGCGGTAGTGAAAGCAAATGCCTACGGTCATGGAATGATTCCGGTTGTTTCGTCTATTCTTCAACAGAACACAGCGCAATATTTTGGAGTTGCTATTGTTGAAGAGGGAATTGAATTGCGTACAGCATTTCCACATATTCCTATACATGTTTTCACTGCACCTTTGCGTCAGCAGTTGGAACTCTACGTGCGCTATGAGCTTGAACCAACTCTTTGCGATGTGCACATCGCAAAAAAACTAAATGCTATTGCACGGCGACGGAAGAAAACAATCCCCGTTCATATCAAAGTTGACACCGGTATGGGACGCATTGGCGTATTACCTGATGATGCTGTGCACTTTGTTCGGGCAGTTGCGACATTGTCCCATATTTCGATAAAAGGAATTTACACTCATTTCGCAACATCTGACGAACGGGATTTATCCTTTGCGAATAAGCAATTGACTCTTTTTCGTCGGATAGTGACTCAACTGGAACTGGAAGGATTTCATATTCCATTGGTTCATTGTGCCAATAGTGGAGCAATCATGCAGTTACCGGAATCGTATTTTGATATGGTTCGTCCGGGAATTATGATGTATGGTTATGCACCGTCAACAGAAACAAGAAACACGATTCCGCTACAGCCCGCTTTGTCACTAAAAGGAACGATTGGATTTGTTAAACGGGTAAAAAAGGGAACAAGCATCAGTTATGGTCGCCGTTACATAACCAACCGCGAAACAACTATTGCCAGCGTGACGCTTGGCTATGCTGATGGATATTTCAGGGGATTGACGAACAAAACATCAGCACTGATCCGTGGAAGAAAATTTCCCGTGGTCGGTACTGTTTGTATGGATCAGGTGATGATAGATGTTGGCAATGAACCTGTACAGATTGGTGATGAAGTTGTATTCATCGGTAGTAGTGGAACAAAAAAAATAACGGGTTGGGATATTGCAAAAACGGTGGGCACTATTCCCTACGAAGTAACTTGCGCTATTTCTTCACGTGTTCCGAGAAAGTATATCAATGCAAAATAACGAAGAATATCTATTGCGAGTATTATACCGTACCTCTGAAGGATTGCAGGATAGTCTTATTCCATCGCATGGCGCGAAATTAAAGAAGTTGATTGACAAGCTACAGAAAGCAACGTCACTCAGTCAGGAAATTCATACCTTGATACAAGTACAGGGATTTGGTAAGTGTGCCTTGGCGATGCGCTGGTTGTTGGAACGAGTCCAATACACCAATGAAGACTTTTCGCCGGAACAATTTGAGAGCGATGTGCTATTTCTCAATGAGAAATTATTCGAAGCATTTCTCAACCAGCCATTTGATATGCCGGATTTTGCTTCTCAACAGCAAACGGAGATTGTTACACGTCCTGTGCAAGAAATTCAAATCTCCGATGAGGAATTGCTTTCAACGCAAGGAAGCGCACCGACTCAGGAAGTAAGTATGGTTACTGAAGAACCAAAACAGGAAACAATTCCTGCGGCAACCCCTTTTACCGTTGATACGTACGAATCTGCATTGCTATCTGCACCGGTCGATCAATCATCCTCAAGCGATGTGAGTCCATCTCTTGCCGATGCGGTAGATGCTGAATTATACGAATCATTGCAACGATTGTCGCAGAACATTCTCGACTTTAGGGAGAAAGCGCCAAATGAACGCGCCATTGCTACTGCGGTGATTCGGGTAACCGCCCGCGCTGGGACAGAATTAGCAAATGCCGCATCCAATGTTTTTGTTTCGGAGTTTTATCAATCATTATTAAAACTCATTGCTTATGCCGATGAGAAAGGGAAAATTAAAAGCGATGCATTTTTGTCTGTTTTATCTGATGTTGGAGATCGTTTGGCATATGCTTTACGCCAATCATCGGGTGGGGTTACATTACTTAAAAATATTACGTCATTCATTAGCGATCCCAAAGGAGTGTTGAGTAAATAATATGATTCCAGAAATTTATGCCGTCATTATGGCGGGAGGTGTAGGGTCACGATTTTGGCCTCGTAGTCGTGAAAAGAACCCGAAACAATTATTAGAAATCGTTGGCGAAGGGACGATGATTCAAAATACTGTGAGACGGTTAAATGGTTTTGTCAACGAGAAAAATATTTTTGTGGTTACTAACAAATTGCAAAAAAATGCAGTGGTCAGGCAACTTCCCAACATTCCCTCTGAAAACATCATTGTCGAACCTGTCGGAAGAAATACCGCGCCGTGTATCGGATTAGCCGCACTGTTTATCGAGCGACTAAATCCGAAAGGTATTATGATTGTACTACCGGCTGATCATCTTATCATCAATGAGCAGGAATTTAGAAAGGTGCTTGAAACTGCTGCGCAGGTTGCTCACATTAGTTCTGGATTGGTGACTATTGGAATTCATCCAACACATCCGGAAACTGGTTATGGTTATATTCAGGCAAAAGATCGTACGGAAGAATCGCAATCGCTCAATTTTGAGGGCGTGTATGAAGTAAAAACTTTCGCAGAAAAGCCAAACTATGCTACCGCAATTAAATTTTTAGAGAGCGGCGATTTCTACTGGAACAGTGGTATGTTTATCTGGCGTGTGGATGTCATCTTGAGTGAAATTCAGAAGAGTCTTCCCGAATTATATATTCATCTCATGAACCTTCAACCATCTATTGGTACACCGCTGTTTGAACAGAATCTTGAAACCACTTATGGATTGATCCGGGGAATTTCTATTGACTATGGTGTAATGGAAAAAGCTGAGCGGGTCTATGTTGTGAAAGGAGATTTTGGTTGGAATGATCTCGGTTCATGGGATGAGGTAAGTAGAATTTCTCCTAAAGACGAATCTGGAAATTTTACTAAGGGAGAAGTTATCACCGTTAATTCAAAAAATACGTATATTCACTCATCTGATAAACTTATTGCAACTGTTGGTGTTGAAGATTTAATTATTATTAACACACCGGATGCGTTGTTGGTGTGTAAAAAAGGTGAATCGCAACATGTGAAAGAAGTTGTGGACTATTTACGGCGCAAACAGATGAATGATTATCTATAACAATGAACCTACTTTCAATGGATGTCATTGTTCAAATACTATCGAAATTATTATTACTGCTTGTTGTCTTTATCTTCATTTCCTGCTCTTCTTCTCCGCGTTTTACTAAAGATCGTTATGCTGAGCCAACTATATCTTCTGAAAAAGTCAATGAAAAGTCGATCTCGGGAAAGCCGTCAACCATGGAAGGTATTGCATCATACTATGCACATGATTTCCATGGGAAAAAGACTGCTAATGGTGAAATATATGATATGCACAAAATGACCGCTGCACATCGTTCCTACCCCTTCAATACGAAGGTCAAGGTAACGAATCTCGACAATGGCAAAACGGTTGTTGTTCGAATCAATGATCGAGGTCCTTTTAAGCTTGAGCGTATTATGGATTTGTCACTTGGCGCTGCCGAGGCATTAGAGATGACAAAAACAGGTACGGCGAAAGTCCGCCTTGAAGTGCTTGAATGGGGAAGAGATGATAATTCGAACTAAATGCTTATATTAGCGCATGGCAAAAAAACTTCTCACTGAACAAGATGTACTCTCTGCGGTTAAGCAGGGCAAGCAAATTCTTGTTGTAGAGAAGGGAACCATACTTACACCATCAGCACAGGATGCTATCCGGCAACACAAGATTTCTATTTCTGACAAGGACAAAACGACCAAAGAAAAAGAAGTAGTAAAACAGTCTCCAACTCATTCCTACCATACATCACCTATTGCTCAACAAGTTGTTGGAGGGAACTTAATAGTAGTGGGGAGCGATCACGGAGGTTTTCAAACGAAAGAAGTTCTGAAAAAATATCTAACCGAGCTTGGATATCGTGTATTAGATGTTGGTACAAATTCTGAGGAATCATGTGACTATCCGGACTATGCGTATGCTGTTGCTCGCATAGTTGCAAAAGGAGAAGCGTGGCGAGGAATCATGATTGACGCAACAGGAGTTGCATCTGCCATTGTTTGTAACAAAGTTCCGGGCGTGCGGGCAGTTTCCTGTTACAACGAATTTGTTGCTCAAAGTAGTCGCGAACATAATGATGCTAATGTGTTGACACTCGGAGCCAAATCATTGGGAATCGAGTCAATGAAATCAATAGTCAAAGTGTGGCTGGATACATGGTTTGGCGGTGGCAGGCATAAACGTCGCGTTGACAAAATTTCTGATATTGAAAAGCGATTTATCAAATAGATAAGACTTCTGCATTCTTATATTTTCCCTCCACATTACTTAAAATTACTTTTTAATTTCTGAAGAATTGTTGCAAATTATTTAAAAAGTACTTGACTTTGAGATATTTTTAATTTAGTTTCAGATAAAATAATCTGAAACTATGAGCGTCCTTTTTAGTCGACAATGTGAATATGCAATACAAGCGGTGCTCTATCTTGCGCTAAAGCCGGCAGGTGAAATGACTTCTGCGAAGGAACTCACTGCCAAGCTTGACGTACCATACCACTTCATATCTAAAATATTACAAGATCTGACGTATAAAAAACTACTTCACTCTCAAACGGGGCCTACCGGTGGTTTTGCACTTGCAAAATCAGCTCAAAAAATTCTCATCAAAGATATTGTCGAAGCAGTTGATGGCGTTGATTATGCGACAAAATGTGTTATGGGTTTTAAAGAATGTGGAGGGAAAAATCCATGTGCGGTTCACGATATGTGGTCTAATATCAAATTAAGCATTAATGATATGCTAGCAAGCAAGAGTGTGTATGAATTAGCCAAAGAGAGTAGCACTCGTAAGGAGTAATTTTTTTTGTACTAATTTCAGAGGAAATAATCTGAAACATCTATAAGCTTAACTACTAAGTAACATCTCCAGATAATATTTCGGAGTAATATGTCTGAAACTTATACAGTGACAATTCCTGATGTTGAATTTTGGAAGAATCTTGTGCCTTGCCAAATCGGTTGTCCAATTCATACCGATGCCGGACGTTACGTTCAGCAAATTAGTGAGGGTAAATATAAAGAAGCATATCTGACTGCACGTTCACCAAATCCATTTGCTAGTGTATGTGGTCGTGTGTGTGCGGCGCCATGCGAAGATTGGTGCCGCCGTGGTAAAATCGACGCGCCTGTTTCCATTCGTGCTCTTAAACGTTTTGTAACAGAAAAGTTCGGTGTAGAATCTCTTGAACCTGATACTCAATCAACATTGTTCGAAGGGGTTAGCGATGAAGGGAATAAATGGCGATGGCATTTACCGATTCAAACGAATGTAAGAAAGAATATCGGAAAGAAAAAAATGGTTGCAGTTGTTGGTTCGGGACCTGCCGGTCTGTCATGTGCGCACGATCTTGCATTGATGGGATATGATGTAACGATTTTTGAAGTAACAAAAGTTGCAGGTGGTATGTTGCGACATGGTATTCCGGAATATAGATTGCAACGAAGTCTGATTGAAAAAGAAATTGCAAAGATACAATCATTAGGAGTCAAGATTGAATACGGTCGTCCCCTTAACGATCAATTCGGTATTAAGGAATTACGAGCAAAAGGATTTGAGGCTATTTTTATTTCTGTGGGGACGACTCGCGGTCGTGATATTAACATTGAAGGAGTACATCTTGACGGTGTAATTAAAGCAATTGACTATCTGCTCAATGTTAACAATGGATATCACGTAGAGGTAGGCAAGAAAGTGTTGGTTATTGGCGGTGGATTTGTAGCGTTTGATGCAGCTCGTACAGCATTACGGGGTGGAGTGGAGGCAATAGAACAAACAACAATCCATGAAGCTGTTGATGCTGCACGCGTTGCCAGACGTGGGGGGGCGGAAGAAGTTCATATTGCTAGTTTGGAATCATTCGAAGAGATGCCTGTACTTCGCACAGTACAAGGGCATGAAGAATTTGAAGAAGCAAAAAAAGAAGGTGTCATTTTTCATCCTCAACGCGGACCTCGAAGAATTATAGGAAAAGATGGAAAGGTCAAAGGGATAGAATTCATTGGGGTGAAGCGTACATACAATGAACAGGGAAGATTTGATCCTGTGTATGACGAGTCATACACAGAGTACGTTGAAGCTGACACTGTAATTCTTGCTATCGGTCAACAAACCGATCTTTCCTTTATCAAAAAATCAGACAACATTGAAATTACACCGGCAAAATTCATTAAAGTCAATCCTGAAACACTTGAGACAACTGCCAAGGGTGTTTTTGCCGGCGGAGATGTAGCATTTGGCCCACGGAATATTATTGATGCTGTGGCCAATGGCAAAAAAGCAGCGTTATCGATTGATGATTATTTGAGGAAGAGTAAATACCAGAAATACTTTAACCTTTCTATCGAAAAAATTCCTTCTACTCGCTTTTCACGTCCTGAAGATTACGAACAACATCCTCGCGTGGTGCCTCCAACAATCGATTTGAAGAGACGAACGGGTATTTCGGAAGTGGAAACAACTTATACCGAGGAGGTTGCTCGACAGCAAGCAGAACGTTGTTTATCCTGTCACGTACAGACAATTTATGATGCCGATAAATGCGTGATGTGCAATCGGTGTGTAGACATTTGCCCTGAGTATTGCCTTAAACTTGTCCCCTTGGCATCACTAAATCTTGATGAACAAACAAAATCCAAATTAGAGGAGTACTACAATATCAATCCATTAGCACCTGCCAGCGCAATGATAAAGGATGATGAAACATGTATCCGCTGTGGGTTGTGTGCGCTGCGGTGTCCGACTGATGCGATGACAATGGAGGTATTCTATTACGAAGAACGCGAACAACCAATTGCTGCATAAAAGGAGTCATCAATGCAAACAGATACAACACCATCACGAAAACTGAAGGCAACACCAGTAACCAACGGGCGAAGAGAATTTTTGGAAAAGTTAGGTCTCGTTGGTATTCTGACAAGTTTGGCTGGGCTGGGGTTTCAATCACTGCGATCACTTATCCCTAATGTTTTGTATGAACCTTCGCAACGATTCAAAATCGGGTCGCCCAATCAACTTCCCGAAGGTGCATCGTTCTTGGAAGAGAAACGATTGTACGTGTTTAAGGAGGGAAAATCTTTTTATGCTATCTCCGCTTCGTGTACGCATTTGGGATGTACAGTCAAGTACACAAAACTTAATCAACCCAAAACTGTGGAATTGCATGGTGAGAAAAAAACAATTGACCACGAGTTTCACTGCCCGTGCCATGGTTCGAAGTATTATTCTGACGGAACAAACTACGCCGGACCAGCGCCGCGACCTTTGCGTTGGCATAAATTGGAAGTTTCACCAGATGACGGACAGTTAATTGTCGATCTCGGAACAGAAGTCGAACAAAATTTCAGACTAACAGTCTGAAGTAAAGGAGTTAATAATGCAATTCGTTGAGCAAACAAAAAAAGTGTACGACAAACTTTTTTGGTCCTGGAAACCAGGAAGCGACAAGGAAGCAGGTGATGCGATTGTAAAAAACATTTTGCTTCACTGGTTTCCAAATAAAATCAGCAAAGGAAGTTTGTCGTGGTCGTATTCGATGTACCTTGGCACTATCTCGTTTGTGTTGTTTATGATTTTGGTGTTGACGGGACTGATTTTAATGTTTTTGTACGTGCCATCGGTTGAACGGGCATATGCCTCGGTGAAAGATATTGAATTTGTCGTCTCGTTCGGATGGCTTCTTCGTTCGATGCACAGAATCTCAGCTCACTTAATGGTAGCGGTCGTGTTTTTGCACATGGTGCGTGTATTTCTTACGGGCGCCTACAAGAACGGAAAAACCGTTGGCGCCAATCGTCCGGTGAATTGGATTATAGGAATAGGATTACTGCTGTCAACACTACTGTTGTCGTTCACTGGTTACTTACTCCCGTGGGATCAACTGGCATATTGGGCAATTACTGTTGGAACAAATATTGCCAGTTCCGCTCCATTGGTGGGTGAACAAATTCGCTTTTTTCTTCTTGGTGGAAACACAATTGACCAAAATGCCCTCATTCGTTTTTATGTGCTTCACATTTTCTTTCTGCCGTTACTTGTTCTTCTTTTATTCTCATGGCACATGTGGCGCATTCGTAAAGATGGCGGACTAGCAATTGTTGACCACGAAATGTTGAATCAGAAACCTGAAGTTGTACAACCAATCAAAACAAAAACGTATTCACTGCTTGGAATTACTAACGGAACCAGCGTCCACGTGCAAACCTCGATGGTAAACGAAGAAGAGAACACTGTTCCGTCAATTCCAAATCTTACCAGGAGACTGTGGTTTGTAACATTAGCAACGTTCATTGTTGTGCTGATTCTTTCCTTTGTGTTCACTGCGCCGCTGGAAGAACCGGCGAATCCTTCAGTAACACCGAATCCGGCAAAAGCGCCGTGGTATTTTTTGTGGCTTCAAGAGATTGTCACTGATACGACAATTCCGCTTGGCGCCTTTACCATCAATGGCGCGTTTATTGGCGGAATACTGCTTCCGACAATTCTCATTGTGTTGGCGGTATGGTGGCCATACAAAGATTCTTCTAGTATCAACAGCGTTGGGGTGTGGTTTGCGCCTGAACGTAAAAAACAGAATTATATCTTTATTGGCATTTGTCTTGCCATTATCATCTTAACAATTATTGGAACCTATTTACGAGGTCCGTATTGGAATTTCTACTGGCCGTGGGAACAGTGGCCTACCATGCCGGTGAAATATTAATATGCAACGCTTCTAGATGATGGAAGCGTTTGAACAATCAACGGAACAAACTATGAACCACAAACTTGCTAAAGAAAAATTGAATTTCATTCAAAAAGATAAACTTTATCTTGCTGTTGCCGGCATTCTGCTTCTTGTTATTACCGGCTTTGTCTTTTATGATTATATGACGCCGGAATGGAAGGAGATTCAATCTGAATTTACAGATTTAATTGCTGAAAAATTCGGTGAAGAGCGTGCTGCTGCGGTTCCTACAGGATTGCAACAAGTGTATGTGAAAGAAACCAATACCATCGACCGCTGCATTACTTGCCATCAGGGAATGGAGTGGAAAGGTTTAGAGAACGCTCCAAATCCATTCAAAACGCATCCCAAACAAATTCTTGAAAAGCATCCGATTGAAAAGTATGGCTGCACGACCTGTCACGGCGGGCAGGGGTATGCTACAGAGATGAATGCTGCCCATGGCTTTGAAGAATTTTGGGAAGAACCTCTGTTGGGAAAAGAACTGGCGGATTTTTATGTCTTAAATGACAAAAAGGCGTTAATGCAAATCAATTGCAATCGATGTCATCGATATGAGAAAGAGACAAAGGGCGCTGACTATATCAACCGAGCCAAAAAGTTAGTTGAAGAAAAAGGATGTCGGGCATGTCATGTTATTAATGGACGTGGAGGCACTGTCGGCCCGGATTTGACGTACGAAGGTGAAAAATCACCTGAGCAATTTAACTATGAACGGATTAAAGGATTTGCATCAATGTTTTCGTGGCATGTGAATCACTTCAAGAATCCAAAAGAACTTGTGCCCGAAACCGTCATGCCGAATTTTAACTTTTCCAGCGCCGATGCACAAGCGCTGACGATGCTGGTAATGAGTTGGAAAAAACCGAACATACCCATTGAATTTATTCCCGCGCACAATTTCCGAGATATTCCTACAAAGGAAGAAATCGAAAAAGAAGAAAAGATGAAAACAGGTCCTGGTGCGTTTTTTGTTACCAAACGCTGCTTCGTCTGTCATTCCGTGTCCTCACTGGGCGTCGAGGCGGCAGCACAAATTGGTCCCGACTTAGCATTAGCGGTAGAAGACGTTCAATCAAGATTTGGTCGTACGTTGGATGATTTCTTGATGAAACCGACCGGTACAATGGATGTTGTTCTTTCAACAATGATTCCGCTGACGAAAGAAGAGCGTTTGGAAGCAATTGCAACATTACGTCACGCCTATGAGCTGAAGAAACAAGAGATGAAATTGGCGAAAAAGAAATAACGACAATCATGAAGAGAAAGGAATCATATGAAACCAAATCATAGTTTTACTTCACTGGCACTCATCATAGTGCTTATGGTTATCTTGACATTCGCTGCTCCATCATTGCTGAATGCCCATTGTGACACCATGAACGGTCCTGTTATTAAAGATGCCCGTGTAGCGCTTGAAAAGAACGACGTCAATATCGTGTTAAAGTGGGTGAAGAAAGATCACGAAGCAGAAATCAAATCGTTGTTCATTAAAACGGTAACCGCACGTTCCAAATTTCCCGAAACGAAGGATCTTGTCGATCAACTTTTTTTTGAAACGCTCGTTCGTCTTCACCGCGCAGGAGAAGGTGAGCCGTATACAGGATTGAAGGATGAAGAAGTGAAACATTCAATACAAGAAGCTGATAATGCCATAGCGAAAAAAAAGAGTGATGAGCTCATTGCTAATGTTGTTCACAATGTTGAGCGCCTTCTCCATCAACGGTTTGAGAAAGTCATTGAAGCACAAGCATCAATGAATACAAGTGTAGATGCGGGCAGAGCGTATGTAGAAACATATGTTCAGTTTGTTCATTTTGTGGAGCAACTCGACGCTCTAACGGCTGCATCCGACGACAAACAAGTTCAAAAGAGCGGTAATCATCATCATTGACTTATCTTTATTCACTAAACGGAGATACTACTATGAAACATTTTTTGTTGGCTATTCTCTCAGCCCTTGTTGTGGGAATGCTCATCGTTGGGTGCGGCGGTGAAAAAAAAGGCCGCACCAGCGCACGATCGGATGTGCAGGAAGCGGCGCAAAAAGTGTACGTTCAGCCAGGCGATCTGGATGAATATTACATTTTTAAATCTGGCGGACATTCTGGTCAGGTGTATGTGTACGGCATTCCTTCTATGCGTCATATTGTTACCATTCCGGTGTTCACTCCATATCCTGCAACAGGTTATGGGTTTGATAAAGATTCAAAAGAAATGCTCGGCGGATTTACTTGGGGTGATGCGCACCACCCTTCGCTCAGTGAAACTGATGGCGATTATGATGGACGCTGGCTCTTTATTTCGGATAATGCAAACAACAGAATGGCACGCATCGATCTGCGAGATTTCAAAACTAAAGAAATCTTCGGACCTATTCCGAATGTGTCAGGTAACCATTGTTCGTCATTTGTAACAGAAAATACAGAATATGTTCTTGCAGGGTCGCGGTTTTCCATTCCTCTTCCAAGGGGACGATACGAGAAGATTGAAGACTATGCAACTAAATACAATGGGGTAGTTGCCGGTATTGCTGTTGATAAAAATACTGGTAAAATGTCGCTTGGCTGGGAAGTGTTGATGCCTCCATTCAATTACGATTTGGGTGATGCGGGAAAAGGTCCGAGTAAAGAATGGGGTTTTTGGACTTGCTACAACGCTGAGCGTGCTACCGGTAAATTGGAAGTAACTTCAACACAGAAAGATCGTGATTATGTGGTTGCAGTCAATTGGAAAGAAGCAGAGAAAGCAATCGCTAATGGAAAATTCAAAATGATCGGCGGTGTGAAAGTTATTGACCCCAAAGATGTGCAGGGTGTTGTGTATTTACTTCCTGCGGCAAAGTCGCCACATGGTGTAGATGTCAGTCCGGATGGTAAATACATTATTGCGAGTGGTAAACTGCAAAGCATCACAACAGTGTTTAATTTTGAAAAAATGTTGACAGCAATCGAGAAAAAAGATTTTTCCGGTACAGAAGATGGAATTCCCGTGCTCAATTATGATGCTGTGAAAGATGCAGAAGTAAATGTTGGTTTGGGTCCGCTTCATACACAGTTTGATGATCAAGGATATGCCTATACATCAATGTTTGTTGAAAGCGCCATCGCAAAGTGGAAACTCGGTACCTGGGAAGTAGTTGACAAAATTCCGGTGTCGTACAACATCGGTCACCTTGCTGCGGCAGAAGGAGATACAAAACATCCTGATGGAAAATATCTTGTAGCGTTGAACAAACTTTCGCATGGACGTCATTTGAGTGTCGGTCCGTCGCAACCCGAAGCATCGCAATTGATCGATATTTCCGGAGAGAAAATGTCGTTGTTGTATGATGCCTTCACAGAGCCGGAACCACACTATGCACAAATCATCAAAGCCGATAAATTGAAACCCATTGAAGTCTATCCCAAAGAAGAAAATAAACATCCCAAAGCAATCTGGGATATTAAGGATTCCAAAGTCGTCCGTAATGGTAAAAACGTTGAGGTGTATATGGTCGCCGTCCGTTCAAGTTTTGAACCGACAAAAATTGAGGTCAACAAAGGCGACAAGGTCACGATTTACATTACTAACATTGAACAGACAACCGATGAACTGCATGGTTTTGGGTTAAACGAATACAACCTTAACATTGTTGTCGATCCGGGTGAAACCAAGACAATAGAATTTGTGGCAGATAAGCCAGGAGTATTTCCGTATTACTGCACCAATTTCTGTTCAGCATTACACCAGGAAATGCAAGGATACTTGTTGGTGAAACCGTAACATCTTCGGCAGGACGGTCGGATGCCGTCCTTCCGTACTACAAAGGATTGTCATGAAAAATTATTTGGATGAGACCCGTACATTTTTTGAAACATCACTTAATACAAGAAGCAGAGTGCTCATTCTGTTGGCTGCATTCATGCTCATTCCCACATATTTTTTTCCACTCTGGAATATGACGTTGTATTCTAATCAATTTCCTGAGGGATTGTCGCTCAACATTTACTCTTACAAATTGGAAGGTGGGAAATCAGGATACCGTGATGATTTGAAAGAGATTAATGCACTGAATCATTACATTGGTATGCAGCCGTTGAGAGAAGATGATTTCACAGAGTTTAAGTGGATTCCCTTTGTCATTGGTGGAACGATATTGTTGGCATTGCGTACGGTGGTGATTGGGAAAATGGATAAACTGGTCGATCTGTTTGTGTTGTTTACTTATTTCGGAATTTTTTCGTTGTGGAGCTTCTACCATAAACTTTACACCTACGGTCATGAGTTGGATCCAACCGCCGCAGTAAAGGTGCCACCGTTTACTCCGCCCATGTTTGGTCATCAAACAATGGCAAATTTTGAAGTGTACAGTTTTCCGGTGCTCGGTTCTTATTTTATGGCGGCGGTACCATTATTGTTGTTAGCGGCAATGTACTTCTCGTACAAAAAGACAGACACCGTCTAACTGTGTACTCCGATATAGTGGAAAAGAAGAATGAAGATACCAAAACCAATCATTACGCGTGAACATGGCGCATGGGCTGTGTTATTCGTTCCACTGCTTATCGGTGCAGTGTATGCAGATCGCTTTTCGTGGAATGTGGTGTATCTTGCACTCTCGGCATTAGGAGTGTTTTTAAGTTATGTTCCAATGCACACTCTTTTGCGAAGATTCATCGGAATGGAAATTGCGGCAGAGAAACATAGCGAATCATTTTTTTGGGCAGTTGTCTATCTGTTGTTTGGTGTAGTGTTTATTATTCCGCTGTTACGGCAAGACTTATGGTATCTAATTCCTATCGGCATTCTTGGTATGGTATCGTACTTCGGAAATTTCCTGTTAACCAGAACTGTTCAAAAATCTATTTTCAGCGATCTCGTTGCAGTTGCAGGATTGACATTGAGCGCGCCGAGTGCCTACTATGTTAGCACCGGAGTGATTGATGAAAAGGCGCTGGTGGTTTGGATTTTGAATTTTTTGTTTTTTGGTTGCAGTGTGTTTTACGTTCATATGAAACTTCAGGCTACGGCACTCAAGAAGAAAGAGTGGGGACTGGAAGATAAACTGTCAACCGGTAAACTCAACATTGTTTATCATCTCGTTGTTGTTATTATTGTACTGATGCTTGCAGTATATCATTTTACACCAACGATGGTAACATTAGCATACGTGCCGATGGTATTTCATGCACTGTATGGAACGATACAACTTCATCGCAGAGTACAATTCAAACATCTCGGATTTCTCCTACTAGGTCAGTCCATTGTGTTTGCGGTGTTACTGCTATGGTTGATTGATCAATAAAGATGAGAACAAACGTTGCATATATTGTTGTCATTCTTTTTATAGGTTCGGTTGTTGTTGAATCCGCAACGCATATTGTACCGCAGGGACACTCTATTCAGTCCGTAATAAATAATGCCCACCCGGGAGATACGGTTTTAGTCGGCGCGGGAATATATTACGAAAATCTTGAATTGAGAACGAGAATTACACTCATAGGTTCTTCTGCATCTCATGTATATGGTACCGGAACAGGCAGTGTTATTACTGTTTTTGCAGATTCTTGTACAATTACAGGAATAGTTATCGAACATAGCGGCACAATGTTGGTGAACGAAGATGCCGGCATTCTTCTCCGATCTGATTTCAACTCAATAACAAATAACACCCTTCGAGATGTACTATTTGGAATTTATCTGTATGGGTCAGACAGGAATAGGATTGAGAACAATACCATCATAGGTCGACCGGAACTTGAACAAGGAGAGCGAGGAAGCGGCATTCATTTGTGGAACTCACACAACAATACCTTGGTAGCAAATACTATCAGCTACGTACGCGATGGTTTCTATATTCAAAACGCCAACCATACACTTATTCAAGACAACGAGGTTCACTCGTTGCGCTATGGTTTGCATTACATGTATGCCGATTCGAATGTATTTCTTAGAAATTACTTTCACGATAATGTTGCCGGTGCGGCAATGATGTACTCGCGAGGCATTGTACTCAAACACAACATTTTTCTCCACAATCGTGGATTTGCGTCGTACGGGATTCTTTTGCAAGACTGCCATTTTTCCATAGCAGATTCGAATGTTATTGCCGACAATGTTACCGGAATATTTTTTGAGGCGTCGACGAATAATTGTTTGCGCAATAATGTTATCGCACGCAATGATATTGCTTTACACATGTTTCAGAATTCCGTCAATAATGTATTTGTCCGAAATAATTTTATTGACAACCTTAACCTGCTCACTATTGTGGGAAAGCGAACAGAATCGCAATGGAATGTTGCCGGAACAGGAAATTACTGGAGTTCGTACAATGGATATGATATTGATGCCGACGGCATCGGCGATGTGCCAATGAAAATTCAAAATGTTTTTAATTACATTGAAGGGAAAAATGCTAATGTACGGCTCTATCTTTACAGTCCTGCGGCGCAGGCGCTTGCTGTTTCAGCGAAAGCCTTTCCGATTATTGATTTGAATAAAGAGATCGATTTCTTTCCGCTGATGTCGCCGGTCGATATGTGCTGGGCGGCTGAACTTCAGAATGCATTTATTGTACATGGCGATGGAAACACCAAAACTGATTTAGCCGATGCTGGATTTGTTCTTCAGATATTTGTTTTTTTTGTTTTAGCAATTACGCTATGGAAGGTCAACAGATTGTTTCGTGCATATCCGTTTCGCGTTGTTGTCAGAATGTAATACGGTACGTTAAAGGTAAAAAATGATTTCGGTTCAACATCTTACAAAACGTTACGGGAAATTCACGGCAGTGAACGACGTTTCGTTTTCCGTCCCGAATGGCGAAGTGTTTGCCTTGCTTGGACCGAACGGTAGCGGAAAAACAACCACCCTCAAATCCATTGTTGGGTTAATTCATCCAACCTCAGGAACAATAACGATAAACAATATTGATGTTTCTCAGCAGTCGACATTGGCGAAAGAGTATATAAGCTATTTGCCGCAGAGAGTTGTTTTTCCGGAAAATCTTACCGCACGTGAAGTGATGCAATTCTACGGCAAGCTTCGGAAGTTGTCTCACGAATACATTGAGGAAACATTAAGCGCCGCTCAGTTCAATGGTTACGCTGATAAATACATCGGAGAGTTTTCGGGTGGAATGATACAACGACTTGGACTAGCGATTGCGGCGTTGCCGGATGCTCCGATTTTACTTCTCGATGAACCGACAGCGAATCTTGATCCTCACGGTGTAAAACGTTTCCGTGAATTTGTGCTTGAGCAAAAAGGGAAAGGTAAGACAATTGTTTTTACTACACATTTGCTTCCGGAAGTAGAACAACTTGCCGATCGTGTTGGTATTTACGTCGGAGGAAAACTTGCGGCGTTGGAGTCAATCGAAAATTTACAGTCAACGTTTCTGAAAACAGGGAGCATTGAAGATTTATACTTACACTATGTTGGGAATTTAGACAATGATCACCACTAACAATAGAATTTCCGCTTTCATCGTCCTGTGTTTCTGTACAACGATTTTATTTGGATGTGGACAAGACGAACTGAAACCGGTTGAGTTATTTCCTGAAGACGAATGCGCGAATTGCAAAATGACGGTCTCGAATCCTTCGTTCGCTTCTGAGATCATTTCAGCCAATAGAGAGGTGTTCAAGTTTGACGATCTGGCTTGTCTCGAAACGTTCAGAAAGAAACGCACGGAAATACAAATAGCGGCAATCTTTGTTAAGGACTATGAAAGCAAACAGTGGCTGCCGTATGAGAGAAGCGTACTGATTCTCACCGGTATTGAAACGCCGATGGGTTCCGGAAAAATTGCTGTTAGGTCAAATGAACGAGCTAAAATTTTAGCTGCGGAACATCCGGTTAAAAATATTTCTGAGACAATAGGAAAAGGTTGTTGTACAGACAGCGAGTGCGAGTGACTTGAAACTATCATCAATTTATCATATCGCCCAGCAAGAATTGCTTGTTACCGTTCGCAACAAGTGGACAATCATCTTTGCCTTTGTGTTTGGTGTGCTTGTTGTTAGCATTTCGTACTTCGGCATTATGGCAGAAGGTTTTTCGGGGATGCAAAACTTCACACGCACCTCGGCAAGCATTCTCAATCTGGTACTCTACATTGTTCCACTTGTTGCGCTTATCATGGGCACATTAAGTTTTGCGGGGGACAGAGGGATGACCGAACTTCTCTTCTCGCAACCAATTTCGCGATTTGAAGTTGTGCTTGGGAAATTGATCGGATTGTTTATTTCCATTGCTCTTTCGATGCTGATGGGCTTTATAGCATCTGCTGTGGTGATTTCGTTTAGCAATGGGACAGAAGGGTTACTTTCGTATTCTTTTTTTGTGTTGTTGACGTTAACTCTTGCATTTATCTTTTTATCGCTGGCGGCGGTAGTTGCTACCTCAAATCATCGTAAGGGAAAAGCATTTGGTGTATCGCTGTTTCTTTGGTTTTTCTTCGTGCTCTTCTATGATTTATTAACTATTGGCGGCTCGTTATTATTGAAAGGTCAATCAGTCAACACATTTCTCTTTCTTTCACTGTTTGGAAATCCGGTCGATATTGTTCGTGTTGCTTCGTTGATTGCACTCGATAATGTAACCATTTTTGGTGCAGCCGGCGCGGCATTGTTGCGGTTTCTCGGCGGTGAAGCGATGAGTGTATTGGTGCTTGTTGTTGCACTGCTGGGATGGCTTGTTCTTCCGATTGTAATCGCCGGGCGGCTAATGAGGAAGCAAGATTTTTAGTGATCCAGTGCTTGCGTTGTGAAATTCAATTTCCCTTTGCTGCCTGCTCATACGCATTCTGATGCGCCTGATCGACACTAATCAGCAGTTGATAAATTTTTTTGTCGTTGTATCCCCGAAACACATCGGCAAGTTCTTCATACTTCGTTTCAAACATAGTTCTGAATAAAATTCCCCGCGGCGTCGTCTTACGAATCTCTGCAATATTCTCGATGAACTTCACCATATTTTTATAAGCAACGTCAGGTTTTGTGGCAAGAAGATCTAACCCTTTGTAGTGATACAAATACCACCCTTCACGAAATGGCTGGAACTTTGGGTTGTTAATCTCTTCTGCCAACATGTATTTGTTGTACGTCGTCGCAGTACCGCGTTCCCAACCTTTGTTTCCCGAAGGAGCTTGGTTGACAAGTGTTTGCGCTTTTAAAAAGTACGGCGTGCCGCCAAGTTTTTCGTATGAATCAAAATCGAAGCCGAGAATTAAGTACATGTAAAAGTCAATGAAATCCGTCAGCGGATCGAACTGGCTGTCGTTTCGGTAAAGAGGTTGTCCGCGCGTATAGCTAAATTCCCACTTATCATCGAAGATTCGAAGCATGGGCGATTTTCGATCGGAGATATTATTTCCTACATACACCGGACGCGTACTGCCGATAAAAACTTGCGCCTGGTAGGAATTGTCGCCTGAAGCGCTGACGAAGAAAATGTTCATCGAGCATTTAATCTTCTCTCCGCCAAGGTCGTCTGTTGACCATTTGTTGGAATTGATGTAGTTTTCAATGTCTCGCTCAAATGATTGCAGTCTATCGGTAGCGGCAGGAATTGATTGAGTATTAATAGTAACATCGCATTCAATCTGAGCGTTAATAATGGGAGTGATAATGAGGAGAAAGACAAATACTCGGTACATACAAAAATTCCTTTTGGACTGATGATGCGACAATATAAACTTTTCATATTGTTCATTCAAGTTGTCTTTTGTGTTGAGTATCTCTCAGCGGGTTTTGAACGCACCGCTCTACCTGCCGCTGTGGTTGGCAGAGGATTCAGCGGAGTTGCCTTTGCATCGGAACAAAATGTGTGGTTGAATCCTGCAGCGTTATCCACTGTGGCATCGTTTACTTCTTCCGTCTTTTACTCTCCGTCTCCGTTTCAATTGCCGCAATTGACGAATTTCGGTCTGCTGATTGCCGATGATGTTGGTATCGCAAAAGTTTCTGCCTCATTCACCTCGTTTGGATTTTCGCTCTACAAAGAAACTACCGGTTCACTCAGTTTTGCGAATTCTGATATTCAGAATTTTAGTTTTGGCGCTACGCTTTCTATCTACCATCTTTCAATTGCACGTTACGGCACAGCCGTGAAAAGTTGTTTTGATATCGGCGCTGTGTATTCATTCACCGAGGCGTTATCTTTTGGCGCTGCACTTCATAACGTTGCCGGAAGCACGTTTGGGAATGATGATGATATTCCGCAGGTTGTGCTTGCTGGTCTGTCCTACCGTGTGATCGAAACAATGGTTGTCATGGTTGATCTGGTGAACGATGTACGATATGAACCGACATACAGAGTTGGAACTGAATTTCAACCGCACGACATAGTAACCTTGCGAACAGGAATTCAGGGAGAACCATCTCGTTTGTTTGGTGGTGTTGGAATTCATCTTTCCACTATTACAGTGGAATATGGAATTGCAACTCACGACGATTTGGGATTGACACATTCTATTGGAGTTCGTTTTACACCATGAAGTATCTTGTTTACAGCTTGTTTTGGTTGTTTTCTTGTGAACTGGTTACTGCACAAGATACTACTGCCGCTTCAGCGCAAGAGACGATTGAATCAATTCTTGCCGGTTCAACTGATGAACAGGATTTGCGCGAATTGGGAGAGGAGTTAGAATATCTTCAACAGCATCCAATCAACATCACCAAGCCGAATTACAATGATTTGATGAAACTGCCGTTTGTCTCTCCGATGTTGGCAGAAGCTATTGTGTTATACACCGACACTGTACTCGTTACTTCGTTTGAACAATTGTTTGAGATTACATTGATGACAGCAAAGATATACAAACAACTGTTGCCATTCATTACACTTGAGAGGAATGATTCACAATCGATGCAGTCATACCTACAACCTAAACGTATTGAATCGCGTACACGTTACGAACGCAGACTGCAACTGCCGCGCGGATACACTACCAACGTCTATCGTGGCGACATTGCCAGTACCTATCAACGTGTCAGAATTGGGAATGACAACGTTGAGCTTGCAGGACTGTTTGAAAAAGATGCGGGTGAACTCTATAACGATGGATTTATTGCAGGGTATCTTGCAGTACAAGATTTGAACATTGTTCGTCGGGCAATTATCGGTCAATTTACCATAACGTCAGGTCAGGGATTACTCTTTGCAAAGAATATTGCTACCAGTAAAGGAAGCAATACCGTCGGGCAAATTCTGAAACGCGGGGCTCTTCTATCGCCGAGCGTTTCAACAGATGAGTTCCGATATTTTCAAGGTGTTGCCGCTCTTGTTGATATTCATCAGTTTTCTCTCATGGGATTTTACTCAGACCGACTTCTACCTGCGACTGTTGATGATGCCGGAAATGTCACCAGTTTTTACTCGTCGGGAACCTACCGAACGATAAACGATGTGAAACGAAAAAAAGCGCTTCAGGAAGAAGTTATTGGCGGTGTGTTGCGTTACGCTATTAGTCCTGTCAGTAGCATCTCTTTCACGGTTGTTAACGCAGACTACAACAAACCCATTAGTCCTGCGATTTTTAAATTGGAAAGTGGACAATCAAGTACTGCCGGAAGTCTTTCGTGGAATTTGCCATTTTCACGCATAGAGTTTTTTGGCGAGATTGCTTCGAACCAGGGGAATGCATTCAGTAAAATTCTTGGTGCAATTATTCCACTTTCACGAGGTGTTGCCCTCAGTTACCATCATCGCTCATATACAAAAGGTTTTGTCAGTCCATTCGCTCGTCCGTTTGGAGAGAGGGAAATCATCAGTGACGGTGAAGTAGGGAACTATGTCGGTATGGAGTTTCAAGCCGGCAGTCTTGATATCAATTCGTATGTCGATATGTTCACACTTCCGTCAACTAACAATGAATTTGCAGTGGTCGGGCGGGAGGTGTTTGTACAAGGTGTGTACACGGCCGGCAAGAATGTTGAACTTCTTCTGCATGTACGGAATAAAGAAAAAAACGCTTCTTTTATCCAGGCATTTGATGATGTGCGAATACAAACTAACTATCGTATTGCTTGCACGATCCAAGCAACGCGGCTATTTACCTTTACTCAACGATTAGAAATAGTATCAGTTTCCTATAAGCCATCAGGATACTCAGAGAAGGGATTTCTCACTTTTATTGAAGGGAAATTCAGACACAAAAGTAGTGGTGTGAATGTGAAATCACGAATCGTGTTTTTCCAAACCGATTCTTACGACTCACGTTTGTATCAATATGAATCGGATGTTGCGGGAAATTTTTCAAATCCACCGATGTATGGAAAAGGAATTCGCTGGTATTTCATTGCGGCATATGAACTGTTTTCGAAGTTCAATCTTTCAATCAAATATTCTGAAACTAAACGACTCTTCGACACTGTTATAGGAAGCGGTAACGACGAAATCATCGGTAATTTGGACAATTATATTGCTTTGCAGCTTGATTTCAGGATATGATGTTTTTTTCGTACATTACTTCAGTATGAGTGAGCAGAACAACAACACAGTAGTGCTTGGCATGAGCGGCGGCGTAGATTCTTCCGTCTGCGCGGCGTTGTTGCTTGAGCAAGGATATCAGGTTATTGGCATTACCATTAAGACGTACAATTATGAAGACGTGGGGGGCAGTATTGAAGGAGATAAAAGCTGCTGTTCGCTTGATGGTATCAATGACGCACGGATGATTGCGGCAAAGTTTGGATTTCCTCATTACGTCATGGATTTTTCTGAAGTATTTGGTCGCAATGTCATTGATAATTTTATTGATGAATATATGCACGGCCGCACGCCTAATCCGTGTGTCATCTGTAACAGAAAAATAAAATGGGAAGAATTGATTCGGAAGGGAATGCAACTTGGTGCCGGTTATGTAGCTATGGGGCATTATGCAAAAGTTCGTTTTGACGAAGAGTTGAAGCGATATGTTGTGTCGAAAGGGAAAGACATACGCAAAGATCAATCATACATGTTATGGAATGTCACACAGGAATCACTCAGCCGCACAATTTTTCCAATCGGCGATTTGACAAAAGACGAAGTTCGCGACATCGGCCGAAAGTATGGCTTAAAGAACGCCGCAAAGAAAGAAAGTTTTGAAATTTGTTTTATCACCGATAACAACTACGAGCGTTTCTTAAAACATAAATTGCCTCATTTAGAGCAACAGGTAGCCGGTGGGCAAATTGTGATGAACGGAGAGGTAATTGGCGAGCATCAGGGATTTCCATTCTACACCATTGGTAAACGGAAAGGCCTTGGCATTGCGCATCCGGAGCCATTGTACGTTACATCAATTGACTACAAAGAAAACAAAGTTATTGTAGGATACGAGAAAGATTTGTATCACTCAGGGCTACGTGCTTCGAAGTTGAATTTGATAAAATATGACAATTTGTTTGGTGGAAAAGAATTAACAGTAAAAATACGATATAAAGATGCTGATGAGCCGGCACTGGTAACACAATTAGATGGCAGTGGTAACGGTGATGGACGCATCACAGTAGAATTTAAGAATCCCAAACGCGCCATTACTCCCGGCCAGTCGGTGGTTTTTTATGAGGGGGATGATCTCGTCGGCGGAGCGATTATAGATGAATACTTCAATTAACACGTTGGTCACTATTGAAACCTGATGGATAAAACTCTGTCAGGTTTTTTTCTTTCTGTGAATACGAAACGCTTTCTTCCGCTCATTGTTCTTCTCTTGCTTACCGCTTCAGCATACATACACACGTTTCAGAATGGATGGACAACATGGGATGACGATGTGTATGTGACTGACAATCATTTCATTTGCGACATCACTGCTGAAAATTTACTTACTGTGTGGACTAAGCCGTTTAACGGTTCGTATCTGCCGCTAACTATGCTAACGTATATGCTTGATTATGCAATTGGTGGTTACGATCCGGTTGTTTACCATACGACTAATCTTTTATTCCATATCATTAATACAGCGCTGGTGTATCTTCTGTGCGTGAGATTGTCAAAGGGAAGTCATCTTACAGGATTTGTAGTAGCGGTTATCTTCGGCATACATCCAATGCATGTAGAATCGGTAGCATGGATTTCCGGACGAAAAGATGTGGTAAGTGGTATGTTCTTTCTTCTCTCGCTGATTGCATATCTTAAATACATTCAGCAAGCAGAACAAAAGGGACTGCTGATATCATTTCTATGTTTTACACTTGCTCTGTTTTCCAAAGTTACAGCGATCATGCTTCCTTTTGTATTAATTCTTTTTGACCTGTACATCGGTCGCAAGTGGCATTGGAATCTTGTACTTGAAAAATCGGCATTTTTTGTAACAGCAATGGTTTTTGTTGTCATTGGTTATTTCGCACAGCACACAGCAGGCGCGCTTCGTCATTCATCACTGGTAGAAATGATGCTGATGCCGCATTACTCATTGTTCATTTATCTCAACAAGTTTTTTCTTCCAATAAATCTCTCCTCATACTATCCATATCCTAAAATGCACGATGGAGTGTTTCCTGCAATCGTGTATCTATCGTTGCCGATTGTGTATGGCTTTTTCTACCTTGTATGGAAAGCGCGAGCATCACGGCATATGGTGTTTGGAGTGTTGTTTTTTCTACTTATGGTGTTTCCTGTTCTTCAACATATTCGGTTCAGCGGTATCATTGCGGCAGACAGGTTCACGTATCTTCCGTATATCGGTCTTGCATTCCCGATTGGAGTATGGATAACAGAAGCGCTGCAATATTCACGGAAACACGTACGAATGATTATTAGTGCGGCTGGAATTTTTCTTATGGTAGCACTCCATTTGGCTACCATGGAGCGTGTCAAAGTTTGGAAAGACAGTACAACGTTATGGAATAATGTATTGCAGCAATATCCAGACGCGTTTCGTTAATGTGGCGAAGTTAGTTCATGTCGGATTTTTATTTCCGATAGAATATGATGAACTTCCGACGGATTTTTTGCCGTTAATAATCGTGTATACACGGAATCATTCTTCACATTCACTGCAATCATTCGCAAGGCATTCAAGTACTCTTTTTCATTGGTTCCGGTTGATACCATAAAAATTAAGCGCACGGTGTCGCCTGTTTGTTCGTTATACACAATTTCTCGTTTCAATCGTGCAAACAGTACTACGACGTCTTTTTCCTCGCTACCAATCCTTCCGTGCGGAACGGCAACCTGTTTTCCGATAATTGTCGGAAGTTGTTGCTCACGTTCAATCACGCTTTGTAAAAATTCGGCTTTGTTGGTTACAACGCGTGCTTTATACGCTTCATTTGCCAGCGTTGCAAAGAGTTCATCCTTTGAAGAAACCTCAAGATCGAGAAAAATGAGTTTTTCAGAAACAAACGAAGCGAGGTGTGGATGTTCAACTTTTCCTTCGGTAATATCCAACGCATACTGAATTGCCTCTTCAATAGTCGGAATGAAATTGCCGATGCCAATTTTTTGTGTGACTCCCAGGTTGTAGAGAATTTCCCGTACGCGTGGGCGCAAGCCGACAATTAACAGTCGTTTGTTATCTTTGTATAATCTGTCAACAATGTTTTCAAGGGCAACGGCGCCTGTCGTATCAATAATCGGTACATTTTCAATATCGAGGATGACTACTGAGAAGTCGAAATTTTTTTCAAGTCGGTCAACAAAAGTTTTTGCCGCTCCGAAGAACAGAGGTCCTTCAATATCGAAAATGACAACTTTGTGTTGATTTAATTTTGCACGTGTGGCATCATCTAACTTCACGCTTGCCATTCCAAAATCGTTCTGTGTAACAATGCCAAGTTCACTCATGCGATGCACAAACAGAAACGCCGCCATCACCATGCCAACTTCGACGGCTGTAATGAGATCGACAAAGACGGTGATGGCAATTGTTGTTAGCATTACAACAGAATCGGGAAGCGGTGTTTTGGGAATTAGTTTAATGGGTTCGGTTTCAAACATTCCGATGGCAGTCATCATTAACACTCCGGCAAGCGCCGCCAATGGAATGTGAGAAGCAGGCTCGCCAAAGAAGAGCACTACTGCAACAAGGATTAATCCGTGAAAAATTCCTGATAGTTTTGTTTTTGCTCCGCTTCGGATGTTGACCATAGTGCGAACAATAGCGCCTGTTCCTGCAACGCCACCGAAAAATGGCGCTGTGAAATTTGCAATGCCTTGACCTATGAGCTCTCTGTTACTATTGTGGCGTGTGTTTGTAGCGTTGTCTGCCACCACGGATGCCAACAATGTTTCAATTGCGCCAAGAAGGGAAATCGTAAATCCGGCAGGGACGCACTTTTGCCACGTTTCCCATGAAATTGCTGGTAAACTTGGTGTTTGGAATGAAGAAGGAATTGCTCCGATTGTTTTGATAACCTCTGCGGCAGAAAATGAGGATGCGTTGAGGTCAAATTGCATTCTGAAAAAATCAATAGAAGAACAATAATACGCGACTATAGTACCTACAAAGAGCCCGATGAGAGAACGAGGTAAATTCTTATTGACTTTAGGAGCAACATAAATTACCGCCATTGTGATTAAAGCGATGATTGGCGCAGTGTTGAACGTTTTGAATTGTTGTGTAAAAATAAGAATGGCAATGCCGTTTGTAAAACCAACAATTACCGGATAGGGAACCAGTGAAACATATTTGCCAAGTTTCAACAATCCGAAACCGATTTGAAACAGGCCGGCAATAATGCAAGCGGCAAGTAGCGCATCAACGCCGCCGTAATGGATGTACACTTCCGTTAAAACAACAGTCATACCGCCGGTAGGACCGGTAATCTGTTGCGGTGTTCCGCCAAAAAAAGAAGCAAGGATGCCGGTAAAAATTGCACCATACAAACCAGCCACAGCGCCTTCCGGATTTCCATTGTAAGAAAGTAATCCAAAACCGAGCGCCAGTGGAAGAGCGACAACTGCCGAAGTTAATCCACCAATAATATCTTGCTTGAGGTGGGAGAAATCGAAATGGAATATTGAGTAAAAGTCGAATTCTTTGAAATATTCTTTGATAAAAAGAGAAGAGTGTTCGTCCTTTGCCATTGCATTTGGTGTTATATCAATATTGCATCTTGTTGTCTGATAAAAATATAAAAAAATTTCATGATTTTTGTACTAAATTTAATTAGTATGAAAAAAAATCAGGTCATCATGAAAAACAAGCTAGAAGAACTACGCAAGCGAAAACAAGAAGCATTACTCGGTGGCGGTGAGCAACGTATTACCGATCAGCACAAAAAAGGGAAGTTGACTGCTCGCGAACGCATTGCACTCTTACTTGACGAAGGAACGTTTGAGGAAATCGGCATGCTTGTGACACATCGCTCGTACGATTTTGGATTGGAGAAGCAAAAATATCCCGGCGATGGGGTGATTACTGGACACGGAAAAATAAACGGCAGGGAAGTTTTTGTTTTCAGTCAAGACTTTACGGTGTTCGGCGGATCGCTGTCTGAAGCGCACGCTGAAAAGATTTGCAAGATTATGGATATGGCGATGAAAGTCGGGGTGCCGGTGATTGGATTGAATGATTCCGGTGGGGCGCGAATACAGGAAGGTGTTGTGTCGTTAGGTGGTTACGCTGATATCTTCTTGCGCAATACACTTGCTTCGGGTGTGATACCGCAAATATCGGCAATTATGGGTCCGTGTGCTGGTGGCGCAGTGTACTCTCCTGCAATTACTGATTTTGTTTTCATGGTGAAAAACACTAGCTATATGTTTGTTACCGGTCCGAATGTAGTGAAGACCGTAACGCACGAAGAAGTATCAAGCGAAGAACTCGGCGGCGCTACAACACACGCAACAAAAAGTGGCGTTGCTCACTTTGCGTGTAACAATGAGATTGAATGTATTGATCAGATTAAAACGTTGCTGTCCTATCTTCCACAAAACAATGTTGATGATCCGCCGCGGGTAGTGTGTAATGATTCGATTGAACGGCAGGATGAACGATTGAATACAATCATTCCTGATCTTTCAACAAAGCCGTATGATATGAAAGAAATTATCCACGCCGTGGTTGATGATGGTGAATTTTTTGAAGTCCACAAAGAATATGCGCAGAACATTGTTGTTGGTTTTGCCAGGTTGAATGGTATGTCTGTTGGTATTGTTGCCAATCAGCCAGCAGTTCTTGCCGGGGTATTGGATATTGAAGCGTCAATTAAAGCGGCGCGGTTTGTTCGGTTTTGTGATGCGTTCAATATTCCGATTATCACGTTTGAAGATGTGCCGGGATTTTTGCCCGGAACCGATCAGGAATGGCGGGGAATTATTAAACATGGAGCAAAGCTGTTATATGCGTATTGTGAGGCAACCGTTCCCAAGATTACCGTTATTACCCGTAAAGCGTACGGCGGCGCATACGATGTGATGAATTCCAAGCACATCCGCGGCGACATTAATTTTGCATGGCCCACGGCAGAAATTGCTGTGATGGGACCGAAAGGCGCTGTGGAAATCATCTTTAAAAAAGAAATAGATAAAGCACAAGACAAAGAAGCCGCACTGGAAGCAAAAGTGCGTGAATACACCGATAAGTTTGCTAATCCCTACGTTGCCGCCGAGCGCGGATATATTGATGATGTAATAGAACCGAAAGAAACCCGCCCCCGTATTATCCGCGCGTTAGAAATGTTGAAAACGAAAGTGGATAGAAATCCGAGGAAGAAGCACGGAAATATTCCGCTGTGAAGAAAGCAACTTCTGATGAGTTCCTCGACATTTATACTGTCGAACAACTTGTTGAGAAAAGATAACCTTGCGAAGGTTTTCTACCTCCGCAAGGTTACTAAACAGATTTATGCTGCTGGCGCTTCTTGTTTTTTTCCAAAGACCAGCGCAAGAATTATACCACCGATCACGTACTCAATCACTCCGTAAATAAACCATTGCAACGCCATCGAATATGGAATAGCCACCATACCGTAGGTTCCATAGGCCATGCCAACACTCATCCAGATACCAATATATAAACCATAACGAACTCCTTCGGCAATTCCTTTCCCTTCATATCCTTTCGAAAAAATAAACGAAAAGAAGAATGAGCCAATCAACCCAATGACCCAATAAATCCACATCATTGATTGCATATCAGGTCGCCACAGATTTTGTGTTGCCTGGTATGCCGAAGCGAGAATAACACCATGGATGATGAAATCCATCACCATCATGGCAACAAACACTGCAATCCAGCCGATAAGGACTTTTTTCATACCTACCTCCGTGATTGTTGGTTAGTTACAATGCGAATAAGTACTTCGCCGGTATGGAAACCACGCAAAAGTAACTTTCTTCCGGGATATGTGCAAGAATAATTTTTTTTTTTAGGCAACTGGGGTGGTGAGGTTAAAAGTGTAGGTGGAGACGAAGGATGTATTTTGCGGCAACACGCTGTTAGCAGCTGGGCTTTCTCTGTTATCAGTCACTATCATTCAAAATTTATTGAAATCCAGTTTGGTGCTGATAGTTGAACCCTTCGTCTGTCGCCTCGCCTTAATTCTAAGGTTTCACCTGTATATTCAAGGATGTCCTGCGAGTGTGCAGTAAAGTAATGCTCATTTAGCTTGTTATACATTACAATTTCATCTGCATCTAACTCGTCAGAAAATTGTTTGAAATATACATTGTAAGAATTTCCGTTTGGCTCGTAAAAATATTGAGATATCCCAATTACTTCAGGGCTTATGTCATAGTGAAGTGCTTGCAAGGAAATTGGATAGTGTCCGTGGGTCTTATGGTAATTTTCAATTGACTGAATTAGTGTCTCGCTGTTTTTAATTGCTATACGTCTGCTCATTTCAACTGCGTTTTCGATAAATCCAAACCTTGCAAACGCTACCACTATCGGAACAATAATTAAATAAAGAGGTAAAAATTCGGTCTTTAATCTTTCATTTTTAAGCTTTAAAAACGTCCTTGTCAATGCAATGAAAGATGTCGCAAGAAACAATATTGCTAATGAAGTATGATTCTGAGAGAATGCGCCAATCGAGACAATCAATGAAACAAGTCCCGCAATCACGAGTGTCGTCTTTAAGAATCGTCTTTGGGTCACTTCTTCCATGCCAGCAGTCTTTGTCTGAATCAACCAAATAAGTCCCAATGGAACAAAAATTAAACTGGAAAAACTGAATATCTGTGTCATAAATGACAACGGTATAGAAAGGTTGTCATATCTACCCGGCATAAATGGTCTGAACATTATGAAGATAATTACCGCACTAATCAGAAGTATATAGAGTATGTGTCTTTTCATATTTGTCCGCTTTGTCGTCTTTGTCCTAAGCCTTGCTACTAACGGTTGCAGGCATTACGCCGTCCCGCTTGCTACTATCAATAAATTCATTTCTTTGTAGCAAACGGGATGGAGCGAACACAATAATTTTATTTTCAAAAAGAGTGAGCATCGTAATACCTGCTGTTATATGCCGTTTGCAGCCTCATTAGTTTGAATGATCTTTTTGATAGCGCTAAGATTTGAAATTGAGTTAACAGAAACCTTACCCAATTGAAGAGGCCAAAGAATAGTTTCCTTATCCTTCGCCGTCAAGGGCAAGCCCGCCTGCTTGCCGTAGTGAATGAGATTGATGAGCCTGATTGATGCTTTGATGGCACCACTTTCCTGAGCTTTCTTAAGTGCAATGAAAGATGTCTTGCCAAGGCAAAGAATCGTTTCTGGGTCAATGATTTCGATTTCCTTGAGAAGAAAGCGCTTGACGCAATTTCGACTTCTAATTTCAAAAACGGCATTCTTGTGAGCCCTTGTCTGACTTGCTACACCACATTTCATTACATCTGTGAAATATGGAATGGTGCCGAAATGACTCTTGACAAACCGCAACAAAGAGTGAACAGCTTCACCATCAGTCCAGTCCTTGAACTGACCGCCGATGTGTGGCCCGGCCCCCCCTTTTTTGCGCCGACTTGGTGCTTCTCCAACGATCATAATGGTCGTGCTTTCATCGCCCAGAGCCGGAGACCAAATTGGCTCTTCTGCCTTGTTGACGGCACACTTGTCGATTAGCGGGCACCTGAAATCTTTTGCTTTCCCCTTTGATAAGAAATCGTCCGTGATGAATTCAGTTGTAAAAAGGGAAATGAGTTTATCAGTCTTGGACATGATTAATTGCACCTTATTTCTTATCTACTGTTTTTCTTCTTGGAGGAGCCGGAAAACATGAGTAAGAGAGCAAGAATGAATACAAACGAAGGGATAACGCCAAGGTAAAGCATTAACACAGATGCAATGGCTGTTCCCCAATCAGTTTTCTTGGCGATTGAACCAGCCAGAAACAGAGTCCGAGTGTAGAAATAATGAGACCAACGATTAGGTTCGAGATATCAGTTTCTGACATTCCCCATCCGATCAAGCCAATTCCAAAAGGCACTACGGCAAACAGTCCGTTGAGAAAATTCACCGGCTTGTATTGCATAGGCCCTGTTGTTAACAAAGCGAGCCGCAACAGTGTAGCCGTAGTAGATTCCAACGATTGTGCCAACGACCGCAACGAATAGGAACAACAGTGTTAACAAGTCCATACTTCTCTCCTAAAAGCAAGGCTCACTTAGGGAAATTCTTCCGCATTATGAGTATGTCTGCTTGGCTGGGATACTTCACGATCGAAACCTTGACATTTGCCTGACTCTCGTACTGAACGAGCTTACCGCCAGCAATAATCTGATGGTTCTTTTGCTGGCTGTCATAATCGACGAAGCAGACTTTGTAGTCGGCCTGACTGTCATATTTTACGATGAAGACTTTTGCTGACATGAGAGTGTTCTCCTATAATGTTGATGAATAGTGCGGCTACAAATGGCACATAACGTTTCGCATAAAAATGACGTTGCTGAGTGCGCTACCAAAACTCAATTCTCGCGCACGAAGCAATGTATCAAAAGGCGAAACGAAAGACTTCAATATGTTAAAATTTAGTTCCATTTTTATGCGTGTTAGGCGCAGTTTGCAGCCACAGAATCATTTCTTTACTTCAATTTCAATCTGAGTTCTGTATAGAGGGGGATATTCCTGATCCACTTCGTCGACCAGATAGAATCCTGCCTGCAGGATGAATTTCCCAACTCCAAAATCAGCAATCAGTGAAACTAAGTTGTTCGTAGGTTGAAGCACGAATTGCTGATTGTACAGGAGCGTATATCGGTATTCGGCATCTTTTCTCAACACATCGACGATCAGCGGACTAATTTTGCCGAGTATTGTTGGATCAAGTAGTTCGATTGTGAATTGTATTTCTTCATCGTCGTGATATTGAGTTTTCGGAAGCGTCAGCTTAGCAAACGAAGACAGCTTTCCTTCAGTGTAGCCCTTTACTCTGGAAGGTAGTTGAAACTTTGGAATCTTGATCTGTGCCCTGTTGGGTTCTACGGCAAGAGGAACCTTGACCATTTTGATAGACTCTTTTTGACCTGGTGTATTGCCGAACGTGCTGAGGGGTCTTGGCTCCAATCGGTCCAGAGGCGATGAAGTCGTTTGTGGTCCCGAGCGGGACATGTAGCGTCTTAGACTGCCAACATCTCGAACAAGTTGTTCAATTCTGTCTTCCAGTATTTTGTTCGGGCTATTCGCTTGCCCTTCGATTCGCAAGACAATAGTATCACGTAAGTCTGAAGTATTAGTCACATAAACTCTCGAGGGTTCCTTCCCCTCGTTATACCAAATTCCAAAGAAGAAAAAAGCGAGTGTTACAACGACACTCCAGAATGTACGGGCAAGATGTTCCTTGCCAAAGAGATATTTGAGTATCTTCTTGATGAGGTGAATCAGTTTGTTGGCAAATTCATTCATGGATGCAAATTGTGCCTAACGTTTTCTAATCGTACTTCGTTTTTTCAACAAAATATCACTAGTAGACAAACTAAAATTTCGTTTTTCCTTCTTTCCTCTGAACGCTTTGCTCTTTATATAATTTGTTCTTACAGTTTTTCGAGTGTTCTGCTGTCAAATAACAACTTGTGTGATAGTTGAACTATCTTAGTGGTCTCTGCCCGACAGTGCAACTGTTGGGCAGTTTGGTGTTGAAAACTATGGCGTAATCCTTGTATTGCAATTGCCTTCTTGATTTTACTATAGTAACAATACTGTCAAAAAATATGTTGTCTGTTCAATTCTAATAAATGCTCACGCTTTCCTTGTCCTTTCGATAAAACATCGTTGTACTTGCACTTTTCTAAAAAGTAAAGAAAAAATTTCAGATAGGAGTGTATAAAATTTTTGTATGCCTTTACTGTTTTGTGGCTGTAGTTTCTCAAACGCATTTCGTTGGAAAGCGTTGCAAACAAGGTGGGCTGTGTGGACTTAGTCAACGGCGATATAATCGCTGAGGTATCCATAGCAGGTTGAGCAAATATAGAAATCACCCTTTCTATAATCAATAGTTACGTTGCAGATTTTCATTTTGTATTTGAAACAATCAACTGTTACCTTTCGTTTACTATGTTGGCGTTTGGGGAATGGGGCGCTTTGATTCTGCTGGTATTTTTTCAATATTCACGCATGCACTAACATTTTACAGGAGTTCGATGAAAAAAATTAGTTTGCTATCCTTCTTAGTGGTGGGATATTTTTTTGCTCAACTTCCGCCATCTTACCATTCGTATGATAATCTCACTAAAGTAATTAAAGAACTCTCCTCTCAATACCCATCACTGGTCAAAATACAATCCATCGCAAAAACGCTGAAAGGAAAAGATGTGTGGGTTGTAACAATCGGTAAAAACGAACAGAACAAAGCAGTGCTGATTGTGGGAGGTATTGAAGCCACACACGTTGTTGGTACCGAGCATGCATTGAGACTCATTGAGTTTTTTGCACACTCCTACGGGAAGGTTGATAGTATAACAACACTGTTGAACACCACAACGCTGTATATTATTCCTCGCGCTAATCCGGATGCAACAGAATCATTCTTTACCAAACCGATTCATGAGCGGGAATCGAATTACAATCCGTTTGATGATGACCGCGACGGCATTGTGGATGAAGATGATGTTGAAGATGTAAATAACGACGGCTTCATTACCTGGATGCGGGTGAAAGATTCACGAGGGGAGTGGATAGTGAATCCCGATGAGCCACGATTGATGAAAAAAGCAGATGCGGCAAAAGGTGAAAAAGGAATGTATCGGCTTTACACTGAAGGAATTGACAATGATAAAGATGAAGAATGGAATGAAGATGCTGTGGGAGGAACAGATTTCAACCGCAATTTTACATTCAACTATCAGTTTTTCGGGAAAAAGAGTGGTATCCATCAGATATCAGAAGCAGAAACAAAAGCGATTGCTGATTTTGTTTTCGACCATCCAAATATCGCCGTGATTTTTTCCTTCTCGTCGAACGATAATCTGACAACGGCATGGAAGAATGAACCGATGAAAGGAGAGTCGCCGCACATTACGTCGGTGCTAAAAGAAGATGAAGAATACTTTGGCTTCATCAGTAAAAAATTCGGTGAGATTTCTAAATTAAAAGATGCGCCGAAACCTCTGAAAGGAGAAGGTTCATTCAGCGAATGGGCATACTACCACGCCGGCAGATGGTCATTTGCTGTTCGTCCGTGGTGGGCTGGAGAAATGCAAAAGCGAAAAGATACTTCCGCTGTCAAGGACTCTACAAAGAAAATACCGGAGATGAAGAAAGATGACAATAGCAAATCTGATGACTGGCAAATAAAAGCGCTAAAATGGTACGACGCCGCTGGTGTGAAAGATGTGTCGTTAGAATGGAAACCATTCAAGCATCCAGACTTTCCGAATCAGGAAGTCGAAATCGGCGGAGTAAGACCATTCGTACTTTCCAATCCGCCGGCAGAAAGTCTCAATGTGTATGCAAAACCATTGTTTCATTTCGTTACTTACCTTGCGCAACAACTGCCGGCAATTTCACTCCAAAATCCGAAAGTGGAAAAAGTTAGCAGTAATGTGTACCGCATTTCGGTTGATGTTGTAAACAACGGCTATCTTCCTACAAACAGCGGTATGGGGGCCAAGACACGTTGGATTCGTAACGTACGTGTTACACTTGATGTTAGTAAAGGAAACTCTCTTTCTAGCGGACGAGCAAAACAAACACTCGAGCCAATTCCGGGAAGCGGCGGGTATAAAACACTCAGTTGGCTTGTGGTAGGCAAGGGTGAGGTGAAGATAACAGCGGAAAGTCCGACAACAGGTAAAGCAGAATTAAGTGTATCATTGAAATAATTGGAGAATCGATGAACAGATTACTATCAATATTTTTCCTTGTCACTGTTTCTTTAGCACAACAAAGCAAAGAATTTACCACCAGCGCACTGAAAGCAATGGGCGCGCCCAACAATCCGAAAGTAGAAGTGGCATGGAATCGGTACTACGATTCGCGGCAGTTGTATGAAATAATGAAACGAATCGAAAAAGCATACCCACATTTAGTGAAAGTGTATAGTATCGGCAAGTCTGTGGAAGGGAAAGACATTTGGGCAATGACGGTTTCCAACTTTAAAAATGGAAATCCCGATGAAAAGCCGGCAATGTATATAGACGGCAATATTCACTCAAATGAAATTCAGGGAGCGGAAGTTGTACTCTACACCGTATGGTATGTAACAGAACTCTATGACGAGGTTGAATGGATAAAAAACCTACTCGATGAAAAAACATTGTATGTTGTTCCCTCTATCAATCCGGATGCGCGGGATTTCTATATTCATCAGGCAAACACTCCGCATTCTCCACGAAGCGGGATGGGAAAACGAGATGATGACGGCGACGGTGAGTATGATGAAGATGGGTATGATGATTTAGATGGCGACGGCAATATTGTTTTTATGCGCATTAAAGATCCCAACGGACGATTTAAAGTCGATCCGAAAGATTCTCGCCTGATGGTGCAAGCCGCGCCGGATGAAAAAGGGGAATACACAATTCTCGGTTGGGAAGGGATTGATAACGATGGCGATGGCATGGTCAACGAAGATGGTCCCGGTTTTTATGACCCGAACCGCGATTGGGCATGGAATTGGGCGCCCCGGTATGTTCAGTTTGGCTCCGATCGTTATCCTTTTACACATCCGGAAAACAGAGCAGTGAAAGACTTTTTTCTTGCTCATCCGAATATTGCTGCGGCTCAATCATTCCACAACAACGGCGGAATGATACTGCGTGGACCCGGATCAAAAACTGATGAGGGAACATACAATCGACAGGATATTCAGGTGTATGATTTTCTTGGCAAACTCGGAGAAGAGCAACTTCCCGGATACAAATATATGATCATATGGAAGGATTTATACACTGTCTATGGCGGTGAAATTGAATGGTTCTATGGCGGTCGGGGTGTTCTTTCCTTTACCAACGAACTGTGGAGCGAATTCGATTACTTCAGACGTGCAAAAGATTCTACCCGCGATGTTTCGCAGGAAGATATCTATCGCTTTGATCGGATTTTATTGTTCAATGAAGGCATTGTTCCGTGGAAAAAAATCAATCATCCGCAATATGGAGCAATTGAAATTGGGGGAATGAAAAAATCGTGGACACGCACTGCACCATCGTTTATGATAGAAGACATGTGCCACCGGAACATGGCATTCACCTTATTTCATTTATATTACACACCGAAAGTTTCGGTGGATTCAATTATAGTAAAAAATCTTGATGGCGGATTGAAAGAAGTTACTGCAGTAATTTCCAACGAACGCGTCATTCCAACACACACGTTTCACGATGTGAAGAATAAAATTACCAGACCCGATTGGATATCGCTTCAAGGCGGAAAGGTTATTGCCGGTGGAGTGTTAGAAAACCGTTGGCTTGGAATTATGAAGGAACAAAAACGAAATCCCGAACGTCTTGAAGTGGAAAACATACCCGGGATGAGTTCGGTTGTTGTTCGCTGGATTGTTGAAGGTGGGTCTACATACACGGTAAAGGTTGATTCTGAAAAAGGTGGCAAAGCAGAACGAAAAAGTAAATAAGTAACAGTACAAGAAATCTAACAAAAGCATGAGTCTGTATTTCTGTATCACTACACTAAAATCATCACTTCACATTGAGGTTCCAATGAAAAAAATTCTCACACTTCTGGTGCTTGTTACAACAGTTGCACTTGCTCAAACTGAAGCACGATTGCTTCGATTTCCTGCTATCTATGGAGATAAGATTGTCTTTACCTATGCCGGTGATTTATATACGGTTTCATCTAACGGCGGCGTAGCCCGCAAAATTACCAGCGACATTGGCACGGAAATTTTTCCCCGCTTTTCGCCTGATGGGAAGTGGGTTGCCTTTACCGGACAATATGACGGCAACTCCGAAGTTTATCTCATTCCATCAGAAGGAGGAATTCCAAAACGATTAACCTACACTGCAACACTCGATCGTGATGATGTTTCTGATCGTATGGGTCCAAATAATATTGTGATGACGTGGAAAGATAACAAGACGATCGTTTTTCGTTCACGAGGAATCGAGTTCAACGACTGGAAAGGACAATTATTTCTCGCTTCAGTGGATGGCGGAATTCCTGAACAAATTCCTGTGCCACGCGGCGGATGGATTTCATTTTCACCTGATGGAAAAAAGTTTGCTTACAACAGAATTTTCCGCGAGTTCCGCACGTGGAAACGGTATCGCGGAGGGCAAGCCGATGATATATGGATTTATGACCCTGCCACAAAGAAAACCGAGAACATTACTAACGATCCGGCACAGGATGTCTTTCCGATGTGGTACGGGAATAAAATCTATTTCATTTCTGATCGCGATGGACGCGACAAAAACAAGAGAATGAATCTGTACTCATACGATCTCAACACCAAACAAACAACGCAACATACTTTCTTTACTGATTTCGATATTAAATTTCCGTCGTTGGGGAACGATGCCATTGTTTTTGAAAACGGTGGCTATATCTATCGATTTGATTTGAAGACAGATAAAGAGCAAAAAGTTACTATTCAAATTAATGAAGACTTTGATATTGGACGCGGTGGTATCATTGATGTCAGCAAAAACATCACTAATTATGAAATTTCACCCGATGGCAACCGTGCGTTGTTTGGTGCCCGCGGTGAGATATTTACCGTTCCTGCAAAATACGGACCGACGCGAAATCTTACCAACACCTCAGGGGTTCACGAACGCAATTCCAAATGGTCTCCTGATGGCAAATGGATTTCTTATATCTCCGATGTTACCGGAGAAGATGAAATTTGGATCCGCCCGCAGGATGGGCTTGGCGAACCAATTCAAATCACGAAGAACTCCAACAACTACAAGTACCAACCAATTTGGTCGCCAGACGGAAAGAAGTTATTGTGGGCAGACCGCGCTCAGCGTTTACAATATGTTGATATCGAAACGAAGTCTGTAACACTTGTTGCAGAATCGAACGTGTGGGAGTACACAGATTACTCGTGGTCGCCAGACTCAAAATGGATTGCTTACACAAATCCTGAACAGGAGACAATGTCGAAGATTAAATTGTATTCTGTGGAAACTAAGAAAACGTATGATGTCACTGATGGCTGGTTTGAATCCAATAATCCTGAATTCAGTTCTGATGGAAAATATCTCTTCTTTATTTCTAACCGAACCTATTCGCCAACGTATAGTTGGACGGAATGGAATCACGCCTATTTTGACATGGCAAAGATCTACTTTGTGACTCTTGCCAAAGATACAAAATCGCCATTTGCACCGAAGAGTGACGAAGTAAAGATCAGCGAAGAAAAGAAAAATGATGAGAAGCCAAAATCAGATGACAAGAAGAAAGAAGAATCCAAAGGCGTGGTTGTAAAAGTTGATGTTGATGGACTTCAACAGCGTGTTACGTCGTTGCCGATTACCGCCGCCAATTATCGCAATCTCAGTATTGTTGACAATAAGGTGTACTACATTCGTCAGGGAAGTAAAGATCCGAAAGCAAAACTGTTCCTTTACGAATTAGATAAGCAGAAAGAAACAGAACTGGGCGAGGTCAACGGCTATGAAATTTCGTGGGACAAGAAAAAAATGATTGTGGGAATGGATGGTTCGTACGCTATTATTGACCTTCCCACGGCCAAGATTGATCCGAAAGAAAAATTAAATCTTTCCGATATGAAGATGTATTTGGATAAACGTGCTGAGTGGAATCAAATCTTCAACGAATCGTGGCGCCAGATGCGCGATTTCTTCTATGCGCCCAACATGCACGGCGTTGACTGGAAGAAAATGAGAGAAAACTATGCGCAATTATTGCCGTATGTAAATCATCGTGTCGATCTGACGTACGTCATCGGCGAAATGATTTCCGAATTGAACATCGGACACGCGTATGTTGGCGGAGGTGATTACCCAAAGGCTGAGCGCATCAAAGTCGGTCTTCTTGGCGCAAAAATCGAACGTGACCCGACATCCAAATATTATCGCATTGTCAAAATTCTAAAAGGGCAGAATTGGGACCCGAGCCGACGCTCACCATTGACCGAAATAGGCGTTGATGTGAAGGAAGGAGAATACATCATTGCGATCAACGGAAAACCAACTAACGAGATGACTGATATGTTTGCTGCGCTTGTTGGTACGGTGGACAAACAGGTGAAGTTGACAGTAAACTCTGTGCCGAAAAAAGAAGGAAGCAGAGAAACCACAGTGATCCCCATTGGCAATGAAGCGCCATTGTATTACTACAATTGGGTTCAGAAAAATATTGAAACGGTGAATAAGTTAACGGATGGAAAGGTTGGCTACATCCACATTCCTGATATGGGACCAAATGGCTTGAATGAATTCGTCAAGCATTACTACCCGCAGTTACGTAAAGAAGCGCTTATCATTGATGACCGTGGCAACGGTGGCGGAAATGTATCACCAATGATTACAGAACGGTTAAGTCGTCAACTGGCGATGATTGGCATTGCCCGCAACACACTTCCGGAACCAAATCCTGATGGATTACACCTCGGACCTAAAGTTTTGTTGCTTGATGAATTTTCCGCATCGGATGGCGATATCTTCCCGTATCGCTTCAAAAAATATAATCTCGGAAAATTAATTGGCAAACGGTCATGGGGTGGTGTGGTTGGCATTCGTGGAACGCTTCCATTGCTAGATGGAGGATTTTTGAATCGGCCCGAGTTTTCACGTTACGATGTTGATGGCAAAGAGTGGATTATGGAAGGGCACGGTGTTGATCCTGATATTGTTGTCGATAATGATCCGGCAAAAGAGTATGAAGGAGTTGACGAACAATTGTTAAAAGCAATTGAAGTGATTAAGGAAGAGATGAAAAACTTCAAGTATCGTATTCCGTCACCACCGCCGTATCCTGACAAGAGTCGATAAATAAAACATAATTGTCGGACAACCATCTTCGTTTGTCCAATGATTACAGTAGGTCAAGCAGAATGCTTGACCTACGCATTTTAAAGCGAAACATTTTTTTTATATATTGAACGCCATGAAAGAAGAAAAAATCTCCATTGCCGATCTTCGCATTGAATACAAAAAAGGAACCCTCGACGAGCGTGACGTAGAACGAAATCCGATTGACCAATTCAACAAATGGTTCAAAGAAGCAATTGCGTCTGAAATTCCGGAAGTAAATGCAATGGCTCTTGCCACTGCAAATCGAGAGGGACGTCCGTCAGTGCGCATGGTTCTTCTCAAACAATATGATGATCGCGGTTTTGTGTTTTTTACGAATTACGAAAGTAAAAAAGCAAAGGACATTGCAGAAAATCCTCAGGTTGCGTTGTTGTTTTTTTGGGAGCCGCTCGAGCGTCAGATACGTATTACCGGCAATATAGAAAAAATTTCTGCGGCAGAATCATTTGAATATTTTCGTACCCGTCCGATCGATAGTCAACTTGGTGCATGGGCATCGCAACAAAGCAGAGCGATTTCCGCACGAGCTCTGCTGGAAAAAGCATTTGGCGAGATGATGGAAAAATTCAAGAACGGTAATATTCCTCTACCGCCATTTTGGGGTGGATACAGAGTAATTCCTGATGAGTTTGAATTTTGGCAGGGTCGCGTGAATAGATTACACGATAGAATTGCGTATTACAAACAGAGTGATAATTCGTGGAAGATAGTGCGCCTCTCACCATAATGACCTGTTTGCAGCATTCCACGAATTCCATATTGCAGTTTTTTTACATGTAATCCTTTCGTTGAATTCCCAACCATCTTTTCGTACATTACAGCAGTGAAGTTTACCGTTGTTCATACCGAATCATCCGCACGTGCGGGAGTGCTTGTAACAGATCATGGCGTCATAGAAACACCAATTTTTATGCCTGTTGGTACGCAGGGGACTGTAAAGGCTGTTGAACAACGTGAACTGATTGAAATCGGCGCGCAGATTATTCTTGGCAATACGTATCATCTCTATCTCCGCCCCGGTACAGAAGTGTTGCAGGTCATGGGTGGACTGCACAAATTCATGAACTGGCAAAAACCGATTTTGACTGATAGCGGCGGGTACCAGGTATTCAGTTTGAGTGAGTTTAGAAAGATTACACATGAGGGAGTTACATTCAAATCGCATCTTGACGGTTCAACTCATTTCTTCACGCCACACAAGGTCATAGAAATCCAACGGGCAATTGGTTCCGACATTATGATGGTGTTAGATGAATGTCCACCTTTCCCCTGCGAAGAAGAATATGCGCGTGAATCGAACGATTTGACTCTACAATGGGCAAAGGAATGCCAAAAAACGTGGAAGAATACAGTACCTTTGTATGGGCATCATCAGTCTCTCTTTGCCATTGTTCAAGGAAGCATTTACAAAAACATTCGCAAAGCAAGTGCTGAAGCGCTTGTTGATTTGGATTTTGAAGGATATGCAATCGGTGGACTTGCTGTTGGTGAACCGACTGCAACAATGTACGAGATGACAGAGTTTACGACTCAATTTTTGCCAAAAGATAAACCGCGGTACTTAATGGGAGTCGGAACGCCGGAAAATTTGTTAGAATGTATCGAGCGTGGCATTGATATGTTCGATTGCGTGATGCCAACACGCAACGGACGAAATGGTATGCTATTCACACGCAAGGGACGTATCAACATCCGCAACGCAAAGTGGAAGATGGATGATTCACCAATTGATGATGGCTTTGACAGTTATACGAATAAGAATTTTTCGAGAGGGTATTTACGACATCTGTTTCAGGTAGATGAAATTCTTGGGCTACAACTTGCATCACTTCATAATCTTGCATTCTATCTTTGGCTCATGCGCGAAGCACGAAAAAATATTTTAGCGAACAACTTTTCTTGCTGGAAGAAAGAAATGGTAGAACAGTTAGCAATTCAAAATTAATACAAGAGAAATAATTTTTAGTAAAACTGAATAAGATCTTGTTTTACATTATTCACAATCACATCACAATGGAGAAAATAATGGTTAATCATATCATTGCAATGGCGCCGCCACAACAAGGTCAGGGCGGAGGTGAAATCTACAGTACCCTGATTATGTTCGCCCTCATTATCGGAATTTTTTATTTCATGATTATTCGTCCACAGCAGAAGAGGCAAAAAGAGAGAGAAAAACTTCTCTCCGCACTGAAAAAAGGGGACAAAATTATTACCGCTGGCGGTATTCATGGTGAAATTGTTGGTATCGATGAGAAAACGGTATTAGTTGAAATTGCCGATAAGGTGAAAGTAAAATTAGAACGAAATTCCATTGCTGTTGTCAACAAAGTTGGTGAAGTTGAAGGCGTGACAAAATAATGGCATTCACATTCAATACGATTGATGAAGCTCTATCCGATCTTCGCGCGGGAAAGATTATTATTGTTGTTGATGATGAAGATAGGGAGAACGAAGGTGATTTTGTAACGGCGGCAGAAACCATTACGCCAGAGATCGTTAATTTTTTTGTCAAACAGGGAAGAGGCATTCTCTGTGTGTCTATCACCGCCCAACGTGCGGAAGAACTTCATCTTGAAGCAATGGTGGAAAACAATACATCACTTCATGAGACACCCTTTACTGTCCCAATTGACTATCTGCACGGAACAACCACCGGAGTTTCTGCAGCCGATCGTGCTGCTACTATCAAAGCAATCACAAATCCCTCTGTCAAAGCAAAAGATTTTGGACGCCCGGGACATGTTTTTCCTCTTCGTTCGGTAGATGGGGGTGTGTTGCAACGCGCTGGTCATACCGAAGCTGTTGTCGATTTGTGCAAGCTTGCAGGACTATACCCAGCCGGAGCGCTTGTCGAGATCATGAATGATGATGGAACAATGGCGCGCCTTCCTGAGTTGATGACAATTGCCAAAAAATTCGACTTAAAAATCGTTTCTATCAAAGATCTTGTTCTGTATCGCCAACATCGCGAAAAATTGATTGAGCGCGTCGTTACGACATATTTGCCTACACCAAACGGAAGATTTGATGTTCATTTATATAAATCTTTTATTGATAAGAAAGAACATCTGGCGCTTGTGAAAGGGACGCTCGATCTCTCGCAACCAATTCTTGTGCGCGTCCATTCCGAATGTTTGACGGGAGATGTCTTCGGTTCCCAACGTTGTGATTGTAATGAACAGTTGCATACTTCTCTTTCAATGATTGAAAAAGAAGGAAGCGGCGTTGTATTGTATATGCGGCAAGAAGGGCGCGGCATTGGCTTACTGAATAAGTTAAAGGCCTATAAACTTCAAGATGAAGGAAAGGACACAGTTGAGGCAAACGAAGCGCTCGGCTTTCACGCAGATGTTCGTGATTATAGTTTGGCGGCACAAATTCTTCTTGACCTTGGTGTAAAGAAAGTTCGTCTGTTAACAAACAATCCCAAAAAAATTGTTGGATTGAAAGGATTTGGCATCGAGGTAGTTGAACGCGTTCCCATCGAAGTGAAAGCAACCACAAGCAATGAAAAATATTTAAGAACGAAACGAGATAAGTTAGGTCATCTTATTTTAACCGGAACAAAGTAATGTAATCAAAGTGATGTCAAGTGCTGATTTACAACTGACATTTCTTTTTGGTGAAAAAAATCTTGCTTCTCTCGACTTAATCGTATAAATTTAGAACAGTAAAATTTAGCCATTGTTCAAGTGAACGATGGCTTTTGTTTTTCATATCCACAAACCAAGTGTCAAAATGCTATGAGTGATGTTGTTTATCTCACCAAAGAAAAGTTTATTGAATTAGAGAATGAACTTCGCGACATGAAGATCAATGGTCGCGCGCAGGTAGCACAGAAAATTGCCGAAGCACGCGGGCATGGTGACTTGAGCGAAAATGCTGAGTACGATGCAGCGCGTGAAGAGCAGCGTCATCTTGAATATCGGATTGCTAAATTAGAGGAGACGCTGGCAAAAGCCCGTGTCATCGAAAGTAAAGACCTTCCAAATGATAAAGTGTATATTCTTTCCAAAGTGACGGTGAAAGATCCAAAAAACGGAAAAAAAATTCAGTATCAATTAGTATCTCCTGAGGAAGCAGATTTTGAAGCCAATAAAATATCGGCAACATCTCCGATTGGAAAGGGATTGATGGGTAAAAAAGTCGGTGAAGTTGTTGAGATCAAAGTTCCAGCAGGAATATTGAAATACGAAATTGTTGAAATTTCACGATAGCAAGTCATTTCTTGACTTCACAACAAAGGTTCTGTATATTTGTATGTGTTTTGCGGGAGTAGCTCAGTTGGTAGAGCGCAACCTTGCCAAGGTTGATGTCGCGGGTTCGAGTCCCGTTTCCCGCTCTCTCCCGCCTGAAGGCGGGATTTTATTTGGCGCCGTACCCAAGTGGTAAGGGAGAGGTCTGCAAAACCTTTATGCATCAGTTCGAATCTGATCGGCGCCTCAATAAACTTGTGGAACTTGTTAATTGAAAAATAGTGAAATCGAAAAGTGCGGTTGAATATTGTAGCGTTTTTCAATTTGTCAATTACCAAATTCCGCAGTTCTTGACGCCGGGATGGCGGAATTGGTAGACGCACAGGACTTAAAATCCTGAGTCCCGCAAGGGACGTGCCGGTTCAAGTCCGGCTCTCGGTACAACACTTGACATTCACGTGAATGTTTACCACATTGCGGAAGTGGTGGAATTGGCAGACACACCATCTTGAGGGGGTGGCGCCCAAAAGGCGTGCGGGTTCAAGTCCCGCCTTCCGCACAACACGAGCGACAGTATGAAACACATTTTAGTTCTCACATTGGTTGCAACAACGGTACTACTTGCCAGTGTTATTCGCGATGGTTCACTGCAAGCACGAAGCGATGGTAACAATATTATCATTCAGTGGGGTTCTACCGATGAAGCACAAGTGAAAGAATATCAAGTAGAACGAAGAAATGGAACTGGAGGGGAGTTTGGTTGGATCGCTACGGTAACAAAAAAGGGTTCCAATTCTTTTTATGAATATATTGATCGCTCTGCTTTTAAAACAACCGGTTCCATTTACCAGTATAGGATTGTTACTGTGTTCAATAACGGAGGTCATGAGTATTCTTCCATTATTACTGTATCACACAATGTTTCGAGCGTGAAACGAACGTGGGGAAGTCTAAAAGCAATGTTCAGATAATTGTTAACGAGATTGTTCACAAGGCGATTCAACTGAATCGCCTTTTTTTTGTACGCCTATGATTTCTCTTTCTGTTCCTCTAATTCTTGCCTCACAATCACCACGCAGAGCACAACTGTTAAAACAAATTGGTTTGCAGTTTACGGTTCAGCCGAGCAGCATTCATGAAAAAATTCATGATGGGCTTTCGTATGAAGAAAATGTCAAACAGCTTTCACTTCATAAAGCTCAGGTTGTTGCATCAAAGAATTCCCACGGCGTAGTCATCGGCTCGGATACTATCGTCGTTATTAACCACAAAGTTTTAACTAAGCCGGTATCGGAACAGGAAGCATACGCTATGCTTACCGAATTAAGCGGTAACACACACACCGTTTTTACCGGCTTTGCTCTTGTTGATGCACAGTCGAAAAAATTCTATATTGACTATGAGAAAACCGATGTAACATTCAGAAAGTTGCGCGATGATGAAATTACTGACTATATCGCTACTGGTTCTCCAATGGATAAAGCAGGGGCGTATGGTATACAAGACGATTTCGGCGCTGTCTTCGTCGAAAAAATTTGCGGCTGCTATTATACTGTTGTCGGTTTTCCTCTTGCAAAGTTTTACACGGCGTTCCTAAATTTTGCTGCTGACCTCGGCTATCTGAAAGGGAAACTATGAACAGGAAAATTCGCGTCTTAATTGCAAAAGCGGGTTTAGATGGGCACGATCGCGGTGCCAAAGTTATTGCTGCTGCACTGCGTGATGCAGGGATGGAAGTTATTTATACAGGTTTAAGAAAAACTCCCGAAGCAATAGTTGAAGCGGCATTGCAAGAGGATGTTGATGCTATCGGCATCAGTTCACTCAGCGGCGCTCACATGACAATTTTTCCCAAGGTTTTGAAATTGATGAGAGAAAAAGGAATGGATGATGTGCTGCTATTTGGCGGGGGAATTATTCCGCAAGAAGATATTACTGCGCTGAAGGCGATGGGTGTCGGCGAATTATTCACGCCGGGTTCCTCAACGTTTGCAATTATTGACTATCTGAAGAACTCGCTTGCACACAAAGTGGGCATTTAGGTTTCCGACTCATCAAGTTCGATGGAGTATCCGGTACGACGTTCTCCTTCTTCTTTCTCTGCTTCTTTTATTTTTCGATTAATGACCTTAATTGTGGCAGGATTGAATCCGAAAAGGTCTTCTGTAGAAAAAATTGCTTTGAAATCTTTTTCTGAAAAAAATATCTCAAATTTTTTCGAAAATTCTTCCAAACGCTTTAAGTAATATTCCGTATTTTCATCGGGGAAATTCGAATCCCACTCATGTGCTTCTTTGGCGTTTTCAAAGCCGCGAACATGAGCATCGCCACCAGTAATATAATAGCGAATTCTGCTCCCTGCCTTGTACGGACGAGCAGAGGCTAGCGCCAATTCATATGCCGCTGATTTATTTCGTTTTCCTTCTTTGACATCACGTTGATAATCTTCCAAAGAATCTTTTAGCACTTCAGCACGGGCAAAGTCATTAACATCCAAGCCATGCTCTCTGATCGTTCGTTCCAATTCAATGTATAAATTATGCAAGTCTTGTATTCGGTCGTTCAATATACAATCGATACACTGTTGAATATAACTTCTGCCGAATTTTTCCATTGAGCGCGAAATGAGCGATGAGCCTTTAATAGTGATGCGGTTGTCGTAATGCAGAAGAGCGTAGTTTTTCTTTTTGTAACTTAACATTTTTTTGAATCTGCCGTTAAATGCAAGGTTGATTCCTTGCGGTAATGTTGCGGATAAATGTTCAACAAATTTACGCTCTGCTTCCTCGCCAACAATATTATCGGGAGGAATAAAGAAAATTCCGTCAGTGTCAACTTCTATAACAATACCATTGTGTAATTCGATTTCGTGAATCAATTTCTTGAGCAATTCCTGACCTGTTGTTGTTACAATATCTGCCTGTGTATAGTCGTTAAAGAGACCTTTATTATATCCCAGATAACCGTAGAATGAATTAATGAGAATCTTGAATGAGGACTGCATTGCATCAAGCGTTGAACGTTCATGTTCATTTGTCGTCTGCTGTAGTTTCTTTTTCGTTTCCAGACGAAGCGTTGTCAGAAATTCGAGCGCTGTTCTGAAGATATGTAATTCATCGGTTGCGGGTTGAATTTGCTTTGAGAGCATAATTGATGGATACAGTGATTCAACGTCGGCGTGAACAATAGGGCTGAAAACGCCTGTATAAAAAATGTCCGTATAGCCGCCTGTGGTTTGAAAACCTTTCTGCGGTTTGGGAATGGAGTATCGTTGATGAATGTATTCGCGGAGTAAGAGGGATTCAATTTTTGCCGCTGAACCTAATTTTGCTATTGTACCGTAGTTAAATGGAAGCATTTGTGTTAAATAAAATGTGCTTCCGGAAAGTTTTTCACTCAACGCTCGTGTTTCACGAACATCATCGAGTGCATATTTTTTCAGCTCGTCGGGTTCGTTGTCCCAGTACCACGAAATTTTATCCCCCTCGATGTACGTTCTGTCGCTGGAAGTAATGCCGAAATATTTTGCCGCGTATTTTAAACTATGGCTTTCCATTGTTCGCTTACTCATATCAAATGCTTGTACAAGAAGCCAAGTGTCAATGAAATGTCTTCCGGCAACGTCATAACTCATATATTCGACAAAATTTTCCGCAAATGATGTGCGTGAGCGATATCCGGATGGAGTTGAGCCGTCGCGTCCGATCGAAAAATCGATTGAATGTAATTCACATCGTCTAAGAATGTAGGGCAGATCGAAATTAAAAATGTTGTGTCCTTCAATGACATCAGGATTCTTTTCGTTGATAAGTTTCACGCACTGTTGAAGGAGTTTTTTTTCGCCAATGTTTTTTCCTCCAAGCACTGTTTCCCACCCGCGGTTGTCCGATAGTGCTATGAGAATAATTCTGTCTTCCTTTCGGTCGGCACGGCTAAAGCGGTAATCGTGTGAGTAGGTTTCAATATCAAGTTGCAGGCGGTGAATGTCATCGAATTCCATATTTAGGAACAATGTTTTTCCGCTTTGCATTAAAAATTGTGTATTCATATCACTTCGCAAAAAAATATGTTCACAGTCAAGATGCGAAGTGTATGCTGTTTTCAATTCTTTGTTGATTTTTTTGATGACAAAGCCGACTGCATCCCAAAACACACTAATAGAAGGGAATGCACAGAGATATTGGTAAAAATTTTCTCCGTGCAACTTTTTTATCCAATATTTAGAAGGAAACCCATCGATGAATTTTTTATCGGAAAGATGAAAGAAGGGAAAGAACTCTTCATCACGATATTCAATAAAATCACCAGCACGTTTGTAGATGCGTACCTGTGATTCGCCGTGTGTGTGTACGGCAACAATATTTGTCTCATTATCATGTCCGAATAACATTGGATTCATGGTATAAGGTAACGAGTCTCCTCCTTTAAAACAAAAAAGGTCGGATGAAAATCCGACCTTCAACTCAGGTGGTTTGTTTATGGTCTTAAGTAAATTTTGAATGCCCCCGTTGCCTTCGATTTTGAACCAAATACTCCTATTCCGCCTTGGACTTGATATCGTATTTCCCTAAGCTCTCCACCTTGTGCAGGGATAATTTGATTAATGAAATCGCTGTAGTTAAAATCGACGGCATAGACTTCGAACTGCACGTTGCCGTAATAACTGAGGAACACCCACGGTAATAATGTGTTTGTTTGATCTTTTGGCATTCCAATTCGGTAATCTACTTTGTCGGGGCGACGAAAATCCGTGCTGGTGGTATCACCGTAAAATGATTTTGGAATCATCGCCGCGCCGGAATCGAGATAGCGAATGGTAGGAAGATATGTTTCTTGAAATCTACTTGGCGACCACGAGAACTCATGTGCTGGAGCGAGCAAGTTATATTGTATGGTGTCGCCTTCTTTTAATGAAGTGTAGGTAATAGAAAACGTATCTGGTACTGTTGTCTGTGCTGTTACTACTCGAACGTCAGGCGCAGGGGTTGTGATGGTAATTTTGTACGTTTTTGTTGGTTGAATTTTGTTGAGAGGGTTTGTGGAATAATATCTGCCTGGATTAAGAGGATCATGAACGAGAGAATCGTAGAACGCAACATCAACCCCACGAATGATTACTGAGGCGTCAGAAATTGCAAGCGCCTTGGGATCGTAATACTGATTAACATAGCCAGTCCAATTCAACCACACAGTGTCAACGTTCTGTCCGGCAAAGAGAGTTCCATTGATCACAACTTCTTTTCGATATACTTCGGACGTTGGTGTTTCTTCACAACTCATAACCACAATGGAGGTAAGCAATACCGCTACTAAAAATATTTTTTTCATATTCGTATCTCGTTCAATTAAAATTTAAAATCTATACCAAAAGTTGGAATAATCGGCAATAAGCGCACGTCGGTAATTTCAGCTGGATTTTTGGAATTGTCGAACTGTTTGAACCAGACATTCCGTCTGTTGTACACATTGAAAATTTGAAAGTACCAACTTCCTTCAAGGCCGAAGAATGAAGCACGCCGTGTAATGCTCACATCGAGTCTGTGATACGGTGAAAGCCGTCGATTGAAAAGTTTTCCGGGTAAGGTAACTTCGTACGGTTTTTCATTGATGATTGTACGATATCTGCCTACACCATCAGTGTACGCTTGACCTGTTGCATACGTAAAGACTGTGCCTAATTTCCAATTTTCATCAAGTTGGTAATTTGACGAAACTGCCAGATCGTGTCGTCGGTCGTATTTTGGTTGAAATTCTTCGCCATTGTTTAATTGAGGATATTTTCTGTACGTCCATGCTAGTGTGTAACCAACCGTTCCGGTAAGGTTGCCCATTTTTTTCTGCAAGAAGAATTCTCCGCCGAATGCGCGTCCATTACCTACCCAAAACAAATCGCTGAATTCAGTAGTGTGGGTAATTTCTCTCTTAAATTGGAGTAGGTCGCGAAAAACTTTGTAATAACCCTCAACTGAGATCGTCATTCCTTCGAAGTGGCGACTTTCATAACCCATAATAATATCATACGCTTTACTCATTGTCATATTTTCGTTAATAGGAATCCACACATCAAATGGAGAAAATCCGTTGTCGTTGCCGACGGGAACTGTCATCATAAATTGATAATACAATCCTGTTGCCACTTTGATAGAACTAGATTCATCTACATTATATCGTGCATTAAAACGAGGTCCGACACCTACTTCTTTTGATAAATCTTGATACTCAATACGTACGCCTCCTTGTAGTGTCCATCGTTCATTTGCGCGCCATTCATCTTGTGCATAGAATGAAATTTGTGCAGGTCGTTCTAAAAATTCATACGGTTTGCCGTCGCCTTCTTCTGAATACGTTACCCGATATTGCGACCACCAAATTCCTACCTTCATTAAGTGATTATTTGTCCAGAAGAAGTCCACATCGCCACGCAACGAAAAATCATTAATACTGTTTTGCTGACCAAAGCGAACGCCGCCAAAGTTTACCGATGTTCGTGAAACATATCTGCTGTATGAGGCTGTAAAGGTTGAAAACAATGTTTGATTAAAGACGTGTGTCCATTTTAATGCGCCAGTTCTGTTACCCCAGCGCATGTTTACATTCAACTCGTTTGTTCCAATTCCCCAATTTAAATCGTCCTGTCCAAGATATCCGACAAACGAAACTTTATCATCTTCACCAAAATCCTGATTCAGTTTCATATTTGCATCATAAAAGTAATACAAGGGGAGAGCATCTTTGCCGGTATCGAGTTTTGCCATAGCAACAAACTGATCAAAGTATGTTCGTCGGCCAGAAAGAAACCATGAACCATTACCCATCGGCCCTTCGCCAGTGACTCGTGTGCTGAGTAAACTAATCGACGCTTTTCCGTGAGTGTTCACTCTGTCGCCGTCTATGTTGGTGACATTGAGCACCGAAGAAAGGCGTCCTCCATATTCAGCGGGAAATCCACCTTTCATTAGATCAATATCCTTGATGGCATCATTATTAAATGTGCTAAAGAAACCGAAAAGGTGAGAGGGGTTGTAGACAACTGTTCCATCAAGTAAAATAAGATTTTGGTCGGTACTTCCTCCACGTACGTTGAGACCGGAAGATATTTCTGATGTTGCTTTGATTCCTGGCATTAACTGCAATGCTCGGAAAACATCAGCTTCACCAATTGTTGGGATTGACGCAACATCCTTCGCCTGCATTACAATTCGTCCTGTTTGCGTTGAGCGTGTTTCGTCTTCACTTTCAGCGCTGATAATTACTTCGTTTACCTGGACAGCTTTGTCAGAAAGATAAACATCATACACAATCTTTTTGTTGTTTGAGGTATTGATGGTAAATTCAAATGGTTGATAACCAAGAAGAGAAACAGAAACCTGATATTCGCCTGTTGGAATGTTTGGAATGGCGTAATATCCTTCGATGTTTGTTGCAGTTCCAATTTTCAATTCCTTAATATACACATTAGCGAAGGGGAGCGATTCTTTATTGGCTTTGTCTCGAACAAAGCCGCTTAATGTCGCCTCGTTTTGCGAGATGCATGTATTAACAATAATAACTAACATCCATAAACAATTTTTCATTGATAATTCCTACAGATCATTAAATGACGTTCAATGTTACGATTGCGTGAAAGTAAAGTTGCGACAATATACAATGAAATATATTGCCACAAGCCGTTAAATCGGTGAGTAGTGGTGAATGTTCGGTAGAAAAAGTCGATATCAAATGTATAGTTACGTTGGAAGGAGAGAAAAATTTTTATATATTTGTGCACTACATGTGGAGAGGTGCAAGAGTGGTTGAATTGGCCACCCTGGAAAGGTGGTGTACCGGCAACGGTACCGTGGGTTCGAATCCCACCCTCTCCGCAGAAAGTCAAGTTACACATTCCTCTAAATCCTAAACCTTTGTGTTTAGGATTTAGAGTTTTGACGTCAAAGTCTTACGATGTGGAGAGGTGTCTGAGTGGTTGAAAGAGCCGGTCTCGAAAACCGGTATACCCGCAAGGGTATCGAGGGTTCGAATCCCTCCCTCTCCGCTGTCTTAATCTTTCTTCTTTTCCCGCTACGTCTTCGTTTTAATCATAGTCAAAAAACACTTTGATTGTTCTTCGGCAATTACTCCGTGGGGAATATTTGCCGGAAGTACAATGAGTTCATTACCTGAAATAATGTGTTCCTGACTATCGATAGTAACCCTAAATTTTCCTTCGCAACAGAAAAAAATTGCATCGAACGGCGCGGTGTGTTCGCTTAATGATTGTTCTTTATCGAATGCAAAAAGCGTAAAGTTACCTCCATCGTTCTTCACAATTGTTTTGCTGACGATGGCACCCGATTGGTACGTTATGTCGGTTAAAAGATTTATTTTCATAATTTCCTCCATGTTAAACATAGAGAAAATTCAATTCAGAAGCATGATTGACTATGCAGAATGATTTAATTACTTTTAAGAAGAAAAATTTCCTGCAAAGGAATACACATCAGCATTTCTGCAATACACTATCAGTTCATCAATAATACAAGGAGACATAGTATGCCTGTTTCGGTCGGACAAAAGGCGCCAAATTTTACCTTGCCTGATATAACAAAAAAAATGGTTTCACTTTCAGATTTTTCTGGAAAAAAAGTGGTTTTGTTGTTTTATCCAGGTGCGTTTACCGGTGTATGTGAAAAAGAGTTGTGTACATTCCGCGATTCATTGACAGAATTCAATTCGTTCAACGCACAGGTCATCGGCATCAGTGTTGATTCACCTTTTGCTAACAAAGGGTTTGCTGAGAAGAACGGAATTGCATTTCCCTTATTGAGTGATTATACCAAATCTGTTGCCGAACAATATTGCGGTTTGTTTCAAAACTTTGCGGGTCTTGCTGGGCTCACAGTTTCCAATAGGGCAGTATTTGTTATTGATGAGAAGGGTACAGTAACATATCGATGGATTGGAGAAAGTCCTGGTCTCGAACCGCCGTACGATGAAGTAAAAAAAGCAACCGCATAATTACACGTATGCCAACCTTAACAGTCGGAGATATTGCACCGGATTTTTCATTAGTGGGGCAAGATGGGAAAAAGTATTCATTGAAAGACTTTCGAGGCAAGAAAGTTGTACTTTATTTCTATCCTAAAGATAACACCAAAGGGTGTACTGCTGAAGCCTGTGGTTTTCGTGATAACTATCGCGCAATTGAAAAATCTGGCGCAGTGGTTTTAGGCATAAGTGCCGATGGTTTGCTTTCTCACCAAAAATTTTCTGAGGCATACCGTTTGAACTTTCCCATACTTAGCGATGAAACAAAAGAAGTAATAAAACAGTACGGCGTGTGGAAGAAAAAACAACGGTTTGGTAAAACGTATATGGGTATTGTCCGCTCAACATTTATTATTGATGAACAAGGGAAGATTTCACATATCTTTTCCAATGTAAGAGTGGAAGGTCACGTAGAAAAAGTATTAATGGCGTTGACATCGCAATGAGTACTGTCTATGTTTATCGTCGGGCACACTTCAGCGCTGCTCACCGCGTTTTCGATCCGGCATTGAGCGATGAAGAAAATTTCAATCTTTTTGGCGGTTGCTCCAATCCAACCGGACATGGTCACAATTATTATATCGAAGTGTGCATTGCTGGGGAACCAAACCAGAAAACCGGCTACGTAATCGACCTAAAGAAGGTGAATGAAATTCTCCAGCGGTATTTTTTAGAAAAAGTCGATCATAAAAATCTGAACACCGATGTGGAGTTCATGAAAAATGTCAATCCCACAACGGAAAATATAGCCATTGCGGCGTGGAAACAACTTGCTCCGCATATCACCGAAGGGAAATTGCATTCCGTTCGTATTTACGAAACAGAGAAGAATTTTGTTGAATATCGAGGAGAATAATTTTGTCGAAATCAAAAGAGAAAGTTCAAAACGTCGTACGTCTGGAAAAACTTGTTCGTGAACAACTGAAACTTATCGGTGAAAATCCCAGCCGTGAAGGACTTCTGAAAACGCCGCATCGTGTTGCTAAGTCGCTACAGTTTCTTACCAAAGGTTACTATGAGGATGTGCGCACCATTCTTAATGGAGCAATTTTTACTGATGACACGCAGGAAATGGTGATCGTAAAAGATATTGATTACTTCAGTATGTGCGAACACCATTTGTTGCCGTTTTATGGAAAAATTCATATTGCGTACATTCCCAATAAAAAAATTGTCGGTTTAAGTAAAATTCCGCGTATTGTGGATATGTATGCACGCCGTCTTCAAGTACAGGAACGGATGACACGTCAAATTGCCAATACATTGTACGAAGTGTTGGAGCCCGAGGGAGTTGCAGTGGTGTGCGAAGGAAAACATATGTGCATGATGATGCGAGGTGTTGAGAAACAGCATTCACTGGCTACCACAAGTGCTATGCTTGGCGTTTTTCAAAGTAATATCAAAACAAGAACTGAATTCTTAACGCTGATTACGAACAAACTTTCATGATAGAATTAGAAAAAAGTTATATACCAGTAATTTGGGTTACTGGAGCAAGCAGAGGTATTGGTCTTGCTATTGCTAATGCTTTTGCACTTATTGGTTGCAAGGTTGTGTTGAGTGGACGAAATAAATCTCAATTGGAAATTAATGCGGGTCGAATCATCGATCAGGGAGGTACGGCATTGCCAATAGTCTGTGATGTTACTTCCGAGTCGAGTGTGCGTGGTGCATATGCCAATATCAGCAAAAAGTATGGTGATGTGGATGTGCTGGTGAATAATGCAGGCATTACGGTATTTGAAACATTCGAAAAAACAAGTATCAAAGAATTTGATTCTATTATCGCCACAAATCTCCGTGGATACTTTCTTTGCACGAAGATGGTGATTGCTTCTATGCTAAAAAGAAAAAAGGGACATATTTTTAATATCCATTCAGTGGCGGCGAAAGATATTTTTTACAACTCCTCTGCTTACTCTGCTGCAAAAGCAGGTGCCTTAGCAATGTCGCGCTGTCTTCGGCATGAAGTAAGAAAAAAAGGTGTGCGGGTGATTGATGTACTTCCCGGAGCGACCGATACTGATATGTGGAGCAAAAAGGTTCGAAAAAAATATCACCAAAAAATGCTTCAACCGGAAGATGTTGCTGATGCCGTGGTTTCAATCTATTGTCAACCACAGCGTTTAACAACTGATGAAATTATTTTGCGTCCTGTTGAAGGAGATTTATCATAATGGTTGGCGATAATATCGATACGGTAGTGTTTCTATCACAGTATCAATATCAGTAAAGACGTACGTTCAACTGAAGTAGTAAAAGATTACTTCTATTTATCAACATAATTTTATACGAAACAACTCACCACAATTGCTACAATAAAAAGGGCGGATACACCGCCCGTGCTCTACTGCCAATTCCTGCAAAAGCTATTTAGTTGTTATTTGTGTTTTATGCTGTTATGGCTGATTGCGTCGCATCATGGGATGTCGATTCATCCGCGCCGGCATACCATCGTGCAAAGCGCGCAAGTGCTTGCGTGGTGCGTTGAGATGATGAAACAACGCTTTTTTCCATATTTTTTGCTGTTCTGGAGTGAGCACTTTGTTCTTTTCAAGCCAGCCGTTGTAGCGGTTCATTTTCATTGCCGTTTGTGTGGCGGCAATTTCGTTGAATTTTTTTTCGATAGCTGCTTTATCTGGTGTATCAGCATCCATCAACCGACGCAGTTCTAATCGGGCTGTGGCGAGTTTGGAACGCAATTCAATCTGTTTTTTCTGAACATCGAACGAGATTTTTTTGAATTGCTCCTGTTGTTCATCGGTTAATTTAAGCTCGTCCAAGAGTTGTAGTTTGAATGGACCATGCGGCGGAGTGTCAGGACTGGCATAGACGAAAGAAACAACAAAGAGTGCAACTGCAAGTAATAATGTTTTCATAGAACCTCCAATGTAAATGTGAAGATTACAGCGACATAGCTGTTTGTTGGACAGCGTTGTACAAAGAAAGTTTAACATTGAATTGCAACAAACCTTTATTTATTTTTAGACAGATGAGTATGAAAAGAATTTTTGTCGCATCCGCGCTTGCCCTTTCCTTCATTTCTTCCGGTTGTTTTGTTTACAATCCCACTGCAGAATTTGTGAAACAACGGTATACGAATACGGTGTCGTATTTCAACACGTTTTACAACGCACAGCGAGCGTTTAATGATGCTGAACAAGAGATGTTGGCGGCTCAGAAAGATTTTCGTGAACGCTCACTATCTGGTGGTCAATTTTCACTTCCTCAATCGTCACGATCCAAATTTACCACCTCAATAGAAAAGAATTCTAAAGTGCTTTCATTCTATGCCGATTCAAAATGGGTGGATGACGCATTGTTGATGATTGGCAAGGCGTATTTTTATCTTGAAGATGATGTACGGGCTGAACGTAAATTTTTGGAGTTAGAAGTAAAATTTCCTGAAAGCGATTTGCTGAACGAAGCAATGCTGTTTCTTGGGCGTAGTTTGATGCGCCAGAAGAAATTTATGGAGGGGATTAAACGACTTGACGATCTTTACGCAAAAACGCTGACTACGGATGAAAACATTGCCGGTCTTGCGGCGGTTGAGTTGGCACGATATTATTTTAATCAGGGAAATTATAGTCAGGCGGAAAAGTTTTTCTCTCAAGCCCTGCCATTGCTCGATGATGAAGAACAGCAGGCAATTGTTCAATTTTCTATTGCTCAGTGCTTTGAAAAATTAAAGAACTTCAAAAAAGCAGAAGAAGAGTATAAGAAAGTTGCTGACTATGAATCGGGATATACTCTTCAGTTTACAGCGGAGCTTTCCAGAGCGCGAATGTTAGCGCAGATGAAAAGATTTGATGAAGCGCTTGAGATGTTCAATAGCTTATTGGATGATACCAAAAACAAAGAGTTTTATGCATCAATCCATTTTCACATTGCCGAGGCAATGCAGGCGCAAGGAAATCGTACGGCGGCTATGGAGAAATATCGGTATATCGATACTGCATTTGCCCGAACAGATGAAGCCGCAAGATCATATTTTGCTTTGGCAAGAATATACGAAACTGAAGAGATCAATTATGATTCGGCGCGTGTGATGTATAGTAAAGCACGTGCAGAATTTCCTACCTCGTTAATCACTGAAGAAGCGGCGCGCAAGGCAGAAATTTTCATTAAGTACGACACTTTTACAAAAGACCTTGCACGTTTCGATTCGTTGATTGTCAGCACAAAACGCCAAAAAACAATCGATGATTCAGTTCGCATTCATTCAATCGATTCTTCTGCAGTGGTAGCCAAAGATACAATTCCAATATCGCCTGCAGAGCAGAGAAATCGAAAAACAACGCGACCGGCGAAAAAGGCTGACGCCAAGTCTGATTCTCTTTCTGCCATTGATTCTGCAAAAATAAAAGCTGCGGTTGCCAAAGAGTTAGCATACAAGCAATTGCTCGATTCTCTCCACCGTTTAGTTACGAGAACAAGGTTTGAATTAGGCGGATTGTTTTTTTTGGAGCTTCAGATACCTGACTCAGCAGTGTATTGGTTTAGCAAAGTTATTCAGGATGACCCGGGTAGTGATTATGCACCGCGGGCAGTATATACCATTGCAGAAATTTATCGGACAGCAAAAGAACGACCGCAAACGGAGCGTGATTCATTGTATCACTATATCATTACTGTTTATCCCAATTCGCCGTACGCCCATGAAGCTCGGAAAATTCTCGGCTTGCCGCCGGTGGTAGTGGAACAAGACTCCGCCGAAGAGTTGTTCAAAAAAGCTGAATCATTTGCAGAAGAACGTGATTATCAGTCGGCAATTAAAACGTATAATGAAGTGACGCACAAATTTCCCACATCGCCGTATACGCCTAAAGCATTGTATGCTGTCGGTTGGCATTTTGAAAACTCGCTGGTCAATGCTGACAGCGCGCTTGTCTTCTATAAAAAGTTGATTACAGAATATCCTTCATCAGTGTATGCGGCTGCGGCACAACCAAAAGTTATTGAGTATGAAAATGAACAAAAACGAATAGCGGCTGAAAAGCAAAAAAAGATTGAAGAAGAAAAACGAAAATTAGAAGAACAGAAACAGAAAGAACAGCAAGAAAAAGAAGCGGTGAAAACTCACTCACAACCATCGCCGGTAGTTCAGGATTCTCTTCACACACCACATTGATCATTATGAAGCAAGAAATTGTTCCGATTCATTCTTTTACTTCTCTTACCTCTGAAATTTTGGAACTGACATTTATTTCTGACGATATAGCTCAAACAGCAAAACCAGGTCAATTTATTAACATTCGGGTTGATCATAATTTCCCCTTGCTACGGCGCCCATTTAGTATCTTTAATGTAGAAGGGAATAAAATTTCTATTGTCTTTAATGTTATTGGAACAGGTACAAAGTTGCTTGCCAAAAAGCGTCCGGGCGATACGCTTGATGTTGTTGGGCCGTGCGGTAATACTTTTCTTTCATTTCTTGATGGTGAGTATGATACCGCAATATTTGTTGCAGGTGGAATTGGCGTGGCACCGTTTCCCTTTTTTACTAAACATTTTCATCAATCCAAGAAACTGGTAACCTACCTTGGTGCTCGATACAAGGAACTAATTGTTACTAAAGGATTGCAGAATGTTAAAATTGCCACCGATGATGGGAGCGTAGGATTTCGCGGAACAGTACTCGAATTGATCAAAGATGACTTTCAAAAAAACAACTATGGCAACGTTCGCTTCTTTCTTTGCGGACCGACACCAATGATGAAAGCCGTTTCTGATTTTGCTCATTCGCTTAACGCCGACTGTTATGCATCGCTAGAAACAGACATGGCTTGCGGAATAGGATTATGTCAAGGATGCAATATAGAAGTTGTCGGACAGGAGAAAAAGTATGCGTTGGTTTGCAAAGAGGGGACCATTTTCAATACACAAACTGTGATACTATAATCGGTGTTGTTTGGGATAATGACTTTATGAAAGAATCATTTACACTTCGGAATGTAACTTTTAAGAATCGGGTTCTGGTAGCATCCGGAACATTTGGTTACGGTGATGAGGTGCCCGACCTTGTTGATATTGACAAACTTGGCGGCATTGTAACAAAATCGCTTTCGCTTAAGCCCCGAGATGGTAATCCTCATCCGCGTATCACTGAAACACCGAGTGGTATGTTGAATTCTATCGGACTGGCGAATATTGGTGTACATAAATTTATTTCGGATAAACTACCGATACTTCAGCAACATCACACAGTGATTATTGCCAACATTGCGGCAAGCAGTATTGAAGAATATTGTACGGTGCTTGAATTGCTCGAACAGCGCAACGCTGTTCACGGATTTGAAATCAATGTTTCATGTCCGAATGTCAAAGAAGGTGGGCTTAGTTTCGGCACTGATGTAACGTTAGTAGCACAAATTACTAAAGAGTTAAGAAGGAGAACACAGAAACCGCTCATCATGAAACTCACTCCCAACGTTACTCATATTTCGGAGTTTGCCCGTGTTTGTGAATCGGAAGGAGCAGATGCTGTTTCTGTTATCAATACGCTGATTGGAATGTCGGTCAATATCAAAACCCGCAAACCGAAAATTGCAACGACAACAGGCGGGCTTTCCGGACCGGCAATAAAACCAATTGCTCTTGCCAAAGTGTATGAGACGTGCAATGCGGTTAAAATTCCGGTCATCGGTATAGGCGGAATTTGTTCATGGGAAGATGCAATGGAATTTTTTATTGTCGGTGCTTCAATGGTGCAAATCGGAACCGCAAACTTTGTGAATCCATCCACCGGCGTTACAGTTGCGGAAGGGATAAGGCAATTTTGTGAACAGCAGGGTATTGATGATGTCGGAAAAATTGTTGGCACGTTGCAGACAAATAAAACAATATCGATTGTTGATAGTTGGTTGTAATGAGCGATACACTGGCGTATTTATATTCCCTCCACAAACTTGGAATGAAATTCGGTTTGCGCAACATCCGTCAGTTATTGCGTTATGCCGGAAATCCCCACAAAAAATTTCCCTCCATTCATATTGCAGGAACTAACGGTAAAGGTTCAACATCGTCGATGATAGCGGCAATCTTCACCGCCGCCGGATATAATGTAGGACTCTACACTTCACCACATCTTGTTCATTTCAACGAAAGAATTCGAATAAACGGCAAGATTATTTCCAACAAGGATGTTGTGAAATATACAGCAATGTTAAAACCGCAAATTCAACAATCACAGGCAACATTTTTTGAAGCGACAACAGCAATGGCGTTCAAATATTTTGCCGATAAGCAGGTCGATCTTGCCGTTATTGAAACAGGATTGGGAGGAAGATTAGATTCGACGAATGTCATCACACCTATTGTTTCCGTCATCACTTCAATCGGAAAAGATCATGTTGAACAGTTAGGCAACACGCTTTCATCAATCGCGTCAGAAAAAGCAGGTATTATCAAACCACGAATACCTGTAGTCCTCGGTCCTATTTCAGGCATTGCTCGCCAGGTGATACTCAGGAGGGCAAAGTTGCTTCGCTCTTCTGTCCTGTATTCAGAAAAAATAGCGATTCCAGAAAATATTTCAGTTCAATTACAAGGTGAGTATCAACAAGCAAACGTTCGCTGCGCTGTTGCGGCTTGCGTTGTAGCCAGCAACAAGTTTGTTCTTGGGGATGAAGCGATAAAAAAAGGATTGGAGCACACCGTTGAATTGTCAGGATTGCGGGGACGATTTGAAATGATCCATTCAACTCCTCGGGTCATTTTGGATGTAGCGCATAATCCAGCAGGCATTCATTCGTTGGTTTCTGCTGTAAAAAAATTATCGTACAAAAAACTTGTAGTCGTTTTTGGCGTCATGAAAGACAAGGATTATCTTGTCATAGGCAAAGAACTACAATCCCTGGCGCCGATAATTGTCCTCACGCAACCGGTTGGTGAGCGTTCAATGCCGGTGAGAGAACTCTACAATGCCTATACAACGTTGGGGTTTACTATGTATGTCAGAGAACGGAGCGAAGATGCTTTTCACCTTGCACGAAACTTGGCGGGTAAGAATGGTCTTGTTCTTGTTACTGGTTCACACTATCTCGTGGGAGAAATCATTCAAAAATTTAAATTCTAAAATATTGCTTGACATTAAAATTGATTTCATATAACTTGCAGCAAGTTCGTAACACATTCCTTGTTGTTAGACCACACTAAAAATCGTTTACATCAACAGTCATAACAAACTCCAAGATAAACTATCGGTTGCCTCGTAGCGTTTAATTGTTCAATAAACAACTTTATTATCAAAACTCTAACCATATTCCATTAACTTCCAAAGGGGAGGTTCTCTTCATTTTATGCCAATGGACATTTCCGAATTAAAGTCCAAAAAAATTTCTGACCTCAACAAGATCGCAAAAGAATTGGGATTGACCGGCATCAGCGATCTCCGCAAACAAGAACTCATCTTCAAAATTCTCGAAGCCCAAAGCCAGAAGGATGGACAAACATTCAGTAAAGGGGTGCTGGAAGTATTGCCAGACGGCTACGGGTTTCTCCGGTCGGTTGATTACAACTATTTGCCCTCGCCTGATGATATTTACGTTTCACCATCGCAGATAAAAAAATTTGCGCTACGAACAGGCGATACAGTAAGCGGGCAAGTTCGTCCTCCAAAGGAAGGCGAGCGTTTTTTTGCTTTACTTCGTGTGGAAGCAGTCAACGGGGAAGATCCTGAGAAAATTCGGGAACGTGTGTTGTTTGATAACCTTACTCCACTTTATCCCGAAGAACGATTGAAGTTAGAAACTGCTCCGGGTGAATATTCGATGCGCATTTTGGATATGCTTGCCCCGATTGGTAAAGGACAGCGCGGCTTGATTGTTTCTCCTCCGAAAGCCGGAAAAACCATTATGTTGCAAAAACTTGCCAATAGCATTGCCCGCAACCATCCTGAAGTAAAATTATTAATGCTATTGATTGACGAACGACCAGAAGAGGTAACGGATATGGAACGCAACGTTACGGCGGAAGTTGTTGCCTCAACATTTGACGAACCGCCGGAACGCCACGTTCAAGTTGCCGATATGGTTATTGAAAAAGCAAAACGACTTGTGGAGGCAAAACACGATGTTGTTATTCTCTTGGATAGTATTACGCGATTAGCACGAGCGCATAATACTGTTGTTCCTCATTCAGGGAAAATTCTATCCGGTGGAGTTGATGCGATGGCATTGCACAGACCAAAGCGGTTTTTTGGCGCTGCCCGCAACATTGAAGGAGGAGGAAGTTTAACAATTATCGCTACCGCTCTTGTTGAAACGGGTAGCAGAATGGATGAAGTGATCTTTGAAGAATTCAAGGGAACAGGTAATATGGAAATTGTTCTCGACAGGAAACTTGCCGACCGGCGTATCTTCCCTGCTATTGATGTTAATCGTTCAGGAACACGCCGTGAAGAAATTATTATGCCGGAAGATGAACTCAACAGAGTGTGGATACTTCGTAAATTTCTCAGCGAATTTACACCTGTAGAAGCAATGGAGTTTCTACTTGAAAAGTTGAGAGGAACAAAGTCGAATAAGGAATTTCTGAAATCAATGAATAGTTAAACAAAAAAGCCATCCTTTTGGATGGCTTTTTTGTTTTTGGAAAATCGGTCATTTCGTGGTAAGTTAGTGCAGTAACAAGGAGTATTATTATGAAAGAAGTCGTAATTGTCAGTGCGTGTCGAACGCCAATTGGTTCATTTGGTGGCTCACTCAGTTCGCTTCCGGCGCCGAAGCTGGGTGCTATAGTCATTGACGAAGCCATCAAGCGTGCAAATATTCCAAAAGAATCTGTCAACGAAGTCATCATGGGAAACGTCATACAGGCAGGGGTTGGACAGGCGCCAGCTCGTCAGGCGGCATTGTATGCAGGGATGCCACCGTCGGTCGAATGTATGACAGTGAACAAAGTGTGCGGTTCAGGATTAAAATCTGTTATGCTTGCTGCTCAGGCAATTCAGCTTGGCGATGCGGATGTTATCGTTGCCGGCGGGATGGAAAGTATGTCGAACGCTCCCTTCTTGTTGGATAAAGCCCGCTTTGGCTACAGAATGGGGAACGGTGAAATTTATGATGCAATGATGAAAGATGGATTGCTTGACGCATACAAAAATTCTCCGATGGGAAACTTTTCGGATGAGACTGCAATTGAATGTAAAATATCTCGTCAAGAGCAAGATGAATTCGCTATTCTCAGCTACAAACGTGCACAAGAATCAGTACAGGCAGGTCGGTTTAAGGAAGAAATTGTTAAAGTAGGAATCACAGGCAAAAAAGGAGAAATAACTTTTGTTGAGGTAGATGAAGAACCTTTCAAAACGAATTTCGATAAAATTCCTCAATTAAAACCAGCGTTTACCAAAGAAGGAACTGCAACAGCGGCAAACTCGTCAAAAATTAACGATGGTGCTGCCGCACTAGTGTTGATGTCGTCTGACAAAGCGAAGGAGTTACATGTTACACCGATAGCAAAAATTCTTGCGCAAGCGTCGGCGGCAAAAAATCCGGAACGCTTTACCACTGCTCCTGCCGATGTTATTCCTAAAGTGCTGAAGAAAGCACAATTGTCACGTGAAGATATTGACCTCTTCGAAGTAAACGAAGCCTTTGCATTGGTAGCATTAGCAGTAAACAAACTTGCCGGCATAGATGTAAATAAAGTAAATGTGAACGGCGGTGCTGTAGCTCTCGGCCATCCGATTGGCGCTAGCGGAGCGAGAATTCTTGTTACATTACTCCATGCGTTGAAACAACGAAGTCTGAAACGAGGTCTTGCGGCTATTTGTATTGGTGGAGGAGAAGCAAGCGCTGTTGTAGTTGAACTTGTCTAAACCAATTCTGCGGTTGGTCATTCAACATTTACCTGAAACTTGATACTACAACCAAGAAAGTATTAATGGAGTTTCGATATGGCAATTAACAATGTAACAGTCATTGGTTCCGGTACGATGGGCAACGGTATTGCTCATGTGTTTGCGCAATATGGGTACAATGTTATTCTCAACGATATTAAACAAGAATTTCTCGATCGTGGAATAAACACAATCAGCGGAAATCTTGACCGGCAGGTGAAAAAAGGAATACTTACCGAAGATCAAAAAAAGAGTACGCTTGCAAAGATCACAACCTCCCTGCAACTCTCCGACGCAGTCAAGAATGCCGACATTGTGATTGAAGCGGCAACAGAGAATAAGCAAATAAAATTTGACATTTTTAAGACGATAGATGCCCATTCGCCAGCCCATACAATTCTTGCCAGCAACACATCGTCAATTTCAATTACAGAAATAGCGGCTGTGACGCAACGACCACAGCAAGTCATTGGCATGCACTTCATGAATCCCGTACCGGTGATGAAGCTGGTGGAGGTCATACGTGGATTAGCAACTTCAAATGAAACGTATGCAACGGTAAAAGAGCTTTCTGAAAAGATTGAAAAAGTACCGGTAGAAGTGAATGACTATCCCGGTTTTGTTTCCAACCGTATTCTTCTGCCGATGCTTAACGAAGCGATGTATTGCGTGATGGAAGGCGTTGCAACACCGGAAGCTATTGATACAGTCATGAAACTAGGTATGAACCATCCAATGGGTCCGCTTACCCTTGCTGATTTTATTGGATTGGATGTTTGTCTTTCAATTATGAATGTGTTGTATGAGGGGCTTGGCGATTCGAAATATCGTCCCTGTCCGTTGCTCAAGAAAATGGTTGCCGCCGGACATCTTGGACGGAAGAGCGGCAAAGGTTTTTACGATTATACAAGTCAAAAGTAAAAAGTCAAACATACTTTTTACTATGCATGGTAAGTCACTCTTATCGTCCTAATAATGATGATAAGAATACATCCATTCACTTAAAACATAAGAGTAGAATGAACTTCCAGCTCAACGATACCCACAAAATGATCCGCGAAACCGCACGACAATTTGCGGAAGATGTTCTCGCCAAATCTGCGGATGAACGTGATGAAAAAGAAATTTTTCCTGCCGATGAAGTCAAGCAACTTGGCGAACTCGGGTTTATGGGAATGATGGTTCCAGAACAGTATGGAGGCGCCGGACTCGACACGCTGAGTTATGTCATTGCAATGGAAGAAATCTCCCGCGTTGATGCCTCGTGCGGTGTCATCATGTCTGTAAATAATTCATTGGTATGCTACGGCATCAATAAATTCGGCACTGAAGAGCAAAAGCAAAAATACCTTGTGCCTCTTGCTCAAGGAAAGAAACTCGGCGCGTTTGCCCTTTCTGAACCTGAAGCAGGTAGTGATGCAACGAATCAGCACACAACTGCTGTGCGTGACGGCGACTATTACATTCTCAACGGAATCAAAAACTGGATTACCAATGGCACTACGGCCGACTATGTGTTGGTTATGGCGCAGACTGATCCGGCAAAAGGGGCGAAAGGGATTAGTACATTTATTGTAGAAAAGGGAATGCCCGGCTTTACGTACGGAAAGAAAGAACGTAAACTCGGCATACGCAGTTCAGATACGGCTTCACTGTTGTTTGAAAATGTTAAAGTACCTGTGGTAAACAGAATCGGTGACGAAGGATTCGGTTTCAAGTTTGCAATGATGACACTCGATGGCGGAAGAATCGGGATTGCCGCGCAAGCGCTCGGCATCGCTCAAGCTTGCTTGGATGCTTCGGTGAAGTATTCAAAACAACGGAAAGCTTTTGACCAACCTATTGCAAACTTGCAGGCAATTCAATTTAAGTTGGCAGACATGGCAACAGAGATTGAGGCGGCGCGGATGTTAACCTACCAAGCCGCCGCACTGAAAGATGCCGAACAACCATTTGGCAAGCAGGCGGCAATGGCAAAATTGTATGCATCAAAAGTAGCAGTGAAGTCTGCGCTTGAAGCAATTCAAATTCATGGTGGATATGGATATGTGCGCGAGTATAAAGTTGAACGGTATCTGCGCGATGCAAAGATTACTGAAATTTATGAAGGAACTTCGGAAATTCAGAGAATTGTTATATCTCGTGCATTGCTCAAAGAATAATTCATTTTAATCAATATCAATGGTAGGAGAACACAATGAAAAAAGGATTGCTGATACTTGGTGGCATTTTGTTAGTGATTGTGTTGGTGATTATGTGGGGTGTTGGCAAATACAATACGCTGGTTGGACTTGACGAAAGTGTCAACAGCGCTTGGGCTCAGGTTCAAAATCAGTATCAACGGAGAATGGATCTCATTCCCAATCTTGTTGCAACGGTTCAGGGGGTTGCTAATTTTGAAAAATCAACATTGCAGGCAGTAATAGAAGCGCGTGCAAAAGCCACGCAGGTAACACTATCACCTCAATTGTTGAATGACCCGCAGGCATTTCAACGTTTCGAGCGAAGTCAAGGTGAGTTAAGTTCTGCACTGTCGCGACTGTTGGTAACGGTGGAACAATATCCGACATTAAAAGCAAATGAGAACTTCTTACAGTTACAATCGCAACTGGAAGGAACGGAAAACAGAATTTCTGTTGAACGTAAACGCTTCAACGAAGTAGTGCAGAGTTATAATGCAACAATCAGAACAATTCCGACGTCGTTTATTGCCGCACTGGGTGGATTTCAACAGAAACAATATTTCCAGGCACAACCTGGGGCAGAAACTGCGCCGAAAGTTCAATTTCAATGAGTACTCATTTTCTGAAGGCGCAGAAGAAGAGCATTGCGGTATTCCTCATCTTCTGTGCCTTGTACATTCCATTTCTTACCGCACAAACTGACGACATTCCGAAAATTGTCGATCCGGTAACGGATATGACCAATACATTGAAGAGAAGCGAGTACTATGAACTTCGTCGTCAGATTATTCAATTTGAAGACAGCACTTCGAATCAAATAGTCATTCTCATGATTCCCTCGTTAGCAGGGAATGAAATCCGCGATTACGGCATTCGGATACTTGAAAAGAACCGAATCGGACAAAAAGGAAAAGACAATGGCGTTCTGATTCTCGTTGCGAAAGACGATCGAAAAGTATCCATCGAAGTCGGATACGGATTAGAAGGTGTGCTCACCGATGCTATCTGCGACCAGATTATTCGGAATGAAATTCGTCCACGATTTCGGGAAGGAGATTATTTCGGTGGGCTTTCTGCGGCAATCACTGCAATTATGCAGGTTACAAAAGGTGAATACACTACTGAAAAGAAAAGTAACAACAATAGTGATTGGATTGGCGTTCTTTTTATTGTTGGCGTAGTCCTTTTTGCAACTCTTGCGTCGTTCAGAAGAAGGCACTATTCAATCTCCTCCCACGGTTACAAACGCCATGATGATTGGTGGTGGTGGGGTGGAGGATTTGGTAGTGGAGGTGGTTTTGGTTCTTTTGGTGGCGGCGGTGGAGGTTGGTCTGCCGGCGGTGGAAGTTTTGGTGGAGGTGGTGCAAGTGGTAGTTGGTAATCTTACGTGCACGAGTTTTTTATCTCTTGCGTATCAAAATGTAACTGAAATTTGAATTTTTAAACACTGCAGTTATATAATACATCGTTCAAAGAATCAACATTTATTTTGCCATTTGAATGCTAATTTTGTTAAAGACCGACGCTACGCGTCAGGATATTGAAACAGTTAAAGAGAAAGTTCGTGCGTTAGGATTTACTCCTCATGAAATTCCTGGCGCTCAACGAGTTGCCATTGGTATTACTGGTAACAAAGTAAAAGTTTCTCCGGATAATTTTTTGTCATTGCCCGGCGTTATTGATGTCATCTCTGTTTCAAAACCATTTAAGCTTGTCGGGCGGGAATTTAAGCCGGAAAATACAATTGTTGATGTGGGAGAAGTTACTTTTGGGGGAAATGAAATTCAAGTAATTGCCGGTCCGTGTTCAGTTGAAAGCCGCTATCAAATTTTGGAAACTGCGGAAATTGTTCGCCAATCAGGCGCAAAGTTACTACGCGGCGGAGCATTTAAGCCGAGAACTTCACCATATGCGTTTCAAGGATTAAAACTTGAAGGGTTAGAATATCTGAAGGAGGCGGCAGAAAAGACGGGCTTAAAAGTTGTTACTGAAGTCAAAGATACCGAAACGCTCTCTGCAGTTGCCGAATGTTCTGATATTTTGCAAATTGGGGCAAGAAATATGTACAACTTTTCGTTGTTAGAAAAAGTTGGTGAGCTGGGAAAACCTGTTCTGTTAAAACGCGGCTTTTCATCAACAATAGAAGAATTGCTCATGGCAGCGGAGTATATTTTGTCCAAAGGAAATTACAATGTTATTCTCTGCGAACGGGGAATCAGAACTTTTGAAAACTACACCCGCAACACCCTTGATTTGAATGCTATACCGGTCATTAAAAAGTTATCACATCTTCCTGTGATTGTCGACCCGAGTCATGGAACAGGAGCGTGGGACCTCGTGCCGCCAATGGCGCAAGCCGCTATAGCCGCCGGCGCCGATGGGTTGATGGTAGAAGTTCATGCACAGCCGGATAAAGCATTGTCTGATGGTTATCAGTCCCTTTCTCCGAAAACATTTCTTTCAATGACGAAACAACTTAAAAAATACGAATCTATTGTAGGACGAACCATTGCGGTGTTGCCATGAGTTTTTTCACCAAAAATATTCTGACAAAAGATGAACTGAAAAAGATTTCCGAAGCTATTCAAGCGGCAGAACGAGAGACAATCGGGGAAATCAGAGTGAATATACAAAAGCGACGAGCGTTTAAGGAAAGACATCTCTCCCTTCATGATCTTGCGGTGAGAAAATTTTTCGAGCTTGGTATGGACAAGACGAAAGAAAAGACCGGCGTGTTGATTTTTTTACTATTGAGCGATAGGAAATTTGAAATCATAGGCGATGAAGGAATTAATGCAAAGGTTACTCAAGAATTTTGGAACACACTTGCCGGTAAGTTGAGCGAGTACTTCACACAAAACAAATTTAGTGATGGTCTCTACTACGTTATTAACGAGGTCGGTGCAGTTCTGAAGAAAGAATTTCCCATAAAACCCGGGGATGTGAACGAACTCTCGGATGAAGTTGTCATATCATAACCAGTTATTCATATGAAGTGTAGAATTGCTGTTGCGCAAATCGATTCAACTATCGGCAATCTTGCCAAAAATATTGCACACCACATCGCCTTTATCAAAAAAGCAATTACGAAAAAAGCAGATATCGTTGTTTTTCCGGAGTTGAGTCTTACCGGCTATTCTGTAAAAGATCTTAATTGGGATGTTGCTCTTCGGGCTGAACCGCAAAAGTTGTTTTCTGAATTTCTCAAACTTTCAAAGTCAATCAGTATTATTGTAGGCGCCGTTGAAGAAAGAGAAAATTTTGGTTTATATAACTCAGCGTTTTTCTTTGAAAACGGAAAAGTTCAATCTGCTCATCGGAAAATTTATCTGCCCACATACGGAATGTTTGAGGAGCTACGCTATTTCAATCAGGGAGATGATGTTCGTGTTCTCCATTCCAAACACGGCAAACTCGGAATACTGATTTGTGAAGATATGTGGCATATTTCACTTCCTTATATTCTTGCCCACGATGGCGCAGATGTTATTATCAGTTTAACGGCAAGCCCGACCCGCGTATCAGGTTCGTCAAAAACATTAGCTGTTGCAGAAATCAATCATGAACAGCACCGCGCTTATGCTCGGCTGTTAACTACCTACATTGTTTTTGCCAATCGTGTGGGATATGAAGATGGTATCAATTTTTGGGGCGGCTCACAAGTTGTTGACCCTTCAGGTACTGCCATTGCTACTGCTAAATTGTTCGAAGAGGATTTGATTGTTGCCAACTTAGATGACAACGCTATCAGACGAGCACGTCGTTTTTCCCGTCATTTCATTGACGATTCTGCACAGTTTACAATTCAGCAATTAAAAAAATCTTTGAAGCGAAGAGATAAGTGAGTATTTTTGTGATCATAAACTAAATCACAGGGATATACTATGACTACCGAATATAAAGAACCGGGACCAATTTTGGACCGAGAAAATCCTTTTGAATCCATGATGCAGCGTTTTGATGTTGCTGCTGAAATTTTGGGACTTGATGAAGGGGTATATAATTACCTCAAAACTCCAGTAAAACAGGTTACTGTTTCAATTCCTATTCAAATGGATAATGGAGCTATAGAAATTTTTGAAGGACATCGGGTTGTACACAACGACATCCTCGGACCTTCTAAAGGTGGAATCCGTTATGCCCCCGATGTAAATATTGACGAAGTAAAAGCGTTGGCGGCATGGATGACATGGAAATGTGCACTGCTGAATGTTCCCTTTGGCGGTGCGAAAGGGGGGGTCAAATGCGATCCCACAAAATTGACGCCTGTTGAATTAGAAAAAATCACGCGCCGCTATACGGCAAACATGATGGATGTTTTTGGTGATGACAGAGATATTCCTGCCCCGGATATGAATACGAACGAACAGACGATGGCGTGGATTATGGATACGTACTCTATGCACATGCGTAGAACGGTAAGCGGAGTAGTTACCGGTAAACCACTGCTTATCGGCGGTTCACTTGGCAGACGTGAGGCAACAGGGCGTGGTGTGATGATTGTAACCCTTGGCGCTATGGACAAATTGGGAATGAAACCGAAAGATACTTCCGTAGTTGTGCAAGGATTTGGAAATGTCGGTTCAATTTCTGCACAATTATTGCGTGAGCAAGGATGCAAAATCATTGGCATCGGCGATGTAACAGGAGGATACTACAATAAACGGGGAATTGATATCCAAAAGGCAATTGAGTATGTGAGAGAAAATAAAACACTCAATGGATTTACTGGCGCTGAAAAAATCACACAATCCGAATTGCTTGAATTAGAATGTGATGTGCTGGTACCAGCTGCGAAAGAAGATCAAATTACTCATAAAAATGCGGATAAAATTAAAGCGAAAATTATCGCTGAAGGTGCCAATGGTCCTACAACGGCAAAAGCTGATCCAATTTTGAACGATCGTGGCATCGTCGTAATTCCGGATATTCTTGCTAATGCCGGAGGCGTTACGGTTTCCTATTTCGAATGGGTGCAAAACCGAGTCGGATATTATTGGTCGCTTGACAGAGTCAATCGTAGACTTGAACGCATGATGAAAGCGGCGTTCGATAATGTTTACGAAACCGCTTCGAAATACAAAGTGTCATTAAGAATCGGCGCGTATATCGTTGCAATTGATAAGGTAGCAAGAACCCTGAAAATTCGCGGAATTTACGCTTAACGGTCGAATGATTTTACGGATGCGAAACATATCGTTGGTTGTGCTTATTGCATCGGCGGTATGTTTTGCATCTGACCTTTCTATTCAACAATCCCACCGAAGTATCATCAAACAGTTAACACAACAAACTGTCAATGAAATTATTGATCGTTGTTTCACTGTTTTCCCTGCCTCAGTAGCAGTTGCGATTGATAGTACAGCGCTTAACGAAATGTTGTATCAGGATGTGGCAGAGTCGTTCTTGTCTAAAAATATTGCGGTCTTCACTTCCCGAGAATCATCAGATACGCTTTTTGAATTTTCGGCGTACGATGTTGCGTTAAAGTATGGTGAACCATTCACGGAAACATTATTTGGAAGGCGCAAAGTTAGCCGGACGATTTCATTGTCAATGCAATTTTCTTTTCTCTCACAATCACACCATAAAGTGATTGCTTCGCAAAAAATGACTGTCACAGCTATTGATACGATCAATTATGCCGACGTCCAATCGTTATCCGATTCTTCAATTCCTTTTTCTTCTGTGACAGAACCACAGCTTTCATTTTTCGATTCGATTCTCGAACCAGCAATAGTGACAGTTGCCTCAGCTGTAGTTATTTATCTGTTCTTTACTATTCGTAGCTAAGTTGAGACGTCAGGAAACAGAATCATGAAAAAAGCTGTTGCTGTAATTGTTAGTGTTCCCATTCTTATTACAGCGTATCTCGTTTTGCATCATCGTTTGCCGTCTCCCGTCCTTCAATCTGTAGCAAAAGAACCTCCAACCAAGGTTCGTTTTATAGCATTCGGTGATATAAATCTTGGCAGAGCCGTTGGGCAAAAGATATTGAAAGGTGATACAACGTTTCCCTTTAAGAGAATTGACCTTTCGATTGATTCGGCTGATATAGTTTTTGCGAACCTTGAATCGCCGATTTCCGAGCAAAACGGAGAAACGGTAAGCCCAATCAGTAATATTGTCTTCACAGCTCCACCGTTGGCTGCACGCACATTGAAACAAGCCGGGTTAACGATTCTTTCAACTGCCAATAATCACGCCCTGGACTATGGTGTTCATGGAGCCATTGAAACAATCAACTATCTTCAGCAACAGAACCTTTTGCATGTTGGAACATCAAAAACTTCAGATTTATTATTTAATCCGCTTCTCATCGAGGAAAAAAAGATAAAATTTGCTATCTTTGCAGTAACGGAGTTTATGAATTTCAATCCGAAACAGTGGAGGAATGTTGTTGCCTCTATTGACACGCAGAGATTGAAAATTGAAATTACTCAGATTCGTGATAAGGTTGATGTTATTATTCTGAGTTGCCACGGTGGAACTGAGTATGGCAAGAAACCGTCGGAATCAATTCGTCAGTTTGCGTTATGGTGTGTGGCAAACGGTGTAGATGTATTTGTGGGACATCATCCGCATGTCACTTACGGAATAGAAAAGATTCAGCGACGCATTATTATTCACTCGCTCGGAAATTTTATTTTCTACCAACCGCAGATGTATTGGACACAGCGAAGCTACGGAGTCAGTTTGCTATTTGAAAAAAATGATTCGCTCGTAACGTACGATATTGAACGGATTATTCCTTTATCGGTTGGTTTTCAGACTCATCGCATGAGTGATACAGCAGAAATTCAGAGACTAAAAGTACGCACACAACAGTTTTCAAATTTTGATTTAGCGAGGTATTGGAAATAACGTGAGAAAAGATAGAATCTATTGGATTGCCATTCTTGCAGCAATGGCATTGGTGTCATGCTCATCAACAAAAGAAATTGAAACACTTCCCGCAGATGTTCGCTATCAACGTGCCAAAGCGTTGTTTGATGACGAAAAGTATCTGGAAGCGATTGATGAATTCAAAATTGTTATCGTTCAGTATCAGGGAAGTGAATATGCCGACGATGCACAATTTTACTTGGCAGAATGCCGCTTTCTCCGTGGAGAGTACATTCTTGCCGCCGCCGAATATGACAATCTTATTAGAACAATGCCGACTAGTCCCTATGTAACAATGAGTAGATATAAAAAGGGATTGTCGCACTATCGACTGGCACCAAAATCGCAATTAGATCAGAAATACACGCGCCTTGCTATTGATGATTTTCAAACATATATCGAGTATGCACCTTCCGATTCATTAGTAAGCGATGCAGAAGCAAAGATAAAAGAACTTACCGACCGTCTTGCAAAAAAGATATTTGAAAGCGGTAAACTGTATTATCGGTTAGAATATTATCGAGCATCAATTGCCTATTTCAACAAAGTAATAGCCGAATATAACGATTCGCAATTCACAGATGATGCCATGCTGTGGAAAGCACGTTCACTAATGGAGCGGAAGGAGTTTGATGCAGCAACGACCTCGTTGATGGAGTTACTGACAAAGTACCCTGAGACTGAACTTAAAATAGACGCGCAACAACTTCTTTCCGACATTAAACATGAACGTCAGGCGTACGAGCGAGAGCAACAACAAAAACTGGCGCAACAAAATGGATAATCAACTTCCGTTAAAAAATCATCAGGCAAGTATGACGCAATTAGTTCTGCCGAACGATACCAATCAATTGGGCAATTTGCTGGGAGGGCAATTGATGCATTGGATTGATTTAGTTGCCGCTATTGCGTCTGCGCGTCATTCCAAACGTGTATGCGTCACTGCTTCTGTTGATGAATTAAATTTTATTCATCCAATTAAACTTGGTGAAGTGGTAACGTTGTTGGCTTCGGTGAATAGAGTGTTCCGGACATCGATGGAAGTTGGTGTGAGAGTGTTGTCAGAAAATATGCAGACTGGTGTTGTCCTGCATGCCAACACAGCGTATCTTACATTTGTGGCGTTGGATAACGACGGAAAGCCGGTTGAAGTACCTCAAATTCCAGTAGAGACAGAAGAAGAGCGCCGCCGATTTGAAGATGCATTAATTCGGCGAGAACAACGGTTGGAACGACGAAAAAGAATATCTCGTAAATAATATTGTGCTCACAATTCAAGGGGACTTTCGCATATTTTGTACTGCATCGATGATATGCTTTTTCATCTTTATGCAGTCACAGAGTTTTTCTCAACTTCGTCCTCGTCCTACCCTCTCCATTGTTGAAGAATTTTCTTTTTCCGAAACGTTGCGGCAGGCGCAATTTTTTTCTTATGCCAATGCTCGCAGTCGCGATTTACTGTACTACAATACTACTATGTCGGTGATTTCTATCGCTGAAAACAAACAGGATGGTACGTTTGAGCAAGTACGAACACTAGATACTCTTGTTGTTACTTCTATGGTAACGGGAAACTTGAATAACGACGGAATTGATGATATTGTGGTTGTACAGAGAGAGCAAAATACGATGGTTATTTATCTCAGTAAGGAAAAAGATACTTCATTTACAAAAAAAATACTTTCCGTCAACTATTATCCAGAACGCGTTGTTATTGATGATATTTCGGGCGACAGAATCAATGATATTATTGTCTATGGTAAACTCTCTACCGGTGTGTCTGTGTTTAGAGGTACAAAAACAGGCGTTTTTGGAGAACCAAAAATTTTATTTACTTCATTTCCTGTCAGTTCACTGTCAGTAATTCGACTAAATGGAGATGATATCCCTGATGTCGTTGTACACAACTGGTTAAAAAACGAGGATGTGTTTTATTTCGGAGTAGGAAATCTTCGCTTCTCAGAACAGTCTGCTCTTTCCTACGGAGCAGATTCAATCGCAACGTTATTTGCTGATGTTAACAGCGATGGAATTACCGATGTTGTTGTTGCTTCCTCGCAGTATCAGTCGTTACTTGTGTACCACAGTGACGGATTAGGAAATTTTCAGCGAGAACAGAGTCTTCCTTTATTACAACCTGCAGCAGCGCTGTTTATCGCTTCATTTTCACATGCTGCTGCGGCAGACATCGTACTAGTAAGTGAGACAGAAAAACAATTTTCACTGTTGCTGAATAAGGGTAGCGGAACATTCTTTGATGAAGTAGTTTTTGGGATTCCTTATCGTCGAAGCAGATTAGTGTGTGAAGATATCAATACGGATGGATATGCCGATATGATGTGTATTGATGCTGATTCGTCGCGGTACGCAATTTATTGGAATGCCCAGACAACATTCACTCGTCCGATAGAACCTGTATTTGCAGTGGGGAATTCACCTAACAATCTTTTCGCTACCGATATCAATGCTGATGGATATGATGATGTACTGGTCAGCAATCGCGGCTCAAATACCATTTCGTTGCTGTATGGTTCACCCGGTTTTCCGTTAAGTCAACTGTCCATTGACACGCCTGAAGAACCATCCTCTGTTAGTATCTATGCGAAGTCAGATTCATCGTTAACACTGATTACTGCACACCGTGGCGACTCAAAAATTGGTATTACTACATTGTCTGCTTCGTCAGACACTTCTATGACATTGATAGGTGACGTTGAATCATATACTATTGCATTACCCGGAAAGCCATCGCACGTTCTTCCTGATCTTTCACCGCATACTTCCATGTTGTCGTTATATGTCTTTCTTCGCAGTCAAGCGAACTCCATTGTCTTCTATCAACAGTTGCAGGGAGCAACATTTGTAGTGAAAAGTTTAACACCACTTATACCCTCGCGTATTTTGTTTGCTACAATCAGTGATGTAAACAACGATGGCTATACTGACCTTGTTTACATCTACAATGATAAACTCACCAATGCCGATATTCTCGGTGTTACATTCAACGATACGAAAGAGGAATTTTCTGGGACGACGTACAGTATGACGTTGCCCGATACCGGAAACCGAGGATCATTTGTGGTCGTTGAAGATCTAAATTCGGATCAACAAAAGGATTATCTGGTATACAGTGCGGCATCCAAACATTTATATTTCATAGCTGCAAAGAAGAATGGAGAATTCACAGCGCCACGTTCTATTGCAGAAAACATTACGTTAACACATCAGGAAATGCTGCAAATTTACGATGTTGATGCTGATGGAGTTTTCGATGTTGTGTATTTTGATTCAGCCACAAAAACGTTAAATGTATTGCGAAACAAAGGAAATGGAACATTCTACAATAGCAGACAACTTTTGTCACGTGAGCAGGAAACGCCATTCGTCTGTGGTGATTTTAACGGCGATGGTGTTATGGATATAGCGATGTTGCAACCGAGCCGCCACGCAGTCGAAATACGATATGGTAAAAATCATTAACCTTTTTATTACAGTTATCGCCATTCCGATGCACTTCGTAGTTGCTCAGCAGGATGTGGAGAAGTGTGGAACGTACCGAAGCGTAAAATTACTTCACCAAAAGCAGAAAACTTCATTAGACCTTGCAATGTTAGAACGACCGGCAATGCAACGAAGCGAATTGACGTTGAGTGGACGTTTCAGAGTGCATTACGATATTTCTGGGATAAACGAACCTGCATTACTTGATGCAAACGGACATAGAATTCCCAACTCATATCGGCAATACATTGATACACTAAAGTATTTTCTGGATTCTGTATGGCGCGCTGAGATAGACGCTTTTGGTTTCATTCCTCCTCCTTCGGATAATGGCCGGGGTGGGGGAGATGAATACGATTTTTATGTTGTGAATTTTTCTGATGGAACATTTGGTGAAACAGTAATTGAAGCGGATTTTCCGGTTGGTCCGCCGAAAACAAACCAGCAATACACTTCATTCATTAAAATTGAAAATGATTTTGCCGGATATCGAACAACAAGAGATTCGGCAATTGCGGTGACTTGCGCACACGAATTTCATCATGCAATTCAAGTGGGAGGGTCAGGAGTGTGGGAGATGAAAGATTATTACTTTTACGAGTTATGTGCACAATCAATGGAACCGACTGTATTTCCCCACGTGAAAGATTATCTTTTTGATCTAAAGAATTATTATTCAAATATATCCATATTACCACTCTTTTTACTAAACACAGAAACGGTCAACGGCCGTTCGTTTGGCGGTTACGAACGTGCAATCTGGGGATACTACCTCATCCGAAAGTACGGTGCGGGCGTTATGAAAGCGATTTGGGATGAGATGAAGACAAAACGCCCTGTGAGCGCATCGCAATCGGCATTGTATTTATTTTCTACATCGCTTGAAAGGGAATTTAAGGAATTTGTGATGTGGAATTTTTACACCGGAAAATTTGCCGATAGCATACGTTATTTTCCAGACGCAAAGCTTTTTCCTCCGTTGCATATCGGTACGACTGTTTCGCTTGGTTCAGACAAACAGCAGTTTAATCAATCCGCAAGAGCATTCACGGCCAGTTTTTTTAACATTCGTTTCGGTAACGATTCAGTGTTTATTGCAGTATCGAATGTCAATTACAATGACGCTGTGAATGACTATTTCACTCCATTTCCTTTTCAATTAACAGTTGCGCCATTTCCGTTTGATGGTTCTTCAAAAATCTATGAAGATGTTTATGCACAACTAACTGTGAGCGATCATACGAATTGGTCAACCGATTCCTTTATTCGCTTGGGTATTATTCCACAAAAACCACTGCCAGTGTTTCCCAATCCATATAATCCGCTTGCATCTTCGCTATTATTTTCAACGGAAGGTCTGACTGCTGATAATTCGATGACATTAGCAATATACTCTGCTTCAATGGATTTGGTGTACTCAAACACCGCTCAGTTTCAGTGGTTTTCTGGCACGCAATATGCTCAATGGAATGGTAGAGATAATGATGGTAGAGTGGTTCCTTCAGGAATATATGTGTATGTTCTCTCGCGGGGTGGTCAGTCGATTAAAGGAAAATTTGCGGTAATTCGATGAGAAAAATGACATTAAAGTCTGATAATATTTCAAAAGTTTACTTTCGGAAGACAATTTTTCAGAATGTTACTTTTTCAGTTACGGAGGGCGCTTCATTTGCAATTACGGGAAAAAATGGCTCTGGAAAGTCAACTTTGATAAAAATTTTATGTGGGTTACTGACTCCAACAAGTGGAACTGTCTCACTCGAAGTTGATGGCAAAGTTGCTCAACGTGAACAGTATTATTTTCATATAGGACTTGTTTCGCCATACTTGAATTTGTATGAAGAATTTACTGGTGAAGAAAATTTACAGTTGATAAAGAAAATTCGTGGAATGAATTCTGAGACAGACAAACGCATTACGGAATTACTTAAAGAGTTTAATATCTACGACCATCGAAAAAAAGAAGTTCGTTTTTATTCCTCCGGAATGAAGCAACGATTGAAATACTGTGCTGCGCTGTTACACGAACCTAGGTTCCTGTATCTTGATGAACCGACAGCCAATTTAGACGAAGCAGGAATTGCTATTGTACGTCAAACAATGGTAAAACAAAAAAAACACGGTATTCTTGTGTTTGCAACCAACGAACCAAACGATGTAACATTTGCCGATGCCGTTTTGAATTTGGATGAATTGAATAATGGATAAATAACTCGTATTTTACAATGGTAGCAATGCCTATATTATTATGATGATCAATATTCCATACCAAATTTTTATTAAAGAAGTTGTTTCAGAATTCAGGACACGGTATGCGCTCAACGCGTTATTGATGTTTGTGGTTACAACGCTATCAATAGTGGTTTTTTCGCTTGGAGATAACACAGTACCGTACGAAATTCTATGTGGAATGTTGTGGATTGTGATTTTTTTTAGCGCAATGTCTGCTTTGTCAAGAACATTTGTGAGTGAAGAGGAACGTGGAACCTCGATGACGCTTCGATTGTTGACTACTTCGACAAATGTCTATGTCGGAAAATTGTTTTACAATATTGCGCTTATTACAGTTCTTTCTGTTTTTATTGCGCTTGTGTATCAATTGGTTATTGATGATTTTCATATTCAAACGCACTCGATTTTTTGGGTTACGTTGTTGTTAGGTAGTTTAGGATTGGCTGCAGCGTCGACCATTCTTGCGGCAATCATTGCAAAGGCAAATACAAAGGGGACGTTATTTCCGGTTATTGCGTTTCCCATTTTGCTCCCATTGTTGTTGGAATGTATTCGTGCCACCATTCTTGCTGTCGAAGGAGCTTTTTTTGTTGAAGCAATTAAAGATTTTCAAATACTCATCTCGTTTATCATTGTTATGGTTGTAGCGTCACTGATGCTGTTTGATTTTGTTTGGAATGACTAGTATGAATATCACAGTAAAAATATTTATTTCTATTATTCTCACCACAGTCATTGTGTTGGGAATTTCAATTCCGATGGTAAAAGGTGCGCAAGGATTTTTTCAATTTCCTTTCATACCCGGCCTTGAGGAAAAAGCACGCAATATTTTCTTTCATGTTCCAATGGCATGGACTGCCGTGCTGGCATTTTTCATGTCGATGTTCTACGGAATCAGATATTTAATGACAAAAAATCAAGATTACGACCTTCGTTCCGTCTCATCTGCCGGATTAGGTTTGATGTTCTGCCTGCTGGCTACAGCAACAGGTTCAATTTGGGCGAAGTTTAATTGGGGTTCGTTTTGGAATTGGGACCCTCGTGAAACTTCAATTTTTATTTTATTGCTTATCTACGGGGCGTATTTTGTGTTACGTTCCGCTATTGAAGATGAAGAAAAGCGAGCGTCATTATCTTCTGTCTATTCGATTATTGCGGGGATTACAGCACCGTTCTTTATTTTTGTTATGCCTCGAATAATGTCTGGACTGCATCCCGGCTCACTGGGTGATGAACAAGGGAAAGGACCCGTGCTTGAATTGAAAATGTCGCCAAATATGATGACGATCTTTTTTGCATCACTCATCGGTTTTACGTTGCTGTACTATTGGATGTACTCACTGCGCATTCGCGCTGCAAGACTCGAAAAACAACTTCAATCAATAGAGTAAAATATGGAACAATTTCTTCACGACAATCAATTGTACATCGTACTGATCATTGTACTCACCATTTGGTTTGGTTTTTTGTTTTACCTGTTTCGATTAGATTCTAAACTTAAAAAATTAGAAACCATTGTTAAGAAAGAGGAGTGACGATATGAATGCAAAAATTATCGCCGGTGTTATTATAATTATCGTTGCACTTATTTTTGGTGCAATGACGTTTATCGACAGCAATATTGAATATACCGACTTTGCAAAAGCAGAAGCGCTTGCAAAAAAAGTGCAGGTGAAAGGAAAGTGGGTAGCTGAAAAGGAAACGAAGTTCGATGCTACAAACTCACAATTCATTTTCTATATGGTTGATGACAACAACAGAGAATGCAAAGTAGTATTGGATGGAGGGAAGCCGAATAATTTTGAAATTGCGACTGAAATTGTTGCCAAGGGACGATTTAAGGATGGCTACTTCCACGCTAATGAAGTGCTCACCAAATGTCCTTCAAAATATGAAGGCGATGGTACTGCGGTCAAGAAAACATTATAACATTGATTCCTTGACTGTTTACAAACAAACATGAGAAAGCGAGTTACCTAATGTTAGGTGCAATTTTAGTTAAATTAACATTTGCCGCTGCTATCGCAGCGACAATTTTATACATCTTGCAACATAGAAAAGCCAACGATGACATTCTTCGCTTAGCCCGGATGTTTTACTTTGGTTCTGTTGTAGGAATTGTTGTAGTCGCGGGGTTGCTCTTGTATTATATTCTCACACATCAATTTCATTATTACTATGTGTGGAGTTACAGTTCAACCGACCTTCCTTTGTCGCTACTGATTTCAACGTTATATGCAGGACAAGAAGGAAGTTTTTTACTATGGGCATTGTTTACAGGTATCATCGGCGTGTTTCTTCTGCGGTATTCATCGAAAAAAGGATATGAAGCGGAGTTGATGTCTATCTACACAGCTATTTTCAGTTTTCTGATTTTAATGCTTGTGGTAAAAAATCCATTCAAATTTATCTGGGAACAATTTCCAGATGAATTATTGAAAGTGGGGGTACCGCCCACAGACGGTATAAATTTTATGTGGGTTGATCAAGCGCGTGGATTGTGGGCACAGATTCCTGTTGAAGGAAAAGGACTCAATCCGCTTCTACAAAATTATTGGATGGTCATTCATCCTCCGATTCTTTTCATAGGTTTTACTTCGATGTCCATTCCGTTCGCCTACGCGGTAGCGGCGATGTTGAAACGAGATTACGTCAGTTGGATACGAGTTGCTACACCATGGACAGTTTTTGGCGCGCTTGCCTTGGGTACCGGCATTATTCTTGGCGGCTATTGGGCATACGAAACTCTCGGGTGGGGTGGATATTGGGGCTGGGATCCGGTGGAAAATTCTTCTCTAGTGCCATGGCTTGTGTGTGTTGCATCAATTCATACAATGTTAGCACAGCGAAAAAATGGCAGCTATATTAAAACGAATTTCATCCTCAGCATGTTTTGTTTCATCCTTGTGTTGTATTCAACATTTTTGACGCGAAGCGGTGTGTTAGGTGAAACGTCAGTACATTCATTTGTCGATCCGGGTATGTGGGTATATTGGCTTCTTCTGGTTGTTATTGGAACATTTACTGCAGTTGGTTTTGGTTTGTTGGCCATGCGCTGGAAAGAAATGCCGGTTGTACAAGTAGAGCACACGTTAATCTCACGGGAGTTTGCATTATTTCTTGGTGCCTCCGCACTGGTATTTGCATCAATTTTCATTTTAATCGGAACGTCATCGCCCATTATCACCAACATCATAAAGGGAAAAACTTCTGCTGTTGATCCGTCCTTCTATGTTACTACAACACTTCCTCTTGGTGTTGCCATTGCATTACTTTCCGGATTAGGGCAATTGTTGTGGTGGAAGAATTCGAAATCAGATGCATTGTTAAGGCAGCTGACACTTCCTGCAATTCTTGCTGCGATATTTACCATTGTTACATATATCTTTGGTGCGACACATGTTGCAATGATCATATTCATCTTCGCATCGGCATTTGCTCTTTTTGTTAATATCATCGTTGGTTATCGTATCATTCAGGGAAATCCGAAAATGGCGGGAGGTGCTGTGACTCATATCGGTATTGCGCTGATGTTTCTTGGTTTTGTTTTTTCATCAAAGTATGATGATGTAAAGACAGTCAATCTGGAACAAGGGAAAGCCGTTGAAGTTCTCGGGTACAAACTAAAATACGTTGGTTACCAACCACTGGAGCGTGGACGTTTTGCATTTACTGTAGAGGTAGAAAAAGATGGTGAAAAATTTGTTGTAGCGCCGGTGATGTTTAAGGAAAGTGAGGAAGGGTCCCTTATTCGCAATCCCGACATCGTCAATCTGCTGACAAAAGATTTCTATGTTTCGCCGCTTTCGCTGGAAGCAGGTGAGCAAGATCATCCTGAGAATGAAATTACAGTATATGAACGTGAACCGTTAACTATTGCCGGGATGACAATACGCTATCTTGGGTATGAGTTTACACAAACAAAAGAAAAAGGAAATTATCTCGTTGCGAAACTTGAAGTAACAAAAGATGGTAAAAAAGAAATTGTAACGCCGACAATGAGCGACATGACGGCGAATATTACGTTTGAACCGGCAAAACATTCCTCAGGCATTTCATTTACCATTAAAGGAATGAATCCGACACGGGATAAATCACAATCATTTATTACGTTAACCGTAGAGGGTGTTCACACGCACGGTGAAAGTGCAGAGCGAAAGGCAGATACGTTGATTGTGGAAGCAAGCATTAAACCGTTCATTAATCTTGTGTGGATGGGAACATTTATTTTGATTGTCGGCTTCATTATTACTATCTATCGTCGATGGCATGAAGCGTTGAGAAATGAAGCGTGGAAGTAGTATTGAAATTTTTTTCAATAAAAACAAAAGAGCCCAATGATGATTTGGGCTTTTTTATTTATTGATTTTTACTCTCTCTGTCGTTATGTTCTAAAAATATTAATGAATTAAAAGAATAAAAACAGATTAATTAAAATTCTGTAGCAATGGTTCCTGGAAAATTGAAATCTATTCTCATTGCTCTTCATAACGGTACAATCACACACCGTGACCTCGCATTGTTAATTCATTACTGCCGCAGTATCGCCGAATGTTACCTTGTTACTCATCGCTCGTCTATTTTACGACTCTGCGAAGTCAATGGAATATCACTAACTGATCTGGCAACTGATATTATCGCTGATATATTTGAAAGAAATTCAGATGGAAAATTCGTTCGGTTTGAAAGATATTTTCAACAACTTCTACTAACTGAAGATGTAGATGCAGAACAAAGAATATTCATAGAATTCAAAAAATTTGTAGTTCTATCTGCAAAATCACAGCTTTCCAGAACTTTTTTTCAGGCTGATCCGACATGGGCAAAAATATTTCGCAATTTAAAGTTACATTTACAAACACATCAGCAACTCTGTCTTTCTGAGGATTTCCGCGGTTTTATTATCGAACCAAAAATAAAACCGGTGCGAAATGATTTGTGTGAATTCCCATTAGAAGAGTTAGAACAACAAATGTTATCTCAAACGAGGACAGTTCACACCATACCTGAAATTTTGAATACGTTAGCTGAAATATTAAACAACCAGGAGAACTATCGACGCTCAATTCCATTGATTGATATTGTGCAGATAGTTCGGAAACTATATGTCCATGATATTAATGATATACCTCAACCTGTAGAGTTTGAACTCTCTGCTGATGAGATAGAAACAATTCAGAGAATGATTTATCGAGAACTTGACAGTAAAATATTCAGTGAATATGTCTTTAAAAGAAAAATATCAAGTGAAGAGGCAAAAATTCTCTCTACTACGCTCCGTGAAATTATGACAAGTTGGTGGTCAGGAGACTCCGATGAAGCATCAGTAGCCGAAATAACAAAAAAGAATTTTAATATCACACAGAAAGAATATAAAGAATTTTACCAAACGAAAATCGAGTATTTAGTGAGATTAGCTAAAGATCGCGTAGCGAATTATCTTGAAAAAAATCTCTGAAATATGTTTACATTGCAAGAATAACTATATACCATCAGTTGCTATAGCAAAAAAACATCTGTATAGAATATGAAGAAACAATTTTATAGCGAAGAAGAACTAGAGCAGTTTATATATTTTCCCGAGAACTATTCTGAGGAGGAGATTATAAATATTGAAGAGTATATTGCAAACAATGCACTTGCAAGGGAATTTGTTCAGAAGACGAAAAGCATGCGGAATGAATTAGCAGAACGCATGCAACATGCACCTTTAGATTCTGACATAGAATTTGCAAAAAAACTACTCTCTAAAAAACAGTTGTTTCTACCTCCGACTGATATCGCCAAAAGAGATTCACAGGAAATATTCGCTCAATACTATGAAATAGTTGAAAACCGAACATTACCTCAACGTTTTATTTGGTATGTGCGAAATTATCCAATTCGCACAGCGTCATTTATCGCAACGCTTGCTGCAACGGTTGTATTGCTATCTAATCTTACAAAACCGAATGTAGACGGGAATCCCTCGTACGCAGAAGTGAAAGACAATGTGTTGACAGTGTATAATGCGCAAGGACAGATTTTATTTACAAAACCTGCAGTTGGAACACCGAACTACAACCAGTCAAGTGATTATCTTCATGAACATATCCGTCCATTTTTGATCGCAGACATTGATGGCGATGGAATAAACGAACTGCTTACTAACTTATATAATCGGAAAGTAGAAGAAACTACTAACAGCTTAATTTGTTATTCAAATAAAGGAATTGAATTGTGGCGCTATAGCATGAAATTTAGTTTAGCGCACCTTGACGATATAGTAAGACATGCAACCCAAAATCTTATAATTGATTTCAATGTTATCCCTGCAACAGCAAATTCAAAGCCAAGACTCTTTGTTACAGTTAATGATCCCACATTTATGCCATCGTGTATCGTAGAAATTGATCCTTTCAATAGACGAGAATTACACGCATACTGGCATCCCGGCGCGGTAAATAAAATTTTCCCATACGATATCAATAACGATGGGAAGATGGAATTGCTCATAGCAGGAATAAACAATGTAGAAGAGGCAGTTTTTCTTGCCGGAATAAATCCGGATAAGATGAATGGCGCCTCGGCAACTGCTCCCCCTAAATTTGAAACAGGGAAGAGAGTGCAAGAAATATTTTATTGTCTCTTACCGCCTACACAATTGCATAAAAAACTATCGTCTTACAATTTTAATAGCTTGAAAATTTTACGTCCATTAACATACGGTGATGCAATGGTTGAAATAGAAACAACTGAGATAGAAAGGGATGTGTATAAAAATACCACCGGCGGAATTAAATATATTTTTGATAAAAAAGCCCGCATTGTAGGAATTGGAGCAAGTAGCAATTTTGAAGCGGCGTATAAAGATTATGTTGCGGCAAATAATTTAGATTGGGAGCCGTTAGGGGAAGGAATGTTTGAGAAACTAAGGAAAAATGTCCGATATTGGGATGGGGAGAAATTTGTGAATTATCCTACGTTTAACCGCAAATATATAGGGCAATAACCTTTGGCGTAAGCTACTCAAAAGTTTTGCAAAATTAGTAAAAATCCTGTCCTCGACAGGATTTTTTTGTTTTTAGTGAAGTTTTTTTTCTGAAAAAGCGGGTGAATGCAAAAATATGAATAGACAATAGAGTTGTTTTTTACAAACTCTTCAATCAAAGTTATAGTTATAGGCATTTATTTCAGGTAGCGTTCAAACACAGTGCATATTATTCTACTAATTGCTGAAAGATTAGAAAAGGAGATTTCATGATACAAAATTTGAAATTTTTTTCCTTCTTGGTTTTTGCGTTATTATTCTTTACTGATTGTGCTCCTAAAGCGTGGGAGGATGCAGAAAAATCCTATAAAGCTGAAGATTATGTGAGCGCAGTAGTATACTGTGTCTATTCATTAAGAGAAAAGCAAAATTATGATGATGCTGTAACAATGCTACTCGACGCTCTTCCTAAAGCACAAAATAGTTTATTTGCCAATGGGCAAGCAGCAGAAAAGACAGGAAATTGGGATGATGCTTTCAGTAATTATTCTACAATCATTGAGTTGAACAAACTGGTAAAAACATTGCCGCCTCAAACAAATCCTGAGACAAAGAAAAGAGCAATCTTTAAAATATTAAATGTAGATAAATATTTAGAAAGAGCACGAACCAATGCTGCAGAAAAACATTATCAGCAAGGAATTACATGGGAAAATACACGATATAAAGAAGCTGCAAAGGAGTTTAATCGTGCACAACAATATATCGCGGGATATAAAGATGCATCTGAGCGGTATGAAAAAGCACGACTTAAAGCTGTGAAGAGAATTGCTATAATGAGTTTTGAAAATAAAAGTGGGAAACAACAGTTTGGCTCTCTTGGAGAGACAATGTCCGATCAAACTATTGGAATCATTATGTCCGATCCATCCAATCTGGAATTTGTCGAGATGGTTACACGTGATAGATTAGAACAGTTACTTGTAGAGCAAAAACTTGGACAAACCGGCGTCATCAATGAAGAAACTGCTGCTGAAATAGGGAAAGTATTAGGTATTCACTCGTTCATTTTTGGTAAAGTGAACACTGTTACTTTTTCGGTATCACCAGAATCTAAAGCAAGTTACTATCAAGAGGCTGAAGTATATCAAGGCAAAGGTTTACCCTACAAAAAAGTATATGCAAATGTTATTATTACAACAAGAAAAGCGAAATCAAATGTGACAGTAACATATCAAGTTATTGAAGTAGCAAAAGGAACAATTGTAAAATCGGGTTCAATTATTGGGGAATATGATTTTGAATATAAATTTGGACGTTTTACAGGCGATGTAAACGCAATTGATTATAATTTACGGGAGTTATGTCAGAAAGAAGAATTGTATCCACCATCTGAAGATGAATTAGTAAATAATGCGATGAACGATGCTTCAAAGAAATTAGCCGAAGAGTTAGCGAAATTTTTCCGTTAGTTCTATTTTAAGTCACTGCATTCAATGCTATGGTTTTTGTCGTTACAGCTTATTTCCAAAAAACCTTGTGCTTATTCTAGGGCACGAAGAAACAAAAGTATCCCGAATGTGGCAACTCTTGCAAATTAGACTCATAACCACAAACAAATCATAGAAAGGAGACCAGACGACAATGGGACTCTTCGACAAACTTTCTTCTACAAAAAATATACAGCTATCGCCGAAAGGCGCATTAGCTTTGGCTGCAATGACAGTCATCGGTGTAGACGGTGCAATCGAAGATGATGAGCTTGCTGGTTTGCAGCGAATCGTAAGAGGTGATGCTGAAGCATTCAATCAAGCATATGCACTTTATAAAGACAAGTCGCTTCAAGAATGTTTGGACATTGTTACAGAGGCACTTGATCAAAAGCAGAAAGTTTCGGTCATCGCAAATCTTCTTGACCTTGCTATGGCCGACGGTATTCTCGCAGGTGCTGAAGAAAAGTTGTTAACTGCATATGTCGGTAGTTTTCAACTTTCAGAAGATATCATTAAGGATATCGTTGAAGTTATTCAAGTAAAAAACGATTTCTCTGTTTTCGAATAAACTTAGAACGAAAGGGAAATTCTATGTCTACAAGAATTTGTGATAAGTGTGGTAAATCCAAGGATATTTCTGGTGGCAAGACTTGTGAAAATGGTCATTTCATTTGTAAATCCTGTGTTTGGGAAACTTCCGGTTTTCTATCAGGACCAAGAGAATCCTGTCCCCTTTGTCACAAGAAACTAAAGTAGAGGACACTACGCTTAACAAGTGAATCACCGGTGCGCCTTTGTTGATATTGTCAGTCGAATCAGTGGAAAAAGTAGATGTGATCACTCAATGGCTCGTACATTTAATACAAAAGCGTTGTGCTCGCCGCTGTGTGGTGCGGCGAGACATTAATTGAAATTGCCATTCACAATTTAGCGAAGGGATTAGTCAGCAATAAAGACTATTTTCAATTTCTCTTATTTTCTTGTTTCAATGCAGTTTGTCTTAACAGACATATCGTTCTCCCTATAGGTGCAAACAAGCGGTCTTTATGATAGCAAAATTAGGTGTTTTGCTCAAAGCAGAACATATCTTTTTGACGGATCAGTCTCTGTCAAAATTATCCCAATCCTTTCAATCTATTAACAACAATCTGGTATGCATTATCTGCTAACAGCAACCTGCGTCTTACAATTTATAACACTCTCGGTCAACAAGTGGCAGTGTTGGTAAACCAACAATAAAAAGCGGGTTGGCAGAGTGTAGAATGGAAGGCAAATGTCTCAAGCGGAATTTATTTTTACCAAATTGGAGCGGTAGATATAAACAAACTAGATAATCATTTTACTCAAACAAAAAAATGGTATTTATGAGATAGTGAAGATTAGAGAGCAGAAGTTAGAGATCAGAAATCAGTAGTCAGCAAAAAGTCCGTCTCACTACGGACTTTTGCTTTTATCTAGTTATGCTAAAGCGTATTTCAAAAAAAAGATTGTCACACTGAGCGGAGTCAAAGTGTGACAATTTAAAAGAATCATACCTTCCCGCTAAAGCAGAACTCGGCATGACACCGATTTAGAATTTTTAAGATGGTTTCCAATATCTACTAATCAAAAAATCACTTTCCATTACAATCTCGTTCTCCAATTTTGCACCACATCTTTCGATATTCTCAACACACCTCGTTCAACTCTGCTAGGAATCGGATCGGGATAATATTTTTGACAGCAGGCATAAGCTTCCAAACTTTCCATGTCCCAGTAGGAGGGACAGTTTGCACAGTGAATTGTCTTTCCCTCAAGATAAAAATCATCTGAGCGGCACGATTCACTAATACTCATTGCGGTAACAATCTTTCCTCGAGGAGAGACATAGGCGAGAATTGGCACTGTCTGTTTTCCTTCCGGATCGTTGAAACGAATGATGCCGTGCTTCGTTACTTCTTCCACACTGATAACAATATCATTTCTATCAATCTGTGCAGTGGTTTTGTAACTCATTATTTTTCCCTGGCCGGGATTTGTTCCGTAGCCAACCGAAGGCTGATCTGCTATAACAGGATGGTAGTTGCGGGTGAGCGTGTGTGTAAAATAGTATAATCCGAAAATTAACACCACCGCGAGAAAAATTTTTGAACCGCGAGAAATTTTTTTCGTAACGTGCGGCGTTGCATTTACCTGCGTAGATGAAACAGGTGTTCCGCAGTTGGTGCAGAATTTTTGAGTGTCAGAAAGCTGAGCGCCACATTGTGAGCAAATCATATTCAATTTATCCTTTCATAAAAATTTCAGAGTTTAAGCGAGCAGCAGTGAAAATGGTGATGCAATCCCCAATGGTTCAAGACTATAAAATGGCTCACCATACTCAACATTGATTAAACTGCCAAAGTGCCTGTCGCGAGCGTATATTGATTCAAGAAAGAACTTTGAGGAAAGAAGCGTCTCACGTTCTTTGCTGTTAGGATTGTAGAATTGCGAACGATAGGCATGTAATGCTTCCTTTTTCTTTTCATACACGTTCGAAACGTCAACGATAAACGACGGCTGAAATTCGTATTTCTGCATGTAATGGAAAAATTTTTTTGGTCTGTACGGTTCTTGTTTCTTTCCACGATATGTAGTTGGTATTTTTTCAAGACCAGCATAAAACCATGCTTCTTTTGCAATCTGATGAGTATGAATATGATCGGGATGGCGTTCCTGCCAATGCGGAATAAAAAGTATCTCAGGCTGAAAATGACGAATGATGCAAATAACTTTCGTGATATTGCTTCGTGATACCTCAATATTGCCATCCGGCAATTTTAAGTTTATACGTGCATGAAGACCAAGAATGCGGCTGGCCTGTTCGGCTTCTTTTTTCCGAATAGCTCGTGAGCCACGCGTGCCAAGTTCTCCCTCGGTGAAGTCTAAAATTCCCACTTTATACTTTTGTTGTATTAATTTTGCTACTGTGGCCGCACAGGCTAGTTCAATATCATCAGGATGTGCGGCAATAGCAAGAACATCGAGTTTCATAATACGCTTACATGTTTGTCCGTGAAAAACTTGCAAGTCTTTGAAACTTGCCAAGTTACTAATGGTAGAAATATAGCGAAGGTTTTCCTTATTCGCACTCTTTTAACTATATTCTTGTATGGAATTAGAATTGAACACATCAAACGAAAATCCGATTTATTCTGTCACAGATATCACCCGTCAGATTAAAGAAACGTTGGAGCGCGGTTTTCCGAACATCATGGTGATGGGGGAAATTTCAAACCTTAAGCTTCACAGTTCCGGGCACATGTACTTCACGTTGAAAGATGACAATGCGCAGATTTCAGCAGTCATGTGGCGCAACAGGGTGAATCAACTTCTATTCAAACCTGTTGACGGAATGAAAATTATTGCCCGTGGCAATATCACGGTGTACGAACCGCGCGGTAACTACCAACTCGACTGTTTTCAAATTCAACCTGTTGGACTTGGAGAGCTTCAACAGGCGTTTGAGCGCTTAAAGAAAAAATTGTTTGAAGAAGGACTGTTTGCGGATGACCATAAAGTACCATTGCCGGAATATCCGATGCGGATAGGAATTGTTACTTCGCCAACGGGAGCGGCAATTCACGACATGATATCAGTTCTGTCGCGTCGTATGCCGTCAGTGGAAGTCATTCTTGTTCCAGTTAAAGTTCAGGGAATTGGAGCGGCAGAAGAGATTGCAACCGCTATTGATATGTTAAATGAGTGGAAGCAGGTTGATGTTATTATTGTTGGCCGTGGTGGAGGTTCATTGGAAGATCTTTGGGCGTTTAATGAAGAAATTGTTGCTCGTGCCATCTATCGTTCCGAAATTCCAATTATTAGCGCTGTTGGACATGAAATTGATTACAGCATCAGCGATTTTGTTGCTGATATGCGCGCTCCAACACCCTCTGCAGCAGCGGAATTGGTCGTGAAGCATCAAAATGAATTGATTGAACTTATACGCAATTTTTGCTATACTATGATCAGTTCAATGGAAAATGCAATCAGTTCGCACCGCCAAACAGTCGAATCTCTTATACAGAGTTATTCTTTTAATCGTCCGCAAGATCTTTTGCGTCAGCGAAGTCAAAGCATTGATGATTTAACCAGACGATTGGAGCAATCCGTCAACCATTACCTTGAATTTACAAAGCGCAGTGTAGAATCGTTGACAACGCGAATTCATGCATTAAACCCACGTCTTGTTCTCAAAAGAGGCTATGCGATTGTAAGGCAAAATGGCTCTGCAATATCTTCTGCAACTCGTCTCGAGATTAAGAAGAAAGCAGAGATAGAATTTTATGACGGTACTGCGGTGGCAACAATAGAACAAAAAGAAAAAAAGAAGAATGTCTAAAAAAGAACAAAAAAATAGTTTCGAATCATCCTTGAAGCGGTTGGAAAAAATAGTTGAAACGCTTGAGCAAGGTGAGGTATCGCTCGAAGATTCGCTTTCTTTGTTTGAAGAAGGTATTCACCTTTCGAAAGAATGTCTGGAAACGCTCAACAAAGCAGAACTAAAGATTAAACAACTGACGAAAAATTTAAATGGTAAATTTCAATTGACCGACTTTGAAGAACAATGAGCGAATCAAACTACACATTGTTGAATTCCATCCATTTTCCTAATGATCTCCGATCGTTAGAGATACAACAATTGCGCGAAGTCTGTAAAGAAGTGCGTGAGTTTCTGGTTGATTCAGTATCGAAAACCGGAGGCCACCTTGGCGCCGGATTAGGTGCGGTAGAACTTACGGTAGCGCTTCACTATGTGTTCAACACACCTCACGACAAACTCGTATGGGACACCGGACATCAGGCATATCCGCACAAAATTCTCACCGGAAGAAAAGATAGACTACATACCATTCGTCAATTAAATGGATTGAGCGGCTTTCTACGCCGAGATGAAAGTGAGTACGATACCTTTGGCGCCGGACATGCGAACACGGCTATTTCTGCTGCATTGGGTATTGCCGTTGCACGTGATTTTGCAAAAAAAGATTTTAAAGTTGTTGCTATTGTAGGTGATGGTTCGCTTACCGGCGGTATGGCATACGAAGGACTCAATAACGCCGGTTTGTTAAAAAAGAACATGATTGTTGTCCTCAATGACAACCGAATGGTGTCGCTCTCTTCAAATAAACCTATGTTATGGTCGCTTCACGATTATTTTTCGGAAGCGCTGACTCATCCCTCATATAATAAATTCAAAGCGAATGTGTGGGACTTAACCGGTAAATTGGATGCATTTGGAGATAGACTTCGCGCCGTTGCAAGTAAATTAGAAAAAGGAGTGAAGGCGGTGGTAACACCGGGTATGTTATTCGAAGCTCTTGGCTTTCGTTATTTTGGTCCCTTTAATGGTCACAATGTAGTAAAACTGGTAGAAATTTTACGACATGTAAAAGACCTTCCCGGACCAATTCTACTTCACGTTATTACTGAAAAAGGAAAAGGATACGAGCCGGCAGAAAAGGATGCTGCAAAACTTCATGGCGTTACTCCTTTTGACAAAGTTACGGGTCTCTCACCTAAGTCCGACGCACCGCCTGCTTACACAAAAATTTTCGGTAATGCAATGGTTGAGATATGTCGTCAGAATGAGAAAGTTGTTGGCATCACTGCCGCCATGCCCGATGGAACAGGCCTCGACATTCTTCAACGTGAAATGCCGGAGCGTTTCTTTGATGTTGGAATTGCAGAGCAACATGCCGTAACATTTGCGGCGGGAATGGCAACAGAAGGATACATTCCTGTTTGTGCTATTTACTCGACATTTCTACAACGTGCTTTCGACCAAATTGTTCATGATGTTTCTTTACAAGACCTTCACGTTGTGTTTGTTTTAGATCGTGCAGGACTGGTTGGGGCTGATGGTCCAACACACCATGGCGCGCTTGATTTGTCGTATCTGCGGTGTATTCCCAAAATGGTGATTATGGCGCCGAAAGATGAAAACGAATTGCGAGATATGCTTTTCACTGCTGTTGAATATAAACAAGGGCCAATTGCACTACGTTATCCTCGAGGCAATTGTTTAGGATTACATTTGAAATCGAAATTTGAACCTATACCAATCGGCAAGGGAGAAGTGTTACGGTCAGGACATGATGTTGCTATTCTTGCTGTTGGAACAATGGTGAATCAATCGCTTAAAGCTGCTGAGTTACTGGAAAAAGATGGAATTCTTGCAGAAGTCGTCAATATGCGATTTATTAAACCGATTGATAGTGAACTGCTTGATGATATTGCTCATCGGTTTACTTCAATTGTAACCGTTGAAGAAAATAGTATTGTAGGCGGATTTGGTTCTGCTGTTGCCGAAAAGTTGATTGAAATGAATAAATTTCACATCAACATCAAACTGCACGGATTGCCAGATGACTATATTACCCATGGCTCGCCGTCGGAATTGTGGAAATTGACAAAACTAGATGCTGTTGGAATTGCCGAGACTGTCAAAAATTTTTATCAGCAACATTCACAGAGAGCGCTTCTTCAGGGACGTAAAGCACAATAAGTATGGTCGATCCTAAACTTGAAAAACCAAAACTCGGTATTGTGGGCTTAGGCTGGATTGCACAAGTATATCATCTGCCAATATTTACGCGAATGCCTGATGTGCAAGTTGTTTGTATTTGCGATCGTGAAAAAAATAAAGCACGTGCATTAGCGGAAAAATACGGCATTCCACGATACTATACCAGTTATGAAGAGATGCTCAAGCATGAAGAGATAGATGCAATAGATATTTGTACTTCAACTGATGTACACACCGAAATTTCCCTCGCCGCACTTGAAGCCAAGCGAGATGTATTTGTCGAAAAACCAATTGCTCGCCGTTACGATGAAGCAGTAAAAATTTCGGAGGCAGTAAAAAAGAACAAACGGAAGTTAATGGTTGGCATGAATCACCGTTTTCGTTCTGATACTATGATGCTTCGAAGCTTCATTGAAAACAATGATTTGGGAAATATCTTTTATGTGAAGACCGGATGGCTGAAAAAACCCTCCTCAGAAAGCGGCTGGATGATGCAGGAAAAATTATCAGGCGGGGGCGTGTTTCTTGATCTTGGCATTGTCATGCTCGATCTGGCATTGTGGATGACGGGCTACCCTGAAGTAGCGCGGGTTAATGCAACTGATTACCATCATAAAACAAAAGTAGAAGATTCTGCTGTCGTCTTTTTAACGATGAAGAACGGAGCGACAATAACCATTGAAGTAAGCTGGAATTTCCATATCGAAAACGAGTTGTATTATTGTAATATTTACGGAGATCAGGGTAGTGGCAAAATCAATCCTTTGAAAATCCATAAGGAAATGCATGGCAACATTGTCAACTTGACACCGATAAAAACAGATACAACACAGAATGCTGTAAAACGTTCGTATGAAAACGAAATGAAGCACTTCGTCGGTGCGCTCCGGGGAATTCATCCTGTCATTTCTACTGTTCAAGAAGCCGTGCAACGGATGAAGATTGTTGATGCAGTGTATCGCTCGGCAGTCAAAGGTAAAGAAATATATTTTAAGTAACTGAAACGTGAATATTAGTCAAGACATTACGAAATGTTCCATTCAGACATCGTAATGTCTTTTTTTTTGTTATATGCCGTTAATACAGAACGATGAATATTGGATGCAACGTTGCTTGACTCTTGCTGCAAAGGGAAAGGGACACACAAGTCCAAATCCATTGGTCGGAGCGGTTATTGTAAAAGATGGAAAAAAAATTAGTGAAGGGTATCATCGGAAATATGGTGAACACCATGCAGAAATTAACGCCATCAATAACGCATTGCGGCGAAAACTTTCGCTGAAAGATGCAACGCTGTATGTTAATCTTGAACCTTGTTTTCATTACGGCAAGACACCTCCCTGTGTTGACGCAATTATTCAACATCAGTTCAAGCGAGTGGTTGTAGCTACTATTGATCCCAATCCTCGTGTGAATGGAAAAAGTATTGCGAAGTTGAAAAAAGTAGGAATACAGTGCACCACCGGTGTGTTGAAAGAAGAAGCATTGGTGTTGAACGAAAAGTTTTTCAAGTTTATCAAAAAGAAATTACCGTTTGTCGCACTTAAAGCGGCTCAAACAGCTGACGGCTTTATTGCGAAGAACAACGGCGCTTCAAAGTGGATTAGCACCAAGCAATCTCGGCGTTATGTTCATCAATTGCGCAGTGAATATGATGCAGTTATTGTTGGAGCAAATACAGTTATCACAGATAATCCGCTTTTGACTGTTCGCTATGTGAAGGGAAGAAATCCTGTGCGAATTGTTCTTGACGGTAATCTGAAAACTTCTGCGGAGTATAAAATTTTTAATGGTGATGCGCCAACAATTCTGTATACTTCAACGTCAGCGGCAAAACTACACCATGCAAAGATTGCTGCAGTTAAAAAAAAGAATATCATTGTCGTACCAGTTCCGGCAATAAAAGGGAAGATTGCGATTAAAAAAATTCTACGTGATTTAGCAAAACGAAACATTGCTTCCGTATTGGTAGAAGGCGGACAAACGATGTTTTCCGAGTTTTTGAATGCAAGAGTCGTTGATAAAATTTATTTGTTTACTTCCCCTAAAACGTTTGGTTCCGGAATACCGACGTTTGGAGAAATTTTAATTCCCTTTCTTGCAAAAAGAGTTACTGCACAGAAGTTTGCGACAGATTTGTACGAAGAATATTTTCTTAGTTATTCAACGTGGTAAAGGAATGAAGACCTTATTCATCATCGTTTGTATGACTTTTAGTGTAATGGCGAACAATCACAAAGATATTGTACGGTTACATCAAAGAATTTTAGCCGTGTTGGATACTGTTCAGGGAACGTTTGCTGTTGCTTTCAAAGACTTACAAACCGGACAGACACTATACATTAATGAGCATGAACAATTTCACGCCGCAAGCACCATGAAAACGCCTGTCATGGTAGAAGTTTTCAAACAGGCTGAAGAGCAAAAACTATCGCTTGACGATGTGATCGAAATTCGAAATTCATTCAAAAGTATTATTGATGGAAGCGAATACTCACTGGAACTTACAGATGATAGTGAAGATGGCTTGTATAACTACATTGGGGGAAAGGAATCGATAAGAAATTTAGTTTTCAAGATGATTACTGTTAGCAGCAATCTTGCTACAAATCTTCTAATTGAAAAAATTGGTGCAGAGAATGTGATGAAAACAATGAAGGCAGCTGGAATAGATGAGATTCATGTTCTTCGAGGTGTGGAAGATGCAAAAGCATTTCAGGCTGGTAAAAATAACACAGTCACCGCCTGGGGTCTTGCTCAATTATTTGAACGAATTGCGAAAAAACAACTTGTTTCACCTGCTGCATGCGACAGCATGATTAACATTTTGTTGAATCAACAATTTAAGAATATGATACCTGCCCGACTTCCCGCTGCAGTAAAGGTCGCACACAAAACAGGTTCTATCACCAATGTTCAACATGATTCAGGAATCATCTATCTTCCTGATGGGCGTACATATGTTCTGGTTATCCTCTCAAAAAATTTACGTTCAAATGCAGAAGGCGTCAACGTGATTGCTGAACTTTCAAAAATCATATATGAGTTTATTGCAAAATAATTATGTTTACCGGAATTGTTGAAGAAATCGGAACCATCAGCTCCATCACTACCATGGGTGATGGATTAGAATTTACAATTAATGCTAAAAAAATATTACGTGATACAACCGTTGACAACAGCATTTGCGTCAACGGAGTCTGCTTGACAGTAGTGAAAAAGTCGAAATCATTTTTTACTGTGCAGGTAGTTAAAGAAACTCTTTTGAAATCAAATCTCGGCAGGTTAACGGTGCATGATCTCGTTAATCTTGAACGTTCCGTTCGTTTACATGATCGGTTGGGAGGGCATTTAGTGCAGGGACATGTTGATGCTACCGGAACTGTAACTGATATAAAAATACTGAAATCGAGTTGGATGTACACAATCGCATTCCCAAAACAATTTCGAAAATATTTGATATATGTAGGTTCAATTGCAGTTGATGGAACAAGTCTAACAGTAGCGCGACTACAACGAAACAATTTTACTGTTGCAATTATTCCTTATACGTATCACAACACTATCTTTCATCGATATAAAAAGGGAAGCATCGTAAATTTGGAATTTGATGTCATTGGCAAATATATTGAAAGCATTGTGACATACGGAAGAATATGAAATCACTTAAGGGATTTTTCATACGGCTTTTAAAATCAAAAATTTTCCGTGTTATGTATTGGATAACAGGAATGTTTTTTTTCTTCCTATTTATCATGGATTCTTTTGTCATGCCGTGGTATGTCAATAAAGGTGGCACGCTTACTGTACCGAATGTTGTTGGACTAAAAGAGGAGACAGCGCGAAAGTTACTCGATTCACTTCATCTTGAGCCGAAAATCGGCGATATCCGTCCCGATAATACCTATCCTGTAGGATATGTTGTTGCACAGAATCCTCAACCACAACAGGTTGTGAAAACTGGCCGTAGGGTATATCTTACTATTTCTGGTGGAGAACAATTGGTGATTGTTCCCTCACTAAAGGGAAGAACAATCAGAGATTCAAAGTTTACGTTGGATCGTATCGGTCTCAATCAGGGAGGTATTCAATATCAAACATCACTTGAATTTCCTGAGGGAACAATTATGGCACAAGATATTCCGCCGGGGAGCAAAGTGAAGCGAGGAGCGTACATTGGCATTACTGTCAGCGCTGGTGAATCTATCGACAGCATTTATATTCCATCATTGATTGGTAAAACTTTATCGGAAGCACAGAAAATTTTAAGAGCAAAAGGTTTACGCGTAGGCAACATTGTTTATCAGATTAATGAAGAGATGTTACCAAATACAATTATCGATCAATTACCGAGAGAAAATGAAATCGTAACAACAAAGAAAGAAGTTGATCTATTTGTCGCACAAGCATCTGAAAAGAAAAATAAATAACACAGCCAACAACCGATGAAAAAACAAAAAGTAATTGTACCCTCCATCTTATCGGCAAATTTTGCACATCTGCAAGAAGACATTCGACGAGTGGAATCTGCCGGAGCCACGATGCTTCATCTGGATATCATGGATGGACATTTTGTACCGAATATTTCATTTGGGCCAGCGATTGTAAAAACAATAGATTCATTTTCTTCTCTTCTGCTCGATGTCCATCTTATGATTGAACAACCAGAGCGTTATCTTGAGAGCTTCAAAAAAGCGGGAGCGGATATTATCACTGTTCACGTTGAAACCTGTAAACATCTGCATAAAACTATTTCCACAATCAAAGAACTAGGTGCGAAAGCGGGTGTGAGTCTTAATCCCGCAACTCCATTAACTGCAATCGAAGAAATTCTTTCGTTTGCTGATTTGATACTGGTAATGTCGGTAAATCCTGGATTTGGAGGTCAACAGTATATTGTATCGAGTACAGAAAAAATAAGACAACTTGTGAACATGATACATACAAAACATCTGAACACGATTGTCGAAGTTGATGGTGGAATTGATGCCACTACAATTACAGCAGCATCTAACGCAGGCGCCAACTATTTTGTCGCCGGTAATTCAATTTTTAGTAATGGAAACATTGAAACAAATTATAAACAACTTGAACAATCTATAAAAAATACATTATGACATACGTATTACGAAACGCAAAAATTATTACACCATTTCGCATTGTAGAACCCGGAAGTATTGTTGTTGAGGGGAGGCAAATTGTTAATATGGGAAAAAACAGTGATGTCGCCATCCCTTCAGAGGCGAAGGTGTACGATATTCACGGAATGATGGTTGTGCCTGGTTTTGTTGATTTACTTGTGCACGGCGGAAACGGCGCCGGTTTTGCTGATGACGATGATCCCAATGCCTTACAAAAAATTTCCGATTATTTCTTCCAACACGGGACTACCGGATTACTTGCATCGCTCTTCAGTAAAAAAATGGAATTGTTGAAGAAAGATATGACAAGATTGGCGGACTACATTGAACAGCATACTGATTCGAACATTTGGGGCATTCATATGGAAGGTCCGTTTATTAATCCTGCCATTAAAGGTGCGCACAAGATAGAGTATTTATGGGAACCCAACGTTGAAATGTGGAACGAGCTATATGAATCATCTCGTGGACATATTAAACTGATGACAATTTCGCCTGAGTTACCTGGCAATATGGAAGTTATTCGGAAAGCGTCGAGTCAAGGCGTGGTTCCTTCGATTGGTCATACGCTGGCGCTGTATGATGATATTGAAAAAGCAATTGATAACGGAGCGGCGCATGTTACTCATATGTTCAATGCGATGCGTCCGTTTCATCACCGTGAAGCGGGAATTATGGTAGCTGCGCTACTTCGCAATGAGTTAAAAGTTGAATTAATTGCAGACGCTATTCACGTGCATCCTATTGTGATGAAACTACTCCACAACATTAAAGGAAGCGGCGGAATTATTTTAGTGACTGATGCTATTCGAGCCAGCGGTATGCCGGATGGTGAATATCATTTTATGGACCAAAAGATTATTGTGAAGAATAAAAAGGCTTACCTCGAAAATGGCACGCTTGCTGGAAGTACGTTAACAATGGAAGAGGCAGTAAAAACAATGGTACGGGAAGTTGGAGTACCTATTACCGATGCGGTACGCATGGCATCATTAAATGGTGCTAAAGTACTTGGTGTTGAACATAAAAAAGGAATCCTCGCCGTGGGAAAAGATGCTGACCTTGTGGTACTCGACGATGACTTTGTCGTACATGCCACCATCTACGAAGGGAGAGTACGTTTTCAACGGGACGGTATTTTTACATAAGTGATGTGTGATATCCAATTGCAAAGGCGGGTCAATCCGCCTTTTTTTATTTTTAAAAAAAGTATTGACAAAATTCGAGTAATACCTTATATTTTTAACCATAATAAATATATGCTTAAATATTTTAGGAATATACTGTGAACGCCCTACATCAACTTGACGACATCGATATCACGATACTTGATATTCTTCAAAAAAACGGACGAACTCGCCGTAACGATTTAGCGCAGGCGGTAGATCTGAGCATTCCTTCTGTCAGCGAACGGCTGAGAAAACTTGAGGACAATGGTTTTATTACTGGGTACTATGCCTTTGTTGAACCCAAAAAGGTTGGGAAAGATATTACTGCTTTTATTACTGTTACGGTAGACTCATCAAAGCATTATGCTTCTTTTATTGAGCATGCTAAAAACACTGATGAAATTTTAGAAATCCACTCTGTCACTGGTAGTGGAACTCATTTGCTAAAGATACGTACTGAAAACACATCAACTCTGGAAAAACTGCTATCTAAAATTCAGGCGTGGTCTGGTGTTGTTAATACAACCACAAGCGTAGTGTTATCTACCATGAAGGAAACAACTCGTTTGAAAATCAACAAACCAAAACAATCATAAAGATAAGAGGCGAACAATGACAAAAACTGCAAAACCTGTTTCTTCGTATTTTGGGGAAAATATTTTTGACCTTCCCAAAATGCAACAAATGCTTCCCAAAAATGCGTATGATAAAATTCTCAACGTTATCAATAAGGGAGAGAAGTTAGATAAGGACACGGCAAATATTGTAGCGATTGCCATTAAAGATTGGGCAATTGCGAAAGGGTGTACGCACTATACCCACTGGTTCCAACCTCTGACAGGTTTTACTGCAGAAAAACATGATTCATTTCTGGATTATGATTACAGTAATGGCGGAAAATTGATTGAATCCTTTACAGGGAAACAGCTAATTCAGGGAGAACCGGACGCTTCTTCGTTTCCTTCAGGTGGTATCCGTGCAACATTTGAGGCACGCGGCTATACAATTTGGGATCCAACCAGTCCCATCTTTGTTCTTGAATATCCCCATGGAAATACACTCTGTATTCCAACAGTGTTTATTTCATACACTGGTGAAACACTTGATAAAAAAGCGCCGCTACTTCGTTCTATTGAAGCATTGAATCAGGCTGCACTTCGAATGTTGAAACATTTCAAAAATCCGGCAACCAAAGTATTTTCTACGCTCGGAATTGAACAGGAGTATTTTTTAATCGATAGAGAATATTACAATCAACGTCCGGATTTAAAACAAACGGGCAGAACATTATTTGGCCGCACGCCAGCAAAGCACCAACAGTTGGAAGATCAATACTTCGGAAATATTCCGGAGCGTGCATTTGCATTCATGACCGAAGTTGAATATGAAGCGTATAAACTTGGTATCCCGTTAAAGACTCGGCATAATGAAGTAGCGCCGAATCAATTTGAAGTAGCGCCGATTTACGAAGATGTCAACATCGCAATCGATCACAACCAGATTTTAATGGATTTAATGGATAGAATCGCCAAACGTCATGATCTTGCTGTGCTCTTACACGAAAAGCCATTTGCCAATGTTAACGGAAGCGGCAAGCATAGCAACTGGGCAATTGGTACGGACAAAGGCGAGAATCTATTAAATCCCGGCAAAACTCCGCAATCAAATTTGCAGTTTTTGGTTTTTTTAGTTGCAACCATAAAGGCGGTGTATAAACATTCAAAGCTCTTACGCGCATCAATAGCATCAGCTCATAATGATCATCGTTTAGGGGCAAATGAAGCTCCACCGGCGATCATTTCTGTTTTTCTCGGCGACTTGTTGACGCGAGTGCTGGATGATCTTGAAAAAGGAAAAGTTACAGAAAATACCGACCAGGCGTGGCTGTCTATCGGTATTGATAAGATTCCAGAAATTCCCAAAGACAATACAGATAGAAATCGTACATCTCCGTTTGCTTTCACCGGCAACAAGTTCGAATTTCGTGCTGTTGGTTCAAGTCAATCTCCGTCAACACCGATTACGGTTTTGAATACTGCAATGGCAGAATCCCTCGACAACATCCGGACGTCCATTGAACAGTTGGTGGCAAGCGGAAAAGATTTCAATAGCGCTGTTGTTGAAGTATTGCGCAAAACAATTTCGGAATCGAAAAAGGTTCTTTTCGGAGGAGACGGTTATTCTGAAGCATGGCAGAAGGAAGCCGCCAAACGTGGGTTGCCAAACATCAAAACAACTCCGGAAGCATTAGAAGCATACCGAACGAAAGAAGCACGTGAGTTGTTTACCAAATACAAAGTCTATAATGAACGCGAACTTGAGGCAATCTACCATATTGATATGGAGAACTACATCAAACAGGTAGATATTGAAGCACGCGTTGCAAAAAAAATGGCATTGACGATGTACTATCCCGCCACAATCACATATGTAAATGAACTCTGTGAAACAATGAATGGTATAAAATCTGTCTTGGGGAGCGGTGATAAATCTGTAAAATCCGTGAAGAGTGTTATTAAAACTGTGTCATCGCTTATGACGAGCATTCAAACTGAAGTTGCGAAATTAGATACCATGCTGGAAAATGCTCATCAACAAAACGACATTGCAAAAAGAGCTAAATTGTTTACGGGTGTCAAGAATCAGTGTGATACTCTTCGCAAGTATGTTGATGAGTTGGAAATTCTCGTTCCCTCTGATTTGTGGCCTGTGCCAAAATATGCAGATATGATTGTCGGTTTATAAAATCATATCTATTACCACTATATCCCCGGTTTCATTTCAATGGAACTGGGGATTTTTATTTTTCATTGCTTCTGCGCTTTCATTCCAATAATTTGCAACGCACAAAAAAAGGAAAAACCGATGAATCTGGAATCAAAAATTCGCAACATTCCAAACTTTCCCAAGCAGGGCATTATGTTCAAGGATATCACAACTGTGTTGAAAGATGCTGATGCCCTTGCATACTGTGTGAATACATTTTATGAGCGATACAAGAATAGCGGTATAACAAAAATTGTCGGTATTGAAGCACGCGGGTTTATTCTTGGGACAGCATTGGCATATCGTATGGGGGTAGGATTTGTGCCAATACGAAAGCCAGGGAAGTTACCGTCAGAAACATTGCGCCAAGAATATCAGTTGGAGTATGGGACTGATGCTATTGAAATACATAAGGATGCAATAAGCAAAGATGAAAAAGTACTCGTGCATGATGATGTACTTGCTACAGGAGGAACAATGTCAGCCGCATGCAAACTGGTGCAACAATTAGGTGGGGAGATTGTAGGAATTTGCTGTATTGCAGAATTATCGTTCTTGAATCCAAGAAAAAAACTTTCCGGCTATAATGTATTTAGTTTAGTAACATACGCTACTGAATGATCTCATCGATAGGGAAGTATTCATGAAGACAATTATTGAACCTTTTAAGATTAAATCAGTTGAACCAATTCGTTTTACAACAGTAGAGGAACGAATAAAAATTCTTCAGGAAGCTTACTATAATCCATTCCTCATTCACGCCGATGATGTGTTGATAGATTTGTTGACTGATAGCGGCACTGCCGCCATGAGTGCGCAGCAATGGGCGGGAATTATGCAAGGTGATGAATCATATGCAGGAGCAAAAAGTTTCTTTCGGTTTGAAACAGCAGTTCGTGAATTAACAGGAATGAAATATATCATCCCCACGCATCAGGGGCGTGCTGCAGAAAAAATTTTGTTCTCCATTCTTGGTGGGAAAGGAAAATATATTCCGAACAACACACACTTTGATACAACTCGCGCTAACGTTGAATTTAGCGGAGCAGTCGCTGTAGATTTTCCCACTGAAGAAGGTAAGCATCCTGAGCTTATTGCGGACTTTAAGGGAAACATGAATATTCCGGCGCTCGAAAAATTTATTAAAGAAAAAGGTCCGGAAAATATCCCTGTATGTTTTATTACTGTAACAAACAATTCTGGTGGTGGGCAACCGGTTTCGATGAAGAATATCCGCGATACTAAGGCAATGTTGCAGAAGTTTGGAATTCCACTCTTTCTGGATGCTTGCCGTTTTGCAGAGAATGCCTTTTTTATTAAAAAACGCGAACCTGGTTATGCCGACAAATCACCGAAAGAAATTGCACAGGAAATGTTTTCCTATGCCGATGGTGTAACGATGAGCGCCAAGAAAGACGCAATTGTAAACATGGGAGGATTTCTTGCAGTCAACGATGAATCATTGGCGATGCAAGCACGTAATCTTCTTATTGTTACTGAGGGATTCCCAACATATGGTGGATTAGCTGGTCGAGACCTTGAAGCTATTGCTCAAGGTTTGGAAGAGGTGGTAGACGAACATTATCTTACCTATCGTTTACGTTCTGTGGAATATCTCGGAAATAAACTTACCGATGCAGGTGTTCCAATTCTTCAACCGCCTGGTGGTCATGCAATTTATCTCGATGCAAAAAGATTTTTACCTCACATACCGCCACATCAGTATCCCGGACAATCAATTGTTTGTGAGCTGTATACAGTTGGTGGGATCCGATCTGTGGAAATCGGCAGTGTGATGTTTGGAAAATACGCAGAAGATGGTTCGTTACTATCACCGCCGATGGAACTGGTACGTCTTGCAATTCCGCGTCGTGTGTATACACAAAGCCATATCGATTACGTAATAGAAGTGGTTATTGAAGTGTTCAATCGTCGTGAAGAGTTACGTGGTTATAAAATTATCTATGAAGCGCCACAACTTCGACATTTTACAGCGCGTTTTCAACCATTGAACTGATTACAACATTACATCGTAACACTTTTACCGCCGTTGTACAGACTTAAAACGGCGACGTAGTCTATTGTAAAATTCTGAATAATATCTCAGAATTTTCATTGCAAGCCCGCGCAATTCTTCGTATTTTCTCACTTGTTATGATTAATTGTCCTGTCTGCTCGCACTCAAACGATGACTTTGCCATTATCTGTGCATCGTGCGGCAGTTATGTTCAGGACCGTGTTCCGACACTTGATTTTTTTGCAACTGTCTGGTTAATGGTAGAATCACCAACGACGGCGTTCAAAAAAATTATTTTAGCAGAACATAAAAATTATGTGGTATTCTTGAGCTTGTTTCTCGGCATTGCCTCTGCATTTGCACTAATGTGGGCAAAAAAGTCAGGGAATAATTTTGATAACCTTTTTCCAGTGCTTTTATTTGGTACGTTTCTTGGTATAGTGCTCAGCATTCCTTTGCTTTTTAGTACGGTAACGTTATTGCATGTCGGAGGTTTGCTTGTTGGGGGAAAGGGGAGTTTCAAAGAAACCTACGCAGTCGTAGGGTGGTCGCTGGTGCCGGTGATGTTTTCTGTTGTGTTGATACTACCATTGGAATTGGCTACGCTTGGATTATTAATGTTTTCAACAAATCCGAGTGCGTATCAGGTAAAACCTGTAGTGACTGCAGTGCTGGTAGGGTTGGATGGTCTGTGTGCAGTATGGAGTCTGGTACTGGCGACAATTGGGTTTTCAATGGCGCACCGATTACAACGAGTGAAAAGTTTTATTGTCATCATTATTGTTGCGAGCGCAATCGCATACTCAAGTTTTATTCTATATTCATCATTTAACATTTAACTAAAAAAGGAAACATTCTACGATGGGAAAAGTAATTCTCACCGTTCAATACGATGTCAAAAGCGACAAACGCAATGAGTATCTGAACACCATTGATAAATTGAAAGCACATTATGCAACAAATCAGTATGTATCGTACTCGGTATACGAACAGCGCGGAAAGCCAAATTCGTTTGCTGAAATCTTTCTTGCGCACTCCGAAGTTGCATACAAGAAATTTGAAGAAAGTGAAGATGACACCGCTGATCAACTGACTGCCGAATTGCAGGATTTTATCGACGGTAAAACAAAGTATACGACTTATATTGAAACGAAGTAACGACAATGGCTGTTCGTGATCCTATAGCATTACTGCTGAAAGAGCATGAAGAGGCGCTTACAAAACTTCAGCTGCTGAAAAAATCCGCAACGGAGATTAAGAAGAAAGGATATTCAGAAAAATCGTTCAGAGCGTTGTTGAAAGCAGTTGAGTACGTTGATGAAGAAGTGCGCGTGCACAATAAACATGAAGAAGATGCTTTGTTTCCCATTGTGGAGCGATACGTTGATGGTCCCACTTCAACTCTTCGCGACGATCACATTAAAATGTCGAAACTTTACAAAAAACTTTCTTACAGCATTAAAGCAATGAAAGAAAATCCTGATGATAAAATTGCTCGTCAGGAACTTGTTGAGTCTGCAGAAGCAATTGTGCAATTGATGGTGAATCACATCCACAAAGAGAATTACATCCTCTTTCCCATGGTGCAACGGTTTGTATCGAAGGAAGAATTGCGGGAAGTTGCCAAGAAGTTATTGTAACAGAACAAACAGTGATTATTGAAGAGCCTTGCTAAGTGTCAATGTTAGCAAGGCTCTTTTGCTTTCAATTTCTCCGTTCAAAAATTACTTTGGTCTTCAAAGTCTCACTGCCTCGTGTAAAGACCACCTCCGCTTCTTCACCTGGTTTGAACGATTCCAACGCATACATATAATCGTAAATACTCTTAATGTCGTATTTACCAAGTTTTGTGATGATATCGCCACCCTTTAACCCTGCTTTATGCGCTGGTCCATTTTCACGTACATCAGCAATTTTGAAACCGGTGATACCCTCTGCATAGTCAGGTACCGTTCCTAACGTTACACGAAATCCTCGTCCTTCGCCACTACGAGCCATTTGTTGCTGAGTTTTCAGAAAGTCTGGTTTTTGAGACAATGTGTCGACTGTGATAACTGTTCGCGTTGCAAAGCGCACAATGTTTTTCATTCCTTCATAATTCAGCTTATCAAAATCGTCGCTGGGTTTGTGATAATCTTCATGAGCTCCGGTATAGAAAAAAAGCACCGGAATATTCTTTGAATAAAATGCTGCATGATCACTCGGTCCGAATCCATCTTTGACAAACGATAATGAAAAGACAGAGTCAGCATTTAGTGACTGAAGCATCGTTTCCCACGACGTTGATGTGCCAGTCCCCTGAACTGTCAATTTGTTCTCTTTCATTCTACCGACCATGTCGAGGTTGATCATTGTAATTGCTTGTTCAAGAGGGAGAGAAGGAGATTTTGTATAAAATTGAGAACCGAGCGTTCCCATCTCTTCAGCTGAAAAACCGATAAAAACAATATCACGCTTCAATAATTCTTTCATATCGCTTAATTGTCGGGCTATTTCAATCAATGCTGAAGTACCAGATGCATTATCATCAGCTCCGTTGTGAATTTCATGCTTTGATGGTGCCAGTGAACCGGAACCTTCTCCGCCGTATCCCAGATGATCGAAGTGTGCACCGATGATGAGATGCTCATTGGGAATACTGTTTGGTGCTTTCAATATTGCTACGACATTGTTTGTTGGCTTTTTGATTTTAACGATTTCAGCGGAAAGCGAAACAGTTAATTTTTTCACTTCAAATGAATTTGGTTTCTTTGTTCGTTGAATGTATACTACCAATGAATCTACATTGGTTTTGTGTGCTTTTAACCACGAATTGATGACTGCGCGTGTAACATGAATTGCAGGAATGCCGCTCGAACTGAACGAATTATCATACCGTAGTTTTATAAGAGCATCTGAGGAATCTTCCGAAACCGGTGTAACAACAATAAGTCCCACGGCCCCTTTCTGTCGGGCATTCATCGCTTTGTATCGTAGCGGTGCAAAACGTCCGAATTGTGAGTGAGGAGAATCTCCTTCCGGTGTGCCTCGCAGGACGACTGCGATTTTTCCGGTTACATTTACATTACTGTAATCATCGTAGTTGAGATCTGGTGCAGAAATTCCGTAACCAGCGAAGACAAGACCAGCCGTAACCGTAGTATCGGACGAAAATCCGAGGGGACGAAAATCCTTATCAAGAATATAGGAAGTCTTCTTTTTGTTTTGCTGCAGCGTTAACGAGTTGTTTTTTCCCAATTGCAGTTCGGTTACGACTTCAAATTTTTGGAAATAGGTACCGTTATCGCCAAGCGGCTGCAAGCCGATGGTAGCAAATTGACGTGCAACATATTGTGCCGCTAATTCATTTCCCGTTGTTCCTGGCTTTCTTCCTTCCAATTCATCGGAAGCAAGATAGGAGGCATGTTGTTTCAAATAAATAGCCGTTGAATCCTGTACCCAATCAGCAATAAAAATATTGAACTCTCTTCGTGATTTTGCATTGCGACCGGAAACAAACACTAACTGTTTTCCATCGGGACTAAACATCGGAAAGCCGTCAAATCCCGGCGTAAACGTTACACGCTCAAGATTTTTGCCATCGATGTCGATAAGATAAAGATCAAAGTCAAATCCTCGTGGGTCGTGAAGATTACTGGAGAAAATGATTTTTTTGCCGTCAGGCGTAAAGTAGGGAGCAAAGTTGGCAGCGCCGTTGTTGGTAATTTGCCGTTTGCCTGTTCCATCGGCATTGATGATGAATAATTCCATCTGCGTAGGTTTTACTAATTGTTGCTTTAGCAACGCTTCATACTCTGCCAATGCAACAGAGTCTTTAGGATGGTTTGCCCGATACACAATCATTTTTCCATCAGGTGAAAAAAATGCTCCGCCGTCGTATCCTTTATCGTATGTCAACCTTCGGACATTCGAACCATCAGCGTTCATGATATACAATTCCAAATCGCCATCACGTGAAGAGGTAAACACAATTGATTGACCGTCGGGTGAGATTGTTGCTTCAGCATCATATCCTTTTGAAGCAAACAGTTTTTTTGGTTCTGAACCATCAGCATTGGCAGTGTAGATATCGTAGGCATTGAACACACCCCAGACATATCCTTTTGAGCGATCCGGTTCTGGCGGGCAGTCATCGTCATCATCATGCGTAGAAGAGTAGAGAATTTTGTTACCTGAGGGATAAAAGTATCCGCATGTGGTTCGTCCTTCACCAGTACTGACGAGTTTTTTGTTCGTGCCATCAATATTCATGGTAAAAATTTGATCGCACGTATAAGGATCTACGGTCGATTGAAAGATCAGTTGTTTTCCATCGCCAGAAAAGTATGCTTCAGCGTTTGAGCCGCCGAATGTTAGTTGTTTGATGTTGGCTAAATGTTTTTCTCGCTGTGCGAAAACAAGTGAAGAGAGAAGCAGCAGGGTGACAGTTATGTTTTTCATTAAAGCTCCTTTGTAGTATAAACTCAGAGTGACAATTTTTTTCGAAGGTGTCTCGTACGTTGTTGCTAAAGAATTTACGGAGAACTGACATTGATTCCAAGAAGTCTGTTATTCACGGTGAAAAATTTGTATATTGATGAACAGAAAATGGAGATTTCGTTTTTATGAGGAATACGTGGCTTCATCGTTTTGCCCTTTTTACAGCACTCAATACATGGATTCTTATTTTCATTGGTGGACTGGTGACAAGTACCGGCTCCGGCCTGTCAGTTCCTGATTGGCCTACAACGTATGGCGAAAACATGTTCACTTTTCCTATAGACAAATGGATAGGTGGAATAAAGTATGAACATGGACATCGCCTATTTGCATCGTATGTTGGGTTCTTAACTGTAGTCCTTGCAATCTGGCTGGCTGTTAAAGAAGAACGTCGATGGGTGAAAATTGCCGGCTTTGTTGCCTTGGGACTTGTAATTTTTCAGGGGATACTTGGCGGTCTGACGGTATTGTTTTTATTGCCGACTCCGATTTCTGTTGCGCATGGAATGCTCGCGCAATCATTTTTTTGTCTTGTATCAGCCATTGCGTTGTTCACATCTAACTGGTGGAAAAGCGAACAAATAGCGTTTCGAAATAAAGAAGGACGCTATGTTCAATTGCTGACATTGTTTGCTGCAGTTACCATCTTTCTTCAATTAGCATTCGGTGCATTGCTACGACATACCTACTCTGGTTTAGCAGTTCCGGATTTTCCGTTGGCATATGGTCAATTACTTCCTTCGTTGTCTCCCGAAGCGTTGATGAACTATAATCAGATGTTGATTAATGATGGAATAAAATGGCACGGTGACAGACCGGTTGAAGCATATCAAATTGTCATTCATCTTATCCACAGATTTTGGGCATATGTTGTTGCGGCAACGGTTATAGTTGCAGGATACAAAATTGCTAATGCCACCTTCTTGCCGGCAGTGATTCGTCGAAATGGAAAAGTGATGATTGTAGCTGTTCTGCTTCAATTCTTGCTGGGCATATTGACCGTACTTTCAAAGAAAGAGGTTGTCATAACTACAGCTCATGTTGCGGTGGGCGCGTTTACACTTGTAGTATGTGTTATTACAACATTGCAGTTGGCTAAGGTATTCAATTTCCGACTTTCAAAAGAATATTTTCAGGAATGATGAACGAACAAACTACAGCGGCCGAAAGCAACAGAGTTACTGAACGACAACTCAGCGGTATTATGCGCGATTTATGGTTGTTAATGAAGCCCGAGTTAACATTACTTTCAGTGTTCACCTCGCTGTGCAGTGCATACCTGGCGATACACGCATCGAATGAAACTCAATTGTTAGTTTTTCCACTTCTAGCGCTCGGTACATTGTTTGTCGGTGGCGGATCGGGTGCATTGAATCAATATTTCGAACGAGAAGAAGATGCACTGATGAAACGAACGGAAAAGCGTCCCGTACCTGATCAACGTCTTGCGCCGGTAGAAGCATTGATATTCGGCGCTACGATTTCCGTTGCTGGTATTGCGATATTATTTCTTATTAACTGGCTAACAGCTCTACTTTCCGTACTCACATTAGTGACGTATGTTTTTCTATACACGCCGTTGAAAAAAATTTCTACGCTGTCTACCATTATTGGCGCTATCCCTGGCGCTCTGCCAACATTAATTGGATGGGTGGCAGTCAGTAATTCACTATCGTTTCAGGCATTTAGTCTTTTTGCTATTCTTTTTTATTGGCAGATGCCGCACTTCTATTCCATTGGGTGGTTGTACCGTACGGATTATACAAAAGCAGGATTTCGGCTGTTAACCAGTCTTGATACGAAGGGAACAAAAGTGTCAACGCACATCATCGTCAATCAAATCATTCTTGTTGCTATTGGAATTTCTCCGGCATTAGTTGGCCTGGTAACGTGGGATTATGTTCCCATTGCGCTTCTTGTCGGTTTGGGATTTTTGTTTTTCGGTTTGCGATTTATGCATTCCGTCGGGCAGGACACTTCCGGGGCAAGAGCACGCACCTTATTTTTTGCTTCATTGTTTTATCTTCCAATCATCTTTTCCGCAATGATTATCTTTAAGACTCAATAACTCAGACGCAACGTTCTTGAAAAACAGTATGAGCATTAACGATCTTTCTACACTGAACGCACTATTAAATTTCACAAGTTTTATTTTGTTACTTCTCGGTTTTCGTCAAATCAAGAAAGGAAACAGGGAAAAGCATAAACAATTTATGCTCTCGGCAACTATCTGTTCTTCATTGTTTCTGATAAGTTACCTGATTTATCATTTTAATGTCGGTTCAGTGAAGTTTCAGGGAGAAGGGTGGAGTCGACCGGTGTATTTTACTATCTTAATTTCGCATACTATTCTTGCAATGGCATTAGCACCAATGGCAATCATTACGCTGTATCGCGGATTAACTGGAAAGTTCGAACTTCACAAAAAAATTTCAAAAAAAACGTTTTACGTGTGGTGTTATGTCTCGATAACCGGTGTGCTAGTGTATTTCATGTTGTATCATATTTTTGGATAACGAACGGAGAGAAACACGCAACTGTGCTTTTATAGTTCACAGCGCAAGAATTATTTCTTTTACTAGTCGGGTAAAATCGTGTTTTACACGATTGGCGGTATCGGTTACTTCATCGTGGGAAAGTTTTTCGCCGGTGATGCCGGTTGCCATGTTGGTAATGCAGGAAATGCCAAGAACTTTTATTCCATAATGCACAGCTTTCATCACCTCAGGAACGGTTGACATTCCGACTGCATCGGCACCAAGTTTTTCCATCATTCGTATTTCGGCCGCTGTTTCGTACGTTGGTCCCTTCGTCCAGCAATAGACTCCTTCTTTTACTGGAATTTTCAATTCGCGCGCAATATTCTTTGCCAGAAGCAGAAGCGAATCATCAAAATATCCGCCCAAACGTTCACTAGCCTTAATAGATTTGCCAACTAATGGGTTTTCAAATGTTAAATTAATATAGTCTCGTATTAACATCAAATCGCCGGGAGAAAATTGTCGGTTGATTCCTCCAGCGGCATTAGTGATAAGGAGAGTTTTAATTCCTAACGCATTAGCAACATCAATTGGGTAAACAACACGTTCAAGTGAATTACTTTCGTAAAAATGCACACGTCCCTGAAAAATGAGCAGTTGCTGTGAGGTCCGAACGCCATTTTCAATCGTACCAAAAATAAGACGACCGGAATGTCCCTGCACAGTAGAGACCGGATAATGAGGAATATCAGTAGTTGGAATAATGACAGGATTGCTGACTTGTTCCGCAAAGTCACCAAGTCCTGAACCGAGAACTACACCAATCGTTGGTTCAACAGTGATTTTTGATTTAATATACTTCAGAGTTGCAGTGAGCATATTTCATTTAGTCTTGCGAAAATTTTACGCCTTCGACACATTTCATAAATTACCCGACCAATATTCCTGCAATAGTTGCTGTCATCAAGGTTGCTAATGTTCCGCCAAGTACGGCGCGTAAGCCAAGTGCAGCGATATCCTTTTTCCGATGCGGCGCCATTGGTGAAATTCCACCGATTTGAATTGCAATAGAAGAAAAATTTGCAAAACCGCACAGTGCATACGTTGCCATCATTATTCCTTTGTCACTCATTGCATTAGATTTTAATAGAGCCGCAAGATCGAGATAGGCAACGAATTCATTCAGCACAATTTTTGTTCCAATCAGACTGCCAAAGTGAAAGGCATCGCTCAACGGAACGCCTATTGCGATACCAATAAATTGCAGAACAGAACCAAAAATAAATTGCATTGAGAGCGACTGTTGAAAATGCGATTGAAGGTAATTGTTTATGCCGCTCCAATCGCCAACCCATCCCAAAATGCCGTTTAGCAGCGCAATGAGCGCTATAAATGCCAGCAACATACCGCCAACGTTGAGCGCAAGTTGGAGTCCGTCTCCTGCGCCCGTGGCTGCCGCTTCAATGACATTCGATGCATTTTTTTCGACGTGGAGTTTCACCGTGCCTTTGGTTTGCGGTTCTTCTGTTTCAGGAAAAAGTATTTTGGAAATTGCCAGCCCGGCAGGTGCGGCCATTGTGCTGGCAGCTAACAATTGGACGGCAAACTTCAACTGTGCTTCGGCAAGCGAAATCTGATGTGCATCAGCGAATGATTGTCCTAACATTTGAATATAACTTGCCATCACGCCGCCGGCGATGGTTGCCATACCACCTACCATGATGGTGAGAATTTCAGAATTTGTCATTGCACCGATGTACGGTCTGATAAGAAGAGGCGCTTCAGTTTGTCCTACAAAGATATTAGCTGTATTGGAGAGCGACTCAGCCCCACTGGTACCAAGCAACTTCACCATTATTCTTGCCATTACTTTTACAATGGCCTGAAGAATGCCAAGATAGTACAGCACAGAGGTGAGTGATGAAACAAAGATAATCGTTGGTAAAACCTGAAATGCGAAAAAGAATCCGAGTGAGTTTGGGCCGGAGTTGACAGCAAGTTTACCGAAGACAAATTCAGCGCCAACTAACGTGTAATTCAGCAATGCCACAACCCCACTACCAATTCCATCAATAATATCTTTCAACCAGCCCAGAGGAAAAAACCATGAGCGTAATGTCTCAGCATGAATGATGAAAATTGCAAAAATCAATTGTATAAGGAATGCCATACCCACCATTCGCCAGTTAATGCGTTTTTTATTGTTCGAAAATATGTATGCAACACCAATAATGACGCCAACACCAACTATTCCACGAATGATAGAAACAAAATCCATAAATTATCCTCGTTTATTTAAAAAACCTTGTGAAAGAAAAATGTATAAAACAATTTTTCACAAACGTAAGATTACCAAATGCGCTAATCGGGAATGTAATGACATTTCCTGCATCGCGCTTCGTACGAATCTGCCGCACCGACTACCACGCGATCGGAACTTGCTATTTTTCGTTGTGTTCTGTCTGCAGGATTTCCGCAAACAACACAGATGGCAAGCGTCTTAGTGATATATTCGGCGACAGCAAGCAAATGAGGAATCGGTTCAAAAGGCACGCCTCGATAATCTTGATCTAGTCCAGCTACAATTACACGCTTACCTTCATTTGCCAATCGTTCGCAAACATCAACCAGCGATGGTTCGAAAAATTGTGCTTCATCAATGCCGATGACATGAGCATCAGCAGAAAGAGGAATAATCTCTTCAGCTTTATCAATAACAATTGACTCCAGCGCCTGCGTATTGTGTGAAACAATCTGATTATTACTGTACCGATTATCGATACGTGGTTTGAAAATCATCACCTTCTGACGTGCGATTTGTGCGCGTCGCAGACGTCGTATTAATTCTTCCGTTTTACCGCTGAACATACATCCGGCGATGACTTCTATCCAGCCGATATCTTTGGGTGCGGGATGTTGTGCTGCTTCCATAGTACTTGTTCCATTTCTTAATTCAAAAATGATAGTGCAAGAAAAAATCAAGAAATGCAACAGAGGAAATGAAAAACTAGCGGAACATTTTGCAGATGTTCCGCTATTCACAGTAGCAGAATTTTATGCAAGAGTAATTACCGTTACTTCGGGTGGACAGTTGATACGAAATGGTACGCCAACCGACCCCAATCCTCGGTTAACATATAATTGCGAACTATTGTATGAATATAATCCTGCAATATATTTTGAGGCGAGTGCGGCTAACGAAATTGGCACTCGATCAATGGTGGCGAAGACTATTTGTCCGCCGTGTGTGTGACCGCTCAGCGTGAGATCGATGTGAAATTGATGTGCTGTTCCAATGTAATAGGGTTTATGACACAGAAGAATTTTCGGCATTTCATTCCTGACAGTTGACATTGCACGTGAAATATATTCTTCTGGTTTTGTATTACGTCCGATATCGTCAACACCAATAAGATTTAGGAATGAATTTCCCTTTTGGATCTTCACGGCATCGTTTCGCAGTAGTTTTACTCCGCAATTGTCAATCTCGCGTGATACAAGTTCGACGTTTTTTGTAAAGAAATCATGGTTTCCTAAACAGCCATACACTCCATATGGCGCTCGTAATTCAGAAAATGTTTCTGCAAAGGGATACACTTCTTCTGTTTGGCTGTTCACCATATCACCGGTAACAACGACAAGATCGGTTTTCAGATCATTCATTGCCTTTACATACATTGCCATATCATCTTTATTCATAAAAACGCTGGAGTGAACGTCGCTCAGCATTCCAATTCTGAATCCTTTGAATTCTTCTGGCAGATTTGGAATGGTAATGGTTTGATGAATAATATCGTATTCCTCTTTACGTACCACGCCAGCAGTAGAACCGATGAACGAATACGCCGAAAGACCTATGATTCCTTTTTGCAAAAACGAACGTCGTGATGCGTCGAACTTTTGGTATCGGGGTGAATCTTTCATAACATTAACTCTTGATTTTATTACGGGATGAAACAATGCCATTTTGTAGGGAATTTTTAATGCAAATTTTACTACTTCAGTTATTCCTAACACAAGAAAAATGAATAAAGTTGCAACATGCCAGATGAAGAATGGTATGAGCATCATAGATATATGTTCTGGTAGATGTGTTAGCCTCCAGATGTAAAAGTAAATCCACAATAGCGGCAAATTAAACACAACGAAAAGCATAACTATTGCATGACGAACCCACGACGGAAATGTCCCGACTGATTTTACATATTTCAACAGCCGGAACAACAGGTAGGTTTGTCCTGCTAAAATGAATATTGTAGTGTATAGTCTGAACATAGGTCAACAATTTCTTGATTTTTCAGCACTTTTTTTTTACTTTGGTTCAGCAAGAAAAATAATTTTAATTAAGGAACACAATGTACACGTTTTTAGTTCTGTTGGAGATTTTTATTTCAATCATTTTAATGGTAGTTATTTTGCTGCAAAGCAGCAAGGGGGGCGGACTTGCGGCAGGCCTTGGCGGTAGTAATATTGGTACCGTATTTGGCGTGCGACGAGCCGCAGATTTCTTATCGCGGGCAACTACATATCTTGCAGGGGCATTCATTATATTGGCGCTGGTTATCAATCTGTTTTTCTTACCAGGAAAAGGTAGGACTGCAGAATCGGTGATACAAAGCGGACAGCCGACCACAGTTCCTGCTCCGCAGATTCCGACACCGCAACCGGCACAACAAAACCAATAATTCAATCACATATATCTTTGTAATAAACCCATGACAAGTATGTCGTGGGTTTATTTGTTTTATGAGATCAAGTATCTGCGTTCTGTTACTATTCATCATTTCTGATTTTTTGATACCACAGGAACAACCGTCGTGGGTCAAAAACCTGAAAATTGAAAATCCTGCTCAATATTATTTTGGCATTGGTATTTCGAAAATATCAGAACAAGATGCCGATGCTCGTGCCTTAATTTCCTTCGGCCAGAATGTGCAGGTAAAAGTGAAAAGTATTTTTCAGCGTCAAGTATCGGAAGAAGGGAAGGAGTTTTCTGAAAAAACAACAATTACTGAAGAGTTAATTTCCGACATCAGTTTGAAAGGAATTTCCATTACAGAGCGCTTTGTGGATACGACTGCGAAAACTTTTTACAGTCTGGTGCAGTATCGGAAAACGGAATACGATTCGTTGGTTACAAGAGAAATTGAACGTGAAATACTTCTACTGAAAGCTCGCAACAAAATAATGGAAGAAAAACGTGAGGAAGAATTGCGTGCTGAAAAAACAAGAAATCTACAGGAAGAAGAAAAAAAGAAAGAACAGCTACGTGCACAACAACAAGCAATTGAACTAAAACGACTGGAACAACAGCAGGAAGAGGAACGAAGAGCGCTATACAAAAAAATCTATGGAGAATTTCTTCAGCACACTCGTCCTGAGAAGGTAGTGACCTTCCGTAATGGCGAAATTACACATCAAACTAGTTCGTTCATGGTGAAGGGAGCAATAAGTCCGGTTCAGTTAAATGAAGCTTTTTATGCGGTTCGGTTAGCAATGATTGAGCTTTCAGGGAATGTACGATTTCGCAAGAAGAAATTTGATCAGCAGGAAGCCTTTGTGAAAATACAGATTTTGTCAAACGCCGGTGAGTACACTCAAACCACACTCGCCATCGGTGTCTCACAAGCAATTGCCTCTATTGCCGATAGTGGATATAAATTCAAACGATCAAAATATTCTTTTTTTGCATCAGGAAATTACACAGATCCGGAATGGGAATATACAACGATTTCATTCTTTGGCGATAAAAGGAAACTCTCAATAGGCGCAACAAGTTTTCCTTTCTATGAACAATTTAAAACGCATGTGGGCTTTATGGCAGAAGTGAATTATTTTATTGATAAGGATTTTAGCAACCCATATCGCGACTTGTTTACTTTCGGTGCTGGTGTTCGACTTCAAGCAAGTGATACATTTGCCACGCAGTTTGCCTACGAGAATAATGAGCAGTTTACACTTTCTTTCGAATTTCAATTCTAAACAACACCTATACTTGAACAGTAGCCACTCTTGTTGAAGAAATTATATTACTTACAACCGTTGGAAAATTTTTGATCGTTTCGTATATTTGTTCAACGTTGTTGCACCCATGGCTCAATTGGTAGAGCAACTGACTCTTAATCAGTGGGTTCCAGGTTCGAGTCCTGGTGGGTGCACCACCAAAGTCCTGCGTAAGTAGGACTTTTTTTTTGTCATAAATTCTTTGTATTGTTACACGGTATGGGGCGATTTCAAAAACATATTTTTGTTTGCATTAACGAACGACCAAAAGATCATCCAAAAGGTTGCTGTTTACACAAGGGCTCTTCTGAAATTCGGGATACGTTGAAAGAAGAATTAAAGAAACATGGTCTCAGTTCTATCGTAAGAGCAAACAACGCTGGCTGTTTAGATGCATGTGAATATGGCCCGACGATTGTTATTTATCCCGAGGGAGTGTGGTATGGCGGTGTGCGGAAAGAGGATGTTGCCGACATCATTCATGAACATATCTTGCAGGGAAAAGTTGTTGAGCGCTTGCTCATTAACAATCCAAAATATCAATTTGACTCGAATATACAACCGGTGAAGATATAAACATGGCGAAATTCAACTACACGATATTGATCCAACAGGGAGTGTCAGAACGCGGCAATGATGAACACAAGATAATTAACGCAATGTATGCTTCACTGCGTGAATATCTTACTAACGAAATTAATGAGAGAAATAAATTTTTTTCAGAAATCATTCAGCGCGCTCAACAACGATTAAGTGGCTCGCTTGCTCCGTATTTGTCAACGCCGTTGAAATCTGATAAAAACGATATAGCATCTTCAATTCAAGATACTATCAACGATGTTCTACAACAAAGTGGAACAGGGATAACTAAAACTCCATTACCAGTAACGATTTCCCGCATCGTAGAGCCGGCAAATATTCCACTGCAAAAGCAATCGGTATCGCTGATGCGACAGTTGATAAAAAATAGGAAATCATTACTTCCGCATGTTCATCTCAACAAAGGTAAGCGTAGCGGCAATCGTTTTTTCATTGATTTCTGTACCGATGATTTTTCTCTTGTTCCAATGTTATACCGTTCTGTAGAAATTACGCTGAATAAACATTCCGACGATAATTTTTCTATTACTAGCGAATGTATGACAGAAACGGTTACGCTGTTTACGCCTGCTACAGTTACTTCAAAACAGCGCGTCATTTTCTACACCGATCAGCTTGATAGCGGAAACGTTCAATTACCGGAGAAATTCAAAACGCTCATTGAGCAGTTTGAGCTTGAGAATGTATCTGTAGCAAGAAAAATTTTCAAAACCGGTTTTGGCTTTAACAATCAAATTCAATTTGATGTTGATGTTACAAAGGTACCGCTTGGTTCTGTGATAACCTCATTATTTGGTAACAACAAAAATGATGAAGAGTCGTTGGTTACACAAGGTGCGTTAGTTGTTCTCGAAAAAATGCCCGAATGAAAAAAACACAACACGAAACGTTGCTAAAGAAAAAAGAACGTGTTCGTTCTATTATTAAAATTCTTCGCAAAGAATACCCTGTCGTCAAAACTGCGTTACACTATAACGATCCATTTCAGTTGCTGGTTGCTGTCATCTTATCTGCGCAATGTACCGATGATCGCGTAAACATGGTAACACCAAAACTCTTTCAGCGATTTTCTACTCCCGCAGATTTTGCCCATGCAGATATCAAGGAATTGGAACAACTCATTCATTCCACCGGCTTTTATCATAACAAAGCAAAAAATATTATTGCCTGCGCACGTACGTTGGTAGAAAAACATAACGGTCACGTTCCGCAAACAATGGAAGAACTTCATGCGTTGCCGGGTGTTGGCAGAAAGACAGCGAATGTTGTTCTTGGTGATGCTTTCGGTAAAGTGGAAGGTGTGGTAGTTGATACACATGTTGCGCGACTATCAAAACGTTTGGGTTTGACGAAGGAGCACGATGCCGTAAAGATAGAAAAAGATTTAATGACTCTTGTTCCCAAAAAGCATTGGTACCAGTTTTCACATTCATTAATTTTGCACGGACGAAAAATTTGTTCTGCACGAAAACCACTCTGCCATCAATGCTCTATCAATCATTATTGTCCATCATCGTTGGTGTAATATGAACAGAGACGAGGCCCTTGCGTTACTGCATGAATACACGAAAAGCGAATCACTGCGCAAACATATGCTTTGTGTTGAAACGGCAATGCGCGCGTATGCAAAAAAGTTTGGTGAAGATGAAGATGCGTGGGGTATTGCCGGTCTGCTTCATGATTTCGATTACGAAAAATTTCAAGTTATTCCCGACCATCCGGTAAAAGGAAGCGAGATTCTGAAAGAGAAAGGTTATCCGGATGATATTCGTATCGCTATTTTGGGCCATGCAGGACTTCCTGAGTATCCGCGAGAAACATTGATGGCGAAAGCGCTTTTTGCCTGCGATGAATTGTGTGGATTTCTTGTTGCCTGCACATTAGTGAAACCCGATAAAAAAATTGCTTCTGTCGAAGTCTTATCTGTAAAGAAGAAAATGAAGGATAAAGCATTTGCGCGGAATGTGAGTAGAGACGATATTATTCAGGGAGCAAATGAATTAGGCGTGAGTTTAGATGAACACATCCAATTTGTAATTGATGCACTTAAAGCCAACGCTTCCGCATTGGGTTTATGATGAAGATGAAACTGATTCTATCCTCACACGTATATAACAAAGCATTTGGTACTAATCATTGGAGATCAGTCATGAAAAACATACGTATGATGTTGTTTGTTTTGCCGTTGTGCATAACTCTCTCATTTGCACAAGATGAGGATGAAAATGATCAAGGATTTTCGTACGCCAACCGAACAAAAGTCGGCGGGGCGGGAGGATTTACTCCCGCGGTAGCTATGTTCGACAATAAGGAAATCGATAAATATCTTTCTGCTTCCGGAGTGCCTACATTAGGTTCAGATCCGATCTACCTTGTAGGCGGTGAAGGATATGGATACATCATGTTTCTGAAAAATGTGCGAATGGGTGGATTTAGTGTTGGTGGAAGTAAAACAGTAAATAGAATTGATCCAACAGGTACAATCCGGAAAGAAGTCGAATACAGTGTTTCCTACGGCGGATTTTTGATTGATTATGTGCGTCCGGTTGCCTACAAACTTGATGTTGCTATCGGAGCAGCCATTGGAGGCGGTTCAGTGAATATTACCATGCGAAGGGACGATGGCGGTTTCAAGAATTGGGATTCATTATGGACACACTATGGTGATATTAACCGTAGCACAACAAACTATACACGTCAACTTACCGGCTCATTTGTTACTTTCAATCCCCACATCAATCTTGAATACACGATTCTCACCTGGCTGCAATTACGCGTTGGAGTAGCATATCCCATCATGTTTTCTCCTGATTGGAAACTTGACGATCAATACGAAATCAACAATGTTCCGTCTGCAATAAAAGCAAAGGGATATACAGTGAATGCTGGAATTATGTTTGGCTTTTTTGGCTGGTGAGAAAATTGTTCTTGCAGAAACGGGCAAACAATCGTATTTTTGTTGCACACCGATGGTAAATCATACATGATTTACCATTTTTTCGTACGGACTCTTAGCTCAGTTGGTTTAGAGCGCTACCTTGACACGGTAGAGGTCAGTGGTTCGAATCCACTAGAGTCCACAACTTCCATTTATCGCGTCATTTCAATTTGTTTTTTTTGCGGACACCCTATTATGGAATATAATAGCCGCAAGGTTATCAATCATCCTGTCCGTGCAAGACATTTCTCCTTCCGTAAGCAACCATTACTACATCAAAAAATATTAACCCATTGAAATCAGTTATTTTCAATTGCAGAAATAGTTCTAAATGCGTGCCATGCTATATATGTCGATATATATAGGTAGTATGTTTTGTTAATTTGATACTATGAAATTATTTTGCGATAGAAGATTGTGAAGTTTAGCAAAAATGGATTTAGAAGCAGAACTTCTTAAACTCGCTACTGGTGTTAATTAAAGAGATGCTTTATTTAATGTGCACAACAATTAACAAAGAAGTAAAGTAAAACAACTAAAATAACTTTATGAACAATTTTATAACAAACAGTCATACACAAAATCTAAAAAAACGTTTATTGGAACTTATCAGTAAAAGTGATGAACTGAAATTTCTTATTGGATTTTTCTACTTTTCCGGAATTAAAGAACTATACGAAGGACTAAGGGAAAACAATAATTTTATTTTGAAAATTCTTGTTGGCTTAGATGTTGATAAGCTTAACTCCAATTTGATTGAATATGCAGAAGATGAAAAATTAAGTGACGATGATAAGATTTCAAATTTTATGAACTCTGTGAAAAAATCGATTAACACGGATTTTTTTGATGTGAAAGAGTTTTATGAACAGGTTGCCTACTTTCTGAAATTAATCAATGCGAATAAATTAATCATTAGGAAAACTCTCAAACCGAATCATTCTAAGTTGTACCTTTTCAAATTGGAGAAAGATCAAGTTGGAAAAAATAAATTGTTTATAACAGGAAGCAGTAATCTAACGAAAACAGGCCTGACAACTCAGGATGAGTTTAATGTTGAAATCTCTGATTATGGCTTTGATGATGCTGAAAATTACTTTGATAATCTCTGGAATAATGCAGTCAGAATAACAGAAGATGAAGATGTTAAAAAACGTCTTATTGAATTAGTAGAGAACGAAACACACATAAAGAAAATCTCTCCCTTTGAAGCATTCGCGTTAGTCGTAAAATCATATCTTGATTCTTTTCAGCACAAAAAAATTACTACGACGATTAAAAAATTATTAACAGACAAAGGATATAAACTTTATCAATACCAGATTGATGCTGTCGAAATGGCTTTATCTGTGATTGAAAATCATAATGGGGTTCTTATTGCTGATGTTGTTGGTCTTGGCAAAACAATTATAGCGTGCATGATCGCCAAAAATCTTAAATCAAGAGGAGTTGTGATCTGTCCGCCTGGATTAATTGGTGATCAAAATATGACGGAAGGTTGGCGGAAATATCTAAACGAGTTTCAGCTATATGATTGGGAAGTTCGCTCTTTGGGTGATCTTGAAGGCACCTTAGAGTTTGTTAAAGCAACTGATGATATTGAAGTTGTTATTGTTGATGAAGCGCATAGATTCAGAAATCAAGATACAAAAGGTTATGAATTATTAAAAAATATTTGCCGAGATAAGAAAGTAATTCTTCTGACTGCTACACCATTTAATAACAAACCCGAAGATGTTTTGGCTCTTTTGAATTTATTTATCATCCCTAAGAAATCAAGCATCACTCTTGATAGTAATTTAGCTGCTGTTTTCAGAACCATCAGTTACTTGTTTGATAAACTTGCATTTATAAAGAAAAACTATAACTCACGAGATCCCAAAAGAGTAAAAGCAGCAAAACAACAGTACAGAACTATCTTTAGCGAAGATGAAATTGACCTAAGCAACATCAAAAGAAAAACACACCAGTTAGCAAAACAAATAAGAGATGTTATCGAACCGATTACGATTCGACGAAACAGATTAGACCTACTTAAAAATCCAAATTACAAAAACGAAGTGAAAGAACTTTCAGTTGTTGATGACCCTAAAGAATGGTTTTATGAATTGACTCCTGAACAATCCGCATTTTATGATGAAATTATTACAAAATATTTTGAAGATCCACAGGAAGGAGGATTGTTTAAGGGTGCAATCTATTTGCCTTTTGTCTATGAAACTGGTCAGGGTTACAATTTATATGATGAAACAGAAAAAGATTTAGAACAAAACCGTGAATTACTCCAACAGCGTAACTTGTTCGATATTATGCGAAGGTTAATTGTAAAGCGTTTTGAAAGTTCTTTTGGTGCTTTTGAGCAGAGTATTAAAAATTTTAAGAGAATTAATGAAATGGTTTTGAGATTTATAGAGAAAACAGGAAAAGGCAATCCACTCACAGGAGAATATATTCTTGATAGATATTTGCTTGAAAGTATCGTTGAACTTTCGCCTGATGAAATTGAAGATGCTTTGATAGAATATGAAAAACAAATTACTGCTGGTGTCTATCCAAAAAAACATAAAAGATATAAAATTGGAAAGTTTAAGGCCGGTGAAGCTTTTATTGAGGATATAAAATCTGACATCAAATTGTTTGACGACGTGTTGGAGAAACTGAAGAAGTTTCATCTGATTGAAAACGATCCTAAAACAGAATGTTTGTTGAACCATTTGCAAATAGAATTGAATAAGTCCGTTACGTCTGGCGAACCTAAACGAAAAATTGTAGTTTTTTCTGAATACGCTGACACTATAAAGTATGTAAGCGAAAAAATAGAAAAACTAATGCCGGAAATCAGTAAAAGAACACTTGTGGTTACCGGCGCGCTTCCTGAATCAAAAATTTCTGAAATTAACAAAAATTTTGATGCGTCTGTGAAAAATCAGATTGATGACTATGATGTGCTGTTATCAACTGACAAATTGAGCGAAGGATTTAATCTTAACCGTGCGGGAATGGTTATTAATTATGATATTCCGTGGAATCCTGTTCGCGTAATTCAAAGATTAGGCAGAATAAATCGTATAAGCAAAAAAGTTTTTGACAAACTATACATTGTAAACTTCTTTCCAACAGAGAAAGGTGCGCAACTTGTCAGATCGAGAGAAATTGCCCAGAACAAGATGTTTATGATTCATAATACTCTTGGTGAAGATTCAAAAATATTTGACCCCGAAGAAGAGCCATCTCCAGCAAAACTCTATCAGAAGTTATTACAAAATCCGGAAGAAGGTGAGGAGGAAAGTTTTTATACCAAAGTGCTGAATTTGTATCTGGATATAAAAAGTAAATATCCTGAATTAGAGAAATCACTATCAGAATTGCCTAAAAGAATAAAGGTGACTAAACAATTTACCGAAGATGAAATGATTGTTTGTTTTATGAAAAACCGAATGTATCTGAAAACCGTAAAACTAATTGATAATAAAGCTGAAGTTAGTGATTCATCATTGGAACTAGTGCTTGATAAAATTAAGTGTGAGCCATATGAAAAAGGATTAGATATTGATGATCATTTCTGGAAAATGTATGAATCAGCTAAGGGATTTAAAGAGCGGAGTTATATTCCTGCATCAGCTCAGAGTAATGAGAAAAAAGCATTAACGAATATTGACTATCTGTTGAAAGCAAGTACAAATGAACAATTATCGAGTCTGAAAAAATTTATCAGAACTTTGAGGGAAGATATTATTGACTATGGAACTTTACCGGAATATACAATAAGAAGAATTGCAAATCTTAAACTTGACAATGCTGATTTGAAAGAAGCGATAGAAGAAATAACATCAATCAAAGAAGAATTAGGTGAAGATTATCTTGAAAAAGAAAAGAAAAAATTAAATAAAGATGAAAAAGAAATTATTGTTGCAATTCTTAACAAAAATACTTAGCGCCTCTGCGTCTTAGCGAGAAACATTATTCCGCACCAAGCTGCTAAGAAAGCAAAGTTTAATATTGCTGCTTTGCTAGTAAAATAAATGGAAATAAAACTATGAAAGAAATTGAGAGTCTAATTCAGCAATTCAATAATGATAATTTGCACGCACTACTAAGAACTAAAACAAGAACATTCCGACAGCTAGAAGAAAACCTTCCACACTTAAATGACGACCAATTTTCGGACAGCACTTTATTTGGTGAATTCAAAGTAAACGAAGATTTAATGGCGGTTGTAACAGCAAAAGTAACTAAGCCACTCTCTGAACGCTCTGGCAAAAAAGCACAATACACACTTGGCAAAAAATTTCTTAAAGATGCACAAAAATATGTTGGTGGATTTTTCATTTTTTATGATGACAAGGGTGATTTTCGCTTTTCATTGATTTATGATATTCCGCTTTCAACCGGCAAAAGAGACTGGAGCAACTTTAGAAGATACACTTACTTTGTCAGCAAAGACCAGACTAATAAAACTTTCATAAAGCAATTTACCGAAGCCGACTTTTCTTCACTTGATAAAATTATTGATGCATTTAGTGTTGAAAAAGTTACTAAACAATTCTATCAGGAAATTGCTAACTGGTATTTCTGGGCAATGGATAAAGTGGAATTTCCTGATGATGAAGAAAAAGAGAGAGAAAAGAGAAATGCCAAAAGTCTTATTCGTTTAATTACACGAATAATTTTCATCTGGTTTATGAAGGAAAAAGAACTTGTTCCTTCTACACTATTTGAAAAATCCTTTATTGATAAAGTCATTAATTACAATGACAAAACTGGAAGCACATACTATAAAGCAATTCTTCAAAACTTATTCTTTGCCACACTAAATACTAAAATGAAAAAAGATGATAAGGAAAGTAGAATATTTGTTGAAGAAGCTGAGAAAAAAGGATACTTGAATGATGCTTATCTACAGCAAGGATATTATCGTTACAGCAGATTTATAAAAGACAAAAATTTATTTATAGAACAATTTGAAAATGTACCTTTCTTAAATGGCGGTTTGTTTGAATGTCTTGATAAAAAAATAGGTTCAGAAGTAATAAGAATAGATTGTTTTTCTGATAATCCTAAGAATGAAACCAAATTAAAAGTTCCTGACGAAATATTTTTCCTCGAGCAAGAAATTGATGTTGACTTATCGAATTATCTTGACAATGGAAAAAATAAAAAGGTTACCGGACTTTTAGCTATTTTGAAACGATACAACTTTACCATTGATGAAAACACACCTGTTGACCAGGATGTTGCATTAGACCCAGAATTATTAGGTAAAGTATTTGAAAACTTATTAGCTGCTTATGTGCCGGAAACTTCTGAAACAGCACGAAAAGCTACCGGAAGTTATTATACGCCAAGGGAAATTGTTGAGTATATGGTTAATGAATCTTTGATTGAACATTTGAAAACTACTCTTAACTATGAAGATAAAAATGTTGAAGAAAAAATACGTTTACTTTTCGATTATGCTTCAGATGAAAATCCTTTTGATGAGCAAACTACATTAAAACTTATTGAAGCAATTGAGAATATCAAAATTCTTGATCCAGCTTGCGGAAGCGGTGCTTTTCCGATGGGTATATTACACAAACTTGTTCTTGCTCTTCATAAACTTGACCCTGAAAATAAAATATGGAAAAAGAAGTTACTTGAAAGAGTTCCTCCAGAAATAAAAGATGAAACAGAAAAATCTCTTGAGAATAAATCCGTTGATTATATTAGAAAACTTGGTTTGATTGAAAATTGTATTTACGGAGTTGATATTCAGGAAATTGCAATTCAGATAAGTAAACTAAGATTTTTTATTTCGCTACTCGTAGAGCAAGAAATTGATGACACAAAGCCTAACCGCGATATACGTGCTTTGCCAAACCTTGAAACAAAATTTGTTGCGGCAAATACTTTAATTGGATTAAACAGACCGACACAAATGAATTTGACTGCAAGCGAAATTGAATCACTTGAAAAGAAATTGTTTGAAGTTAGAGAAGAAATATTTTACACAAACAGCAGAAAAGAAAAGGTTGAACTGCAAAAGAAAGAGAAAAAATTAAGAGAACAACTTAAAGTAGCATTACAACAAAATGGATTTCAAAACACGATTGCTGAAAAAATAACCAGCTGGGATCCTTTCGACCAAAATACACACTCCGACTGGTTCGACCCTGAATGGATGTTTGGAATTAAAGTAACCGAATCTTCTGGATTTGATATTGTGATTGGTAATCCGCCGTATATCCAATTACAAAAATCAATAAATAAAACAAGTAAACTTAAATATGCAGACCTTTACAAAGACCAGAACTTTAAAACCTTTGAGCGAACTGGAGATATTTATTGTCTCTTCTATGAAAAAGGAATTAACCTGCTCAAAGATAATGGTCATTTATGTTATATAACTTCAAACAAGTGGATGAGGGCTGGTTATGGAGAATCACTCAGAGAATATTTTACAAACTATAATCCCAAAATTCTTATTGATTTAGGTCCAGGAGTTTTTGAAAGCGCAACTGTTGATACAAATATTTTGGTTATTCAGAAAAGCAAAAGAAAAGTAGTAGATGATTCATTTCATCTGCGGGCGGTTACGATTTCAAAAGATGGTAATGTTGACCTGCAGAATCAATTAATCAAAAGTGGAGTTGCTCTTACCAAACTTACAAAAGATGCCTGGTTTATTGGCAGCAGTGCAGAGCAAAAACTTAAAGAAAAAATTGAACGCATAGGCAAACCGCTTAAAGATTGGGATGTAAATATTTATCGTGGTGTGTTAACAGGACTTAACGAAGCCTTTATTATTACCACCGATAAACGCAACGAAATTTTAGCAAACTGCAAAAATGAAGAGGAACGAAAACGGACCGAAGCCATAATAAAACCAATTTTACGAGGTAGAGACATTAAACGTTATTACTATGAATGGGCGGGGCTGTGGGTGATTTTTATTCCTTGGCACTTTCCCTTACACGAAGACTTATCTATTCAAGGAGCAAGTAACAAAGCAGAACAAGAATTTCAGAGACTTTATCCTTCAATTTGTATACATCTTTCAGGCTTTAAAGAACAGTTATCAAAGAGAAATAAGGATGAAACGGGTATTAGATACGAATGGTATGCTCTTCAACGATGCGCAGCAACCTACTACCCCGAGTTTGAGAAGGAGAAAATAATATACATTGAAATTATGACTGATAACTGGGAAGAAGGTTATGAATTTCCATCATATTCATATTGGCAAGAACCTGGCGTAATTTTAAATACAGCATACATAATGACTGGACATAAGTTAAAATACATATTAGGGATTCTTAATTCAAAATTTGGGAGATATCTTGTAAAACAACACGTCACACAATTACAAAAAAGACAATTTCGAATGCTCGCACAGTATGTTAATAATTTTGAAATCCCTCCCATCAATTTCGCCAACGAATTAATAGTAAAACAGATAGAAAAACTGGTAGATAAGATCCTTGCCGCCAAGAAGCAAAATCCCCAAGCTGATACGAGAGAGTTGGAAAAGGAAATAGATTTGTTGGTGTATAAATTGTATGATTTAACAGAAGAAGAAATAAAAATAATAGAAGGAAAATAGTTTATGAAAAAGAAAATTAAAATTGCTATCTGTTATGACTTTGATGGAACTCTTTCTCCTGGAAATATGCAAGAACACTCATTATTGCCAGCTTTAAACCAAAAGCCAAAAGATTTTTGGAAAGAGGTAAAAAATTTTGCTAAAGATAAAAAGATGAATGAAATATTAGCTTATATGTATTTAACTTTAGAAAAAGCCAAACAAGCTAACCATCAAATTCAGAGAAAATCTTTCAAACAACACGGAAAACAAATAATACTATTTGAAGGCGTAGAAAAATATTTTGATTTAATAAATCAGTATGCAGAAACTAAAAATGTAGTGATAGAACATTATATAATCTCATCTGGACTTAAAGAAATAATTGAAGGCACAAGTATTAAGAAAAAATTCAAGTTTATTTTTGCTTCTGAATTTTATTACAATGTTAATGGAATTGCAGAATGGCCAGCAGTTGCAATAGATTATACAAATAAAACCCAATATTTATTCAGAATTAACAAAGGTATTATGAATGTGTGGAACAATGAAAAAATTAATAAATATGTTCCAGAAGAAGAAAGATATATTCCATTTAGCAGAATTATATACATTGGAGATGGAGAAACGGATATACCTTCTATGAAAATGGTAAATCATCAAGGTGGTTATTCAATAGCAGTATATGATCCTAATAAAAGGCATTCAAAAAACAAAAAATCACCAAAAGAGATTTGTTTAGAACTTATTGAACACAAAAGAGCAAAATATATTGCTCCTGCAAATTATAAGAAAAACAGTAAACTTTTTAATATCATCAAACTAATTATTGATAAAATAAATACAGAATTAAATTTAGATGAAAAATCCAATTAGATTGGTATTTTTTACAAACTTGAAAGATTTAATTTGAATTAACGATTTTTTCGGTGAATTTAATCAATAATTTTTATCTTATACCAGAAAAACTTAGTTTAGAATTATGGAAAATACTGGTCACATAGAAATAATCGTTAAAGGTTTTAAAGGTAAATTAGAAATAAGACCAGAGACATTTGACATAAAAGAACTTGCTGATATAATTGAGCAAGCAGAGAGATTATTATTCCCAGGTGAAAGAAAAGAACGACCAATAATAAGCTACAAAATGGAAGAGGGTTCTGTAAAGAATATCTTTAAAACAAGTCTTCAAGCTGTAATTGGATTTAGTGCAATACTAAGTGAAATAGAAGCTAAACATAATATAGACTTTCTTGAACTAAACACCGCAAAAGCAATTGAAACATTTCAGGAGAATGCTGTAAAAAAAGATTATACATTTGAGATTAAAACTTCTATTGAAAACTCACCAATGCTCAAGATTGACAAAACAACTTTTTATTACCGAACTTCAGAAAATTGGGTTAATGCTGAATTTTATTTTTATGGAAAAATTACAAATGCAGGGGGTAAAGATAAAGCAAACATTCATTTAGTTACTGAAGAGTCAGGAACTCTTTATATACAAACTCCACAAGAATTTTTAGCAAAAGCTGAGGAAAACATACTATATAAAACTTATGTAATTAGAGCAAAAGGTAAACAGAATTCTCTAACTGGTGAAATAGATAAGCAGAGTTTATCGTTTATTGAAATGATTGATTATAACACAATGTATGATGAACATTATTTGAAAAAATTAAGAAGCAAAGCGATGAACTGGCTAAATAAAATAAATCCAGATGATTGGTTAAAAGATATCAGAGGTTATGATGCCTGAAGGTGCATTGCTTGATACAAGTTTTTTCCTTCGTTTTTTAAATGAAAATGATGAACTTTTTAACAATGCTAATAATTATTATAAGTATTTTCTGCAAAAAGAAATTAAATTATTCATTTCGACTATATCAATTGCTGAGTATTGTGTTGGTGGTAAGATAGATGAACTACCGCTGAAAAATTTAATTGTAGTACCCTTTAATATAACACACGCCGAAAAAGCTGGAGAATTTGCTCATATTCTTTATGAAGCTCGAAAAGACAAAAAGCTTGATTTAAATGAAAGACCAATTATCATCAATGATGCAAAACTATTTGCACAAGCACATATCGATCAAAGAATCAATTATTATTTAACGGCAGATAGCAGAAGTCAGAATATATACAATACCATTAAAAACGAAATAAAATTAGATTTTATTTTTATAGATATAAAGAATAGTTATACGGAATCCTTTGGTTTATTGAATATATGATAAAATTTTACCTTAAATAATAAAACCCTTCATAAGTCTTCAATAATAAAAAGAAAATTAGTTAACCAAATTTAATAGTGTTTATGACATGCCTAACCGAAGCAGAACGGAAAGAAGTTTACTGGTCCGTAGCCGAGTTAGTAAAAAACCGCTTAGATAAGGCAAGGAGTGTGTGAGGGATTGTCTATGATCCTAAAGCCTGAATTTTCTTAATATCCGACCAAACTTACCATTGCACCTTTGAACCTTTCATTGCATTTTCAACCAATTTTCGCTACATTTGTTGTGCAAAATCAAAGATTTTTATCCAAAGGATTCTTCGGATAATCGGAGATTGCTTCACACTTCTCCGATTTTTTTTTAGCAAAGACTCTTCGCGTACATTTGGGAACATCGTTTTTACTACATGAGCAAAATCAAAATTACATTTCCCGATAAATCGGTAAAAGAATTTGATTCCGGCATAACGGGAATGCAAATTGCCGAAAGTATTAGTCGCAGTTTAGCAAAAAATGCGCTCTCCATTTCGGTCAACGGAGAGGTGTGGGACTTAAGCCGTCCGATTACCACCGATGCAGAAATAAAAATTCATACGTGGGAAAGCGACGAAGGGAAAGCAACCTATTGGCACAGTTCTGCACACTTAATGGCGGAAGCCATTGAATCCATGTTCCCCGGTACAAAGTTTGGCATCGGTCCGCCAATTGAAAATGGATTTTACTACGATATAGACATGGGCGACCACTCGCTCACCACAGACGATTTGAAAGCGTTGGAACAAAAAATGGTAGAGCTGGCACAGCGGGATGTGCCATACATACGTCGCGAAGTGAGCTGGGAGGAAGCAGTTGCCTATTTCAAAAAGAAAGGCGATCCCTACAAACTGGAGTTGCTTGAAGAATTGAAAGGCGAACAAATCAGCATGTACCACCAGGGCAACTTTACTGATTTGTGTTATGGCCCGCATATTCCATCCACAGGAAAAATTAAACAGGTAAAATTGTTGAGCATAGCCGGCGCGTATTGGCGAGGAAGTGAAAAGAATAAAATGCTTCAGCGCATTTACGGCATTACCTTTCCTACAAAACAGGAATTGGATGATTACTTGTTTAGATTGGAAGAAGCCAAACGGCGCGATCATCGTAAACTTGGCGTTGAGTTAGAATTATTTATGCTCTCGCCGAAAATTGGCGGAGGTCTTCCGGTATGGTTGCCGAATGGAACAATTGTGCGACGTAAACTGGAAGAATTCATTAAAGCAGAATTAGTAAAACGAGGATACACCGAAGTTATTACTCCACATATCGGCAATTTAAATTTATATCGAACAAGCGGACACTATCCGTACTATGCAGAATCGCAGTTTGCGCCGATTACAGTGGAAGATGAAGAATACATTCTGAAGCCGATGAATTGTCCGCATCATCATCAGATTTATTCCAGCAAACCGCGCTCATACCGCGATCTTCCAATTCGTCTTGCGGAATTTGGAACAGTCTATCGCTATGAACAATCTGGCGAGTTAAGCGGTTTATCACGCGTGCGCGGCTTTACGCAAGATGATGCGCATATTTACTGTACGCACGACCAATTGAAAAGTGAATTGCAAAATGCGATTGAATTAACACAACTCGTCTTTACGACGTTTAACATGCCGGTAAAAACCCGATTATCATTTCGGGATCCGGCAAAGATGGAAAAATACGCCGGCGCTCCTGAAATGTGGGAACAAGCAGAAAGAGAAATTCAGGAAGTAGCCGATGCAATGAAACTCGATTACTTCATCGGAATCGGCGAAGCGGCATTTTACGGACCGAAGTATGATTTCATCGTGAAAGATGCTCTCGGCAGGCAGTGGCAATTAGGCACGGTACAGGTTGATTACGTTATGCCTGAACGTTTTCAGCTGGAATATGTTGGACCTGATGGACAAAAACATCGTCCTGTCATTATTCATCGCGCGCCGTTTGGTTCAATGGAACGATTCCTTTCAATACTTATTGAACATTATGCGGGCGAATTTCCGCTGTGGCTTGCTCCGGTGCAAGCTGTTGTTCTACCGATAACTGATGCGCAGGTGGAATATGCTCAAAAAGTTGTTGATGTATTAAAAAATTCCGGTTTACGTATTGAACTTGATGCAAGAAATGAGAAAATTGGGTACAAAATTCGTGAACATGAATTGAAGAAAGTACCCTATATGCTGGTCGTAGGCGAAAAAGAACGGCAGGCACAGAGTGTGTCGGTACGTCAACATAGAAAAGGAGATATTGGCACGTTATCCTTGGATGAAATTCTGAAAAAATTAACAACGGAAAACTCTGTTCATTTCAAAACAACACAGGAGGCATAGTTATTAAAGAAAAACGACCTCGCATTAATGAGGAAATCCGCGGCGATCTTGTCCGCGTCATCGAAGATGGCGGTGGACAACTCGGCATTATGACGCCGAGAGAAGCACACGCACTTGCAGTACAAAAAGGGAAAGACCTTATTGAAGTGGTACCCAATGCAAATCCGCCAGTGTGCAAAATCATGGATTTCGGAAAATACAAATACGAAATCCAAAAGAAAGAAAAACTCCAGAAGAAACATCAGCATGTGTCACAATTGAAGGAACTGAGGTTCCACCCAAATACTGACACTCATGATTTTGAGTTTAAGGCGAAGCATGCCCTGCAGTTTCTTGAGAATGGAGATAAAGTAAAAGCCACAGTCATTTTCAAAGGTCGTGAAGTAGCCTACAAAGAGCAGGGTGAAGAGTTATTGCAACGATTAGCAGAAAAATTATCCGGTGTTGCAAAAATCGACCAGCCGCTGAAGATGGAAGGACGATTTATGGTGATGATCTTTGCGCCGGATAAATCGGCAGGGAAATCAAAATCAGAAAAGCAAAAACAAGTACAATCAACCTGAAGGTGAACAATGCCAAAAATGAAATCACACCGAAGCGCGCGCAAAACGTTTAGCGTGACGGCAACAGGAAAGATTAAACGACGTAAAATGGGACGTCGTCATATCTTAACCAGCAAAACCCGAAAACGAAAACGTCAGTTGCGCAAGCCAACGCTTGTATCGAAAGCCGATACAGCAAAAATCAAAGAAATGTTACTGATGTAACTTTTTAATTCACTATTTTTATTCACTGCACAAGGAGACAAGAGCAACTATGCCACGTTCGCAAAATAAAGTTGCCTCCCATCGCCGTCGCAAACGCATATTAGCGCAAGCGAAAGGTTATTGGGGTGCGAGAAGCAAGGTCTATACGGTTGCAAAGCATCACGTAGATAAGGCGATGCAATATGCATACCGAGACCGCAAAGCAAAAAAGAGAACATACCGTCAACTCTGGATAGCACGTATCAACGCTGCTGCCCGAATGCATGGTATGACATACTCAAAACTCATTGCCGGATTGAACAAAAAATCAGTTTCCATTAACCGTAAGGTTTTGGCTGAACTTGCTGTTCACAATCCTGATGCATTCACTGAGATAGTTAACTTTGTTAAAGCGTAATCGGCAACTTCCCATTACTGTGCAACGCATTGCCAGTGGTGGGAAGTTTTTTGTTTTTACTCCGACAATATGTTAAACGAAAAAATTACTTCGATTGAAACTCAAATTTCGTCTTCACTCGCCGCTATCTCTTCAGCCGAAGATGTCGAAAAATTCAGAATTGAATTTCTTTCCCGCAAAGGAAAAATAGCCGCACTCTACGATGACCTGAAATCTGTTCCTGTTGATCAAAAACCTTTATTCGGGCAAAAAATCAATCAATTAAAGAAAAAGGCAGAAGACATTTTTGAATCATTACAGGCAAAAATTAAATCTGCTTCGGCAAAACAAGAGTTTCTCGATCTCACCCTTCCCGGACGAATGCTGCCGAAAGGAACACGCCACCCCATAACACAAACCATTGAAGAGATGAAAAATATTTTTGTGTCTATGGGATTCGGTATTGTTTATGGTCCGGAAATTGAGGATGATTATCACAATTTTGAAGCATTGAATTTTGCACCAAATCATCCGGCGCGAGATATGCAGGATACATTTTTTATTACTGACGACATAGTACTCCGTACGCATACCACGCCAGTGCAAATACGTGTGATGAAAACACAGAAACCTCCAATTCGTGTTATCATGCCGGGGCGCGTTTATCGAAACGAGGCAATCAGTGCCAGGAGCAATTACTTTTTTCATCAAGTGGATGGGTTATATGTAAATGAAAAAGTAACATTTGCAGAATTGAAGGGGACGCTCATCACTTTTGCAAAAAGTTTCTATGGAAGTAACATTCAATACCGCTTTCGACCAAGTTACTTTCCGTTTACAGAGCCAAGTTTGGAAATGGACATCACCTGTTTTCTCTGTTCCGGAAAAGGATGTCGCATTTGCAAACAAACCGGATGGTTGGAAGTGTTGGGAGCAGGAATGGTTCATCCCAATGTCTTTCGCAATTGTGGATACGATCCGGAGGTTATCAGCGGTTTTGCTTTTGGAATGGGGGTAGACAGAATTTCACTCCTGCGGTATGGCGTTGATGATATCAGAACTTTTTTTCAAAACGATATACGATTTCTAAATCAGTTTTAATCTTTTCTCTATGCGTATTAGTTTTAAGTGGTTACAGAATTATATTGAACTTAAACATCCACCTGAAGAAATTGCCCAAATACTAACTCGAATTGGTCTTGAAGTCGAATCAATTGAATATTTGGGAAGAAAGTATGACGGATTTGTTGTTGGAGAAGTGCTCAGCGTTCAGAAACATCCCAATGCAGATCGGTTGACTGTATGCAAGGTTAGAATTTCAAAAGACGGAGAACCTCAGCAAGTTGTGTGTGGTGCTCCCAATGTTGCAGCAGGACAAAAAGTTGTAGTGGGACTTCCGGGTGCTGTTGTTCCGAAGAATCAACATGATCCTAATGGCAATCCGTTTACACTGACGAAAGCAAAAATCCGTGGTATTGAATCGAGCGGAATGATATGTTCAGAATATGAGTTGGGGATTGGAGACGATAAAGAAGGTATTGCGGTGCTTGATGCGGCAACCGAAGTGGGAATTCCGTTAGCGCAATATTTGAAGTTGGATGATGTAGTTTTTGAAATCGGCGTAACACCAAATCGGCCGGATTGCTTAAGCCACATTGGTATTGCCCGCGATTTAGCCGCTGTGTATGGAACTGCAGTTAAATTTCCTACTATTGTTTTGCGTGAAAAGAATGGAACCGATATCAAGAAGGTAGCAGCAGTTGAAGTTGAAAACACCGAAGATTGTCCCCGCTACGTTGCCCGATTGATTCAACAGGTAACAGTAAAAGAATCCCCCGAATGGCTAAAACAATATTTGACCTCTGCCGGACTGCGACCAATTAATAATATAGTTGATGTGACAAACTTTGTGATGCTTGAGTATGGACAACCGTTGCATGCGTTTGACTATGACCGACTATCACAACATAAAATTGTTGTGAAGAATGCAACTCCGAACGAAAAATTCACCACGTTGGACGGTAAGGAACACGAGCTCAATGGTACGGAATTGATGATTTGCGACGGCGAACGTTCGGTTGCTATTGGCGGAGTAATGGGCGGAATGAATTCAGAAATTTCTAACTCAACAAAAAATGTTTTGCTTGAAGCTGCATATTTTTCTCCTGTCAGTATCCGCCGCACTGCTAAGCGACTTGGGATCAGCACCGATGCATCATATAGGTTTGAGAGAGGAACAGATCCAAATATTGTTGATGAAGCATCAAAACGTGCGGCAAGTTTAATTGCAGAACTATCTGGCGGGGAAATCATTCTCGGATGCATTGATATTTATCCAAAGCTGATAGAGCCGAAAAAAATAACTCTTCGTTTACAACGTGTGTCACATATTCTTGGTGCTGAAATTTCTATTGACAAAATTCAGGCACTTCTGAATGCAATTGGCATTACCACGCAACTGCACGACAATACATTTATTTGCACGGTTCCAACTTATCGTCCTGATATTGAACAAGAAATCGACTTATTAGAGGAGATAGCTCGATTACATGGGTACGATAATATCCCAAATCAAACAACAGGAGAAGTTGTATTCTCAGAACCGTCGAAGCGGGAGCGTCGCATTGAAGAAATCCGTTCATGGTGCGAGTCAATCGGACTTCATGAGGTGGTAACAAATAGTTTGATGGATGCTTCTACTGCACACATGTATTCAACCAGTCTTATTAAAGTAAAAAATCCTTTAAGTGTTGAATTAGAAGTAATGCGACCGATGCTGATGCCAACAATGCTTGAGGCAGTTGCATATAATTACAACCACGGCGCTTCTTCTATCCGATTCTATGAAATAGGCAGTGCGTTTGTTTCACAGGAATCTTCAAAAAACACCTACATTAAGGGTATTTCTGAATACAGTAAATTGGGTATTACTCTTTCTGGTATAGCACAACCTGCAGCATGGTATCAAAAAGAAAGGTATTTCGATATTTTTGACCTAAAAGGCTTGGTTCAATCTTTGCTTCAGAAACTTGGTCTTGACAATATTCATTTAATTTACTATGATGCATCAAGTTCTTTAACTGAACGAACAATCGGTATTGAAATCAATGGTACTTACGCCGGCTTTTTAGGAGAATGTTCAGAAAAAATACTTCGGGAGAAAAAAATTGAAGCGAAAGTTTTTTATGCTGAATTGGATATAGATGTTCTTCTGAGTGTTGAAAAACGTGCGGTCTTTCGTGAATATTCAAAATTCCCAACTGTAAAACGCGATATTGCATTTATTGTTGACAAAAAAATTCCGGTAGGAGACATTGAATCAACAATCAGGAAAGCGGGTACTTCGTTAGTAACATCGGTAACGTTGTTTGATATTTTTGAAGGTGCATCTATTGGTGAAGGGAAGAAAAGCATTGCGTTTTCTGTAACAATCAATTCACTTGAAAAAACGTTGACTGATGCCGAAATTGATACTGTGGTTGAAGCGATTATCTCATCAGTGACGTCAACACACGGCGCCACACACAGAAGCATATAAGAATTCATGGTGGACCAAAAAATAGAAAAAGAAATTTCTGATGTCAGCACTCACGGTATTGAACATGCTCTGACAGCGTTATGGGAAAAAGCACGTGAAGCTTCATATCTTATTTCAACACTCAGGGATGAGAAACGGAAGTTGCATGCAAAAATTGCTGAGTTGGAAGAAGAATTGAGGCAGACAAAAAACGAACTGTTATTGATACAGACGCGAACCTCGCAGGCGGATGCTATGAATAATGGTTCATCTGTAAATTTGGGTGAAGAAGAAAAACAAGAATTACAGAAGAAGATTAAATCGATCATTGGAAGATTAGATCAATATTTATCAACATAACAGGATAAGAGTACAGGCTGACAATCAACTAAAGTCTTTCTATTGTTACATTACGAACTATGGACAGAAAAAGTGTAAGGGTAAAAATATTTGGATCAGAGTACCCCCTTCGTGGAGAGAGTGAAGAATTCACGAAAATGGTTGCTCAGCACGTCGATCAAATGATCAGCAGCGTGCATGAGAAAATTCCCGAGCAACCGCCTCTTACCATTTCTGTTCTCGCTGCGCTGAATATTACCGAAGACTACTTTAAAGAAAAAGAAAAGAGTGCACAACTCGTTTCTTCATTGGAATATGAACTTTCGAAAATCACCAATTATCTAGATACGAGTATCAACAGCACAGAATCGTAATACAGTAGAAGGAGCGCACAACCTACAACAGAATAATTTATAATCCGCATCGTCAGCCGCAGACAATATAAAAAGAACTGATAGTTAATATCATGGGAGCCGGTCTCAACACCGTGATATTACAGGCCTCAATCTTACATCGGTAAGTAAGATAGCGCAAAAGCCTTCGGGTTGTCCATTTTATTTGGAATAGCAAACAGAGGAAGTAAGAGACGGTTTGGCAAGCACCCACTGTGTAAAGAAAAGAGTTCTTTTCATTACACTTGTCATGGTTGATGTGCGGATTTTTTGTTTTTTAAATTGGAGCAGATATGGTAATGGAAATTATACTCACCGGCATTATTGGCATTACGTCTTTTTTTATTGGGTGGTTTGTTAATTCGCGAATTGGTCAAAATAAAATATCATCTGCAGAAGACCGCGCGAAAAAAATCATTGCCGATGCAGAACGTGATGCCGCTGCTATACAAAAAGAAAAAATGCTTGAGGTAAAAGACGAGTGGTATCGCAAAAAACACGAATTTGAGAATGAGGCAAACCAAAAGCGCCACAAGTTGCAGGCCTATGAAAAGCAACTCAACGCCCGCGAAGAAAACATAGATCGCAAAGTTGAGCTGTTGAATAAAAAAGAAAAAGAAGTCCAGGCGCTTCAAAAACAAAATGAAATAAAAGCAAAAGAATTAGACCAAAAACTGCAACAGGTTGAGGCGATGATTGCCGAAGAAAATATCCGCCTCGAACGTGCCTCCGGTATGTCTCGTGAGGAAGCACGGAAACTGTTGCTCGATAATCTGTTGGATTCTGTAAAAACAGAAGCCGCACAAACACTGAAAGAAATACGTGATAGGGCGAAAGAGGAAGCAAAAAAAGAAGCTCAGAAAATTATTGTTCAAGCCATTCAACGCTCAGCAGCAGACCATGCTGTAGAAACAACGGTAAGCGTACTGCAAATTCAAAGCGATGAAATGAAGGGAAGAATCATCGGACGTGAAGGGCGTAATATACGTGCGTTTGAAGCAGCCACCGGCGTAGATGTTATCGTAGATGATACGCCAGAAGCTGTTATCTTATCAGGTTTTGATGCATTTCGTCGAGAAGTTGCTCGAATATCATTAGAACGATTGATTGCAGACGGTAGAATTCATCCTGCGCGAATTGAGGAAGTAGTAGAAAAAGTAAAAAGTGAACTGGAAGAAGAAGTCAAGCGAGTCGGCGAAAATACATTACTTGAAGTAGGGCTTCCCGGTGCACACCTGGAACTTGTGAAATATATTGGCAAAATGAAATATCGTACTAGTTACGGACAAAACTTACTTCAGCACAGCATTGAAGTTGCCTATCTTTGCGGCATTATGGCGGCTGAGCTTGGATTAGATGTAAATTTAGCGAAACGAGCAGGATTACTCCACGATATCGGTAAAACTGCAGATCGAAGTATAGAAGGACCACACGCGATTATTGGGTTGGAAATGGCTAAAAAATACAATGAGCATCCAATTGTTATTAATGCAATTGGCGCTCATCATGATGATATTCCAATGGAACATCCTATTGCGGCATTAGTGCAAGCGGCAGATGCCATCAGTGGAGCAAGACCGGGCGCCCGTCGTGAATCTGTTGAAGGATATGTAAAACGTCTCGAAAAACTTGAAGAGATTGCAAAGTCATTTAAAGGTGTTCAAACTACGTATGCAATTCAAGCAGGACGAGAAATACGTGTAATTGTTGAACACGATAAAGTTGACGATGCAATGGCAGATCAGTTAGCGCAAGACATTGCAAGAAAAATACAACAAGAGATGGAATATCCAGGACAAATTAAAGTAGTTGTAATTCGTGAAGTACGTGCTGTTTCTTTTGCAAAGTAAAATTATCTAACTCTATGATTTTTGTGGGTATTACCGGAGGCATTGGAAGTGGAAAATCGCTTGTGTGTTCACTATTTGAAAAAAAAGGTGTTCCAATATTTTATGCTGATGATGTTGCCAAAGAAATCAGCAATAGACCGGAAGTAAAAAAAGAAATTATCCGCGAGTTTGGCTCCACGATACTTTTGCATAATGATGAGTTGGATAGAAAAAAAATAGCAACAATTGTTTTTTCGGAGCACGAAAAACTTCTTCGCCTTAATTCCATCATCCATCCTTACGTTTTTGTAGAATTCGATTTATGGAAACGTAACCTGCATTCACCAACACCATACGCTCTTGCGGAAGCAGCACTATTATTTGAATCGTCCATGAACAAACAAATGGATTACACCTTAGCAATTGTAGCTTCTGAGGAGGTTCGTTTGAGAAGGGTGATGGAGAGAGACAATGTTGCAAAGGAATTGGTACAGGCAAGGATGATGCATCAGCTTCCGATGCAGGAACTCATTGAACGTGCGGATTTTACTCTGTACAACGACGGTACTGAGAGTGAATTGAAAACAAAAGTAGATTTTTTCCACACACTATTTACTACACTAACACAACGCGCTGAATTGCAATGAACATCACTGAACTCGAATCTCAACTGTTCTTTCACACCTACAAACGACTTCCTCTAGAAATTGACAGAGGTGAAGGATGCTATCTTTACACTAAAGACGGGAAAAAATATCTGGATATGTTTTCTGGACTTGCTGTAAACGCCCTCGGCTATGCGCACCCAGCAGTTATTGATGCAATCGAAAAGCAAATCCGTAGATATAATCATCTTTCGAATTTTTTTATTCAAGAACCGCAAGTGCAACTTGCAGAACGGCTCCTTCGGTTGTCTGGTTATAATAAAATATTTTTTACCAATAGCGGAACAGAAGCAATCGAAGGAACGATTAAACTTGTTCGTAAGTGGGGAAAAGCGCACAACAAGAACATGATTTTCGGCATGAGTAACGGATTTAGTGGAAGAACGATGGGCGCATTGTCCTTGATGGATAAAGAAAAATATCGTGCTGGTTATGAGCCGTTTCTACCGAATTTTGGCAACATAGTGTTCAATAATGTTGAAGATCTTCAGTCAAAAATTTCATCAGACACAGCCGCCGTGTTTCTTGAATTCATTCAGGGTGAAGGGGGAATTGTTGGAGTAACACAACAATTTGTTGATTCATTAAAGTCTCTTCGCGATAAGTTTGGGTTCCTTATTGTTGCAGATGAAATTCAAGCCGGAATCGGACGAACTGGAAAGTTATTCGGTTTTCAACACTTTAATATTGAGCCGGATATTGTGACAATAGCAAAACCGATTGGCGGTGGTTTGCCGTTAGGGGCAATTCTGGGGACAAAAAAAGTAGCTGATGTGTGGACGTACGGCGTGCATGGAACTACTTTCGGTGGTAACCCGGTTGCCTGTGCGGCTGGTATAGCTACGCTTGATATTGTAATGTCGGAACAATTCTTGAACCGTCTAAACGAAACAGCAAATTATGCTCTCAAAAAATTTGTTGATCTGAAGGCGAAACATCCGGTTATTAAGGAAGTCAGAATGTATGGTTTCATGATTGGTATTGATCTCTCTATACCGAGCGGTCCGATTGTTGAACAGATGTTACAACAACATGTGCTAGTCAATTCTACAGCGGATACTGTTATTAGAATTTTACCGCCATTAATTGCAGAAAAGGATGAATTTGATATTTTGTTTTCAGTACTTGATTCTGTCCTCCCATCATAAAATCAATCGTTTTCAGGCGTTGACTCTCATAAAAGAAATGGTTATACTCCCTGCGAAAATAGTAAAGTACGTTATGAAAACTCGCATTGTTGCTCTCTTCTTTTGCATCTCCTTCGTTTTCGCTCAAGAAAAATTTTATAATTACTATACTGCCGGTTTGGAATACATGGAAAAGCAAGACTGGCAACGAGCGATTATTGAATTTAAGTCTGCCGTATCGCTTGAGTTTGAAGATATGCAACGTAAAAGAACGTACGGTACACGTTTTATTGAATACTACCCTCATAGAGAAATGGGAATTGCACACTATATGCTAGGTGAAACTGACCTTGCAAAACAAGAACTTGAACTTTCCATTGCGTATCGACCTACTGAGCGTGCAGAAGAGTATTACAAAAAAATTACCGGCGGTGTTCCTCCACCAAAACCGATTGTAAAAAAAGAAGAACCAACCTTAAAACAACCTTCTGATGAGTTTAAAAAAGTACAACCATCTCTTCCGGCTACAACGGGTAAGGAATTTGGGCAACCACAGAAAGGAAGCATAATTGTTGTTTCACGCAAGTACGATCCTAATAAATTGCCGCAAGTTGGTTCTCGCTTATCCGTAGCAGTGTTACCATTTGAAGCAAGCGGAGATGCAGCAACATACAAGGATGCAATCACTAATGAGATGATTAATGAACTTGTCGCTTTGCGTCGGTTCAGAGTCATTGAACGCTCGGCAATCGATAAAATTGTTTCTGAACAAAAAATACAGGCCTCAGGTTTTGTTGATGATAAAACAGCCGTGAAGTTAGGAAAAATAGCAGGTGCTGATGCGCTTGTCATCGGGAATATTTCGGCAACAGGTTCTGCCGTAAAAGTTTCCGCACGACTTGTTGATGTAGAAACAGGTGAAACAATAATTGCACAGGATGCAAATGCAGACCCGGCTACCTATGAAACTCTTGACGCCGCAGTATCCAATGTCGCTACACTGTTGTACAATGAACTCCCCATCATTGAAGGGGATATTATTAAAGTTGAAGCCGATGAACTGTTTATCGATATCGGCAGTATACAAGGACTGAGAAAAGGAACCAAATGTGTTGTCTTTCGTGAAGGTGAAAGCATTAAACATCCCATTTCCGGAGAGATACTTGGCAAAAAAGTTACTCGGTTGGGAGAAATTATTGTCATTCAGGTTCAAGACAAATTTGCAACAGTCAAACCTATTGAAACAGAACAGGATATTAAAGTTGGCGATAAGGTGTTGATAAAATAAATAACAGGAGTTACCATGAAAAAAATTTTGCTGCTTGTCGTTGTTCTTGTTGTTGATGTTCTTTCTCAAGATTTTAATCTTACTGGTGCCGGAGCACGGGCAGAAGGTTTTGGCGGTGCATTCATTGGGTTAGCCGACGATGCAACAGCTGTTGTCTGGAACCCTGCAGGACTGACACAATTAGAAAGAGCAGAAGCGTCGGTAGTAACACGATTTGTAAGTGAAAAGTCGGCATTTAAATATAATTTAGATCCCACCTTGAACTCCGATGACAAACAGAGTCATTTTTCACTAAACTTCGGGAGTTTTGCATTGCCATTGTTTCTGGGGAATATGAAAGTAATTCTCGCAGCAGCATATCAACGTCAATTAGATTTTTATTATAGCAAAACTGAACGCTATGAATACACAAGTGGTCCATCCACAGTCAAAGTTTTGAATCGAAATGAAGATCGGGGAGGAGTTAATACTATTACGCCTGCAGTTGCAGTTCGGTTAACACCCTTTTTATCAGCAGGAATGTCGGTAAATATATGGACAGGAAATTTAGATTCTCGTAGCAGGTTTGAGGTGATTGATTTTAGACGGAACATCTATCGTGGAGACTTTGATTATTCCGGTTTGAATTTTGTTATCGGTGGGTTGTTGGATTTTGAAGGAATGAAAAATGGTTTTCCACTGAAATTCGGTGTTACGATGAGAACGCCTTTTACCTTAGAAGGGAAAGGCCCTTACGATGTCGATGAAGAAATGGCAGTACTTTTACCTTTACCGGGAACAGCCACCTTTGATATGACACAACAAATCGACATGCCGTTTATGTTGGGCTTTGGAACTTCATATCGCATTGGTGAAAACTTCACTGTTGCTGCAGATTATGAACTACGAAATTATTCCAACAAGAAGATAAAAACTGAAGCTACAGAGAGGAGTTCTGGAGGAAGTGGCACCTCTGAAAATGATATCAGTGAAAGTAAATCGGATTTCAACGAATTCAGAATTGGAGCAGAATATTTAATTGTACTTGAATCAAGCGTAATACCATTACGACTTGGTTACAAAACAGTTCCTACTCCATACGCCAATTACACATACGACATCAACGATAATGAATACGAGCCTACAAATACACAGGTAAAAGGTTCTGCAATCTCATTTGGAAGCGGCTATATTTCTGATGCGTTTGCGCTTGATATTGCCTATAGTTTGATATCATTCACACAAAAATATGACACTGACGGGCAAATCGATTACTCGACTGGCACTTTAAGTACTTCAGTAATAATTTATTTTTAGTTTCACTTAAAATAATTTCTCTTGACAATAGCATAAAGCCCTAATATATTTGCATTGCCTTCAATAACTAATTTCACAAACTAACTATACGGAGGTTATTGTATGAAAAAAGTACTTCTTGTTGTTGTTGCGTTACTCCTCGTGTCAGTTGTGTCGTTTGCACAATTGTCTGCAGGAAAGATTGCTGTTACCACCGATCTTGGTGGCGCACAACTTGGCGGTGCCTATGCATTATCTGAAAATATGCGCATCGATGGTGGTCTAATTTTTAATTCTGTCTCTCCGCCATCTCCGGCAACATCAACAACAACATTCGGTTTGGGAGCTAATATCAAGATGTACAATCCCGCAATGGAAAACGTTACTTACTTCTATGGTGCAGGATTGAGCTTCTCCACCACAAACACTTCACCTTCTACAAGTAGCCTGGGTGTACGAGTTATGGGCGGTGCTGAATATTGGTTCAGTTCGCGTTTTGCATGGGGTGGCTATGTAAGTTTAGGATTTTCGTCAAGCGGTGCTAGCGGCGCAACCACTTCTATGTTTGGAACTCAGGCAGTCGGAACAACATTAACGTGGTGGATTAACTAATTCTACTAGTCATTGAAGGTTATCAAAAAGGAGAGAATACTTTTCTCTCCTTTTTTATTTTTGTATCTTATGGTCGTATGAAAGTTCAAACAGATTTTCTTGTTATCGGTAGCGGTATTGCAGGATTGTCGTATGCACTAAAAGTCGCCGAATACGGCACTGTAGCGATTGTTACAAAAAAAGAATCAGCTGAATCAAACACGAATTATGCGCAAGGAGGTATTGCCGCTGTTATTGCCAGCGACGATAAGTTTGAGTTTCACATTGAAGATACAATGAAGGCGGGTGGTTATCTCTGCCATCGAGATGTTGTAGAAATAGTCGTGAAAGAAGGGCCTGAACGAATTCAGGAGTTAATCAATATCGGCGTTCATTTTACTCAACAAGGAAACAAGCTTGATCTTGGTAGAGAAGGGGGGCATTCACATCACCGAATTGTTCATGCGGCTGATCTTACCGGCAAAGAAATTGAACGGGCTCTGCTTGCCCGGGTTTCAGCACACCCCAACATCACCATCTACGAAAATCATATTTCCATCGATCTTATTACAGAACATCATCTGTTTGGTACAGAAAAACATTCGCACGATACCATACACTGTTGGGGAGCTTATGTGCTGGATGTTTCCTCGAATGTAGTAAAAACGTTCCTTGCCTCGACGACAATGCTTGCCACGGGGGGAGCTGGTCATGTGTATTTGCACACTACTAATCCACTGATTGCAACAGGGGATGGTGTTGCCATGGCATATCGAGCTAAAGCAAAAATTGCAAATATGGAGTTTATTCAATTTCATCCGACAACATTGTATAACTCCGGTTCACCGTCATTCTTAATTTCTGAAGCTGTTCGGGGATTTGGAGCAATTCTCCGCAATAGAAAAGGTGAACAGTTTATGAGAAAGTATGACGACAGAGGTGAACTTGCTCCACGAGATATTGTTGCCCGTGCCATTGACAGTGAATTAAAACGTAGCGGCGACGAGTGTGTGTATCTTGATGTCACACATCTGGATCCACAAAAAACAAAAGAACATTTTCCTAATATCTATAACCGCTGTTTGAAACACGGTATTGATATCACCAAAGATCTCATTCCGGTTGTTCCTGGCGCTCACTATTCATGCGGCGGAGTGGTGACTGATAAGAATGGCGCTACGACTATTTCCGGATTATATGCTGTTGGCGAAGTTGCAATGACAGGATTGCACGGAGCAAACCGACTGGCGAGCAATTCATTGCTTGAAGCAGTGGTCTTCTCGCACAGAGCCGCTATGGCAGTAAAAGAACGTAGTAAAACTAACAATGTTCCTTCCAATATTCCAGATTGGGATGACAGTGGCACAATTAATAGCGAAGAATGGGTGTTAATTTCACACAACAGAAAAGAGATTCAGCAACTCATGTGGGATTACGTCGGTATTGTTCGTTCCACACACAGATTAGAGCGGGCGTTGCGAAGAATTCGACTAATACAAGATGAAGTGAAAGACTTTTACCGCCGAACGAAAGTAACGGAAGGGTTAATTGAGTTACGCAATTTAGCCTGCGTGGCTGAATTGATTATTCGTTCAGCGTTGGAACGGAAGGAAAGTAGAGGTCTTCATTATACAACTGATTATCCTCAAACTGATGATGCAAACTGGCTTAAAGATACGGTGATAAATTAAATGAGTATGACGAAGAGTAAAAAAATTGTCAATGATAAACCACGCACTGCTTGTGGACTATTTGGTGTGTACGACAATCCTAATGCTGCAGTGTGGACCTACTATGGGCTTCATGCGCTACAACATCGGGGGCAGGAAGCGGCTGGAATTGTCGCAAGTCAATTTCAAAGCGATAAGCAACGATATCATTTTAGCATTGTAAAGGGGATGGGATTAGTAACTGATGTTTTTAAAGATTACTCCATTCTTAAAGAACAATTGAAAGGTAATACTGCAATCGGTCATACCCGATATTCTACTACAGGTTCTGCAAACAACGAGAAAAACATTCAACCGCTTATTGTGAATTATCGCAATGGTAATTTGGCGGTTGCACACAATGGTAATCTGACAAATTTCAGAACAATTCGAAAGCAGCTGCAAGACGAGGGGACAATTTTCCAAACAACCTCTGATACTGAATTACTTTTGCACCTGATTGCTCGAAGTAGAAAAAAAACTCAAATTGAACAGATACAAGAAGCGCTTGATATGCTGGAAGGAGCATTTTCCTTTCTCATTATGACAGACACGATGCTTGTCGCAACAAGAGATGTGCACGGCTTCCGTCCCCTTGCTCTTGGAATGAAAGATGATTCGTATGTTGTTGCTTCTGAAACTTGCGCCTTTGATATTATCGATGCCGCCTACATACGAGATGTTGAGCCGGGGGAAATACTCATCATCAATACAACTGACAACGGCAAAACGGAACTCACTTCACGTCGGATAAATAAAAAGGTTGAAAAACCACATCACTGTATTTTCGAATACATCTATTTTTCAAGACCAGATAGCACCATCTTTGGCGAAAGTGTAGATAAAATCAGGCGCAAGCTTGGTAAAGCGCTTGCACAAGAATCTCCCGTAGTCCCGGAAAAAGGTGATAAAACAATCGTTATCAGCGTTCCTGATTCAAGCAATACTGCTGCATTGGGTTTTGTTACAGAATCCATTAAACAGGGTATTAACACGAAACTTGAACTAGGTCTGATTCGCAATCACTATGTCGGTCGCACGTTCATTCAGCCGGAACAGGGATTGCGAGAAATGAAAGTAAAAACAAAATTTAACACAGTTAAAGGAGTGCTCAAGGGGAAGAAGATCGTTGTCGTCGACGATTCGATTGTTCGCGGAACAACATCAAAGCAACTTGTAAAATTATTGAAAGAAGCAGAACCAAAAGAAATCCATCTCCGTATTTCTTCGCCTCCTATTGTCAATTCATGTTACTATGGAATGGACTTTCCCAACCGAGAGGAACTCATTGCCGTAAAGTGCAATGAAGATATTGAGAAGATTCGTGAATATCTTGGTGTTGATAGCGTTCATTACCTTTCAATGAAAAAAATGTTGTCGTCTGTTCCCAATGGTGAAAAGAAAGGATATTGCACAGCATGTTTTGGCGGCAAATATCCTGCTCCTATTGAAAACGTGACCGACAAAAACGAACTTGAAACCTGATGTTGTGGACTATTCTCAAGAAATGTATCGTTCTTCTTATCGGAATTCATTTCTGTTTTTCACAAACGTACGTCGTTAAGTTTACATCTGAAACAAAAGATTCTACCGAAGTCTATTCACGATTGATATCATCTCTTCCGAAAGGAAATAGTACTACAACGTTTTCATCCTCCGTTTCTATTACGACATTCACAACAAACACGCGCTCGCAATTTCCATGGTCTCGATACGCTATCATCCGGTTTTCGAAACAGGCGAGTGAAGAAGTAATTCAATCCATTGCGCAGAATCCTTCCGTTGCGTACATCCATCCAAGTTACCGCTACAGAGTGCACTCAACGCCAAATGATTCTGCATATTCTGCTCAGTGGAATTTACGACGCATTGGCATTGCTCAATTGTGGGAATCGGGCGTTATTCATTCTGCAATTCCATCAGTGAAGGTTGGAGTAATTGATACTGGTATCGATACCGAACATCCGGACCTTGTCAATGCTCTTGCAATAAACACAGGGGAAATAGGCATGGATAGTTTTGGCAATGATAAGCGAATGAACGGCGTAGATGACGATAACAATGGTTTTGTTGATGATTGGCGCGGATATGATTTTGTGGAATTTCACGATGAAGACCTCGGTGATTGGAATGTGCGGGATAATGACCCGACTGACGAAAATGGACACGGTACTGCGGTTTCAGGTATTATCGGTAGTCAATCAAATAACAGCATTGGAATCACGGGAATACTTCCATGTAAAATTTTACCACTTCGCGCATTTGGTCAAAACGGCAACGGTAGCGATATTGATATTGCTTCAGCCATCGTGTATGCTGTGGATAATGATGCCGCAATAATCAATATGAGTTTTGGTGACGTTATTCGTTCGCCCCTCCTGTATGATGCTATTCGTTACGCGTACGAACATAACGTTGTACTTGTAGCTTCCAGCGGAAATGATGGAAGTAGTGCGCCGCATTATCCGTCTGATTTCAGCGAGGTTATTTCTGTCGGTGCTGTAAATCGGTTTGATGTTCGTTCTTTTTTTTCTTCTCATAGTCCATCACTCGATTTGATGGCGCCCGGTGAACAGATTTCCACCACCACGTTACACCACAATTACACCAATAATTTTTCAGGAACCTCTGCGGCGGCTCCGCATGTATCCGGAATTATCGCACTTCTGAAGAGTATCGAACAACAAAAAAAGAGTAATGATTCACAATATGTTTTTCTTTCGAATGAAGAACTACGTGGTGTTCTGGTAAATTCTGCAGATGACGCCGGAGACAAAGGGTGGGATGAGTTTTACGGAGCGGGTATTGTGAATGCTCAAAAAGCAATTCAAGCGGTCTCCGGCTCGACAGTTGTTATTCATTCACCGGCGTTGGATGAACTATTGACCACCACCTTTTCAAACATTGTTGTAACTGCGGTTACACCATACCTTAAGTCAGTTTCTCTTTTTTATGGTAGAGGAGAGCAACCGAGTGAATGGCGACTAATTTCACACATTGATAACAGAATACTCATAAGAGATACGATAGAGTATCTGGAACAAGTAGAATTACCGGATGACGTGTATATCCTACGTCTGGTTGTGTCAAATAGTAAAGGAAACGACGTTGAATACCGGCAAAGAGTCCTTCTTCATCGAAATGCACCTAAAGTTCTTATGCTACGTTATCGTGATTCAGTCATTGCAGGGAGCGAATATGGAGCGCTTATTGAGGCCCGCGTGGATAGAAATTGTTTTGGCTATTTGTATTACAAAAAAAGCACCGACCTTACCTACACCCGAATGCAATCAGTGGGGCTTCAACACAATCATTCTTTTCTACTCACAACGAAAAATTTTCAACCAAATGCACAGTATCAAGTCTATCTTGAATTTGTTGAAAATTCTTCAGTTACGCGTTCGACAAAATTTTATTTGACCGATTCGCTAGGTAGTTTATTAGTTATTTCGCCGGTAACTATTTCAACAACAGGTTTTGAACGAAAAGAATACTCATTACCAGCCGGATTTGTATTAAATTCTGTACAACACATTAACAATCAGCCAACTGTCATTCTCAACGCATACAACACAAACGGAGATTTCGGCTTGCTCAAAGCGTTCTCCTTTCTCAATGGCGCTTTTGTTCAGAGAGATTCTTCACAACTTATCTGGATACCACGAGCATTTACGAAAGATTTTGTTTTGGTACAAGATCGCGGAACATCTCAACTACTGAAAATCGATACAACATCGGGTTCATTTTTTTCTTCACCGGTGTGGGGAGACTCAACTGATGTATGGGCAAGTCAATTAGTTGATCTGAATAATGACGGATTGCCTGAAATTATTGCACGCAACAGCGACTCGTATCTTGTCTATGAAAACAAGGGAAACAACAACTTTACTCTTGCGACGAGACTTCCTAATCCATCATTTCCGTTGATGTACGAAGCGCGAAATCAGTTTGGTCCGCCACGCGCGTTAATCGGAGATTTTACCGGTACTGGTCGAAAAGAGATTGTCTTTGCTGACTATGATGGTGATCTTGTTATGTATCGTCAAACAGTAAGTAATTCGCTCAATTTTGCTCTTGTCGGAATTGATTCGAGCGAACTTTTTGAAATGAGTGACTTTCTAGCTACCGGAGATTTTAATGGTGATGGCATTCAAGATATTGCCGTTGCTGGCCATAGTAATCTGGATTTGAATGCTGATCGTGAATATGACACGCCTGTGTGGACAGTGCGCATATTTTCTCATCGTGCGTCAGACCCGATTGGGAGTATGGTGAAAATATGGGAACAACACTTTGTCGGCTCTAAAGCAGGAAATTCCTATGATAATGGTGTAATATGTGGAAAACTACGTACCTCTGATGTGAATGATGTATTGATTCTTTCCCTCAATCCCTATTTATATATTTTCCGATGGAATAACACTACACAGACATTCGAATCGGTCTGGTGTCATTCGTCGCAGAGTAACAGCGCAATTGTGTTTGATTTTGACGGAGATGGATACAACGAGATTGGTTTTCACACCAACAGAAAAACAGAATTCTGGTCATTAAAAAATCCTGCAACCTCAGTACAGGCGCCGTGGAATCTTTCGGCTGTTCCATTATCTGAACGAGCAGTGAAACTATCATGGAATTCTGCATTTACTTCACATAATGTCTATCGCGGTGTTACACCAAATGGACTTGTAGCAATTGCATCAGTCAACGGCACGGAATGGGTAGATTCAACTGTCACGGCTAATACAAAGTATTATTTTGCTGTGACTGCTCTTGCGTCGCAAGAAAGTCAATTTTCACAAATAGTCTCTGTCATACCACATGCTCAACCAGTAATAACCAACGTCACTCAAGTTTCACATAACCAGATAACTGTTGAATTATCGTTTACACTGTCATCAGATAACTTGATGAATGCTCTGTTCATGCTTGATGATACTCTTGCATCATCTTCTGTTATCTGGAGGTCATCAAACACACTGTTGGTTACTTTTCCACAGCCGATCATAAGCGGTAACCGCAGAGTAAAAATCAAAAGATTACTTGATGCATCTGGAATGTTAGCTGATACCTCTCAAACATTTTCTTTTGTAGCGCAAGCAGTAGATCAACAGGAATTTTTTGCCCGGTCGGCCGTACTCGAATCAAACAATACCATTCTTGTTACATTCAGTGATTCACTCGATTTTACACGAGCAAAAGTCTTGTCGCACTACTCCGTAAAAAATGTTGCAAAGAATTTTACCATAAGCCGTATCGATTCAATTTCTCCTTCTGCTGTTCGTTTGGTCGTATCACCGAATGACAAACTGACTGATGTGGCGCTTCGGTTGGAGGTATCCTTAAGCAGAGATATTCGTTCACACAAAGGCGTTCAACTTTTGGGTGGGAAAGGACAATTTTTGTCCATAGCATTGGAAACACAAGATTTGAACCGGATTGTTGTATATCCAAATCCTATAAAAAAGACATCCTCTGTATCATTTGTCAATATTCCTTCGGGATGCAGAATTACTGTATATTCTACAACAGGTGAGAAAATAAAGTCATTTGATGAATTAACGACTACCGAAGGTATCACATGGAACTTGCGGGACGAAAGAGGAAACGCACTTTCTTCCGGTATTTATCTCTTTCGTGTCGAAAAACTTGATGCAAGCGGCAGTGTAACACATACCACAATAGGAAAATTTGCCGTTATACGATGACAACAAAAACGTGGACAATATCCAATATACTTTCCGTTAGCCGCATTGTCTTGATGATTCCGGCAGTATATGTTCTTGCAACGCCGTCTCCTTTTCATCGCGAAATAGCTGTGCTGATTATGCTGGCGGCAGTTGTTACTGATGCACTCGACGGCTACTTTGCGCGCAGGTTTAATGAAATTTCTGACTTTGGAAAAATTATCGATCCGTTGGCGGATAAAGTGAGCATTGGGGTTGTGGTTGTAATGCTGGTCATTTTTGGCGATATTCCATTGTGGTTTGCAGTTTTAGCGCTTACCAGAGATGCAATTATTTTTCTCGGAGGGGTGTATATCAAAGCAAAAACAGGAATTGTACTTCCCTCAACAATGTCAGGGAAGGTGACAGTAGCATTTTTAGCGTTGTATCTCATCCTCAGTATTCTCCAATACACATACTTTGCCGGTATCATGATCCCGTTGCAATGGCTGTGCGTTATGTTGATGGGATATTCACTGGCAGTGTATAGCAAACGATTTTTTTATTCATTGAAGAACAGTAATAACAAAGGAAAGTAACACGTGGGATTTTTCGATTCATTTAAACTGTCACGACTAAAAGAAGGGCTCGCAAAAACGCGTGAGACGCTCGTTACAAAAGTCAATCGACTGATTTTTGCAAAAGGAAAAATTGACCAGGAATTCCTAGATCAGCTGGAAGAAATTCTCATTGCCAGTGATGTTGGCGTTGCTACAACACACACGATTATTGAAAACATTAAGCGCCGAACAAAGGAACAAAAGTACGAAACACAGGAAGAGTTGAACAGACTTGTCCATGCCGAAATCGCTCAATCACTGTTGGTAACACAAACAAATGGAGTCGATCCATTCGCACTTCCTCCTCATACAAAACCCTACGTCATTATGGTTGTTGGGGTAAACGGAGTCGGGAAGACCACAACTATCGGAAAGCTTGCTTATAATTATAAATCGACAGGAAAAAATGTTCTGATAGGGGCGGCAGATACGTTTCGTGCCGCCGCAAATGAGCAATTGGAAATTTGGGCTCAACGTGCCGGCGTTGATATTATCCAACAATTACATGGTTCTGATCCGGCGGCTGTTGCGTTCGACACCGTGAAAGCGGCACAGGCACGTGGTGCCGATCTTGTCATTATCGACACTGCCGGACGACTGCACACAAAAACAAATTTAATGGAAGAGTTGAAGAAAATTAAGCGTGTTATCACGAAGTGCAGTCCAGAAGCTCCGCACGAAGTACTGCTGGTGTTAGATGCAACAACAGGACAAAATGCAATTCAACAGGCAAAACAGTTCAACGAAGCTGTTGGATTAACGGGATTAGTAATTACAAAATTAGATGGAACTGCCAAAGGCGGAGTTATTTTTGCCATTTCGAACGCGTTGAGAATTCCTGTCCGGTTCATCGGGGTAGGAGAAAAAATTGATGATCTCCAGCCGTTTGATGCTAAAAAGTTTGTTGAAGCGCTGTTTGATGAACCACTTAAATAATTTTTGAATGAACATATGTGTCGTCAATAACATTTAATGTTACCATGCGATTGTTACATCAAATACATTGTATGAGTTACGACGATATAATTAAGATCCATAAAACAGTTTACTAATACTATACAACCATCATGAAACTGACATACAAACAATATAACCTCCATCTCAAGCATACATTCCGTATCTCACGCGGTGCAAGTGACGTAACGCCGGTTATCATTGTTCAATTAGAACATGACGGCATTATAGGTTACGGCGAAGCATCTCCGACTAAGCGATACGGTGAAAGCATTGAAACAATTCAAAATTTCCTACGTGCCATTGATTTCACCAGATTTGAGTCGCCCTTTCAACTAGAAGATATTCTTGCGTACGTCGATTCAATCGCAGAAGGAAACACATCAGCAAAATGTGCAGTGGATATTGCTCTGCACGATTGGATTGGGAAAAAATTGAATATTCCCCTCTATCAGTTGTGGGGATTAAATCCTGCAAAAGCGGCAAAATCTTCTTTCACCATTGCTATCGATACTAAAGAAGTTGTTGAGCAAAAGGTGCGCGAAGCGGAAGAATATCCGATTTTGAAAGTAAAAGTTGGCGGTGATAACGATGAAGAAATGATTACCACAATCAGAAAAATTACTGATAAGGTGCTGTATGTTGATGCCAACGAAGGGTGGAAAGACAAAAATCTTGCTTTGGAACGAATACGTTGGTTGAAGGATCAGAATGTTGAATTTGTTGAACAGCCAATGCCGGCATCGCAACTGGATGATTTAAAATGGTTACGCGAAAGGTCACCCTTGCCGCTCATTGCCGATGAGAGTGTGCTTCGACTTCAGGACATACCGAACTTAGTCGGTGCATTTGATGGTATTAACATTAAATTAATGAAATGTACAGGATTACGCGAAGCAATGCGGATGATTAACACCGCACGTGCGCTAAAGTTGAAAGTTATGATGGGCTGTATGATTGAAACCGCTGTCGGAATTTCCGCTGGCGCACATCTCTCTCCACTGCTCGACTACGCTGATCTCGATGGCAATGTGCTGATTACCGATGATCCCTTTGATGGAGTACGAAACATCCGGGGTGAATTGAAATTAACCAACAAACCGGGACTAGGGGTAAGTGAAAAGTAAAAAACTCGGCAACGCGTCGTAATGTGCTATTTTTGCAAATTGTATGTCATCACTCATCAACATATTACCGGAACATTTAGCGAATAAAATTGCCGCTGGGGAAGTGGTACAGCGCCCCGATTCGGTGGTGAAAGAATTACTGGAAAATGCTATTGATGCAGGAGCTACCTCTATTTCTGTCACGATTAAAAACGCCGGCAAATCATTCATTCAAGTTGTTGACAATGGAACAGGAATGAGTGAAGAAGATGCGGTAAAAGCTTTTTATCGTCACGCTACAAGTAAAATCCGTACTTACGAAGATTTAGAGAACATCCGCACACTCGGATTCCGCGGTGAAGCACTTGCCTCTATTGCCGCCGTTGCACACGTTGAATTGAAGACCAGAACAGAAAATGATTCTGCCGGTACTTTGCTTCGCATTGATGGAGGAGAAATAAAAGAGCAAGCCAAAACTGCGCATCAGCGTGGGACTACCATTACTGTTAAAAATCTGTTTTATAATACACCCGCGCGGAGAAATTTTCTAAAATCTAACAACACTGAATTCAAACACATCTACGACACTATTCAACGATTAGCATTATCAAAGCCAGAAATTGCGTTAGAATTTACCAGTGATGACGACACGATACTCGCTCTTCCTTCACAACAATTGGAAGAACGACTAAAAAGTCTATTTGGCGATCGTCATTTTGCTACGTTGATACCTGTGCGTGAAGAAACCGAATTGCTTACGGTTTACGGCTATATAGGTAAACCAGATTTTGCCCGCAAATCAAAAGTTGAACAGTTTGTTTTTCTGAACAAGAGATTTATTATTAGTCGCTCGATAAATCATGCAGTGTTTTCCGGCTATGAACATCTCGTCGAAAAAGGAAATTTTCCGTTTTTCTTGCTGTATATTGAGCTCGATCCACGCAAAGTTGATGTGAATGTTCACCCATCAAAAATGGAAGTGAAATTTGCCGATGAACAGCATGTGTACCGCATTGTCTCTGCCGTTGTTCGTAAAGCGCTTGGTGATAGTGATCTCGTGCCAACTGTAGAATTTCGGCAACAAGCAAACGAATTTTCTTCCTTGCGGCATGTTGCTATACCGAGATTCTATCCAACAATACCATCATCATCACCAACTCCTATACCTGACGCTCCTCCTGTGACAGAAAATTTACCCTTTGACCTTTCAGTAAAACTCGACCAAATATTTTCATCGCCAAAGTCTGTCGGTTCACATGAGCAGCAATTTCAGCATATACCGCGTGAAGAAGAAGGGAGCGAAACAAAGCCAATTTGGCAATTGCATAACAAATACATCCTCACACAAATACGTAGTGGATTGATGATTGTTGACCAACATGTTGCTCACGAACGGATTCTCTACGAAAAAGCATTGCAACGTATGAACAACGCACTTCCTTCATCTCAACAATTGTTATTTCCGCAAACCATTCAACTAACATCCGGCGATTTTACATTAGCAAAGGAATTACTCCCATTTTTGCAAACAATCGGCTTTGAAACAAAACTCTTCGGAAAAAATACAATCGTTCTCGAAGGCGTTCCACCTGAGGTAAAAGCCGGAACAGAAGCGACAATTCTGCAGGATATTTTAGACGAATTTAAGAATAACCAACTGCGTGTAAAGTTAGATGCACGTGACAACGTTGCAAAATCGTTTTCCTGTAAAGCAGCAATCAAAGCCGGGGATAAATTGAGTGAAGTAGAAATGCGTTCGCTCATTGATCAGTTGTTTGCAACTTCCATGCCGTATGTTTGCCCGCATGGAAGACCGGTATTGATAAAATTATCGTTACAGGAATTGGATAGAAGATTTTTTAGAACGTAAGTGATTGTGTCAGGGGCTGAAGTAACATTCCATGACCAAATTTGTGTTTTAGTGACTTAGTGGTTATTTTTTCCATCAGTTCAGTCAAACATACTGAACAGTATAAACAAACGATTTTACAGAAATCGGGAGGAAGTGCATGCCAACATTCAATGATCCAGAAGCGATTAAAGAAGCAGTTCAGCAGTACAAATCGAAAGTAAAGTCAGCAACAGTGCGTAACGTTAAATTCACCTCGGTGAGCGGTAATCCGGTGGAGATTCTCTATACACCTGAAGATGTGAAAGAAATCAATTATCTTGCCGATATTGGCTTTCCGGGTGAATTTCCTTATACACGCGGCATACATCATACCGGCTATCGCGGAAAGCTGTGGACGATGCGCCAATTTGCTGGTTTCGGAACACCAGAAGATACCAATCAGCGTTTCAAATATCTTTTGGAACATGGTCAAACCGGACTTTCAACTGCCTTCGATCTTCCAACATTAATGGGAAGAGATGCCGATGACCCGTTGAGTGAGGGAGAGGTAGGGATTTGCGGAGTTTCGGTAAGTTCGCTGGCGGATATGGAAACGTTGTTTAAGGACATTCCACTTGACAAGATAACAACATCAATGACCATCAATGCTCCGGCGGCAATGATGCTTGCATTTTACATTGTAGTTGCCGAAAAACAAGGAGTGAAGTCTCATCAACTGTGCGGAACAATTCAAAATGATATTCTGAAAGAATACATTGCACAGAAAGAATGGATTTATCCGCCAACGCCCTCGATGCGAATTATTACAGATATGTTCAAATACTGTTCGAAAGAACTTCCGCTATTCAACCCTATCTCTGTATCTGGCTATCATATACGTGAAGCTGGTTCAACCGCTGTTCAGGAGTTAGCATTTACGCTTGCTGATGGTTTTGCCTATATTGAAGCAGGAATTGCGGCGGGAATGGATGTAGATGAGTTTGCGCCACGCATTTCGTTTTTCTTTAATTCACATTTAGATTTCTTTGAAGAAATAGCAAAATATCGTGCAGCACGAAGAATCTACGCAAAGCGCATGCGTTACAAATACGGTGCTAAAAATCCTAAATCATGGACACTTCGTTTTCACACTCAAACCGCAGGATGCACGCTGACTGCACAACAGCCGGAGAACAACATTGTCCGAACTGCATTACAAGCGCTGGCAGGTGTGTTAGGGGGCACTCAATCTCTTCACACGAATTCAATGGATGAAACCTTGGCATTGCCCTCTGACAAAGCGGTGAAAATAGCGTTGCGCACACAACAAATTATTGCCGAAGAAACCGGCGTAGCAAATTTGATTGATCCGCTCGGCGGTAGTTACTATGTAGAAGCATTGACGACACAAATGGAGGAGGAAGCCGAAAAGTATTTTGAGAAAATAGAACTTCTTGGCGGCGTGATACCAGCTATTGAACAAGGATTTTTCCAGCGTGAAATAGCAGAAGCAGCGTATCGATATCAAAATGAACTCGACACAAAAGAAAAAATCATTGTTGGCGTTAACCAATACGTTGAAGAAGAGGAAAAGATTGAAATTCCCATTCTGTCAATTTCACCCGAAGTAGAAAAACTTCAACGAAAACGTCTTGCAGAACTTCGTCAAAGCCGTAATCAGTCGGCCTGCGATGAAGCGTTGAACGGTTTACGTCAGGCAGCAATTGACGGTTCTAACCTGATGCCACATTTACTTAATGCCACTCGTGCATATGTTACGCTGGGAGAAATGTGTAATGCATTAACCGAACATTTTGGCGTGTATGAAGAGCCGGCAGTTTTTTAAGTACAGTTTTGATGAATTATTACTACTCAAGGGTACTGCATCATAATGCAAGCATTTATTCGACTGCTCCGACCTTCGCAATGGTTAAAGAACGCATTTGTCTTTGCACCACTGATTTTCTCTAAACATTTGTTTGATAGAACATACGTTATTACTGCCTTAGTTGCTTTTGTTGCCTTCTCGCTTATTTCAAGCACGGTTTATATTATCAATGATATTGTTGATAAAGAAGCAGATAAACTCCATCCGATCAAGAAAGAACGGCCAATTGCTTCAGGTAAAATTTTGCCTGTTACCGCTAGCGGAATTGCAACAATCATCTTTTCGGTTGGATTATATCTCTCACAAGTGCTGCCGTTAATGTTTACAGGAATTTTACTACTCTATTTCATCCTTCAATTATTCTATTCATTCAAATTAAAACACATTGTCATTCTCGATGTTTTCGTAATTGCAGCTGGATTTATGCTCCGCGTGTTAAGCGGGGCAGTTGCAATTAACGTAGTAATCTCTCATTGGATAATTATTTGTACACTCTTTCTGTCGCTGTTTCTTGCCGTTTCAAAACGACGAAGCGAGTTGGTTCTCATCAGTACGAACAACATTGAAACAAAACGAAAAGTACTCAACGAGTATGACGTAAATTTTCTCAATCTTGTGTTGGTTATTACGGCAACGGGAATGGCTATTTCGTATTCGTTGTACACAATGGCGGAAAGAACTATTGCGACATTTGGAACAGAATATTTAATTTTTACTACGGTTTTCGTCCTCTTTGGAATATTTCGCTATTTATATCTCGTCATCAACAAAGGACTGGGTGAAAATCCAAACGCCATCATTGTGCGTGATGGTCCGATGGCAATAAACATTGTTCTTTATTTACTGTCAGTTCTGTTCATCATTTACTTCGCAAAGTAGAAAAAACTCGTCAACACATTTCATAAACTCCCATTCTTTTTGTATTTTTTGTACATGAAAGTTACCAATTGGGGAAATTATCCGGTCATTGACGCGCTGGTGCATTCTCCTTTAACAATTGAAGAAGCATCATTAGCCGTCCGTTCATCATCTGAATTGATTGCACGCGGATTAGGTCGTTGTTATGGTGATTCATCATTGAATCACACAATCCTTTCGACTCTACGCCTTAATCACATTCTTCAATTTGATGAAGAACAAGGTCTACTAACGTGCGAATCCGGCGTATCACTGGCTGAAATTTTGGAGACGTTCGTACCTCGAGGATGGTTTCTTCCAGTAACACCGGGAACAAAATTTGTTACTGTAGGCGGCGCTATTGCCTCGGACGTGCATGGAAAGAATCATCATATTGTCGGACCGTTTTCAAACTTTGTCCATTCCATAAAAATATTACTTGCTGATGGAAGTATTCTTACTTGTTCACGAACAGAACATGAAGAGTTGTTCTATGCAACTTGTGGTGGCATGGGATTAACAGGAATTATTCTTGAAGCAACATTTTCGTTAATTAAAATTGAAACGGCATATATTCGACAACGAATAATCAAGACAAACAACATTGATGAAACGTTTGAACAATTTGAGAAAAATAAACAGTGGACATATTCCGTAGCATGGATTGATTGTCTGGCACAGGGAAGTACTCTCGGACGTTCTGCTTTAATTTTAGGCGAGCATGCAACGAAGGAAGAATTAGGATACCGATACAGAAATCCATTAACGATTGAAAAACCATTATCTGCTACTGTACCACTTTTTTTCCCGAACTTTGTCTTAAATACGTACTCCGTGCGGCTTTTCAACATGCTCAGATATGCCTCATATATTGCCGGTGATAGTATTGTTGAATATGAACCATTTTTTTATCCGCTGGATAGAATATTAGGGTGGAATAGAATTTACGGCAAGCGGGGTTTTACACAATATCAATTTGTACTACCAAAAAATAAATCATACGAAGGGTTAAAAACTGTTTTAAATAGGATTGCCGAAAGCGGTGAGGGGTCATTTCTTGCTGTGCTGAAATTGTTTGGACAGCAGAACGGAATACTTTCATTTCCGCAGGAAGGGTACACACTGGCACTTGATTTTCCTTTGACGGAAAAGGCGTTGAGTTTATTTACGGAATTAGATGCCATCGTTACAAGCTATGGTGGCCGACTTTACTTGACAAAAGATGTAAGAATGAAGAAAGAAGTATTTGAAAGAGGTTATCCATTGCTTCCTCAATTTCTCGACATTAAGAGAAAATATGATCCGCAAAAAAAATTTCTTTCTTTGCAATCACGAAGAATTGGAATAGTATGAAATACGTTTTAATCATTGGTGCTGGCTCTGATATTGCGCGTCCTCTTGCGTTCTTATATGCAAAACATGGATATAACATCTATCTTGCAAGCCGAAGTTATGAGCGCCTGTTGCGCGATGCAAATGATCTGAAAATCCGCTTCAATGTTGATGCACAGGCTTTCCGATTCGATGTAATTGACACACAAAGTCATCGAACATTTTATGAGTCACTACAACAGAAACCAATCGGGGTCATTTGTTTAGCAGGGATTCTTGGTGACCAGCAACAAGCTGAGAAAGATTTTTCTGAAGCAAAAAAAATTATCGATACGAATTATGTTGGATTAGTTTCTTTTCTTCATATAGTAGCTGAGGACTTTGAAAAGCGTGGGGAAGGGTTTATTGTTGGTGTTAGTTCTGTTGCAGGTGAGCGTGGACGAAAAAGCAACTATGTGTATGCAAGCGCAAAAGCTGGCTTTACCACTTTTCTTTCAGGGCTTCGGAATCGTTTGCACTCATACGGTATTCAGGTGATGACAGTTCACCCAGGGTTTATTCGAACAAAAATGATTGAAGGAAAGCAAACGCCGGAAATTATCACTGCAAGTCCAGACGAAGTTGCTAACGATATTTTTAACGCTCAGCAACGTGGGAAGGATTTTATTTACTCAAAATGGTATTGGCGATTCATCATGCTGGCTTTTCGTTCAATTCCTGAGGCAATTGTAAAGAAATTGGATTTACGATGACAACCCGCACGCGCGCTGAACTAGTACTTTTTTCGACAACTTTCATCTGGGGTAGCACATTTGTAGTTGTAAAACTCGGTTCTACTGAAATTTCACCTTCGCTGTTTGTTGCATTACGATTTGGAATCGGCGCTGTGCTTTTTGCTCTCTTCTTGTTTCGCCAACTAACACAAATTTCGAGGGAGACAATACGTAGCGGTATATTATTAGGTGCAATGCTTGGAATTGGAATTGTAATTCAGAATTACGGAATTTATTTAACGACTGCATCAAAATCTGCTTTTATTACAGGTCTCATGGTTATTTTCACTCCAATTGCACAACTCATTATCGAACGACAAGCGCCGAAACTTGGAAACATTATTGGAATAATCGTTGTAACTTTCGGATTATACTTGTTAACATCGCCCAGCGGTGGCATAAGTTTCGGTGATATATTAGTGCTTATTTCCGCCGCAATATTTGGAGTGTATATTGTTTTTTTGGATATGCATTCGAAAAATAAAAATCCAATTCATTTATCCTTCATTCAGGTAACGGTTACCGCATTAACAGCTGCGATGACTATACCTTTCGAAGATATTCAGTTTACATTCTCGAATCATTTACTTGTATCATTACTTTATATGGGAATTTTTGCCACAGTACTGACAACCTATTCTCAAACGAAATATCAAAAAGATACTACACCAACTCGTGCCGCAGTTATTTTTACAATTGAACCGGTAATTGCCGCTGTGCTCGCATATTTTCTACTCGGTGAAGTACTTGGCGTAGTCGGAATCATAGGAGGCGCGTTAATTTTAACAGGGATAATTATTTCAGAGTTTTCTGATGGAATAACTTCACGATTGAAAAGTACAATTCAATCGGCTAAATAATTATGGATGCACACGCAAATATTACAGTCATTGGTATAGTTCAAGGTGTCGGTTATCGATGGTTTGCTGATCGGACTGCAAGAAAATACGATCTGAAAGGCTTCGTTGAAAACAAACCTGATGGAACGGTCTATCTTGAGGTAGAAGGGGAAAAGGGTTTAATTGAAGACTTTATTAAAGAATTAAAGATCGGACCTCGGTCAGCTGTTGTTGATGAGGTTCGGGTAGAGTGGGAAAAACCACATCATCTTTTTCTTGGATTTAGGATAAAGGCATAATATGCAACGAATAGGATTTGGCTATGATGTTCATCGCTTGGTTGAAGGAAGAAAACTGATTATCGGCGGCGTTGACATTCCATTTAGTAAAGGTGCGCTTGGACATTCTGACGCCGATGTGTTGCTTCATGCAATTTGCGATGCACTTTTGGGAGCAGCAGCACTGGGAGATATTGGGAAACATTTTCCTGATACTGATCAACGGTTCAAAAATGTATCGAGCATAGAATTGCTCAAACACACAAATCGGTTACTTGTTCAGCATGGATACAGCATCGTCAACATTGACTCTACACTTCTGCTTGAAAAGCCGAAGATACTTCCTTTCGTTGAGCAGATGAAAACAAATATTTCTCAGGCAATTAATGTTGACGTCAATTACATTTCAATAAAGGCAACAACCAATGAACTAATGGGTTTCATTGGAAGTGGGGAAGGCATTGCAGCATACGCAATTGCGCTAATACAATCAATGTAAAATAAATGGAAACTGTTATTTCATATCTTCAACAATTGAATCCGTTCTGGGTCTATTTTTCCATTTTTTTTATTGCCTATCTTGAAAATATTTTTCCTCCAGCCCCAAGTGATATTATCATTGTTGCTGCAGGGTATCTTGTAGGTATTGGCCATATCGATTTTTCTCTTGCGTTAGTAGCCTCAACACTTGGGAGCACGTCGGGTTTTATGACAATGTATCAAATTGGTGACTGGTTCGGATTGAAAATGATCGAAACAGGAAAAATTAAGTTTCTTCCATTGGAATCAATTCATAAAGTAGAGCAATGGTTCAGGCAGTATGGATACTGGCTCATTGTTGTCAATAGATTTCTTTCTGGGACAAGAGCTGTTGTAGGTTTTTTTGCCGGCATGTCGGAAGTAAAGTTTGTCCCAACAATGATTCTATGTTTTGTTAGCGCATCACTATGGAATTTTATTTTGGTCTATGCCGGTATTCTCTTAGGAGAGAATTGGGAAACAATAGGATTTTATTTATCAACCTATAGCCAAATTGTTACAGCGCTGATAGTTACAGCAATAGTTGTTGGTAGCATTCTATGGCTTAAAAAGAGAAGCCAGAAACTATGATTGACTTTCTCTACTCAATTGATGTTGCTATTTTTTTCTTTATCAACCATACCATTACTAATCCTGTATTGGATCTAGTAATGCCATTTATTACTGACTTAAATAAGCAACCCGTAGTGATCGTTCTACTGGCGGGTGTCATTAGCTGGATTTTGTGGAAAGGTGGACGCCAAGGCAGAATCATGATTGCTGTGTTGGTTGTGACAATTGTTATCAGTGATCAATTGAATAGCTTTGTTTTGAAGCATCTTTTTGAAAGAGTTCGACCCTGTAGGGCGCTTGAAGGCGTTAGATTGTTAGTGGACTGTGGCAGTGGATTTTCATTTCCATCATCTCATGCTGTAAATAATTTTGCCGGAGCATTTGTTATCTCTTACTTTTATCGAAAGCAAAAGTGGTTTTGGTTTTCATTTGCTTCGCTAATTGCGCTATCTCGCCCTTATGTTGGTGTTCACTATCCATCAGACGTTCTCGTTGGAGGATTTATTGGAGTTGGAATTGGATTTATTACAACATCAAGTTGGCGTTACGTTACTAAATATATTGAGAAATAAGATTCAAATTTTACTAATAATTTATTGTGAAATCGTTTATTACACTTAATAAATCAAATTATTTTCTATTTGCTCTTTCAGCTTCAACTGCGGTATTGCTGGGTATTTCGTTTCCTCCTTTCCCTCTTGGAGTATTTGCTTGTGTTGGTTTCGTTCCTTTTCTACTTTTAACTGACCAAATTCAGAATTACGGACGATATTTTCGTTATTCGTATGCCACATTTTTCATTTTTTCGTTAATAACACTTTATTGGGTAGGTGGTTTTACCCACGGAAGAGATCCTTATTTGATGATTGCAGGGGGAGCATTACTACTTTTTCAACCGCTTTTCTTTACTCTTGTTGCTTCTATATATTATTTCGTAAAAAGTAAAATCAAGCATCATTATACTGTCTGGTCATTCCCTTTTATTTGGGTTACATTTGAATGGTTGTACGCGCTTGATGAATTTGCTTTTCCATGGCTGACTTTAGGTAACACGCAGACGTACCAGATAGATAAAATTCAATTTGCTGATATAACTGGGGTTTATGGAATCTCTTTTTGGGTGTTGATAATAAATGTTATTACTTACTTTTTTCTAAAGTCGGTTATAGATAGAAACCCAAGAAAAAAAATTATCCAACTCGCCTTACTGATAGTATCTCTGTACATTGCTCCTAATTTTTATAGTTTAACTGTCGAGAAAGAACATTTTCTTGTTCAAGGTCAGAAAAATTTTTTAGTAGGTATTGTTCAACCGAATGTTGATCCATGGGATAAGTGGGAGGGAGCAAACACCTTTACAAGCAGATGGAATCAGGCTTTGTGGTATCTTGAACTAATTAGAAGCCAACGAACTGACAGTTTAGATTTAGCCGTACTACCAGAGTCAGCTATACTGCTCAACCTTCCCTCGTTCCATGAGCAGTATAAGCAATTTAGAACAATTCTTGACAGTATGAATATCGCCATCGTTAGTGGGTATGCAAAGGTAATATACTACGACAAGGACAACGCGCCGGTATCGAGTAGCATCCTCAAAGGAACAAACATCCGCTATGATTCTTTTAATTCAATATTTTTAGCGGAACCTCAAATGATAGAAACGCAGTCATACAGTAAAATGAGACTTGTACCTTTTGCAGAAAGAATTCCGTATGCAGAGCATGTTACGTTTCTCATTGAACCACTTCGCTGGGGGGTTGGTATTAGTAACTGGGGCAAAGGTACAGACAGTACAATTTTTTCGAGCAGAAAACTCGGCACCAGATTTCTTGCGATGGTTTGTTATGAATCAATTTTTCCGGAATTTGTAGCGTCATTTGTGAATAAAGGTGCAGAATTTTTAGTCTTTATTACAAATGATAGTTGGTGGGGCAACACATCGGGAGCACGCCAACATCATCAATATGCAATCTTACGTGCAATAGAAAATCGTCGTTGGGTTGTACGTTGCGCTAATGGTGGAATATCTTCTTTCATTGATCCTTTGGGAAATGTGTACGACAAGACGGAAATGTACGTCCAAACTTACATTCAACATAAGATTACTCCACTAACAGAGAAAACATTCTATACGAAGCATGGCGATTGGTTTGCGAGAAGTTGCGCTATTGCAACGCTGTTAATTATTTTAACTTCAATTGGTTATTCAATTATTCGAAAGTAATTATGAATACTTCTTTTATTGACTTACGAAGTGATACGGTGACAAAACCTTCCAAAGCAATGCGTGAGGCTATGGCAAATGCAGAGGTTGGCGACGATGTGTTTGGAGAAGACCCAACAGTCATAGCATTGCAGGAGAAAGTTGCGTCATTGTTAGGAAAAGAAAAAGCGCTCTATGTTCCCAGCGGTTGCATGAGCAACCAGCTGGCAATTAAAGCACACACCGAACCGGGAGATGAAATTATCGTTGAACGAGATGCACATATTTTTAATTATGAAACAGCTGCTCCCAGCGTGATGTCGTCTGTTCAGGTTCAAACCGTCGTCGGAAGGCACGGCGCCTTCACCGTTGAACAACTTCGGCCCCTCATTCGTCCTAACTTGTATTACATGCCTAGAACGCGACTGATTGCGGTTGAAAACACTCACAACCGTGCCGGCGGAACAATTTTTCCACTTGAGGAGATAAAAAAAATTTCTGCTTTTGCAAAAGAGCAGGGTATTATTTTTCATTTAGATGGGGCTCGGCTGTGGAATGCCAGTGTTGCAACGGGCATTCAGGTAAAAGAATGGGCTCAGTATTTTGATTCAGTGTCGGTTTGTTTTTCGAAAGGGCTTGGAGCACCGGTTGGTTCAGCTATCTGTGGGACAAAAGAATTTATTACCAAAGTTCATAAATGGCGAAAAGTGTTTGGCGGGGGAATGAGGCAGTCAGGAATTATTGCGGCCGGAGCGCTATACGCCCTTGAACATAACATTGAACGATTGAAGGAAGATCATGAGAAAGCAAAATATTTTGCACAAGAATTATCCCGCATTAAAGTTTTTGATATTGATCTTGAAACTGTTCAGACAAATATCGTTCTTGTAGATGTGCAGAAAACTGGTAAAACACCGCAAGAAATTATTGCCCTTATGAAAGAACAGGGTGTTTTGATTTCGCTTGGCACCTTCACTAAATTTCGCGCAGTAATGCACTTAGATGTTACAATTGAGCAAGTGCAAGTTGCTGCAAAAAAGTTTCAGCAGGTATTTTCATGAACATAATGCAAACAATATTTCTATGGATCTAACAAAGTTTAAACATAGTTATTCCTTAACTGTCCGTAATTATGAAATTGATTGGCAGGGAATTGTACACAATGCCAACTATCTACTATACTTCGAAGTGGCGCGTGTAGATTACTTCAAACACGTCGGAATGGAAATTGATGAGCGCTCAATTAATGGAAAAATAAAGATTGTCGTAGTGCGTAACGAATTAGATTATTACAATTCTGCTACTTTTGATGACCGCCTAACAATCTACACACGCATCAGCGCAATCAACAATTCCAGCATTATCTGCGAAGGAATAATGGTAAATCAAGAAAAGAAGAAAGAGATTGCAAAAAATGTATGCGTATTGGTGTGGATAGACCCTGTAACAAATACATCGGCGCCGGTTCCCCTTTATTTTCGAAAGCGAGTTCAACAATACGAGGGCGCTGATGCACAAATACAATTTCCATCTATAGAAGTCTGACTATGATTTCATTTCCTGAATTCAAAACGTTAGCATTGCAGGGGAATGTAGTTCCTCTGTTTGATGAAATTCTGGCGGACACAGAAACGCCCGTATCCGTTTTTCTGAAGGTGCGTGATGAAAGCCCGTATTCATTCTTACTGGAAAGTATTGAAGGTGGAGAAAAAATAAGTCGCTATTCGTTTATCGGCTTCAATCCATTCTGCAATTTTATCATTCGTGGAACGCAATACGAAATTCAGCCACGCCATTCTGATGTTACTGTAATGCCAAAACTTGTTGCGGGCATTTCTCATCCGTTAGACGCTTTAGAAAAAATTTTCTCACACTATAAGACTGCGCATGTAGATGGTATTCCACGACTTGTCAGCGGCGCCATTGGCTATTTCGGATATGAAACCATTCGGTTAATTGAAAATATCCCTTCAGCAAAAATAGATGAGTTAGCGCTTGATGATGCTTTGTTGATGTTTCTTGATACACTATTCGTTTTTGATAATGTAAAACGAAAACTTCTTCTTGTTTCCAATGCTTATATTCCTGAAAACGCTACTGACGCAGAGTTACTTAGAGAATACGAAAAAGCCAAGACAGAAATTGACAAGATGAAGCGTTTGCTATCAAAGTCCGTACCGACTGAAACACGTCATCCTGTTATCGGACCAGTAGAGCAATCTATCAGTAAATCCGATTATGAAAAGATGGTAGAAAAATCTATTGAGTACATTGTAGCCGGAGATGTGTTTCAGGTTCTTCCGTCACACAGGATGAAACAGAAATACGAGGGTGATCCTTTTGCCATCTATCGAATGCTTCGGGTAATCAATCCTTCTCCATACATGTATTATTTTTCGCTCAATGGGCTACACATTGCAGGTTCATCACCCGAATTACTGGTACGTGTTGAAAATGGAGTGGTAGAAACCCGTCCCATTGCTGGCACGCGCAAACGCGGAAAAACAGAAGAAGAGGACGCCGCGTTAGAAAAAGAACTACTTGCCGATCCCAAAGAGCGTGCCGAGCATCTAATGCTTATCGATCTCGGTCGAAGCGACATCGGACGTATCAGCGAGTTTGGTAAAGTTGAAGTGACAGAATATATGGTGATTGAAAAATATTCACATGTGATGCATATTGTTTCTAATGTTCGCGGCAAATTACGTAACGATGTAACACCAATTGATGCATTCTTCTCCTGCTTTCCGGCAGGAACTCTTTCAGGCGCTCCCAAAATCCGCGCTATGGAAATAATTGCAGAGCTTGAGCCGGTAAAACGTGGAATATACGGCGGCGCAATTGGTTACATTGATTTTTCAGGAAATCTCGATACATGTATTGCTATCCGCACAGCAGTTATTAAAAATGGCTACGCATACTTTCAGGCAGGCGCGGGTATTGTTTACGACTCTGTTCCATCCCGCGAATATCAGGAAACGCTGATTAAAATGGATGCAATTATCCGTGCCGTTGAAGCAACAGCAACGTTGAGCAGTTGACCTTGCAAATGTCAGTTGCAACCATTTATAAATTTCGCAAGGTACAGAAAAAAATTTATGATACTAGTTATCGACAACTACGACTCATTTACTTACAACCTCGTGCAATATCTTGGCGAGATGAATATTGAATTGCAAGTCTTTCGCAACGACAAAATAACCATTGACGAAATACGAAAGCTTAAGCCCGATGCAATTGTCATCTCTCCAGGTCCTTGCACTCCAAAAGAAGCAGGTATTTCTGTGCCATTGATAAAAGAATTGTATAAAGAAATTCCTATTCTTGGCGTCTGTCTCGGACATCAATCTATTGGCGAAGCATTTGGCGGAGACGTGGTGAAAGCGCCTGCGGTTGTTCATGGAAAAACGTCAGAGATTATCCATGAAGGGAAGGGGATTTTCAAAACTATACCAAATAAATTTCGCGCAACGCGTTATCACTCCCTTGTAATTAAGCCCGAAACATTACCAGAAGTGTTGGAAGTAACTGCCAGAACTGCCGATAATATAATTATGGGTGTTCAACATAAACAGTATCCTGTCTTCGGCGTGCAGTTTCATCCTGAATCCATCGCAACCGAACATGGCAAAGTGCTGTTAAAAAATTTTGTGGAAAGAAAATATTAGCGACTGATATGGACAAAACCCAAATTTCCAACACACTTGATGAAATCGGAACTCTTCTTGAGTTAAAAGGAGAGAATCCCTTTAAATGCAGGGCATTTCATAATGCGGCGCGTGCAGTTAGCGGTATTACGGAAGATGTGAAAACACTTGTTGAAACAGGTGAAATTCGCAAAGTAAAAGGAATAGGAGAGAGCATTGCTAAAGTCATCTCCGACCTTGTCCTGAAAGGAAAATCCCCCGACCATGAAGATTTAAAAAAAGGTTTTCCTCCCGGCATTTTTGATATGATGAAGATTCAAGGGATGGGACCGAAGAAGGTGGCATTTCTTTACAAGAAATTGAAAATTTCGTCCATTGATGAGTTAGAGAAAGCGGCAAAAGCAGGTAAGTTGGAAAAGCTGGAAGGCTTTGGCAAAAAAACGGAAGAAAATATACTTCTTGGAATCGAACAACTTCGGAAACATTCCTCAAAATTTCATATCAACGTTGCAGAAAACGCGGCACAAACAATTTTTGAATCAATCAAATCTCACAAGGGCATCATCAGGGCTGAGATAGCCGGCAGCTTGCGACGGAGAAAAGAAACAATTGGAGATATTGACATTGTTGTCAGCGCAAACAAAAAAGATGCGAAAGAAATTTTCAAACTCTTTACAACGCATCCAAGCGTTGAGCGTGTCACCGGCGAGGGAGAAACAAAAGCAAGTGTTGTGTTAAACGCTGGCATTAACTGCGATTTGCGAATTGTTGACGACAAGGAATTTCCATTTGCGCTAAATTATTTTACCGGCAGCAAAGAACATAATATCAGAATGCGAGCGTTAGCGCGTGAAAATGGTTGGACATTAAATGAATACGGCTTTGCCATTATCGACACCGGAGAAAAAGGGAGAAAATCGAAAAAAATTGTTCCTTGTAAAACCGAAGCGGATATTTACAAAGCTGTTGGGCTCGACTATGTCGTACCTGAACTTCGGGAAGATTTTGGCGAAATTGAAGCCGCACAGACAGGAAATTTGCCGAAACTCGTTACCTATGAAGATATTCGCGGAACGTTTCATTGTCACACAAATTACAGCGATGGACACAATACGCTTGCCGAAATGGTCACGGGAGCACAAAAACTTGGCTGGGAATATCTCGGTATAGCAGATCATAGCAAAGTTGCTGCATACGCTAATGGCTTGACCGAAGAACGTGTAAAACAACAACAGAAAGAAATTGATGGCTTAAATGCTAAATACACTAACTTCAAAATTTTCAAAGGCACTGAAGTAGATATTTTAGTGAACGGCGATTTAGACTTTAGTGATAAGGTGTTATCTTCATTTGATTATGCTGTTGCGTCGGTACATAGTAACTTCAAACTTAGTGAAGCAGATATGACAAAGCGTATTCTTAAAGCAGTTAAGAACAAGTATGTAACGATGATAGGACATTTAACAGGACGATTGTTATTAGAACGAGATGGCTATCCGTTAAATCAGATCGATATCATTAATGCTGCAGCAGATTACGGTAAAGTTATTGAAATCAATGCACATCCAATGCGATTGGATTTAGACTGGAGAATGGTGAAATATGCAATCAGCAAAGGCGTAAAGATTGCCATCAATCCAGATGCGCACTCAGTTGCTGGATTACACGATGTAAAGTATGGTGTTGGAATTGCGCGAAAAGGGTGGTGCGAAAAGAAAGATGTACTGAACACGCTATCTGTAAAAGAGGTAGAAAAGTATTTTTCCAGAAAATGAAATGCAAACAAGTTTAATTAACATAATCCTTATTATATCTCAACGTTAAGTTTTAGAACTCAAATTCACCAGTAAAAGTAATCACAGCATTGCCTCGAAGTTTTACATCGGAAAATTGATTTCCTGAACTTTGAAAAGTAACAAACAAAGATTCGCCACTTCTAACTTTAACTTCAACCGGATTATTCCATCCATATCGTTGCGCACTTAATAAAGCAGATGCGACTGAGCCGGTACCGCATGCTAAAGTTTCATCTTCAACTCCACGCTCGTAAGTTCTGATTTCTATTTTGTTAGAACCTATCATTGAAACAAAATTAACGTTGGTACCCTTAGGTTGAAATAGTTCGTGATGTCTGATTGCTCTTCCTATTTTACCAACGTCAATTGTATCCAGTGATTTCAGTTCTGCATTTTCATCTGTAAACAAAACAACATGATCAGTGCCTGTGTTGAGGTAATGCCCTAAAAGTGTTATACCATTTATAGTGATACGTTGATGTAATCTTGCATCTTGCGGCTCTTTCATCTTCAATTCGTATAGCGTGGGAGCACAGCGAGTTGCCTCGTAAATATAGTCGAACGCTTCAAATGTAAAAGTAGATTTTGAAACAAAACCGTTGTCGTACGCATACTTTGCAATACATCTTCCACCGTTGCCACACATTCCGGCATTTGAACCATCGGAATTGTAATATTGCATAAGGAAGTCAGCTTTATGACTATTTTCAACCAACAAAAGACCGTCTGCTCCAACTCCATATCGTCTGTGGCATACTGCAAGAGCAAAGCATTGTGGATCAGTAATTATTCCTGATCGGTTGTCTACAACGACGAAATCATTTCCCGCTCCACTCATTTTTGTGAAAAGAATTTTCATAGAATCATATTTAAAGAAAATTTGCCAAGTTACTATAACTTGGCAAGTTAATTTTTCTTGCTAATGTGGAGGTGCGGGGATTCGAACCCCGGTCCGAAGTGAAAACCAGCAGACCATCTCCATACTCAGTTCAGCAAAAGTTCTTTACTTTGCATTATGGCTGAACTCAAAACCTGCAAAGTGCAGTCCCGGAATTGGAATTTAATCGGTGCCACCGAGACATTGCACCGACGATCCTGACGTAGTCGACGCCGTTACAAACCTGTCAGGCGAGGTTTGTATTGGCGCTCGCGGCTAATTAAGCGGCGAGTGCGTAACCGTAGTTATCTGCATTTATGTTTTTGTCACGATATTAACGTGCATGTAACGAGCACGGTATGCTTGTCTGCCCATTCTCAACCCCGTCGAAACCAGTCACCCCCTTCTGACACTGTAATTTACAAATCTGAATTCAGAGTATCAATCAACTGACGTATTGTTTCAATTCGATCCGCTTCTTGTTTCTTTTCCAACGAAAGTATAATATTTCGGAACATACGCTCGAGAATTTGCCTGTTTGTTACCGGCCGCAGGAACTCCTCTGTAAATGTAAACCCAAGATTTGATACCATAGTTTCGCAATCGCGATGCGTTAGTATTTTGCCGTTATTGAACGGATCGAAATAAACATGCGCATTTTCGAATGACAACCGAAGAATAAAATGGCCGGGGAGTCCTATGCCTTTTAAAGGAAGATCAATTCGTTTGCCAACTAATAAATACACAACACAAAGCGTAATCGGAATGCCAGTTTTTGTTTCGAGTACTCTGTTGATGTAGTGATTATCTTCATTGTAGTAATCAGTGTGGTTTCCGGTAAAACCATGTTCATCAACAAAAAAAGAAATAAGACGCCGAAAAAGTTCAGTTTTATCAGTAATTGAAATAAGTTTTTCTTTTAACTGATAAGCGTACGCATTCAGTTGGTTAATGTAGGGAACTATATTACAGTCAAAATATCGTGTGCGTGCTATAAGGAAAACTCCCTCTTCAAGGTCGATATCGCCATCTGAAGTTTGTTTCAGCGCGCGTATTTCATTTTTGAAATGTGTCCGAAGAAGTAACTCACGTATTTCGGAAATTCTTTTTGTTGCAATAGAACCGTGTTGATGTGGTTGATTGAGAAATGGCAATGCTCCGGTACCATGTTCAAGCAAACGCTCGCGGGCAGCGGTGTAGATTTGTTCATCTTCGTCATCGAGAAGTTTGATGAGCGATTTAATTTCTGTAATGACTTTTTCCGAATGTGAATTCATCGAAATTCTGGATAATGTTTTTTGAGTGCGGAAGTCAGAATATCAAATGCTTCTTTTGGTGTATCAGCATAGCTGAACAGTTTAAGGTCGCTAGCGCTGATCATTCCGTACTTCACTAACGCTTTAAAATCAATAATTTTATTCCAGAAATTTTTGCCATATAAAATCACAACCATCTTCTTCCCCACTTTTTTTGTTTGTAAGAGTGTAAGAAGTTCAAAAAATTCATCGAGTGTACCAAAGCCGCCGGGAAATGCAATAAGTCCTTTTGCCAGATACATAAACCATAGTTTGCGCATGAAGAAGTAGTGAAATTCAAAATTAAATTTTGGAGTGATATATTGATTAGGGTATTGTTCGAATGGCAAACTAATATTTAATCCGATTGATTCCCCTTTTGCTAACATTGCCCCTTTGTTTGCTGCTTCCATAATACCAGGACCACCGCCGGAGCAGACGAGCAATCTGTTTTTTTCTTTCAGCTTTTTCGACCATACTGTAATCAGTCGAGATAGTTCTGTTGCATCTTCATAGTACTGCGACATCTCAACTGCTATTTCGGCTTTGAGCAGTTGTTGTTGATATTCTTTCGAGTGAATATTCTTTCCTGTTCCATTTTTTGCCAGACGACGAAGTTCTTTCATGGCTTCGCTTCTGGGCTTAATCCGTGCAGAACCAAAGAATACGATTGTATCTTTGACGTTATAATAGGTAAAGCGACTCAACGGCTCAAGAAATTCTGCAAGTATTCTAAGTGGACGAGCATCTTTTCCGCCGAGGAATGCTGCGTTTTTATATGCTTTTGGTGCTCTAACAAGTTTTTGCTTTGCCATAATCAACTCACAATCTTTGAAACTATGCACGATACCAAATACTCGAGATACCGTTTATCTATTTCATCAAAACTATTGTACGAATAACTATCGACATCGAGTACACCTATTGCTTCACCTAAATGCAAGATTGGCACTACAATTTCAGATTTCGAATTACCGTCGCAGTAGATGTGTCCCGGAAATTGCGCAACATCCGGTACAATAATTGTCTCCTTTCGTTGAAAAGATGTTCCACACACGCCTTTACCAATGCCTATGCGTGTGCAGGCTACTTTACCTTGAAAGGGACCTAATACAAGTTCATTAGACTTTTTGTCAAAAAGATAAAAGCCAACCCAAGAATAGTAGTTGAAGGTTTGCTTTAATGCCGCAACAATGTTTGCCATGTTGGCAACGGAATCTACTTCATCATTAATGAGAGCAAGAATCTGAGGAATCAGCGCTTTGTATTGTTCTTCTTTTGTGGTAAATTCTACTTTAATTTCTTCCATACGTTTTTGAGTTGAATACTTTTTCAATTACAATATGTTTACCACCTTCAGTATTAAGAACTGCATTAGTACATGCATGTTTCAGACGAACGACTGCCAGACCATAAGTTCTATTGTTTGTTTTTATGACACTGGTGATTGATCCTATTTCCTTCTTTTCTTCATCAACTAATTTTTCGCGTTCAAGAATATCATCATCGGAAATAATGAGACATAATAGCCGCTGTATTTTGTTGTAAGTATCGAGTCGGGCGATAACTTCTTGACCGATATAACATCCTTTTGTGAAACTGATCCAATCCCATAAATTTAATTCCAGTGGATTGTAGTCCTGAACCAATTCTTTTTTTGCGACTGGAATTCCGTGTTGAATTCGCCAATATTCAAATGGTTGATCAAACAAGGGAATTTTATAGTAGTTTATTTCGTGCTCAATCAAAGCGGCAGGAATTCCAAAATAATCGATACGACAAAATGTAGTAATACTATCATCTGGATATAAAAGCAAATCAAAGGAAAATTGATGGCTTACATTCTGCAATTGAATATCTTCCATGATAATGAATTTGTTCAGCCACGATATTACTTCATTACCTAATGTTTCACTGCAGAGCAATAATAGGTCGTCTCCTCGATGAAATACCCATATAGCATCAACTATTCTTCCCTTTTCAGTAATTAACAGAGTCTTTTGAACCTCACTTTTTTTGAATGTTCGGAAATCGTTCGTAGTAATCCGTTGGAGAAAATCTACAGCATCGCTCCCAATCATTTGAACAGCATCTAACGGAAAGCTCTTAATCAATTTTTGTTGGGTAGTTGTATTGATTGAAATTTTTTCCATGTTAATTTTGATTGATCAATCGATGCAGTGAGTTGAAATAAAGATCGTATGCTTTTTCAATCTCTATAACAATTCCGCTATTAACTTTTGCTACTGGCTCAGCTGTCACCACACCTAATATTGAAACAGGGATTTTATATTGCTGTGCAGTCTCTTGAATGGCGGCGATTTTATTTTCAGTGGCAGTTATAACAATGCGTGATTGATCTTCGCCAAATAAAAGACGATGGAGAGGAATTGTATCTGTTGGCAGATTAATATTAAAACTAAATTTCTCTCTGCCAGTAATGGAACTTTCAATTAGCGATATAATTAATCCACCGTCCGATACATCATGAGCAGAGGTAACAAGTCCCTTGCGAATTAACTCTAATGCACACTGTTGTAGTTTTACTTCAAAAGTTAAATCAAAATACGGTGCATCACCTGCTGTCAATCCGTACTCCTGAAAAAGAAATTCACTTCCTGAAATATCACCACGATTGACACCGAGAAGACAAATCACATCACCTTCATTTTTGAAATCCGCTGTCGTTACATGTGATGCGTTTTCAATTATTCCTAACATCCCGATAGTTGGAGTTGGAAATACAGCGGCTTGAGGACTTTCATTGTAGAAACTAACATTGCCGCCGGTAACCGGAGTTTCTAATGCAAGACACGCCTCACGCATTCCTGCAATTGCTTCTGTAAATTGCCAGTAAACTTCAGGTTTGTAAGGATTACCAAAGTTTAAGCAGTTGGTAATCGCAATAGGTTTGCCACCACTGCACACAACATTGCGCCCAGATTCAGCAACTGCAATAGCGGCACCTTTCCGTGGATTGAGGTACACATAGCGCGAATTACAATCAGTCTTTACTGCTAATAATTTGTCGGATTTCTTTAAGCGAATAACAGCGGCGTCCGAACCGGGTAGTACTACTGTGTTTGTTCGTACCATGGAATCGTACTGCTCATAGACCCATCGTTTGCTGGTAATATTTGGTGATTTTATAAGCTTGTAAATTGATTCCGAAATATTTTTTGGTGCGGGAAGTGAAGTTGTATCAATTGCACGCGTTTCTTTTAAATACTCTGGCTCTTTCGTTTCGCGAATGTATACGGGAGCTCCGCCTCCAAGTACGCATGACTCAGCAGGTACTACGGCTTTTAATTTTCCTTCATGAAATACTCTTACCATTCCGTCATTTGTTACTTTTCCAATCGTTACACAATGTAAGTCCCACTTTTCGAAAATCTTTTTAATTGCATCTTCATGTTCTGGTTTTGCAACGATCAGCATCCGTTCCTGTGATTCAGAGAGCATAATTTCGTATGCTGTCATGTGAGTTTCGCGTGTTGGAACAAGATCGAGATTTAACTCCATTCCGCTTTTTCCTTTTGCACTCATTTCGGTTGAAGAACACGTCAGACCAGCGGCACCCATATCCTGTATGCCAACAATAAGCCCCGCTCGAATTGCTTCTAAGGTGGCTTCTAGTAATAATTTTTCTGTAAACGGATCTCCTACTTGTACAGATGGACGTTTAGATTCTGACTCTTCAGAAATTTCTTCAGAAGCGAAAGTCGCTCCGTGAATTCCATCTCGCCCTGTAGCAGAACCGACTATCATGACAAGATTCCCTTCCCCTTTCGCCACTGCTGAGGCAACATGCTGATGTTCGACAATTCCTACTGACATTGCATTAACCAGAGGATTTGTTTGATAGCAGGGATCGAAATATACTTCACCCGCAACAGTTGGGACACCAAAACTGTTGCCATAATCGCCGATTCCTTTCACTACGCCTTTAAGTAGATATTTTGTTTGTTTATCGTTGATATTTCCAAATCGTAATGAATTTAGCGCAGCAATTGGTCGTGCACCCATTGTAAAAATATCGCGCATGATACCACCAACACCTGTAGCAGCGCCTTGATATGGTTCAACCGCAGAAGGATGGTTATGGCTTTCAATCTTAAATGCAACAGCAAGGCCGTTGCCTATATCGACGAGTCCTGCGTTTTCTTCTCCAGCACCGACAAGAAGTCGTTTGCCAGAGCGTGGAAGAGTCTTGAGTTGTGCTATTGAATTTTTATAGCTACAGTGCTCACTCCACATAACGCTGTAAATGCCAAGTTCGGTATATGATGGTACACGACCAAGAATGATGAGAATTCTTTCGTATTCTTCTTCTGTTAAACCATGCTGTAAAGCAAGTTCTTTAGTAACTGTAGGTTCTTCAAATTGTTTCATAGAGCTTATTCATCCATAAAAAAATTATTCGATGGTAAATAGCGGATCGCCTTTTTCTACTGTCTGTTTTTCATTAACAAAAATCTTTTTTACAACACCGGCTTTTGAAGTACGAATTTCACTTTCCATTTTCATAGCTTCAACAACAAGAATTCCATCTCCCTCATTAACATTTTTTCCCTGATGAACATTAACTTTTGTTACTAATCCGGGCATTGGCGCATAAAAAGTGACACTATACGCATGTTCATCAGCAGTCTGTAAGAATCGTTCTGCCAACTGTTCGCGTAATGAATGTTCTCTTATTCGAAACGTCCGATTGTTTATAGTTGCATAAACGCCATTACTGTTGTGAAAAAAAATGTGATACGTTTCGCCATCGACAATGACAGAATACTCTTCATCTGTAAGTTGTTTAATATTGACATCATATAAAGTACCATTCAAGCGGATGATGCTATTATGTTCTTCTACCGTATATGGTTTATCGTCAATATAGAACAGTGTACTACTCATTGAAAGCTGTCATTTTCCATTTTGAAGCAACATTATTCGCATTTGCTATAGAAATTGGTTTGTTGTTGCGCTTGTACTTGCTGAAAGCGGCCAAAATTGCTACAGCCGACTTTTCATCTATTGGCGTTGACCGTGATCGAAAATGGCTTTCGACAAAATTGATGTCATACGTTCCTTGAATAAACTCGTCATGATGCATCACAAAAAGGCAAAAAGGAATTGTTGTTTTTATTCCGGTGATGGTGTATTCTGTCAATGCACGCTTCATTTTTTCAATTGCATCATTACGATTTTTTGCGTGAACAATGAGTTTTGCAATCATCGGATCATAATGCATTGAAATGTCGATTCCCGCACGGATGCCGGAATCGTTTCGCATACCGTGTCCTTCACTCGGGTAATAGGTAGAAATGGTACCTGTGGACGGAAGGAAATTATTGTCGGTATCCTCCGCACAAATTCTGCACTCGATAGCATGTCCGTTTATTTTAAGATCATTTTGAGAAATAGAAAGAGGTTCTCCTTGAGCAATGCGAATTTGCTCCTTGACAATATCAACACCATAAATCATCTCTGTAGCGGGATGTTCAACCTGAATTCTTGTGTTGACCTCCAAGAAGTAAAAATTTTTATTTTCATCGAGGAGAAATTCAACTGTACCTGCATTAACATATTGTGCTGCTTTTGCAATGGTTATTGCTGTTTGCCCCATTGCGTTACGTAATTCATCAGTCAGCGCCATACTTGGCGACTCTTCAACAACTTTTTGGTGACGTCGTTGAATAGAACATTCGCGTTCACCAAGATGAACAACCGTACCATAGGAATCAGCCAGGATTTGAATTTCGATATGCTTTGGTTTAGTAATAAGCTTTTCGATATATATCCGATCGTCACCAAATGCTTTTTTTGCTTCGTTGCGTGCTCTTTCAATTGCACTTTCCAACTCTGTCTCTGTATTTACTCTTCTCATTCCCTTTCCACCTCCACCACCAGATGCTTTGATGAGAACCGGAAAGCCAATATGCTTCGCAATTTGTTTCGCTTCTTCGGTTGTTTGAATTGGACGGATTGTTCCGGGTACAATAGGAACGTTATGCTGACTCAACAGCTCTCTGGCCGCAGTTTTGCTACCAAGTAATCCAATTGTCTTTGCCGTTGGACCGATGAAAATGAATCCTTCATTCTGCACTTGGCGCGCAAACTCTTCTTTTTCAGAAAGAAACCCATAGCCCGGATGTATGGCATCTACTTTAGCTTTTTTTGCTATTGAAAGAATTTTTTGAATGTCGAGGTACGTTTCAGCAGAACTGACGCCATGCAGTGGATATGCATAATCGCACAATAGAACATGCGGAGCTGTACGGTCTAGATCAGAATACACAGCTACCGTTTCAATACCCATCTCTTTTGCTGAACGATGAATGCGAACAGCAATTTCACCGCGATTTGCAATTAGTATTTTTTTAATTTTTTTCATTAAGCAAGTTCAACAACTGTTACTCCTGCTCCCCCTTCGTTCCATTCTCCCATACGAATTGATTTGATGCGAGAGTCTTGTTCTAAAAACAGCGTTATTTTCTTCCGTAATGCACCAGTACCCTTCCCGTGAATAATATCAACACGATGCAATCCAGCCAGCATTGCATCATCAAGAAATTTATCAACTTTTGCGATTGCTTCATCACTATACAATCCTCGAACATCTACTTCAGTTGAGAATTGCTTTTCACTTAGTATTGAATACGTTGTGCTATTTCCCTTATCGTTTTTTTTACTAACAGACTGTATGTTAGAAACATTAACCCGCGCTTTTATCGAATTAAATGAAATTAATAAATTACCATGCTTATCAGGAAGTGTTTGGACAATTCCACTTTGTCCACCGGACTTTAAGGTTACAATATCACCTACTGCAATTTCGAGATTAGTGTTGATAGTTTTGTTTTCTGTTTCAACAATTTCTGATTCGAGTGACGATATTTTCTCCTCTAACAATTGAAGTTGCTCCCGTGTTTCTTTGATTACTTCTTTATTCGCTTGGCGTACTCGTATCTCTTTAACAGCGTTTTCTACAGTTGATGAAGCAATGTCTACAATAGCCTTTGCCTCCTCAATTGCCTTTTTCTTAATCTCGCGAAGTTCAAGGTTTAATGCTTTTAATTTATTTTCATATTCGGCAGTTAAGTCTTTGTATTTGCGTATTTCATTATCAGCGATGGAAAGTTTTTGTTCGAGCATTTGGGAACGATTTTCCAATTCTAAAATTAGTTCTTCAAGTTTAGCTTTTTGATCACCAAGCAGTCTACGTGCACGGGTAATAACATTTTCATTAACTCCTAAACGTTGTGCAATTTCTAATGCATAACTACTGCCTGGATGACCTACTTTTAATCGATACGTGGGGAGTAAGGTTGTTTGATCAAACTCCATGGCTCCGTTTTCCATGTTTGAAGAAGCGTGGACAAATGCTTTTAACGTTGCCTGATGCGAAGTTGCAATAGTTAATGCGCCTTTTGCAGTTAATGTTTCAAGAATAGCAGCCGCAATAGCGCCTCCTTCAGCGGGATCGGTGTTTGATCCAATCTCATCAACAAGCACTAGTGAAAAATCATCCGCTTCTTCAAGAATATTTTTTATGTGTAAAATCTGAGAACTGTAGGTACTTAAATCATTTTCAATGGATTGATTATCACCAATAAGCACGAAAAATTTTTTGAATATCGGAAATTCTGAGTCAGGTGAAACCGGAGCATGAATCCCACACTGAACCATGAGAGAGAGCAGTCCAACAGTTTTCAAGGCTACAGTCTTGCCACCAGCGTTTGGTCCGGTAATCAGTAATGTGTTGAACGAATGGCCAACTTCAAGGTTAAGAGGTACAATGGTTTCTCTGTTGTGTCTAAGCAGTAATATTGGATGATACCCTTGACGGATAACAAGCGAACCTGATTCTTTGAGTAATGGCTTATTTGATTTTGTTTCAATGGAATAACGAGCTTTAGCATAACATAAATCAATATGCATGACTGCATCAATCAGTGCAGTCAGCGAATCGTGAACATTATGCACTTGTGCCGTAAGTGCACGCAGGATTTTCTCAATCTCACGCTTTTCCTGAAAAAAAAGTTCTGTGACTTCATTGTTAAGTGTTAATGTCTCCGACGGTTCTATGAAAACAGTTTGTCCTGTTGCAGAAGTGCTATGAATAAACCCCGGAAACTTGTTTTTAAGTTCAGCTTTAATCGGAATTACCATCCGCCCTTCCCTAGTTGTGACAATTTCATCTTGAACCATACCTTGCTCAGATGCTGCCTTGAGAATCCGTTCTAAGGCGCGCCGTATTGCATTCTGCTTATCGGCAATAGATTGTCGGATAGACCGAAGTTCCTTACTCGCTGTATCTTTAACATTTGCATTTTCATCTATAGCTTGAAAAATATTGAATTCAATTTCTTTATGTATTGAAATAGCTTGGGTTATTATATTTAATTCAGGTAAAAACTCTTTTCGTTTTTCAATAAACAACTTAATACTTCGTGATGTTGCTATTGTCTGAGCAATATCTAAAAGTTCACGCGAAGAAAGAATGTTATTTTCAATAGTGGCCTTCTGAAGAGCACTTCGAATATCTTTTAGACCGTCTATGGGAAACGTAGATTCACCTTCTAAAATGCTTTTCATTTCAGATACACGGTTGTGCTCCCGTGAAATATCTTCGAGATCAAATAGCGGTTCGATGTTTTCAACTGCTTCTTTTCCTAAATCGGAGGATGCGTAAAATTGAATTCGGTGTAATATTTTCGGTAGGTCTAATCGCTCGGTTGCGTAATCAAACTGACTCATATATGGCTATTTTTTTTCCAACTTTTTCAACTCTTCCGCAGCGTAATTCATTACTTGCTCATAAAAATCTTGTGATTCCGGTAGAAATGTGTTAACGGAATCGAATACCATTGGAGCAAAATTTTTCAATGGTTTATATAATGTCGATGAAGCTCGAGTTTCATCTGTCGGTATATTTAAGTAAATGCTAAATACTATCAGCGTAATACTAAGAACAAGCCCACCCTCTACTAATCCAACAACTACTCCGAGGATCTTATTCCACAACCCCTTGACCAAGTCTTTGATAATTAACCTATAAATGAGTGATTGAGATAAAGTTATGCCTAATACAATAGCAATAAATGATAAGGCAAATCCTGCTTTGCCAGAAATACCTATTGGCTCAAAAAGCATTTGGCTTATTTCAGCTGAAAACTTTGTACCAAGTATAAGAGCCAACACGAGGCACAGAATTCCAATAATTTTTTTAACAAATCCGCTCTTGTAACCAGAAATGGCAAAAACTAGAATCACTAATCCCAACACTATATCCATTAATTCCATATACTACGCTAATTTTTGTTTAACAATTTCGTTAATTATTTTGCCGTCAATTTTTCCTTTCAATTCTTTCATTGCTGCAGACATAACTTTACCAAAATCTTTTGCAGAAGTGGCGCCTGTTTCAGCAATAATGGTTGTGATAATTTTTTCAGCATCTTCTTTGCTCATTTGCTGAGGGAGATAATGCTGAATAATTTCCAACTCACGTTGCTCTTTTTCGACTAACTCTTTCCGTCCTGCTTTCTCATATTGTTCAATCGACTCTTTTCTTTTCTTCACTGCAGAAAGTAGAATTTTCATGTCGTCTTCTTCATTCATTTCCCGGCCAGCGCCACTTTTTTCGAATTCTAGAATTTGTGCGCGAAGCATACGCAATGTTTCGAGCCGAACTTTATCGCCGGATCTCATTGCTTCTTTTAAGTCATCATTTATTTTTTCTCGTAGTCCCATAGTTAAACCTTACCGTACATTTGAATAATTTGTCCATGAATAGCACCCCCTGCTTCAGAGCAAAGATGGATAATCATTTCAGCGATGCTTTCCGGTGCAACCCATTTTTTATAATCAGCTTCACTACCCCAACTTTTGTTTTCCTCTGTTGCAATAATACTCGGGGCAATTGCATTTACTGTAATTCTATTGAATTCCTTAACTTCTTCTGCCGCTACCTGCGTTAATGTAATAACACCCGATTTTGATACTGCATAACTACCACGTGTTGCTGCCGGCTTAAGTGCAGGCATTGCCGCAATATTAATAATTCGTCCCCAACCTTGCTTTTTCATAATGGGCAAGCAGTGCTTCATCAAAAAAAAGCAAGAATTAAGATTCAATGATAATATTCTATTCCATTCGTCAGCGGTAATGTCTTCAATGAAACTTTTCTTACTCACACCTCCAGCCAGATTGCAAAGAATATCAATTTTGTGGTATTGTTCTATGGTCTTGAGAACAAATTCTCGAATGTTGTTTTCTTCGGTTACATCAGCAATAGCATCACTAAATTCCGGATAGCGTTGTTTTGTTTCTCTAAGAAAGACTTCTGACTTAGAATTTCCCGTGTGAACAGCAATAACTCTGGCTTTCTGTTCTAAAAGCCGAGTAACGACACACCTCCCCAGTCCACCGGTACCTCCGGTAACAACTGCAATTTTTCCAAAAAGTTTTGACATTCTTCTACAGCAATATATTACAACATTCTGCTAAAATCAACGAGCACAACGAATGTTTGATTATACGACAGAATGCTTGTATATTGGGTAAAATTTTTGCCCACCAGTAGGAAACATATGGATTGGATTAATTACCGCCTGTTTGCAGACAAAGAAATCATCTCATCACTATACGCTGATTATACAACACATTTTGAAAAAGTAGCTGAATATTACGCCGGAAGTTATCTTTCGCCTGATGCTATAACCCGAAAACTTCATTTACTTCAAAAACAACACTACAACCGCGCACTTCTTCATCGCATTCTTAATGAACAAAACCGGGAATACCACAGTGGAATAAAAACACTTGCTAATATAGATTTGCTCGCTAATGACAACACCTTTGCTGTTGTAACTGGTCAACAATTGGGATTGTTTACAGGACCGCTGTACACTATTTATAAAGCAATAACCGCAGTTAAATTAGCTGAAAAACTTACAACTGAATTTCCTGATTATAACTTTGTTCCAGTGTTTTGGCTTGAAGGAGAAGATCATGATTTAGAAGAAATTAATAAGGTTAAATTTATAAACTCTACAAATGAATTTACCGCGATTGAATATTTACCTGCCAACAAGACGCAAGAAAAAAATCTTACTGCTACAGGAAGCCTTCTTGTTGATAGTTCAATCGAAGAGTTTCTCTCAAAAATCGCGAATGCATTACCTCAAACCGAGTATCGTGCTGCACTTACCGATGCAATGCGTGGCTATTACAAAGAAGGTACATCATTGTTACATGCATTTGCAGGATTTTTTAATCATATCTATGAAGACTCCGGGTTAATTTTTTTGAATTCAAATCATCCTGAATTCAAAAAACTTCTTGCCCCACTTTTCCAAAAAGAGATTGAATCTAATTCCGAAACTTCAAAATTAGTCATTCAAAAAAGCGCTGAATTGGAAGAGCACTATCACGCTCAGATAAAGGCAAAAGCAATTAACCTTTTCATGTTGTACAAGGGAGGACGGTATCTCATTGAACCATCTGAAAGTGGCGACTACTTTCTACGAAATACACGAAAGCGGTTCACAAAAGAAGAGCTACTGACTATTGTATCAACGACGCCAGAACTTATCTCACCCAATGTCGTTCTTCGTCCCTTGTGTCAGGATACTTTACTTCCCACCATCGAATATGTTGCTGGACCATCTGAAATTGCATACTTTGCCCAATTAAAACCTGTCTATGAATTTTTTCATGTTGTAATGCCCATCATCTATCCACGAGCCAGTATCACAATTTTTGAAGAGAAAGTTCAAAAAGTATTAGAAAAGTATTCGCTGGATTTCATTGATCTCTTAGATGATATTGATGCGTTATTGGTAAAAGTTTCTGAACAAGTTTCTGAAGTGAAAATAGATACGCTTTTTTCTTCTTTGGAAACAAAAATCAAAGAAGCAATTAATGAAGCCCGGTTCGGAATTCAGCAAATTGACCCAACGCTGAACGGCACCATTGACAGTACACTGCAGAAAATCCAGCAATATCTGGAGGTGTTGAAGCAAAAAACACAGAAAGCACAACAACAAAAAGAAGAGATTTCGTTAAAGCAGATTAGGAAAGCTGCGCTGCATATTTTCCCTAATGGGAATTTTCAGGAACGAGAATTTTCGGTGATTCAGTATTTAAACAAGTATGGACCAGATTTTGTAAAATGGATTTCACATGAAATCGTTATCGACAAATTTCAGCATCAAGTAATACCGATTTAATACACTTGCATGCTGGTTCGTTAAAATTATTGAATTACGTTTTCCGTTGTTTTCTCGAAGAAATGTACTTTCGACATGTCAAAATCAAAATATGACGTTTCACCAGCATAAACATCCGTTGGTGACATTCGGGCAACAATTTGCGGACCGCCACAATTGAAATACACGAATATTTCATTTCCCATCGGCTCAACCACTTCTACCATTCCTTTAATCTTCGTTTTTTTAACTTTGCTCACCGAGATATGCTCAGGCCTAATTCCAAGCCATATTTCCTTGTCCACATACGCTTCCATCACCTTTGCTTTTGATTTTGGTATTTCAACGGAAAGCTCTGTTCCGTGCTCCTTAAATTTTAATCCGCCAGATTTGACGATGGTGCCCATCAAGAAATTCATCGCAGGACTGCCAATAAATCCGGCTACGAATTTATTTGACGGATTGTTATATAAGTTTAGCGGAGTATCAATCTGCATAACGTTGCCATCTTTCATCACAACAATTCTGTCCCCCATTGTCATTGCTTCGGTTTGGTCGTGCGTTACATAAATCATTGTTGCGCCCAAACGTTGATGTAGACGTGAAATTTCCGTTCTCATTTGTACGCGCATTTTTGCATCGAGGTTCGATAGCGGTTCATCAAATAAAAAAACTTTTGGCTTTCTAACTATAGCACGACCAACAGCTACACGTTGACGCTGACCGCCGGAAAGCGCTTTGGGTTTCCTATCAAGGTATTCTTCAATATTCAGGATTTTTGCAGCTTCACGAACTCGTTTATCAATTTCATCTTTGGGAAATTTTCTCAATTTCAATCCAAACGCCATGTTTTCGTACACACTCATGTGTGGATAGAGCGCATAATTCTGAAAAACCATAGCGATATCCCGATCTTTAGGCGGTACATTGTTCATTACCTGATTGTCAATTAACAATTTTCCATCAGAAATATCTTCAAGGCCGGCAATCATTCGAAGAGTTGTAGATTTGCCACAGCCAGACGGACCGACGAGAACCACAAACTCTTTATCCTTAATATCAACACTGACACCTTTAACAGCCACAACACCGCCTTCATATTCTTTTTTGATATTATCGAGTATTACAGTTGCCACAGTAAACTCCTATTGTTGTAAAAGTTCAATTGTGTGCCAAAATTCCGGAAATGAAATTCCAACGCATTCTGTGTTTAATACTTTTGATTCGCCCTTAAGAGCCAAAGAGGCAATCCCAAATGCCATGGCGATTCTATGATCATCAAAACTATCAAATTCGTTTGGAATTATATTATTTTTTGATTCAAAAGCAAACCCGTCAGAATATTCTTCAACGTCTATTCCCATCTTTCGAAGATTATGACAAATAGCTTTAATTCGATCAGTCTCTTTATTGCGTAAATCAGCGGCATCACGAACAGCAAATGTGCCGTCAGCAAAAGCTGCCGCTACAGAAAGAATAGGAATTTCATCGATAATATTGGGAATAATATTACCTGATACAGTCATATCCGTTTTCAAATCAGATGATTGTACTACTACATCACCTATTAATTCACCGCCGATCTCCCTTTCATTTTCAACAGAAAGTCGTGCATTCATTTTCTTCAAGATAGAAATAAATCCTGTTCTAGTGGGATTGAGACCGACATTTTTAATGACTACATGCGAATGTGGAACGATGAGTGCAGCAACAATGAAAAAAGCGGCAGATGACGGATCACCAGGTATCAAAAATTGACGAGCGGGTATTTGCATCCCACCATTAACTGAAATAATAGTTGCGCCATTAATGTGTTCAATACGCAAGCCGAGCATACGCTCCGTGTGATTACGGGATGATTCCGTTTCGATAACTCTGGTAGTTCCATCAGCATATAAGCCGGCAAATAGAATGGCAGATTTCACCTGTGCGCTTGCAATAGGAAGTTTGTAGTCGATAGCTTTTAGCGGATAGATACCATTAATTGTTAAAGGCGCGGTAAAATTCTCTTGTGCTGTAATTTGTGCACCCATTGCCGTTAACGGCTCAATGATTCTTTTCATCGGTCGACGACAAAGGTATTGATCACCGGTAATTGTGCTGGAAAAATTTTGACCGGCTAAGATACCGGAAAGCAAGCGAATCGTTGTTCCCGAATTACCTGCATCTAGTATTGATGTTGGCTTGTGAAGTCCGTACAAACCTTTTCCATGAACAAACAGTGTGTTCTTTTCGATTGTATAGTGGATACCTAACTGCTGAAAACAGGATAAGGTACTGCGAGGATCGGCGGCATTTAAAAAACCGGAGATTTCTGTCACTCCATTCGAAATAGCACCAATCATTACTGCCCGATGGGAAATTGATTTATCACCGGGAACGGAAATTTCACCCTGTAATGAGTGCACTGAAGAAACAATACGTTCCATGTACTAATAAACTTTTCTAAACAAAAATCCCCAATTGTAATTGGGGATTTTTGTTTGCTCTTAATTTGATTGATGAGGTTTTGGATGATGTTCTTTTTCTTGTACTAACAACGCTTTGCGGCTGAGATTCAATCTTCCCTTTTCATCAATTTCTACAAGTTTCACATCAATCACATCACCCACTTTAACAACATCGGCAACCTTTGTGACGCGTTTAGTATCAAGTTGTGAGATGTGGATTAATCCTTCCTTTCCGGGAAGAATTTCTGCAAATGCTCCAAAATCCATAATACGCTTCACAGTTGCCTTGTATGTTTTACCAACTTCAGGAACAGCAACAATTGAATTGATTAACTCTATCGCCTTGTCGCTTGCCTCTTTGGAAGTAGCAGCAATTTGAATAGTACCATCATCATCGATATTGATAGATTCAGCGCCAGAGTCTGATACAATGCTACGAATCATTTTTCCACCGGGACCAATAACTGCTCCAATAAGATCGGTCGGTATTTTTAAAGACGTAAATCGAGGCGCATATTTACTTAATTCAGGTTTTGGCCTATCAATGACGGCATTCATTTTTTCAAGTTTATAAAGACGTCCGTCACGTGCTTGCTCAAGAGCTGTTTTCATTAGTTCAAGAGTAATTCCCTGAATTTTAATATCCATTTGAAAACCGGTAATACCATCAACCGTTCCTGCCACTTTAAAATCCATATCTCCAAGATGGTCTTCATCACCAAGAATATCGCTCAGGATAGCAACTCTATCACCTTCTTTTACAAGACCCATTGCAATACCAGCACATGCTTTTTTGAGTGGGACACCGGCATCAAACAAAGCCAAAGAACCTGCGCATACAGTTGCCATTGATGATGAACCGTTGGATTCCAGAATATCAGACACAACACGTATGGTATAAGGAAACTCCTTTTCGCTTGCAATAAGATTCTTAAGCGCACGTTCTGCTAAATTTCCGTGTCCAATCTCTCGCCTACCGGTAATTAACCTGCCAATTTCACCTACCGAAAATGGCGGAAAATTGTAGTGGAGCATAAAACGTCGCGGCTCTTCCTGAATCAATCCATCAATGATTTGTTCATCCTCTTTTGTGCCAAGGGTGACTGTGGTAAGCGATTGAGTTTCTCCACGTGTAAACAAGGCAGAACCATGCGCACGTGGGAGTAACCCGATTTCAATAGAAATCGGACGGATATCTTTTAATCCTCGTCCATCAAGACGTTTCCCTTCGGAAAGAATCATTTCGCGCATTTCGCGTTTTTCAATGGAGTGAAGAACCTCTTTGATTAACAATTCCTGTTCCGGATATTTTTCTTTTAATGCCTCAAGCACTGTTGACTCGATTTCACTACGTTGGGCATTACGCTGATCTTTAGTGAGAATCGTGTGTGCAGCGGTGCGGATTTTTTCTGTGGCGAGAGATTCAACATCAGCGATGAGGTCAGCAGGAATTTCTTTTGGTGCAACAACACGTTTTGGTTTACCGACTTCTTGAGCAAGTTCGCGCTGAACCTGACAAATTTTTTTAATTGCCTCGTGTCCAAAGGCAAGAGCATCGAGCATATCCTGTTCAGAAATTTCATTCGCTTCACCTTCAACCATGACGATAGATGATTCTGTCCCGGCTACCGTAACATCCATATCACTTTTCTCAAGTTCGTCGAATGTAGGGTTTAAGACAAATTGACCATTAACTCTTCCTACGCGAACTTCACCAATTGGACCATCAAATGGGGAATCAGAAATCATCAATGCGGCTGAAGCGGCACAGGCGCCAAGAACATCTGCATCGTTTTGTTGATCGGAAGAAAAAACCGTTACGATAATTTGTGTTTCACAGTTATACGATTCCGGAAACATTGGTCTGATAGGACGATCGATCAACCGTGCTGAGAGAATTTCCTTATCAGAGGGTTTACCCTCTCGTTTCAAAAAACCACCAGGTATTTTACCTGCCGCAGAAAGTTTTTCACGAAATTCGACCTGCAATGGAAAATAGTCAGCCCCTTCTTTTGGTTCTTTTGCCGCAACTACGGTGGCAAGCACCATTGTATCGGCATATCGAACCATCACGGCACCATCTGCTTGTTTTGCAAATTTGCCGGTTTCAAACTCCAATGAATAATTTCCTACTTGGACGCTCTTTTTTACTACCATAGTATTACTCTTTTCTTCTTGTCTTGATTACAAAAACCGCACTTCACGGTGCTCCGTGCGGTGTGACTTAATATATTACTTACGAATGTCTAATTCGTTGATAATTTTTCTGTATCGTTCGATATTCTTTTCCATCAAGTAATCAAGTAAACGGCGACGCTTGCCAACCATTTTTAGAAGACCGAGACGTGAATGATGATCTTTTTTTGCTGTTTCAAAGTGTTCTGACAGTGAATTAATATTAGCGGTAAGAATAGCAATTTGAACTTCCGGCGAACCGGTGTCATTGGCATTCTTCCCATATTTTTTGATGATTTCTTGCTTTTGTTCTTTTGTAATCGCCATAATGACTCCTATTGATTTAATAATGTGTACGAATTCAAAATTTTTTGAGTTTGGATTTTATCTCGTCCCATTTCAGCAACGAGATCATCAACTGAAGAAAATTTCATTTCATCGCGAGTTCGTTCAATACAGCGAACAGTAACTACATCGTCATAAATATCCATATCGAAATCGAAAATATTGACTTCTGTTGTTCGCTCATTCACATCCCCAAATGTCGGATTGAAACCAATGCTCATCATACCATGGTACCATTGTTTTCTCACGAGTATGTGAACTGCGTACACTCCGATTTTCGGTACTAATTTTTTTGGTGATTCAAGTCGGATATTCGCTGTTGGGTAACCAAGTTTCTTTCCCCTGCCATGTCCCTTCACTACCGTTCCGGTAAACATATATTCGTAACCAAGAATTTTATTAGCAAGTGAGAGATTACCGTTGTGGAGCAACTGACGAATTGTTGAACTGCTTATAACAGCATCTCCGTCTTTCATAAGCGACATTGCTTCAACTGAAAAATTGTGAATACGTCCAAGCTCAACAATTTGACTCATGCCACCTTCACGATCTCGGCCAAACTGATGGTTGAACCCTTCAACAACAGCTGACACTCCAACACCGTTGATAATATACTGCAAATAAAATTCCTGAAATGATAGGCGCGAAAATTCATAGGTAAAAGGAATAATGTACACGACATCAATTCCATATTTTTCAAAAAAATACAGCTTTTCATTTAATGTTGAAAGTAGCTCAATCTTTTGCGTACCGCCAGAGACAATTTCCCGCGGATGCGGGTCAAATGTAACTATGACACTCCTTCCCTGTATCATCCGCGCCTTTTCAACAACTTGTTTCAAAATTTCTTGGTGTGCCCGATGCACACCATCAAACATACCAATCGAAATGACTGAATTTTTATTATAAACAACTTCCTGAAGCGACCGAAAAATTTCCATATTAAACGTGAACTACTTGTTGTTTCTCAGACAATAGATGAAATTCATCAACTTTTATTGCTTCAGAAAGTGTAAAATTACCGATGCGAGTACGAATCAATTCTTTCAAGTAAGCACCACATCCCAATTTTTGTCCAACCTCATGCGCTAAACTACGTATATATGTGCCCTTGGAGCATACAACACGAAACCTTACATACGGTTCGTTGTATGAAAGTAACGCAAATTCTTTGATTGTCACCAAACGAGCTTCCCGTTGAACTTCTTTACCTTTTCGTGCATACTTGTACAATCGTCGTCCATTCTTCTTTACAGCAGAATACATAGGCGGTATCTGCTTATACTCGCCGACAAATGATTGAAAAACATGTTCAATTTTCTCTGAAGTAATATTGATAATTGGCTTAGTTTCAATGACTTCGGTCTCCGAATCAAAACTTTTTGTAACACTTCCTAATTCTATAATTCCTTCGTATTCTTTTTCTAAATGCTGAAATTCTGATATTGCTTTTGTCAACCTGCCGGTGCAGAGTATTAACAGGCCTGTAGCTTTTGGATCTAGCGTGCCAGCATGTCCAATCTTTTTAATTCCATACATTGAACGGAGTCGTGCTACTACGTCAAACGACGTCCAATCCAATGGCTTATGAACAAGAATAAGTTCTCCCTCGTCAAAATTGATGACATTCTTTTTTAGAACGTGCTCCCACATTAACTTTTCTTTTTTTCATCATTATGAATTTGTCGAATCAATTCTTCAATGTGCATAGCACGGTCAAGCGATGTATCGTGATGAAATTCAAGTTCAGGAACAAATTTTAATTTGATTCGCGAACCAATGATTGAACGGTAGTATCCTTTCTGATTTTCAATGTATTTAAGAGTCTTCTCCTTTTTTTCATCTGAGCCTAAAATGCTAATAAATACGCGAGCCACACGAAGATCCGGTGTCATTCGTGTTTCAGTTACCGTAGCAAACCCGAATTCACCACTTCCATTGAATTCTCTACTGATAATGGCCCCAAGTTCCTGCCGAATAAGCGATGCAACTCTTTCTGAACGGATAGACATTAATTCAATTTCCTCTTTGTTTCGACCATTTTGTAGGCCTCTATGATGTCACCGACCTTGATATCATTGAAGTTTTCAAGGCCAATTCCACATTCAAATCCTTTTTCAACTTCTTTAACATCATCCTTAAAACGACGCAATGATGCCAAGGTACCTTCATAAACAGTGACACCATCACGAATGAGACGAACTTTATTGTTACGTGCTATTTTGCCGTCAACTACAAAACAACCAGCCACAATGCCAACCTTCGGCACCTTAAACGTATCTCGCACTTCAACAGTAGCCACAACTTCTTCAGAAATAGTAGGTGTCAACAAACCTTCAAGTGCTTTCTTAATTTCATTAATGGCGTCGTAGATGATGCTGTAAAGACGGATATCAACCTTTTCTGCCTCAGCAAGACGACGTGCATTTAAGTTGGGGCGGACATGGAAACCAACAATAATTGCTTTGGAAGCAGCAGCAAGAACTACATCGGATTCCGATATTGCTCCAACACCTTTGTGAATGACATTCACCTTTACTTCGTTGGTAGATAATTTCATGAGCGCATCAGATAACGCCTCCACCGATCCATCAACATCACCTTTCACAACAATTGAAAGTTCTTTCACCTGCACACCGGCTTGAATTTGTTGCGAAATATCATCAAGAGTAATAAAACGAACTTGACGAAAATCTTGCTCACGTTTCAGTTGTTGTCTCCTAAGACTGATTTCACGTGCGATTCGTTCATTTTCAACAACAATTAGTTGATCGCCTGCCGTCGGAACTCCATCAAAGCCGAGTATTTGTACAGGGGTTGATGGCGGCGCTGCTTCAACTCTATTTCCTCGCTCATCAAACATTGCTTTCACTTTTCCACTCCACACGCCAGCTATAAATGCATCTCCAACTCGAAGTGTTCCTTTTTGAACAAGAACTGTTGCTACAATACCTTTACCGCGATCAACCTGTGCTTCAACCACAGCACCACGTGCTGGACGATTGGGGTTTGCTTTTAGATCAAGAATTTCTGCTTCCAGAAGAATTTTTTCCAACAACAAATCAATGTTTTTTCCAGTTTTTGCAGAAACTTCTACCGATTGATATTTGCCACCCCATTCTTCCACTAATACTCCTTTTTCAGACAGCTGTTGACGTATGCGATCAGGGTTTGCTTCGGGTTTATCAATTTTGTTGATCGCGATGATAATTGGAACATTGGCGGCTTTAGCATGATTAATTGCTTCGATTGTTTGCGGCATTACGTTGTCTTCCGCAGCTACCACAAGGACAACAATATCTGTCAATTGCGCTCCACGAGCACGCATAGCTGTAAATGCTTCGTGACCTGGAGTATCTAAAAAAGTAATATGTTTTCCAGATGGCAGAGTCACTTCATAGGCGCCAATATGCTGGGTAATACCTCCCGCTTCACCTGCAACAACATTAGTATTGCGTATGTAATCGAGCATTGATGTTTTCCCATGATCAACGTGGCCCATAATAGTCACAACAGGTGGGCGTGGAACCAGTGTTGATGGATCGTCAGGTGTATCTTCTAATACGTCAACGGTAAATTCTGATTCAAACTCAACTTGTTTACCGAATTCATCTGCTAATAAAGTGATTGTATCTTTATCCAGTCGTTGATTGATCGACACCATCATCCCCAAACTAATACATTTTGCGATCACTTCAGCAGGTGAAACCTTCATCAAATTCGCTATTTCGCCCACTGTTACAAATTCTGTAACTCGTAGTTTGGTGGCTTCTAACGCTTTGGCCTCTTCAATCAGTGCTTGTTGTTCTTCACGCTCTTTCTTTTTCTTCTTTCGATACGCTGCACGTGTGCTAATTAATGACTCTCCCCCTTCAATTTCTGAAATGGTCCTCTTTATTGCTTCCTGTACTTCTTCTTCATCTATATCATAGGGACGGAGTTTTCCCTTCTTCTTTTTCTTTTTACTAACTTCTTCATCCGGCTCAACAAGTAGCTCTTTAATTCCGACTCCCTTTTCGGGGATCTTCTTTTTCTTTTTCTTTTTCTTACGTGATTCATCGGCATCGCTAACAACAGGAGCAACAACCGCACCTTTATCTGTTTTTTTGTCCGCCTTTTTTGGTTTTGCAAGTTCAATTTTCCCTTTAACCGTAAGCCCCCTCATTTGAGTGCCACGACCTGCCCGGACTGCTTCAAGCGGTGAGGTAATGGATTCTTCTTCTTTTGTCGTTATAGTTTCTTGAGGCGTGGGAATTTCAACCGACTTGACAATTACCGGTTCCTCGACGACAGGGGGTTGCTCTACAGGTTCAGTTGGAGGAGGCGTTTCAACGACGATTTCAGGTTCACCAATTTTTTCAATCTGTTTTATTGTTGTTTCCCGCTTTGTCTTTTTCTCTTCCTCCTCTTCTTTGACTTTGCTATCAGTCGTGCGTTTGCGGGTTTCTTTTAATTCAGCAATTTTCCGCTGATGACGTTCTGCGCTATCTTTTTCCTTTTTAAAATGAGCATTGATATCGCGCATCATTTCATCATCAACTGTTGACATAAGTGTTTTGACTGAGGTGTACCCCTTCTTCGTCAAAAACGCAATTACGTCGTTATGACTGATATTTAATTCTTTTGCAACGTCTTTAACTTTTATTTTTTTAGCTACCGTATCGGCCATTGAATTCCTTTAAAATAACACAGTTAGGATGATGCCTTTTCTGTTGTTTCTGATTGAGTTGAATTTTCTTGTTCACCAGTATTAGAGGATGCACTTTTTGTTGCAACAGTATCCTCGTTTTCATTTTCATCCTCCTCTACTTCAGCTTCTTCATATTCACGCTTGATCAGTGAAACAATTTCAATAATTTTTTCTTCCTCAATTCCTGTTTCTTCTACTAATTCACTGATATCAGCATCGATAATTTCTTTTGCTGTTTCGTAGCCTGCTTCAACAAAGGCATGGTATACATCTTCACCGAGGTCAGATTTGAATTCCTCTAAATCAATATCATATTCGCTTCCTTCTTTCACCAACTGAATATCATAGCCGGTTAATTTTGAAGCCAGTCGGATATTCTGTCCACCTTTTCCGATTGCCATTGATACTTGATCTTCGGTAACCGTGACAATTGCCTTTCTGTTTTCTTGATCGAGTTCTACGTTTTTCAATTTTGCGGGCGCTAATGCACGGGTGATAAAAACAACAGGTTCATCGCTGTAGTTGATAACGTCAATATTTTCATTATTTAATTCACGGACAATGGCATGAATACGAACTCCTTTCATGCCAACACAGGCGCCGACTGCATCAATGCGATCATCGGATGACTCTACAGCAACTTTGGCGCGTTCACCCGGTTCCCGTGCAATGCTTTTAATTTCTATAATACCATCATAGACTTCGGGAATTTCCAACTCGAACAATCGCTCCAAAAATCGTGGGTCAGTTCGCGAAATAATCACCATCGGTCCGCTCGTATTTTTTCTCACTTCTTTGACAATGCCACGCACAGTATCGCCTTTTTTGAAACGCTCCTTTGGAATTTGTTCACTGCGTGGTAACAACAATTCATTTTTATTATGCATGATCAACAGATCATTGTTGCGAATCTGATAGACTTCGCCTACCACAATTTCTCCTATGGAGTTGGAGTACTCGTTATAAATGAGTTCCTTTTCAATTTCTTTCAGCCGTTGAGTAAAATTTTGTTTCGCTGTTGTTATCAATCGTCGTCCAAATTGTGCCAGTGGTATAATCTCAACGTAATCATCACCAACCTGTAATTCTTCACCGGAAAGTTTACGAGCGGTTTCCACGTCAATCTGTAAATTCGGATTTTCAACGTGCTCTACCACTTCACGTTCGAGGTAAATTTCAATGTCTCCCTTATCCATATTTACAACCACATCGAACTTCGCATCCTGACCGTACTTCTTCCGAACCATCATTCCAAAGATATCTTCAACGATTCCCGCTAAAATATCCTTGTCGATGCTCTTTTCTCGGACTAAACTTGAAAACGATTCAACAATCTCATGATTCATTGCTCTTCTCCAAAGAAGTTACTTCAAAATTAAATTTTAGGAATAATATATGTTTCAATAATGTTGGAGAACTCCACTTCCTGCGGAATGCCTTTGTGAATAACAGTTACGCTATTTTCACTTACATGCTCTAAAACACCTTCCGAAGTTGTTCTTTTGCCATCATGTTCAAAAATGATTTTACAATAACGTCCAACGTTTTTAGGGTACTGTCGCAACAATTTCAACGGTTTATCAAGACCCGGAGATGATACATCGAGTCGATATCGTCCTTGAATAATATTAACCTGGTCAAGTTGTGTTGACAGTTCGCGACTAATTGCCGAACAGATATCAAGGGAGATTCCATCATCAGTATCGACAAATATTTCGACAACCTTGCTTGACCGCTCTCCGCGCACATTTACATCAACTAAAAATGCGTTGTGCTGGTCTACAATTGGTTGAACAATTGCCTTAATTTGTTCGATTATTGAATGTTGCATAAGTATCAAAAAAAAGTCCCGCAAATGAGGCGGGACTTACGACACCAAAATATACCAAAGATTTATCCGATGTGCAAGAACTAATTCACTCTCTAAAAAAATGCCCGCACTTCCATTTTGCCGGTATGGACAACACTTGAGCGTGAAGTTGTTCTACCTGAATATTGGAGTGAAAACAAAACATTATTTCCCGCCTTATAATCTGCAACTGCAGACCATAGGTACTGCCTGCCGATATCCCTGCCACCCGTCAACTCAAACGGTATCGAATAATTCGGTGGCAATTGTCCAAGCAGTATTTCTTCCCGAGAAAATTCTACTCGAAGTTGCCCACTTCCCTGAAAGCCGATGACAGTTCTGAGTGCTTGACTGTTAAAATTCGCAATAACAATTTGAGATACAATGTTGTCTTCTGCGCTACTCGTTTCAATTTTAAAACCAAATTCAACATTTTGTCGTGGACGATAGGAAAAGTCGGTGGCAAGCAATAGAGAAGAAATTTGTCTCTGTTGATTGATAAGCGATGATGAAACAACATTATCATTCTTTAAAATAACATCAGTCTGATTCGCAACGTCGTTGGTAAGCTGAAATCGTGATCGGAAAGAACGCTCGCGGGTGTAATTTTTTTCAGTGCCTGAGGAATATTGACTTAATCCTTTTCGCTGATTAAAACGAAATCGAAATGAATATTCGGGTTTATTTTCAAAGAGATAAATATCTTGTTGAACAAATTGGAAACCGTATTGAGTTGTTGTCTGACGAAGAAAACGATTGAGATTTAAAAGATAGATTTGACGAATATCTGATTCGGTGCTTCGTTCTTCAAGACGTACATAGGTTTCAGATGAAAGAATGCTAATGAATGTTCCGAACATTGAGCTCGGTTGTCGAATAAATCTGTTTGGAGTGAGTTTAATTTTTGCCGATGTTTTTAAATTTATGATTGGGACTAGATTATCGCTATTCACGGTAATAGCGTTGTATTCGCCATCATATCGATCTAATCTAAATTCACGTTCATCGTTTACATCTACAATTCCATCATAGTCGGCATCAAACCATACATATTGCCCCTCGCCTTTTCTGACTTTGTAAAAAATGCGTTCGAGTTTTGCCGTCCGCTGTGTTGCTGCATCGTAAAACAGATCAATGTCGAGCCCTTGTGAAAACGGTCGATAGCGTGATTGCAGTTTTATGAGTGTAGTGCGCTGATTGACATTTGTTTCCTGAAACTGACGCTCGAACAACTTGTCGCGAAAAATCAATGTTGTTGATGCAGTGAAATTTTGTACTTCACGCAACGATAGAGAATAACTTTGAGTATATGAATGTGATTGTGGTAGTATTTCTCCATTCAAGGCTGTTCTGTCTTCTCTCCACTCCAATTCTGTAGAGCCATCGATACCGAAAAGATTATTGACGGCGATTTTAGGTGCAAGTAATGTAAACGCATAACTCGATGCAGTAATTGAATCTGTAATATCATTTTTTATTTTTCTATTTTCTTCTTCCAATCGCATAGAAGGTGTAACAGTCCCAACTGTATATTCAATATTTCCTTTATGTCGAAACCATGTATTACTGAGTAAGTTAATCTTTTCCTTTCCTTCTATATATTCCGCGAAATATTGTAAAGTGGGTAATTTTTCTTTCTTAATTTCTACTCCTCCTTCATATCGTAGTGATGAAAATTCTTTGTCTCGTACAAGCGAACCAACACCAGTGAAGAGAGAAATATCACGTAATGGCCAATACGTTATTTTCCCCTCTCGAATTTCTTCTGTTGACTGAGTTGTTGTTGATAAACTATCGGTACTCCACTTCCTTCCAAATTCTACTTCATTTGCTCGGTCAAAAGAAACAAATGTTTTTTCCCGATAGCGTTCATAAAGAAAAATATCGAACGAACCTATTACTATATTGTCAATAGTAATATCCTTGGGAGAATAGCGCGCGCTGAGTTTTATGCCTGTGCCATTATTACTATTATCGCCAATTGAAGAAAAACGATTTTGGTCAAAATCACTGGCGGCAAATTCCGCATCGATAGTAAATTCTTTTGTTGGTATGATAGTTGATTGGACTGCATAGAGTTGATGCAGTTGCGCTGAAGGTAGAATAATAATTGGTAAATATTCGCCACGTTGCATACCAACAAATTTATATCGTCCTATTCCTTCACGAACATAGTCTCCGTACCCTACTCCAACATTTGAAAATGCTACGTTATACACTGAATTTGAATCACCTTGCAAAAAAAGATAATACCGAAAAGGTTTGGAATCGATAGTTGTATCAACAGCAATGTAGTTTCCTTTGCCGATACCGAGCGAATCCCTTCCAACAAATATTACACCAGACTTTGTAGCCGTAGTATTCCCACTTTGTCTTAAAATTTCTTTATCAGAATCAGAAAGCGAAATGTCTATCGGTGAATCAGGATCATCACCTTCTCGATAATATTGGACATGAAACCTCACGTTGTCACTTGGTTGAGTTGAGACGCCAGCTCCGAAAAAATTCCTCACATATTGACGATCTGAATATTCGAAATCAACAACAATGCGCGAAGCTCCGGTGATTAATCGACGCGTTGAGAATGTAATTTCGGCGCTACCATAATCAATGGAATAATCATTATTGTCTCCGCGTACCATTTCTATACCATCAACAAATACTTTTTCTGAACCGGCGATGATGATGATATTGCGTTCATTATTCTTACCACGTAATCGGTACGGTCCTTGAACTCCTTCAATGCCCTGAAATTGGTTAGTGTGAAATTTTCCGCGGGATGTAGCTGCTGTGACAACAACGTTTGTTTGTGGTGTCGCATGCTGGTAATTGGCACTTAGCTTTGCACCTTGTAACTTCCTACTAATCGAAGCAAATTCACTGCCACTAAAGGAGTATTGAAAATCACCCAATGTTGCATTGTAGGTCGGACTTTTAATTTCGACAAATACATTATCTACTTCCTGAAGTGTTTGAGTATTTCCTTGTGGTTGAATTGGTGTATTTTCGTCTGTTAGTGCGGCAACAATTTCAATCTCATTTGAAAGTTTTCCGGCCATTTGAAGACGAAATCCGGAACTGAGCGTTAAATCCCGATTCGATCCTACAATAAAACCCCTGCTGATAGAACCGCTTTTTGTCAACTCGGGACCAAATATGCTACTAAAGTTGTCCTCCTGTTGAATAACACTAAGTGTTCTGCTTTTTTTTCCAGCAGTATCTGGTTTGAATACTAACGAACGTAAGCTATACGATCGTTTTAATGTGAATGGTAAATAATCGTATGAAATATAAATTACTGAATTACGTTTTGGTGGTCGGAAAAAGAATAGTGAGACAGAATTGTCTTCCTTGTTGTATGAGAAACGATCGACACTGTTTGAATCAATACTAATGGATATAGAAGAAGCTCGAACAAAGCTTTTAGAAAGAATAAAGGTATGAACACTGGAGTCGTTCTGAACAGAAAATGAGTCGATGTGTCTGAGGTACTGCGCAACAACAAAGGCAGGAAAGAGCAGCGTAATTTTTACTATTGAACGTATCATTCAATTCTGTTTTTCAATAGTAAAAAGTTACGGGAAACCTCCTTTAGATGAAAACGAAAAAGTCATCCGTACTGGATGACTCGCTTTTGTGGTGCCGAAAGTCGGACTCGAACCGACACTCCTTTAAGGGGAACTGGATTTTGAGTCCAGCGCGTCTACCAATTCCGCCATTTCGGCATTAGAACCAATGCAATATAAAAAAATTACCCTCTCTTTCCAAATCATTTCTCCGGCTTCTTATACAAAAATGCTGATTCTAAACGTTGATTAGTTGTTCCATCATGGACAGTAAATTTTGCTCCGCTCCATATTGCAGCGCTGCCGTATTCTCCCCTTTTGTTAATAGCGTAAAAAGTTACGTTGAAATTCGGTCTTCCATCTGAATCTTGCAACCGTTTCATCTTATTGTGTTCAACAATACGTTTGCATGCCATCAGACATGCCTCTTCGGGCGATTTGCCTTGTCCCATCCACTCAACAATCATCACAGAATTACACGTGATGAGGTTTGCTTCGCCACGTCCTGTAGAGCCGGCGGCACCGATTTCATTATCAACATATAACCCTGCACCAATAATCGGGGAGTCACCTACACGGCCGGGAATTTTGTATGAAAGACCGCTGGTAGTGGTAACACCGGAAATATTACCATTGAGGTCTTTTGCTAAACATGTAATCGTACCGTAAGTTTGCATCACTTCATGCAACTTCGAACTAATATCTTTGTCTTCGGGAGTATGGGGCGGCAAGTAATCATCTTTTGTCGAAAGATGTTCTTTCCACTTTACCCATTCTTTTCGGGCTTCTTCTGTCAATAAGTTCTCTTCTTTAAAACCATGCATGCGCGCAAATTTCAACGCACCCTCGCCAACAAGCAACACGTGATCAGTTCGCTCCATAACAACGCGAGCTACTTTCGATGGATTTTTGATATTGCGTAGCGATGCCACCGCACCACAGCGGTGAGTTGGTCCATGCATCACTGAAGCGTCTAATTCAACAACGCCTTCTTCATTCGGGAGTCCGCCATATCCAACCGTCATATCGTTTGGATCATCTTCAACGATATTTACACCGGCGATCACTGCGTCCAACGCATCGCTTCCCTGCTGAATCATTTCCATTGCTTTTGCGGTAGCTGGAAGGCCATTGACACTGGAAATGACTACAGCTTTTCGGACTTCTTGTTTTTTCTCTTTTAGTTGAGCTTTACCCAGCAACGGAATAACAAAAGACCCAATACTTGCGGCGGCAGTTAACTTAAAGAAATTTCTTCGTTTGATATGTTGAAGCATAATTTCCTCACGTATCTAACTTTGTTATTTGATAACAATCATTTTTTTTACATCAGAAAAATTTCCGGACATAATTTTATAATAATAAACACCACTGGCAAGTTGCGACGCATCAAAAAGTACTGTATATGAACCAGGAGATTTTCTTTCATTGACTAGTACGGCTACTTGTCTACCTATAGCGTCATACACTTTCAATGTTGTGAGTGCTTCTTCTGCAATACTAAACTGTATGGTCGTGATAGGATTAAATGGGTTGGGAAAATTTTGCCCTAATGAAAACTTTTCAGGAATAATGTTGTTGTTCTGTGGTATATTAAGGGCAAATTGATTTGTAAGTATTTCAATGTTATCAAAATAAATCCCGTCCTTCTCGAGTGAGGCATCAGCTTTCATCCTTAATCTAAGTTTTATATTCGAATAAATTGTTCCTGCAAAGGTAGATATGTCGGCGTTATCTTTACGCCAAAAGATATCTGAACCTGTATATGCTTTAACAGGTAACCAGTTGATATCATCGGCAGAAATCTCTACAAAAGCAGTATCACCTAAATCAATTAGATAACGGCGATAATACGTCACAGAGACATTTGTAAATGGGGTTAAATCAAATCCATTTTTTAACTTACTGATACGTTCAGTACTTGGCTTATAGTTGGAATCTGGACTATCTGTAAAAGAATAACTTCCTTTATATTTTACTTTATCAGTATAATTCCATAATCCTAAGTCCCATTTATTGGACTGCGAATTTTCAAAATCATCAATCAACTCAATACCAATTCGAAATTCCTTAGTACCCGAAGTTGGATATCTTCCCACATTTTTTCCGTACGAAACGTCATTTACAACAACATAGTAGTTTAACACATCTCCTGATGATAGGTTTGAGGAAGGAATAATTGATCCAATAAATCGGTTATCACCTTCGTACTGTAATGATGCTACATTTTCAGGACCGCTATTAATTGTGTATCTAATTTGCGCAGATGTCGTATCAACACCAATATCATCGGTAGCAATAATGCTTAAAGTATACGGACCGCTAATACGCAAAGTGTTTGGTAATGTATCAATGACTGAAACAATGGGCTTTACAGTATCTGGTCCTACATAAAATTTTGATACTAGATACGGTAATGGCCCCTGTGATGTTTTTGCTAAAACAAAGTATTCAACATATGCAGGGCTTGTTTGCGCAGGAATTGCCGCCGTATATTTTCCGCTGTTCAGTGACATTGATACCTTTTTATATGGAAAACTTCCGTCGTTATCCCAGAATAAGTCAACACTCTGAAGCGTTGCTTTCGTGGTAATGGTGGCAGTAACCGGGTATGATGAATTCATCTGTTCACTGTTTTTTAGTTTATCGACGTTGATATTATATTCAAAAAGCCATTTCAATACTCGCTCCATAACTGTCAGTCGAATATCTTCACTGCTTATTGATTCAAATCCTCCAAAAGCAAAATACAGTAACTTGTAATTTTTGTTGTAGATAATAGCACCACCTCGGTTTGCATACGTACCTGTTGTGTATTTGAATGAGTATTGCGAACCTCCAACAGTATCAATCACATCCGGATATTGTTCATTTGACGCTCTGTTTGGCTGGTATCTTGAAAGTTGAAGTCCATCACCGATTGAATCCGCAGACACGCCGGCCAAGGTACTCACTGCCGCATCATCGCTTACATATTTTGACTTGAGATACGTTTCAAAGAATGTTTTGGAAGCGCCAGAGGATGCGGTATATTCTGCTCCTTGTGCATCTGCAAGATCCCAACCAATATCTTGTCCTGATAGAAACAATCTACCACCGCCGTCTAAATATGACGATAGGACATTTCTATCCGCCTCATTTAATGACGGAAATGCCCATTCACATAACCAGATAACAGCAGAGTATTGTTGAAGCACAGAAAGTGAGGGTGTTCCTTTTTTTGTATGATCCCAAATATCATATACCGTTCCTAATTTTGTCAGTGCGTCAGTGTAATAACCCTCAACGTTTACAATACCGTCATCATCATCAACAAGTAGCAAACGAGCGCCAAGTGCTACTGTAAATTGAATTTCTTTTGTATATCCATCCGATGCAGAAAACGTCACTTTGAATGTTACTATTTGTGGAATAGCATTCGGATCAACTGTAATAGCGAAATCATCATTCAGACTACCGCGTTGAGAACTATCAATGTTTGAAATACCACAAAACAATCCATAGTTAGAGTTTGCCTTTGTTACCGTTATCGCCCAGTGAGTTGTGGAAAGAGTAGCAGTAAGATTATGTGCATCCCCCCAATCATTTCTTACAATAACTTTCAGTTTTGCTGATTCCCCTTCTTCTAATACTCCATTACCATTTCCGCCGATAGCATCATCTACCACGTAAGAAACAAACTCTAATTTTGGCGATGGCGGAGGAGGTGTTTCCGTTACAGCACGCAATGCATTAATACGTCCAAAGCCAAGTTTTCCGGCAAACGATGGATTTTTTGCATCGATATTGTCTGCAGTTCCGGTAATTTGAAACATCACTTGAGCCGGAGTCCACGATTTATTTTTCGATTTGATAAGTGCAGCAACTGCCGCAACAAATGGGGATGACATCGACGTACCCTGAAACGAGGCATACTGTTGATTACCATAAAATGATGATGGATGAACTACAGTACTTAAAAATCCGATACGATTTCCCGAATTAAAATCTCCTCCTGGTGCAGAAATATCAACCTGCGAACCGTATGAAGAGTAACTCGCTTTATTGTCGTTACTGTTGGTAGCAGCAACGGAAAGTGCCCAAGGTTCTGCACCTAACAAACCAATATCTTCGGTATTACTGTTACCAGCAGAATTAGTAATCACTACGCCATTCTTATAAGCATACTTAGCACCTTCAATTACAACTTCTGATGTACCAGAACTTTGATTAACCACCGCCGCACCATTGTCAGCGGCATACTTATAGGCTTTGGCAGCATAGAGAGATGAAACATATCCGTTGCCATCTGTTGAATGCCATCCACAACGTAAAGGCATAATTTTGCATCCCCACGCTAACGAAGCAATGCCAATTCCATTATTTGTGGCACCAGCAGCGATACCGGCTACATGCGTCCCGTGTCCATCAAAATCCATTGGATTATTATCTTCCGTTGAGCCATCTTCACCAGTAAATGCGTCACTAACATTAGCAACAAAATCCCATCCACGAATATCATCAATATATCCATTCGCGTCGTCGTCAACTCCATTGTTGGGAATCTCATTTGAATTCGTCCAAATTACAGACGTTAAATCGGGATGATCCCAATCCACCCCCGAATCAATAATTCCGATGATTACTGTTGAATCTCCTTTTTGTACATTCCAAGCAGAATCTGCTTTCACAATCGCTAAAGGATAGATTTGATTATACAACGGGTCGTTTGGTACTACATTGAGAGGGAAATAGTAGTTTGGTTCTGCAAATTCAACATCAGGTTCTTGTTCCAGTTTTTGAACAAGTGCTTCTATATCGGTAGGTGTAGAAACTCTTACGGTATAAATTCTTTCAAGTTCATCTTCGCCATTTCTTTGTTTAGTCGGCGATGTGGAAAAAACTTTTTGAGGGACTGAAACGCCATATTTTGATTGTAAGTGGGAAAAAGTCTGTGCTTTGTTGATTGGTTGGGCAGAAGACGATACGCCTTTAAGTTTTACAATCACAACTCCCGGTTCATATTTATAATTCTTTCCCGGTTTTGATTGCTTAGCAATAGCGACACTGAATACTGCTACACACATCAGCACTTGAACAATGCTTTTTTGAATAGACATAGCTCCTCACAATAAAAATGGTAAATAATTACCTGACGATACTCATTTTTGGGGCTACAATAAAGCTGAAAAGCAGATTGTTCTGCATTAGTCAATAATGTCGTGCAGATAAATCCATATCACTTGCAAACAAACTACATATAGTAGCTCAGCAATTCTCTATGAATTCCCTTGCACAACAAAAAAGCCGGAAACATCATTGTGCTTTGTAGCCAGTTGCTCTTCGTTATATTCCATACGCCTTTGTTAACAACGTGGCAAGATGTATTACTTTCGCATTATTTCCATCGTGCTGACATCCATATTGAATTTGGAGGATGCAACCCGGATTGTTAGCAACGATATATTCCGCACGAGTGTCGCTGATATTTTTTATTTTTCGCTCAAGAATTTTCATTGAATTATCATAACGAACAATGTTGTATATTCCTGCGCTACCACAACACCACGATGCTTCATTCAATTCAACATACCTGATGCCTGGAATTGATTTTAACAGCTCACGAGGTTGTTTTGAAATGCCCTGTGAGTGTACCAAATGACAAGCATCGTGGTATGTAACAGTGTGTGAAAATTCTCGTTCAGGTTTCCTTAAACCAATCGAATACAGAAACTCCGAGACATCTTTTACTTTCGCTGAAATTTTGTGTGCCTTCTCGGCATATTCGGGATCATGTTGCAAATAGTGTCCGTATTCTTTCATCATAGCACTACAACCAGCTGAATTAATTACAATAGCATCAAGATTATACTTTGAAAAAACATCAATATTTTTCTTCGCCAATTCACGCGCAGTATCAAAATCGCCATTGTGGGCTTGAAGTGAACCACAGCAGACTTGCGACTTCGGAATAATAACTTCGCAACCATGGTGAAGCAGGACTTTTATGGTGTCTTCGTGAATTTTTGAAAAAGCAACATTCATAATACAACCTGAAAGAAAACCAACTTTGTACTGCACCCTTCCCTTTGGAGAAACAATTTCCGGAAACTGAATGTCGAAAAATTTATGATCTACCCGAGGTGATAATTCTTGTAATTTAGCGAGCTTTGGTGTTAATAAGCGAGCGATACCGAAAAATCTGATCAACGACTCGATTCCGGAATGCTGATACAGCCATAACATTCGTGCTACGAATTTTAACTTTTTTGGATTTGCAAGCACATTCTTCAAAAAAATTTTTTTCAATATTCGTTCACTCAACGATTGCTTATGCTGAATCCTAATCTGGTTTCGTGCTGCTTCTACGAGTGACCCATAATGTACTCCCGCCGGGCATGCAGTTTCGCACGCCTGACAATCAAGACAAAAATTCATTTCGTCGATAAATCCCTGCGTCATCGGCAATTTCCCTTCGGCAACAGATTTGATCAAACGAATACGACCGCGTGGAGAAGATTTTTCTTGTCCGGTCAATGAATACGTCGGGCAAGTTGGTAAACACAACCCACAATGCATGCAATTGGTAATAACGTCATCGTTGGGAATATCAACCCCGACAAAACCGCGTGTGAGAGTTTGTGGCTTCATACATCAAATATTTTTCCGGGGTTCAGAACGTTGTTCGGATCGAGAGCTTTTTTAATAGCACGCATAGTGTCGATAGCGGTTGTGCCTGTGTAGAGAGGAAGAAATTTTTTCTTTGCTAAGCCAGTACCATGTTCTCCTGTAATTGTTCCACCGAGTTTTACTGCTTCTTCAAAAATTTCAGCATACGCTTTTTCAGCTCGCGCAATTTCATCACGATTCCGTTCATCCGTTAAACAGGTAGGATGTAGATTACCATCGCCGGCATGACCAAAAGTACCGATGAGAATGTTGTATTTTTTTGAAATCATTTCAATTTTTTCAAGCATGGTTGCAATTTCACTTCGTGGTACAGTAATATCTTCTAAAATAGTTGTTGGTTTTGAACGTGCAAGTGCAGAGAACGCTGACCGGCGTGCCGTTTTCAGTTTCATTGCCTCATCAGCGGTATTGGCTATTTTTACTTCAATAGCATTATTGCTTTTGCAACATTCAACTACTTTTTTTGCCTCCTCTTCTACCACTGCGTGGTGACCATCTACTTCCAATAAGAGTAGCGATTCAATGTTCACTGGCAATCCTATCTTTGCAAATTCCTCCACGCAACGAATTGTAGTGTTATCCAAAAACTCAACTGTAGCAGGAATAATCTTATTAGCAATAATTGCTGAGACAGTTTTTCCAGCATCAGTTTTGGTATTAAAATAGGCAAGCATTGTTTTACTTGCTTCTGGTTTGGGAATTAATTTCAGCAGAATTTTAGTGAAGATACCAAGAGTTCCTTCTGAACCGATGAATAAATCTTTCAGGTTATAGCCAGCAACATCTTTTACTGTTTTACCTCCGCAAAGAATTATTTCACCATTCGGCAGCACAACTTCTAATCCCATAACGTAATTTTTTGTTACACCATACTTCAAACCTCGTAACCCGCCGGAATTTTCTGCGACATTTCCTCCAATAGTACAGATATTCATACTTCCGGGATCAGGCGGATAAAACAGTCCGATTTTTTCAACTTCCTGATGAAGTTGTGAGGTGATAACGCCTGGTTCAACCCATGCGGTCAGGTTCTCTTTGTCAATTTCAAGAATATTTTTCCACTGCGACATATCCAAAACAATGCAATTATCGGTAGGAACAGAACCACCACTTAAGCCGGTACCATTACCACGCGGTACAATAGAAAATTTCTCTTTGTTTGCCAGTTGAACAATGCGTGAGATTTGTTCCTTTGTTTTAGGTCTCAGTATCGCATCTGGAAGATGTTCGAGAAGTGGCGTTCCGTCGTATGAATAAACAATTTTATCTTCCGGTGTAGAAGAAAAATTCTCAGAGCCGACAATTGAAGCAAGTTGTTGCAAAACTGTTGTAGAAATCATTGATGTGCTCGTTCAGAGGAAATGAAAAACAATAACCGTATCGTTCCGTTGTTTCTCCAGTAAGTGTTAAGTATATTTGCACCAGTTTGCATGTACCCTGTAAAGTTTTTTTTACATGCAAGTACAAACATTCGCATTCACAAAGTAATGAAAACCCATTCTAAAATCAACGAATAGACTGGAGCTGAGTATGCCACACTTACAACGACGATCGTGGGCCGAACCCTTCAAAATTAAATCGGTAGAACCGTTGCGCATGACAACACGCGAAGAGCGCGAACGACTTATTGCCGAAGCAGGTTACAATACATTTTTGTTAAAATCAAAAGATGTGTATATCGACTTACTGACTGATAGCGGTACGAATGCTATGAGTGATTATCAGTGGGCTGGTTTGATGCTGGGAGATGAAGCATACGCCGGTAGCGAAAATTTTTATCATCTTGAATCCAAAGTGCAGGAATACTATGGCTACAAATATGTCGTGCCAACACATCAAGGCCGTGGCGCTGAAAACCTCATTTCGAAAATACTCATTAAACCAGGAGATTATGTACCCGGCAATATGTACTTCACCACAACACGACTGCATCAGGAACTTGCCGGAGGCACATTTGTCGATGTAATAATCGATGAAGCACACGATCCAGATAGTCTTCACCCCTTCAAAGGAAATGTTGACCTGCAAAAATTTGAAGACTTGATTAAGAAAGTAGGCGCAAAAAAAATTCCCTACATCACTATTGGCGCAACAGTCAATATGGCTGGTGGACAACCGATTTCGATGGAAAATCTTCGCGCCGTGCATGCATTGGCAAAACAACATGGTATTAAAGTGGTTTTGGATGCTACACGAGCAATGGAAAACGCTTATTTCATTAAAAAGCGCGAAAAAGGCTATGAGAACAAAACAATCAAAGAGATTCTGTTTGAACTCTGTTCATACTCCGATGCCGCAACAATGAGTGGAAAGAAAGATTTATTAGTCAACATTGGAGGATTTTTAGCGGTAAATGATTATGACGTGTTTGAAGAGGCACGGAATATGGTTGTTGTATATGAAGGTCTTCATACGTATGGTGGTCTTGCTGGTCGCGATATGGAAGCTATGGCAAGAGGAATTGAAGAAGCATGTCAATTAGATCATTTACAAGCACGGGTGGGGCAAGTTGAATATGTAGGAAATAGATTAATTGAATTAGACATCCCAATCGTTCGACCAATTGGTGGACATGCAATTTTTTTAAATGCCCGTAAATTTTACCCGCATTTAGATCAACTGAAGTTTCCCGCTCAAACCCTTGCTGCAGAACTCTATGTTGATTCAGGTATTCGAGCTATGGAACGTGGAATTGTTTCAGCAGGTAGAAACAAGCAAACCGGTGATCATTATTACCCAAAACTTGAACTTGTGCGTCTAACCTTCCCTCGTAGAGTGTACACACAGGCACATTGTGATGTAACTGTTGAGTCAGTGTACGAGGTATGGAACAATCGTGAATCAGTAAAAGGGCTACAAATGGTCTATGAACCAAAGTATCTTAGGTTCTTTCAAGCGAGATTTGAAAAGTTATAGTCACCTGTACGTGCGAATAGCAATGTTATTCGCATGGAATAATTAATTCTGTCGTACAAATTCAACACGTCGGTTTTTTGCTCTTCCCTCTTCCGTGGAATTGGTAGCTATTGGTTTAGCAAAACCAAATCCCAGTGCAACAAGACGTTTGCCCGCAATCCCTTTTTTCATAAGATATGTTCTTACAGCTCTGGCACGAGCAAGAGACATACGTTGGTTGGCTATAGCATTTCCGATGCTATCGGTGTGTCCATGAATTTGAATCTTCAATTTCGGATTTTCTTTCAAAATTTTTGCAATATTATTCAATATTACCATTGCCTCTTGTGTCAACACTGCACTGTTTTGTTTAAAGGTAATCCCTTCTAATACAACACTTTGTACTTCACTCTCTTTCAACGATCCAAGCGCTTTTGTCGCCTCAGCAATCTTCTTCTGCAGTGATTTTGGACGCCACTTCACTACAATGTATGTTGTTTCGATGTGAAGAGGTGGAACTTTGGGCCTCTGATAGAGCAAAAATACTGCTTCCTGTGATTTCAACGTTGTTATTTCATTAAAGGTATTCGCAATAAAAGCATAGGTAGATTTTTTCAGAATCGTATCAGTTACTACATTGTGAACAGTTGCCCGCATCGTTATTTCATTCATCCCCTGCCGAACAAGGTCCGTGATATCAATAGTGGCAATTTGTTTTACTTCAACTTCGTTTCTAGTGAAAGAACGAAGTGCAGAAATTGCCAACGAGTGTGTGTTAATGGTAAGATTTTTCGACGGTATCGGAATACCATTTATGGTAAATGAATGTTCATTTGGTGTAAAGTAAGTATCAAGTGTATCAACTAACTTAAGCGAAGATATTTTCTTTTTCGGATCAATGTAAAGGAATGTTTTGAAAAAGACTTCATCACCATCAAAGAGCAACAACGTATCGTTTTGCGATACATCGTCTGAGGTATGAATGAGTTGTGTGATAATATTCGATGTTGAAATATTTGTACTATCACTCTCTACTATTATATTCTTGGTTATCAGTGCATCACTTTCAAAGATTGTACTATCAGCTAACAGTATCTGTAATGTGCTTGAAGAATACAATGTAGTACTATCCGGTAAAACATTGTTTAATTGTGCTTTGTATCGTAAGACACCACGAGTACTGCGTTTACCATTGCTTAAATTCCAAATTACTGTATCACCGTTACGCTGAGGTATAATTGTTTTATCTTCATAGATTCCACAATTAGCGATAATTGAAAACGCAGACGGAAGAATCTCTCGTAATGTAATTGCCTGCGGATTCTTTTGGCCACATAACACAAAGGAAACATAGAAGGTTACTGTGTCGCTGTTATTCAACGTATCGTAATAGAGGTATGTTGGTACTGCCTGTCGTACTGCAGTGAGTTTACTTGCTTTACCCACGAATTGTGCAATAGAATCTTTGAGATTTCGTTGGACGTAGAAGTTTGCTTTTGCAATACCTCCTTGGGTAACCCGTACAAATTGTGATGATGCATCTCGCGCAAATTTATTGTTACCTGGAAGAAGTTTCGTCCCCGGCGGTAATGTCCGTTCATTAATGCGCAAAACGTGTTGACCCGGCTTTACTTCTGGCAAAGAAAATTTTCCATCATCGCCTGTAATAATTTTTGTCCCATCTTCCATCCATATTTCAACATCTTGTATTCCATTCTCACCCACCTCTTGGAAAGTATTTCGGTTATCATCGTAAAATACTTTTCCGATAATCAATCCTTTTTCTGTAAACACACCCGGCCGTACTGTAACCGACCATTGAGATGGCGCTGACAACAATATTGCCCCTACACTCGAAGTAGCAGCTGCGTAGGCAGTATTCACTCCCTCGCTTTCAAGCGCATCGGCGCCGAGTGTTACCTGATAGACTAATGTTCCAGAATTACCCGAACGAATAGTATCGGGAAGATTCCATGTTAACGAATTCAATCTCTTGTCCAATAGTGGTTCCGCAATTTTTCCGTTGTACCGGGCAGAATTTTTTACATATCGGAAAGCGTGCGGTAGCCAGTCATTTATGACAAGTGAACGAACAAATGAAGGACTTGTGTTACTGATTTGTATTTGATACGTAACAATATCACCAATTTCTGCAACCTTTTTATTACCTGTTTTTGTAATCTTCAAATATTGAGAAAGATTTGGATTATCAATCATTGTTAATTCAGCCGCGGCTGATGCTACAACCGAACTATTTTCCAGCAACCAACTACGTGAAAGAATTTTTGTTCCTGTCTTTAAACTAAAATCGGTAAGTACTTTAATTGTAATTGTGTCTGCATAACCAGGCGGAATAACACCAATCTTACGCGGGAAAATAGTAATGATACTATCGGTAATGCGCACAGAATCATTTTGAGGTAGAAATGAAAGTACGCTATACCCTGCCGAACGCAACGTGTCGATAATGACAACGTTTCTCAGGCTGTCGGTACCTGTATTATTGTACCATATTTTTAAGAACAAGCTATCCCCTGCAACAAGCGAACTGATCGATGAATCTTTAGCAAAAAAATTACCAAATGAGGTCAGTGCAGTCGATCGAATGCGTGTTGTTGTGACACTATTCAATATCGTTCCGAAGTTGGATGAATACCACATTGCATTGCGAATGAGTGTGCTATCAGGAATATTGCGTGCGAGTTGGACTGTTAATTGCACTGAATCTTTTTCAAAACTCGTCAATGAATCTCGCATCCATCGAACAACACGAGTGGCTGTATCAAACGTAACTGATGTAAAGTTTCCTTTCTGAACAGTACGCAAGGTAGTAAACGGCGGTAATGTATCAATAAGCGCAACATTGTAATGAGCAACATTTCCTATGTTTTCAATGGACGTAGTATAACGTAGTGTGTCGCCAGCATTTACTTCGTTGCTTGTAGTCATCACAAGGGTAACAGAGGAATCTTGTTCAATTTCAATACTGACATCAATAGTAAATGTACCAGCAACTGTATCGGATACAAAATTGTACCCTTTGAAACTTGGAAACTGAGTACTGTCTAACGAAAGAACATATCGTGCCGGTTTCAAATTTTCAAATTTAAATCTACCAAAGCGGTCTGTCTTTTGTTCCTGGATGCGGTAGTAAATGCCTGATGGTAATGTAACACCTGTAGGTCGTCTACCTGTTGTGCCAGTGCCTGATAACGAATCTAAAAACACTGTTATACCTTCTGCCGGTACAGGTAATCCTGAAATACGATAGAGAATACGTCCTGCAATAGTGTTGGGAATTTCAATCGGCGGCATTGGAAAACTTGAAGGATCAATGGTAGTACTGGTGCTCACCGTATCGCCAAATTTATCAATAACGTAAATTTGCAAGCGATACGTCATAATATCTTTATTAAGAGGAACAAAGAATCTTCCGTTGTCTTTTGTAGTATCAGCCCCGACAATAACGTTTGCAGAATTAAAAACACGAGCAATAGCACCTTTATATGGAATCCGATTAATTCCACTTACTACAATACCGGTGACGGCACCAGGGTACATATAGACATTTGCTGTATCTTGAATTGTACCTGAAAGTGTGACTCCGCCTACCGCAGTTATTTTTACTCGCTGAATTTCATTGGCGACATTTGCCGAACGTAACCACGCAGATGCGACACCATTGTTTAAAACTGCTGTAATCGTTTGAGTATTGTTAGAAAATGTTCCCAGTGTCGTAGTAAATTGAATCGGTACACCGTCTGGCATGACTTGTTGTATCGAATCTTTTAATACAACATCAATCCGCGTACTATCCTTCAATAATTGACCGAAAATGTATTGCGGTGTTGTTGTAATAGAAATATATCGAGGGGGTAATGGAACAATTTGGTTGGTAACCGATGAAAGCGCCCCATTCGGAACATTGGTTGAATACGTAAACGCACTGTTCGAGAGTACTGAAAAACTTAAATTTGGCGGAGTTGCTACAGTAACCGTTATCTCTTTTTCAGAGAATGCGGCAATCGTCCCTAAATTCCATACAACAATATGTTGACTATTTTTTACGCTGTCAGGAGGAATGTTTGACGAAATATATGTACCAAGCGCAGAAATTGTATCAATCAATTTTGTATTCGTAGATTGAATATTACCGGTATTTTTCACAACAATCCGATAAGTCATTGTTCGTCCTGAACCTACTACTTGAACTAACGGTGTATTTGTAATTTCAAGACGTGGAAAACTATTAACAACAAATGTTTTTGAAACAGAAACAAGGGATGACTGCCAACTGATTGAAGCATCAACCTGTAGTTGGGTGAACGCAGGTACTGTGCTATCAACCACCATCTTTACACTCACCGAATCTGATTTTCCTGCCGCTACATTGCGTACAACCCATGTAACTGTGTTACCGCTGATAGTTCCGCCCGTAGAACCAGGAACAAAACGTAAGCCAGCGGGAGGCAATACTCCTTCAATCACAGCAGAATCTGCCGTCTTATTGCCAACGTTATGATACACTAAACGAACTTGTAGCGTTTCTTTTCCAAAAACTACGGTATCTCTTGCACCAAAACTCAATTCAAAATTTGGCGATTCAAGAACATTGAAAATAACTGAAGCAGAAACAATCGTATCCGGTGGAAACGATTTGTATTGATAAACTGCCTTTGCCTGATTGCGAATTTCAGTGTTTGGTGCGGTTTGCGCAATACTGGAAATAACGCAGAACATTGTCAACCCAACCACATACATCAATGTGTGAAATACCAAACTCAGCCGTGTCTGAATAGTCTGCATCATTTGATTTTCACCTTAAATTCAACAGTACCATTTTGATTAACGTTGAGCGTACCAATTGCAACGTTGATAATTTTAGTCTCACCCTGATCGATGATTGATAACGGTCCGGTATTATCTGCCACTCCTGTTCCATTCACTTTCACACTGTTAGGAATGTACTGCGTTGAAACCGGAGTTTGGTCAATAATGTTGAAGTTGTTAACCGGTGCCGAACCTTTATTTTCATACGAAATGGTATAAGTAACCACAGAACCAGCTGGCAAATCACCTACTGGAAATACGTTCAGAGAGAGAATGACATCCGGAGCGTTAACAGTTGTGGTGACAACAGCGCTGTTGTTAATGTTTTGATCAGATGCTGCACTAGCTGTTACCGTTAATGAATCTCGGACCTGATTATTTTTTCGCGGCACAATTGCCCGAGCAAATAATCGTACACTATCACCCGCCGCTACGGAATCAACGTCAACTCCCCTACTACCATTTGAATTAGTTAACTGTGGATCAGTAGCATCAAGTTGTCCATTGTTGTTTCCATCTTTATACAAACTCCATGGAAAACTTTGCGTAGATACAGTTCCAATTTCAATAACATCTTTCACTGTGCCGCTATTGCGTACTTTAAATCGATAGACAGCCGTATCAGTTGCTTCTTTTGTCAATGCATTCCACATGGCAGTAATTTCAACACCGGGCTGTGAAACACCACCAACAGTTATTTCCGCAGGATTTGTACCAACAATATATGTATTTGAACCAACAGTGTATTGTACAGAGAAAGGATTCGAAATCACTGTTCCGGGAGGAATACTTGCGTTCACAGTTACAGTAAGTGTTATTGTAAAACTTGCACCTGGTGGTATAGTACCAATTGTCCACACAACAGGATTGGCAGAACCGTTAAATGTTCCCTGACTCGACGTTCCTGATACCAATGTGAATGTGCCGGGTATTAGATTTGTAATTGTGACACCCGCTGCAGGTACCGAGCCGTTGTTTGTATACGTATAGGTGTACGTTATCTGTGAGCCCGGCGAAGGTACGGTATTGCTGACAGTTAATCCGGTGTTTGCAAATAATCGTGGCGTTCGTACTGTTGAGACATAGTTTCCTTCGACTCGCTGGGTCGAATCGAAATTTGATTTTGTAATCAAGACGGTGGTATCGTTCACTTGATCTAAATTCTCACCTCGTGGAACAATTACACGAAGCACAATTTTGAAAGACGCATCTGCTGGAAGTGATGAGGTTTGTGTTATTGTTCCGGCGTTGAGTTCACTGGTTTGCAGTTGTCCGTCGCTGTTTGCATCAAAATACAGTTGTGTGTTCCAACCATGCGAGGAAACTGCTGACAGGCGTGCAAGGTCTACACCATTTCCGGAATTTGTAACAGTGATGGCAAAGTCAGCAACAGTGCTGTCGCTGTTTGTCAATATACTGTTAGTAGAAGGCGAAATGTTGAACACCCCCACTTGTTTTACAGTAATAGAAACAATTCCGGAATATACGGTATCAACTTTGGTGCCCGAAGCGCTTGAGTAAATTGCACGTGACCGACTCTGAATAACCGTACCAGCCGGCGTACCTGCTGCAAGCAGAAGATCAACAAATCCAACAGAACCCAACAGAGTTAGTAACAATAAAAGTCGATATGTCTTGTTCACTATTTTCATAATACATCGATCAAGCAGACCGAGAAGTTAGTTAATGGTTGCACGGTACCGGATGATGCCCTGAGCAGATTGAGCATTCAGTGTTCCAAGTGTTATCGTAATTACTTTTCTACCGCCGACCGTTGTTACCGTTACCTCATCACTATCAGCGGCATCAGTTTTTGAAACATTATTTATCGTAACTGAATTAGCAACGTACGACATACTATCAGGCTCGGTTTCTGTAATTGAAAAGTTGTATGCTTTTCCGTGGCCATTGTTTTGATATGTTACCTGAAATGTCATCTCTTGTCCCGGCGGTTGATTTCCAGAAGGTGTAACGGTGCGAACTAAACTAATCACCGGAATGCCGAACGTTGTTGTTGCTATTGCACCTTGAAATTTTGAGTTATCTGCACCAGAAGTCACTGTAAAAGTGGTAACATCTTGATCCTGATCAGTCGTAATAGCCGGAACAATTAGTCGGGCTAAAATTTTAACGCTATCAGTAGCAGCTACCGAATCAACATCAACACCAGTCGTAGAACCGGGAGAATCAGTTAACTGTGTATCACCTCCGTCTAACTGTCCATTGGCATTGACATCTTTGAAGAACGTCCAGCTTAATGATTTGGTCGAACTATATGACATTTCAAGAATATCTTTCGCATTACCTGTATTCTTCACCGTTAGTGCATAGGTAAGGGTATCATCAACTTCATTTGATGAAGAGAGCGTGGTCGGCGAAATTTGAACGTTTCGTACCACTCCAACCGCGGCATACGGATTATTACTAGTTACTGTAAAGGTATTACCACCGACGGTGTAGTTCACATTGATTTGGTTCGAAAGCACGGTTCCATTTGGCAACGATGGAAGCACCTGCAAAGTAATTGTTACGGTTACACTTCCGCCAGGATTTATTGTACCAACAGTCCACGTTGCGGGAACAATTGATCCATTAAATGTTCCTTGTGTTGTTGTTCCAGAAACTACGGTGAACAGTGAAGTATTAACTAAATCTGTAAACGAGACACCTGTAGCCGGAAGACTCCCTGTATTTGTAATTGTCATTGTGTATACCACGTTTTGTCCGGGAGAAGGATTTGTTGGAGAAATAGTTAATGCTGTTCCAATGTTTGCAAAATTTACTGTATTCACTGTTGTTCGCACCTGTGCGGTGTTTGTTTTTGTTGTATCATAGTTCGATTTTGCAGTAATTACAGTAGTATCAGTTTGTCCATTTAACGAGCCGCCGCGTGGAACAAACAAACGCGCTATTATTTTATAGGTTGCATCAGCAGCAATTGAAGCAGATTGAGTAATGGAGCCGCCGGACAATTCTCCTGATTGCAAAATGCCGTCTCCATTCACATCAAAATAAAATAACACACTCCACCCTTTTGATGAAGTGTACGATAAGAGAAAATAATCCGAGCCATTACCAGAATTTGTCAACGTTAACGGATATTCTGCAAAGACACTATCACCCGTCGTAGTAGATGATTGTGTCGATGGCGTGATGTTTACTGCCCCCACCTGAGCAACTGTGAAACTAACATAGTTAGAGTAAATTGTATCCGTTACAGTTCCTCCAGCCGTCGTATAAATTACTTGCGAGCGCGACTGAATGACAGTCCCTGCTGGCGTGCCCACGGCATAGGCAGTTTGATAAAGTTCTGCAATAGCAAACAGCAGAACTACAATTTTCACTATGTTCCATCTGTTCATAAGTTGTTCCCCTAAATAATAAACATTGATGTGATTACCGTATGGCAACCTTAAATTCTACAGTAAATTCTTGGCCGGACTTTAACGCCTCTTTTAATGTCCATTTTATATTTTTCGCTGAGCTGGCCTGTGGTGGCGGCGCATTTTCCCGTTCTACTACAACGTCAGCACCATCTGTTGTTGCACTTCCTTCTATATACACTGTTCCAACAGGAATTGGATTCGTAAGCTGTATATTTGTAGCATCTCCGAGGCCAATGTTTTTACATGTTAACTGATACGTTACAGTGTCTCCGGGTTGTGCATCATTTTTGCTGACGGTATTAACAATAACTAAGTTTGGTTCTTGTGCTGCAGTAGCTGTACTAACTAACCGCGCTACCGCTGCTGTTTTAGCTGCTGTGAGAGACACGTTTGTAACAACACTGGCAACCAGCCATACAACAGGTGTCGATTTTTTAATTTGGGTTGATGAACTTTTGATACTAAGGATATTTTTCTGGTATTCAATTTGTTCAGTAGTCGGTAGTACAGAAACTGCAATAACAGATGTCGCTGTTTTACCAGAAAGAATCACCCCTTTTTCTTTTACTTCTGCTGTTCCTTCAACAGGCAGAAGAAGACGAAGTCCTAACATCTGTTCCGAAGGAGCTGAGAGTGAAAATGTAAGAACAATTGTTTCGATTCCAGTAGTAGACGTTTTGTCGCCCGCCCGCAAACCTCTCGTGAGTAGTTGTAAGGTTCCGATTGATGATGCAATCTCATGTACAACTTCAGAAGTTCTACCATCAGAAGAAACCTTCGTTGAAATTAGTTTAACTTTCTTACTGCCAGAAAGATATTCGTTTAGAGTGATTGACTCTACCACTTTACCACCTGCATCAATAATTTCTGCAAACAAATTTTTCCCTAAGGAATTTTTGAAAATCAAACCAAACCGTTCTTTTGCGCCTACCGTTGTTTTTGCTTCCAAGAATGCTTGAGGTGAATATGTCAGTTCACATTGTTTATCTGAAATTGATAATGCTGACTGTTTTTGTTGTTGCGAGGCCACCGGTTTTTGCACTTGGCGTTGTACTGGTTTTTTCTGCCCAAACGTAAACATTGCACATAACACAGATAGTGCAACAATAAATGTTAAATTTCTCATAGTAACTCCTTGTAGAAAAATGAAATCAGTTTATAATCACTTTATATGTAATTGTTCCATTAGCTCCCGGTGTCAATGTACCCACAATTGTGCTTAGGTTTACAGTAATATTACCTGACGACACTGTTACACCATCGCTATCTGCAGCATCTGTCTTGGCAACCGAATTCACTACGACACTGTTCGAAACGTACGTTGTATGAAGTGGTGAACTTGCCGATACAATCGTGTTGGTAGCATTACCGTCACCTACATTTGAATAGAGAATAGTATAAGTCACCGTATCTCCGGGCGTCGGATTTGTTACATCCGACGATAGTGTCAGCGTAACATTTGGAACTGTTCTACTGGACAAACTAAATGTTCCAACCACCGACATCCCAGACTTCTCCACCCAAAACGCAACAGTATCTATCGCTGAAGCTCCATGCCGATCCCACACATCCGGACTGACAGACGTACGTTCCCATAATTTTAACGATGATTTGAAATTCGGAGGTGAAACTTCAGAATCTTCATAATGTAAGCGTAGCGTGTACGTAAATCCCGAACCACCTGTTTGTGAAATTGTATAGTACCGATCAATCGGTTCCATATAGGTATTGGTCCCAGGCGATGTGGTATCCACAAACACAGTAACCGATGTCGGAAGTGTTCCACTTGCATCGAAGGTTATGGTGTTATTTGGTCCTTCAAAGGCATATGCAGTACCTGCATTAAAAGTATGCGTACGCGTAATTGTTCCAATAATAATGCCGTTCCCAGTTCTTGATGATGTAATGGTTATCGCATTCGCTCCAGTTATCATTTTTCCGCTTGTCATAATTACATTGGCGGTTTGTATATTACTATTCAACACTACTCTGGTTGATGATGAATTTTTATTTATCACTAAATCGTTAAATGTAGTAGCGCCGTCAATGGTAGAATTTGACGACCCGGCAAAAATAATTTGTGAAGTTCCAGGCGTAAATGTACCCAAATTATTCCAATTACCATACACTGTGTCAACCGTGGCACCTGCGTTCACAGTAGTGGAGGCACCAATTGTCATATCTCCTGCAATGACTATATTGCCACTAATCGTTTTTGTTCCACCAGTAGCAGTGGATAAATTGTAGTAATTGGTTGTCTTTATTGTTTGGGCACCGCTACCGTTGTAAGTAACAGTATTAGGAACAGCCGTAGCAGTCAATGTACCAGTACTCAACAGTGTGTCGGCAACACTTAACGATGAGCCGGAAGCATTTACCCACGTTGCAGCTGCATTATCTCCAATAAGTTGTGTAGTGCTCACTGTTCCGTTATTTGTGATAGTATTTCCTGAAGCAATTTGAATACGGTATAGTGTAGCATTAGTAGCAGTGATGATTTTTCCTGTTCCATTTACCAACAACGTCGATGTTCCTGTAGCGGTACCACTACTGCCGGATAATGTATCGGCAACATTATCGTTCCAACGAATCAGCCCGCTTCCACTCCATGTACCACTGAACACAAAGTTACCATACAAATCAAGTGTGTTTCCGCCATCAGCAAGTGTACCGCCGGACTGAAGCGTTAGAGAAGTAATTTTTCTATCATCAACCAGTGTAACAACATGTGGAGAAGCGATGATAACATGGTCGCGTCGTTTTGGTACTTTATTCAAATCCCATGTTGAAGCTGTGCTCCAGTTACCGTTTTGCACTGAAGTGAAAATTTGCGATGATGGCAACCCAACGGTAAATGAACTGAATGAGGTTCCGTTCATTCCCCGCATACTTGTTGATGTAACTGTACCAGATGCTAGTTCGTCCCACACTCCTGAATTAGAACGTATCGCCATGATGAAGTTAGCAAAATCTGTTACACCTGCATCAACATCACTGCTCAACCAGTTTACGGTAATGTTATAGGTATCAAATGCAATACCATTGTTGTTGAGAACCCAATAGCGATTGACGTTTGAATCCGGATACACCGATGAATTATTGATATCAAAATGGTCTGATGAAACCATTTGTACGGTAAGATTTCCACCTGTGCTTATCGTACCAAAGGAAACCGTTACCGGCAAATATGCAGAAGCGGTTCCGATTTCAAATGTCAAGGAATCAGAGGCCGGAGCGAAGTACTTTCGAAGATTGCCATTAATGTGCCCACTCGTACGCACAATGGTTCCTGTTGAACTGATAAACAGGGTATCGTTGGGTGCTGTGATAATTCCGTTGGTAAGTGTTAGCGTACCATGAATAGTAAGATTACTGTCGAGGGTTGCTCCGTTACTTGAATTATTTAATTGAATATTTGTAAATGAACCAGTACCCGTTAGTTGATGTTGTGTAGTACCGTCTAATAAAATTTTTCCTGTACCGGTATGTGCACCGTTGTTGGTAACACTATCTTTTACCGTTATTGTGTAGCCGCCATCCGCAAATGTTACGCCACTGGCGATTGTAAGATTATCGTTCACTGTAAAGGTACCTGCCGCTGTTTTCGTGCCGCCTCCACTCAGTCGCAAGTTTGCATACGTCTGTGCCGCAACTGTTTGCGAACCAACACTTGAATCATATCCAAACAAACCGCCGGCAAAAGTAACACTTCCGGTAACAGTCGGAAAATCGGCTCGTGTGCTAAATTCACCGCTATATTGAATCAGATTTCCATTAACCGTCAATGTTTTCCCTGCAAGAATAGTTAATCGCAATGTATCGTTCTGAAGAATCAAATCTTTACATACAGCGGCAACATTAACTTCAATAGTATCTTTCCCGTCAAAATACACCGTGTTACCCGATGTCGGAACGCTGTGTGTGCTCCAATTATAATCATCTCCCCAATTGTACGTGCCAGCACCTTTTGTCCAATAGAAAATAGACGATGCTTCGCCAACTGCAAAATCTCCAAAACCAGAAATATTTAGAGTGCGAATACTTGTTGATTGACGGAGATTAACTGTAGAAGGATTCCATGACGGAGAAGAATAACGCTTTACAAAGAAATAGGCAGTGTTTGCTCCAGCATCAATGTCGCTGGCGACAAAATTAAATGTTACGTCGTAGGTCGTAAAGGTTAATCCACTACTACTAATGGTGTAGTACCGATTCACACTCTTATTCTGATCCAATCCGGAGTATTTAATCACCGGATGATCACCCGTGGTTTGATATGCAGTAACTGTTCCGGCAACTGACACTGATTGGAATGTCATTTCAATCGGCGTGTAATGTGTCGCATCACCAATTTCAAACGTATAATTCTGAGGCACAGCACTCACAGCTATCGGCTTTCTAATTTTACCGTTTACATGTCCACCAACAAGGGGGCGATAAATACCTGGTGATAAGTTGCAAATCAATGTGTTGGTACTGGTAGTAACAATTCCATTCGTAAGAATCAGCAAACTATCTATTGTTACATCATTCGAAATGGTAGCACCATAAGCATCATCTAACTCTAGAATCCAATATGCTCCTGTTCCGGATAGAGCATGAGTAGAACTACCGCCTGATAAAACTGTTCTACCGTAATTATTTGTGCCTGTAATAATTGATGAATTTGAAATATTCCCTTTTACTGTCAAAGTATAAATACTGTCGCTCAATGTGCCATTTGAGACAGAAAGATTTCCATTTACAATCGCATTACCATTGAGCTGTTTCCAATTTGACCCACTAATAGTCAAATTATTATAATAATCCCATGCAGCAATAGTTTGAGCGGAACTGCCGTTGTAATCTATTGTACTATTCGTTATGGTATGCCCGGTTGCAGTTCCTGGAGTGAATGTTCCAGCAATTCCAATTGTTCCTGAGGGGAGCGTTTTGTTGAAATTACTGAACGTTAAGTTGCCGTAATTTAATGGCAATACATTTTGCCCATTCGACGCTTTATTGTAAATCACAGTGCCATTGGCATTACTGGAAAGCGACCCGGAAACAAGATATGCCACATTATTAATTGTTAGTGTGTTCGAACCAATAGCAAACGTACCATTTTGTAATGTAATAGAATCAGTAACAGCAACGCTACTTGTGAGTGTAACACCAGTGCTATTGTTAATCACTAATTTATTTACTGTTGCAGGCAAGCCGTTACCCGTTACCTGTGCAGCGGAGCCGTTGTAAATGTAATTTCCGCTGGTGCTGTACGTGCGAGCGCCAGCAGTTTGAATGTTTCCTGTAGCACCGGCAGAAGTAATACCTGCAGTGGAACCAATTATTAACGTTGCATTTGCAGAAAGAGTAAACGTCTGCCCACCCATAGTGGAGGTGCCCATATTCAGCGATGAACCGCCTAAGACGATAAAGTTTACATTGTTTCCACCAATAGTACCACCACTGGTGTAGTTCTGCACGTCACTTCCGCTAAACACAATGCGTGCTGTACCTGTTGATGTTTCGGTTACTGTTCCGCCAGAATGTGTAAAATGTCCACTGACAATCAAACTATCTGTAGCATTAGCTGTTGAAAAAGTCAGTGTACCGTTTGACACAGTAACATTGCCACTGACATTTAGTGTAACATTATCAGCCGCACCATCACTCAAAGTAAACGAGCCGTTACTAAGAGTAAAGTTTCCGGAAACATTTATTCGTTGAGTATTATTACCACCATTTTTCCCAAGGACGCTTCCACCTTGAATAGCAAAATCCCCACCAATAGTTAACGGAGTAGTTGTATTATTGAGAAGTCTGATGCTGCCGGTACCGGTGGAGACTACAGTAAAATTGCCGTTGATAGTAGCGGGCTGTAAGGCAAACGCCAAGGCAGCGGTTTGGCTTGCACAATTCCATGTAAAGTGGCCAAATGTTTGATTTCTGTTACCAGGAAGTGTATTGGTTACACCTGTAACTTCACAAGTGGAATTAGCATCCCATGTTGCAATAGGTATGTTACCACCATTTCTATTGTGAGTATATTTTCCTCCACTGTTTACTTCAATCGTTCCTGTTGTCGTGATGTTTTGCGAACTCGAACTTTGAAGCGTTCCATTCACCGTCAAATCCGTGCCGGAGCCGTTTGCAATCGTCAGTACTGTGGCGCCAGTAATGCTTACTGTTGCACCCGGTTCAATGACTGTTTGATCAATTGTTACATTAGCAGTAACAGTTACCGTATGCCCTGTTCGAATAGTTATTAAGCCGGCATTTGCCGAGGTTGGGGTTACCGCTGCGTTTACCCACGAAACGCCATTAAATCGTTCCCACGTAGAAACTGTATTCCAATTACCAGATTGCTTTGAACGGTAAGCTCCTGAGGTCACTTGAAGACCAACAACATATGTTCCGAGAGAGTCGACACCGGTTGCTTCGTTGGTAGTCGTTGTGCGTGTTCCTGCTGTGGTTGAATCCCACTGCATACCATTGTGAACATTCATTCGGAACGATGTTTCAGAACCTGTAGCATCAAGATCACCGGGATTCAAAAAGGTAAAAAGCGCATTGTAACCACTGGCAATGTTATAGGCAAAGTCTCCTGCATTTTCTAGTTGCCAATAACGATTCACATTGTTTGTTGGATCAATGTACGATGTATTGATATTTGGATGCTCCGAATTCACAGTCGTTGCTTTCAGTGCACCGGCAGAAGTAACGGAAGCAAAGGTAAATGTTGCCGGCGTATAATTTGAACTTGTTGCATCGCCAACTTCAAATGTCACTGCAACATTTGTACCCGTTGCCAAATACTTCTTAAGCCATCCATACACATGCCCTGACGTTCGCGAAACAGAACCACCGCTGGCAACAGTTAATGTATCAGTCCCTGTAGAGAGAACTCCGGAAGTAAAGGTTAGTATGCCGTTTATTGTTTTGTTACCACTAATTGAAACACCATTAGCATTGTTAATCGTCAAATTTTGGTACGTGCCGTTACCCGAAAGCGTTTGTGCAGATGTACCGTTCATAATAATTGAGCCACTTCCGGAATGCGTTCCATTATGTGTAACATTACCAAACACCCTCACACCGATACCGTTATCATTAAAGGTAATCCCACTTCCAATCGTCAACGTGCCAAGAATCGTATCTGCACCGGTTTGTACGGTTTTCGTTCCACTGTTACTAAGTGTTAAATTATTGTAGGTGAATGAAGCGATATTTTGTGCACCTGAACCGTTGTAATCAATCGTGTTTCCGGTAACTGTATGTCCTGCCGCAGTACCCGATGTAAACGTTCCAGCGATGCCAACAGTTGATGCGGGAAGCACTTTGGTAAAATTGGAGAACGTCAGGTTTCCATAATTGGCAGCAAGAATCGACTGACCTGCCGCACTTCTGTTGTAATTCACAGTACCTGTCACTGCAGAGGTCAACGTTCCTCCACCGGTTACTATTCCATTCAATGTGAGTGTAGTCGTACCCACATCCAACGTTCCTGATGTTAATTGGAATGAGTCGTTTACAGTAACTGCATTCGCAAGTGTTACCGTTCCGGATGCCTTATTTACCGCAAACTTATTAAACGTCTCCCCTGAGGCGTCAGTGATTGTCTGCGTACTCGTGCCATTAAATGTTACTTTCCCTGTACCCGGAGTAAATGTTTGACTATTGTTTGTCCAATGACGACCAACATACATATCCAGGCCATTGGCATTTAACGCTCCCAGCGTTATCGAAACATCATTCAGCACTGTGAGATTGTTAGTGATTAATGTTGCAGTGGCGTTGCTACTGTTTACTGTCAGATTGTATACAGGAATAGAAGAATTTATTCGCATAGTCTGACCTGCGGGTGTCAATCCTGTGTAACCAATTTGAACAGTTCCACCTGTAACTGTATAGTTGGAATAACCAGTATTAACAAATCCAAGATCGTCTGTGCCGGTTCCTCCTTCTTTTTTTACGACAATTGTTCCTCCACTCATAATGAAGCGTGAACCCGCCACATTCATTGTAAATGGTGCATTTGCTGTCGATGTGCTTCCTGAATCTGCAACTATCAACGTTCCGCCAGACATGGTGAAGTCCGTAATATCAAAAGAAGAATATGGTTCAAAACGCCCGCGTACTTTTGTTGTTCCTCCGCTAAATTCAAACACTCCTCCTCGTGAAACAAGATTTTCATCTTGGTTATTGCCAATGTTGACTGTACCGTTCTGAACTTTAAGTTCTCCTTGCACTGTTACACTGCCACCACTAGTATTCAACACAGCCGAAGCATGGTTCACCCTAATACCACCACTGGATGGAATTGTAACAGATGTGGTAAACGGGGTTATCGTTGCCCCTGTTGCCAAATTGAACGTTCCATTAATAATTGTCAAAAAGTTTGAGCCCGATACTGTAAAATTCGTAGCAAATACGTCAAGAACATTCGTTCGTGAGGTGCCCATGTTCAAGGTGATTGTGTAGAAATGCGTTGAATCACCTGAACCACTGATGGTTTGCGTTCCATTTTTATTAAAGGTAACAGCACAGCGACTGTCGGCATCAGGAGCCATGACAAATTTCCCTGCATTTAAAATGTTGCCTGATGTTGTCAGCGTATGACCGCTAGTATTTGATGCCCCATTGACTCTAAAAATTGCACCTGCTTTCACATCAACATTTCCTATTACCGTGATTGAACGTGCTGTATTATCATCGCCAATCAAGAGTGTTCCACTCGTTCCTTGACCAACAGTAAGGCTGTTTACCGTAACTGTCGTATCTATATAAACAGTATGTCCATCTGCAATTGTGGCATTGTCGGAAATTCCAGGAACAGTACCTGTTGACCAAATCAATGGGTTTTTCCATGACCCTGATGCAACAGTAATAGGTGCACCAGGTGACGCAGTTGTCTGACTCCCCGTCAATGCAGAACTCAATCTTCCTTCGTTAACAGCATACACTTTGTAGTAGTATGTTGTACCCGCAAGCAGACCGGTGACTGTATAGGATGTTGCATTAGCTGCAGTTTGCGTAATAAAATTGTATGTTGCTCCTCCATCATCCGATCGATAGATGACAAAGCCGACTTCATTCCACAACGTGTCGCTCCAATTCAATGTCATCGAAGTTTGTGTTACACTGGTAAACGACAAATTATATGGCGCATTCATCGATGGTGGGGAAATTGTAATCTTTGAATTCGATGTCGGTTCTGTTTGTAATGTATGTGGTGGATTTAACTCAGCGCCGTTTGCATTCAGATGATTAAACGTGGTAGAATTTGGTGATTGTTGCAGGAAGAGTTGATCAGCAGTTGGTGTAGCGCTAATCGTTGTACCGTTCATACCACTGGTATATCCCTTGGCTACATTAACCGTTTGATTAGCAAATACGAATCCATTCATGTTCATTGCGCCATACACAAACTCAATTTGTCCCGTAGATTCGTATAACTTTACCTGAAATGTAAAATCCGGATTACCTCCTCCGCCGGAAACCCACGGTTCTACACGATACCATTCAACAGTCAAGACGCGACTACCTGGTGTTCCGCTCACTTCATAGTGAATACTTTCTCCAAGAGGATCAACCGCACCATATGTTGTCAAGTCAAGATAAAATGGTGCAATAACTAACGGTGATGTTTCAGAAGCTAAGTCTTCACTCATATCGTCGTCATACGGACCGTATTGATGTGCTAATGGACCTCCATCGTCCGACGATGATGACAAATCAATAAAGCCGTTTGTTGAAACGCAGAACTGTGTGTACCTCACACCGTTGTACCAAAAATCAAAGCCAATATCAACAGGATAACTTCTATTATCATCTTCGTTGTAATTGCCGTTGGTACTGTTTCGCCACGAAGGAAATGAATTTCCCGTTGTATTGATTCCGGTAAAAGTGATTCCCGTTGTCCGCGTGACGGAATACCGGGACAGTGACTGTGCATACACGTGAGAATGCACACCAAAGAACAATATCGCAAGGGTAAACTTCCCTGCCATATTCAAATATTTATATATCGATGTTTTCATGGCTGCCGACTGACCTGTCAAAAAATATTCCGTCGTTATCAAAAAATAATGAACAATCAATTACCTATTAAAATAGTCGAGAATCTTTTCTGTGAACTTCATTCGGAAAGAAAGATATGGTCCAGCAGACCAATAATCTTTTCCGATGAGATCACGATCTTCCGTACCGATGAAATTGTAACCAAAACCTATGCGAATATTGTCAAAAACTACGTAACCTACTTCTGCGCTGTACCCATTCTTTATCGAATTTGAATTTGCTTGATTTACAATTCTTGAGTTCAAAATGCGATATTCCGCCGCTACATCAACGCCGTTCCACTGTAAATCGTACTCTGTCCGTAATAAATAGAAATCTGTAACCGTTGAGGCGGATAATCCAAACGCATTTTCCTGCGCTAATTTTAACGCATACTTTGTTCCAATTTCAAGCCCGATTACTGGTTCAATAAAGGTATGCAATGAAACAATATCAACATTGTATGCCGTTTGAGGCGAAACCAAACCGTTGAATTCAACTTTCTTTTCATACTTTCCGATGACATTGAGCCAGTCTACCTCTACCGGACGATATGCTAAGCCAATGACATTTTCTACCTTCTTCAACAAACCACTGGAACCGCTGGAACCTATTTGACCTACCGAGAGTGTTCCCTCTGCAAAAGTACGATTTGCATCTTGTGGTTGACGACGATCTTCTTCATAATATGAGAATTTGTCAATCAAAGTAAAGTCGTTAGCAATACGAAGGTCACCACCAAACGTCAGGTTTCGTCGCAAGGATTGTTGACTCTTTCCAACTTCTCCTTTGATAGAGGCTTTATATGATTCTTTAGGTAAATACTCAAATCCAACCGATAATGCGTCGTTATCGCTTGTTCGTGCTTCAGCAAGATTGCGGTCGAGCGCGCGTGTTCGTTCTACTTGCACATTCGAAGTAATATCCTCCGTTAATTTTGTTGTATTCTTCAGTCCAATACTAGCTTGGTTACGTTTGCCATTAATACCATTACCAATTTCATACCGACCATTGACTGTTGTTCCATAACCGAGGTCAGAACCTATGCCAAAAATTGATGTGCTGCCGTTGTTGAGATAGAAACGTTGTTGAGCTGTCAGGACAACATTATCAAACGCCTTGTATTCAACACCAATTGCACCATTAGATGGCTTCACTTCATCTGCTGCAGAGTTGCTGATACTATGTTCAAATTCACCAGTAACATTTAATCGATTAGTCGCATGAAGTGTGGTCTTTGCATTCAACAACGTTGATTGACGGTTATCCGTCAATGCCGTGTCCATTCGAACGCTTTCGTAACGGAGATTTTCAACACGCAAGGCAACAGTTGCCGATTGACCTATCTTTCGCTCTGCACCGCCGGTAATGGAATTGATGACAACATTAGTCATGTTCGCTGATTGTTCCGTTCGATAATAATCCGCAGTGAGTTTTGTTTCGGACAAACCGTCGTATGTTCCGCCGATGCCGTACTTTGTCGAACCGATTTCTTGACTGTTATTTCCACCGACACCTGCACCGGCGGTTTGATTGACAAAGCCGTTTTCAACTTTACGGAAATATGATTTCAATTGCATGCGTTCTACAGGTGAACCGCTAACTTCAAGTTTCCACGCGGCGCCACTGTTGTTAACTTCAGCACCATGCGCTATTTCTGCATTCACATTCAACAACGAATTGTACTGATACCGTGTGGTAAGACCGAAGAGTGAATAATTTTTCGGCGTTCGTTCTTCTGTAACAGCCGTTGCGCCAATCGTTAATCCGTTAAGAATTTGTTTTTCGCCTTGAATACCTGTGACATAACTGTTTGCAAAACCACCTTGTGATTCGTAGGCAACGATAATAAACACCGGATTACCATTTTGATCAATACTTGGAATTGGTTGTTTGAAAAAGAGCGTACCTTGCACGTAATCTATTTCATAATCACCGAAGCGAGATTTGTCATATCGGCTAATGACGATTTCATTGTGTCGTTTGTCTCGCGTTTCGATACGGACTTTTTCGGAACCAGGAACAACATTACTTGAACCAAGGAAATAGAAACCCGAAATACCTTGTCCGCGAATTTCATCCTGAACAACTTTTCGATCAGTCAGGGTTGCAAATGCGTCAACTTTTTCTTCGCGTGTTTCATAATGACCGCTAACTCCGGTAAAGGTACGGTCATAGCGGGCAAGTTCGCTTTGCGCAAAGGCAGTGTTAAAATCTCCAAACATCACATACGAACGATTTCGTTCAAGTTTTACAAAGAATGGGTTACTGGTTTGCGCTGTGTAATCAACACGGCTATTGTCACCGTAAATAGAATAGAGAACGTCGGGATCAAGGTCTCTGAACAAACGATCACGTTGTCGACGTTCATTGTCGTACGACGCCGTCAGTAAATATTTATCCCAGACGGTGCCTCGTCCATAAAACGCTAATCGACCATTACTATGGAAACCCGCATCGATCTTCTCTTTATTCTTTATGTTGCTCAAATCACCTGCTGTAGAAAGAGTCGTCGCAGATGCATCGGCAGATCCGACTATCATGAGCGGAACCACCGGTGTATTGAATTCAATTTCTTCGCGTTTAACGGCGTTATCAATTCTGAATTCAGCTCGTACGATTGTTGCCTGCGACGGCACTCGGAATGTGAACGAAGCAAGACCACCTTGTAACCGTGCTTGTGCACCATACGTGCTGGAATCAACATCACTTACTTCCGTCAGCACACTATCTGCAAGCATAGTAACAAAGTAACCATCCTGTAATGGCATTCCCCATTTATCAAATACTTTGGCTACCACGGTCATCTTCGAACCGTCTGCAACTAACGTATTAGAAGGCAATACAACTTCAATAACTGCTGGAGAGCCGAGTCTATGAATTGTTCGCTCCGCAGTGTACTCTTTTCCGTTGACTAAACGATTCACAATTGTATACTTCACCGGGCCTTCAGGAACAGGAACACCGATGAATTCAAATACGCCATCAGGACGTACAGTTGTTGAATCTACTGCCTCACCATTAACCGACAAAACAACTGTAGTACCCGCCGGAGCATTGCCCGCAATGAATTGATTTTTGAAGGAGGTGACAATACCGTTGTGCGGTTCGTTGATCACCACTTGGGCATCAAGAACTGCGACGGAAATCATCACGATTCCTATCATCAATTCAAAATATTTTTTTATTAGTGCGAGCATTATGCTAATTGTGTTGAACTTCTTGTTTCGTTTGCGAGCTTATCAGGATCACTCCTGATAAGCCCATATACTGACACGCTAATTCACCGCCACTCTATATTTTATTACCTTCGTACCTCCACCACCTGTTACGGTGAAAGGACCAGTGGTTACAGTACCACCACTATATGTTGCACCATCTGCATCACTTGCGTTTGTCTTAGCAACATTATCTACAAGAATTCCCTTACCTGTTCCATATGAATCAGGTCCAAATGTTGTATTCGTCGGTATTGCATTTGATGTCGTAAGGTTAGTAGCGTTTCCCGTACCTGAATTGGTAATGGTAAGGGTATATTCAATCGTATCTCCCGGCGCAGGATTTGCGATAGTTCCAACACCATAAACGTGTGCTTGCGATAGCACAATAGATAGCGAAGGTGCAGTCACTGTTGTAGTAATAGTTACAGTCGGATTGTAATTACTTGCTCCGTTTGGTGTTGCACCAGCAATACCGGGCGTTGCAGTAATGTTGCGGATAATTGTTTGTCCATCCATACCGCTTACATTGACGCGTAAGTACACATACACTGTATCTATCGAATCACCAGCGGCAATTGAGGAAGTGACCAACGGTTGAGTACCAATAGCTCCCCATGTTTCCGTAAACCAGTGTGTCGTATCAAGATCACCACCATTTTGCGCTTGACTTAATGTAAAAGTCATCGCAGAGTTGCCGCGGTTCTTCACACGGATATAATAAACAACCGAATCACCAGGATTACCTGATTGAGTTGCTGACGAAAAAACAGAAACGTAGGCGCCTGAAGCTTGTCCTACTACAAATGATGTTGTTGATGCTACGTCTTCCGACCAGCTGTGTAAGCCATCGTTATACGTAACCTGTGAGCCAGATGTACCATTGGTGATGGTTGTTCCGGCAGGTACACCAGTACCATTATTTGAGGTCTGTTCAATATCTGCTGTAAATGTAACGCTTGCGGTACCAGTGAGCGCAGCAAGAGAACCAATCGTCCATGAAGCTGTTCCAGCACTTGCCGTACCACTAACTGCATTTTCATTCTCGAGATTGGTATCATCATATTTCCATGTAACAGTCGAACTACCACTAGTAGCTGCATGCCCAGTATTGGTAATAGTCAATGTAAACGTCTGATTATCACCAGGTATTTTATTAGAAGAATAACTGGGTGTTACAGTGAAAGAAATAACAGGTTTTGCTATCGTTATGCTAGCCGTGTATGTTTGTGTTCCAACACCGCCGACACGAACAATTGAACCAAGGTAAGTACCGTTTGATTCGATGCTCACTGTAATGTTAGCGGTAGTATCATCTGGCGCTTGACTTCCCCTTGGTATTGTGACGCGAAGAATAAGAGGAATGCGGTTGGCAATTGTTGTATCTGTATATAATGCTGTACCAGAGGTTATAAGTGAGTCATTACCGTCCCACAATTGGTCATTGTTTTCATCTTTGTACAATTGTGCTGTCCATCCAGTTGGAACATTTGCAACCGTCATCTTAAAATCATCACTGTAGTTACCAGCATTGTAGAAGTAGAATGCCTTGTTGATGATCGTGCTATCAACCGTTGTCGTACTTGAACTGGTTGTTGAAAGATTGATAGACACTTTGTAACCAACGGTAACAGTTACAGTATTCGATGTTCCAGTGCGAAGATTCGAACCTGCATTATATTGAACACTGGCTTGGTTCGATATGACTGTACCAGCCAATGTTCCGGCAGCAAATGATTGCTGCGCGAACGATATCAGGAGAGCGACTATCAGTGCTACTCCGAATCGAGAGAACATCTTGTTATGTTTCATTGTTGTATCTCCTATTATGATTTTTGAATTATTAGTTTGATTGTTTTCCTTTTCGAGCGCAACTACAATGATTGTATCACGGTGGTTTAGGTTCCATGACTTACTCTCCTTATGTTGTTGTTTTGTATTCATTGTTATTTATTAACGTTCACTATTTTTCTTTTCCAACATTCGAAATGTTTTCTTGCTGTTTTAACGACAAAAAATCAGAAAATGTGAAGCAGAAGTGTGCATGTGAAATTTGAGTTTGTACATCCGGCGACTGAAAACTTCGTCCATGGCATACTAATTTAGAAGCTGAATCTCTTACTATCATTTGAAGTTGAACTAAATCCTCAATCAACTGTTCTTTCTGTGTTTCGTTTGATGAATGGATACAAACAGCGAATGGCTTAGTCCTATACACCATCTGTGCTACTGCTGTTGCCGTCATCCCAGAACCCAAATTTAATACTGTGTATCCTTCTGTTTCGAACAATGTTATTATTGCTGCCATTTCTACGTCTTGGAAATGATTTTCGAAGGATGCACATATGATTGTTTTGTTGTTATGCGAACGATGAGTAATCGAAGGTGTTAACTGCAACACTGCAGAGGTAAGCGTGCGTTGCGCAAGTTGATATTCCAGAAAGGATATTTTGTTTATCGAATATGTATCAGAAATTTTTTTCAACGCAGGTATAAGAATAAAATCAAAAATTTTTGCTACCGACAATCCTGCGCGATGTGTTGCAACAAAAAGCGAAAGCACATCGTCTTTCTTGCCTTTAAGTGCAACATTAAAACATACCGACATTAGAACATTGAACTCTTTTTTCTCAATCATTTTTTTTATGATGGCATCATCACTGGCTAAGTCTGGTACCACTTGTAGAGTAGAAATTTCATAGTGAAATTGTGTAACGAAATTATACACTTCATCGGCATGAAATTTCCTGTGTCCACCGGGTGTACGAAAACATTTTAACTTACCCTCATTCGCCCAACGTTTTACTGTGGACTTATCGACGCGCAACATTTCTGCGACATCACTTGTATTAAAAAATATTTCACCCATGATTATACTCCGTTTTTAGTTTGAACCGAATGAGCGTTTTGAGCTTTTTTCATCGGTAAGTTACTAAAAATTAAGATAATGTCTCAATACCTAACCTATTAGAAATCTTTAAAAAATCTATAAGAATTCTCTAATTTGATTTTAATCATTCAGTCTAAAATTATAAAGATAGGTTACATTTTTAGTCGACGTGTTTTGTAATAATTTTCTTAATATTTTGTATTTAATTAACTAAGATGGGTGATTGTAACCTTGGAATAATACACGTGGCCAGTTATAGTTTATTTAGGCAGAAGCTGATTAACCGAAAATCAAGCTGTCGCATTCACCTTACTTGCATTCTTACAATAATTTCCCATTTTTCGTAATTGTGTAAATTACTTCACAAAATTTGTCTAATTCAGCACGCGTAGTGTATATGTTTGGAGTTACTCTTATACCACTAAATTCATCATGCACTATTGGGGTAACGATTATTTTGTATTTTGAAAAAAGATAATTTGTTAATTCAACAGGATGAATATTTTCAATCGTAAAATTACCTAATGCGCAAGAGTATTTATCATCAAATGATGTGTGAAACCTAATGTTAGGTAACGATTTTAAGTTGTTCATCCAATACCGAGTAAGATAACGTAGTCTGGCTTCTTTTCTTTCTGCTCCAATACCCAAGTGATAAGCAATTGCTTCACCTATTGCTAATTTAACAGCTATTGAGTTTGTTCCTATTTCCTCGAATTTTCGAATATCTGTAGCTTGCTTCTTTTCAGCAGCCATGAGAGGCCATATTTTGGATATTTTATCCTTTTGAACATATAACATCCCTGTACCTTTTGGTGCATAAAGCCATTTATGCAAACTGGTACCAAAATAATCACATTGAATGGTCTTATTAGAAAAGGCAAATTGAGCAAAAGAATGAGCTCCATCAACAATAACTTCTATCCCTCTTGCTCTTCCGAGTTCACAGATCTCTTTTACAGGAACAATTTGTCCAGTTAAATTGATCTGATGGCAAACAAGAATAACTTTTGTTTTTGCTGTTATTCCCTTTTCGAATGCTGAAACAATTTCGTCAGAAGATTCACTTGGGATAGGTATTTTGACTAATTTCAGTGTTATGCCTTCGCGCATTTCACGTTGCCGAAGGGTTGTGAGCATTCGCGGATAATCTTGTGTGGTAGTAAGAATTTCATCTCCAGATTTTAAGTCTATTCCCATCAATAAAATTTCTAATGATTCTGAGGCATTCCGAGTAATTGCAATTTCTTCAGTATCGCAACCAAAAATTTCTGCCAGACCAGATCGAACTGTTTCAATTTGAGGTTGCATGATTTGCCACATTGTATATGCAGTTGCATCTTCTTGTTGCCATTGATACCGTACGAGCGCTTCGGTAACAATACGCGGTGATGGAGAAACACCGCCGTTGTTCAAATTAATTAACGATCGCGAAACAGAAAACGATTGCTGGATGTGATACCAAAAATCTTCATCAGTGGCTGCTTCTTCTGATGTGAGATGGTCAATTTTTTTTGTCATTGCAACAAGATCGTTAAACATTCCACTTAAGTATGTTGATGAAAGTGTTGCAAGCGCGAATCCTTTTCCAACATTTGCCAAAAACGTTCGTCTGTTGAAATCAGCCATTGGGTTAGTTTGCATCGTCATGATTTCCTCCTTGAATTATTGACAGTGAGATATATCGATTACTTGTTGGTGAATATACAATTATTCATTATCTTTCGCTCGTATGACGAAGCAAAAAATAATTATTCTTTTCACAGTCTTTATTGATGTGTTGGGCTTCGGCATCGTTATTCCCATTCTCCCCTTTTATCTTTCAGAATTTGGAGCAGACTCTTTTACAGTTACGTTGCTGTTTTCTGTTTTTTCACTCTGCTCATTTATTAGTAGTCCGTTCCTTGGCGCACTTTCTGACAGAATTGGACGTAGACCTGTTTTGTTACTGAGCATTTTCAGCACATCAGTTGGTTGGCTAGTGTTTGCAAGTGCGTCATCAATTCCGTTACTATTTGTAGGAAGAATTATTGATGGTTTAGCGGCAGGAAATTTTACTACCGCACAAAGTTATCTTGTCGATATTTCTACTAATGACAAAGAGCGAACAACGAATTTAGGAATTATTGGAGCCACATTTGGTATCGGCTTTATGGTTGGCCCACTTTTGGGAGGAATACTCAGTACAGTTTCGCATGCCTTCCCTTTTTATACTGTTGGTATTATGGCTTTACTTAACGGTATTATAGCCTCATTTTTGTTACCAGAAACCAACAAAAATAAAAGTCAGGTTCCGCTCCGTTTCAATCCTATTACACCACTACAAAACGCCTATCGAGAAAAATCATTACGAAATGTCTATGCTGTTTGGCTCTTATTTGCAATATCTATCGTTATTTCGCAATCTGTCTTCGGACTGTTTGCACAGAAAGCATTTTTGTTTAATGCTTTTCAAACAGGAATATTTTTTACCATCGCCGGTGTTATTGTAGCCATTAATCAAATTTTTTTGCTGAAGAGGTTATGGTTGAAACATTTTTCTGAATTCGAGATTCAAAAAATCATGCTTATTGTGCTCAGCATAGGATTACTTGGCATGAGCGCTCAACGTGTTGAAGTATTTTATCTGGCACTGATATTTCTTGGCACAGGACAAGCGTTACTACGCGTTGTTATCACCTCACGAGCAGTTAGTTCAGGAAACTCAAAAGCGAAGGGAGAAATTTTAGGAATAACGTCTGCACTCATGTCTGCTGCAATGATTGTTGGACCGATTATTGGCGGTGCGCTGTTTGAAATAGCGACAAGTCTTCCCTTTATAGTTGGATCGGTGCTTTTATTAATTGCATTTTTTATCAGTTAACTAAGCAAAAATTGCTTGCATATAAATTTTAGTTTCCGTATGTATGTTCGTATTTATCCACATTAAGGAGTATGATATGGCATCAAATTTTTTCGCTACCAAATCTATCGAAATGATCATTAAACAGTCAGAAGATAGCGAACATGCACTTAAACGAACATTAGGTCCAGTTAATTTAACTTTACTAGGAATCGGTGCTATTATTGGTGCAGGATTGTTTGTGCGTACTGCAGCTGCAGCTGCAGAATATGCCGGACCGGCAGTTGTTATCTCTTACGTTGTTGCAGCTATAGGATGTGTATTTGCAGGTTTGTGTTATGCAGAGTTTGCTTCAACTATCCCCATTGCAGGAAGTGCATACACATATTCATATGCAACTCTGGGAGAATTCATTGCATGGATCATTGGTTGGGATTTGATTTTAGAATATGCATTTGGTGCAGCTACAGTTGCCATTGCTTGGTCTGAATATTTAAATAAACTTCTTGCAATTTGGGGTATGGAAGTACCATATCAATTTTCACATTCACCTTTTGAAGTTTCTCCAACTGGCGTTAACGGCATTGTCAACATTCCAGCCCTTGTGATTTTATTTTTATTGACCTTGCTGCTTATTAGAGGAACAAAAGAATCTGCCTTTGTGAATGGACTCATAGTAATATTGAAAGTATCAATTGTTCTTCTCTTCATTTATTTCGGATGGTCATTTATTAACCCTGCTAATCACACCCCACTGGTCCCTGAGCCAACGACATTTGTGACAGATTTAGGTGCTACACATAACTTCGGTGGTATTCTTGGTATTCTCGGAGGAGCGGGTGTTGTTTTCTTTGCCTTTATTGGTTTCGACGCCGTATCAACAGCGGCACAAGAAACAAAAAATCCAAAACGTGATATGCCTATTGGCATACTGGCCTCTTTGGCAATTTGTACAATCCTGTATATCCTTTTTGCGTACGTATTGACAGGAATTGGTACCACAGAAGATTTTAGAACGGTAGGAAAAGAAGCATCAGTAGCTTTCGTTATCAACAAATATATGCCTGGATACGATTGGCTTGCAAACTTTATTACCATTGCAATCCTAGCCGGATTCTCATCTGTTATTCTCGTCATGCTACTTGGTCAATCACGCGTATTCTTTTCAATGTCACGTGACGGATTAGTGCCGAAGTTCTTTTCAGATGTACATCCAAAATTTCAAACTCCATGGAAATCAAATATAGCGTTCTTTATTTTTGTAGGGCTGTTTGCAGGATTCATTCCAGGAAGCGTTGCTGGTGATATGACTAGTATCGGAACATTATTTGCCTTTATTCTTGTATCTGCTGGTGTATGGATAATGCGTGTACGCCGTCCTGACATGCCGCGCGGATTTAGAACTCCATTAGTTCCTTTCGTTCCCATTATGGGTATGGTTGTTTGCGCAGCTATGATTTATGGATTGGGAATGGAAAATTGGATTCGTCTTATTGCATGGTTGTGCATTGGGTTGGTGATCTACTTTGTTTACAGCAGACATCACAGCAACCTTCAAAACAACAAATAATCTATGTCATACATTTAACCTACAGCCTCACAGTAGTTGACTGTGAGGTTTTTTTATATCTGGAGGATATCGTATGGCTGAACAAAGAGAATTTCAACGTGGATTAAATCTCTTCGATTCAACAATGATTGTTATCGGATCGATGATTGGATCGGGAATATTTATTGTGAGTGCTGATATTGCCCGCAATGTTGGTTCTGCAGGTTTTTTGCTTCTGGTTTGGGTTATCACTGGTTTTCTGACACTAACCGCTGCCTTAAGTTACGGAGAACTTGCCGGTATGATGCCAAAAGCTGGCGGACAATATATTTATCTTCGTGAAGCATATAACCCTCTTGTTGGTTTTCTGTATGGCTGGACTCTCTTTCTTGTTATTCAAACGGGAACAATTGCTGCTGTCGCAGTTGCCTTTGCAAAATTTACCGCAGTACTACTTCCATGGTTTAGTGAACAACACATACTTTTCACACTCTACGGTTTAGAAGTTTCCGCCGCTCAACTTCTTGCAATTGTAAGTATAATAATTCTTACCGCTGTAAACATTGGAGGGTTGAAAGAAGCAAAAATTGTTCAGAATATTTTTACGTTTACTAAAACTATAGCTCTGCTCTCGATAATCCTATTAGGGCTTTTTCTTGCAAGTAATGCGAATGCTATTGTTACAAATTTTTCTGATTTCTGGTCAGCATCATGGACAAAGGTTGAAAATGGCAAAATTGTTTCAATTGAACAACTCAGTGGAGTGATGATACTTGCCGCACTTGGTACAGCAATGGTTGGTTCAATTTTTTCTAGCGATGCGTGGAATAATATTACATTTACTGCCGGCGAAGTAATCAATCCTAAAAAAAATATTCCCCTGAGTCTTGCCATTGGAACTGGGGTTGTTACACTATTATACATCCTTGCAAACGTTGCATACATTGTTGTGTTACCTATCGCAGGAACTCCAGATGCAACGGATGTAGTCGGGCGCGGAATTCAGTTTGCTACATCCGATAGAGTAGGCACAGCTGTTGCATCACTAATTTTTGGCGAGCCAGCAGCGCTGGTGATGGCCGTTTTGATTATGATTTCAACTTTTGGCTGTAATAATGGTTTGATTTTAGCAGGCGCCCGTGTCTATTATGCAATGGCAAAAGACGGTTTGTTTTTTAAGAAAGCTGCTCTATTAAATAAACATTCGGTTCCTGGTTGGGCATTAATTGTACAGGGAATTTGGTCTTCACTGCTTTGTTTATCGGGAAGTTACGGTGATCTGTTGGATTACGTCGTGTTTGCAGTATTAATTTTTTACATTTTAACTGTAATTGGATTATTTATTTTACGAAAAAAACAACCGAATGCCGAACGACCATACAAAGCAGTGGGGTATCCTATAATTCCAATTGTCTATATTCTGTTAGCTTCAGGAATCTGCATCGACTTATTAATATTCAAGCCATCATATACTTGGCCAGGGGTTTTCATTGTCTTGTCAGGTATTCCGGTATACTTTATTTGGAAAAACTTTTCTCGTAGAAATAGTTTATGAGTGCTGAAATACTTCTAGTTCTTCCCTTTCTGCTGCTACTCGCACTTATTGCTATTGCCCCCCTTTTTTTCCAAAACTGGTGGAGCAGACGCTACTCCACGGTTTCACTAGTACTTGGAGGCATGGTAATAGCATATTATCTATTCGTCCTTCAACAAACAGAAAATGTGTTACACACGGCACAGGAATATTTCAGTTTTATTGTCCTCATCGGTTCGTTATTTGTCGTCTCAGGCGGAATTAATATAACCACAAAAGATCTGACTAATCCTCAAGAAAATGTGTTATTTCTTTTATTTGGTGCAATAATCGCAAACCTTATTGGAACCACTGGCGCATCCATGCTACTTATCCGTCCATGGATTAGAATGAACAAGATTCGTATAGCGCCGTACCACATTGTATTTTTTATTTTCATCATATCAAATGTCGGTGGTGTGCTTACGCCCATTGGAGATCCACCATTATTCATCGGTTACCTGAAGGGAATTCCTTTCTTTTGGGTAATATCAAAAACTTTTCCCATGTGGGTTGTTGGTGTTGGCATACTGTTGACTGTATTTTATTTTCTTGATAAAAGAAATTATCATTTCGTTTCAATATCAATACGCAAGCAGATTGAAAAAACCGAGAAATGGAAGATACAAGGACTCAACAACATTTTATTTCTTTTTATAATACTTTCTGCAGTATTTATTACTTCTCCACCATTTTTGCGTGAAGCTGTGATTATTACAGCAACTGTTGCATCGTATCTTACAACGAAGAAAAGTATTCATCATGCAAATCATTTTTCGTTCCATCCAATACAAGAAGTAGCAGTAATATTTGCCGGAATATTTGCAACAATGATGCCCGCATTAGAATTACTGTCCCGTAAAGCAGCAGCGTTAGATCATATTTCAACCTCATTCTTTTTTTGGAATACCGGTATTCTTTCCAGCATATTAGATAATGCTCCAACGTATTTAAGTTTTTTTACTGTAGCAGTCGGTAATGCTCAGATAAACAATGAACCAGTTTCCATATTGTTGATGAATGACACTTTTACCGAACATATCATCGCTATCAGCGTTGCTGCTGTGTTTTTTGGAGCTAATACGTATATTGGTAACGGACCAAATTTTATGGTAAAATCCATTGCCGAACATTACCATGTACCTGTACCATCGTTTTTTAGCTACATCACTCACTATACCCTTCCAGTCATGCTTCCTATGCTTGTAGTTATTTGGGTGCTATTTTTTTTATAGCATTGCAGATGTAGTATACAAGCGGTATCAAAAGTTTTTTTTGAAATAACCCTTATTTGTCCAAATTTTACTTGGATAATCACTAGAACTTTAATAAATTTAACCATTAAAAAATCCTACCTGCGTATAGCCCCGACACACCTCGGGGCTATTTATTAACGCACATTTTTAACCATAACATTAACCAACAAGAAAGGATATACAGTTCAATATGGAACTCACTCTGATTCTTGGTATCTCCATTATTGGTTTGCTCTTTGCTACGTATTTGATTCGTGATGTGATGAAACGTGATACAGGCTCGTCCGCAATGCAAGAAATTTCAAATGCAATTAAAGCAGGAGCTGAAGCTTTTTTACGTCGCCAAAACAGAACTATTATTTACTTGTCTATTGCACTTGGCGCGTTGATTTATTTTCTCTATGCCGTTGTGCGTACACCAAACCCACACGACCCCGCTTCCCCTTCTGATCTTGCATTATGGACAACAATCTCATTCTTGTTCGGTGCTGCATGTTCTGTTGCAGCAGGATACATGGGAATGTGGACTTCAATTAGAACTAATATTCGCACCGCTGCTGCAGCAACAAAAGGAATGAATGGCGCTCTTCAAACTGCATTGCGTGGCGGCGCTGTCTCCGGATTTTTTGTAGTAGCAATGAGTTTGTTAGGCGTTGCCGGGTTGTTTGCGTTAGTTGATTGGATGGGAATTGTTTCAGAGCCAGCAAAAATTCCATTGCTCATTGTGGGATATGGTTTTGGAGCAAGTTTTGTGGCTCTGTTTGCACAATTAGGCGGTGGAATTTACACAAAAGCTGCAGATGTCGGTGCCGATCTTGTTGGAAAAGTTGAAGCCGGTATTCCGGAAGACGATCCGAGAAATCCCGCTGTCATTGCCGACCTTGTTGGTGACAACGTTGGTGACTGTGCCGGACGTGGCGCCGATTTGTTCGAATCAACAGCAGCAGAAAATATTGGTGCGATGATTCTTGCGGCAGGTTTGTATCGAGCCAATGCTGATGTTTTTACGGGACAAACACTGTTGGGTGTTTTGTTGTTTCCGCTAGTCGCACGTGCGTTCGGTATCCTTGCCTCAATTGTTGGAATTATGATTGTAAAAACTAATGACCAAGAAGATCCGATGCAGGCGCTGAATCGTGGCTTCTATGTAACTGCGGTATTAGCTATGACAGGATTTTTTATTGCATCATATTGGCTTCTGGGTGAATTGTATTATTTCAACTTTTTCATTTGCGGCGTTATCGGCGTTCTCACATCTCTTGCTTTTGTTTTTATCACTCAATATTACACAGAATATAAATATCGTCCCGTACAAACAATTGCTGAACAATCGAAAACAGGACCAGCAACAAACATTATCGCTGGTGTTGCCGTTGGAATGGAATCAACGGGCTACCCTGTTCTCGTTATCAGCGCTGCACTCATTGCCGCGTATTTCCTCGGCGAATCATCGGGATTGAAAGATGCTGGCTTATTCGGCACTGCAGTTGCTACAATGGGTATGCTTGGCACCGCCGCATACATTCTTGCTATGGATACATTTGGGCCAATTACCGATAACGCTGGAGGTATTATCGAAATGTCACACCAACCAGAAGAAATACGTCGAAAGACTGATCGACTTGATGCTGTCGGAAACACAACAAAAGCGCTAACAAAAGGTTATGCTGTCGGCTCAGCCGCATTAGCAGCATTTCTTCTGTTCTCTGCCTATTTCGACGAAGTGCGAAATTATGGTTTCCAGCTGACTCATATTGATTTATCAAAACCAGCTGTATTCATAGGTTCAATGCTTGGCGCAATGTTAGTGTTTTTGTTTTCTTCATTGGCTATTAAAGCGGTGGGACGCGCTGCATATTCAGTCATCAACAATGTCCGCGAACAATTCAAAAACAATCCTGGCATTATGCAGGGAACTGCAAAACCAGACTACGGTCAGTGTGTTGATATTGTTACAAAAGCGGCGTTGAAAGAAATGGTAATGCCCGGATTGCTGGTTGTGCTGATGCCTATTGCCGTGGGAGTGCTGTTCAAATGGTTATATGTAGCAAGCGGAAGTCCCGCACACGGTGCCAGTGGAGCAGAAGTTGTTGGAGGATTATTGATGGTTGGAACAATTACAGGAATTTTACTTGCACTTTTCTTGAATAACGGTGGAGGCGCGTGGGATAACGCGAAAAAATTTGTTGAAGTGGACAACAAAAAAGGTACTGACTGGCATAAAGCCACCGTTGTTGGTGATACTGTCGGTGACCCGTTTAAGGATACCGCAGGACCTTCGCTTCATGTGTTGATAAAGTTACTTTCCACTATTACACTCGTGATGGCACCGTTGTTCATTTAAAATTCAAAAAAAAGAAAATCCCCAAAGTCTAAAATGACCTTGGGGATTTTTTATGTACGTAAAATTTTTTCTTGGGAAGAAAGCAAAATTTTTTTATATTTGTAGTGAAGTTATAATTAAATGCTAAAAAATTGGACAGGTAGCTCAGTCGGTAGAGCAACGGCCTGAAAAGCCGTGTGTCGCCAGTTCGATTCTGGCCCTGTCCACGACACAACGCCGACCTTAGGTCGGCGTTCCTGTTTAGTGAGCAACCATCTTCTGCCACAGTTACCCATCGAGGAAAGACGAGAGTCCACACCGACGAATCAACAAAAAAGCCGAGCGTCACTCTCGGCTTTTGCTGATATTCCCAAGTGAACATGTTCACTTATAGAGCTGATGTTCGATGATATACTGTTCTACACTATCTGGAACAAGATATTTGATTGATTTCCCTTCTTTCACCTTCTTTCGGATTTCCGATGATGAAATATCTATATTCGGAACATCGATAAAAATTGTATTTTTCGTGTCTATAATTTCGTTTACCTTTTTCGTATAAAGAGGACGATTCAACACAACAAGTGTAGCTAGTTCTAAAATCTTTTTCGGTTCTTTCCACTGGTGAAAAATAAGGTAGTTATCCATACCAATAATAAGAAAGAGACTCTCCTTCGGATATTTTTGCTTAAAATAATCAAGCGTAGAAACTGTGTACGATATTCCACCCCGCTGTATTTCAACATCAGAAACATCAAACCTGCTATTCGTTTCGATGGCTCGTTGTATCATCTCAAAACGATGAACTGCAGAATGTCCTATTTCATCTTGTTTGTGCGGTGAAATGTACGAAGGAACGAATATTATCCGATCAAGTTCTATCTGTTCTCTCACCGATTCAGCAACAATAAGGTGTCCAACATGTGGAGGATTAAATGTCCCGCCAAAAATACCGATGTTCATTATATTGTGACTCTGTCTCGGTGAATAAAAATAGCATCTCCGGTAACTAAGCGGCCGTCTTCCCCAGAAGTAAGATTGTAGAGTTGGTATAATTCAAAGCCGTACTCACGTAAAAATTGCTCCAATTCAAAATAGAGGCAGTTTTCATTGTAAATCTTCACAAATTCAACTTCTGTATAGATAAGACGAACACTTGATTGTAAATATTGAACTGCTCCGCGAAGTGCGTGTAATTCATACCCTTGAATATCAAGTTTCAGAAGATGTATTTCAGGAATCTTATTTTGTGAACCCCACGAATCGAGCGTTGTGGTCTGAACAATCTCCTTACCAATTGTTTCTGTTTGCCAGGATTGATACTTTCTCCCCATCTCCCCTGTTGCCGAGAGCGCACTTGAAGAATCTTGTGCGTTGATGTATAATTCAGCTGTTCCATTTGCTGAAGAGATTGCTGTATGAACTGGCTGTATTTTAGGATTGTTTTTTACATTCTTCTTCAAAGAAGCGAACGATTGGGAATATGGTTCGAAAGAATAGATAATTGCAGATGGATATAATGTAGAGAACATAATAGCCATTTCTCCATGATGTGCTCCTATATCACAAATCACTTGAACTTTCCGTCCAGCCAGAAGCACTTTCATATCTCTGAAAGGATCTTTTATTTCAACAATATCTTTATGATATCGTTGGCGCAATAATTTCACTATAAATTGGATAATTTGTCGCCTCATTTATTCCTTCAAGAGAGAGAAATACAGTTGCTCATATTGTCGTGCAACAGATGACCAGTTGAGTGACTTAAGGAAAAGGTTATATCCACGTTGCAGTGATTCTTCGTATTTTTCTTTATTACCAAAATAATCATTAATGAGGTCAATTGCTTCTCTTTCGTTTTCGACTATCCGGACTATATCTTTATAATCAGCAACATTACCGCAATTAGTCGTCACAAACAAAGTTTTCGACGCAAAGGATTCAAACATAACAAGCGGTGAACATTCAACTTTGGAACCAAATAAAAAAATATCAGCATCAGTATATGCTTCGACAACTTGTGGACGTGCTAAATTTTCAAGCAGAAGACAATTCTTTTGTCGCGCATGAAGACGGCACTCTAAATAACATTCCTTCAACCATTTTTTAGCACCAGTAAAATACGGGTTGCCGATTAATATCCCTACTGTATCGGTGTTGTCCAAACTTTTTATGCAATTCCAGAAAAAACGATGTCCTTTTAGGTTGCTGTGGTTTGATACATTAATGATTAAATGTCTGTTGGAAAGTGAATATCTTTCCTTGAATTTTCCGTGTGTCACGTGACCAAATTCATTTTCATCTGCGGCGTTGGGAATAACAACACCGTTGGTCAGCGAATGGCTTTCACCAAATTTAGTATCAATATAGTTTGGAGAGAGGTAAACAATCGCATCATATTTTCGCAGAGTGTCGGGTAACAAAGTAAAATACTCTTTATATAATGGATTTTTTAATTCAGAGTAACCGCACGGAACCAATACTTTCTTCCCGCCCAAAGTAGAAAGTTTATCGAAAAAAAGATCGGTAGACCAAATTTGGGCAGCATAATTCATAATGATATCGAAGGAATTTTTTTTAAGGTAATCCTCCAATTTTGATACTTCACCATTTATTCCTACTACTGCATTGCCGGTAATATTAAAATCTACAATATTGACTCCATTCAATGTAGAAGAAGTACGATGGGTTGATTTCCCAGTGATAACCGTTACTTCGTGTCCCCAATGAACCAATCGCTCCGAAATTTGCCGAACCACCTCTTCACTACCGCCAGAATCAGGATAATACCGCTGAACTGTGTGAAGAATTTTCATAGTTGAAATCCCATGTTGTAAAATAAATCCATAAAACGTCGTTCGTACGTATGATCACGAAGAGTTCGCTGGTAACCGTTACGTGCTATTCTTTCACGTTCATCTTCGTGTCGTAAATAATATAAAATCAATTCGCGAAGATTGTGGAGTGAAGAAAAACATCGGATCTCATTTTCAAGATCATAGTACTGCTCAAGTCCCTCAACGTAGTTTGTCAATAGAAAACTTCCACATCCTGGCACCTCAAAATTTCGTCCTTTTATTTGCTGCTGATTACGAAATATTGTGTGCAAATTCCATGAACTGTTTGCTAAATTCAGATTGATTTTTGTGGCATTAAAAATGCGAATCATTTGTGCCTGAGTAATTCTGCCGTTTCTCCAACCTTTGCCAAACGTTTCTATCATAATTCCATGCTTTGCAAGCGATGAAACTGTTCGTTTACGTGTCCCGTGCGGTTGTCCGACAAAACTCACATCAAATGTTTTTACTGCATCATCATATTTTGTATACTCAAAATGATTGCAGGCCCATTGCGTTAGAAATACAGTTGAATAACCAATGGCATGGTATTTCTCCAGAGCACCATGATCGGTCGTTGAAACAAAGTGGAAATGAGGGGCAAAATATTTTGAAAATGTGTCGAACCGCCAATGATCATCACAAAACCAATTGAACGTAGTCCATTGTGTCGAAAGTCGATCAATTGTTTTTCGTTCAATTTCATCGGTAAAAAGAACGCAAAATATCAAATCCGGATTCTCCCGCACCGCTTTTTCAACAAGAAGCGCATTCATACGTTCCTTCCCTTCTCGCTGCATGATTGTCATAAAATCAAATTCAACAACAGAAGTTACCATCCGAATTAATGTTCGGTAAAAATTGTTGTATTCGAAACTTGTACCCTGTTCCGGTCTGCCGTAATCGTACCGCATGCCGACATAGAGAATTTTACGCAGTGGCTTTTTGGATTGCATTCTGTATTAAAATGTAAACGTCATGGATTAATTTATATCGGATAATAATAAGAAGAAATACTATCATTGCCATGAATAAAAACATGAATGATAGTTTCCCAAAAAACAGAAACAATGTAATAAATCCATATAGAATAATTTGGATCACAAAATTGTGACTAAATTTGAATCCCCGTTTCGTAAAAAGATAAACTGTAACAAAAAACTGAATTGATAATCCTAATATTGTAGCAAAAGGAATGACGTAAATGCCAAATCCTGCGTGTAGTCCGATTATTGCTAAACATACATACGCTATAATATATAGCTGCGAAGAAATAAACCATTCCTTACGCAAACCAAGAGGAAGAAGCGCGGTGCCCACAACCCACGAAGCAACTTTGAGAATACCAGCAAGCAACATCGTTGCAAAGTAATCTTGTGCGATGGTGAAATCTTTTTGATACAACAGAGAAAGTATCTGTTCTCTGAAAAGAAATAAGAAAAAGACAACAGGAATAATCAAGGATACAGAAATCAATACTGTCCGCTCAAGATGGCCAACAACTGCTTTTTTGTCATCACGAGATGCGCCTAATACCGGAAAGAGATGAAGATTAAGCCATGAGAGAACAACTATGGGATACAGATCTACAATCTTTGCTACACTCTGTACTATTCCATTCTCTATTTGACCGAATGTTGCTAAGAGATAGCGCTTCAGAACAAAATCTGCAATCATCCAGACACCGCCAACTAAAACAGATGCAGCAGCAAACGACATCACTTCTTTCGCGACTTCAAAAAAGGATAACATCTCCTTTGATATTGAGAAATTTTTCCTTAAAGCAACAAAAGCAAAAACTGCAAACGAGAATTCAGTAACAAATACTCCGACTGCTGCACCGGTAAAATGATATTTCTGTACAAAAAAAAGAATTATCGGCAGAAAGAGTATGGCGGGAACAATTTTGAACGATGTTAATTCCTTCACTAATCCTAAACCTTCCATTGCAGATACCAGAGAATTTTGGATTATCATGAATGGACAGGCGAGGAGAATGATAAACACAGGCAAAATAAAATCATTACTGCCGGAAATAGTAAAAGAAACAACATCGGGGATAAATACAAAAGCCAACACTAACAACAGAAGTACTACAAGTGAAAGGGTGAATACCATTCCAATAATTTTACTGACAGCCAGTTTTTTGACCCCTTGTGGAACTGCAGAAAGTTTTGCCAAATACGAAGAAATACCAACAGGAATGCCGAATGCAAATAGTGTGAAGAGAATGCTGAGACCTTGCTGGGCTAACGAAAGGATCCCAAACAACGATACCGACAGATAGATGGCAAATATCTTATTCCGGAGGAAACCGGAAAGAACATTTACTGTTGTCGCTGCAACGCTGTAAACAATTTTTTTTGATAATCTCATCTTATTGATGTCTTATAATAGTATTTATAAAACTCGAAATAAGATTTTTTCTTCGCTGAGCACTGTACATTTTTTGAATTTGCCTCGATAAAACTTCCATATCTTTTCGATGTTTGGCTGAAACGCTTTCACCATGGATGCGTATTTTGTGTAAAACTTGTGGAATGTTGGCAAGATTGAATCCCGAGATGAGAGCGCGTGCCCAAAAATCATAATCATCGCACCCACGATATTGTTCCCGAAACGGGGCAACGGTTTCAATTAACTTTCTGCGCATCAGTGTAGCACTGATGAGCATTGAATTCACTTTACCAAATGTTGCACGGATTCGCTTGGGTTTCCATTCAATAGGCGGACGTCCCACGATATTCCCTGTATTATCGAAATATTCTGCAAAACTTCCAACCGCAGCTATATCTGGATTCTCTTCTAAAAATGTAATCAGCGTTTCTAATTTATAAGGGAGAGAAATATCATCACTATCATGATTCATCAAATATTTCGACAAAGGATTAGATGAACGCCACCCTGTATTACGCGCAGCTGAAAGCCCATAATTCTTGTCATGGGTAACCAGTTTAATTCTAGAATCTAATTCAACATACTTTCTGGCAATTATGGATGTTTTATCAACTGATCCATCATCAACTATAATTATTTCATAATTTGAAAACGACTGCAACAGTAATGAATTAAGAGTTTCAGCAAGATATTTTTCCCCATTATATACAGGTATAAAAATTGAAACAATAGGTATCATTATTAGACTCTTTTCAACAAAACCTTATAAAAGTAAGCTATCATTGGGCGAACAATATACAACATCAATAATGGATTTTTGTAATAATATAGAATAGCATGAAACAATGTTTGCAATCTATATTTTACAAGTTCAACTTCTTTGAGAACTGTGATATTTGATTGATGTATCCTTCGGCGTAATAATTTGTCGCTCATATTCATTGCCAAGTATCGGGAAGTAAACCGTAACCATAAATCGTAGTCTTCATTGTATTTCCAACGGACATCATATCCCCCAAATTCAACCAGTAAAGATTTCCTAAACATTACACTTCCGTGAATGAAAGGATTATGAATAAACTTAATTCTATTGATCTCAGCCGGAGAGAGCGGCATTAATTCTTCGCCAACAATTATTCCTTTATCATCAATTTGATCAGCAGATGATCCGACTAAAACAATGGATGAATACTTCTGCAAAAAAGATACTTGTTTTTCTAAACGATTTGCAAGCGAAATATCATCAGCATCCATCCTGCAGATATACTCTCCTTTCGCTGATTCCAGTCCCCTGTTTAACGATTGTGTGATGCCCATATTATGTTCATTTTTAAGCAGCAGCATTCTATGATCGTTGAACCTTTTTATATGCTGTATCGTATCGTCTGTAGAACCATCGTCAATGATGATAAATTCGAAATCAGAAAATGTTTGACTAAGAATACTCTCTATCGCCTCATCTATGTATTTTGCGCCATTGTACACAGGCATAATAACACTAACAAGTGGCATCGTTACTCCTTGAACTTTGTATAGATTGAGTAATACTCACCGACCCATTGCTCGACAGATTGTTTGTTGTTGTAAGAAAGTGCGTTGACAGATAATTTTCTGTACAAGGTATCATCATCTTTGAGTTTTATTATTGCTTTTGCAACGGATTCACTATTTTCTTCTACAAGCAATCCGTTCTCTTCATGGTGTACATAATCTCGTATTCCTCGCACCTTTGTTCCAATAACAGGTTTCCCCAATGCAAAAGCTTCAAGCACGGTGAGTGGCGCCCCTTCTCTCTTTGATGTAAGCAATAGAGCAGAACTGTGAGCAAGCAAGGGCAAAGGATTTTCAATTGAGCCGAAAGCGTAACAGTGTGTGGGAAAATGCTTTTTTAGTGAAACAAATGTAGAATCATTCGAATTGATACCCACAAAAAAGAAAATAATATCTTTTCTCTTTGTTAATACGTTTTCTGCCGATTTGAATGCCAAGCGATAATTTTTAACAGCATCCTTACGACCAATCATGATAACAGTGAAAATATCGTTTATTGTCGGAACAATATTTGCAAATCGTGCGTCGTTGGTCAAACTTGCTCTGTGCTGTATTTCCTCAAAATCGACAACATTCTGTATTATTTTTATTTTCTTTTTTGATGCTGGTAATACATTGGAGATTATTTCCGCCTCACTCTGTGATACAGAAATGATTATGTCGGTCTTTGTAAGATAAAATCGTTCAACAATCTTGAATATAAATTGTAAAAAATTATTCTCCGGCAGGTGAAATCCATGATGGGTATGAACTCTTTTTGCTCCTATTGCATCTTTCGAAATGGTACGAACGTACAATCCAGCGCCTCTTCCGTGTGTATGAATAATGTCGGGCTGAAGTTTACTCAGCACAGATCGGATTCGGAAAAAATTTAACGGATTGATTGTATTAAACGGAAATTCTACAACAGAAACTCCAAGCGATCTAAATCGTTCACAGTAAATTCCATTGGATGGAAGTATAACGGTATGGGTGACGTGAGGATAAAACTGCAGAAAATTTTTTACCAATAAATACGGTACTGCTTGTCCACCACCATGAATACTATGTGTAAGACAATGAACAATGTGCATATCAGAGGTGTAACTCTTTCATTACCGTACCGAGATCTTTATCACCTCGACCGGAAAGATTAACAACAACGAGTTGATCTTTTTTCATTGCCGAAGCGAGAGTAATGGCATACGAAACAGCATGAGCTGATTCCAATGCAGGTATGATACCCTCTTTTTGCGAGAGTATTTTTAACGCCTCCAGCGCCTGTTGATCCGTCACAGAAACGTATTGAACAAATCCGTTATCCTTGAGGTAACAATGCTCCGGTCCTACGCCGGGATAGTCAAGACCTGCGGAAATCGAATGTGCGATTTCCACTTGTCCATCATCATTTTGAAGAAGGTATTGCATAGAGCCATGAAGTACTCCCCGCTTCCCTTTGGCAAGAGCTGCGGCATGCTTATTGGTTTCTATGCCCAAGCCGGCAGCTTCAACACCATATAATTTTACAGTATCAGTATCATTCAGGAAAGGATAAAAGATTCCCATCGCATTACTTCCACCACCAACACAGGCAACAATGGCATCAGGCAGACGATATTCCAATTGCAGAATTTGTTCACGCGTTTCTTTTCCAATAACTGATTGAAAATCTCGCACCATCATCGGATACGGATGCATTCCAACGACTGAACCTATGATGTAGAACGTATCATTCACATTTGTGACCCAATCGCGAATTGCCTCACTGGTTGCGTCTTTTAATGTTTTGCTTCCGGAAGAAACAGCACGAACTTCAGCACCGAGAAGTTTCATTCTGTAGACATTAGGAGCTTGTCGTTCCATATCTTCTTCGCCCATGTACACTACACACTGCAATCCAAACAACGCGCAGACTGTTGCCGTTGCAACTCCGTGTTGCCCTGCGCCAGTTTCGGCAATAATTCTTTTCTTTCCCATTCTTTTTGCAATGAGAATCTGGCCGATTGTGTTGTTGATTTTATGCGCTCCTGTGTGGCACAAATCTTCACGTTTCAGGTAAATTTTTGCACCACCGGCATACGCTGTCAATCGTTCGGCAAAATACAGTGGAGTTTCTCTTCCAACAAAATGTTTTAGATAATAGCGGAACTCTTTGTGAAACGCCTCATCATTCTTTAATTGCTCATACCATCGTGCTAATTCTTCTGCTGCTGGTACCAGGGTTTCGGGAATGTATCGTCCGCCGTACACGCCGAAATATCCGTGTTGATCAGGGACATTTGGATATCTTCGTATTGTTGTCGTTGAGTTCATGATAATAATTCTTGAAATGCTTCGCGTGCATACTGTACAAATCGAAAAACTTTTTCCTTATCCTTTTTACCGGGCGATAGTTCCACTCCGCTGCTCACATCAACTCCCCACGGTTGCGCTGTTTCAATCGCACGGCGAACATTTTCGTCTGTTAGACCACCCGCAATAATAATTTTTCCAAACTCGTTTGCTTCACGAGCCAGTAACCAATTGAATGTTTTTCCTGTTCCGCCATACTCACCGTCGGTATATGTGTCTAAAAGAAATGCAGAACAATGATAGTCTGAAAACTGTATCGCCTGATGTGTATCATCTATACGGAATGATTTGATCGCATTCGAAAATTTGTTGACATAGAGTGGCGGTTCATCTCCATGAAACTGACAGTAGTGTAATTTAACATACGCGGCAATTGTTTTGACAGCGTCAATTGGTTCGTTCACAAAAATTCCAACAATAGCAATTTTTCGTCGCACTTGTTCGGCGATTATTTTTGCCTGCTCTGGCGAAATATAGCGTTTGCTCTGCTTAAAGAAATTCAACCCAATAGCTGTAGCGCCGGCATCAACTGCCGTAAGGGCATCATCAATGTTTGTAATACCGCAGATCTTAATAAAATACGGCGCTTTCATGCTGCCATTTTCTTTCCAAGTAATTCTTTGAGTGCTTTCGATTTATCCTGTTGCATCATCAAATGCTCGCCAACCAGAATGGCATCAAATCCTGCCTGAGAGAGTTCTTGAACGGTATGATAATTACGGATACCGCTTTCGCTCACGGAAATACAATTATTCGGAATAAAATTTTTTAACAGTAACGAGAGATTCAGATCAACTGTAAATGTTTTGAGATCCCGATTATTAATACCAATAATGGAAGCGCCGGCATCGAGCGCTCGTTCAATTTCTTCTTTCGAATGACATTCAACAAGCACTGCAAGGGATAAATCTTCAGCAACAGAGAGGAACGAGCGAAGCTGGAGGTTTGTCAGCGCGGCAACAATTAACAAAATGGCATCTGCACCAATAAGCCGGGATTCAAATATCTGATATTCATCAACAATAAAATCTTTGCGGAGAATCGGTAAATGACTTGCAGCTTTGGCGGCAGCAATATAGCGATCATTTCCCTGAAAATATTTTTCATCGGTCAACACTGAAAGCGCTGCGGCGCCACCTTGTTTATAGGCACGGGCAATTTTTTCTACAACAAATGATTTTGCTATAACACCCTTTGACGGCGATGCCTTTTTTATTTCTGCAATACAATTTACCTCACCGTACCGATGAGACTTTAATGCTGAAGCAAAATCATCTGTGGGTGGTAAATAACCAATACGTTCAATCAATTCAGCAAATGGTAACTGTTCCTTCCGTTGTTGTACTTCGTTTTTTTTATGTTGCAGAATTTCGTTCAGTTTATTGTTCATTATGTTGTTCACCTTCAAGAGGAGAGATTTTAATTTTTACCAGGCGTATACGACGTTCATTTTTTTTTGTAACGACAAATGAAATGTTTTGATATTTGATTTCTTCGTTTAATTCCGGAATTCTTCCTGTTTGTTTATGAAGGAAACCGCTAATTGTATCGTAATCGGTATCTTCCGGAAGTTCTGTCTTGAAGCGTTTGTTAAAATCGTGGATCGACATTCCACCATTGACCTGAACTGAACCGTCACTTGCCGTAATGACATCGCTATGCTCTTCATCATATTCATCACGTATTTCACCAACAATTTCTTCAATGATATCTTCAATGGTAATAATGCCTTCCGTACCACCAAATTCATCAATTACAATCGCCATGTGTTGGCGATTTTTTTGTAACTCCCGCAGTAGCACACTGATTTTTTTTGATTCCGGAACCATGTAGGCCGGGCGAATGATATCCTGCAAAATAATAATGTCACGGTGTTCGAGAACGCTGAGTAAATCTTTTGTGTAAATAATGCCCAGTATGTTATCAATTGAATTTTTGTATACCGGAACGCGCGTGTATCCCTGATCGATGAGTGAATGGATTAAGGTATCTCGCGGGGTCGTAATTTCCACCGCAAACACATCGGTGCGCGGAACCATGATCTCTTTTACCGTTGTATCAGTAAATTCAAAAATCGATTTAATGAGTTCGTGTTCGGTTTTATCGATGGCACCGCTACGTTCCCCCGCTTCAAGAAATTGCTTCACTTCTTCTTCAGAAACAGATTCTGATTTTGATTTCTTGAAAAGCTTTTTGATAAACGATATACGTGGTTCTGATTCCGACATTAGGCGTTCATTTCATCTATTACAGAAACAATTTCCTTTGGAAGATTTCCGTTGCGAACTGCTGCTACATTAGCAGCAAGATGTTCAATTTTTTTTGTTCCAATAATAACAGTTGAGACAGCATCGTTAGAAATGACGTACCGTATTGCTAATTCTGACAAGGGAAGATGATGGCTATCGGCTAGAGATTTTAACTTAGCGATTTTGTGTTGCTCTTCAGGCGTTGTCACATCAATATATTTTTCAGAGAGCTTACCCCGTGCTATACCGTCTTTCACGATAACACCAATCTTTTTTTCTTTCGCTGAGGGAAACACTTCCCGTGCAAAGTGTATATTCATTGCATTGTAGCTAACTTGAATAGAATCGTATTCACCAGATTCAATAGCCAATAACGCAGCATCGCTATACTCTGTACTCAATCCAATAAAACGGGCTTTCCCAGCTTGCTGAGCTTCTTTCATCGCTTGTAACGTTTCCCCTTTCTTAATGATATCAGCAGTGGCGCTGTGAATTTGGAGAAGATCAACGTAATCTGTCTTCAGCAATCGTAAACTGTTATCAATAAATTTTTTTGTTTCAGTGTATGAATAATCATATCTGGACTGAGTGCCGTCAAACCATTCACCACATTTGGTTGCAATCAAAACTTCTTTTCTGATGCCATGTAGAGCTTTGCCGAGAATGTATTCGCTTGCCTGATAGGCAGGCGCTGTATCGAAAAAGTTTACACCAAAATCCAACGCCTTATAGATAACTTTCACCGCCTCCGATTCATCCGGACGGGTAAAATCTTCTTTGTCTTGTCTCCAATACGGCCAGTTTCTTCCAATTTCTAAAGCTCCAAAACCGAGGGTTGAGACCATTAAACCAGTTCTGCCAAGAATTCTGTATTCCATCATTGTGTATACTCGATAAGTTCGGTGAGTTTCTTTTTCGCAAGTCCGGAATCTATAGCGTCGTGAGAACGATGTATGCCATCGGCAATAGAATCAGCAATGCCGGCAACATACAATGCAGCGCCCGCGTTGAATACGGCAATATCACGATATGCGCCTTTTCTTCCATTCACAACCGCCCGAACTATTTCTGCATTCACTGATGCATCACCACCGGCAAGTTGGGAAATATCGGCAAGAGTTAAACCAAACATTTCAGGATGAATCGTATATGATGTTATTTCTCTATTCTTTATTTCAGTCACCTTAGTTTCGCCAATGGTAGAAATTTCATCCATTCCTCCCACACCGTGGACAACTAAGGCGCGTTCTGTTCCGAGGTCTTGCAAAACATAGGCAAGTATTTCTGTCAGCTTTGTTCGAAACACTCCTATCAATTGTCTTTTCGCACCTGCTGGATTGGTCAGCGGTCCTAATATGTTAAAGACTGTTCGGATACCTAATTCACGACGTACGGGTGTAGCATATTTCATTGCACCATGAAGCAACGGGGCAAACAAAAAAGCAATTCCGATTTCATTGAGACACCGTTCAATTTTTTCCTTTGGCGCTTCTATGTTGACTCCCAACGCTTTTAACACATCAGCGCTTCCACTTTTGCTGGAAATTGCTCTGTTACCATGCTTTGCTACTTTCGCTCCAGCGGCTGCAGCAATGATTGCTGAAGTAGTCGAAATATTGAACGTCCCCAATCCATCACCACCGGTGCCGCATGTATCAATCAGATCGTAATGAACAGAATTGATCTTCGTAGCCATTGTACGCATGGCAAGCGCGCAACCAGAAATCTCTGCGATGGTTTCACCTTTCATGCGAAGCGCTGTTAAAAATGAAGCAATCAGTGCATCGGTTGCCTTGCCCGACATAATTTCCACTACACACTCATACGCCTCGTGTTTGGTGAGGTCTTGCTTATCTATCAATTTGTGAATGGCATCTTGAATCATGGTTCAATTTACTGTAAATGTGAATGATATTCAATTCAGCTCAAAAACATGGATAACTTAGTATATTACTCGCTCAAGAAAAAGTCCTTGCGGAGGCGCTGACTGTCCGGCCTTTGTTCGATCTTTTGACGCTAAAATATTTTTAAATTCATCAAAAGAAGTATATCCACGCGCAACGTTTACCATCGTACCGACTAAAGCTCGTACCATCCCATATAAAAATCTATTAGCACGAACGGTAAAAACAAGTTTTGCATCTTTTCGTTCCCAATTTGATTCAAAAACAGTACACCGAAAATGTTGTACTTCAGTATCTGTTTTGCTGAATGATTGAAAGTCATGCTCACCAAGGATTAATTGAGCAGTTTCATTCAGCAAAGAAAAATTCAAATGATACCCAACGTGCCAGCAAAATCGACGTTCAATGGCTGTTGGCTTCTGCATAATGACATAACAATATTCACGCGCTTGTGCGCTGTATCGTGCAGAAAACCGTTCATCAACCTCTTCAACCGAATGAATAACAACGTCTTCGGGTAAAATGCCGTTGAGCGCACGATAAAAATCATTAGTGGAAAGATTAGCTTCTGTAAAGAAATTTGCCACTTGTCCCCGCGCATGAACGCCTGAATCAGTACGTCCGGCGCCAACGAGCGATACTTTTTCCTGCGTTAATTGCAGAATGCTTTCTTCAATGACTTGCTGTACACTTCGGCCGTTCGGTTGACGTTGCCAGCCAACAAAATCGGTTCCATCGTATTCGAGAACTAATTTAATATTTCGTTTCATCGCATTACAAAAAAGCCCCGATTGTTTCGGGGCTTCACTGCTACAACCTATGCATCAAACTTAGCTTGATGCCATCCGGTTTTGCCCCGCTGTGAATCAGCGACGACTCCAGCCACCACATACCCAACTCTTCATCCTGACGTTGATTATATCGTCGTACAAGTCGAGCCGCATTGACTGCACTGAAAATATGATTAACAATCACAGCACCGATAATAAATTTTGAGTTATTCAACACTCGTTCGCTTGAAACTCTCATTGTTCTAAAGGTGCTTCGATGAGCATCAGAATCCCATTGCCAGTAGTATCCTGCATGAACATCATACAATCGTTCAGGATTTCGATCAATCAGTTTTTTTTCATTGTACTCATAAGTATTACCAAAATTTCCGACATCAACAAAAAATTGATCATTTTTCCCAGCAATCTGTGCGCCAGAATGAACTGCCGCAAATTGCCGAGCATCATTCCTCAACCAAGTTCCATATTGGCGAAACGAAGCATACGTCAACCATAATGCTCCTTCTGCTATTAATGAATATTTTCCCTGGTCAAATCCCTCTGCATACAGTTCTCCCATACCCGGCAATATCAATGAATACAAAACTGCCGTGGCAACAGATTTTTTTGTTGATGAATGATACTCTTGTTGACTGTATGTCAATGATGACTGAATCGGTTGGTTGAATTCAGAACGCAAGTGAAACAAAGAATTCTGAGCAAACGATAGCGTTATACCAATAACGAGAGCAGATAAAACTTTTGTTATAGACATACTACCTCAACTTTGTTACGGTGTTTGATGAAATGTATTAATTTTTTGAAGTAGTACCAAATTTCTCTTTTGTACCCTACACCGTAAATGAGGATGGATATAGTGGAATTTCAGCTATTACCGACGTAGCCGATGATCTGACGCGAATAATTTCCCCTGAGCAAACTTCGCCGTTATAGTCACCGATGCGTACTTCTGCAATAACATTTTCCAGTGAAGGATGATAAGGTACTTCAACCCGTATGTAATTATCAGTATAACCAGATAACTTATTATTTTCTATCGCCCCTTCAATCAACACTGTTCTAATTTCTCCGCGATTAGCCCGATAAAAGGCAGACTTCTTCATCTGTCCGAGCATCCGTAAACGTTCACTATGAGAAAATCTAATTCTCGGTTCTACCCTACCGGGAAAATTTGCGGACGGAGTATTCGGTCGCTCCGAATAAGTAAAGACATGCAAATAACTAACGGGAAGTTCATGAATAAAGTTAAAATTTTGTTCAAATAATGTTTCCGTTTCTCCCGGAAATCCGACAATCACATCAACACCAATGCCCGCATCTGGCGCCTGTTCGCGAATTTTGTGAATTAATGCCCGGTAATAGGATGTTGTATAACGGCGACGCATTTTCTTCAATATCTCATCGGTACCATTTTGCAACGGAATGTGAAAATGGTTGCATAGTTTTTCAGAAGAAAGCCAAAACTCCAGTAATTCGTCATTCAATAAATTTGGCTCAATTGAACTGACGCGGATACGTTCAATACCGTCTACCTGTTCAAGAGCGCGGAGGAGTTCTAATAATGACGAATTATTTTTTTTCCCATAATCACCTACATTCACGCCGGTGAGAATAATTTCCTTATATCCCATTTCAGCCAACTGTCGTGCCTGTGCAACGCATGCATCAACAGACTGACTTCGACTTTCACCTCGCGCTAAGGGAATGGTACAGAATGCACAATTGAAATCACAGCCATCCTGTACTTTCAGAAAAGCGCGCGTCCGATCATCAACGCCGCCTGAAAACGCTGGTCCAAAGTCGTTCACTGTTTCAATAGGTGAAACATGAATGCGCGGAGTCGGTAATTTCTTAAAGCCATCAGAATAATCGAACAAACGAAATTTCTCGCTTGCACCTAACACGAGATCAACTCCCTCAATAGAAGAAATCTCTTCCGGCGCCAGTTGTGCATAGCAACCGATGACAACAACAAAAGCATTCGGCGAAGTTCGCAAGGCTCGCCGTACAATTTGCCGGGCTTCCCGATCTGCCCGCTCAGTAACGGAGCAAGTGTTAATTACACACACATCAGCACGTTCAGTAAAAGGAACAATCGTGAATCCCCGCTCTGTGAATTGTCGTTCAAGCATAGCGGTCTCCGCATAGTTCAATTTACAGCCCAATGTGTAAAATGATGCTTTCATAAAGTAGAATCAGTATATAAAAAGTGCGACTCACCCTTGAGGTGAGTCGCACATACAGAAAACCGACCTGAGATTACTTCATCGAAGTTTCTTCTTCAATCGCCTTTTTCTCTTCAGGTGTCAGTTCAATCGGAAGTGCATCTTTCAGAGTAATTGGCGGAAGTTTGTGTTTCGCAACATACTCATCAATAATCTTCTGCTCTTTACCGCGCAGATATTCGACTACAGAAAGAACTATTTTTTTGCTTTCGCCGTCGAATTCAATGACGGTCATCGGCAGAACATCACCGACTTGAAATGCTTCGGCAATATTCTTAATCGGTGTCTGAGACAATTGCGACAGCGGGACAAATCCGTCAACGCCAAGCGGAAGTTCGACAATCACACCTTTTTCGATGATACGAACAACCTTCCCTTCAACTTCGGTGCCAACTTTGTATGCTGTTGCAAACGCATCCCACGGATTGTCATTTAGTTGTTTATGTCCGAGAGAAATTCTGCGTTGCTCGATATCAATGCCGAGAATGACAACATCGATTGTTTCGCCTTTTTTCACCACTTCCCCGGGATGACGAATTTTCTTTGTCCATGACAAGTCAGAAATATGAATGAGTCCATCGATACCCTGTTCAAGTTCAACAAACACACCAAAGTTCGTAAGATTACGGACAGTGCCTTTGTGTTTTGAGCCAATGGGATATTTCGCAAGAATCGTGTTCCACGGATCGGGTTCTAATTGCTTCATGCCGAGTGATATTTTCTTCCCAGCAACATCAAGCGAAAGAATCACCGCTTCAACAACTTGCCCCATCGATACCATCTGCGAAGGATGCTTAATGTGTTGAGTCCAACTCATTTCAGAAATATGAATAAGTCCTTCGATTCCTTTTTCAATTTCAATGAATGCGCCGTAATCGGTAAGCGACACAACTTTGCCACTGACTTTCGTACCAACAGGGTAACGTTCTTCAATTTTTTCCCATGGATGCGGTTGCAGTTGCTTCATGCCAAGAGAAATGCGCTTCTTTTCCTGATCAAAATCAAGCACTACAACGTTGACTGTTTGATCGAGTTTCACCACTTCAGATGGATGATTGATTCTTCCCCACGATAAATCGGTAATGTGAACTAAACCGTCAACACCTCCAAGATCAATGAACACACCAAAATCGGAAATTGCTTTTACTGTACCTTCAAGAATCTGTCCTTTTTCAAGTCCGGCAAGAATTGCTTTACGTTGATCGGCAAGTTCTTCTTCTACCAGAACTTTGTGGCTGACGACAATATTTTCCGAGGGATGATTGACTTTCACAACGCGGAAATCCATTTCTTTTCCCAAGAGCGCATCAAAATCGCGTACGGGGCGCACATCGATTTGCGAACCGGGAAGGAACGCATCAATGCCAAGCACATCGACAACAAGACCGCCTTTGATGCGGCGCATAATTTTTCCTTTTATCACCTCGCCTGTTTCATAGGCCTTGGTTACTTTTTCCCACACGCGCATGAAGTCAGCTCGTTTACGGGAAAGCACCAATTGCCCATCTTTATCTTCGATGCTTTCGAGAAATACTTCGACTTCATCGCCGATTTTAAGTTCTTTGATATTTGGAAATTCGTTAATCGGAACGGTACCTTCCGACTTAAACCCGATATCAAGAACAACTTCGTTTTGTCCGATGAAGACAATCTTACCTTTTACGATTTCACCTTGGGTTATTTTCCCCATGGTGCTTTCGTACATCTCCATCAGTTGTTTTACTTCCTCACCGGAATACTGCGACTCGTCGATGAGTATATCACTTCGTTTAGACATTAGAACCTCTCACGTTTATCACACCGAACTACTTACTCGGCTAATAAACCAATCGTTATGTAGTGTTTTGTTAAACGGTCATCAAATTTAACGCGACACATGCACAACGACAATTTGTAATTTAGTTGATAGTTTAGTTTTTTGTGGATGACCTAAAAAAATTTTCAGCGTGGCGTACCGTTATATCTTGCTTCGACTGCTTTTTTAACACGCTCCATTAGCCACTGCGGTGTTGACGTGGCTCCACTGATGCCAATAGTTTCAGATCCATTGAACCATTCGTCCTGCAGTTCTGTTTCGTTTTCCACAAAGTAAGTTTTGGGATTTTCCGACTTTGCAATTTCATACAGCACTTTACCATTCGAACTCATTCTGCCGGCAACAAAAATAATAACATCATTATTTTTGGCAAACTCACGAAGTTTCTTATCTCGTCCGGATACCTGACCACATATGGTATCTTTTGCATGAAAGTCTATTGCCATCTCCTCAAACGTGCCAACTTCAAATTCAGCGGTGATACGTTCTTTTATCGCATCACGAATGGCGTAAAAAGTTGCCTTATCCATTGTTGTTTGCGAAAAGAGTACCGTTTTTTTTGTGTAGTCAATTTTATCCAACTCTTCAAGTGATTTGATAACAATTGCAGTGCCAAATGTGTGACCAACTAATCCAATCACTTCCGCATGATCTTTTTTTCCGAAGATGACGATCTGATACCCTTTGTCATAAAATTTTCTGATGCGTTCTTGTACTTTTGTTACCACGGGACAGGTTGCATCAATAACGGTAAGTCCCAATTCCTTCATCTTTCGATATGTTTCCGGCGGTTCGCCGTGTGCGCGTATCAAGACCTTTGCATCTTTAATATTCGGCAAATCTTCATGTCTGATTGTCTTCAATCCTTTTTCAGCAAGTCGGTCAATTTCTACAGGATTGTGGATAATTTCACCGAGCGAATATAGTTTTCCCGTCTCGGCAAGTTCCTGTTCGGCAATATCCACTGTGCGGACAACACCCCAGCAAAATCCTGAATTACTATCGACGGTTACTTTCATACATTCTTCACAGTTGGCAAGTTTTATAGAGTTGCCACATTTATGTGTTTATTATCTGTTTTGCCTTCTCAACAATAAAATCAACCTGCTGGTCAATCGTCAAATGTGTTGTGTCTAGTTCAATTGCATCATCAGCTTTGCGAAGCGGACTCAATTCCCGTTGCGAATCTATACTGTCCCGTTCTAGAATTTCTCTTTCTAATGTTTCAAGTGGAACGGAAATTCCTTTTGCTTCCAATTCTTTTAATCTCCTACGTGCCCGCTCGCGCGAATCAGCTTTCATGAAAATTTTTAATTCAGCATTCGGAAAAACAACTGTTCCAATATCTCTTCCCTCAAGCACAATTCCTCCGTTTATTCCCATAGCGCGTTGTTCCTTCACCATCAATGCGCGAACTTCCGGAACAAGACTCACAGCGCTGACGATGTTGGTTACTTCCGGAAGACGAATTTCATCGCTCACCTCTTGTCCATCTAACTCAACACGAAGTTTCCCATCCGAGTGTTCAGATTGAACAAGGCGAACGGTCGTTGAATCCGTCAGCCGCGCTATCGACGCAGTATCAGTTGGAGAAATATTGCTGCGCAGTACCTTCAATGCCATCGCGCGATACATGGCACCGGTATCAATGTGTAAATATCCTAATCGATCAGCAACACGTTTTGCTGTTGTACTTTTGCCAGATGCAGCAGGTCCGTCGATGGCGATGATTATTTTCTTCAAAACTCGATAATTTTCACTTAAATTGAACTTAAATATACTCATTTTCTTCAACTTTTACAAAATTATTCTCAACCGATGCGAAAACTTAGCCACGATGAAATAGCACAAAAACGAAAAAAAATAGAAGAATTTTCGACGTTAGACCGAAATCCTATTTATGCTTTGGCGGACAACATAAGAAGTTTATACAATGTCGGCTCGATATTCCGAAGCTCAGACGGAGCAATGGTGAAATGCTTGTATTTAACAGGTTATACACCCCACCCTCCACGAAAAGAAATTGATAAAACGGCTTTGGGTGCTACACAAACTGTTCCCTGGAAATATTTCAGCAATCCACTTGACGCTATAGCTGAGATGAAGTCACAGAACATTAAAATTTGTTTGGTCGAATTGACTAGTCACAGCAAACCATACTATGAATTATCAATTCACGATTTTCCACTCTGCATTGTTGTTGGCAACGAAATAACCGGCATTTCAAAAGAAGTAATTGATGCCGCTGATATTGCCGTTGAAATTCCGATGTTTGGTCACAAACAATCGCTTAACGTTGCCGTGGCGTACGGAATTGTTCTTTATGATTGTCTGCGAATTCTTCAGACGGCGAAGCAAGTGTAAAATAATCCGTCTTTTCAAGCGTGTGAATTCTAATCACTCCTGCTCGCACAAGGGTTGTTAGAATACGTGAAGCGCGACGACGTGATACGTTGATGAGATTGGAATATTCAGTAACGGTAATTTTTTCATTAGCTTCAAGAAACTCAAACAAACGTTTTTCATTTGTCCCGATTGTGAGCGTGAGAGATTTATCGGACGATTCATCTCTCAACACTTTAATCACTTCACGGCTGGCAAGAACCGATTTGTCTTTGACGCGAATAAAAGCTTTTCCACTGCTCTCTCCTGTTACCACAAAATGTGGCTTTGTGTCACTTTCTTCCACTGTAACTACAATAATATCTTTGTGATTGTATGGAACAAAACTCACTTCAAGAGCAACCGGTGGATTGCAATAATATTCCCCAGCTTCACGGATTAAATCGACCTCGCTTTTTTCACTTTCTACACCAATGAGACTGCCGTCGTCATCAACACCAAAAAGAATAATACCGCCGTTCGTATTGGCAAAGGCGCTAATTGTTTTAGCAATTTTCTCCGGAGAGGAAACTTTTCGTTTGAACTCCAATTCAAACCCTTCTCCTTCTTCAATCAACATTTTCACATCATGAATGTTCATCAGTATCCTCGTGCCGCCATGCGAGCAAGAATAATTGACGAGCGTCGTTGTACATAACGAGACATATCATTGGGAGTATGCCGACGCGGACTTGGAATAACCGCAGCCATTCGTGCCGCCTCTTCTCTTGTTAACTCTGCGGCAGACTTACCGAAATATCGTCGGGCAGCAGCTTCTGCACCAAAAATTCCATTCCCCCATTCAATGACATTGAGATAAATTTCCAGTATTCTCCTTTTGGAAAGAATTCTTTCCATCCGCAGTGTAATAACGACCTCCTTAAATTTACGAATAGGATCTTTGGAAGTAGATAAATATAAATTTTTTGCAAGTTGTTGTGAAATTGTACTGCCACCGCGCGCTGCTTTTCCTTTTTCTAAATTTTTTTTTAAAGATTCTTCTAGTTCATACCAATCAATACCTTCATGCTCGAAAAATGTTCCATCTTCCGCTACAATAACAGCATTAATAAGATAGCGCGAAATTTTAGATAGTGGCACCCAGCGTTGGTCAATGGCAAATTTTTTCTCTGAAGAGGCAGCCTCTTCTATGCGTTGCAGCATCAACGCGGTTCGAGTTGGATTATTTTTCCGAAGAGAGTGCAAACTATTGTTTGGCAACAAGAGATACTGCACAGCAAGAATGCCGCCAAAAAAATAAAACACTCCTTTTACCTTGTGTACCTTAAACCACGAAAGTAACCGAAAGAATGCGGAACGTAATACGTCAATGAAGGTGTTCACGTGACCGTTGTAAAGAATCCAAATATCCTTGCAGTAAAATTGCGGCAGCTACTTCGTCAACTTTTGCTTTGTTCTGCCGTTGTTTCTTTTTGGCCCCCATGGCACGAATTGATTGTTGCGCCATAACCGATGTGAAACGCTCATCAACCATAACAATTTCTACGGAAATTGTTTTTTGTAATTGTTGTACGAACGATTCGACTTTAGAAGATTGTAAGCTCTCCCTGCCACTTAGATGCAACGGTTTACCGACAACAATCTGAGAGACGTTGTGTTGTTTAACAAGTTTATGAATTTCATTGAACGTCATCGAATCATTCGGAATTGTTTTCAATCCTTGAGCAATAATATTCAGCGGATCACTCATAGCAAGCCCGATGCGTGATGAGCCGTAATCAATGGCTAAAATTCTTCCATTCTTGCTATTCATCCATTCGCTCGACTTTTGTTACATTTTTAATTTTTCTCAATCGTTCAATAATACCGTTGAGGTGAGCCGTATTCTTTACATTAACCACAAACTGTCCGTCAAACAGTGAGTCTTTCGTACTGATATTAACACTACGGATGTTAGTATTTTCATAATTCGAAATAGCGCTGGTAACATCATTCAACAAGCCGCTGCGATCGTTGCCAGAAATCCGTATGCCGGCAATAAAATCGCTTGTAGTGGCCTCAGGCCATTCAACGTGGACAATGCGCTCTTCACCATTGTTCAACAATGCTTGAATATTTTTGCAATTTTTCCGGTGAATTTTAATTCCTTCCCCTGTCGTAACATAACCGACAATTTCATCACCGGGAATTGGGTTGCAACATCTCGCGTAGGCATATAACAAATTTCCTTTTGTGCCGAAAATCGAAATACCGCTGGTAATGCTGCGTGCAGTATCAACAAATTTATTGAAAATCGACACAGAAGAGTCACTTTTGACTGGTTCGCTTGTTGGTGTGCGCTTATCTGTCAATTCTGAAATAACAACATCCACATCAACTTGCTCGGTCTTGATTGCAAGATAGAACGCTTGAAGATTGTCGAAGCGTTTGGTGTGAACATACTCAGTCAACTCATCGTCGTTAATATGGAGTTTTGCCTTCTTCAGTTTCTTCTCCCAAATTTCTTTTCCGGCTTCGATGAGTTTTCGTTCCTCCTCTTTCAAATAACGCCGAATGTGCGCCTTCGCTTTGTGAGTGATTGCAAACTTTTCCCAGTCACGGTTTGGTGTCTGTTTTTTTGACGTGATAATTTCTACTTGATCGCCGCTTCTCAGTATCGTATTCAACGGAACAATGCGGCCATTCACCTTTGCGCCAATGGTATGAAAGCCGACATCGGAATGAATTTCAAAGGCAAAATCAATTGCGGTGGCGTTTTTGGGTAGAATCTTCAGATCACCTTTGGGAGTGAAAACGTAGATTTCGTCTTGGTAGAGATTTAGTTTGAAACTTTCGATTAATTCTTTCGGTGAAACTTCCTCTCCTTGTTTTTGTTCGAACATTTCGCGAACCCAGTTAATCCAATTCTCTAATTCCTTATCGAGCGGCGCTTGAGAACCGTTTTCTTTGTAGAACCAGTGAGCCGCCACACCTCGTTCGGCAATTTCGTGCATCTGTTGTGTACGGATTTGCACTTCAACCATTTTCCCTTCTGGTCCGACTACCGTTGTGTGCAGGGATTGATAACCATTTTTTTTCGGAATGGAGATATAGTTTTTAAACCGTTCTGGAATAGGTTTGTAAATTTCTGATACAATACCGTACACGGTAAAACATTCATTGTTATCATTCGTATCGAGAATAATCCGAACAGCAAACATATCATAAATTTCGTCGAACGGCTTATTCCGTTTCACCATTTTATTGTAGATGCTGTAGAGATGTTTCGGTCTTCCTTCAATAGAAAACTTCAATCCCTCCTGTCGCAGGCGGTTTTCAATCGGTACGATAAATTTACGGATATAATGTTCGCGTTCGCGACGCTTTGCATTTAACGCGTGCGCAATTTCTTCATATTCTTTTCGATGAAGATGCTTGAAGGCAAGGTCTTCTAATTCCCATTTTATTTTTGCTAAACCGAACCGATGTGCAAACGGAGCATAGATTTCTAAGGTTTCTTTTGCGATGCGTTGTTGTTTTTCCGGGGGAAGATATTCCAGTGTGCGCATGTTGTGCAGACGGTCGGCAAATTTAATAATCATCACACGAATATCGTTGACCATCGACAGCAACAGTTTGCGGTAGTTCTCTGCCTGAGTAATTTCGTGACTTTCGAAAATGTTGCTGATTTTCGTGGCGCCGTCAACAATCTCCGCGATGGTGTCACCAAATTCCTTACGAATATCATCAATGGTAATTTCGGTATCTTCAACAACATCGTGAAGTAACGCGCAAGCAACAGAAACATCGTCGAGCGCAATTTCTTTCGCTACAACCATTGCTACTTCGTATGGATGTCCAAAGTATGGCTCTCCCGAACTGCGTAAATCATGCTTGTGGGCTTCCAAACTCAACTCAAATGCCTTAGTGATCAGTTCGTCGTTCACTTTGCGGAGATTTTTATGACACACCGCCAGCAAATCATCAAGTTTCTTTTTGTACTTTGGTTGTAGCATGTTCCTAGTAAGCGAATTAACAGATGTACCAATTATTTCAAAGGCGACTGCATAGTAGATGAAGCGATTTTTTCCAGCATCATTTCTGCTTGTTTAATCTTACTCTTCAAATCTCCTTTTGTTTTGCCGATATATTTTTTGAGAGAAATAATAGAGCGGCATTCTGATTTTGCATCTTCGTATCGACGTTCGCGTAGTGCAAACTGTGCAAGTTTTAATCTGCACGTTGCTTCAGTATACCGGTTGGTGACTTTTGCATTTAATGTGCTGTGAAGTAAACGATTCACAACACTTTTTACACTATCCGGCTTCCTCCATTTTTCATACACCGTCATCATATTCCACAGGTAGGAACGATTGGAGGGATATTCATTCAGCATTAGTATTCCATAATATTCCGCCTCTTCATATCTCCCTTCATCTATAAAGATAAGCATCAGATTGTGCGATGCAAGATGTTTTTCATAGGGGTGAAAAAAGGCTTGTTTTACAAGGCGAATTCCCTCTTCTGTTCTGTCTGAAAGGAATGGTATCCACGCTAGTTTGCTGCGCCAGTAATAGTAGGAACCAAGAATATTTTTTGCGGCTAAAAATGATGAATCAACCTCTAAACATTTTTCCAAAGCGCTACCGGCGCTGATACCATAGAAAAAACCTGTAGGAAGATTACCTTTGTCAGAAGCGGTGTAGGAGCGAAAAGCATCAGCAACGCCGGAATAATACCACCCCCATGCCTCTGTGCTCTTGCTTTTGAGCATTTCTTCAGCCAATTCACTTGCCACAGTCAACAACGAATCATACTGTGCGCTATTGAAACGGTCGCCATAATCAGAGAATCGCGCCTGCAACATTCCGGCAAGATAGAGATATCCGCATGGATGTTTTGGATAGTGAGCAATGATTGTTCGAAATGTTATTTCTGCAGAATCATACTCTTGTTTTAACGTTTGATGAATTCCCCGTAGCAACAATTTGTGCTGCTTCGGATCTTCAAGAAGTTGAGCCGAAGTACACTGTAGTATAAAAAGAACAAGAAAAAAAATTTTTACCATCACTCCGTCCCAAATACACGATCGCCGGCATCGCCAAGACCGGGCAAAATATATCCTCTGTCATTGAGTCCCTTATCAACAACAGCACAGAAGATGTGTACATCTGGATGCGTTTTTCGAATAATACGAACACCGGCGGGCGAGGCAACAAGACAGACGAGACGAATATTCTTTGCTCCCTTATTTTTCAAAAATGACAGAGCCGCTTTAGCGCTTCCACCGGTGGCCAACATTGGGTCAATTAACAGCACAAGACTTCGCGCTAACGTTTTTGGAAATTTGGAATAATAATCCACTGGCTCTAAGGACTCCTCGTCTCGGTACAATCCAACGTGACCAACTCGCGCTTCGGGCAACACATTTAGGAATCCTTCCACCATTCCCAAACCAGCACGCAATATGGGAACAATGACAATATCATTCTTCAATTTATATCCCTTCGTTCGCGCAAGCGGCGTTTGAAGCGAATATTCTTCCAATAGAAAATCGTGAGTTACTTCAAATGCCATCATTCCTGCTACGCGTGAAAGAACTGTTCGGAACAGATGATTGGGTGTGTACTTGTCACGCAAGATAGATACATCTCGCTGTACTAACGGATGATCGATTATGGTTAAATTTTTCATGTGGACTCCTGTGAAAGTAATTTTTTGAGTTGAATACCGCTCAGTACTACGCCGTCCCACAAAGGTGCAAACGTTGGAGCATAGATCACATCTAACTCTGACAGATCTTTTACTGTTAATCCATGCTTGATAGCAACAGCAAAAACGTTTGCACGTTGCATCACTCCATCTTTCCCAAACAGACTTGCACCAAGAATTTTCCCTGATTTTCTGTCGGCAATCGTTGTTATTGTCAACGGAGCGCTGTGCGGCATAAATGCAATACGTGAAGAGGTGGTCACTGTTGATGAAATAATGTCGAATCCCGCACTCTTCGCTTCTTTTTCCGATAGTCCGATCTGAGCAACTTCAAGTGTACACACGCGCAAACCGATTGTCCGTAAAGCGCCTTTGAATTGTGCATTACCGCCGGCAGCGTTTTCACCGGCAACCCAACCAGTTTTACTTGCAATTGTAGCGAGTGAAAGATAAAATGGTCTTCTGGTAATAACATTTTTTACTTCACAACAATCACCAGCTGCAAAAATATGATCAACACCGAGTGCGTTCATTGTATCGCTAGTAAGAATTCCACCAAAAGCGCCAATATGAACACCTGCTTCTTTCGCCAGTGATGAATTCGGTTCTACACCAATGGCAACAATAACAAGATCTGTTTCAATTGTTCTGTCTTTTAATCCAACAGCAACAACATTTTGCTTTGCACCTATACCGAACCATTCTACAGTTGCATTGGGAATAAAACTTATTGTATGGCGTTCTAATTCAGTAATAATTGCTTGTTGCGTTTCTTTTGATGTCAACGTAAGCGGACCGGTCGACCGCTGTATAACCGTCACATCTATTCCTCTTCGTTGTAAAGCATCAGCCATTTCCAAGCCAATGAAACCAGCACCGATAATGGTCGCCGAACGTGGTTGTTCTTCGTGAAGATATTTGTAGAGTGCATGCGCCGTGTCAAGTGTTTTTATGTGAAAAACATTCCGCGCCCCTTCTCCTTCAATATGAAGTGCTTTGGAACGATTGCCCGTTGCAATGATCAATTTATCGTAGTAATCTTTTATTTGCTTTCCACTAGAAAGATTTCTAATCGCCAACTCACGTTTCGAAGGGATAATTTCTTCTACCAAATGTTGTGTATGAACTATAATTCCTTTTTCTTGTTTCAAACGTTCAGGGGAAAACGGTTCTAACTTTTGTGCATCGGTTACCTCTCCTGAAACAACAAACGGAATTTCGCACACGCCGTACGATACATGCTCACCCGCTTCATAGAGAACTACATCGGCATCTGGATTTATTCTTTTTGCTTTTGCGGCAGCGCTAGGTCCCGCAGCAACACCACCAATAACTACGATGCGTCGTTTCATTTTCTTTTCCGCTTAAAAACTAATGTGAGTGGAACGCCCTGAAAACCAAAGTGATGCCGAATGCGATTCTCCAAATATCGTTTGTACACATCTGTAATGAGTTGCGGCTCATTAGCAAAAAAAGCAAACACCGGCGGTTGAGTTTTCACCTGTGTTACATAATTCAGCTTTACATCTTTACCTGTTTTTGTCGAAGGCGGATAGTGGTGAATATCAGCAAGCAATGCTTCGTTCAACGAACTTGTCGGAATCCGCATTGCACGATTCTGATGAATCTGTTTGCTGAGTTCAAGTAGTTTGTAAATTCGTTGTTTTGTCTTCGCTGAGATAAAAATTATTGGAATGTAATCATAGGTACGAAGTTTACTGCGCAACACTCGCTCGTATTCTTTTGCTGTTTCATGATCTTTTTCAATAGCATCCCATTTGTTGACGGCAATAACGATGCCAATATGTTTTTCAACGGCTGTTTGAACAATACGCAGGTCTTGCTTTTCTAGCGGTGTAGTAGCATCAAAAACAATGACAGCAAGATTGCATCGTTCAATAGCTTTCAGTGTTCTGATAGTTGAATAGAAATCTACATTGTGTTTAATTCTGCTTTTCCGCATCAGGCCAGCAGTATCAATCAACACAATTTCTTCGCCATAGTATTTGATGACAGAATCGATGGGGTCGCGTGTAGTGCCGGCAATTGGAGTCACAATAGAGCGTTCATATCCGAGAAGAGCATTCGTGAGAGATGACTTGCCGACATTCGGTTTTCCAATAATGGCAATACGAAGTTGTTTGTCTTTCTCTTCGTCTTGCACGGTCACCGGATACTCCGATGTGATAACATCGAGAAAATCGCCGATTTTTCTTCCGCCGAGGGCCGCTATCGAAATCGGTTCGCCTAGTCCGAGGTGGTGAAAATCCGCAGTTGCATGTTCCTCGCCTGCTGAATCAATTTTATTGACAACCAAATGAACTTTTTTGTTCGACTTGCGAAGGATAAGAGCAATCTCTTTGTCCATTGGTGTTACTCCATCCTTGCCATCAACAACAAACAATATTTTGTCTGCTTCCTGAATAGCAATTTGGGATTGTTCACGAATTGCTTTTTCAAAGACTTCATCAGAGTTGGGGACAAATCCGCCGGTGTCAATCAACATAAATTTTTTGCCGGTCCATTCTGCCTGAGCGTAGTGACGATCGCGGGTAACGCCAGGTTCATCGTGCACAATTGCATGCTGAGCGCCAATAATGCGATTAAAGAGCGTTGATTTACCGACGTTGGGACGACCAATGATTGCGATTAAAGGATTGGACATTTCGAGATGCAACTTTCTACTGTTATTGGTTGAAAATACGAAAGTTAAAGGACAAAAAAAATCCTGCAGGATGCAGGATTTTTAACATTGAAGTGCAGAAACGTTATGTTGTCGCTTCTGCAATACACGTGAATCAGTAGTAGATTTACTTGAGCAATGTTAATTTCTTCACTTCATTCCGGTCTTTTGTTTTCAATGCATAAAAATATACTCCACTGGGCAAGGTTGAACCATTAAATTCCACGTTATGCATCTTGTTGCCTTCTGCTATTCCGCTAAAGAGCGTTACTACCTCCTGTCCCAATGCTGTATATACTTTCAATGTTGCAAACTGAGTGGTAGGTATTGCAAACTGAATTACCGTTGTCGGGTTGAATGGGTTCGGGTAGTTTTGTAACAGCGTAAACTCATTCGGCAAATGCGCTACAGTCACTTCTACTTGCGGACTGTATTCGAACTTCCCATCCCGATCAATTTGTTTGAGGCGATACAAATACGTGCCTGCTGAAATTTTTGAATCTATGAAGGTGTATTCCTGTGGTGTGTTGACAGTTCCATGTCCTTCCACAAAACCAATGTTCTCCCACTGACTATTCCGAGCGAAGTCGAGAGATGAAACTTTGCGTTCTACTTCAAAGCCAGCGTTGTTTATTTCTGTAGCAGTGTTCCATTTTAAGACGACATTTTTTCCCACGGCATTAGCGATGAAACTGGTGAGTTCAACCGGTAGAGAATAATTTACTCCACTGTTATTATTATAATTAATTGTAATCAAATCGGCATTTGCATGAGTTGGTGAAGACACTGTTGTAGTAAAAACATAATATTGATTACTTGATGTACCAATAACTCCTTCGCTTGGAATTGTGGCAGAATAAGAGGTGCCACTTCCAGTTGCTTCCACAAAACTCGACGTACTCCAATTATCTGTAGTATAGCGAACTAATATTTTTTCTTCTGCAGATTTTGAAGTGTTCAGGGTAATATTAACTGTTACTGCGGTACCAGGCGAAGTATAATTATCTGTTACTGAACTAATTGTAACAGGTTGTGCAGAAGTTTCCATAAAAATTGCCTCTGTATTTGCATAACCATTATCTTTCCAGTTTACAGTGTACCACCTTCCATCAACTACAGTAATTGAATTATCTGACGCACTGCTACTATAAGTATATGTCTGGATTGTATTCATTGAAACCGTAACATTGCCCCACTTGTTATTATACGGACTCACTGAAGGACCCGATGTAAACAAGAATGCATAAGTACCTCCTGTAATATCTCCCCCACTAGAAGCAACTTTTATAGTAGTATGCCAACGCAAAGTTCCGGTGGTGATTTTGGTTATAGTACCACCAACAACTTGTGTTGAACTTGCAAAAACTAAGTTGTTTGTTGGTGGGTTGGTCCAACCATTCCACGAACCGGGCATATTCAACCCTTCTGGCTCATATATTTGACTACTAGCAATAGATATAAAGAATGCTTGGAGAAAAATAAAAAAGGTATTTTTCATATTTCGCTCCATATAATGTCTAATGTTGTGAGTGTTTCGGCTATTTTACCCAAGCTCAACATCAATGTCAAGCAAATTTTTAGAGGAAAAGGGCTTTTCTTAACCTGTTATGCAGGTTCTAATTCAGAGAGAAATGCACGGACATGGCGTGCCATTTGCTCGAATTCTATCAAAAACGCATCGTGGCCATAAGGAGAGGTAATTTCGCGATAGGTTGAATGGGGAATAAGTTGTGCAATCTGTTTTTGTTCACGAACAGGATATAAGATATCCGAATCTATGCCTATTGATAATGTTGGAGCTGTTATTGACCCAAGTGTCTCCTCCAACGTTCCCCTATCAAGTGTAACATCATGCAAATCCATTGCCCTTGTAATGTAGATGTATGTATTGGCATCAAAACGATTCACCAGTTTTTTCCCTTGATAGCGAAGGTAACTTTCTACCTGAAATAGATTGGAGAAATCAAAGCGATACGACGACGAACTGCCATTACTTTTCTGACGTTGTCTGCCAAATCGTTGTTCAAATTCTTTTTCACTGCGGTACGAAATCATTGCAATTTGTCGGGCAAGAGATAATCCCTTTTCGGGTTGTCCGAATTCATAGTATTGGCCATTGCGCCAATCGGGGTCATTCATAATAGCCTGTCGCGCCAAATCATTTAATCCTACACACCAAGCAGAATGCCGCGCCGATGTAGCAATGGGAATAATTGAATCTACAAGGTGTGGGTACATCAATGCCCATTCGAGTACTTGCATACCACCCAGCGATCCGCCAATAACAGTTTTCAATTTTTTGACACCAAGATACACAATCAATGCTTTTTGGACTTTTACGATATCGCGCACCGTCATCTGCGGAAATAACATGCCGTACGGTTTTAGTGTGTTAGGATTTATTGATGACGGCCCTGTTGTACCATAACAACTTCCCAAAAAGTTTGAGCAGATGACGAAATATTTAGACGTATCCAACGGTTTCCCTTCACCGATAAAACTATCCCACCATCCGACTGATTTTGGATCTTCTGATGAATATCCGGCTGCATGAGCGCTTCCGGTTAACGCGTGACAAACGAGAATGGCGTTTGTTCCATCGGTATTTAATTCGCCATACGTTTCATACGCCACCGTTACCGGTGAAAGTTGAACGCCAACGTCCATGGATAATGGATTAGTGTCGTCAAACAATGTAACATATTTTGTAGCGACTATATTTTTTTTATCAACAATAATATTCATAACATTTTTTTAACATAGTTGACCGTCACCTGAACAGTGACGGTCAACCACTGTACGCCTACACTGTAACGTCAACTTTGCTTTTCACTGCACGTAACGCTTCGTCGAAATCTTCGATGATATCTTCAATGTGTTCAATTCCGACCGAAACACGAACTAGTTCAGGCGTCACGCCGGAAAGCAGCTGCTCTTCCGGAGACAGTTGTTCATGTGTTGTGGAAGCCGGATGAATGACCAGCGTTTTTGCATCACCGACATTTGCCAGCAGACTTGCCAGCTTCACATTATTGATGAACGTTTTGCCTGATTCCGCTCCTCCTTTTATACCAAACGTGAGAATAGAGCCGAATAAGCCGTTCCGTAAGTATTTCTTTGCTAATGTGTGTGAAGGATGGCTTGGCAAACCGGGATACGAAACCCATTCTACCAGCGGATGCTTTTCAAGCCACAGTGCAAGCTTTAATGCGTTTTCGTTATGACGTTCAATCCGAAGAGACAATGTTTCCAATCCTTGTATCAACAGAAACGAATTGAAGGGCGACAGCGCAGGACCCAAATCTCGCAATCCTTCAACGCGGGCTCTAATAATAAATGCTATATTGCCAAACGGACCGGGGGCTCCAAAGATATCCCAGAATTTTAATCCGTGATAGCCGGGGCTTGGTTCAGTGAAGATGGGGAATTTTCCGTTTGCCCAATTGAATTTTCCTGAATCGACAATCACACCACCTATACTGGTGCCATGTCCGCCAATCCACTTTGTAGCAGAATGCGTGATAATATCAGCACCGTGTTCAAACGGACGAATAAGATACCCCGCCGCACCGAAGGTATTGTCTACAATCAACGGTATACCATGATCATGTGCTACTTTTGCAATGGCTTCAAAGTCGGGAACGTTGAGACGAGGATTTCCGATAGACTCTATATAAATTGCCTTCGTTTTGTCGTCAATCAGTTTTTTAAATTCTTCCGGATCATCACCATCAACAAACTTAACGTTGATGCCTAAGCGGGGAAATGTTACTTTGAACTGGTTGTACGTTCCACCATATAAATTGCTTGTTGAAATGATATTCTCCCCCGCCTGCACAATTGTTGAAATAGCTAAAAACTGCGCCGCCTGACCAGAAGCAGTGGCAAGCGCACCAACCCCACCTTCGAGCGCCGCAATGCGCTGTTCAAAAACATCCGTTGTCGGATTCATGATGCGGGTGTAGATATTTCCGAATTCACGTAGTCCGAACAGATTTGCGGCATGCTCAGCATCATTAAAATTGTATGAGGTGGTTTGATAAATCGGCACTGCACGTGCTTTTGTTGTGGGATCAGGTTGTTGACCAGCATGCAATTGTAATGTTTCAAAACGATAATGACGTTGTTTTCCATTGGTTGACATAATTAACTTCCTTTATAAAAAAGTGGATAGATACAAAGGCGTCACACTTTCACGTGCCACCTTCAACATTTACAAGAAAAAACTATGGTTAGCGACAACAGAGGAAGTTTCCGTCGAAGTACGGAGAAAGGTGTTCCAGCACCGGCCGGCAAGCGTAAAAAAGATGTAAATTAGCTGTGGGTAGCATGAAATTATTCTACATTGACAATTGTCTTACGCGTTCTAGAATGATCGCAAGACGTTTAAAAACTAAACAACCTCTTTTAGTTAGGTAGAAGATAAACTAAAAGAGGTTGTTGAATAATTCACAGTCTTTAGTTCATCTTCATCCTGCCTTGCAGGATTTCTGAATTTAGCACCTGACACGACGCTGTTTGAGTCGCCGGTTGCTGTGGAGTCTGCGGGTCAGTCCCTCGTCCACTCTTGATGAAAACATTACGTTGTATAAAAGAACTACTTACAATATAGCATAAATAAATGGTTTGTCAATAGTTCACAGAAAAAATATTCAATTGTATTTTTTCGAGTTTTTCACTACTACATCCATAAATTTCTGTCTAAGCTGCGGTATTGGATTGCTTCACTCAAATGTTCGGTTTTAATCTCATCACTACCTGCAAGATCGGCAATGGTGCGCGAAACTTTTAGAATTCTATCATATGCTCGGGCAGATAAACCGAGTTTTGTCATTGCCATTTTCAACAACTCTTCTCCAGCCGAATCGATTTTACAAAACTCGCGAATTTCTTTCGACTGCATTTGTGCATTCGAAAAAAGATTTTTTTTGGCGCTGGAAAATCTTTGCAGCTGAATTTCTCGTGCCTTAATGACTCGTTCACGTATTGCCACAGATTGTTCTCCAGGTTTTTTCTGCGCAAGTTCGACTACTTTTACGGCAGGTACCTCAATATGAATGTCAATACGGTCAAGCAGAGGTCCGGAAATTTTTCCCATATACTTTTGAATTTGCATCGGTGTACAAGTACACTCCGCATTGGGATTACCGTAATTGCCGCAAGGGCACGGATTCATCGCGCAAACGAGCATAAAACTTGCCGGAAAATCAACAGACATTTTTGAGCGGCTGATCGTTACTTTACCATCCTCTAACGGCTGACGCATCACTTCAAGCACGTTGCGGGCAAATTCAGGAAGTTCATCGAGAAACAACACGCCGTGGTGCGAAAGTGAAATTTCTCCCGGACGTGGTATGGTTCCACCGCCAACAAGCGCTGAATCTGAAATAGTGTGATGTGGGGAACGAAACGGTCTGTGTGCAACAAGCGCTGAGCCGGGAGGAAGGATTCCTGCAACCGAGTGAATTTTTGTTGTTTCAATGCTTTCTTCAAATGTCATTGGTGGAAGAATGCTCGGGAGTCTGCGGGCAAGCATTGTTTTGCCTGAACCCGGCGGTCCAATCATAATGATGTTGTGCCCACCTGCCGCGGCAACTTCTAATGCGCGCTTTACATTCTCCTGTCCTTTAACATCAGAAAAATCTGCAGTGTATTTTTGGTCAGCAGAAAAAACATCGCGCATGTTCACTCGCAATGGCGCCGCTGAACTCTTTCCATCCAAAATTTTAACGGCATCAGCAAGAGTTTCAACGCCATAGACATCAACGCCTTCCACCATTGCCGCTTCTTTTGCATTTGATTCGGGAAGAATCATACCGCGGATTCCTTTCTTCTTCACTTCGATGGCAATTGGAAGCACGCCATGCACGGGACGTAGTGAACCGTCCAGCGCAAGTTCGCCAAGGATAACAAATTCCTTTAGTCTATCAGTGCTCACTTGTCCGCTTGATGCAAGCATACCGATGGCAATAGGAAGATCGTACGCCGAACCTTCTTTTTTCACATCTGCCGGAGCCAAATTGATGGTGATGCGCTTGTTCGGATAGACGAATGCCGAGTTCTTCAATGCTGAAGCAACACGTTCACGGCTTTCTTTCACAGCATTATCCGGTAAGCCGACCATAAAAAAATTAGGAACGGTGTTTTCGATGTTGGTTTCGATTTCAATGAGATAGGCGTTAATGCCGTATGTTGCGGCAGAAAATACTGTAGAAAGCATTGAATGTTTCTGACTAAAGAATGAATGGATGAATATATTCAGGTCAGAGGTAAGTATCAAGTACTACACAACTTTGGGAAGCATGTTTTGTAAGATTTCAAACATCCACAAGTTAGTTATTTTACAGATGCGAGTGCAGTTTTTAACACTTCAGCGCTATGTTGGAGAAGTCTCTTTTCTTCGTTATTCATTGAAAGACCGATATTGGCAATCACACCGTTACCTCCGACCAAACGTGGAAGTGACAAGGCAACGCCATACTCATCGACTGTTTCGCTCACTGTTAAAATTGCACGTTGGTCTCGAAGTATTCGCTCGGTAATATTTGCCAGCACAGCTCCGATTCCGTAGTATGTGGCTCCTTTCCCCTGGATGATGTGGTACGCCGCCTTCCGAACATGTTCAGAAATTTTTTCACGGATTGACTCAGACCATGCAATATTTCGTGCATTACAAAAATCTTGAATTGGCATTCCTGCTACTGTTGCGCTACTCCACACAATAACTTCACTGTCACCATGTTCACCAACAACATAACCATGAACATGGTGAGCATCAACCCCAACATGCTCTGCAACTAATGCGCGAAAGCGGGCAGTATCCAAAGTTGTTCCAGAACCAATAACTCTCCCTTTTTGCACATGTGCAATGCGTTCAGTAATTGTTGTTAAAATATCAACAGGATTGGTTGCTACAAGAATCACAGCATTCGGTTCTGCTTCAACAATGTTGGGAATAATAGATTGAAACACGCCGACATTTCTTCCTATCAAATCGAGTCGGGATTCGCCGGGACGTTGATTGACGCCTGCAGCAACAATAACAACTTTTGCACCTTTCAGATCGTTATACGTACCAGCAGACACAAGCACTGGATGCGAAACAGGCGTTGCATGCTGAATATCGTCTGCTTCAGCTTCCGCCTTTGCGCGATTGGCATCAATCAGGACAAGTTCTCTGCACGAATTACGAAGAACCATAGCATACCCCGTTGCAGAACCAACAAAGCCTGTTCCAATGATTCCGACTTTCACTGTTTCACCTTCCTAAAAGACATTTTCAAAATCTAAAAATTGTTTAAAAATAAAATGCGCTGAATAGAAACTTACTCAGCGCATACTTATTCTGCAACACTTCGCCTTCCTTTCTACCGATGTGCTCGCAGAAAATCAAGACGAGGTTTCATCTCTTCTACTGACTTTAATAGCTTATCTTTTCCAAAAATTGATTCTTCCTGACTGGTAAATGCCAACTCATATTCACTGCTCATAATAATTGCTTCTTCCGGGCAGACTTCTTCACAAAAACCGCAGAAGATGCATCGCGTCATATTGATTTCAAATAGTTTAGGATACCGTTCTTTATCGAGTTCCGTTTCTGCTGCTTGCACCTGAATGGCAAGCGCCGGGCACACACGACTGCACAAACCACAGGCAACACAACGCTCAACTCCGTTTTCATGTACCAACACCGGACGCCCTCTAAATGATGCTGCCGGTTCAAATTTCACGTCAGGGTACTGGTATGTAAATTTCGGTTTAAAAATCTGCTTCACGGCAGTCCACATTCCTTTAAAAATTTCAGGAATGTACATCTTCTGATTCCATTTCAGATCTTTTAACCGAATAATTTCACTTCTCTCTAAATACTTATCCATACGTTGTTCAGAACGTTCTTAAAAATATAAGATGAATAAACCTGTGAGTGCAATATTCAGCAATGCTAACGGTAGCATCACTTTCCAACCAAGATTCATCAACTGATCATATCTGAAGCGCGGCATTGACCAGCGTACGATCATAAAGAAGATAACGACAGCAACAACCTTTGTAGCAAACGCTGCAACTTGCAACAGACTGACTACCAGAGGCGACAAACCAAGTCCTTCAATGTATGGCGCCTGCCAACCACCAAGATACAATGTCGTAATCATTGACGCGGCAGTAAACATCGCCAAATATTCTGACAGCATGAACATGCCAAATTTCATTCCGGAATATTCCGTGTGGTAGCCGGCAACTAACTCTGGTTCCGCTTCAGGAAGATCGAACGGCAGACGATTTGTTTCGGCAAACATAGAAACGGTGAAGATAATAAACCCCAATGGCTGAATAAATGCATTCCATGCGGGAAGAAATCCAAAAAAATATCCTCCCTGTTTCTGCACGATCTCATCCAATTGTAGTGTGTTCGCAACCATCACAACACCGATAATGGAAAGCCCCATAGAAAGTTCATAACTAATCATCTGTGCCGAAGAACGAATGCCGCCGAGAAGCGAATATTTATTATTCGATGACCAACCGCTCAAGGTAATGCCGTACACAGCCAACGATGAAAGTGCAAGAATATACAGGAAACCGATATTCACATCCGCAATCTGCAAGCGAATTGTGTAATCTATTCCACCAACATTAATGGTGAGCGAATTGCCGAAAGGAATGACGGCAAATGTTGAGAAAGCAATGGTTATGGAAATCAATGGACCAAGTGAATGCACAAATTTGTTCGCATTCGCCGGTACAATATCTTCTTTCAAAAATAATTTTGGGATATCAGCCAGTGGCTGAAGCAATCCAAAGGGACCCACGCGGTTTGGTCCGATACGATTTTGAATGTATGCGCTCAATTTTCTTTCTGTCTGCACTCCATAAGCCACTGCAGGCAGAAGAGCAAGAAAAATAACGACAAAGATTTTGACGACAGCTTCGATGATAAAAAATGAGTCCATAATCATGCAGTAACTGAAGATTCTTTTAATGGTGCACCCAACGTTCCAACTTTCAAGTAAGAAAGTCCTTTGAATGCATCAATTTTATGTGTGAGTTCGTTGAACACATCTTCCACTTTTGTGTATTTATATTTTACGCCCATAGCATTAGCAACACCAACGACAATTTTCCATGACGGACGTGCATCTCGACGCGGTCCTTTTCCCCACTTATCGTTATGCGCAGCAAATTTATCCCAACGGCTCATTGCAAAATTATCCAATGCACGATCTTGTTCAAGCGTTGTTACAGCAGGACGAATACGTTGCACACGGTGTTGGAAGTTTGTCCACGTGCCGTTCTTTTCCGCATACGTAGAGGCAGCAAGCACAACATCGGCCAATTGCGTTGTCTTATTGATGTTAGTTGCATGAACGGCAAAAAATTCAAGTTTTGCAAGAGCCTCTTCAACACCGGGAATTTGTGCGATATCATCTTCTAAGGCATACAATGCTTTAATTTTTCCTTCTTTCATAGCGTTAATCATCTGCTCAAACGACATGCCGCCAGCGCCCGGCACTGCGCCGACAACTTCTGCGCCAGCTGCATTTGGTGTTTTATCAGCACGGATAAGCACTGTATCATCAGTCCCTTCGTAGTGCCGCACAAAGTCAAGATTGCGCGTACCAATAACTTCTTTAGCAAACCTTGCAAAGATGTAATTGTCTTCATTCGTCGCATATGCCGAACCGAGTAACGCAATTTGCGATGCGTTGAATGATTTTAACTCTGACGCCACTTTTGCAATGGCTTCATCCCATCCGACTTCTACCAGTTGTCCATCTTTGCGTACCATTGGCGACTTGATACGTGTGTCATCGTTCACATGTTTCCATGTATTCAATCTACCATGATCACACATCCACACGCTGTTCACGTCGTCATTTTTTCGCGGCGTTAATCGGAGAATTTCGTTGTTACGCACGCCTATTTCAATATTACATCCTCGAGCACATCCCGTGCAGATAGAATCAGTAAAGGACATTTCCCATACACGCGATTTGAAACGGAAATCCTTATTGGTCAATGCACCAACAGGGCAAATATCTACCACATTCATCGAATACGGATTATCGAGTTTCTCGCCGGGGAATGTTGCAAGCTCAACACGGTCTCCCCGTTTCGTAAATTCAAGTTGATGTACGCCGGCAATTTCATCGCAGAAGCGAATGCAGCGAGAGCACATAATACAACGCTCGACATCCAGCATTACACGAGGTCCGATTTCGACGCGTTTTGGTTTGTGTACTTTGTCTTCAAAAAATCTGCTAAATCCTGTGCTATACTTGTAGGCGTAATCTTGAAGTTTGCATTCACCTGCTTCATCGCAAATCGGGCAGTCGAGCGGATGGTTGATGAGGATAAATTCCATCACTGCTTCGCGTGCATTGATGACTCGTTCATTTTTGGTGTGTACAACCATGCCGTCGGCAACTTGAGTCATACAGGCAATAACAAGTTTCGGCATTTTTTCAACTTCAACCAAACACATGCGGCAGTTGCCGGCGGGCGAAAGTTTTTCGTGCCAGCAAAAATGAGGAATCGTAATACCATTTTCTCTGGCAGCTTCGATGATGGTCTTTTTATTGTCGACTTCGAATTGCGTTCCGTCGATGGTAATTTTTACGCTGGGCATGAATGAGATTCTATATTCAAATGGTCAGTAAAGGTTAATAGTTACGTACAAATGTATAAAAAAAAGTTCTGGTTTGAAAGAGGAAATTTTCTGCTGTAGGAAACAAAACTCCTGCAAGAGCAATTACCCTTGCAGGAGTCTATACGTTTATCGAAGAATTGTATCAACAGACGTGTACTTCATGTGGAAGGCGTCGGCAACGCTCTTATAGGTAATCAAGCCGTCAACCATATTCAATCCATGTTTGATTTCAGGATTTGTTTGTACAGCTTTTTCCCACCCTTTATTGGCAATCTCAACAGCATACGGCAATGTTGCGTTTGTTAATGCAATTGTTGATGTGAACGGTACGGCGCCGGGCATATTTGCAACGCAGTAATGGATCACACCGTCAACAACGTACGTCGGATTTTCATGTGTGGTTGGTTTACAGGTTTCAATACATCCGCCTTGATCAACAGCAACATCAACGATCACTGAACCCGGTTTCATCGTCTTCAACATTTCTTTCTTGATGAGTTTCGGCGCTTTGGCTCCCGGAATGAGTACTGCCCCAATCACCAAATCTGCTGTTTGAATGACTTTGCGAATGTTATACGGATTGCTCATCATCGTAATGACATTTTTGGGCATAATGTCATCCAGTTGACGAAGTCTGTACACGTTATTGTCTAAAATTGTTACTTTGGCACCAAAACCGGCAGCAATTTTCGCCGCATTGGTTCCTACAATTCCTCCACCAATAATGACAACGTTTGCGGGTTCAACACCAGGAACACCGCCGAGTAACACTCCGCGCCCACCGACAGTTCTCTCGAGATATTTTGCCCCTTCTTGCGGAGCCATTCTTCCGGCAACTTCGCTCATTGGAATCAACAGTGGTAGCGAACCATCAGCTTTTTGTACTGTTTCGTAGGCAATGCAGACCGCCTGGGATTTCATCATTGCTACTGTTAACTCTTTGCTGGCGGCAAAATGAAAATAGGTGAAAATAATCTGATCACGTCGGATGAGGTGATACTCCGGTTTGATCGGTTCTTTCACTTTAATAATCATGTCTGCTTTGTGATAGACCTCTTTTGCATTCTTCGCTATTTTTGCGCCTGCTTCGATATAGGCTGCATCGTCAAAACCGCTGCCAAGTCCCGCTTTTGTTTCGACAATAACAGTATGTCCGAATTGACGCAGTGTTTCTACACCGACCGGCACAAGGCCAACACGATTTTCATTGGTTTTAATTTCTTTGGGAACTCCAATAATCATAATGTCATCTCTCTTGGTTAATGTTAAATATAATGCAGCTTCATAGCTGCATCTCGTTTAGTTTTTTTGTTCTGGTAATAATACAACAGTGGTAAATTGATTGATGTTGAACAACAGATTGGCGACGTTTTGTACATCGTCAATTGTAACTGCATCAATACTTTTAACAATCGAATCAAGTGGCTGATATTCGCCAAAGTACAATTCGTTTGTTCCCAACCGCAACATCCGATTAGAGGTACTTTCGAGACTCATCAGCATATTTCCTTTCAACTGTGCTTTAGCTCTGGCTAACTCACTTTTTTTCAGTGGCGTCGATTTTATTTTTTCCAATTCTTTGCACGCTAACTCTATAGCTTTGGTAACAGCGTTTTTATCAGTGCCAGCGTAGATACCAAACACGCCAGCTTCATTCGTCATGGTAAGAAAAGAGTAGACCGAGTATGCTAGTCCATGCTTTTCGCGAATTTGTTGAAATAATCGCGAGCTCATCCCGTCACCAAGGACAGCGTTCATTACCAAGCCGGGATAGCGCATGTGGTGATGAACGTTAAAGGCAAGCGTGCCGGTACACACATGTGCCTGCTGAATTGGTTTTGGATATTCTTTCGTCAACCGTTGTTGCTTTGGTGTTGTGTATTCTTTCCGCGGTACAGAAGATTTTCTTTTCATCCTGAAATATTTCTCTACTAAACGGACCAAGGTTTCATGTTTCAGGTTTCCTGCAGCAGTTACAATAGTATTATCATTTGTGTAGAATCGTCGTGTATAGGCAAACAGATCATTTTGTGAAAATCTGCTGACATTTTCTGCTGTACCTATAATCGGCCGGGCAAAGGGATGTTCACCAAAAAGATGTTTTTCAAAATATTCATGCACAAGATCATCCGGATCATCCTCCGAACGTTTGATTTCCTCCAACACCACAGTTTTTTCTTTGTCAATTTCTTTTGGTGGAAAGATTGAATTCTGCACCATATCCGACAGAACATCAACGGCGCGTTCAAGATATTCATCCAACACACGAGCATAGTAACATGTATGCTCTTTTGTTGTGAACGCATTCATGTAACCACCTACCGATTCCAGACTTTCTGCAATCTGAATGTAGTTTCTTTTCTTCGTTCCTTTGAACATCATGTGCTCAATAAAATGCGAAATGCCGTTGATCTCGGCGGTCTCGTTGCGAGAGCCTGTGTTGACCCAGATGCCGATGGATACTGATTTCACGGTGGGTATTTCTTCGCTGATGACGCGAATGCCATTAGCAAGTATCGTTTTCTTATAAGAAGTGTTTGCTACCGATTGTGTGTGTGCGGTTTTTACTCTGTCTGCCATCTCTACTTATTCATGTTCATAAATTTTGCAGTGTCAAGATAGATGATTTTCACCAAACTTGAAAGAAAAATTAACAGACCAACCAATAGAATATACTAAGAGACATAATGCAAAAAATACTTATATTTCATTACCTTTTTTGTCTTTTTTACGGTAAAAATAACTCACAAGTGTGCTTTTCGGTCTGTAAAGCAAGTGTTAACTTCGTGAAATATCTCGGAGCATTGCCTCAATTTTCACCACTACCATATCAATCCCAACAGTATTTTCACTGCCACGGGGAATAATAATATCGGCATACCGTTTACTCGGCTCAACAAATTCAAGATGCATCGGTTTAACAGTCGCGTTATACTGCGTCATTACAGATTCAATAGTACGTCCACGCTCTACAATATCCCTCTTCAGTCTGCGTAGCAAGCGTTCATCGGCATCGGTATCTATAAAAATTTTGATGTCGAAAAGATCACGCAATTCTTTTGATGCAAAGATCAGGATTCCCTCAACGATGATAATTTCTTTCGGCTCAAGATGACGTGTTTCCTTCATTCGTAACAACGTCGTAAAATTGTAGAGCGGCTGTTCAACGGACTTTCCGGCACGCAAATCTTTGATATGCTGAACAAGAAGTGATGTTTCCAACGAATCGGGATGATCGAAGTTAATTTCTTCTGGTCTTTTTCCTTGAAAAGCGGAAAGATCTTTATAATAGGAATCGTGTTGAATTACCACAACGTTTTCTTTAGCCCGAAGACGTTCTAAAATACGATTCGTGACAGACGTTTTCCCGGAACCAGTACCGCCGGCTATGCCAATAACAAGTTGTCTCATTGTTGTGCTTTCATTTTGCTTAGTGAATATAGACGAACATCGGTGCAGAAGCAAGATACAACTGCAATTGAAAGCGAGTGAATGTTTCACTATTTTATTCACGCCAATGATTGAAACTCTACTGTTCGGAATACTTTGCTTTTTAGCGATTGTTTACGTCGGTGTTGCGTTATTCGCTTTCTATGGATTAACAAAATTAACGCCACCATTGACCGATACGGTGCATTCATTTTCTATTATTGTTGCAGCAAGAAATGAAGAGCGCACTATTGCTCCCCTGCTTCACTCGTTGATAGCATTAGATTATCCAAAAGAACATTATGAAATCATTATCGTAAATGATCGATCCACCGATGCAACAGCCGACATTGTTACAGACATTTCCGCACATGCAGAGAATATTACACTAATCTCTCTTACTGAAAACAATACCGATCTGCCAAACAAAAAGCATGCGCTGAGCGTTGGTATTCGCCATGCACGCTACCCAATTCTCGCTTTTACTGATGCAGATTGCATTGTCCCACCAACATGGTTGAAACGATTGAGCGAGCAATTTTCTGATGACGTTGGACTTGTCGCAGGATATTCTCCGTATCTTTTTAATGAACCAAAACATTGGTTTAATTCTTTTCTACGTTACGAAGAGCTGAAAGGAACAATCTTTGCCGCCGCTGCGGTTAGGCTCAACAGTCCCTATATGTGCACAGGAAGAAACCTTGCGTACAGAAAAATTGTCTTCGAACAAGTCGGCGGGTTTGAAAAAATTAAACATTCAATCAGCGGTGATGATGACTTGTTTCTTCAACTTGTTCACAAAACAACACACTGGAAGATACGCTATATGACATCACCGTCGAGCTATGTGCACACACAACCGCCGATACATTTGCGGTCGTTTGTCAATCAACGGATTCGGCATATATCTGCAAGCAAATACTATCCTATTACCACAAAAGTACTCTTTGGTTGTGCTCACCTTTTGCTACTTGGTAGTTTGCTATTACTATTGAGTTTACCTTTGTACGCTCTTATCCTATTACTGGTGCGGATGAATGTCGATGCTCTGTTAATTGCCAAGGGGAAAGAATTGTTTAACGAAGAATTCTCTGTTGGTGAATTCTTTCGGAACGAACTCCTGCTGATATTTTACACACTGATTATCGGTCCGTTCGGTCTTGTTAAAAAATTTGAATGGAAAGGCGCGGTTTCGTAAATGAAACATTTCCTTTTCCATCCAGTGGTTTCCTTTATACTGAAGATTGTCATTTCCGTTTCACTCTTGGCTGCATTATTTTACTATGTTAACGTTGATGAGATTATTCGTACATACAACAATGCGAATAAACTCTTGCTCGCGTTAGGTTTTGTCTCAACAATGGCAAACACTGGCTTGCATTTCTTACGCTGGCGATATCTACTCCATCTTGTCGCCCCGAATATCACAAACACTTCAGTCTTCACATCCTTAATGGTCGGCGTAACTGCCGGATTTTTTACACCGGGACAAATTGGCGAAGTTGCCGGTCGGATAGCAAGTCATCCTGAATTACGAAAAAGCCAGATCATCGGCATTACACTTCTTGACAAATTATATTTACTTGTGTTGTCATTGATAACAGGAATTGCATCACTTGCATTATATGCGGCGTATTACTCTCCGGCATATTGGAACATGTGGTATGTGTATCCTGTGTTGCTCATTATCGCTTTGTTACTCTTTGTCGGGCTATTCCCGCAATCGATGAAATACCTTTTACGATTCATTCCATCACGTATTCGCGAGCATAAATTCTACGCTATGGTCAATGTTATTGAAACCACGTTTCACAACACTCAAGGTAGAGTTTTATTTACGCTTACAACACTGTTATACACTATTATCGTACTGCAATTTTATATTTTTGTTATTGCCTTCGAACAAATTTCCTTGTTTACTAGCGCACTCTGTACATTGTCGGTGTATTTTATCAAGGCGGTGATTCTGCCGATTTCCATCGGAGATTTAGGCGTGCGAGAAAGCGCTGCAGTGTTATTTTTTACACAGGTGGGAGTTAGTGCGGCTTCAGCACTCAGTGCGTCGCTATGTATGTTTCTTGCAAACATTGTTCTGCCAAGCGCCGTAGGTGCTTTGCTTATTCTTAGATTGAAACCTCGATGGTCAAAATAGTCGTAACATATCTTTCACTTCTTTTACTACCGATGATTGTGATTTACCTTCATCGAATTCACTTTTTTTACCGGGGATTGAAAAAACTTGTACCAGGAACAAATACGCACGAGTATTCTGTCACTATCATTGTTCCTGCAAGAAATGAAGCACATAATATTGAGCGTTGTTTACGCTCGTTGTTAGCACAACAGTACCCGAAAGATAAACTTTCCATTATAGTCATCGATGACCAATCAACAGATGGCACAATAGACATTGTCCGACAAATGATTCCTTCGGCGGAAATTCCTTTGCTGGTTTTTTCTGCAGCCGAACATCCAGATATTCAATCGCCAAAAATTCGCGCTCTTGTTCACGGTATCCAGCACGCTGCCGGTGAAATTATAGTAACTACCGATGCTGACTGTGTAGCGCCGCCGACATGGATTAAAACACTTATCTCATACTTTAACGATCGCATCGGCGTCGTTACCGGTGTTACCGTTTTTGAACGACCGAAAACTATCTCTTCCCTGTTTTGGGGAATTCAATTTCTCGATTTTATTTCGTACACCTCCATTGCCGCAGGCGCTATCGGCTGGAGAAAAGTATTGATTAGCAACGGAAGTAATATGGCATTTCGTCGTAAAGCTTTTGATGATGCCGGCGGATATGAAGCGCTGAAGCATATCAATACAGGCGATGATTCGTTGCTTGCGCAACGTATCGTGAACATCGCCGGATGGTTTCCACAATTTGCACTTTCACCACACGCAACTGTTACTACTACCCATGCAACATCAGTACGCGAGATGTTTCATCAACGGATGAGATGGGTTGGACAAACGGCATATTACCCTGCCTATATGATGTTTTTTTTAATCTCCACATTTCTCATGTTCGTCTCGCTGGCCATTACCATTCCACTGACTTTTCTTTCGTGGAATGCCATTCCGTGGATAGTTCTAATAGCAAAATTTACCATTGATTACATTACAATGGTACGATTTACGCATGCAACCGGTACTGAACACCTTCTGCGTTTTTTTATTCCAACTGCCATTATTCACATCCCATTCATACTTCTTGCAACAATTGGTGGATATTTTTTTCCGTACGAATGGAAAAACCGCAGCATGAAAAGGGAAACATCGAAATGATTACGCATACAGGTATTGTCCATCGTCTTCTCTTCCCTTCGTTGCTCTGGCAAATGCCATCTCAAAAAATTTTTTTAACATTCGATGATGGACCACATCCTACTGCCACGCCACATGTCTTAGATGTCTGTCGTAAACATGCCCTGCGGGTTACGTTCTTTCTAACAGGAAAGAACATTGAAGGGAACGAACACCTTGTGCATAAAATCATAGAAGAAGGTCATTCTGTGGGGGTACATGGATACCATCACACACGGAGCTTAGCGCTATCGAAAGAACAAACAAAAAAAGAAATTTTACAAACAAAAGAATTGCTTACATCACTAACCAATCAACGCATTCGCCTCTTTCGTCCGCCATTTGGCGTGTTTTCATGGAATACGATCGCCGCTGCACGCGAATTGGATTTTCTTCTTGTGATGTGGAGTTGTTTAACGGGTGATTTTCGAAACTGGTCTGATGAAAAAATTATCGCCACTGCCACTAAAAAGCTGAAGCCTGGTTCAATTCTTGTTTTTCACGATAACAATTTGACTCAACATAAAATTTCCCGTGTACTTGACCAGACCATTGAAGAAATAAAACAACGTGGTTTTCTATTCGGAGCAATTCGATGAGAAAAAAACGAATTCTTGTCGCCCCTCTCGATTGGGGACTCGGACATGCAACACGATGTATTCCAATTATCAACGAATTGCTCCGACACAATGTTGATGTCATTATAGCCGCCGATCACCGACCCTTTGATTTATTAAAAAAAGAATTTCCCACTCTCGAACACGTTCGGTTTCCGGGCTACTCGGTACATTACGACCGGGAAGATAATGTTTTACAAAGTATTATCCGGCAGATGCCTGCTATCGTCAGAGGATTCCATACGGAACACCACTACCTTGAGCAAATTATAAAACGTTACCAGATTGACGCCGTTATCTCTGATAGTAGATTTGGCGCTTATTCATCGGATGTTTATTCTGTTTTCCTGATTCATCAATTGCACATTGTACTTCCTCCGCCTTTTCGTTGGTTCGAACATATACTGCAATATATGGTTCGGAAACGATGTCACAACTTTCATGAGGTATGGATACCTGATATTGCAGGCACGCAGAATCTTGCCGGAATTCTTTCTCATCCCTCAGTCTTGCCAAAGAATTCTTTTTATATCGGACCTCTCACGCGACTAAAAAAAATAGCATCGGCAAAGAGTGTTGATATTCTTGTCATTCTTTCCGGGCCAGAACCACAGCGAACAGTTTTTGAAGAAATACTACTACGGCAATTAAGACAAACATCGTATATTGCTGTTATTGTGCGAGGAAAAACAGAACACAACATGACGGCCAAAGTTACGCCTACGATCTCAATGATTAACTCTCTCGACAGCAATGAACTATCGCAACTGATCGCGTCATCAAAAATTATTATCTCAAGGCCCGGCTACAGTACGATTATGGACTTATCATTTCTCGGTGCAAAGGCAATTTTCGTTCCGACCCCACAGCAAACCGAACAAGAATACCTCGCTATGGAATTAATGAAAAAGAACATTGCTTATTCAGAAGCACAACACAACTTCAACCTCGAACGGGCGTTGCTCAAACTCAACGAGTGCACAGGTTTTCAATCAATGGAATATGATTCTACTGTTCTTCAGCAACGTATTGATAGCTTATTACACACAATTGGAAAATCATGATAGTCGCACCACCAATAGTTTTGTACGCTGAAACACATTACCGTTTCAAGTACTTTTTCAGTTTTCTGAAAAAATCTGAACCAGAAATTATTACTGACGCTCCGCACAGAATTGATCCTGATACGTCGTTGCCAATTCTTTTGTTAATCAAAGATGCTGACCGCTACCCTGTTCATTTCATCTCAGTTACGATCACCGTACTGCAACACAAGACGTTGCTCTATACTGAAGTGGTACAACCACCTCAACCAATACCAATCACAACAAAATATTGGTGGCGAATTATCGAACTACAATTTCGAGACACGCTGGAAAACATCTTTGGGCATTTCAACATTATTGTTGACGTGATGATTGAACAGAATGGAAGAAGAAAAAAAATCACCAACAACAATCACCGCACCTCATCTAAACAACCGTTGCATGTGTACCGTTCAGAAACAAAACTTCCTTCCATTCCCGGGTGGATTTTCGGCGACACTCACACACACTCCACATACACGGAAGACCAGGTTGAATTTGGTTCGCCCATCGGCGCCTCTGTAGCTTTATGCAAGGCAATGGGCCTTTCATTTTTTTGCGTTACTGATCATTCGTACGATCTTGACGATGCAATAAACAATTTTCTTGAAAATGATCCGACACTTCCTAAATGGACTCAATTGCAGAAAGAAGTTTCAGAAGTGAATCAACACGAGCAACATTTTACTGTTGTGCGTGGTGAAGAAGTATCGTGTGAAAATTCAGACGGAAAAACCGTACATCTGTTGTTGTTTGGTTCGCGAAAATTTTTCCATGGTTCGGGCGACGGGGCTGAACGATGGTTTAAAACATCCTGCGAGCATACTATTCCTTCGGTGCTGAATAACAAAGAGTTGTTCACCGCCGCCTATGCGGGACATCCAACAGAAGAAGTCCCTTTCCTTCAACAATTATTTCTTAACCGAGGCGAGTGGACTAAAGCAGATATGGCGACAGAAGGTTTACATGGCATTCAAATTCTCAACGGTGAATGTTCTGACCATTTTAAAAATGGACTGGATGTGTGGCGATGGTTACTGCTGAGAGGCAATAAAAAGTTTATTGCGGCTGGTAATGATGCTCATGGAAATTTTAATCGTTTCATTCAAATCGGCATACCATTTTTTACTATACGAGAAAAAGATTCTCAACTGTTTGGAAAGATGAAGACCGCTATTTTTTCATTGCCGAATGAACCCGCTGTAGTAAAAGCGTTACAACAAGGTAAATCTGTAATTACTAACGGGCCGCTCGCCATCATAGAAATCGAAACCGATCGCAATGGCATCGGCAAGATTGGTGAAACAGTACAAGGAGGAAAATTCATTTATAAAATCAAAGCAGAATCAACTCCGGAATTCGGACGATTTGAATCCATCAGAATCATTCTTGGCATCATTGGTAAGAAAGAAAAAACAATTCAAGAGATCCGTGAATTTCAACACCCATACTCTTTGCATCTTATTTCCACGTGGGAATCTGTGTCAGCTTTTTCGTATATTAGAGCCGAAGCTTTTACCACCGAAGCGAAAGGAATTGACCGCAACGGATTTTGTTATACCAACCCTATTTGGATTACACCTAACGAACCATATATTTAATGAAAAAAATAGTTCTTCTCTGTTTCACTCTCATATCGTGCGTTTTTAGTCAAAAACATGGTTTTCAATTTTATTCCGGTACACTAAATTTCAAGCCGCTCGTTGCAAATACGTTTGAGCCGCGTCTCGGACTTATCTGGCATACGAATGACAACAGGTTACGGCTTGATATTGGCAACTCGGTTGATCTGATTCAGTTTCAATATCAATCAACTCAACGACTGTTGACGTTCGGTGCAGATTTTTTTACGTACACCCTTTTGAGGGGAGAATCAAATTTTCACTTTCCTGTTGATGCTGTAGATTATCTTTTCGGGTTCAATGCAAATTATCGGGATACTTTGAACTCCGGAATTTTGTCCGTAAGACTTCGATTAAGCCACATCAGTGCCCATTTTGTTGATGGACATTATGATAACACCTCAGCGACATGGAAAGAGGGTCTAAGTCCGCGAGTGTATAGCAGAGAATTTTTCGACCTCACATTGTCATTTGAACCTAATGATGTTCTTCGGGCTTACACAGGAATCATCTACGTTTGGCACATTGATCCGACCACGTTACCAAGACTCATTTCATATCTTGGTTATGAGACACACTATGAAGCGATGACAGCAACAACTCTCTATGCGGCATATCAGTTTACCTTCACCGCCACACGTCCACGTCATGAAATGCAAACCGGAATAAAACTTGGTGAGTGGAATGGAAGAGGAACTCAACTTTTTTTTGCGTATCATAGCGGCAATAGTATTCATGGCGAATACTATGACCGGAAAGATCATTACACAGGATTTGGATTCAACATACATTTTTGACTATGAGCATAAAGCAAATATTCATTCACGGCGGTCTTTTCATCGTCACATTTTTTACCACCACAGTAGCAGGCGTAACATGGCTGAATCTTGATCCATTTGATCTCTACAATTTTCCCGCAGGCCTTCCCTACTCAATTTCGATTCTCTTTATTCTCACCTGCCACGAATTTGGACATTACTTTGCGGCTCGCTACCACGGCGTCAGCGCTACACTGCCGTATTATCTTCCATCGCCCGCCTTGCCTGGTTTTCTGAACTTTGGAACGTTCGGAGCAGTCATCCGAACAAAGTCGCCCATACCTTCAAAAAAAGTGTTGTTCGATATTGGTGTTGCAGGACCAATCGCTGGTTTCATCGCCACTGTTGCTATTCTGATGTATGGTTTTACGCATCTACCCAGTGAAGAATTCATTCTTCGCATTCATCCGGAATATTTTTCTGACACCCCTCAACAAACTGGCGTCGCCCTTGAATTTGGTTCGTCCATTCTCTACAATTTTTTCGCTATTGTGTTAACAGATCCTGCCCGTGAATTTGTGCCGCCAATGACCGAGATGTACCATTATCCGTATTTGATCACCGGATGGTTTGGACTATTCGTTACAGCAATGAATTTGATTCCTATCGGTCAACTTGATGGCGGACATTTGTCATACGCTATGTTCGGCGAACGACATAAAATGATTTCGAGAATCTCATTTGCATTCCTTCTGTTATTTGGATTTTCAGGATTGTTACCAGAATTTGGTTTTGATACCGGTTATGGTTGGTCGGGGTGGTTATTCTGGGCGCTGATTTTATACTTTTTTGTACGGCTATATCATCCGCCTGTTGAAGATGAAACAGAATTAGACACGAACCGGAGACTCATCGGCTGGATAACATACGGCATTCTCCTTGTCAGTTTTGCACCAGTGCCATTTAATATCAGTTTTTAATTCAGCAGAACCGTACGTATTAAGATGACATTTCGATTGACAATAGGGTGAAATTTCGGTATCATTTTACAGAATCACTAACAAAGAGCAGTCAGCCATAGAAAAAGTTGTTACAGTATTTTTTACCACGACAGATTTTTTAATAGCTGACTGCTTTATCTAAACCGAGGATAAAGCCCTCGGTTTTTTTTTGACGATGAAAACCCTAAATACAAAATTACTTTTTGTCATTGCGGCATTTGCTATTCTAGATCTTCGATGTACGCTTGAAGACTCATCTGTTGTTGAACCATCAACAGAAACGCTGTACGTTACTTCAATCAACATTGCTCCTGATTCAGTCAATACCGATACCATGTTCGTTAATGGCGCTCAAACTCCAAACGATATTATTCAACTTTCTGCGATTGTTGTCGTCAAAGCAAACCGAAGAGAACAACAACTCAGTATTAATGCATCAGCCAAAGAACCAGGAAGTTCTTCCCTTCTTTCCTCCGCCTCACTTCACGACGATGGAATTGCTCCTGATGCAACAAAAGGCGACAGTCTCTATTCGGGCAAACTTACAGTTTCGATTAAACGAAGTTTTTATGGTAAACTGCTCATTACCGCAAGTGGCAGTAGTTCAGTTGCCAACAGTACGTCCGTTTCTACGTATCTCACCATTACCAGAAATAATCGTCCGCCAGTCATTGATTCGGTAGAAGCGCCGGATACACTTATTGTTGGTTCATCGACTCAGTTGTTGAACTTATATGCATATGCGAAGGATGACGATGGCCTGGCAGATATCGACAGAGTATTCTTTCGTTCCTATTTGCTTCCAGATACAACCAATGGCAGTTCACCATTCTTCCTCTATGACGATGGCGGCGCCAATAACGCAAACGGAAACACAGATAAAGTACCGGGTGATGGCGTATATACGTTAACCGTTCAATTCCCCCCAACGGCTACAAAGGGAATCAGACGTTTTATCTTCCAAGCAGTAGATAAATCCGGAACATTAAGTAATTCTGTACAACATGATATCGTCGTTAAATAAATATCTTTTTCTCTCTGGAGTGTTTGTCTTGACTGTTGTTTCTGTCAATGCGCAAATTGCTATTCCCCATTCACTTTCATTATCACTACATACGGCAACGAGTTCACAGTCTAACCCAGCCAGCAATGTCGTTACTGACATTGTTGTTCGCGGCGATACGATTTGGCTTGGAACCGGAAAAGGATTGAGCCGCTCGACCGATGGCGGACGGACATGGAAAAATTACTACAACACACCTGAATTCGGAACAGAGGATATTTCTGCAATAGCAGTGCGGGGGAAAGAGGTTTGGGTAGCTACGGCACATTCCGTTATTCGCAATGATGTTTCGTTTCCTGAAGGGAGCGGATTTCGTGTTTCTACCGATGGCGGTGATTCATGGAGGACGTTACCGCAACCTGTCGATACTTACAATATTGACACTCTCGATTACAATGCAAAAAGCTTTATCCGCGCGCTGGGTATTACAACTGCCATCAACAACATTACCTACGACATTGCAATTACAAACGACGGTGTATGGATTACCTCCTTTGCCGGAATGGCGCGCAAGTGGAATCGAACTACTGAACAATGGGAACTCGTAGTTCTTCCGCCAGACAATCTTTCGTCTATTTCTATCACCGACTCACTCCGCTTCGACCTTTCACCAAGCGGCGGCGCTCTTGGTCTTCAGGAAAATCTTAATCACCGTGCGTTTTCTGTTTACGCTGAAAATGATTCAACCATTTGGATTGGGACAGCGGCAGGAATCAACAAAACAACCAACAACGGAAAATCATGGGTGCGCTTTAGCAAACAAAATCAATTGCAACCAATCAGCGGAAATTTTGTTGTGGCCATTGCTCAACAGCGTACATCATCGAAAACTATCACGTGGGCTGCAACAATTAACGCCAATGATAAAACAGAAGTTCGTGGCGTCAGTTACACCGAAGACGGCGGCATAACGTGGAAACAAGCATTGCTCGGCGAATTCGCCCACAACTTTGCCTTCAACAACAACATTGTGTACGTTCCCACAGACAATGGAATCTTTCGCTCAGATGACTTCGGGGTAACGTGGATACAGTCAGGAACGATTTATGATCCGCTTAACCGACATCGTTACACACAGCCAACATTTTACTCTGCCGCCGCACAAGGCGATACACTATGGTTCGGAGGAATTGACGGAATAGTAAAGACAATTGATAACATCACACACCCGTTCGGCAGTCAGTGGAGTGTGGTGCGTGCCGCACAGTCGCTTTCTTCACCTACTTCAACATATGCGTACCCTAATCCATTTGCACCGGATGATGAAGTCGTGCGAATTCATTACACTACAGGGAAATCATTAACTGCTTCTGTAACACTTAGAATTTTTGATTATGGAATGAATCTTGTTCGCACAGTCGTGCAAAACGTTATGCGTGAACCAAATCGCGAGCATGATGAAATTTGGGATGGACGAAACGAAAATCGTACTTTTGTCAGTAACGGAGTATATTTCTATCAATTAACAATCGACAATGACGAACCACGCTGGGGAAAAATACTTGTCATTCAATAAATTCACCATACTCTGCTTTCTATTCTTCACTGTAGATGCCCATGCACAAGTAGCAGGAACGGCAGGAAGTTTTGCACGATTAGGTTTTGGTGCGCGCGGAATGGGAATGGGCAATGCAATGACGGCGGTGATTGAGGGAGAAAATTCAGGATATTACAATCCGGCAACAGTAAAATTTCTCGATGCACAGTACGGTTCAATTTCGTATGGGTCACTGTCACTCGATCGGAAATTGAATGCGCTGTTTTATGGAACCCCGATCGATACCAATGCCGGCGTTTCACTGCGTATTCTCAACGCCGGTGTTACGAATATTGACGGACGCGACCTCGACGGCTTCCACACCGAAACATACTCAACAAGTGAAAACCAATTCAGTCTTTCGTTTGCGTTGAGAATCAGAAAAATTACACTCGGACTGTCAACAAAAATATATTACTATCATTTGTTTGAAGACCTTTCTGCTACAGGATTAGGATTTGATGTTGGTTTGGTGTATCCCATATCTCATAACGTTGTCGTCGGCGCTGTCATAAAAGATTTGAACGCACAATATCGGTGGGATACTTCCCCCTTGTATGACCAAAAAGGTAATACCACGATTAATAAGTTTCCGATTCGACGCGCTCTCGGAATTTCTTATTCATTGGATGATAAATCCGGATTAGTTTCAGTAGAATTTGAAAACAGCAATGTCTCAACAAATATCATCCGTGTTGGCGCAGAATATGCCGTAGCAGATTTTCTGACACTCCGTTCTGGAGTGGATGGATGGAATGTGGACGATCCACAGCAAGCCCATCCGGCGTTTGGTTTTACAGTAACAACTACAATCAATAAGTGGAAGCCCGCATTCACGTATGCGTATGTTGTTGAGCCATATAATGTTTTTGCAATGCACATTCTTGCACTGTCGGTGAAATTGCAATGAAAAAAATTTTTCTCTTCTTCATCGTAGTCGGAAATCTTTCAGCACAGGATATCAACACCGGCTTATCATTTCTGAAATTAGGCGTTGGCGCTCGGGCCGTAGCCATGGGAGAAGCATACACAGCCATCGCTTCCGACCATGCGGCGTTGTTTTACAATCCCGCCTCACCCCGCTTTACACGCAATAATGAGATCATGATCATGCACAAGAATTGGATTGCCGGGACAACAACGGAATATCTCGGTTCCACAGTGGTAGGCAACAGTTTAAGTTATGGTTTTTCTGCATATACGACATCAGTACCCGACATTGAAATACGCACAAAACCCGGACCATCAGAAGGAACGTTCAGCGCCCGAAATGTTGCGCTTGGCGCAACCATTGCGTACTCAATCGACGAGCATCTGGCTATTGGTGTTACCGGCAAAATGTTGTATGAAAAAATCTTTGTTGATGAAGCAACCGGCTACGGTGTTGATATCGGGTTTAATCGTCATGCCGATAATTTCTCATTTGGAGCGAGTGTTTTGAACATCGGCGCAATGAGTGCGCTTAAGAATGAATCAACAACCTTGCCAACGACAATGAGAGTCGGCGGCTCATATCGGTACAACGAAATTGAAACTATAGAATTAATTGGCGCTATTGATGCATTGCAAACATTTGAAGATAAAATTTCTCACTTTCATTTCGGAATTGAAGGAACATACAACGACATAGTTTCACTTCGCGCAGGTTACAAAACAGGATATGAATATACTTCCCTCACTACAGGTTTCGGAGTTGTTTATGGCATTGTGAAATTTGATTATGCCTTTGTTCCTTTTACCGGCGGACTAAATTCGACACATACGTTTTCGCTCTCATTTCTCTTGTAGCACCAATAACAATTGTGAACACAAAACCAAACATACTGTTCACTGCTACACTCAATTCTCCGTTCATTCAAGAAGATCTGCGTATGTTACGCTCGCACTATAACGTGATCGAGGTGATTTCGTCCGGTTGGCGTCCTTTCATTACCTACCTTAAATATCTGCGCAATGTTAATATTACGTTTTCATGGTTTGCATCCGTTTATTCGTCCATATTGGTTTTCTTTACAAAATTTTTTAGTGTAAAATCAATTCTCATCCTCGGCGGTGTTGACGTTGCAAAGGAAAAAAAATACAACTACGGTATCTGGAATAGTTGGTGGAAGTCAAAACTAGTTCGCTACGGAATTACTCACGCCGATATCGTGCTTGCTGTAGATGACTCACTCAAGCATGAAGCAATTCGTCTTGCACACTATGATGGAGCAAACATCAGCGTTGTTCCGACTGGTTACGATTCCAAGCGTTGGATGCCGGAGGGGAAAAAACAACAATTTGTGCTCAGCGTGGGGAGTGTATCCGATCTCCCACGATTGAAAGCCAAAGGGCTCGATATTTTGTTCGATATTGCAACTCACATGTCAGATGTTTCGTTTGTCGTCATAGGTTTAGCAGAACGCCTTCGTCAACAATTGGTAATACCGGCTAATGTTCGGTGTTTACCAGTACTACCACAGGAAGAACTGCTTCACTACTACCAAACAGCAAAGGTGTACTGTCAACTGTCTCGACGTGAGGGTTTGCCTAATGCACTGTGTGAAGCAATGCTCTGCAGTTGTATTCCTGTTGGTTCAAATAAATTCGGCATACCGTACGCTATCGGTGACACAGGATTTCTTGTTGATATTGAAGATAGAGATGAGATTGCACAAACAATCCGTTCTGCGCTGGCGGCAACGGAGGAAACCGGAATGCGTGCACGTCAACGAATAATAGACCATTTTCCTCTAGCCAGGCGAGAAGAATCATTACGCGCTGTCATTGAATCACTCTTACAATGAATACAATTTCACTTATTATAGGATTAGTAAAATACGAACCGGGATGGGAAATTATTCTGGAGCAAATCGGTGTATCATGGAAAGTCATCGAGTCGTACGGAACCCCTCTTGCTCACCGCTACAGTGTAATTATACATAACACTGCTCTTGATAATGTGCAAGCAAAAGCGCTACGGCAATTCCTTGCCGATGGAGGAACTATTGTATCGGTCTTCGGCAGGAGTGAACAGTTGCTTTCCATGAAGAGTCGAACAACGTTTTTCGATTTTCTTCCGCCGTTTCAATTGGATTATGCGGCAACTTCAGATATTCTTGACGTATATTCATTTGGAAATATTTTCACAGCAGAGCACAGCATCTCGCTTCATCAAGCAGGCAATGGAATAATCATTAACATTCCCTTTGATGTTCATACCTTACTAATACAGACAAAAAGAAAGCGAAAAAATTTCTTCTTCAGCACTCAACGTCTTCCCAACGAGGTTGTTTCTGCAGTTTCAAAAAATCAATTACGAGAACTTATCGCTGCAGTACTGGAATATCTTCACCACTGGCGGGGATTACCTTTTATTCACAAATGGTATTTCCCGAGTGATTATCCTACAATTTTCACATTCAGAATTGACACCGATAAAGGAAACCAGGAAGAAATCGAAGGATTGTTTCAACTATCCGAAGCGTACCACATCCCGACCACATGGTTTTTAGATGTGAAGAGCCATGAACACTGGCTCACTTATTTTCAAAAGTTCACGAACCAGGAAATCGGCATACACTGCTACGAACATACCACGTATGACTTAGTAGAACGTAACCGAAAAAATTTTGAGAAGGGATGTCAGTTGCTGAAAGAAAATTTCCTGACCTATTATGGAGTCGGCGCTCCACGAGGAGACTGGAACAGCGCGCTGGGAATAGCATTTGAACAACTCCAATTTCTGTATTCATCTGAATTCAGTTACGATTACGATAATCTACCTTCCTATCCATGGTTGAATGACCATTTTTCATCGGTAGTGCAATTGCCGGTGCATCCGATTTGTTCAGGCACGTTACGACGCGCCGGATATACAGCAGCACAGCAATTAGCATATTTCATTACGCTCATCAACAAAAAGATTGCGTTACGTGAACCTATTTGTTTATATCATCATCCCACTCATCATTACAACAACGTTTTCGAACTGATTTTCAAGTATATTCAAGACCAAAAGATTCCTATGTTATCGTATCGGGAATATGCAGAATGGTGGAACAAGCGGCGAAAAAGCATACACGAGATGACATACAATAAGGATTCACAAAAAATTTACGTTATAGGAACTAACGATACCGTATGGCATCGCATAACAACGCCTCAAAGGAAGGAAACAATAGTTGTCTTCAATGGTGAAGTACACCTTGAGAGTTTGTCCTGGAATCCTGTACATCAGGCGACAACCATTCCAAGCGATATCATGCGGGCGCGAAAATTCGATTTTAGACATCCGTTGATTGACCTCTTCGAATTTTATTATCGACTAAAACAATGAAAGTTTACCTTGCAAGTTATCAACCCATTTCACTACTGCACGGCGGACCGCGTGTGCAAGTGTTGCAAACCAAAGCAGAACTTGTACGGCTTGGTGTGAATGTTGAATTGTTCGATCCATGGAAGCATTTCGTCCGGGAAAAAGAAACCTTGTTCCATCTCTTTGCCGCGAACCTTGGAACATTCCATACTGCAAGTGTGCTGAAAAACTTCGACATTCCATTTGCAACCTCGCCAATCTTTTTTACCCGTCACTCACCGACTGTTGTACGTGCCACGGTGGAAATTAGCAAACTACTACGAAGATTTCGTTCTGCGTTTTGGACAAATTATGAATTTACGCGGCAAATTTGCGCATGGTCAAAAGCGGTTCTTCCAAATACCACAGACGAAGCAAAATTGATTGCCGAAGGATTAGGAATACATCGTTCAGCGATTCACATTATACCCAACGGTGTGGAGGCGAGATTTGAATTCGGGGATCCGTCGCTATTCAAAAAAAAATATGGAATAGAGAATTTTATTCTCAATGTCGGACACATCGGACCTGAACGAAAGAATGTATTAAATCTCATCCGTGCATTGAAGCGTATTGATCATCCGGCGGTGATCATTGGAAAAATTTCTTCAACACCAATGGGAATGAAATGTGTAGAAGAAGCACGGCAATCGAAAAATATACTTATCATCGACGGACTTGATAATGATTCTGCAATGCTGGCATCCGCGTATGCCGCGTGTGATGTGTTCGCACTCCCTTCACTTTTTGAAACGCCCGGCATTGCCGCTCTCGAAGCCGCAGTTGCAGGAGCGAAAATCGTTATCACTCCCTTCGGTGGAACAAAAGATTATTTCTTATCAATGGCTGAGTATGTTGATCCGTATTCGATCGAGTCGATTGCAGATGGAATACAACGAGCGCTTAACCGTAAAAAAGATAGCGCACTAAAAGAGCATATTAAACGAGAATTTCTCTGGTCGCGTGTCGCCGAAAAGACTCTCGCAGTTTATCGTCAGATTATCTCATGAATCAGCGACGCATACTTATCATACGTCCCGATAGAATTGGAGATGTCATCCTTACAACACCACTCATTAAAGCGGTGAAACGTTCCTTTCCCGGCAGTTTCGTTGGCGTAATGGTGAGTTCATACACCGCACCGCTACTCGATGGAAATCCTCATATCGACGTAATCATCACGGATGATCCTGAAGGTAAGGATGCAGGAAAATCTGGCTTTTGGAAGCAGGTGATGACGTTGCGCAAATACAAATTTGATACCGGACTGATGCCGCTTCCCCGTGAACGTCACGCTTGGATGATGTTGCTGGCTGGAATTAGAACGAGAATAGGCGTCGGAGGAAAAATCTATCAGATTCTTACGGGAACGAAAAGCGTCAGTAGAAATAAATATATTCCCCTGCGACATGAGGCGGATTACGTTATGGATCTTGGGAGAAGAATTGGCGTAACAACTGATGAATTAATTCCTGAAGTATTTTTAACAGATGAAGAACGGAGAGAAGCGAAAACTTTTTTTGAAGAGCGTGGCATCAATCTTTCAAAACCGCTTGTTGGTCTAAATCCCGGCTCTAAAGGTTCATCTCCCAACTGGCCTCCGGAAAAATATGTTCAATTAGCCGAGCAGTTGGTTGATAATGTTCAACTTTTCATCAACGTCGGTCCCAAAAATTCCGGTCTCGAAAAATATTTTGCACACCTCAACACCAAAGCAATTGTTCACATACCGAACGATATCCGTGAGTTAATGCGTTTGGTGAGCCAGGTATCCGTTCTAGTTGCGCCGAGCACCGGCACACTGCATATTGCGGCAGCATTAAAGATACCAACTGTTGCACTCTTCTGTCCGCTTACTGCCTGCTCCCCGCAATTATGGGGACCATTAGGAAACACTGCAGAAATCATCCTTCCACCAGAAGGATACTGCCAACACCGATGTCCGGGCAATCCTAAAATTTGTCCATTTGAAGACATTACTGTTTCTATGGTAGTTGAGCGAATAAATAAAATTTTAAAGAATTGAATCGTTTGCGGAACATATTGCATCTAACCTATGTTGGATGTAATGAATCACAAAACAAGGAATAATCATGAAACAGTTTAGTTCACTTCTTCTTCTCGTAAGTTTTCTCTTTTTTGCTCCCCTTCAGGCAAGTGACCCACAGTGGAAAAAATTCAATCCCGGATTAGCAGAGGCAAAGAAAACCGGAAAAAAAGTACTTGTTGATGTTTATACCGACTGGTGCACATGGTGCAAAAAAATGGATGCTAACACGTATTCTGATGCTACGGTAAAGGAATATTTGAAAAAGAATTACGTGCTTGTCAAACTAAATCCGGAAAAAGATGGCGACGTTCTGTATGATGGGAAAAAATACTCTGCGGCGGAGTTTTCTCAAGGAATGGGAGTTACCGGCTACCCCGCAACATTATTTTTGCAAAGTGATGGCACACCCATTACACTGCTACCCGGTTATGCAGAAGCAGACATGTTCATTCATGTGTTGCGATACATTCATGAAGAACGATATCTCAAACAAAAATTTGCCGATTATCTTGCAGAGAAAGGGGTGAAGAAGTAAAACCTGAACCTTTTGTTCGTTGCTGGCGCTATCGAACTGCTTTCACAAAAACATCACCGCGAATAGCGGCAAGTCTTTTAACTTCGGCGGCAATTCTTTCGAGATCAATCATCTGAATACATTCAAGGTTGTAGGGACATTCTTTCTTCCAACATGGAGCACAGGACAACCCTTCAGGAATGAGTTTGATACCTCTGTCGTACAAATCAATTTCACTCCAGCAACTCAATCCAAACCATGCGATGACATATTTTTTCAATCCTATCGCAACGTGCATACCAAATGAATCGCCAGTAATAATAACGTCGCAAATATTCTCATAACAGATACCGCGACGAACGCCTTCCGTTGTCGGTGTGCTGAGCACTTTATTACCGACCCGACGAACAATTTCAGCGTTGCGTTCAGTATCTTCGGGACCACCAACAAGCACAAGGCGGATATTACTAACATCAGCCAATTGATTAATCAGGGTTACGTGTTGTTCAATGGTCATCTTCTTGTTGGGGTACAACAAAGAGCATCCGGTATTAAAGCCAACTACTAAATCAACACTGTTTAATCCATGTTCTTGTTTATACTGTTCGCAAAATTTTTTCTCTTCCTCGGAAAGATGGAGAACATACTCATCCCGCTGAAACTCTAACTTCATTGCTTCCTGAAGAATCTGTGTACCATATTTTTGATTTTTTTTGAATTTCAACTCATCATCGAGACCTAAAATGTAACTATACTCTGCTTCTTTGTTCAGTGGAATGATTTGCCCGCGCTTGTTGAGACCAAACCCTAATTTTTCTTTTGCCTTGATACGATTTCCAAAAGCGCAAGAGCGTTTCGTTTTGTCCGTTTGATACAAAATATCAAATTCCATTTCCTCCAATATCATCCAACTCTCCGGTTCCCACACATATACAGCATCAACATATGGATTGTTATCGAGAAGACGATAGGCATTTTTCAATGTAATCCAGGAAATATGGCTCTTCGGATATTTGCGTTTAATAGCAGGAAGCATTGCGGTGGTTTGAACAACCGCCCCCATGGCGTCAAGATTAACAATGAGAATTCGTTTACCGATTGGGTCGTTATCTACACATTCCTTGTAACATGTAGTACCAGGATAACACGGCTTGTAGCCGGTAAAATGCTTACAATCTGGGATGATTAATTTTTTCTTTGTTGTTTGTCGATACTTTTTCTTTTTCATAGTCGCTGATACTTTGTTGTTATCTCTGTGAATTGACTTCAGTAACGAGTTTCTTGAATGCGTCAAATACGGTGCCCACCGAAAGGTCGGTCATACAAACATTGCCTATCGGGCAGGCGGTGAGATTACAGGCGAGACAATCCAATTCTTCCCTACGAACCCATGCATTATTGTCGCCATACGGTCCTTGAAGAGCAGGGTTAGTGGGACCAAAAATACCGAGCGTAGGAACTCCCAACGATGCCGCAATGTGCATTGGCCCAGAATCATTACTGATAAGATACTGACATTGCTGAAGCAAAGCACCCATTTCTTTCAAGGAAGTCTTAGGAATAATATTGCTCGAATGCTTCATTTGTGAACGAATGTATTGAACTTCATCATATTCTCCCGGTCCCCAAAAGAAGAGAATATTCCACTCTTTCCATTCAATAATTGCATCCGACAGTTGCGCAAATGATTGATTTCTCCACTTTTTTGTGTACCATCCGCCGCTAGGATTGACACCAACGGTAACGGTATTCTTCAATCCTTGCGAGTAGAACCATGATTCTGCAAACTGTCGCACATCATCATTCAGAGGAAAAAAGGGACGAGCATCAACTATCGGAATATCAAATTTTCTCAATACATCCAAATTAAAATTTACATTATGAACTTCTCCTCCCCGAGGAACAACATGAATGTTGTACGCATATGCTCTGCCGCGGAAAGGAAAACCAATTCTGCGTTCAGCGCCGCTGAAGAAGGTAATGAGTGCAGTTCGGGGATTGCAGAAAAGATCGACCACAATATCGTAATTCTTTTTTCTTACCTGAGAAATAATTGATAGTGTGGAATCGTTATTTTTATTGAATGTTATCACTTCACGAATATCCGGATTCCCTTTCACTACATCAGCGGCAAATTGTTCACACAAAAAATCAATAGCTAACGATGGAAAAGACTTTTTTAAATTTACAATCACCGGCGTTGACAGCAGAACATCGCCGATGGCACGAGGTTTTATAATGAGCAGAGAAGATGCGGAATGAAATATTTCAGATGTGTTCACTGCAGGTGTTGTCATTGTTCTGTTGAAAATAGCAAATATGGTGAAAAATTCAAAGAAGCTCGAAGAAAAACTTTGGTGAATTCCTTGCATTGCTGTAGAGAAATGGTTATTTTTTCCGTAACAGAAGCAACCAACCGCAATCCACCATAAACATTCACTACAAAAGGAGAAACACATGAGAAAAACAGTTACTCTTGTTTTCTTGTCGCTTTTGGGTGTAACATTCCTGTTAGCGCAAGTTCATATTGGCGCAAAGTTCACTCCAAAACTGACAACAATAAAACCAGACAGTGCCTACTTCGGTGACATTGGTATTCGGGGTTCTTGGGTAGCGCCCGATCTCGACAAAGATGGTAAACCTGAAATTTTTGTTACCGACTACACAAAAACTGGCCGTGTTCATGCATTTCAAGCAGTAGGAAATGATACATTGGAATGGATTTGGTCTTCGCCCCGCTTAGATACACTGACCGGATTACCATACGGTGCTGGCGGTGCATCTACTCCGCGCACTATCAGACATGGAGATATGGATGGTGACGGAAAGGGAGAAATCATATTCCCTCGTGGTGGTTCAACCGGTGGTTTTCTTATTTTTGAATGGAACGGTGTTAACGGAAGTCATAAATTCGGAACCAAACCATCAGCATTCATTCCTGCCAATGTTCCCTATGGTCCAAATTTTGGCGGATTAGCAGGAACACCAAATGAAGGAGGATTGCAACTCACCGTTGAACAGTTTGAAGTGATGGATGTCGATGGTGATGGCGTTCAAGAATTAGTTACTCCTAAAAATCTTAGTGGTACTGTAAATGACGACTTCCTTGTTATCTCCGCTGTCGGACAATGGGAATTTGAAGATCAAGGATTTGCGAGTTTTCAAATTGAGGGGAGTGCAGGACGTCAGGCAAGTGTCAAATTTGGCGGCGGTTCGCCATACGCAATTCATCCTGCCGATTTAAACGGGGATGGGAAATTAGAACTTGTTTGCCACAACTGGCAAGAGTTAGATTATTGGGTCATTAAAGTAACAGGAGCGGATACCTATGTCCTTCCCGATACCACCGGCGGAACTTCACGCGGCAATCAATACTTCAATATCACCCCAGGGTTAGACTATGTGGCATTGTTTGGCGGTATTGTTGCTGACTTAGACAAAGATAACAATCAAGAAGTGTATCTACCGCTCTATAGTTCGTTAGACCCACAATACGACGGTTCCTTATTCGTCATCAACTACAAGCCGGGAGATGATGTTCAAAAAGCTGATTCCTCTCACGTTGGAAGAGCAATGGCGGCAGTGTCACAATCAACCACTGGCGCTCCAATTTCAAGCTTTACCGGCGTTGTGGCAGACCTTGATGGAAATGGAAAGCAAGAAATTTTAATCGGCTCATCATACCCAAGCAACGTTGTTGGTGTTGAATACAACGGTAGCGGATCAATTCAAGATGCAGCCAACTACACTCGCAAAGTTTACTACACGGGCGAAAGCACTACGTATGGAACTGTCACCTACCGCGATTCCGCCGGAGTGAAAGATACTACAACAACAATCGGTGAAGGATTTGTTTCGAAAATGTCAAAACCAATCGACATTGACGGTGACGGCAGACTTGAAATTATCCTTCCCTACCAATCGCTCATTGATTCAGTCACCTATACTTGGAAATCATGGAAAGATACAGCATTTGTCACTGATTCGACAAAGAAAGTAACCAACCCGAAAAAGTGGTCGTTCCGTTCGCTTGAACGAGATGCTATCGGCTCTGTCAATCCGCATGATATGGTGGTCATTACTCCTGATGACTATATCCTGAATCAGAACTATCCGAATCCGTTCAACCCATCCACCACTATTTCGTTTGTTCTTCCCTTGCAAAAGAAAGTAACGGCAAAAATCTACGATATGTTAGGTAAGGAAGTGCGGACGCTCATTAATAATGAAGAATATGCAAAGGGAACACATCAGGTAGTCTGGAATGGACGCGATAACAACGGACGTCAGGTCGCAAGCGGAACTTACATCTTCAAAATGACTGCAGGCAATGTTGAAAAGGCAATGAAGATGATGATGTTGAAGTAAGTAACCCTTTATTACAAAAGCAAAAGGCACGGAAGAAATTTCGTGCCTTTTTATTTTATTGTACTTGCTATCACGTTTTGGTAAAAAAATAAGACGGATTTCTCAATCCGTCTTACAAAAGTCGAATCTTGATACTCGACGTTTAGTTTACAAGTGTAACGAGATACTTAAAATGTTATCCCAACTGTCACATACTGCACACTTTTCAACCTTCCAAAGTCTGCAAAGGCATAATCAACTTTAATTCCCGTTGTGTTGCTAAGAGCAAAGTTCACACCAACGCCCCACGTCAAACCTTCTTCCGATTCAGAATAAAATAACGATTTATAGCCAACTCTACCAAAGAACATTTCATCATACGCCAATTCAACACCTGAGTTCATATATTCAACATTGTCATTCGGATGCATGGCATCGATAGCGGCAGTAGCCCGAATATTCTCCATGCGAACAACATCCATAGAAATGCCGATTCTAAAATTCAATGGAATATCAAATGACTCTGTTTTATATAATGATTCAACATTCTGTGGACCTTGTCCTAATTGTCCACTGGGAAAACTATTGAAAGAAATATCGTGTCCATCCAACCTCATTTTAGTCCCAAAGTTAGAAATACTTGCCCCTATTTTTAGATCGTTAAATGTTGTGGTATAGATTGTACCAATATCAAAGGCAATGCCTTGGGAAGACATATTCCAAAGCGCTTCACGAATGTATTTAGCAGTAAAACCAATGGAAAAACGATCGGTCAGCGACCGGGCGAAAGAAACGCCGAGTGCAAACGATGAATAATCCCATCGTCTGCCATCACCTTCGGGATGTGTTTCAGTCCGCACGATATCTTCGGGAACTTGAAGTGAAGTAATCGAAACTCCAAGCGTTCCGAATCCTTCAATTGTGAACGCTGATGCAACAAAATCAAAGCTGATGTCGGCAAGCCATTCGGCATGATTAAATGAAGCTTCACCAGGCGTTCTCAACCGCGCCAACGCGCCGGGATTCCAATAAATCGAATACACATCCCCTTCCAACGATGCACCGCTGCTTCCCATCGCAATGGTACGGGCGCCCGCGGGAATTTTCAGAAATTGCGCAACCGTAGTGCCCACTTTGGTTGTTTTTCGGTTTAATTGCGCTTCAGCAGAATGGAAGACAAGAGTCAGACTGAAAGCTAGAAGCAAAAATGTTGTCAGTTGTTTCATCAGAGATACTCCGTCAATAATTTTGTTTACTTAATAACTCCAAAGCGTCCAATCTTGGTTGCCCCTGTTGGCGTTTCGATGTGGTAAATGTAAACACCATATCCAATACGTGCGCTTTCGGAAGAGAGCAAATCCCACGTGATGTAGTTAGTATTGTCATTCTTCTGCAAGGTTTGTACTAATTCCCCAGTAATTGTATAGATACGGATGGTACATTCCCGCGGTAAGTTTCTGAACTGTAATGCCCGATCTCCGCGTAAATCTTGCCTGAATGATGGTTGTTCGAATGCACTTGTAACGACATACGGATTCGGTACAACATATACTTGATCCAGTTTTGCATCAGCCGCTCTCGGGTCGTACGCTACTGCAGTTGTTGTCAGTGTAAATGCATCGTTACTGGTAAACGGTTTTTTCATTCGTCCGTAGAAGGAAGTTCCTGCAGTAATTGTTGGTGTTGATGTTGATGTTGCTTTCTTAATGGTTATTCCCATCATAGTATTCGTCGGCGTGGTGCGGTAAGGAGGCGGAGTAAGGATAATAATTTCTTCGCCCAAATCCCAGCGACCTAGTTTACCGGGAGTTCCTGCATCCTTAATCAAAACCTGGAGTGTTGTTGTATCAGTTGCATTCAACACTCGAAAGGGCGCTTTCACAGACTTTACATTAGGATTGGTTGTTGAACCAAAACTATCCGGTGGCGAAATATAGTTTCCTGAAGCATTCGTGTCAGCAGTTGAAATTAAAAACTCAACCTTAATATCCAACGGCGCCATTTTAAATGTGCCAATTGTCGGTGTTGCTACCACTCCGGCTGCACCGTTTGGTGTTTCAGGAAGGAAGAAACTGTTCGCCTGATCGAACGTCAATGGGTCGTTCGAAACATATACTCGCACACCATCAAATACAGGATTACCATCCTTATGTTCATAGTTAGTGCTGGCAACAACGGGATAATATTGATATGAAACGGTATATGTTTTTGTTTTTAACAAAATGCCCGGCTGAATTGCACGAATACGTCCCCCAGCAGAATCAACAACAATCAACGTGTCGTGAATTCTTGGTGCTGTGGTGTCTGTTCCATTGAATACTTTCACCGAGGAAACAACCAAATTTTTGTTCAATAGATTTACGAACAAGTTTTCATTACCTGTAAATTGCTCAACAACCGGCACCTGTCTCAGCACACTGTACGTTAATGTTTTTTTCGAATTGACTAACGTCGTATCGAACTTGATGACTGCCAAATTGTTTCCCAGTGACAACTCGTTAAGCACCTTGACTGAAAGTTTTCCGGTCCCTGTTCCTTTGGAATGAGTCAGTGTCATCCCTTTCTCAATATCATATTTCGGACTGATGATACCTTGTGCCATGTCGTTGGGGGTAACAGCAACCGTGTTAATATCGAATTTAAATTGCTGTGTTACTGGGTCGCGTTGAATGATTGCCTGAGATTCTGACGGAGGAAGTTGTAAACTGTCGTCCCCATGGTCAAACGAAACGACTGCGTAGTAATATGTAACGCCGTTAGTAACTGTAGAGTCAACATACTCATGTCGCAATCCGGAGGTATCGTCTGGCTCTCCCATGTAGTATCTGATAAACCGACCACGATACTCAACCGGATGGAAACCGCCGGCATATTTTTGTTTCAACGAATCGTTCCACGGTTTGTGCCATTGTGCCGTCTTTCGTGCTTTCTCATCATACAGCGCTTTGCCTAAAAACGGGTAGCCGTTCCCATCAGTAATAGTGAAGACATCTTTAAAAGTATAATCCTGACTGCGGTAGATTTTGTATCCTTCAAAGTCTTGCTTTCCTGTAAAAGGATCGCGGGTATTTTCAGCATTGGCATCCCAGTATAATGTTACCCGACCGTTGCCAGCCACAGCTGTAACTTTTGGCTTTGGCGGCGGTTGTGCGAAGCGATAACTTGCTTCTAAAATTAACTGTGCAGTTTCAGAGTTCAACAACAAGTCTCGTAAATCCGAACCCATCAACAGTGCAATTGAAAAACGTTCTCGGTGCCCTGGTTCCATGGGAAACGGTCCGGTACCATAAAGGAAAATGTAATCACCAAGGTTTTCTGGATTGATTGGATACAGTAATCCAAGCGCCGCTGTATCCATATCGGATGACATACAAGAATACATCAACTGGTCATTCTTTGGTCTATTGTTTCCACCAAATGTTAACGACCAAAAACTTTTTAATCCAATCTGATCTGACTCATTCACATCTCTAAAACCAAAGTTCGGTTCCGAACCTGCCCACCCCCAATTGGGCTTTTGAACAGTATCTAACGGTTCACCTCGGTCGTATTTACCGTTTCCATTTGCATCAAAGTAAAACGCTTGCGATGGAAATCCGTCCCCTTCTCCATAGTCACCTGTACCTCCAATGCCGTCGATACCAACATCATCATTTTCTTTATTCCAGTCTCCATCTTCATCGCCTGACCAGCGTGGTTTGGGAACGCCGTACAGTGCGGTGTATTTTGGAACATCGGTAATACCAGAAGTTACTGGTATATTGATTCCATCAATCTGAACACCTTTTGAGTTAAACGGGTTTTCATCTGCAATACCATCATCATCATTATCTACTCCATCAACACTGTTGTTCGGACTTTCCAAAAATTTATATCCAAAATAACCGGGAACAATCGATGGGATATCACTTTTTGCATCCGGGTCCCAACTATACACCATATTGCGCGCACGCTGTGTTACCGTTTTTCCATCTACAATCAACAAATTGTCGAAGGCAGGAATACCGATGGCTTTTGCAGGAATAAAAGAAGCAGCATCGTCAGAATAATTGTTAGGTCCTCCAATGTGTGGATCACCGAACATACCGAAATAGACCCGATCAATTTTTTTCGCTCGTAAATCCATTTCCGCAGTATAAACCAAAAAGATGATATCTTCTGCAAGCGGATTGGCGAACTGCATCACACGTACTTCCAAATCTAATCCTAAACCACCATGTTCCGGAACAGATGAGATGGGACGATAGTCAAATTCTTTATCAGTCGAATCGTCAACAACGTAATACACTTCTTCGTCAGGAACTGTGGCATTGCCGCCAAGAAATGATGGATAGACGTATTCGCCGATAAATTCATTATACCAACTCTCCGGCCACGACTTTGGCTTAATGCGCAAATCCGAAGTGCGCGCCCCCCAACTGGCAATATCTTTTTGATTTGGATCCGAATATCCGGGTATCGGCAACCATCCCCATTTCTGCGTTCCATCTGGTGAAAAATCACCATCGGCTGTACTGCGGTTGGCGCCGCCAAATCCATCAATTACAATGTTGGCAGAGTCTAAAGGATTTGTATTTCGAGGAACACGTGCGGCGGCAAGCGGACCAAACTCGTAGCCATAACCTAATCCATTCCACACAAGATCGAGCACATTACCGGTTACACCAGGATTGCTGATTGCACCTGTATTGTAAATGATGGAACGGATTTTATTCCCCTGAATGATGAGGCTTTTGACTTCCGATTGATAACCGGCGGACTTCATCAATCGGAATTGTTCATCCCGCCAACGTTGGAACTCCTGCAGCTGTTGCCGATTGAGATATTTGATATCGACAGTGCGGAAATCAATTTTCCCTTGTTGAGCAAACAAGGAGGTGAATGTGAGCACTAAAAGTAATGTGAAACTTCTGTTCATAAAAAGAATCCTTTTATTCATAGCAATCGTCTTTCATCGATCAGAATAACATGGAAATACCGAACCGGATAAGTCGTGGTCGGCTCAGGTTTTGGGGATCAGCATAATAATTCTCTATCGCCGAAAGCGGAATCAATCCTTTATCGCCGCGCAATATTCTGGTACGGATATCCTGAAACGCGGTTGGATCGGCAATTTGGTTGGCATTATAGAGCGCTCGTCCACTATTAGAGTACACCGAAATTTCATTTTCTGTGTTAAACACGTTGTCAACAAGCGCAAAAATTGAATATCGCATTCCTCCAAAGACGAAGAATTTTTCCACTTTCAAGTCAACCGACCATTGGAATGGTTTCGTAGAACTATTTTGAATAAATCGCGAAAGTTGTGTCGAAAGACTTGCCGGAATACTTGGCGTGTACGGTGAACCTGTTTGCAGTCTAATCGTTGAGCTTATGCTGTAATCATCAGGCTCAGTCAAATTAAGCGTTGTATTCAGTGTATGCGTTCTATCAAAATCAAGCGGAACTAAAAATGTTTCGGAAGATTTTTGTGATAATTCGTTATAGAAGAGTTCATCCACAGGTTCGGTACGATTTCCTTCGGCTATAGCAAACGTGTAATCAACCGACGACGAAAACAAACTTCCGGGAGCGCGTCGTTGATACAACGAGACTGTAATTCCACGCGAGTTTGCATAATCAAGATTGGTGAGAATAACATACTGAATATCTCCTTTCCCCGCTTTTACCGTTTGACTATAGAGATAATCACGCACATCTTTATAAAACGCAACAACTTCTAAACGCATATCCGGAGTTACTCCCTGCTGTAAGCCAACTTCGTATTGCACACTGCGCTGTGGACGAACATCAGCATTACCAAAAGTCGGCGTACCGGTTGCTCTGAAGTTAGGATTACGATAGAGTTGCGAAAGGTTTCCTAACTGATAGAAATGACCATACGAGAAACGTATGACCCCCTGATCGGTAATTGGATATGCCATACTGATACGTGGACTAAAAGTATGTTTTACACTGGCAGGCTTTAGTCCCTTGGTAACGAAAATTATCCCAAGATTCGAATATTCATCACTTAGGTTCGGATTGTACCGAGCGCTGGGATCAAAGTATTCGTATCTCAAACCGGCATTCAGAATAAACGACTTCTCCAATTCAATTTTATCCTGCACATATAACGACAGTTGAACCGGCTTTCGAGTGTAGCGAGTGTATCCTCCTTCAATACCAGGTACTCGTGCCGCATATTGCATACTGTCTTTATACACGTCCTGAAAATCGTCAATAACCTCACTCGGGTTTTTCACATTGTAAAATTCAAGCGTATATGATTCAAGATCCAAAGTATGTAACCGTAACTCGCCGCCAATTTTTATCTCATGGTTGTTGAACATCTGCGCCTGTAAATCAAATTTACCGCCAAGAGATTTTGTTGACCGGAAAGTTCTTCCTAGAAATACGCCGCCGGTTAAAAAGCCGGTGTTAATCAGCGTTGATTGATAAAAGGAAGGTAAATATCGTGGATCGTTGATATCCTCAAACGCGTATGTTTTATCATGAGATTCAGTCAGTGATAGTTTAGCAGTATAGAAAGCGGCATTACTTAAGGTGTGAGTCCAATCGAGTGTCTGCACCAATCCGTTACTATAATTGGTTGGGCGTCCATCAGGGTTATAGCGATATGAGTAATAATAGGCGTCTTTGCTTTCAGCGTTATCGTACACTGCTTCATATTTGATCTTCATGGTGGAAGAAATTCTATATGAAATATTTGCTTGCACATTATATGAACGACTGGTGTTTAACGGTATTAAAGCGCTATCACCTGTCGGAAGGCCGGGGTTATCGATATACGGAACTTTTACTTTATCCCACTGACCGTTTGAATTTCTGTAATACGAATCAATGTATTTAACCGTTCCACCCAATGGATTAAAGAAATATGGTGCGTCGGTTCTTGTATTCAACCGCACATCATTCACGTACACATACTGTCCGGGTGTATTGGGATCCGAATAAAATCTTCCTAATGAATCGAGCAACGGTAGCGTTTTAATAAATTCGGATGGTTGAATAGACATATCAGTCGGACGATAAATTCTATTTCCATATAAATGTCCGTTGTTGCGGTCAAACACTCCTGACGCATAAAATGTAAGGTCGTCAATGCCCAGTGGCCCGCCAAGTGTCATTTCAGCGCGGCTGGTATTGAATAGATTATATTTATTCAGATGCGGAAATACTGTTTGGTTCTTCGTGAAATAATCTCCTGTCAACAATCGTACACTGCCCGAAACATTCTTTCCTCCTTCTTTCGTTACGTAGTTTACTACTCCGCTTAAGGCGTTTCCATATTCCGCGCTGAATGTTCCGGTCGAAACCGTAACTTCCTGCACTGCATTTGTTGCCACGCCGATTGAACTGAAATTATCATACGGATTATTAACAGAAATACCATTCAAGGTATATGCTATTTCATTAGACCTGCCCCCGCGTATGTGCAACGCGCCATCATCCGATGTTACAACACCCGCCTGAAGTCCAATGACTTCACCAATGGTTGTAACCGGTAACGTCTGAAAACTTTCTGAAGTCACCGCTACTACGGGATTGGTTTGGTCTTGACGAATAAGCGGATTGCGTTCACCTTCCACAACAACTTCTCCTAATTCAACGCTCGATTCACGCAATTGAATATTTAATGTGGTGGTATAGTCAACATTCACCCCTACATTGTTCACCCGCATGGGTTGATAACCGATGTAACTCGCAGAGACGGAATAAGTACCGGGAGGAACATTAACAATAACGTACGAACCATTTGCATCAGTAGCGGCGCCAAGTGTAGTACCGACAATTGTAACAACGGCTGCGGGAATTCCCTCGCCTGTTTTCGCATCGGTGACTTTTCCTGAAATTTTTCCTGTCGTACCGGCTTGTAAGGTTTGGTTGATGAGAAGAGAGATGCATAGTAGTGCAACAAGAACAGAGTAGCGTTTGATCATGGGATCTGATCCGTTCTAAATGATTGGTAAAGTGATTAAATGTTTTTTTGAATATAGAAAAAGCTGTTTGTTGAATCAATAACAATTCCCATCTCAATAACGAAGTCCAAAACTGAAATAGTGTACCTCCTTCAACCGACCGAAATCCTGATAGGCATAGTCAAACAAAAATTCTACAGGAGCAGTAAGAGTGTAGTGAATTCCTGCGCCAAGTGTCAGTCCTTGTTCGCCACCGCGCTCGTAGGCAGATTTCCAACCGCCGCGAAAAAAAACTACTTCAGCCCATGAATACTCGGCGCCGGTGTTGACATACTCTGTATTGTCGTTTGGATGTACGGCATCAACTGCTATCGTAAATCTGTTATTCACAGTTTTCACAACATCCGTCGCAAGTCCAACGCGGAAAATGAGAGGAAGTTCATAACTATCCAGCTCGTACTGGGCGTTCACAATATTTTTTTGTCCTGCTCCGGTTTTGACTAGCAATAATGCATCTCGTCCTTCCATTCTCATTTTCGGACCGAAATTCGACATGCTGGCGCCGATGCGCACACCGTTAAGCAATTGAGCATTATAAAGTGTTCCGATATCAAGTGCGAATGCTTGCGATGATTCATTCCAAATGTACTCGCGCAGATATTTTGCCGTAAATCCGATAGAGAATTGTGTAGTGAGTGCTCGTGCGTATGATACGCCAATCATGGTAGCGCCGGCGGAAAATCGTTCTCCCGTTCCTTCCGGCATATTTGTTGTTGTCACTTCCATTTCGCCTGCGTTTAAGGTGGCAAATGTTGCACCCAATGTCCCGAAATCTTCTATTACAATTGCTGCTGAAGCAACATCATACTTCACATCGGCTATCCAATCAACATGATTAAATGAAGCTTCATTTTGTTGAAGGTACGTTAATCCTGCACTGTTCCAGTAGATCGCCGAAATATCATCTGATACTGAGGCAAACGCTCCACCCATACCAATGGAGCGCGCGCCGATACCAATTTTTAAAAACGATGCTGCTGTCGTTCCCGTTTTGGTAATTGAAACAGCTTGACCATATAATTCAACAGGCATCGCAAGTAGAAAAGCAATGCTAGCAAGCAAGACAATTTTGTTCATAATCATTGCTCAATGATAAAGTTACTTAATGACAGCAAATTTTAAGATTTTTTCTCCCACGCCTGGCGCTTCAATGTGTGCAATATAAACACCGTACGCCACACCGAGATTATCCCGGTTGAGTAAATCCCAATACTCTCTGCCGTTATCGAGTCCCGATGAATGACGTAATTCCTTCACCAACTCGCCGGAAAGCGTATAGATGCGAATGGTGCATTCTTTCGGCAGATGCTCAAAATAAATTCTCCTGCTGCCACGTGTTGTTCCCGGCAATCTATCCGAGGGCTCAATATCATTCACGGCAACATAGGGATTGGGAACAACCTTGATTTTATCTAACAAACTAGCGGCAAGTGCAGGATTAAATTTCGCACTTTGGGTGGTAAACGTAAATTTATCTGCGCTGGTAAACGGCTGTTCGGTAATCAGATTAAAGACTTCGCCGCCAAAATTCATGTTCGTACTGTCTTTAAGTTCAAACCGAATTTCTGAATGCGTATTTGTTCCTGTACCATATGGCGCAGGCGTTAAAAATACAATTGATTCAACCAAGTCCCATTTCTTATTTCCTTTGGAAGCGTCTTCTTTGACAATTACTCTGAACGGCAAACTCGCACGTGCTGAATCCTTGGTAATATTTTTAAAGATAAACGGCGTTTGAACTACCTTTTGCAATGCGATATTATACACCGTATCACCCGGTTGTGCGTATTTCCCATCGGGCAATGTATCTGAACTGGTAATTTGAATTTGAAAATCAATTGGCGCAATTTTTTGTGTACCGATTGTGGGGGTAAGAATTTTGAAGTTCAATCGTTTTTTATCTATCACCCAGTTGCTTTTTGAAAGACTTATAGCGAGCGCTTTGTTTTCAACAAACAACTTCATTCCATCAAAGACAGGATTTGCCTCTTCACCCGCCAGCAATGTACTCGGTGGATGCGCCAAATGGCGATACGTAACAACATACGGTCCCGGGTCTGTCATTGTGCCGGTGCCAAGTCGTCGGATAATTCCTCTTGTGGAGTCAAATGCAAAGTCAATCCCTTCGGTATATGTTCTACCTGTCGAAGAATGTCTGACGGAGAAATAATTATCCCGTAAAATGTAGGTGTGACCAATTTTTACAAAGTTTGTGTCAAATAACATCACTTCGGAAGTTACCGGAGTAGTTTTCAAGACCGAATAGTTTAATGCCTTTGTTTTTTTATTCCCTACCTGAAGAGAGTCAGCAAATCTGATTTCGTATGTTACATTATCTTTCACTGCAAGATCGTCTATCACTTGTGTCGCAATGCTTCCAGTACCGGTGCCACTTACGTGTTGAATCATTTGCGACGACACCACCGGGGGTGTATATCCGCTTGCACGCGGACCGGGAACGACACTGACTGTGTTCACATCAAACGTTAGGACAGAAGTAATCGGATCGATGCTGATGCGTTTGGTGCATTCAGTCGGCGGGTACGACGTAACATCGCCGTGATCATAGGATACAACGGCATAGTAATATGTTTGTCCATTAATAACATTGTTTGAATCAACAAACGAATGAACCAGTCCGGTATTATCACCAAGGTAGTATGCGACACCGCGTTGGTCATATGGTACTAGTGAATACCCCTTGTAAAAATCTTCCACCAAAGTGGAATCGTATCGTCCATTACTGTTCACATCAATATATCGTTCTCCTACATCCCAACGACCGTTTTTCGTTTTCGACGTGTCGTCTTCAAAAAACGGTTCGGGACGAAGCGCAACATCGAACTTGGCTACTTTCCCACTTGATGTAGTCAGCGGTTCATAAAGGAATGGAGATCCAAATCCATCGGTAACGGTATTAATATCACTGAATTGTGGATCGGTACTACGATAAATGACGTATCCTTCAAAATCTTTTCCCAGAATTGGATCAACGCTTTCTTCGGCGCCTGTATCCCAGTACAACGTCACCCGCTTGTCTCCTGCAACGGCAGTAACAATCGGTTTATCTGGCGGACGGATAAATTGATAGTTCTGGTTGTAAATCACTTGTACGGTTCGCGCGGTAATTAACAAATCATTCAAATCTGTTCCCATCAGCAACGCGATGGAGAATCGTTTAATTGAACCATCGCTATTTTTTTTCTTTAAAGAAATTTTTCCAGAACCATATACAAAGTTTATATCCGTTAAGTTAGGAATGGTATCATTAAACCCTTTTTCCAAAATACTCCACACCGTTTCATCGTCGCGGAAAAGAACTGATGTCCACGCCCAACTCTTAAATGCTGTCAAGCCGATTTGATCTGATTCATCAAGATCGGTCAATTCAAAGTGAGGTTCGCCGGGGTGCAGTGGATCGATTGTTCCATCCGGTAATCGTTTACCAGCAGTTGGAAACCCATCCCCTTCCCCATCATCATGTGTATCAGGCACACCGTCAACACCAACGTCATCGTTATTCACATTCCAGTCGCCATCGTTATCCACACCATCAGTTTGACTTTCGTCGGCAAACAACGTTCCGGCGGCATTACGGATATGGTCGGCATCGTTATCTATTCCATCATTTGCATTGCCGGGACTTTCCAGAAATTTGCATCCATTATAGTGTGTTGGAATATTCAGATATCCCTTGCCGTCATTATCCCACAAATAGACCAAACTCCGTGAAAACAACGGGATAGGCACTCCGGTTTTTGTTAACGTATCGAATGGTGAAATGAAAAAACCAAGGTCATCCTGATTTTCAGGACTGCTGGCGCCACCAACATCCACATCACCGTACATTCCAAAATACATGGTATCAAGATCGCGGTCGGAAAAATTTTGCGCAGTGTACACAAAGAAGATACAATTCTGTGCAAGAGAGTTGCTCCATTGCAACGCTCGACACTCCAATTTTACTCCAAGTCCGCGGGTGAGCGTATCGTTCAGAAAAGGAAAATATCGAAACTCTGTGTTATTCTTATCATCCATTCCCCACAGCACTTCAAGGTCGGCATTGGGCACATCCTGTCGCAAATAGCCAGGCCATACATACTGTCCCTTGTCGAAATTGTACCACGTTGTAGGCCAACTATCCGGGCGTCCATCTTTCGGATTCACATCGGGAGCAGGATTCGACGCCATCACTGGTGATGCTGGATATACGTATTCAGGAAGCGGACGCCATCCAAAAATAAATCGTGAATCGTACGGGTTAAAATCTTTCGCATACAAATCGTTAATAGCATCAGAGACAATATGAATTGTCTTGTTTGACGCATCCTGAACTGCGGCGGCAACATACGGCGCAAACTGATAAATATCACCCAGCCCACGCCAAACCATATTGTTCACATTACGAATTAATCCGTCACCAGGTGCAATACCCCCGTAGTCATAGATATTTCCGACGATTTGATTCCCGTTCATCAAAAAATATCTGGGATTATCAAACACCCCAGCTGCTTTGGAAAAACGACTGTGGGCATCTTTGGTGTATTGATTGAAGCGATTACTGTTCAACGGTTGTGGAGATCTTTCCCGCTTTAACGCGGATGAAAGTTGGCGAATGTCGCTTTCGGAAGTACGCTTCTGCTGAACGGTTTGGGCAACAGTTAGAGACGAAAGAAAGAGTAACGCTAAAAGCAAATTGTAACGTCGAGTCATGTGCTATTCCTTCTGAAAACTAAAAACCAAATGACGCGCCAATTCGCACTTCTCGTGGCGCTGAATACAACGTTGGATTGGTATAATAATCAGACATCGGATGAACGCCTGCTACATGCAAATGTTGGTCAATCACTGCTCCTTCTCCACGCTTTGGTGCGAGCGTGTAGGTAGCTCGTCCGGTATCGTCAAAGACTGATAGTTCATTCAACCTGTCGAAAAGATTATAGACCCGAATAAACAACGCCACTACATACGTATCCAACGAAAACTCTTTTTCAGCGGAAAGATCGACAGTCCATTGCAGAGGTTTTCTTCCGGCGTTTCGTTTCAATGGAACCTGATTGTCTCCAACATACGGCGTGTACGGCAATCCCGTACCTAAGCGTGAAATAATGCTGAGATTCCAGTCATTGGGATTTCCCACAGTCAGCGTGGTATTGAAGGTATGGGATTGATCCCAATCTAACGGCACAACAACCTTTTCGCTTTCCCGTCCAGATTGCTGATCGAGAAAGAATGCGTCTGCGCTGACATCATTGCCGTCAGCCATCTGAAATGTATAATCGACAGTCACTCCAAACGGTTCGGCAGTGGTTCTTCGTTTCAGCAATGAAAAAGTGAATCCTTTGATATTGGCATAATCTTTATTCACATACATGCTGAACTGCTTTTCTCCACTAATACGAATTGTCTGCACGGCAAATAAATCTCGTACATCCTTAAAAAAGCCGGTAATATTCATTGCCAAATTGTCGGTCAGTTGCTGCTGTAATCCCATTTCATACGTGACGGTTTTTTCAGGATTCAAATTGGCATTGCCGAATGTTGTAGCGCTAATAGTTGTGTTGAATTTGAAATCAGGATTTTCATACAGCCGACGCAGTTGCGGCATTTGATAAAAATGTCCGTAGGAAAAATGAATCATCCCCCTGTCGGTAATCGGATACGACACACCAATACGTGGACTAATCATTTGCTTTACCGGCGCTTCTTGTTTTGCTCCCTCAGGGTGAAAAATATCTACAATGTATTTTGCTCTCGCATGGAAATAATCGTAACGTAACCCTGCATTTACGACAATACTTTCGAATTCCATTTTGTCCTGAATGTAAAAAGAGAATTGCTTCGGATAACGACTGTAGGAATCGTACTTGTAGTCATAAATTGAAGGAATGGTCGGCGTTAAGAAATTGACTGTATCGCGTAAAATAGCGTATGTGGTAAGAGACATTTGTGGCAAACGTGTTTCAACACCCGCTTTCACCTCGTGCTGCTTTGAAAGCATTGAAGAGATATCTACTTTGAATGCGTATGTTTCCGCCCGTTGTTCATAGTACCCATTTTGTGAGCCGCCAAAATAGAATGTTGTGCCGATCGGACGTCGCAAATTTTCTTCCGGTTCAATAGTACCGGGTTGATATTGTTTGAATCTGTTCACACTGTAGGCCGCTTTAAACTTCAGCGAGGTTACCTCATCCATCAACGTACTGTATTCTACACTGTGAAACACATCATCGGAAATGTTGTTGTAGCGCCCATCGGGATTGTACTTGAACACATGGCTGTAATTTTGATATTCACTGTTATTCAGAATTAGATCGTATCCGATTTTTGTTGCAGGAGTAACTTTGTAACTGAATCGATTCGTTGCTGTCCACGAAATACTGGTATTCATCGGCACTAACTCATTGTTTCCGGAACGTGGAACTTTCCACGCAAAATCATTCGAAAAGTCAGGGCGATCCGAAGGCAAAAATTCACGAACGCCGTATAACCAACCTTTTTCATGCTCATATCTGCCGGATAGAAAAAAGGAAAAACCGGAAAGTACAGGCAACGGTCCACTAAACGACCCTTCGATAACTGAATGGCTCATGGGATCGATCTGAGTGATATTTAAGAAAATATCTTTGTGATTACTCACTCTGTCGCCGGCATAATAGGCAATCTGCCCGGCAAAACGCTCTCCCCCTTCTTTTAAACCGGTTTCCACTACTCCACTCAACGCATTGCCATATTCTGCATTAAATGTTCCTTGCACAACCGACAACTCTTGAATTGCATTTGTGGCAATAGTTAAACTGTTGGTATTGGTAAACGGATTATTCACCGAAACACCATTCACTGTGTATGCAACTTCGCTGGAACGCCCGCCACGAAAATGAAGCGCACCTCCCGCATCTTGAATAATTCCTGCTTGGGTAGTAAGAATGGCAGTTACACTTTCAACAGGCAACGCGCGAATTTGATTTGCATCGACATGTGTTTGTGTGGAGGTGAGATCACGCCGAACAAGCGGACGCTCTGCCACAACCACCACGGCATCCAAATCAATCGCTTCAGATGAAAGTTTAATGTCCAATCGTGTTGTTAAATCAACATTTACCACCACATTACGGATAAGTTGTTTGCGATAGCCAACAGCGGAAACAGAAATGGTGTACGTATTGGGAGAAAGATTGGCGATAACAAAACTTCCATCAACATCTGTCGCCGCGCCTATTGTAGTTCCGACAACAAGTATAGTAACACCGACAATTGGCTCACTGGTTTTTTCATCGGTTACTGTACCGGCAATTTTTCCTGTTGTGCCAGCATAGAGATGAGATGACAAAAGGAACAGAACAATAAACAGATAGAGGCGTGAGTATTCACAGGGAGTAGCAACATTCATAGTTTTTCCACGAAAGGTGAATGGAATTATGAAGAATGTATGGTATCAACAATTAGAAGTATGTTGGATTGCGTGCTTTTTGCCCGCTGAAATATAAACAGACCTCTGCCTGATGTCAAGTATTTCCTTTCATTTTGAACAAAATTGAAACGTCTGCTATAGTTGAATTTCTTCGTGAAAATCTCTTGATTATCATCTGTTATTTTAACTTATTTGACTGAGGATTGTCGATACACCAATCAATTTCCATTCTCACCATTCATTTACTTAATAGGAGGTACCTCCATGAAAAAATTTTGTACTGCGTTGACGCTCCTAGCAACAACTGTGCTCTTGACTTCACAAGGTTTTGCACAACGTTTGCTCGACACGGCAAATTTTACTATCTCTGCAGAAATTAAGCCAAGCGATTATCCCGAATGGTCAGATAGTACTGCTGCGTGGAGAGTATATGCAACATACGATTTGGACAAAGATGGAAAAAAAGAATTTCTTGTTATTGTCGATCCGGCAACAACATCGGCATTAGATACCAGCATGGCAACAATTTTGCGTTTTGAGGCCACTGCCAACAACACCTATCAATTGGTATGGCATGCACAAATACCATATATGCAAATAACAAAAGGTTCGTGGCCCTGCATTGCTGTGGGTGATGTTGACAAAGATGGTAATATGGAAATTTTTTATGGACAACCATCTAACCAGATAACCGCCGGCGATCCGAACCCTGACCGCATCTTCATCTATGAATACGAACCAAGCTCAGGAAATTTTCCCGCCACACCAACCATGACGTCAAAATTGCAGTTCCCCGATCGCTATTACTACGCAATTACAAGCATCGTGCTTGATGACGTGGACAATGATGGAGATGTAGAAATGATCTTAAGCGCACGACGTGCTTACGGCGGCGGCTGGGGAAATGCAAGTCTGCGCCCACTGTTCATCTACCATCTGCTCGGCGATATTTCCCCCGGATTCAGCTCGTTTGAAGTAGAATTTTCTGACACGTTGGGAACATTTAACGGTGGCTATTATTTCAACAACCATGTTGTTGATTTTGATGGCGATGGCAAGAAAGAAATTTGGGGATTCACATGGGATATGTTGACCTTTGCTGTCTATGAAGCACAAGGCAAAGATACGTACACATTACAAACAGATGTCAATCAAGCCACCGCACCAGATGATTACGGCGAGCAAAACAGCGTCGGTTTCTTCGATGCTAACAAAGATGGAAAATTGGAAATGTTCCTGGCAGGACAAGTTAGCCCGCCGAGCGCAGTATTTTATTTGCCGAACACAGATAATTTGGCAGGCATTACAACGAGCAGCATTAAATGGCTAACATCACCTCTTCCGGTCAATTTTCAAGGCGCTGACATCGGAGATATTGATGGAGATGGCGAAGTGGACTTCTTTATTGGGGATTGGGGACCTGACAGAAAAGTGTATCGTCTCAAACATCTAACCGGAAAACCGTATGATGACTCCACCGGTTATAAATTAGACACCTTGTTTCATGCACCCAACGATTCTAATTACACCTTACTCAACGTTACCGTGTGCAACGATCTTGATGGCGATGGAAAGCGTGAAGTCATTATCGTCAATACCGACGTTCGCCCAGACCATCCTGAAGATGTATCGCTCTTTATCATCGAAAGCAATGTTGCGGTGCAAAGCGTTCGCACGCTGCCGGAAATTGTCCCAACTCAATTTTCACTCGAACAGAATTATCCGAATCCATTTAACCCAAGCAGTACAATTAGGTTTTCGCTGACTGCCGCAACTACTGTTGAATTGTTTATCACCAATTCAATCGGTCAACGGATTGCAACACTGCTCAATAAGCCGATGGACAAAGGAGTGCATGAAGTTACATTCAATGCCGATGGACTTGCCAGTGGAACGTACTTCTATACGTTGAAAGCCGGCAACTATGTGCAAACGAAGAAGATGATGCTGATGAAGTAACTTTGTGTTGTAATTTTTAGCGTTGATATGAAGAACGCGACGAATACAGTCGCGTTTTTCATTAAATACTTTACGAATCAAAATATCTCGGTGAATTCAACATCCACCTCTATAGTTACAAATGAACAAAACATCTCTCTTTACCTATATCATTTTCTGGAGTGCCACTCTCTATTTAGTCACACCTCTTTCTGCACAAACTTTTTCATGGATTAAACTCGGAGAATCGAATCAACGAAAATGTTTAAATCTTTCTGTAGCACCTGAAGGTTTCATCCTTGCCGGAACAGATTCCGGTCTTTATCGTTCTTTTGATGACGGAATTACTTGGCAATTTTGCGGATTAGATTCCTTCCAGATCCGTAATGCTATCACTGATTCTGCCGGACGTCTGTTTACAATCGTCGGACAAGTGTATAATAATAATGCAATTTATCGTTCAGAAGATAACGGAATTTCATGGCAACAAATCGTTGGGGGTAGCAACTACTACGCACTTCTATCGGTTACCAATGAAATTCTTTTAATTGCTTCCGATGCTGGAATTCTTCGTTCTACTGACCACGGTAATTCATGGAATAACGTGCATACACCCTCAGCCGGCTTGAGCGAACAAGGCATTTACTCTCTTTGTATAAACAGGGACGGTACTATTTATGCGGGTACTATGAGTAATATATTGCGTTCTACGGACCAAGGAAATTCTTGGTCGGTAAGCATTCAAATAGGAAGTTATAATTATATGCTTGCTGCCGGAAACTTTGGCGAAGTTTTCACTTTCTCAATGGCGGAAAATGGTCATGCGTATCTCTACCGTACGATAGATCACGGGGGTCACTGGACTCAGTACTACCCAGAATTATTTGAGGATGGCGTTTCGTTTGTATTTGAAAACGGTGAATGGATACAGTACGGACCAGGATATTATAAAGTTTTAGGGTTACTCCAAGATTTATCCAGTAGAAGTTTTATTATTTGCTCGAATAGGAAAGACTCTGTAGTTGTAATGGGGACAAATGTGAAAACATTACAATCATTGGAAGTTGATTCACTGTCCCAGAATTCTTTTCGATCATTTGCAATTACACCGAATGGGCATTTCCTTATTGGTTTATCTGGAAACGGTTATGCTGGTATCTATCGCTCCGTGAATCAAATTATTTCTACTTCAGTTCCTTCTATAAAGATCTCTCAAGCTATTGTTGACGCTAACCATGATTTTAAACCCGACAGTTTAGGTAAAATCGTAACCGTTGTCGGGGTTGTTAACAGCACAAATTTACAAGGAAATGCAGGAACTCAATATACTCTTCAAGATGGAACGGGCGGCATACAACTTTTTAAGGATACTACATCTGGACTGATGCTGAAATTAGGTGATGTCGTCGCTGTTAACGGAACTATTGCGTACGAGCGGGGAACAACACAAATTATTCCTGCATCATTAAATAACAATGTAAAAATTGTTGACTCAAACCAAGCATTAGTCGCAACGCCATTAACGGTGCAGCAATTTTTGTCTGATCCTGAAAAATATGAAAGCCAGCTAGTAAAAATTTTGGGAATAGCAAAGCGCCCAAATTCACCAGCATGGCCAATTTCCGGTGCAGATGCAAACTTGGTATTCTGGGATGGATGGGATACAACAATCGTTCGAATTGATAAGGATGCAAATCTTTCCGGCACGCCTGAACCGAAATATCCTGCAAATGTAAGTGGAGTTGTAACACAATATACATCTTCAGTCTCCGTTTATAATGATGGATACCAACTTTCTCCGATCAATCCAACAGACTTTGAAAGTGGAATACAAGTGCCACCGAATCCACATTTTGCTTTAGTAGTGCCTGCTAACGGTGCTACGTTAATACTCGATTCCACAAATCAACTGTTTACCTTCACCTGGAACAAGCCAATTGATCTCAATGGTGATCCTCTTGCTTTCCGTTGGGTACCAATTGGCGGAACTGCAGTTCCAACCGGCGGCTCTCCAACGGGTGTAGATAGTTTTCTTATTCGCACAGGCGCACAGCTTTTTGCGTTTATGGGAAGCAAAGATACTGCTGTACTAAAATGGACAGTGCAAACCAAAGATCCATTCCCTACAATTGTATCAAATGTTGATACCTCATCTGTGATACTAATAAAGGGAAAAACTCTGAATGTTAGAGTAACGGATCATTTATTACCAACCCTATTCTCGCTTGACCAGAATTACCCGAATCCATTCAACCCAACTACGACAATTAAGTACAATATCCCAACCGAAAGTTACGTTGTCTTGAAGGTATATAATATGCTTGGACAAGAAGTAGCTAGGTTGGTTGATGAACAGTTGTCGCCAGGTTACTATTCATCAATATTGAATGCTGCAACATTTTCAACCGGTGTATATGTTTATCATCTCAAAGCTGGTTCATATTCGTCTACAAAGAAGATGATGCTGATGAAGTGAGCGAACTATTGTCATTCAGATAATAAAAACGCCCGAAATTTATTTTCGGGCGTTGTTGTTTGCGATAGTCTTATTCCTTTATCTGTCCGATAGAAAAGCGGTAATTATTCCACAATCAATAGAAGTAATAATGAAACGCCAATTGCGGTAACGGCAAAATTGTTCCGTCAGAAAAGTAAGTGAACAGACCTTCGAAAGTAAAATGCACTGCGTCTTGCAGTAAAAATTCTCCACCCAATCCTACACCTGCCCGAAATGGAGCAGAGTAATTGTTGGAAGTCGAACCGTTGTAAATATAACTCGAGGCAGCCGCAAAGAAAAATCGTGCTGAATTACTTCTCGTCAAATCTTGCTGATACTCTGCTCCGAACGAATATAATGTGTTTGCTGTTTTTGGCTTAAAGAGTCCAAGCACGCATTGCAGTGAGGTATTTCCGCTTGTGTGATACCGGTAGCTGATGCCGACACCGCTCGCCGGCCCGCCCGAAAAACCCAAACCATGAACACTCTGTTCAAACGTACCTCCCTTGACGTTGGAAACCATTACTTGAGACGCAGAGTAATTGACAAGAAAAAGAGACAAGGATAGTAAGAGCAAAAATATTCGACTCATAATTTCCTCATTATTCAGTACGTAACCAAGAGATAATTTCTTTTACATTCGGTCGTTTGCCGGTAATTAAAATGCCGATACGAAACACTTTTGCAGCAACCCACATCAAACCAACTATCGTAGCGCTAATAGTAAGTAAGGATAATATCGTTTCCCACAATTCGGGTACGCGAATAGAAAAACGCATCGCCATCATCATTGGCGACAGTAAAGGAATTTGCGAAAGTACTTTTACCAGCAATGAATCGGGATTCGACATCACCGGAACAAGAAATGCGATCGGCAGAACGAGTAAGATGGTAATATAGCCGGTCATTTGCTGCGCTTCTTGTTCGGTGGACACGGTGGAACCCGCTGTAATAAAAATCGCCACATACATGAAATAACCGAGAATGAAGTAAAGCAACTGTATCAACACATTATCAAACGAAACAAAGGGAGTATCCGATGCCACATTTGCACCTATGATGATACCAACCCACACCACAACAGTTGTTAGCCCAAGCAACGTTAATCCAATAATTTTTCCTGACATCAGTTCTTGAGCTGAGCAGGAAGAAACCAACACCTCGATAATCTTGTTTGATTTTTCTTCTACTACGCTGCGTATCAACATTTGTCCGGAAGAAATTACCAGAAACATCAGCATCATCACAAAAATATAGCCGCTGAAAAATGTTTCCATAAATCCCGACTCTTTTTCTTCACCCTTCTTCGAAACCTTAATAGTTTTAATGTCGATTGGAGTCATTAATTTTTTAATTTTCTTTGCGTCATAACCGGAACGGGTAAGGCGTTGTTCAGTAATAATGTCTTCCAGCGTTTTCGAAAAGCGTTCCTGATCACGGATGTTGCCGACATTCTCTGCGCGGTATTCAACTTTTCCGCTATCCATCACATTCACTGGAAGAACAAAATACCCTTCTATCTCTCCGGAAATCAATTGAGCGTTGGCAATAATTTTTAGATGTTCAATACTCCGATCCTCATCGGTGATTTCGCGTAATTCATATGTTGGTAGACCTGAAGGAAGTTTATATCGTTCACGCAATCGTTCGTTGATTGAACTAGCCAACATACGCGTTTCATCAATAACTCCTATTCGTTTCGTCGTTTCCTCCTCGCTTTTCGACAATAGGTTTGGCACAACGAAGAAGATGGACATAATGAGCGGCGTAAGAAATAAGCCAATGATAAACGCTTTTGTTTTAATCTTTTCAACAAACTCCCACCGCGCAACAGCAAACACCTTACTCATGGATGCTCTCCTTCAGTAGTTGCTGTTTCAGTTTTTGTATTTTTATAAAAGAAACTATGGTTGATATAACCCCTGCCGCAAGAAGTACCCACATATCCCTGTTGCTCATCACTAATACTCCGCCAATAATAGTCATCAGCGCGCCGGCAAGCAACGACAGCTGATGTTTTTTTACTTCAGGATGTTGAAGAGATAACCGTGGCGTTGATGTTTTCGTTTCACTCTGTTCTTGTTCAATCTGTTCAACCGACGAACCCACAACATCCAGAAAAATAGAATTCAGCGACGGCTCGACATATTCAAATTTCCGGAGTTCAATCTTCGACGATATTGCTTTCAAAATCTCCTGTGATGTAACACCGTCGTTCAGCATCAACTCCGCGTAATTTTCGTAGATCGTTGATTTCGACACAAATGGAAGTTTGGCAAGAAACGAGCCGTTACCAGAATACTCCAGACGCACTGCGTTACTACCGAATTGTTGTTTCACCTTCTGCACCGAACCTTCCAGCACGACTCTTCCATGATTGATTAAACAAATCTCGTCGCTCAATTTTTCTGCAGATTCCATTTGATGCGTAGAAAAAATGATTGCCTTCCCTTTCTGCTTTAACTCAACAAAAATATCTTTCAAGACAATTTGATTGACGGGATCAAGTCCGGAAAACGGTTCATCCAAAACAATTAACTCCGGATCATGCAGAATGGCGGTGATAAATTGCGCCTTCTGCTGATTACCTTTGGAAAGTTCTTCAACTTTTCGTTTTGCATACGATTGGAGGTTGAATCGTTCAAGCCACTCCATCCCTTTTTTCTTTGCTGTCTTTGGATCAACTCCGCGAAGCACTGCAAAATAGACAATGGTATCCAGAACCCCGTTTTTTTTATACAACCCTCGCTCTTCGGGCAAATAGCCAATAGCGTTTTGAATTGAAACATCAAATGGCTTTCCGTCATACAATATCGTTCCGGAGTCTGGCTTTATGATGTTCAACAGCATCCGAATAGTTGTGCTTTTACCGGCGCCATTAGGACCGATGAGACCAAAAATACTTCCCCGACGAACTTCTAACGATACATCGTCAACAGCGCGAACGTTGGTGAATTGTTTGACAAGATGTTCTGCTTTGAGCATATACATTATTCAACATGAGTTATAGCTTTATTGTCTTTAACCGATGTTGAATCCTCAATTATTGCTTTTTAAGATTTTTTCAATTTGCAGAAGATGGTTCAGATCGTGCCCCGCTTCTAACCGGATGATGTGTGCAATTGTTTCTTTTCCACGCTCTTCATGCATCCCGTAGTGTTCAAACTTGTCTTTCGGTAAACCTTTCAGAAATGCAAGGTTGGCTTTTCGAAGAATGTGGAAGAGTTCAAACATCTCTTCAACTTTACAAGAAGCGTATCCGGAATTCTTCGCCCATTCATCCTGCTCAAATGCTTGAATCCGGACACCATTCTTTTCTGCAATTGAGCGGTAGCGCCAACCCATGACTAGTTCGGTTTCGGCAAGATGGGCAATAATTTCAGCAATCGACCATTTATTCGGAGCAGGTTTTCGATACAGTGTGGGTCTGCTGACGGCATCAATATATGCACGAATCTTTTTAGGAGTTGATGATAAAATTTTGAACGGATCTTTACCTCCCAAATATCCAAGCAAGCGCTCTGTATATTGCTGAGGAGTTTCCATAGAGTATTGGAGTGGTTGTGAATATAAGTATTTGTTTTTTGATTACGTGAGAATCATAAAATAATTGTACCCCAACTACTCAACGGCAATTAGTTTTACGGTGTCAGCCGATAAATCATTCGTGGAAACGGAATTGTTTCTCGCACATGGTCAAGTCCGCAAATCCAGGAAACAGTCCGCTCAATGCCTAAACCAAATCCTGAATGAGGCACTGACCCGTACCGACGCAAATCCAAATACCACTCAAATGCTTCAGGCGGCAAATTGTGTTCTTTCAATCGTTGAACAAGCGTATCGTAATCGTCCTCGCGTTGGCTTCCACCAATAATTTCGCCATATCCTTCGGGTGCAAGTACATCAACGGCAAGCGCAAGTTTATCGTTTTGCGGATCGCGCTTCATATAAAACGCCTTCACAGCTGCAGGATAGTGATGAACCATGACTGGGCGATCGAATTGTTCAGAGATAACTGTCTCATCAGTTCCGCCGAAATCATTCCCCCACTCAAACGGTAATCCTTTTGAATGTAAAATTTCTACAGCTTCGTCATACGTAATACGCGGCAGAGGTCTTTTGACATTTTCTAAAAATTTAATGTTGCGTCCAAGAGTGTTCAATTCCGGCATACGGTTTTTGAGAACGCTCGTGACAATATGCTCAAGAAATTCTTCGGCGAGATCCATGTTGTCATTCAAATCGTTGAATGCAACCTCGGGTTCTACCATCCAGAACTCTGTTAAGTGACGACGTGTTTTTGATTTTTCAGCCCTGAACGTCGGCCCAAAAACATACACTTTTCCAAACGCCATTGCTCCGGCTTCGCCGTATAATTGACCTGATTGTGTGAGATACGCTTTACCGAGATCGAAGTACTCCGTTTCAAACAAGGTGGATGTTCCTTCGCACGCCGCCGGAGTGAAAATTGGCGCATCAAACAGGATAAATCCCCGTCCATCAAAAAATTCTCTTATGGATCGTATGATTTCATGACGTATGCGCATAATAGCGTGCTGTCGTGATGAACGAAGCCACAAATGACGACGGTCAGCCAGAAATTCTACGCCATGCTCTTTCGGTGTAATTGGATAATCTTTTGCGATAGAAATGATTTCAATGTTTGTCACATCCATTTCATAACCACCCGGAGCGCGCTGTTCTGCACGAATTGTTCCAGACATTCTGAACGACGATTCCTGCGTCAATTCATCACATCGATTGAAAATTTCTTCACCCACAGACGATTTCACTACCACACCCTGACAAATACCTGTTCCATCTCGCAGTAAGAGGAATTTGATTTTGCCGCTTGAACGAGCATTATACAGCCATCCTTGCAGCGTTACGTGTTCGCCAACATGTTTCGATAAATCTTCGATATACACTTTCGTTGCCATAGAGTTCCTTTATCTGAATAATTCGTTGACCGCGTTTTTACGCAGGTAGCGGTCAACTGTAACAAGTGAACGGTAAAAATATACGAAACAATTCCTACTCCTCAAAAATGAAAAATCCCGCGCTGGGCGGGATTTTTCAACTCATCTCCAGCATCCTCTCAATCGGTTTTCGCGCCCGCTCAAGTAACTCTGCACTCATTTCAATCTGCGGACTTTTGTTTTTCATACAGAGATATAACTTTTCCATCGTGTTTCTTTTCATATGTGGACACTCATTGCACGAACAACTGGCATCAGGCGGAAGAGGGATAAATGTCTTTCCCTGAGTTGTTTTCTCCATCTGATGAATAATCCCGATTTCTGTTGCAACAATAAATTTTGTATGTGGAGAGCTTTGAACATACTTCAACAACATACTTGTGGAACCGATGAAATTTGCTTTCTGAAGGATTACCTCTTCACATTCAGGATGAGCGATTAATTCAGCATCCGGATGTTCGAGCTGTAAACTGATTAATTTGCGCTCACTAAATGTTTCATGCACAATGCAACTGCCGTTCCACAACAGCATATCTCTCCCCGTTTTCTTTCGCAGGTACGCTCCCAAATTTTTATCGGGTGAAAATAAAATCGGTTTATCTTTTGGAATTTGGTTGATGATTTTTTCCGCATTGCTCGACGTGCAAATGATATCACTCAACGCTTTTACTTCAGCGCTGCAGTTAATGTAGGTAATAGCGATATGGTTGGGATGCTTTTTGCGAAACTGTTCAAATAATTTTGGCGGGCAACCATCAGAAAGCGAACATCCGGCAAGAAGATCGGGAAGCAACACTGGTCTATGCGGATTTAAAATCTTCGCCGTTTCTGCCATGAAATGGACTCCGCAAAAAACAATCACATCGGCTGTTGTTGTCGCCGCTTTGCGTGAAAGTTCAAGACTGTCTCCTACAAAATCAGCAAGGTCCTGAATTTCAGATTCCTGATAGTAGTGCGCAAGAATGACTGCGTTGAGTTCTTTTTTTAAGCGTAATATTTCCTCTTCCAAATGCAACGGAAGCGAAGAAGGCGTTCCAAGTTTTACCACTGTTTCCATTTACTGAAAAGTACAAATGTTTTAACGGTAATCAAAGCAAGGGGACATTGCATGAACTTCACTCTTCCTTCTTATGAAACCCAAGTTTCCTCATTTGAGTTTCAACGGCAGAGGTAACCATTTCTACCGTTATGGAAGTAATTTTTTTATCATCGGCACGAAGTCCAAGATGCCGTTCGTGCGGTGGTTTCCACTGCGTCGGATCGCTGATGCTGTGAAAAGAAACAGTCGGCACACACAATGCCGAAGCAATGTGCATGGTTGCCGTATCATTGCAGAGGAGCAAGTGTAATTTTTTTATCACTGCCGATGATATTCGAATCGGCAATAACGGAACTGACCGAACTTCAACATTGCGTATGTGACTTAACAACTCCTCCCGCAATTGTACTTCATGCGGACCAATAATCAACAGCACTTCGCATGTATAATTTGCTTTAATCCATTCAATGACTTTGGCAAGTTTGTCGAGTGGGAATCTCTTTTCTTTGTTTAATGCTCCAAAGTGTACTCCGATTTTCACCGCATCAGATTGTATGCCGATGTTATACAATACTTTTTCTGCTTCGGATTCTTCATCGTCGGTGAGTATCAAATCGTACGTCAATCCATCACTGGTTGCACCGAGTGAACGCACAATGTCAAGATAATGCTCAGACTCATGTTGTATCTTGCGTGTACGAGGTGTCAACACGTTGTAAATTTTTTCTGGTGAACCAGGCTCAAGAGGAATATGATTTGGTCCGATGATGTATGATGCTTTACTTAAGACCGCAATAATATCAGAAGAAAGTGAACGCGAAACGGAATTCATCACAATGGCACAGTCAAACCCGCCATCACCACGTAGTTGTTCCCAAAATGAACGAAGCTTGTTCAGTGTCCACAGATTCAGCTTTTCATAAAAAACGATGATGGAATCTACATGAGGATTTTCCCATATCATTGGAGCTGTATATTCGCGTACTACAATACTAATGTGCGAATGAGGGAATCGTTTTCTGAGTGCGCGAAGCGCTGGTGTTGTTACCAGCAAATCGCCAAGTTGGTCGTGTTGTTTAACAACAAGAATACGTTTAAAATGCGACAACGGAAGATTGCTTGCAGAAATGCGTTTTGCTGAATGAAAGGCACTGACAAGCGCAATCAGAAATTTTTTAAAAAATTTTTCAAGTGCTCCCATACAAGTTACTCTTTGTCGGAGACATCTTCGTACGGAATGTCTTCAATGGTATTGTTCTTGTTTGCAGTACGGATATTTGTAAAATTTTTAATATGGAGATTTGTATGAAAAAGTCTACGGAGATATCGAATACCGACACTGAGAATTTTTACTACAATGAAAATAATGATGAGCCAAATGATGAAACGTAGTAGCATGAAGTAACTTTCTTCCTAGTAAAGGAAGTATCATTTCCTCGACTTCGGATTATAGTATTCAACAGGAGCTTTATCTTGTCGGAGAATCTGATGGAGCAAATCTTCGAAATCTTCCTTGTTGTTGACAAAATCAATTTCAGTTGCGTTAATAATAAGTAAAGGAGCTGCCTTGTATCTGAAAAAAAAGTAGTTGTATGCTTCGTTCAAATCTTTAATGTACTCTTCCGACATATTTTCTTCGTATGAACGTCCTCGCTTTTTAATATTTGCCATCAACCGCTCCACACTGGATTGAAGATAGACGACCAAATCGGGAGTAGGAATATTTTTTTCGATAGTTCCAATCAATGTTTCGTACAGTTTTAATTCGTCGTCTTGCAGCGTTAAGTATGCGAAGATTTTATCCTTATCAAAAATATAGTCAGTCACTAAAAAATGATGAAACAGTTCGCCCTGAAATAATTCCTGTTGTTGTTTATATCTCGATAGGAGAAAAAAAATTTGTGTTTGGAATGCATAATGGTCGGGATCTTCATAGAATTTTGGAAGAAACGGATTCTCTTCAAATTTTTCGAGCACCAACTTAGCATCCAGTCGTTCAGCAATCAATTTCGCCAACGAAGTCTTTCCGGCGCCGATAACTCCTTCGATGGCAATATAGCGAATATCAGACGGTCGGGTTTGTAATTGAATCATTGATTAGCAGTAAGAGTTGTGAGGTAAAAGAGTCAGAGCGTTTCACAGTATGAGTGTCGTTCGCTTTAGACAGCAATTCTTGCACTGTTTTGCCGAGAACAGGGTGTACAGCCACTGGTGCAATATCGCACAATGGCTGTAGAACAAATTTACGATTCACCATTTCCTTATGAGGTATCATCAAGTTGTCTGTCTGAACAATGAGTCGGTCAAACAACAGCACATCAATATCAATTTCTCGCGGACCCCATCGTGTTGTTTCATGTCGCCCGATTTCCCGTTCCAATGTTTTCATTAATAAATGAAATTCCTGCACATCCATTTCCGTCCGAACTGAGACGCAGACATTCAAAAAATCTCGTTGTGGTATCTCTCCGACAGGTTCAGTTTCGTACACGGATGAGACATCGTCAACCACTGTTAGTGGAGCGTCAGCTATTCCTCTAATAGCGGCGGCGAGAAATTCAATTCTATCGCCAACGTTGGAGCCCAAACCTAAATAGACCGTATGCTTCATGTTCGTTGATTTTCTACAATTACTTCAATGCTATCAACAACACCGTGCACAGGGGCGCCGGGTTTACGGACACGCACAATAGTTTTTTGCACTTGGCTAAAGGCGTCGAGGATCCCCTTCCCAATGGAATGGGCGAGTGCTTCAATGAGATAATACTTCTTTTCGGTAACGATTTTTTTCATCATGGCATACACTTTTTCATAATTCACCGTTTCGCTGAGACTGTCTCTTTCCTTTGCAATCGAAAGATCGCAATGAAGCTCTACATCTATTTCGAATTTCCCTCCGAGATTTTGCTCATCGCTCAACGCGCCATGATATGCGTAAAACACAGCATTATGAAGTTTAATGATATCAAGTGTTTTCATTGTTGAAGAATATATTGAAGCGTTGCCCGAGAATCAATTTCATTTCAGTTTTTCAAGCGCTAATTCAATACGTCGCACAACTGTTTCTTTCCCTAATACTTCCGCCATATGAAATAACGAAGGCCCATTTGAGACACCTGACAGTGCAAGTCTGAGCGGATGAATAAGTTTACCAGCGCCTATCTGCAACGCCTCTGCTGTCGAACGTAATGCGTGTTCAACAGTAGCCGCATCGAAAACAGTTAGCGATTTAAATCTTTCCAACAGTATTGTTAACTGTGAAGGTGTCTCTGCTTTCCAGTTTTTTAAACGTGCCTGTTCGTCATAGTTTATTGGATCATGATAAAAATAACTGCAGGCATCGACAAAATCGTTTACAACAACTACGCGCTCTTTCATCAAATCAATGACACGAAGAAGATACTCGTCTGTGCTGTTCCACCCTTTTTCTTTTACTAATGGTTTTACAAGAGGCAGAAGTTCGTTCGCAGAACGTTGTTTGATGTGCTGTTGATTCATCCACTTGAGTTTTTCGATGTTGAACACTGCCCCTGCTTTTCCCACACGTTCAAACGAAAATTCAGCAATCAGTTCTTGCATCGAAAAAATCTCACGTTCATCGCCGGGATTCCAACCGAGAAATGCCACAAAATTCACCAGCGCTTCTTTCAAATATCCTTTTGCTCGATACTCCTCTACCGCAACATCACCCTGGCGCTTGCTGAGTTTACTTTTATCCGGATTCAACAACAACGGAAGATGTGCAAACTGCGGAAGCTTCCATCCGAAATATTGATAGAGCAAAATATGTTTCGGCGTACTGGGAAGCCACTCTTCTCCACGCACCACATGACTGATTTCCATCAAATGATCATCGACAACGACGGCAAGATGATATGTTGGAAAGCCGTCAGACTTCAGTAAGACTTGATCGTCAAGAATTTTGTTTTGAATAATCACTTCCCCGCGAATCAGATCGCTGAATCTCACTTCTCCCTCTTCCGGTACTCGCATACGAATGACATGCGGTTCACCAGAAGCGACACGTTCTGCCGCTTCGACTGGCGGAATTGTTCTACAATGACCGTCGTATTTCGGATCAATACCTGCGGCTACTTGCTGTTTGCGAACTTCTTCCAATCGTGAGGGTGTGCAGAAGCAGTAATACGCTCGTCCCATTTCAATTAATTGTTCCGCATGTTGTTTATAGAGATGTAAACGTTGCGATTGAATGTAGGGACCATAGTTTCCTTCTTTCCCAGGTCCTTCATCAAAATCAATTCCAGCCCAACGAAGTGTCGCAATTAAATTTTCCGTTGCCCCTTCCACTTTACGCGATTGGTCTGTATCTTCAATACGCAGGATGAACGCTCCGCCATGTTTTTTTGCAAAAAGAAAATTATAGAGTGCCGTACGCAAACCGCCGACGTGGAGATATCCGGTGGGACTTGGAGCGAAACGAACACGAACAGACATTCCCGAGTAACCTTTCAAGAAATTCAAAAAACTAACAATAACAATAATAAAAATACCAAAGATTTCACTGACTTCAAAGAATGATTGCGCGTATAGAATACATTACTTCACTTGAAATGCCGGAACTGGAACCATACCGCACGTTAAAACGTCCGTTGGAACATCTTCACAAGGGAATTTTTGTCGCTGAAGGAGAAAAAGTTGTAAGCCGATTGCTTGCCAGCAATCTGCGAATCTTCTCGCTGCTTCTTACCCCTCAATGGTTTGAACACTACCGTGCAATTATCGAACAGCATTCTGATCTTCTCGATATCTACATCGGCGAAAAAAAGCTGTTAGATACTATTGTGGGTCATCATTTGCATCAGGCAATGATGGCAATTGCCAAAGTTCCGAAAAGAAAAACCATTGATGAACTTACCTCAATGCTCAGTAGTAAAGAAAAATTTACAGGCGTTATCCTCGACGGAATTGTTAATGCAGAGAACATGGGGGTTATCTTGCGCAACTGTGCTTGCTTTGGTGTCGACGCGGTGTTAGTACTCCCCAATTCGTGCGATCCGTATCTTCGGCGATCAGTACGAAATTCGATGGGAAATATCTTTCATTTAAACATCGTTGACATGATTGAGCCAAACAAAGACGTTACTCTTTTGAAAAATATGGATATTACTTTCTACGCCGCACATCCACATGAAAACAGTAAAGATATACGCACTATTATCTTGCCAATCGTTCTTGTGTTGTTCTTGGCGCTGAAGGGCATGGCATTTCACCGACGATGTTGAGTCTGTGTGATGAATATCTGACAATTCCAATGAAGCAAGGGGTAGATTCGCTCAATGTTGCCAGCGCCAGTGCAGTGATATTGTGGGAATTACAACGAGAACATCGTTTCTAAAATAATTTCACTAACCAATTTTTTTTACTCCAATCCCTGGCAACTCACTCAATACTAACTTTCCTTCTTTTACTGTCGTACCTGCAAACAAATCATTTTTAATGAGGAGCATTCCATCGAGATCCGCCCAATCGCATGCAGGCGATAAATGTGAAGCGGCTGAAATTGCACATGAAGTTTCGGTCATGCAACCGATGAGCACTTTCATGTTGTAGGCTTTGGCAAGTGTAAGCATTTTGTGCGCTTCACGCATACCGGTACATTTCATCAGTTTAATAACAATACCGCTGTAGGCTCCTTTAATTTTATTGATGTCACTCAATCGCTGACAACTTTCATCAGCAAGAATTGGAAGCGGACTTCGTTCAGTAAGCCAAGCGTGTTCATCGTACCATTCTTTCGGCATTGGCTGTTCAACATATTGAACTCCTTGCTCTTTCAACCAATGAATCATATCAAGGGCATAAAACTTATCTCGCCAACCTTGATTCGGGTCGGCCGTTAACGGAACATTAGTTACCGAACGAATGGTTTGAATCATCTCTTTGTCATTATCTTTTCCTAATTTTACTTTCAGAATTTTAAATCCTGCCGCCTCTTTTGTTTTTTCTTTCACCACCTCCGCCTTGTCGATGCCAATCGTAAATGTAGTGTGTGGTGCTTTCTCCTTACTAAAACCCCAAATGTTATACCATGGTTGCCCCATGAGTTTTCCGACTAGATCATGCAATGCAATATCAATTGCCGCTTTGGCAGATGTGTTGTGAAACGCAAGAGCGTCAATGTCCGCAAGAATAGTTTCCAGTTCAAACGGATTGCTGTATTTTGAGAGATCAACACGTTTCAAAAACGCCATCACGCTATCTTGCGACTCACCCAAATATGGCGGCATTGCGGCTTCTCCATATCCCACTACTCCATCATACTCGATCTCCGTCAGCACTGCGGGCGTTGTTGTTCTACTCATCGCAGAAACAGTGAATGTATGTCGTAATTCCAAAGTATAGGGTCTATACGTCAGTGTTAATTTCTTATTTGTTTTGGTGTTGATGTTAAAGTGTGGTACAGCTTTTAGAGGATTCAACACTGTAGCTGTTCCGGTTGCTAACAATGATTTCGCAAGGAAAGAACGACGGGATTGTTTCATAGACAGTCTCATATGTAGGTAAAGAAAAAGAATTTTTGTGCTGAAAAGTAGTGTAAATTATGTGCAATTTCAATGAACGAGAAAAATTTGAGCAGTTATCCAGCACAAATTCATCTTTCTTTTCTGGGAAATGTTGTTTAAGTTTGGGTGCAAAATTTTTGAATTCAACCAAAAACATCACCAATGGTATTGTTATGAGACTCGACCGAATAATCCAATCGCTACTACCCCATGACGAAAAATTTTTTGTTCTCTTTGATAATCTTGCCCGTACAATGGTTGAAGCTGCAGAAACCTTGAGAACATTACCGAGTTTGTCAAAAAGTGAGCGACAATCAACGGTTGATAAAATAAAAGAATTAGAACACAAGGGAGATTCCATCACCCATGAAATTTTTACTGAACTCAACGGCTCGTTTGTTACTCCGTTCGACAGAGAAGACATTCACACACTTGCCTCAATGTTAGATGACGTCATTGACTACATTGACGGCAGCGCCAATAGATTTCACCTCTATAAAATCAAGAAAAACTCTGCCGACATCCAACGACTGACTGATATTATATATCAATCTGCAATTGAAATTCAACGGGGTATCACTTTACTCTCCGACTTCCGACGTATTGACGACCTCAACAAGATCCTCCAAAAAATTAACCAATACGAAAACGATGCCGATACTATTTTCGATCAATCTATCGCTGAGTTGTTTGATAATGAAGAGAATGCAATCGAATTAATTAAGAACAAAGAAGTTCTTGTATCACTGGAAACCGCAACGGATAAATGCGAAGATGTTGCCAACGTCCTCGAAGCGATTATGATTAAGCAAGCGTAGAAAGGACGATACACGATGGATGCCTTCGTTATCTTCATCATTGCGGTCGCTTTGCTGTTCGATTTTTTGAACGGCATGAACGACGCGGCAAATTCGATTGCAACAGTTGTTTCTACCAAAGTTCTTTCCCCTCGTATGGCAGTCTTGTGGGCGGCGTTTTTTAATTTTGTAGCGGCGTTTGGTTTCGGTGTGGCTGTCGCCACAACAATAGGCAAAGGAATCGTTGATCCAAAAATTATTACACCTGAATTTGTTCTCACCGCCCTTATTGGAGCTATTATTTGGACTCATGTGTGTACGCAGTATGGCTACCCCATCAGCGTTTCTCATGCACTCATTGGCGGAATTGCCGGAGCGGGTTTATACAAAGCAGGATTAAGCGCGTTGAATTTTGACGGCATAACAAAGGTTGTAATTTTTATCTTTCTCTCCCCAACTATCGGTTTGGTAGTAGCATTTATATTGATGGTTACGATAACGTGGATGTTTAGAAATTGGAATGTTCGAAAAGTAGATAAATTTTTTCGTGTAGGTCAACTCATTTCTTCTGCTGCGTACAGTTTAGGGCATGGAACAAACGACGCGCAAAAAACGATGGGCATTATTACGGTGTTATTATACTCAGCAGGATATTTTCAGGGTGGAGAGATGTACGTCCCTTGGTGGGTCATTATCAGCGCGCATACTGCTATCGGACTTGGAACCTTAATGGGCGGTTGGAGGGTCGTAGGAACTCTAGGCGTTAAACTTACTCACTTGAAGCCCGTTGGAGGGTTCTGTGCTGAGGGCGCCGGCGCACTTGTGCTGTTGGGAACAGCTATGGCAGGCATTCCAGTTTCAACCACACATACGATTGCAGGGTCAATTATGGGAGTCGGAGCGACACGCAGAATTTCTGCTGTCCGCTGGGGAATTGCCGGACGTATTGTTGTGGCGTGGATTCTAACCATTCCTACTTCAGCAACCATTGGTGCAATGGCGTTTTGGTTATATGAAATGATTTTCCACTGATGTATATGAAATTTATAAGGTTATCATTTATAAACGTACACAAATACTGCTTTGTGAAACTAATTCATCTCTTTTTGTCTGATTATACACACATAGTTTACAGACGAAATTTCTGATTTTTGCATTTTTCTTTCTCCTCTCTTTTCAATAAAGAGAAACTCTCCACTTTTTCTTCCAAAAAAAACAAACAAAACTCTGGCACACTATATGAGTAATTACTCATATAGTCAATCACTCAATTAAGACTTGGCAAATATTAAAGATTTGCAAGTCTTAAAGGAAAACTAAAAATGAAAAGGACTCAGGAAGAATTAAAAGCTAACATCTTAGCCGCTCTTGCACACCCAAATCGAATCCGGATAATTGAATCTTTGAGAAACAAAAGTAAGTGCGGCTGTGAAATTGCACCAGAATTAAATCTTGAGCAATCCAATCTTTCCCGTCATTTGAAAATTTTGGTGCAAGAAGGAATCATTGTTTCTTGGAAAGAAGGGCTTCGTGTGAATTACAAAGTTGCCGACAAACGAATCTTCGACATTCTTGCCATTGCGGGAGATGTAGCGCGGAAACAAGCCGAAGCAAGAATTGAAGTGTTAGAAGAAGCGTAGGATGCTTTAGGTTTCACGCAATACGTTTTAGAGCAAAAAATAAGTTGCCTTGGCATAAATCATGAAACTTGAAACACTGACAACAAAAGAGAACTGTTGAGATAACATACAATCGGAAGGAAAATTACTATGACAATCAAAGTACTCGGTCCCGGATGCATGAACTGTGTAACGCTTGAAAAAAGAACTCTTGAAGCGTTGAAGCAAATGAACTTTTCTGCAAATGTAGAAAAAGTTGTTGACCTTAACAGCATCGCATCATACGGCGTTATGCGCACACCCGGTTTAGTTATTGACGAAAAAGTTGTTTGGCAAGGGGGCGTGCCCACTGTTGAAAAAATAAAAGAGCTTATCGTTGCCGAACAACAGAAAGCTGGTGTATAATGAAAGAATGGATGAAGTTTTCGATTCTTGTTGCGGCGTTTCTGCTTTTCTACTATGCACCGATTGATGCACCCATTGTTATCGCTTCAATCAGTGGAGGATTAAAGCTACTTCAGGAATATGCGCGTCTTCATGTGCTCACCTGTTTGGTGCCGGCATTTTTTATTGCGGGAACAATTGCCGTCTATGTAAAAAAAGACGCGGTAATAAAACTTCTCGGACCCACAACAAAAAAATATATTGCCTATCCCATCGCCAGCATCTCAGGCGGAATTCTTGCTGTTTGTTCATGCACAATTCTTCCGTTGTTTACGGGAATTTACAAACGCGGCGCCGGAATTGGACCTGCCGTCGCATTTCTTTTTACCGGTCCGGCAATTAACATTACGGCAATTTTGCTTACGGGCAGCGTGCTTGGCTGGGATTTCGCCGTTAGCCGGCTTGTAGCGGCAATGGCAATATCTGTCATTGCAGGACTTATTATGGCTATGATTTTTCGAGATCACGATAAAAAGAATACAAATAATGGATTTGCAACGGGAATGCAGGATGATGTTCCGTATTCAAACTGGACGATTGCTTTATTTTTCTCTCTTCAGCTTGCGGTACTAGTTATCTTCGGACTTTCCATTGATCCAATTGTAAAAGCTATTCTCATTATTCTTGCAATTATTGCTGTACTTGGAATTGCCTTCTTTAAATTTCAAAAAGAACATAATGCAGAATGGATACGAGAAACATGGGACTTGACAAAAAAAATACTTCCCTACCTTTTTGTCGGCGTTTTTATTGCAGGAATGATTGAAGAAATAGTTCCTCAAGAATTTGTCACGCAACTTGTCGGCGAAAACACGCTGTTAGCAAATGCTATTGCCTCAACATTTGGTGCGTTTATGTATTTTGCTACGCTGACGGAAGTGCCGATCATTCAAAAATTGATGGAACTTGGAATGGGACGAGGACCTGCGCTGACATTGTTCCTGACAGGCAACGCCCTTAGTTTGCCGAGCATGATTGTGCTGTTCAAAATCATGGGAAATAAAAGAGCATCAGTATACATTCTGCTGATTCTCACACTTTCAACTATCGCTGGATTGATTTTTGGTGAGATCACCAAAATAAATTAACCATGTAGAAGAAAAACAACATTTGACAGTTGGTAACATCAAATGAAATATTCTTTTTTAACTGAACATAGCATCAACATTCTAAATTCTTTGCCCGATGGTGTGTATGTTGTTGATAATGAATTCCCTATTGTTGTGTTCGTCAATAATGCTGCTGGAGATATTTAATACTTTATTGTTGCATACCAACTACTTCACACACCGTTCCTAAGACATTTGAAAAAATTACTCGATCCCGTGATAGTGGAATCGGCGTGTGTGCAATAACGTTATCTTCCTTGAACTTCCATAGCAGTCTTCCTGTTTTCCCATCCACGGCAAGTAATAATCCGTTTTTTGTAGCATGGAATAACACTCCGTCGTTTTCTTTAATCTGAGCAGAATTGATATCGTATCCAAAGCCTGCATTTAAACTCCATATCACCGCTGGGTACATTGTTCGTGTCGTTAATGCGTAGAGAGAATCATACAGTGTTCTGATGTACACCCGTTCACCATCTTCTGAAATGCCAATGGTTTCCCGTACCTGAAATTGGTTTGTACGCCACAGTTGCTTTCCCGTTGTAATGTCAATTGCAGTCATAAACCTATCGGGAGCTACAATAAATATCTTGTCGTGTGCATAGACTGGTTCGCAGGCAGCGGGAGAAAGCAAAACTCCCCGCCTATCTCCTTTCCACTTCCAAAGCAATTTTCCGGTTTTTTCATCGAGACAATATAAATGTTCGTCCCATGCACCGAAAATTACTTTCCCTTTTACGATTAACGGCTTTGCTTCAACATGACCACGCAATGAATCAAAACTCCATTTTAGTTTTCCCGTTCTTATATCAATTGCCCGAAATTTTCTATCGCTCGATCCACAAAACACAATTCCGTCCACTACTGCAGGAGAAGCAACAACTGCTGCCGCTGTTTTAACCTTCCACAATATTTTTTTTGTTTTGATGTGATAACAATACACATTACTATCAGTCGATGGTATTATAATTCTTTCACCGTAGAGAGCGGGAGATCCCATTATTGGAGAGCCAGTATCAATCTCGAATTGCTCTTGTTCATCGTGACGTACAACTCTTACTGTACCGTTGTGGTATGAAAATACACGATATTTCTGCGTTATCAACGGAGGACAATTCATTGCAACTTCTGAAGTTTCTCTGCGCACAACACGAACAAACGGAGAAGTTTTATGCAATTGCCAAGAAGCATTGCGGGACGAAAAATGATTAGCTGTATCTTTTCTTTCGCCCAGCTTGACAAAAGTCCACGGTTTTTTTGTTTCCACTTTTGGAATGCGAACCGAGTAAAACATCGTATCATTTTTTACTTCAACAATATTATATCCACCAATCGAATCTCGTACTCGTAAATTCGACCTACCAACAACACTCGGAATACCATCAAAGAGAGCAAAATAATTTCTATGCCAATGTCCATTGAGAAATGCTTCCACACCATATGTTCTGGCAAGTTCTGTTACACGATGCCAATTTGCAATACCAGAATCGGCAGGATAGTGAGTTGCGATAATCACTCGTTGCTTCCTGTGCGCAGCATTTGAAGAAAGAACAGAATCGAGCCATTTAACATCTTCATTGGTCCAATAGGCATCCCCCATTCTCATTCTCGGTCCCTGATGCAATCCTACAAATGTGTACTTACCAAAATCGAACACAAATTGTTCACTGCCAAAAATTTTCCCAAAAGAGGTACCCCCCGATTCAGACCATTTCATATCATGATTTCCTGGAACAATGTACCACGGTATTTGCAGACTGTCGAGAATTTGCTTTGCTAATTTGAATTGTTCATCGGCACCGAACTCCGTGATATCGCCTGTGATAATAGCAAAGGAAATGTCATTCATTGAATTCAAATCATTCACTGTACGGCGCAAATCTTCCGCTGCAGTAACATTACCAATATGAGTGTCTGAAATATGTGCAAATTTGAAGGTGGTTTGAGAGTATAGTTGGAATGTAAAAAAAACAAAAAGAAAAAAATTCTTCATCAGTTGATTGGAATATGTTAGAGTTAAGAATATTCTTGTTATTTCGTATGCTACTTACTTTTTATTTGCTTTTCAGTCTTCCGAGTCGGTTGTGCTTCAAGCGCATTCTTGTATCAAATAATGCATTAAATATTGTCCGCATATCTCCTTTCGAACATCAAAATACACATTCTTCCAAAAACTCGGCAAATCTTGTGTAACGCCTTGTAGTCGGTGTTCTGGTGAAAGTAGAGTAAACAACACTACTTCACTACATAATTCATCGCACGCAATTTTTCGGCCACACGCTTTCGTTGGTCGCCTTGTATTTCAATAACGCCATCTTTCACTGTCCCTCCGGCACCACAATATTGCTTCAACAGCGTGGAAATCTTTTCCAGTATTTGAGGATTGTGTTGTAAGCCGGTTATTAGTGTTACACTTTTACCTTTTCTTCCTTTACTATCAAGACTAATGTGAACAGTTTTTCCTTTTCCATCATGTTTTTCACGGATGGGTGGGACAACGGAGTTCTTCCGTTCATCTTCAGACAACAATTGCTTTAATTCCTCAAGTGATCGAAATTTCATTCCAGTCGTTTAATAATCGTCATGTTTTGGTGATTACAAATATCTTTTCCTTCGGCAGTGAAAAGAAAATCAATTCTGTCTTTATAATACTCTGTAATTTTTCCCCTCACCATCTTTAATGTGCTATTGAGAAAATGATTCTGTTCTGTAAACGCTTCTCCCAACACTGCAACAGCGGCAGGAAGCCATCGTTCAGGAAATTCTCCTGCAAACTTACCGCCGGTTTTGTATTCAGCAATTTCAGATTCAATGAGACGTAGCGCCGCGCGTTGTCCTTCTTCCGTGTGGTGCGAGAGATTCTGTTGCGCAAGATACTTCAACAAATTTTCTTTATTAGGAACGACAAGCGCAACAGTGTATTGCGATTGATTATTGTAAAGCATCACCTGATCGATGTAGGGTGAATTTCCAACCAATGCTTCTTCAATTCCTTCGGGACTGTATTTTTCTCCATCATGTCCGATAAGAAGACTTTTTACTCTACCGAGAACATAGAGAAAATTGTCTTCATCAAGATACCCCAAGTCACCGGTATGTAACCATCCGTCGCGAATTGTTTCACGTGTTGCTTTCTCATTTTTCCAATATCCGGCCATCACATTTTCACCACGCACAACTATTTCGCCTTGCTTGCCAACCGGAAGAGTATTGCCCTGTTCATCACAAATTTTTATTTCAAGATTCGGTGCAATAGTTCCTGATGAGCCGAGTTTGTGGCGTTTAGGAACATTGGCGGAAATAATTGGCGATGCTTCTGTTAATCCGTATCCTTGGTACATCGGAATGCCGATAGCATAAAAGAAACGTTGAAGTTCAATATCCAGCAACGCGCCACCACCGATGAAAAACTTCAAACGCCCTCCAAATCCTTGCCGTATTTTCTTAAAGATAAGTGCATCAATGATCTTGTATTGGATTTTCTCCCACATGGTTCCGTTTTTTCCTTTATCCCATCCTATACCGTTGATCTTATACCCTAGTTCCAATCCCCTATTGAATAGTTTTTCAATTTTCTCCCCTTTTTCACGAATTCCTTTTTCTATATTCTTCCGGAAATTTTTTGCGAGGGCGGGAACACTTAACAGAAACGTCGGTTTAATTTCGCGGATATTGATCGGTACATTTTTTAATGTTTCCAATGGTGATTTCCCGACCTGTACAGAAGCCATGCTGGCGCCGTTTTTCATGAGAGTGTATATTCCAGCCGTGTGAGCAAAACTATGATCCCACGGAAGAATCAGTAACGAACAATAATCCGATGGAATGGGCAATAAGCCGCCCGCTTGTTCGACATTGGCTGTGTAGTTGCGATGAGTCAGGATGATTCCCTTGGGATCAGCAGTAGTACCTGACGTATAACAAATGTTTGCCGGATCATGTTCTTGAATTGATTTCCAACGTTCGTCAAACTCAGCGTATCGTTCTTGCAAAAATTTTTCGCCACGTTGCAACAATGCGGCAAATGCAAATTCGTCTTCGCTAGTCGGTTCTCCGTCTAATAAAATTATTTTTTCAAGTTCAGGTAAATCATGTTGAATAGCGCGAACTTTATGGACATGCCCTCCTGAAACAATAACCATGCGACATCCGGAATGAGCAATACGAAACTTTAAGTCCGACAACTCATCTAATTTCACCGACAACGGAACATTAATTGCGCCGGTATAAAGTATACCAAGTTCAGAAACGACCCAATCATTTCTTCCTTCAGAAATTAATGCTACTCGATCTCCCCTCACAATTCCTATATCCATCAATCCGGCTGCACACTGTCGTACGCGACCATGAAATTCTTTATACGTTGTTCCTTGATATGAATGTGTTTTTTTCTCCCATAATAAAATATTGTTGGGAAATTTTTTTACACTTTCTTCCAATAGCATCGGCAGAGTTCGTTGATATGACATAAGTACCTCTGAGGAATTGGTTGAACATTTGGGTGGAACTATGTACCGAGTTTTTTCTGGAAAAGCAACGGACGTACTTTCAAAAAAAATCACCAAGAAGGATTTAAAATAATCATCCCTGCCATTAGGCAGGGATGAATGTGTGATCGCGGATGGGATCGAACCATCGGCCCTCTGCTTAAAAGGCAGATGCTCTACCACTGAGCTACGCGATCGTTCAACTTGTGGGTTCCAATATAATCAAATTTTTCACGCGAAGCAATGAAGAGGTGAAACCATTGTGAAATTTAAAGATAAGACACACCACAAAAAAAACGAATGACAATATCAGAACAATAATTTTTACCGCAAAATTACTTTGTCGGAACTTGCTCAGTTGTTTGAACAGCTGATTGCGTTTCAGATTTTTTTGGTTTGTAGATGATACCAATTGGTATAATCACACAATACCCAAGCACTAATAAAATTGGCGCAACATTTAATGCTATGGGGTTATCCCACGGACTGGTACTCAATGCAATATAACCGGCAATGATAACAAGGATACCTAAACCGATAATTTTATAATTAATCGGTTCAAGCACTAGCATATCGGTCTTTTTTGTTTTTTTCTTTAAGGCTGTTTTTTCTTTTGGGCCCTGTTTTGTCATAACGATCTCCTTTCATAAAAAAGCCAGACGTGGGGGTCTCGTCTGGCTCGACCGTAGAATTTGCAACACTCAGGGGAGTAAGCATTGCAAGTGGTCGAGTGTAATATAATTAGAAAATCCTTAAAAGAAAATCCTTAAAATCATCGTGAGGACTTCTTGCGTATAATTTTATTTATGCGAGCTGTCGTTTGTTTAGTTCTATGCTTCTTGACCTGAGAACTTTCGCTTCCTTTTTGAATGCGCTGATTTCTCACTGAATAAAATTCTTGTGCCAGACTCAATTCTTTCAATTTCTCAACTTTGTATTCAGAGCGAAGCGCGATATCATTAACTGCGGTACACATTTGATGAAAAAGTTTCTTCTCCTGGAAAAAAGGATTAGATGTTGTAATATCAGTATGCGTATAGAGAAATTGAAGCGAAAAAAGCCATGCCATCAGCAACTCGAGCTGTTCTTTATTGAAATACCACACATCCTCATGCTGATTAACCCCAAGAAAGTCTGCCGTAACAAAGTCGTTCAGGATATATTCAATAATCGTAGGGATCGGAACTTGCTGAGCAATCATACGATCATGAATTCGAAGTAGAATGGAATAGAGCTGAACATGATTTTGAGCCAATTCAGAATTTTGTTCGAACAATCCGGCAATCACCTGCTGTAGGTGAAGTTTTTCGACTACATCCTGTTCTTCTATCAATTCGTAATGGTTTCGCTTGCTTTCAATAACTTTTTTACATAAGACTAACAGATGGTATAGCAAAGCAAAAGTAAAAGAAAGAGTGCTCACCTGTTCAACTTTCTTTCCTTTAGAGTAGGGACTGTTGAAAAAACGCTCAGCAGCTGAAACAAAGGTTGATACTTCAGATTTGAATTTTTCTACCGTCACATCGGTATGCGTATATGCTGTTAACTGTGTTAGCGCCACAAGAATTTGCTTTTCAATGCTTTCTCTCGGTCCTTGTGAAGCAACAGCAACTAATTCTTTTACCGACTTGTGGAACGGACGAAGTCTCTGCAAAGCAAGCAATTGTTCGAGGTGATCAGTTCCTCGTCCATCTAACTGACGGGCAATTTCGCTTAATTCGCCCGTACTATCGTACAATTCAACAAAATCTGTAAAGACGGCATATTGATAGGCGTGCAATTCCATTCTCCATCCGCGTTCAGCAATTGACTTTCCGGAAACTAAATATTCAGTATTCGAACGCCGTTCACGGAAACGGTAAAAAATATGTTCATCAGAACGAAGATTCAACGCCTGAGCTAACGACACCGAACGCAGGGTTCCTCCTTCACTCATCGCCTTCTGCAATGAATACTGAATATATCCTTTACATTCTGCATAGGCATTGTGGTAAAAAACCAAAGCACGTTCATTTCCTGCACGATTTGAATACGCAAACACATTTTCGTTCACAAATCCCCGATCGTCGAGAAAATCATAAAATTCAAAATTGTAAACATGACTGAAAAGGTAACGCTTTTGCATTAAGGGAAAAATTTCTCGCTCATGCCTGTGTATCAACCACTCATCAGGGGTTTCATTATAATATGCACGCTGGTACTCCATTCCGTACTTCTCGTAGAAACCTTCAATTTGTCCGTGGGCAAACATCGGCAATCCGGGTAACGTTACCATCATTACGGCAACGCCAAAGTACTTGTCGTCTTTACCGAATTGCTCTACGGCAGTTTTTTCGTCAGGATTGCTCATGAAGTTGACGTATCGTTTCAGAATTTCCGGATTGAACTCTATCGTATTCTTAATCAGCGAGCGGTACTTTTCATTCTCCTCCTTCATCAACATGTGCATAAATGCGCTGTTGTAGACACGATGCATGCCAAGCGTACGAACAAAATATCCTTCCATTAGCCAAAATGCTTCGGCAAGAAGAAGTGTTTGAGGCATTTCATTATTGATGCGGTCAACTACTTCCCTCCAGAATTCTTTTGGGAAAAGTGCATCAAATTCTGCGCGTGTCATACTATAATCCTGTCGCGAAGGCACGCCTGCTGTACCCGGCATCGGATACCATAATCGCTGAAAATGTTTTTTAGCAAGCGTCATCGCCGCATCAAAGCGAATGATGGAAAATTTTCTGGCAACATGAAAAATATTCTGAATGATCGCTTCCCGTACATCGGCACGAAGCAAATTTAACTGTGCGGTATCATTCCACGGCATGTGTGTGCCATCGTTACCATGGTAAATGTAGCGAACTTCACCGTTTCGTTTATCAATTCGTTGAAAAACTACTGCGGCATCGCTTCTATTCCAATATCCATCTTCAATTCTTAATTCAATGTTGGGATCATCAGAAAGATTCACACCCGTAAATCGATAATTTGGATATGGCGGAGACGATGTTTGAATAAAATATTCCGGATGTTCAATCACCCATTTCGAATAGATACCCATATGGTTTGGCACCATGTCACCTGCTAAACGAATTCCTCTCTGCCATGCCCGATGTGCAAGATTACGAAAAGCTTCTTCACCGCCAAGATCATGTGCAATTTCATAATCATAGAGTGAGTATGCAGACGATACTGCATCGCTGTTGCCGCTGAGCTGTTTAATTTTTTTTGATGCCAAACTTCGTTCCCACACACCAATTAACCAGAGACCGTTAAAATGCCAGCGGGCAAGTTTATCCAATTCTTCATCTGGTATCTGGTCAAGGCGCCTGATGCTACGTTGATATTTTTTTGACAACTGATCGAGCCACACGTATGTATTTTTTGCAATCAAAACAACGTTCGGCATCCAATCAATGTCAGGCGTAAATCGCTCTGGCTCTTCATAAATAAAATCTTCTGGTTTGACCCCTCGTCGTCGTAAATCTGCCAATTGCTCGGTCGTGAGTTGTGTTTTCTTATACTCCGGAACAAATGTTTGTACTTCAGCTCCGCCACCTGCAGGATGCATAAGATTCCAGATAAATTTTTCCTCTTCTTGAGTGAATGCAAAGCTACTCTCGATTCGTTCAAGAAATTTTGGCGTGAGAAGTATCTTCCATTTTTCCTTTACATATTTCAATTGCGCTTCAATACTTTCGGGATAGACGTACAAAGGAGCCTTCAGCGCTTCAAGAAGCGGTTTGTTTTCCGGACCAAATGGTTTTTCATTCGAAAAAAAATTATCCAATTCCGCAAAGAGCGTGTAATATGGCGTTGATTCTGCAATGGTCGTATCGTCAAATAATTCTTTGAATGGTTTGCTTGCAGGATTCTGGTTTTCCAAATACAGCACAATCATTTCTTCCAGAGCAACGTAATTATGTGATCGGCCTGCTGTATTTCCAGTACAATATTCATCCAATGTCATAGCATTGGTATATACTGCTTTGGGAGGAAACTCAGTAAGAAACGTGCGGAGTGTTTTTTTGAATTCTGTTTTTCCAATTTGCTTTTCGAGATACCGATAGGCCCGTTCAATTACCCCCTGATTTTCCTGCTCGTCATATAATCGGATTAAGAAGTGGTGAATTTCGTCTAATAGACCAAATGCATTCAACGCACCTGCTCGAACTTGCTTTGCTGGTTCATGCAGAACACCGCGTTGGGCATTAATGGCATAAGCAAGTTGGTGCACAGCGCGAAAATTCGGGAAGATAACATTACCAGTAGATTCAAAGAGCGCCTCATCAACTTGATACTTCATCCGTGCGTGGCGGTTGATATGAAATTCATATCGACTAGGTGATGAAATGCCTTGTGAAAAATGCGCAGAATGTATGTGAATCGGTTTCATAGAAATTTAATTCAACATAAAGAAATTATTTTCTTTGTTCAATTTGTTTTATATATTTGTTGTAAGAAGTAATAACAAGTGAAGGGCCGTTAGCTCAGCTGGGAGAGCGCTACAATGGCATTGTAGAGGTCAGCGGTTCGATCCCGCTACGGTCCACGAAAGCGAAAAAATTATACTTCAAGTTAGAGGATATCTGCTAAAGCAGAAAACCTCACAACATCTATTTCCGGTAAATCCTTCGGAACATTAAAACCCACAGGTTTTATGCCTCTCCTGTACTGTAATGAGTTCATTTAGATTTCTACTGTTATGCTATTCACACAATCAAAAGGTAGAATATCTAATGCCACCAAAAAATGTACAAATTCAAGTAAAATTGTTTTTGAAGCTTTATTTATACATAGAAACCAGCTTTTTCTCACCTACATAAAGGACTGAACCATGAAACGTTTGTTTATACTTTTCATCATCACAACAACTCTTTATGCCGGCTGGCCTGATACGACCTCATCTGTTGTGGTAACACAAGGAGTTGTACACACGCAATACACACTTCCCGGACCCTATACATTAGATGTATTGGAAATTGATGTAACAAATCCTCACCTCACATTCGAAAGCTACCGTCCCAACAATCTAACAAAGACAACAGTTCAAGCTGCAGCAAACGATAAACCCGGACATCGGGTTATCGGCGCGATTAACGGAGGATTTTTCAGTTTTGAAACAGGTTGGCCTGTTCACAATCAGGTTGTTAAGGGTATGCCCGTTCTTGGTATTTCCACTGTAAAATCAAGTTTTGCGTTTACCGAAGACCGAAAAGTTTTTATTGACAGATTCAATTTCTCCGGCAAACTGATAGCAAAAGATGGTTCGAGTCTTACCATTAACGAAAGTAATACCACACGTAGTGCAGGCGAAACTGTTATTTACTCTTCATTCAAAGGCGCCTCAACGGGTACAGACGGCAGTGGTGCGGAAGCGACACTTGTCGTTGTTAACCAACCACTTGTTATGAATGATACTCTGCTTGCCATTGTTACACAAAAATCATCCGGTAACAGCGCAATACCATCCAATGGATTTGTGATTTCCGGAGGAAGCGGAACACCAGCAACCTTTATTGCTAATAATCTTTCTGTTAATGACACAGTAAAAGTTCTGCTTTCGTACAAACCAATTTCAGCGGCAAATGTTAAGCGGTTAACGCAACTTCTCGCCGGTAATGGCCATTTGATAAAAGATGGTGTTCCTTATCCTACGTTGGGTGACTATGACCAATCTGGCTCGAGTTTTAACGATGCGCGACATCCGCGCACATTTGTTGGAATTAACGATGACACTACAAAAGTATATTTCTGTACGGTGGATGGAAGACAATCATCAAGTATCGGAATGAATTTCACTGAAATGGCAAATTTCCTTCTTGCCATCGGAGTAAAAGATGCCTTCAATCTAGACGGAGGCGGCTCTACAACAATGGTCGTTCGTGGAAAAGTGGTAAATTCACCTTCCGATCCCGGTGGTGAGCGATCGGTTGCCAATTCATTACAGGTTATTAGTACTGCACCAGTTGGTTCACTTCATTATCTCAATATCATTGAAGATCGGGCTGATGTATTTCAAGGAAATACATTTCAATTCCACGCCGAAGGAAAAGACGAATATCTGAATCCTCTTCCACTTCCTGCCGGAACCGTATGGAGTGCAGATACTACCATCGGAACAATTGACTCGACAGGACTCTTTACAGCTAAAATTACTAATGATACCGGATGGGTGAGAATTTCATATAATAATATTTCTGATTCTGTAAAAGTCTTCGTTCGCGTCATTAAGCAACTACGTGTCGTTCCTTCAGTGCTAACGATGGTACCCGGAGAGCGTTTGACGCTGACTGTACGAGGTATCGATTCCGGCGAGCAACCTGCAGTATTGAAAAACAATCAGGTACAATATTTTTCAAATAGTTCTACGTTGAATGTTGATGCTAATGGTGTTGTTACTTCTACAGGATTCGGTTACGGCACGTTAACAGTAAAACTGGATACCGTAACACAAATTATTCCATACTCGTCTTCAGGAAAAGACACAACCCTTCTTGTAGAAAATTTTTATGATACTCATTTTTGGACATGGGAAGTTATTGGAACAGACCCCGACAATGTTTTTTTCAATTTAAGCAACGATGTGGTTGTGCCCAATCCTCCGGCATTTCGTATTCGTTTCGATGCCCCGGCAGGTTCTATCGCAAGTTTGAACACACTGCTTCCGCTTTCAAGTCGTCCGGATTCGATTAAAATCAGAGTATATGGCGATGGTGGAAATCATACGGCAAAAGTTTTTTTTCGAGACAAGGATAATGAACAATTCGTTATGACAGCCACCTCAACAATCACGTGGAATAACACGTGGAGCGATGTACACTTCCGCTTTGTAACCGCTACACCTGTTGCGGGTGGAACAGTGGATTTCCCTGTCGCCATCGAAAAAATTCAGTTCACGGTAGGCAATGGAAATTTAGTCGGTGGTAAATCGGTGGATACCATTTATGTTGATGACATACGTGTTCACTATTCTAACCGTGCAGTCGCGCCGCAAATTCTTTTTGATTTCAACTCCAATATTAGCGGTTGGCTGCAACCATATGGAGTTGGCAGTGGACAAACTGTCGGCATTTCCACTTCATCGAAATTAGAATGGTCAACCGAACATCCCTACGAAGGAGCAGGATGCGGCAAATGGACGTTGATTGATGACGCGGCTAGTACAACCAATTGGAATATCCGCATTGCGCGTACTACAAGTGCGGAACTTGCCGATATGTTGCGGGGCAGTTACATTGGCGCATGGATATGGGGAGATGGCAAACTACCAATTACCATCAGAACTGTTATACGAGGAGGAACAACCGGATTGTGTCAAGGTCCATATTTTTACATTAATCATGTCGGTTGGAAACTTATCGGCACCCGATTAGATGAAAATCTCTTTGTTCCCTACATCACTTCCGGAAAAATTGTTGATACAGGAAATAAATTTAACGGTTTCCATGTTGAAGCCAACAACGCCGATGTGAACGGCAAAACCATTTACCTGTATATCGACAAAATGGTTACCAGTCCGTTGACAGTACCAAGTGGATTTTTAGATGTCGGTGCAACGGTTGATTCATCGACAAAAGACGTTACGATACAGTGGGGTGTTAATTCTGAAGTCAGTATTAATCGCTATGAAATAGAAAGAAGCACAGATGGTACGCAATTCACACCCATTGGTAGTGTGAATGCGGTAGGAAACAGCGATACGACGAAGCGATATAGTTTCACTGATGCCGCTGTCGCGTTGCAATCGGCGCAATATCGCATCGTCCAAATCACCAACGACGGCGCGATGGAGTATTCACCGGTTATCAATGTTATTATCTCCGGCGTAGGAAGCGGAACTATCTCTCCTTTCTCGTTTCACTTGAGACAAAACTACCCCAATCCTTTCAATCCGGTAACAACAATTCAATTTCAAATTCCATATTCAACACCGGTATCGTTGAAAGTGTACGACATTCTCGGCAGAGAGGTTGCCACACTCATTCAGCAGGAACTCAGCGCCGGAAATCATCAGGTTGAATGGGATTCATCACTTGTTTCAAGCGGAGTATATTTTTACAGGTTGACGGCAGGAAATTTTGTCGATACGAAGAAGATGGTGGTAACAAAGTAAACTGTGAGGAAGAAAATTTCGCCCTAACAACATAAAGCCGTTTCAAGAGCATTGAAACGGCTTTGTTGAACTTACGTACAAAAGGTTATACAGCTTTCATCATTTCCAGCAACGTTTTTACTTCCACAATTGCCACACTTGATGAGATATCAGACATTGCATATGGCAGAATTAACTTTCCGTGATGAATCAATGAACCGCAGGAATACACGACATTTGGAACATATCCCTCTCGTTCTTCTTCATTCGGTTCCAACAGCGGTTCTTCTAATCGTGCAATCATTTTTCGTGGATTTTTCAAATCAAGTAAAATGGCGCCAATCGAATACTTTCTCATTGGCCCAACGCCATGTGTAATGACCAACCAGCCTTTTTCTGTTTCTATTGGCGAACCACAATTTCCTATCTGAACAAACTCCCACGGTTTCGAAGGTTCTTGAATGAGTTCGGCATGTTCCCACTGATACAGATCGTTTGAGAACATTATTTTGTTTGTTTCTCCATCCTGACGGGAGAGCATCACATACGCACCATCAATTTTTCTTGGGAAGAGCGCCATTCCTTTATTCTTCACCGCAGTTCCTTTCAGCGTAATAACGTTGAAAGAGAGAAAATCTTTTGTTTCAATAAACTGCGGTAAAATATTGAAACCGTCGTACGCCGTATATGTTCCATAATACGTTACTGAACCACTATCATCAACAAATCGGACGAATCGTGCATCCTCTATTCCCTTGCTTTCTTTTTTTAAAACAGGAAAAATAGTCCGTTCAGCTAATTTCTGATCTTGTCGAAAATACATTGAATAATTAGACCCATCAGACATCAGCCGCACTTCAGGTAATTCAGCAAATTTACTTGCGGGCTCAATTTCGATATTTCCATTTTTATCAACAACACCGCTACGAAATACAATGGAAGAGATGTGTCCCTCGCCGGTTGCACGCAGACTCATTATGAACCGAAGACTGCCTTCGGGCAGATTTGACTGGTCAGGATGTGGAACAATGGAAGGATTAAAAAGTGCCGCTGATTCAATGGAATATTCCATGGTAAAATATGCCCCAATCAACATTCGTTTTGTTTCGGAAACAACAGAAGTTTCAGAAATATATTTTGATACTCCATTGTAATGCCGATGCAATATATTTTTAAGGTCTTTGTGTCTGCTAAAAAAATCATTTTTCAGTTTTTCCAATTGCGTTGCGGCTTGCAAATCCGATAAGTGCAATACTTTACCAATAAGCCGAATAATGCGTGATGGATCATCGGGAATAAGCGGTCGAGCTATCACGCGAGAAGTATCGCGCAGTATTCGCACTCCCGTTCGGGTAATAAAAGTATTTATCTGAGGTTTTGTAGATTCCATAATGTTATCTCAATAAATTGTTGCTATAATGGTAACGAATGTAAAGATATAATTTCCAAGTGTTTCTCTGCTTCTTGAAACGGCTCGCGAAAAATGCAGTGAACCGACCGTGAACAATTAGCATCCATATCAAAGAAATTATCGCTGAAGTAGGCATCTCTTCCATGAAATCGTATGTACACATCTTTAGCAAACACATCGGTGTGCAGGTTCACGGTGTATTCGGTTCCGTTTTTCTGATGAATTGAATGCGTAAAGTGTGGTACAGGTAAATGAAGATGTTTCGGTTCTGCAAGAAAGAGTCGATTTTCCGAAATAAGCATTCCATCAACCGATAATTGCGAAAGAAGATATCGGTGATATTTGTTCTCCCAATCTTCGTTGCGAAGCCGAATCGTGTGAATCTTCGCCGACGAATTGGCTTTTAAGTAAACTACGTTGGTCACTTCAACATGTTTTTGACCATCAAATGAGATGATTAAGGTAGTCAGTGTTGCCCGAATCTCAGTGAGTCTATCATTCGTACCCCACACTTCAACAATATCACCATGCCGTTTCATTGAAACCAAAATATCGTTGAAGAATCTTTTCGTATAAAAATACGCCGCTTTCGGACGAAGACCGCTGTCAATGACCGACCAACTACTGACGGGCCAACAATCGTTCAGCTGCCAAAATAATGTGCCGGCAGTCTTAAATTTTCTTCGACGCCAGTGTTCAACAGCGGTTTTTAACGCATTGGCTTGTACCAACTGTCCGTGATATACAAATTCATCAAAATTTTTTCCTACAACATAATGAGCCGATTGAAAACGAAAAAGTCTGTCCTGCCCTTCTACCTGTTTATTATGATGTTCAATGACTTCATGTTGTGGATGACGATCATCCGGCAGTGTGCATTCACACCAGGTTGGCATGGTAGCTGGTGCCTGAAATCCAAATTCGGTCACAAAGCGGGCATTATTGCGCTCGTATTCGGGATAATCTTTCCAAAAACTCCATACCTGCCATTGGTGATGATTGCCGTTTGATTCATCATTCGGGAATCCATCACCAAATGGCGAACTTCGCCAGTATGGCCGAGAACCATCAACTTTCTTGACAATCTCAGGAAGAATTTTTCTGAAAATGACTGCACCACTCATATCGTCAGGAGTCTTGTCGGGATGTTCCGTACAGAAAAGCCACTCACATTCGTTATTACCACACCACAGCGCGAGACTGGGATGATTACGCAAACGTTTGACTACATGTTCCGCTTCCTTACTAACTGATTTTAGAAACCATGATGTTTGCGGATATTCGCCGCAGGCAAACATAAAATCTTGCCATACTAATAAACCAAGTCTATCACAGATGTTATAAAAAATATCCTGCTCATAAATTCCTCCACCCCACACGCGAATCATATTCATATGAGCATCACGTGCCATTGTTAACAATCGTTCATACGTTGAATCGGAAATTCTCGGAATAAAATTATCACTTGGAATCCAGTCAGCCCCTTTACAAAAAATTTTTACTCCATTAACAACAAAGATGAACGACTTCCCTTCTTTATCTTTTTCTTGTATAAGTTCAATAGTACGAATGCCAAATGTTGCTGTTGTTTCTGATACTACGGTAGTTCCATCAAGAAGCAAAAACGTAGCCGAGTACAGCGGTTGACCTCCATATCCATTAGGCCACCAAATATTTGGATGTGGAATTTTTACCTTAAAACGAGCAACGGAAGATGTTACTTTCTTAAGAATTATATCGGAAAAATTCTCTCCCTCAATTATTGTTTTCAATTGAAGGGGCTTTGTAAGGTGTTCAACTTCAACTGACATTTCTATTATTGCTGATGTCTTATTCAGTTCAGTTGTTCTGATGTACGGATTTCGAAGCAAAGGTCCGGAAAACAGCTCTAGATAAATTGGCCGCCAAATTCCTGATGTTGTTAATTTCGGTCCCCAATCCCAGCTAAATGAGTATTGCGCTTTCCGAACGTATACACGATGCGATTCGAGCGCTACATCAAGTGTGCCATATTTTTTCTGCAACTGTTTTGAACGTTCGACAGGAGAATCAAAAAGAATTTCAATAACATTAGTACCAACCTTTAAGTGTCGCTTAACGTTAAAGCGATGCGGAACAAACATGTTTTCCGCGCCACCGATGTGCACCCCATTAATTGCTATTGATGCATACGTATCGAGACCTTCGGCAACTAACACAATATTCCGTTCTTTCAACATAGTATTGTCGATCTCAAACGTACGTCGGTACAGCCACTGTACGCTATCAATCCATTGTACAGCATTTTCATTCATTCGGTAGAAGGGATCGGCAATGATATGTTGTGCCATTAAATCTGTATGGATTGTGCCCGGCACACGAGCCGGCAACCAGTTAGTTACCCGATGAAATTGCTGTGGAAGAGTTTTATAGGTATCTCGGGCGCACACTTCCCAAGCACCCGTTAAATCAATACGGTTCATACATATTACTTGAGTAAAATCAATTTGTTGATCAAGGCCGTTTCTGAATTTCGAGCTATACAAAAATAAACACCGCTTGTCATCGTATACGCATCCCATCGTACTGTAACTACACCAGCGGACAAACTTTTGTTAATCAAGGTTGCTACTTCCCTACCCAAAAGGTCCACTATCTTCATCGTTACATGACCACTTTTCGGTATTGCTAACTGAATAACAGTGGAGGAATTAAAAGGATTCGGAAATACACGTAATGCATATGAATAAGGAATAGATGAGATACCATCCTTCTTCACCGATGTTACTCGCGATGAGAGTTGCGCAATTTCATCAACCGACAGCCCGTAATCAAAAATTCGTATGTCGTCTAATACTCCCCTGAAATTGTAATTGTTGTCGTTCGGCAAGGCCTGACCAATCGTAAGATCAGCTGTGGTTGTTTGCAGCGTTCCATTGAATGGAGCAAAAGCATCAAGCTCACCATTCAAATACAATTCCAGCTCTGACCCGTTATACACTGCCGTTACATTGTACACAGAGTCGAGGACAACTGGTGTTTCAGAGTCAAGGTCTTTTATACCGATGGATGTTTTCACTGTCCACCGAAGGCGATTATTTGAAATCGAAATTTTCCAGCGGTTCATCCAATTGCCGTGCGAAAGCGGATACTGTTCCCGATTAAAAAATGCTTCAACTTTCATCCAGAAATTTATAGAAATAGCTTGCTGAACATTTAATCCGTTATCATTTGGTACTTGAATAGAACTAGTAGCGCCGTCAAAATAATACGCGCTGTTCGGAAGACCATATCGGTCAAATGTTAGTTGAGCATTGATAACTGTTCCATTGCGGCTATTGCCCGAAGCATCATTGGCATTACCGTTAAAAGGATAAGATGCGAGTAAATTTCCTTTTACAAACTTAGAAAAATCTCTCACAATTACTGCCAAACTTTCTTTTGTTACGGCACCAAAGCCATCAGTAACTAAACAGTAAATCCAGTAATTACCTTCGATTGTCGGGCTGTTCCACGTAACAGATGCCCCCGATCCGTTTATCATCCCCGCATCGCAAGACCACGCGTACATCAGAGTATCCCCATCATCATCGATTGCCTCACACGTAATCATTGACAAATTGTTTAGATTCATTTTTCGTGGTGTTGCTTTTATTCTTTTGATAATTGGCTTGTGATTAATTCTTTGGACAACTGTAATCTTTATAGAATCTGTTGACGATTGGTTGTACTTGTCGGTCACTGTGCAAAGAATTGTATATATACCGGAACTATCAGGTGCTGTCCACGCAATTTGTGTACCCGAGCCGTTGAGAATTCCATAAACACTTTGCCACGAATAGGAAAGAGAGTCATTATCACGGTCTTCAGCAGTACAAAATAGTTCCGTTGTTTGTTTTGTCAGAATAGTGTCACGAAATGCTGCGACTGATTTTATTCTCGGTGAATGATTGGTAACTGTTTGCGAACTTCTGTAATCAATCACTACTCCATTGACCAACATTTTTTTACCAACGTACGACACTGTTCCACCGGCCGGACATACCACAACAACACGTGCACTATTAGTAGGAAGAGAAATAGTAGTTTTGTTCACAACATTATTCTGTAGAAATGTATTTGATACAGCATCATACACATCACTTAAAGAATTGCCAACATCAAGTGATATGGTAACCACCGAATCATAGGGATTGAAATAAAGGTATGTCGGATAGGCAGGCAAATGTCCAAAATCTGTTTTCAGCAAATCAAGTTGTAGCACCATTGGTACATTGGTTGTTTCAACAACAGCAGCAAAATATCCCACATGCGATGATCCATATAGAGCAAGATTAGTTGCAGACCAACCATTTTTCATCGCATCGCCGGTAGCAAAAGGACTAATTCCGGATTCTGTTTGCTTCAACGCTTCGTACCCGATGTAAGAATTTGGATCGTATTGTGCCGCCCAGGAGTGGTTATCTTGATTAGTATCGGGTAGAAATTTCGGGTAGAACAACCGAACAGCGTTTGCTGCGTTCAATATCCATTTGCCGATTGCTCGCGCATAACGATCGTCATACCTAGCAATTGGCGCTAACGCGGCAACATGCTGGAATGTATTCATTAGGAAGGCATAACTCGGCTGAAATTGCTGCACTTCCCCTACCAATCCATAGCAATCATAATTACCCCACGTACCGAGCGTTGTTCCCCAAGAACGAAGCGGACCTACATCGAAACACCAAGTAAATATTTTTTGAAGATCATACATCGTTCCGAGTTCGGCATTCATTCGCGCCGCAGTAAGAGCGCCGTAAGCCAACTGCAACTCGTATGATGGATTAAGTGAGAGTGAATTCAAAAATTCCATCGCCCATTCAGCACCGATACGATATTTTTTCTCCCCTGTTGTAATAAACGCCTGATACAACAGCCATCCAATGGCACCGGCGGCTTCAGGTTCACGAACACCAACATCATTTGGCGTCATCGTTGAAAATTTCCATGCACGGTGGTCCATATTCGGCAAATGCCATGGCGTTGCGCTTCCATTCATCGCCCTGACAGCAGCCAGCCAACGATTTGCAACCGTAGTGTATTGTATTTGGAATTCCGGAATGCTCGGATGCAACTGGTATAACTGATAGAAGAAAACATTTGGCATGGTTTCGTACCACCAATCATCACCACTAGTTGCACGTGGTGTGTTGAGGTAAATATTTTCAGACGGTACAGTATTGAACCATTCTTTGCACATTGCAACCCAATCAATTCCGTTTTGATTTCGCTTGTTCAAGCCAACAAGTTCCGCTCCGATTACAGCTGGCAGACAATTGATTCCCTCTCCTCCAACTCCAGCAGAGCCGACATACGATCTAAGACGAAAACTTTGTGAAGCCGGATAATTAATGGTGTTTGAGTACAGCGAACTTAACGGGAGATACTGACCGACGGCATTCGTATTAAATACCAACGAGTCATATCCTTTTGCAACTGATTTCCAATCTCGCATAAAATACGGTTGAGGAAGATTCGGCATTTGGTCGATTCTTGCAATTGAAATTTGCTGCGCCAGGCCTTTATTCATTGTTGCAAGAACGCTCAAACATACAATTATAAATTGAACACGTTTCATCCTAACAATTTTTCCTCAAACGCGTAAAGTGCTTTTCCAGTTAACACTGAAACTCCGCCTTCAACTTTATCTACAACTAAACCTAATCGTTCGTTGTTACGCAAAAAAATTCCATACAGATATTTTTTATTTTCTCCGCTGAGAATCTTTTTGATGTGCATGAAATTTTTTGGATCGCTGAACCGCTCAAGTTCCATTATTGCCAGCAATGCTTCAATAGTTGATTCTGCACCGGAATTTTTATTAACCTCGGCAGGACTGCGAATACCGTCGTATCCGCGCCCGCTGGCAGTGTCATACATGATGGAAGCCGCCGCATTGTTTCCGAAAAACCAAGACGCTGCTATTTCCGCCATGGTGAGATATTTTTTTTCGGTTGTCGCTTCATACAATCTGACTAATCCGACAACGATCGGCCGCAGGTCGTACGCTATTTGTTCAAATTCACGCCGCTTCGACGTATCCACAACATCAAATTCTCTTTGAAATCCCTGAATGAGCAGACGACTGTAAAATCCATCCGCCTCACGTCGTGCTGATTCTATCATCTGTTGGTTACGTAATACTTTTCCTGCTTCCGCAAGAACTTGTGTTTGTCCGTTTCCCCATGCATGCCAGAGCGTTTCCCATGAACGATGTAGACCATACGGAAATGTGTTCACATCGCCATTCTGCATTTGTATCATACCATTGCAGAGTTGTTCAATGTACACTTTCACTTTAAAATCATTCGTTGCTTTGTAGTATTCCAGTAAACCTAACACTAATTCTGTTGTTGCATCTGATCCAGATTCATAGAGAAGCCATTGTGGAACCAGATATCCGGCAACAATCTTTTTCTTGCCAAAGTGACGAAGAAGCGTATCAAGATGGAAGAAAGTTTTTTCGATACCTCTTTTCAGAAGCGAGGCAAATTGTGGATCTTCTTTTTCAAAAATTCTGTACCCTAATCCAAAACACCATACTCCCCGCGCAGCCCACCAACCCAACGACTTGTAACTGGTACTGCCGTTTCGATTAATTGTGTGATCAGCATAAATAAAATTATAGAATTGACCGTCATCGGCCTGCAGATGATGAACAAACTTTAGTAATTCTTTGGCCCTTGTGGCGCTTTTTTGGTTATTCGTCAACTCATAATGTCGGAGATACGCTACTGCTGCTCGTGCTGCATCATCAACGCAAGCAATTCCTTCACCACTAGCATCAACCCATTGATAAGATGGGTAATCGGCATAAATGTGAATGATAGCTACCGAATCGTTGTTCAACGGAATTCGTTCAGTCAAGTGGCGTAAGTGATTGAAGTTGACAATCGACTGAGCCGATACTGAGAGGAAGAAAGCAGCAATCATCAGTGGACTAACAATGAAGTGTGGTAGAGTTCTATTCATAGAAATTATGTTTTATTTGTTTGGCTCAATGATGCTTTTTATTGTCAATCCTTCTCGTTGAAAACGTAATGCCTCATACACATCGTCCAGTGAAAATTTATGTACTGGGAATGTATCCACCCGAACAATTCCATTCGCCAGAGTTTTGATAGCACGGTCAAATGTCAACGGATTAACATACGAACCGACGATTGTTAATTCTCTGAAGAAGACCTGATTCGGTTCAATAGGAAATGTCTGACCAAACGGGCAGACACCAAAAAATTCTACTGTTCCTCCTCGACGTGCAAGATGAATCGCCTCTTCCGCGGTAGTGATATTCCCTGCACATTCAATGACAACATCAGCTCCGACTGAGGTAATATCCATGACAGAGTTTCTAACATGCACATTGTTCGGATTGAGAACATACGTTGATCCGAGTGAGTTCGCAATGTTTCGTTTGTGTTCAAGCGGTTCAACCACAATGGTTACAGCCGCACCTGAAGAACGACATAATTGCAACATCATCAATCCTATCGTTCCTGCTCCGATAATAACAACCGTATCGCCAACATCAATCTTCGCTCTGTCAATTCCGTGCAATGCACACGACACAGGTTCAATAAACACGCTTGCTACTGTCGGAAAATTTTCTGGAAGGCGGTACAATTGCTGTTCTGGTACGATACATAACTCTGCCATACCTCCATCAATATCCACACCCAATGCGCGCAAGTTTGAACAAAGATGAACTTCCCCTCGTCGACAGAAATAACAAATACCGCAAGAAATATTCGGATCGATTGCCACGCGTTGCCCCGGAGAGAAACGTTTGACTTCGCTGCCTATATCTTCAACAATTCCGGTATATTCATGTCCGAGCACTACCGGCGGGGAAGAGCGAGATTCACCGGCAACAATGTGAACGTCAGTTCCACATACACCGCAATACTGAACACGAACAAGCACTTCATTCTTCGCCAACGTTCGCAATGGTCGATTAACGACTGAAAGATGATGCGGTTTTTCAAATACTGCAGCTTTCATATCCTTACCATTCCACTGTTAGCTTATCATAACCTTCACCTGCAGTAAATGAAATCTTCGAAATCCACACTCCATCTTCTTTTTTCGTTGATGTCATTTCAACATGGTTCTTTGCATTCACTTTCGCTCTTTTCGGTTTTTGAAGCGATACAAGCTCGATTACTGTTGAATGATTTTTGAACGATGAAATAACAGCTGTAAATTTCTTCCCTTTCATGTTGACAGAGTGTAACATCGCGTTTAGACTCTTTAAATATGGAGAGCCGGTGTTTCCTTTTACAACTGAAATATCTTTTGCAGTGTGTTGCTCGATCGGAATAACAAGCGATGGAACTGTCATACCGTCATATGTTATGCTATGTACGCTACGCCCGGTACCGGAAATATGAACAGTCTTAACGTCTGAAAAAGTATAACTTATATCTATCGGCAATTGAAATGTTGCAGTATATTCTGAAAACGAAAGATTCCACACATTCTCATTCATTCCAACAAGTGTGTACAAGGTGTATAGATAGAATCCGCCTGCCCAAAGAAACGATGGTTTGTCAATCTCACCGAAACGTGGTGAAGATTCATTCGAGTAACGATATTCATACAGGGCAGGAACACCATTAGGACTGTTCACAATACCGTCAATGGTCATTGTCTGCTTCACGAATTCTTTTGCTTCGTCCGATCTTCCGATGGAGTGAAGTGCAAGCGCATACCAGGCGTTGTTGTGAAACCATACTCCTCCATTGATGTATGTGTATGCCTCACCCGCTTCTTTTCCCAAAAACTTGAAATAAGAGATCATGGAATCAGTATGGAAATCTGCTGGAATAGCGGCACGGATTCCCACTTTGGGAGCAAGCAACTTCCTTCGAGCCGTCTCAATAAGTTCTGACGATCGCTTCTCATCAAGCATATTCAAGGCAGGGGCAACCAGTGAACCCATGTATTGATGTCTATCCAAATCGTTGCCATTGTAGTTTAGTAAAAACTTTAACGAATCGTTCCATAATTTTTCAGCAATAGCGGAACGCATACGTGCTGCTGTTTGTTCCAAATCTTTCAATGTGCGATTTTTTGTATCTACAACTGAGGCGATGTAAAGATAATTTTCAATCTGTCTGATGGCGAGTGTTGTCATATAGGCCCGTGGTCCTTCATTCCAGCCAATATCCCACCAATCCGGACGATGGGCATACATTAGATTATCATCACGCAGTTGCTTCTTTATCTCAGCGAGACTTTTGACAATGAGCGGATACAGTAAGCGAAGTGTTGCTGTATCCAATGAGTGACGAAAATACCGAGCCGAAATTTCAATGAACCACAGATGATTCCAATTCGATGGCGTACAAAATTCGGTTTTAAATCCGTCATCTTTCCAGTAGTACGCATGAGGGATGATCGAATCGCGTGCCAGCGATGCCACATACATCAAATCTTTTTTAACTCGCTTGATATCGTACAATACCGCGCCCAAATTAGTCATCAGCAAATCGTGCGTAAAGAAGAAATTATATTCAGCTGGGCATGGCATTGGCACGATGATACCGTTTAAGTAATGTGCATTAGCCGCCAATATTCCTTTCGACCACTGTATGGTTCGGTCGAGTTGCATATCTCCCGTGGCGAATTGTGTTTTGCTGACTGCGTAGTTTCGGACATAATCATCATACGCTTGTATCTCATCTCTCCACATTTTTGAAAGAGTCGCAAGCTGTTCTTTCAATTCCCCGGTTGTTGTGCTTCCAACGACAAGAATGAGCGTCATTTCATCATTTGGACTAAGTTGTTTTTCGTACTCGAATGCTGCTGCGGCACGAGTATGTTTTGTAGCGGTATCAACAAATGACATTCCAGCAAAAGAAGAATCTCCCCACACGCTTTTACCATTATCGGTCATTAACAGATCATTTGCATCACACCAGCTACGTATCGGTTTTTCTCCGGTATTTATCACAAATACAGATGCTGATTTTGTTTCCGTATCAGTAAATTGTGCTACAACCGTATTACTTCCTGATTCTTTTGTCATCATTGCAGAATCTTTTCTTGCATATGTTTGGCATGTTCGCAATGCAAGAAGAAGATGTGTGTACGCCCTGACGTGCAGTGATTGTTTTATTTTATTTTTTATTGTGATGGACACAACCATCGCCGGCTGATTGAGACAGAACTCATACCTAATGCGGTATGTGAAAATAGAATCTTCATTCAAAAACGTAATCATATGTGGACTTATGATGTAATTCCATCCTTCCCTTCCAATCCAATATTTTTGTCCGTTATTGAGTGCAAAGCCAATAGCCATCGGCAGTGATTCATCGCGTTTCCAATAATCGGTGCTGAGATCAATGCTATTTGCTACAGGGTAGAAAAAACTAATGCGTGATGGAAGCGGACGGCTCTGGTGAAATTCTATTCCCACAAATGGTCCACCAACTTCTACTTGACCGTATTTTTTGGAAAATGAATACGACAACAGATCGTTTTCATGTGAAATCATTACTTGCACCATTGCACAGAGTCCTACAATCATCAAGATGTTTTTACAACGTATCATTGTATCCGGCTCCACGCTTCATCAATTGTTGTAAACGCAACGCGCGGAAAGGTTCCAGCAGGTTTATAAAAAATCATTTCGATAGCCCGAGGTTCTGGTTTGATCGTGTCCGACAGTTGCCGAAGAACTTGTTCGTTGATGGAAACAATATATTTCTTTTTCAGTTCTTTAATGGTTTGCAGTAAGACCAACGATTCCTGTTCGTAATAGTAATCAGTCAATACAATTTCCTTTACTTGCCGTAATGGTAATGAAGTTTTCCCTTTTCTGTACTGCTTCTCATGTCTTTTATAATAAACTTGCAATATGCTATCCGAAATAGTAATCGTTCGCAACAACGCCGAGCGTTGAGCTAAGTACAGTAGTTTCACTCTCCATTTCTCAGTTTCCTGAATTACTGACGGAACGTGGTCCAATCCTCGTTGATAGGCTTCTTCACTTAGCAGTTTATCTTGCACCATTTTCCAAATCGTCTTCTTCACGCTTGAATTGAATGCCGCCAACGAGCTGGTATTGAATTGAAACTGCCGTATGTCATACCAGCGGATGTAATCACGAATAGTCAGACTCCGATTACCGAAAGTAACGAGTGTCTTGTTCAAATATTCTCTGGACTGCTGTATCGGTTGCGGTCCTGCTTCGGTCATAAAAGTTGTCGGAATATCCCATTTCACGGTAGCATCACGTGAAAGTCCCTTCGACGCAATATATGCACGCAGAATGTTGTATCCCTCTGCTTTGATGACTGGATTGTGTTTGGTCATCAATGTTTTCACATATTCATCGGCAAGTTTATCTGCAATAATTCTTGTACGAATCTCTACTGCTTGCTTTTTGAGACTTATGTATTCGCTTTCAATCAGCAAGGGATTTTGACGCGCCTGATCAAGTCGAACGATATAGTAGCCGTCAGCCCCCTGAATTGGCGGCGTACATTCACCCACACGCAGTCCTGAAATTGATTGAGCAACAGTTTCGTTGTCCCGTTCAAGTTTTAACAGTGTTGTTTCAATTGACCGACTGCTGACTGTGGTTATAGAATCGAGTTGCATGGCAAAGAGGGAATCGAACGATGCACCATGAGCAAGTATCTTCCAGCATTCATCCGCTTCGATTTTTGTTGGTCTGAAAAGCCAGCGTAAGGAAACAGTGATTTTGGCTTTTTGTACATCCTGTTCAATTTGATCTTCCGTCAGCGTTACACGTGAGAGAATATCGTTGCGATACAACTGTTCAACAGCGCCATCTTCTTCCAACGCTTTGACACGTTCCTGAACAAATGCAGACGTATGTAAGTTGTTTGCTTCTGCTTCGAGTGCAAACAATCGCTCGTAAATCATGTATTTCAGGTGTTCACGCAGTGGTTCGTGGTTACGACGGACGAACGACGGACCAAATTCATAACTTGTAAGTAAATCTTCTGCCGTAATTCTATATTTACCTACCGATGCGACAATTGCAGTGTCACCACTGGAGTAGGCTGAACAACAACACAACAAAAGAAAAAACAACAATCGCTTCATCCTTTCACTCCTGCCGAGACCATACTTTCGATGAAATATCGTTGGAAGAAAGCATATGCAAGAATAATCGGTAATGCTAACAGTGTCGCCGCCGCTAATTGTAATCCCAACTGAGCTTCTGCTTGTCCACCCAGAGTAAATAGTGTAACAATCTGCGGCAACGTCATCAACGATCGCTCACGGACTACAATAATGGGCCACAATACTTCATTCCAGCTTGCCATGAATGAAAGAATAGCCACAGTAATCACCACCGGACGAGACAGAGGCCAAATGATACTGAAAATTATCCTCACATCAGAACATCCATCGATGCGTGCCGCATCAATGAGCGCTTGAGGAATTCCCATGAAGAACTGTCGGAACATCATGATTCCCAATGTGCTGATCATCGTCGGGGCAATCAGTGCAAGGTAGGTGTCGGTAATTCCAAGTTTCACCATCAACACGTACTGTGGAATTAACGTGATTTGAAACGGAATCATCATCGTAAATAAGATGAGAAAATACAGAGTGTTACGACCGCGGAAATTCAATCGTGCAAGCGCATAGCCAACCATTGAACCAAAAATAATGACTGATAGTGTTGTGCTGACCGATACAATAATGCTGTTAATAAACGCCCGTCCAATCGGAATGCGAGCAAAAACCTGCTCGTAATTCTTAAAGGAAAAATTCTCCGACCATAAACCAAACCCTCCAATTTCAATTTCGGGTTTCAACGATGAGGCGAACATCCAGAGAAATGGATAGGCAAACACCACTGCACCTATCAACAGAATTCCATATTTAGCCATCTGTTTCATGCTGTCGGCTCCATTTCAACGGTTTTCTTTTGTAGCAAAATTACGATGAAAATGATGACTGCAAAGACAAACCCCAATGTTGCAGCATACCCCATATGGTTAAAATAAAATGCCTGATTGTAGATGTAAAGAACAGCCGACAACGTGCTTTGCATTGGACCACCGCCGGTAAGCACGTATGGCTCAATGAACAACGAAAAACCGCCGATCGTTGACAGTACTAAGACAACAACAATGGTAGGATTCAACAATGGCAAGGTGATGGAAAAAAACTGTCGGGTTTTTGATGCTCCTTCAATACTTGAACACTCATACAATTCAGCGGGAATATTTTGCAATCCAACCATAAACATAATGATGTAGATACCGATGTTTTTCCATGTTGCCATTATTGCTATCGATGGCATTGCCAATTCTGGACTGACAATCCATGGAACTTTGGGTATACCGAGAGCAGTCAACATTCTGTTCAATAGCCCTGCATCATACGAATAGAGCTGTTGCCAAAGGATTGTTACCACAACACCCGAAACCACAACCGGCAAAAAATAGATAGTGCGGAACAACGCACGGAATTTGATCTTCGAATTCAAAATCAATGCAAAACCAAGCGCAACGACAATTTGCAATGGAATATGAATCAGCAAAAATGTAAGCGTATTGAAAATGGATTTGATAAAGAGAGGATCGTGTACCAATCGCTCAAAATTTTTCAATCCAATCCATTGCATCGGTGTAACGATATCCCACCGATGAAACATAAGAATGAGTGAAAAGATCAGTGGATAGGCAACAAATGCAAGAAAGAAAATAATGTATGGTAACGTTAGTGCATATCCTTGCCGATCATATTTCTGCTTCATCTTCATTTATTCCATTCTACAATCATGGTCATTCGTTTCAATGCATCTGTAGTGGCATCTTTTGGTGATTTTTTTCCGTACACAGCGGACGCCTCGTACTCTTGCGAAATGGCATCAAAAATCTCTTTCAAATCTGGCGCTGCATCAACGCTGCGTGTGTACACTGATTGCTTGGCAAACTCCACCATCACAGGATTTTTTTCGAAGTATTCTCTAAACATCGGGTTTGTAAGTAAATCCTTTCTAATAGGAATTTGGTTAGCTATTTCCAGCAACATTAAATCATATTTTGCGTTCACTAGAAATTTAACAAATTCCCAAGCTTCCTTCGGGTGTTTGGTAGTACTAAAAATTGCAATGTTCTTGTAATCTCCGTAAGTATACACAGGTCCCTGGTGTTCGTCAGGAACGGGAATAGGAGCGACACCAAACCGAAGATGCGGCGCTAGAGTTTGCAGTGTCGCAATCTGCCAGGGTCCGGCAAAGTTGGTTGCTTTTCGCTCTAACAGAAACGGATCACCCCCCTGAAAGAATGTATGGGGAAAATAATTTTCAGAATAACATCGTCTGAAAAATTCTAAAACGCTGGTTGACGCTTCAGCGTCAAGATACGGCTCACCATTGACAAAAAAAGTTTTGCCGTTTGATGCTGCAATGTAAAAACAATAATAGTCAAACCACCGTTGCCACCAAATCGGACGGATGTCGCGTTCTCCCATCCACAGATCAATTTGCCCGTCACCGTTCGTGTCGCATGTAACTTTTTTTGCCGCATCAAAAAACTCAGAGTATGTTCTCGGAGCAGTTATTACGCCGCTTTCTTCGAACAATCGCTTATTGTAAAACATCATTACCGGATTTGTCTTCCACGGCATCTGGTAGAAATGTCCCGAAGGATCACGCAGTGATTCAACGACATCACTTGGGCTTCGACTGGTAACGACAGAATCAAAATCAGGAAATTGGTCAAGAGCAATAAGTCCGCCTAATCGGGTAAATTCTGCGAGTGCGCCGGGCCAAATATTTGAACAGACATCAGGAGTCGTTTTACCAGCGATGGCGGCAAGGAGAACTTCTTCGGTTGATTGGCTTACGGGAATCGGCTGCATTTTTACCTGAATATGCGGATGAAGCCGATTCCATTCGTTGACGATTGAGTCAGCAAGTTGAATTTCTTGCGGATTAGGTGCAGGCCAATAGGTAAGCGTAATAACGTTCTTCGTTTCTGACGGTCGACCGGAATTTTGCTCCGAACAGCCGATACCAATACACACAACAATTAGAAAGAGAAAAGAGGTTTTCATTAAAAAACAACGGCAAGAGTAATACTGTTCACTGCTTTCAGACGTCCATAATCAGCATAGGCATAATCAAGCCGAGCGTTGATTCCACCGCCAAATAATTCGCTGTTTACACCAGCACCAAGTGTCAATCCGCCCTCACTGTCAGTCAATCCGATGGAACGGTAACCTCCACGAAATGCAATGGCATTGTAAAAAACATATTCAGTGCCAATGTTTATACTTTCATAGTTATCACTCGGATGCAGTGCATCGACAGCAATTGTCAATCGATGTATATCGGACTGAACGATGTTGGTCGCAATGCCGAATTGAAAATTCAGTGGTAACGACCAACTATCCATTTCAATGTTCATCGGAATGCGTTCATTGCTTCCCATCTTCTGCGGATCGACACGGTAGAACAAGCGCGCGTCTCGTCCTTCCATCTGCAAGTCGGTACCAAAGTTGGAAATTATCGCACCGATTTTCATTTCATTAAAAAATTCAGTTGTGTACAGCACACCAAAATCTAGTGCGAATGCGCTTGCCTTCATGTGCCAAATAGTTTCTTGAATATACTTCGCAGAAAATCCGATTGAAAATCGATCAGACAAATTTCGTGCATAATGAACACCGGCCGCAATACTTGATGCGCTGAAGAGTTCACCGGTTCCTTCCGGTTTTTCCACAGTGGTCACTTTCATGTCGTCCATCGTCAGTGCGGCAAAACTTATCCCTACTGTACCAAATGCTTCAATAGGAACCGCCGCCGCCGAATAATCAAATCCCATATCAGCAATCCAACTCATGTGTGAGAAGATCACTTCGGTTTGTGTCAAGCGGGCAGAGCCGGCCGGATTCCAGTATAAACTTGAAACATCATCAGCTATACCTGAGTACGCTGAGCCAAGAGAGGTAGCACGTGCGCTAACGGGAATCTCAAGAAATGTAGCGGCTGTGGTTCCGCTTTTGGAAACATTCCTCCCCGCTTCCTGCGCTACTACTATACTAAAAAGTGAGCCTACCAGAACGAAAAGAAGAGATAATTGTACCTTATTCATAGTGAATCCTTCGTCATTTCACCACGGCAAATTTTCCAATTTTTTCTCCAATACCGGGGGCATCAACATGATATACATAAACTCCGTAACTGATATCCATGCCGTCTTTGGATACGAGATTCCATGCCTCCTGGCCATTATCAATATCAGCATTATGATGCAAGGTCTGCACAAGATTTCCGCTAACAGTGTAGATACGAATGGTGCATTTCGCCGGCAAATTGATGAAATAAATTCTTCTCTCACCTCGTCCTGACCTGAACAAATTCTGTGGTTCCCACGATGCGGCTCCAACATACGGATTCGGAACGACAGCAATCTGATCCAGATCACTCTTGGCTTTTGTCGGATCTACTAGTGAACCTTTCATTTTGAACTGAAAAGTCTCACCCGTGCGGAATGGCTTTGAGGTTACCATACTATAGACATCACCTGGCTGCGGCAGACGTAGTGGACCCGCAAGTGTATCGATAAAAAATTCAATTTTCCACGCAGCGCGATAATTGCCAAGTTGTGCGGGTTTACCTAAACTATCTCCAACAACAATGATTGCTTTATTCCCCGGAGCTAGAGACGAATCGTTTCTGTTGTCCTGTAGTAGAAATTGTGCCTTTTTGTTTTCTGTGGTATTCCAAATGGTAAATTTAGTTGGTATCTGGGGGTCAAAGAAACCAGTTTGAGTTGAAGTATCGACAATTTGGTTGAAGAAACGAATTTCGAAATCGGCAGGATATTTCACTGCAACGCCTGAGTATGCCGGATCACTTTCGAGTGATGAAATTTTGACAATCACATTTGAATTGCCGACTTTCCATCCAGACTTCGAAGTGATAACATCAATAGCGGCATCATTGCGAATGTAACCAATGAAGCCATCAACGATCGCTGTTTCTTCAGGATAACCCAACACTTGTTTATTCTGCTCAAGAATTCTTCCATTAGTTTCATCCGTTAGTGTAAATAATGGCTTGGAGTTGTTTTGAAATGGTGTAGGATTGGTAAATGTCACCCTATAAACATGTCCCGTTTTCACGGAATCCGGATTAAGTACTTCGATTGAAAAGCTTCCCGTTCCAACTCCCGAATGAAGAATACTGCCATCAATACCCGGAGGAACATAACCTGCCGACGGTGCGCGCGGAGTGACAACAGCCGTATTGATATCTGGTTTTGCATTTCCACCAAGATCGGTACGAATGATACTTGTGCATTCCGACGGAGCAATGCCGTCATCCCTTCCGTCTGCTGTTCTGGTATAAAAACCACGATCGTAGGAAACAACTGCGTAGTAATATGTTTGTCCGTTTTGAACATCAGTATCAACATAGGTGTGTCGCAAACCGGTTTCACTGCCAAGGTCAAATTTCACTCCATTGATATCAATTGGATGAAGACCTTGCACGCTGTCGATGAGATCAAATTGTGCAATTGGTTTCCGAAATGTGCTTTTGCCGTATGCATCGGTAATAACAAGATTTTCCAGAAAACTTGGTTCGGTGCTTCGATAAATTCTGTATCCTTCAAAATCAAATTGTTGAAGAAAAGGATCGTACGATTGTTCAGCACGCGAATCCCAATACAAGGTAACTTTCCGATCTCCGGGAACTGCTACGAGTTGAGGTTTTTCCGGCGGTTTGGCAAATCGGTAATTAGCGTTGTAAATTTGTTGAACTGTTCGCTTGCGTCTAATCAAATCGTTTCTATCATCGCCGAACAATAATGCCATTGAAAATCGTTCTGTCTGTAATTTCCGCAATGGGAAAAGGTTACCGGGGAATCCTCTCTGTGGCATCGGACGCGCACCTGCAGAAAAATACATTCCCAGATTGACATCATTCAACTGTTGTACAGCAGTCGTATCAACAGGCGTTGTTAACACTTGCCAGTTCTGCTCATCATCATGTAATTCATAGAAGTGCACCGGAAAAATTGTAAAGCCGGTTAATCCAATCTGATCAGATTCATCTTTATCTAAAATTCCAAAATTCGGCTCTCCTTGTTGTGGCTTTCCATCTCCCTGACTTCCGTCAGCATCTGGTCCTGTATAATTTACATCAAACGGAGCCAAGCCATCAGAACCGACATCGTCATATAGTGGCTCGCCTTCATCCCATCTGCCGTTTTCATTTAAATCAGCATATCCGCGCCAATTTGCATTTTCATCTCCTGTCCACCAATATCCTTGCTGAACGGCTGGAACATCGTCAACTCTCATCAGATTGTAAAAGTGTAAAAACTTGGACATGTCATATCGACTATTTAGTTCAGCAATAACATTGGTTCTTCCTGCTATTTTAACTCCGGCATCGTTGTCCCTGCTTTCGTCGGTAATGCCATCGTCGTCATCGTCATTTCCCTGAGGCAAGCCGAGAGAATCTTTTGTAATGCCGGGACTTTCAAGGAAGGCGTATCCAGCAACACCTACCGGATACCAATTTCCGGGCGAACCTACACCATCTCCATCGAATGCATATGCAATATCAAGTTCTTTGTCGAATAGTCCTCTGTCATCGCTCGAATCTTCCGTCCCTCCAATTCCCCAGTCAACATATTGTGCAAAGACAACTTTTGAATAATCCTGCTTCGCAATGTTCGTGATTTCGTAGTACCAAAAAATTACATCAGCGGCCAAGACTTGAGACCACTGAAAACCTCTTACAGCTACCTGCAATCCAAGTCCCCCGCGTGTTGTATCTGCGGGGTCGGGATAATATCGATATTGTTTATCTGGTGCATCGTCCATTCTGAAATACGTTTCAAGGTCGGCATTTTGAATTCCGCGGCCGAAAAATCCGTTCCACAAACCACTCCATTCTGAAGAACGGTCGGGCCAAAACGGCGGCCATGTAGATGGTTTATTGCTCATCGCCGGTTCATCTTGTGTGGCATTGGCATACCCAGGCAATGGAGCCCATCCCCATGGTCTTCCGGAAACAGGGTCCTTACGAATGAACTCGCGATAATTTGTTTCAAGCGGATGAATAATATTGTTGTTGATATCTTTTGTTTCTGCCTGAACTATAACCGCAATGCCGTCAACGTATTGATGTCCTGTTCCTTTCGGCCATTCGCCTGATGGTTTATCTGGCCAATGAGCAATTTCACCGTGGTTCAAGAAAATCGTCCGAACAAGATTTCCATCCATAATTCCCTTTTTGGTGTAAATGATGTTTCCTTTGTTCGGATCGATAAAATGATTTTGTGCCGTCAGCACGGTAAAATAACCAAGTAGCGCAACGATGATGAGAACAAGAGATGTGGAAATTTTTTGACTCATACGTAAATTAAATTAAAATGAAAATTCAAGACCGACAATAATTTGTCGCGGCGCTGAATAAAAATCAGGCCGGGTGTAATACTCTTCAATGGAATTGATACCGCGCGGTCGTCCTGATAGACCTGCCTGCAGACTGTAATTAGCTCTTCCTGTATCGGTAAATACGTTCAATTCGTTTTCTGTGTCAAACACATTATAAATTTTTGCAAATACACTCATCGTGTAGTCAGCCAGGGAAATGAATTTTGTAGCATAAAGATCTACCGTATAGGTAAGCGGTCTGTTTTCACTGTTGAGCAAACCAGTACGCTGATTCTGATATGCCGGAGTGTACGGAAGTCCGGTACCCAATCTTCCAATTGTGGTAATAGTATAATTCTTCGATTCACCAAGCGTTAGTGAAACGTTGAGTGAATGACGACGATCCCAATCCAACGGCGCCAGTTGTTTTTGACTTTCCACTGGTGGATCGGATTGATTGTCCATAAACACTGAATTAGGATCGGAAGCATTGCCTTTGGCAATTTGAAATGTATAATCCAACGTTGCACCAAATCCTTCGGTCATTCGTTTCTCAACCGAAAAAATAAATCCGCGGGTATTACCATAATCTTGGTTAATATATTGAGCATATTTATTTCTATTTTCCAACTCATAAATTTTCGTTCCGATTAAATTACGAACATCTTTGTAAAAGACAGTGACGTCCATACCCACATCTTCGGCTATTTGTTGTTGCAATCCAAGTTCATACGCAACCGTTCGTTCTGACCGTAAACCGGGATTACCAACTTGGAAGGCATCGGTTTCGTTGATGTTGTACGAAGGATTGAGGTACATCAAATCAAACTGCGGAATTTGAAAAAAGTGTCCGTATGAAAGATGAAGAACCCCACGATCGGTTATTGGAAACGCCAAGCCAAACCGTGGGCTAAACTGAAACTCTGGCTCAGCAGGTTTTTGACTTGCTGTACGGCTGAGTTTAAGTTGTTCTGTAAGAATTTTTGCTTTTGAATCGAAATAATCAAAACGCAGACCTATATTGACAATGAAACTCTCATATTCCATTTTATCTTGAACATAGAGCGATGCCTGTACTGGCCGCACAATGACATTAGCAAAATCAGAACGTCCAAAATAGACAGGTTGAGGTTTGAAGTCTGTAAACTGATCGTTCCGTATACCAAAATTATTAATCCACAATCTATACACCTTACCTTCGAAACCAGATTTCACTTGATGATGTTTTGTTATCTGACTGACAACATCTCCTTTCAAAAGTGAGTATCGTAACTCCCGGGAAAAGTGGATATCTTCAGCGCCTCCCGTAAAAAAGGCGTCGCCCGTTGCTTGCAATTTTCTTGTATTGATTGGATACTGAGGGTCGAATGGATCCTCATACACGTAAGATTTTTCTTTATTGATAAACATTGCGGCATTGGTTTCCCAAAACGTGCCTGCATCAATCACACTGACGTAATGAACACTTGCAAGTGTTCCGGTAGAAAAATTTTTGAATGTACCATCGGGAGTGTACTTATAGCGATGATCGTAGTTACGCCATTGTCGCCATTGCCCTAAGTATGAAAATCGTATTTTGTCTGAGTCAAAAGCCCGGAGGGTAATTTTTGCCTGCAGTGTTGTACGCATCTCATTATTCATCGGTACGAATGAATTATCACCAGAAGCTCCTCGGTACCACTGCAGTGGATTATTTGAACTAAAATTTGCAGAATCAGTCGGTAAAAAGATTCTTCTACCATACAAATACCCATTGTTCGAATAATGACGTCCGGTAAGAAAAAAGGTAATATCAGAACCGACTATTGGACCACTCACTGTTCCCTGAACATCATAAATATCCGTTAGAGCGATATGGTTGTAATTATCTGTCGGCTGCAAAGGCGTACGCATATCACCATATCTGACTGAATCGGGATTGAGAAATTTACTATCGCGACCAGAGACATAATCGCCAGCATATACAGAAACTGTTGCAGAAAATTTTTCTGTTCCGTCTTTGGTAATTTGGTTGACCACACCGGACATTGCCTGTCCATATTCGGCATTAAATGTTCCACTAATAACTTCAAGTTCCTGTATCGCTTGATTTTCTGCCGTAACACCGGCACCACCAGAATATGAATCGGTTACCGGTATTCCGTCAATTAAATAAAGTACTTCACCCGAACGTCCTCCACGAAAATGCCCTTCTACAACGCCTGCTTGCAAATTGATAAGCCCAGCAACATCTTCCACCGGAAATGCTTTAATTTGATCTGCACTAACTTTGGAAGAGGTTGAGGTTAAATCTTTTTGTACAATGGGACGCTGTGCTACAATAACAACTTCCTGATTCAACTGAACAGTCGCTTCAGTAAGTTTGAAGTCAATCGTCGTCGTTAGATCCACAGAAACTTTAACATCGGTAACAGTAACTGAGTGATAACCGATTGCCGATGCCCGAAGTGTGTATGTACCAGGTGGAACATTCAAAATAAAATAGTTACCATCAAAGTCCGTCGGGGCACCAAGTTTTGTCCCTTCAACAACAATATTGACACCCGGAATTGCTTCGTTTGTTTTCGAATCAATAGCCTTTCCTGCAATTTTGCCTGTGGAACCGGCAAAAATAATGTCTGCACAGAAACACCATAGCAGTAATGTCGTACGTAATAGTTTCATTGTGGCGCAGAGTTGTATGTAAAAATGATGTAAGGACGGCCTTTCCATCTACAAGGCCGTCCCACATACCGTGTAGATTACTTGATGAGAATCATTTTCTTTGTTGCAACGTATGAACCCGAAGTCAAGCGATAGAGATAAATACCACTGCTAACGGGCTTGCCGTACATATCAACACCATTCCACGTAGCCGTCCACTCACCTGCATGCTGAACCTGATCAACAAGCGTCGCAACCTTTTGCCCAACGATATTGAAGATTTCAAGTTTTACCATTCCACTTTGAGGTAGATTATACTGAATGGTTGTTGATGGATTGAACGGATTAGGATAATTTTGCTCGAGTGCATACTGTACCGGCAGTACTCCGTTGTTGACACTAGGTCGTTGCTTCACGTTAGTTGGAACAGCAACGATTTCATTCAAGCTAACGTCATCCCAGTAAGAGACACCAGTCCACAGATGCCAACTACGAGCACGCACTGACACCCCTGCCGCTCCACTCGGAGCAGTGATAACCCACGAATACTTCGTCCAATCGGTTGCTGTATCTTTTAACGTAAACCGGAAATCTTCTCCTTTCAC